>ERZ1034680.8-NODE-8-length-202297-cov-18.534815_pt1 | contig 202297 bp, 178 predicted proteins | sample MGYA00520639_ERZ1034680 | MGnify/ENA primary metagenome ERZ1034680 (study PRJEB33766, sample SAMN09781760) | gut metagenome | biome: gut microbiome | host: Homo sapiens | place: Madagascar | study: EMG produced TPA metagenomics assembly of the PRJNA485056 data set...
CAGTATAACAAAAGCTACGGCAGGTAGCCAGTTAATTAATTTTCATTATACTAGTCAATTTTGTTTAGAGATTTTTGTTATCGGTATTGATAACACTCGCTCCGTAACTGTGGGTAATAGCAATATGTTCCGATTCAGATTACCAAACGGTTTTTCTTAGGAAATCACCCATTTGTTTCTGTATCTTCAATAAGATTTTTCTTTAGTGCCTCAATCGTATCTTGGTTCTTTCTTAAAAGTTCTAATTGTCTGTACGCTTTTTCTCTTAATATTTTTAACCTTTCAATTTTAGGTACTTCCTGCCTTATCAGGTCTGCGTTTGTATCTTCCAGATTGATAAGCACAACCAATTCTTCCGCTGAAGCAAAATCTCTGATATTAGGAGTTTTCCCTTTTATTCCTTTTTCATTTCTCCATTGTACAGCGGTTTTTCCAAACAAAGCCACATTTAGAATATCTGCTTCTGAAGCGTATGTATATGCCATCTCCTGCGGAGATAATATGGGCGTTATCAAAAATTCTTTTACCGCATCTGTATGGATACGATAGTTTATTTTTGAAAGTTCTCTCTTTACATCCCACCCAATCGCTAACCGATCTGATTCATCTTTCTTTAGTCGCTGATAATCCTTGATGATATAAAGCTTAAATTCTGGCGAAATCCATGAGGCAAACTCAAAAGCTATGTCTGTATGAGCATAAGTGCCTCCATATCGTCCTGATTTTGATACGATACCGATTGCATCCGTTGCTTTGATCCACTGCTGCGGTGTCAACGTAAAAGCATTATCACCAGATTCTGCTTTAAACCTATCGAATTCGATAGGTTTAAAATTCGGATTGTGAATTTGTTCCCACAAGCCCAAAAATGAAATCGTAGAATGATTGCGCATCCAGTTTGCTACCACGATAAAAGCATTGTCTGGATTTTTATATTTTGCAATATCAGTGAGCGAAATATAAGCGTCTTCTTTAACAACATCGCCCATCACCCTGATTTCAGTTCCATTGGCATCTATTTTCATGTTTTTCAATCTTACTTTTTCCCCTTTCTACATTGCAGGAACTCTTTTTCAAAATAAATTTTTCCCTGATTAAGCATCCCCGCAAAGCGTGTTATGAAAACGCCTTGCGGGGATGTTCTGTTCATTATTTATTCAAACTCTACCGTTCCGGTCGGCTTCGGTGTGAAATCATAAAGTACACGATTGATTCCAGCGACCTCATGGGTAATACGATCTGTAATATGTACCATCAGCTCATGCGGAATTTCCGCAACCGTTGCCGTCATAACGTCGGTTGTGCACACTGCACGGACGATGCAGCACCATTCAAACGCACGCTTTCCGTTCTTGATTCCGGTGGATCGGAAATCCGGAACAACCGTGAAGTACTGCCAGATCTTTCCTTCCAGACCATTCTTCTCAAATTCCTCACGAAGAATGGCATCGGACTCACGCACAGCCTCCAGGCGATCACGTGTAATGGCTCCGGGGCAGCGAACGCCAAGTCCCGGTCCTGGGAACGGCTGACGATACACCATGCCATGGGGCAGTCCAAGCGCGTCTCCGACCACGCGAACCTCATCCTTGAAAAGAATTCTGACCGGCTCAACAAGCTCAAATGCCATGTCCTCCGGAAGTCCGCCTGCATTATGGTGGGCCTTGATTCCTTCCTCAGATTCCAGAATATCCGGCCAGATTGTCCCCTGTGCAAGGAATTCAATTCCTTCCAGCTTTCTTGCCTCTTCCGCAAACACCTCTATAAATTCGCCGCCGATGATCTTTCTCTTGGTCTCAGGATCCTCTACGCCTGCCAGCTTATCAAGGAAACGGTCGGTTGCATCCACGTAAACCAGATTTGCATTCATCTGATTGCGGAACACTTCCACTACCTGCTCCGGCTCTCCCTTACGAAGAAGGCCATGATTCACATGAACACAGACGAGCTGCTGCCCGATTGCCTTAATCAGAAGCGCTGCGACAACCGAGGAGTCCACTCCTCCGGAAAGTGCAAGAAGCACCTTCTTATCTCCCACCTGTTCTTTGATCAGTGAAATCTGCTCTTCAATAAAAGCCTGCGCAAGCTCCGGTGTCGTGATTCTCTCCATGTCGGCCGGGCGTCTGATTTCAGTAACATTCATTGGAAATTCCCCCTCGTATTGTTATGATTGCCAGTAGCAATACGATTATGCAGGATTATGGGAATCAATGCAACATCAAGAAATGATATGCCTGAGCACTGTTCTGCCACCGTCTCGTTTGCTGCTTTCTTCTGTTTCGGTTCCGGGCGAATTTAGCTCAGATCCTGCGCACCCGATACAGCAGTTTGAAATCTCCGTGCTCTCTGATGCAACAGTCTCCGTGTTTTCTGACGCAGCAGCCTCAACAGCATCCGAAACTGCAGAATCTGCACTTCCGGATGCTGTGCTGGATCCACAACCACACAGTACCGATGCACACACCGCAACAACAAAGATTCTCTTTTTCATGATTCATCCTCCTTGCTTATTATTTTGAGGATGGAATGTAAAAGGTTTTCTCTGTTTTCAGAGCTGTTCAATCCATCCTTTCCAGCAGGTATCCGTAGACATTCGGTGTTTCTCCCGCCTCTTCCTCCGCGGTAAGGAATCTCGTGAGATTGTCCCACTGAAGATAGCCATCTTTCCCCTCTGGAACAAAAATTTTCCCCACATTGACTCTGTAGTGATGCGTCTCGGAAGTGCCATCTGAGAAGGATACCTCAATGGTGAGTGTTGCCCCATTCACCTGATCCACATTCTCATGATAATTCTGCTGATCGTCCTTACTCGTGCTCCATTGTTCCTTGGGAACTGACATGCCGAATTGTGTACAGTCATTGTAAACACCTTCATATGTACTCCCTGCCACCTCGAGATGCTCGTAATGATAGGCGTCCGATCCAGATGCATCTGCCTCATCCGATGTGTCTGTCTCATCCGAATTCAACGGAGCATCCGTAATCCGCACATATTCACCGGTTCCATTGGCTTCCGCCTCCTGCGCCTTCGTATATTCTGCGTCACCCTTGTAAATGAGGGTTGCCGTATAGAGATTACATTTATCTGTTGAAATCCTGATTTTCTCAATATTCTGTCCGGAGATCATAAATCTTCCATCCAGGTATTCCGCACTTCCATAGTCTGCGGAAACCCTGCTCAGTCCAACTACATCACCAGACGTGATTCCTTCCGGTAATTCTGCGGCATAGGCCGTTATGGCGAACAGATTCTTGCCTAATGCACTGCTCACCGTACCGGCGTCACTGCGTTCCAAACCTGCGTCGTCGCTTTCCGTGACCGTCCCGCTGTTCTCCGTACCGGCATCACTGCGTTCCAAACCTGCAATGGTAGTTCTCCCACCCTCGGACTTTGAAAAGATTCCAAAATATCCGCCTGTCACAACAAAAGCCACTACCGCACACGCAACCAATCCACTCGCAACAACTGTTTTCCGAGTCATTCTTCTTTTCCTGCCCTTTCTACGAACTTGAATTTCCGAGTCATCAATTTCTGGAGTAAGGGCCTGCTTTAAGATCTGATCCAATTTTTCATCTGTCATATCCTAACGCCTCCAGTTCTTCCTTTAATACATGTTTTGCTTTGTTCATGCGACTTTTGACGGTTCCTGCCGGTATCTGCAAAACCTTTGCAATTTCCTGAATCGACAGCTCTGCGGAGTAGAATAAATAGACTGGTATTCTATATTTCTCCGGCAAACGCGCCACGACCTGCTGAACGACAATGCGCTCATCTTCCATAAGAATGCAGTTCTCCGGCGAAGCTTCCGACAGGCCAGCGATCTCCAGATTGCCTTCCGCTTCCAGCCGATCCATACTTTCCATCGGAATCAGTCTGTTTCTGTTCGCATATTTTTTTTTCTTGTTCTTCCAAAGCAATATGGATACGGATAATGCATAGCTTCTTACATTCTGTCCTAAATCCAGAGACCTCATTTTACTAAGCAGTTTGAGCATAGTGTCCTGGTACAATTCGTCCCCAGCTTCTCTGTCTGCACAAGTCATTCTGCAAAATCTCAGGATCTCCTTTCCATTGTCCAGGACAAATTGCTCGAATTCCTTATTGTTCATTACAGGTTATCCTCGTATTCCTTTCCTTCTAGTCGACTATAAGGCTTTGCCCTTACACTGAGATATTGTCGCTGCATTCCATAAGGTTCATTTTATTTTCTGTTCCCCTGACAAAGTCCAAACAAGCCGATTCCCGGGTATATAAAAAAAACTGAGATCACAGTCCTATCATTAAGGAATGCTGACCTCAGAGCTTTTGAAATATTTAGTTGTTCATCACAGAGCCCCAAATTCTGGTTTTGCCGGATCTCTGTGATGGCAGAATGTGCCATCAATTTTCGCAACTGAAATTTAACGTTCTCTTCTATGTCTATCAATAAGCAACAAAACAAACATAATAAACCATATCCCCCATGCAATAAAATAACCTATTCCTTGATTTCGGATATCTATGATTATTCCAATAATAAAAGGGACTGACATAAACATCATTCTTTTTCCATATGCCATACACATAGCATTCTCATCGTATTTCTTTCGTTCATCCGCTGATTTCATATTATAACCCGACAAGAATTTAGCAGCTTTTCCTTCTGATTTATAGAACAACATTCCAAACAGAAACATAATCACTCCCATTACAAGGTCCAAAACAATATAGAACATATAATACAATTTCTCCTTTCAGCCCTTTGAATTTTCTACATTACTCATTCTCGTCAATTGTCGTGAAATTTGCCTCAACCGGGTAGAACACTCACCCACTGCAGTAACCACGCCAGCAACAAAAGGGCTGCAAGATCCAAAAAATTCCACAATGTAAACTCGCCAAAATACCGCACAGTCTGCGCGTTCCTTTTTCCTGCATACAGCTGAAACGTAATGATGCTGGCCATCGATGCAATAAGCGTCCCAAGGCCTCCCAGATTGGTCCCTACCACCAGAAGTTCTCCCTCCGGGGTAAAGCCGGAAAGCAGAATGGCTGCCGGGACATTGCTGACCACCTGCGATGCAAGAACGGAAACCAGGAGCTCATGACCCTGCAGCACAGAAAGGATCGCACTGCGAATTTCCGACATATTGCCCAGATTGCCAATCAGGATAAAGAAAAAGACAAAGGTCAGAAGAAGGCTGTAGTTGACCCTGCGAAGAGCCTGCCTGTTATGAAGCAGCAAAACCACGGTCACCGCAAGAAGCACCAGCCAGATGCTCAGGATGCGGAGCACTGCCAGTACAGCTCCTACGAACAGAACACCATACAAGGCCCAGCTTCCAGTCTGGACCTGCATTCTTTCTACTTCCGATTCGTCCCCTCCTGCCGGAACGGATCCCTTCGGAATCAAGAATGACTGCAGCAGCAAAAGTCCGAGAGACAGCAGCGCATATGGCAGCATCAGCTGCAGAAATCTTCCCGTATCAATGCTGTAAAAGGATGACAGGTACAGGTTCTGCGGATTGCCAAACGGTGTGACCATACTTCCGAGATTCGCAGCGATGGTTTCCTGCACCAGGGTCAGGATCAATGTTCTCTCCGCAGCTCCTCGCATAAGGAGAATGGTAAGCGGAACGACCGTCACCAGCGTCACATCATTGGTAATGAACATGGCCAGCACAAAGCAAAGCAGCATTAACGCTCTGGAAAGCTTCCGCTGGTCTGTAATACCTCCTGTTATTTTCCGGCTGATCCATTCAAACATGCCCGCCCCGGAGGCTCCGGCAACAATTGCCATCATACAGAACAGCAGTGCCAGCGTCCGCCAGTTGAGATACCCCAGATATGCCGCAGATGGCGGAACCGCAAGGCACGAAAGTGCCGCCAGAACGCCCGAAATCACAAGAATTGGTTCTTTACGAATGAATGATTGCAAATTATCCGCCTGCCTTCTTCTCTTATATTTTTCCAACTATGAACAGACAACAAAAAACTGATTATGACTCTGCGATTGCAAACAGCTTTTGTTAAATCACTTCCTTTTACCAGGGTAGGAGCCGGCAGATCCAGATGAAAAACTATCTTTATGAGGCTTTTTGACATATGATTATCTCTTCTTTTTCTTCAGTACCTTTGATTGATTAGAATCGGGGATGTTCCATCTGATAATCAATCTCCTTCCAAGCTTTCCAACCGCTCTGTAACAGCATTGAAAAAATTCTCACTCCACAGATCCAGTACTCCTGGATCACGAATGAACGGAAGAACATCTTCTTTTGCCTGTCTGAAGTCTATGCTCTGAAAACGTTTCTCTAACATGCCCTTCACATCATCAAGTGAACATGAATCCTCAGGCGAAATATATCCGGAGTCTGCCAGTTTATTGCGAAGATAAACAAGATTTACCTTTGCTCCTCTGGAAAGATAAAAGATGTAATCATACAGATCGCGCCCTTTTATCCGATTTTTCCAACTCCTGCAGATAACCGCATGAATTTTTCCTGCGAACAGGGATGCTTCATCGAACAGCTGGATCTTATAAGGGGCTGGTAATAACTGGTATCTGCGCTCAAACCCTGCTCCCGGAGCAGGATGTGTGTCTACCTCGAACTTTACTTTGATTCTCCTTTTCGGGTCAATATCCTTATAGATTCCACCGTCTGGATAGAAAAACAGAAGACTTTCCCTGGTATTTTCCTTCAGAAAAGCCGACTGAATCGCTGAATACTGATTCTTCACCTTCTCTTCTACATCTACATGCAGTCCATAGGAAGCGGCCTCATTCTTTACCGCCGGAAAATACTCTTCCAAGCGGAAATCAGAATCAGGCTCAATAAGAGAGAAATCCAGATCCTCTGAAAATCTGTCAAGCTGGTAAAAAATCCGAAGGGCGGATCCACCATAAAATGCAACATTATGAAAGAAACCGCTCCGGCTCAGACCACATAGTACGATCTCCTGAAGAACCTCTTTAATCGCATTCTCTCTATCGAGCCCGGATCTGGTTTCATAGCGGCTTAACATCATTTCCAATACATTTTTGTCAGCCATATCACAGTCCCCTTATTAACTTTCCCAGCAGTCTGACATTTGAAGAAGGATATTGTTTCGAAATCTGCAGGAGCAGGTCCTGATCCAACCTGACCAGTTGTGATTCTTCTATCCTGAGATCTTCCATGATCAGGGCTCTTATTGCTCTGATACTCCCTGCCGGATTTACGGTATAGACCTTGTCGCACAAGGCCTTCTCAGGAGTTGCCATCTGAAAATAATAGTTTCCTTCCCTATGGATCTGCACACCCAGCGGATAGGCAATCGCAGGAACATCGCGGTAGGTATAGACTCCGAAATAGTTCCTAAACCTCTTGTGCTTCCTCTTATTCAGCGTCGCCGAAGTAAAAGTCTGTACTGTCTCCGGAATCAGTCCATACCATGCCAGAACAAAATCAAAAGATAAGTAGGAGGGCCCATAGATTGCCCCTGCCAGCACATATCCTGGAATGTTTTTCTCCTTAACATATAGTCCACGATTGATTGGGATATATGTACCATCCTTGATCAGTCGTGAGATTTTGGTCATCGGATTGGCATAATTCTGGAGCTGATCTCTCAACATATCTGTAGTGTATAACACGTATATGCACCTCCAAATATCATAATATGATATTTGGAGGTGCATATCAATGAACACTTTGCATTTCTTCTTTCAGGGCAATACCCGAGAAGCCGCTGACTCTTAGGGTTCTCTGTTACGATTTGATTGCATTTGGTTTCAGCTGCCCATATCACACGGACTGTATCAGCTATTCACTTATCTCAATGGCATGCCGCCTTTTTTTATACAGTGTATACGTCTGATAAAGTACCAATACATCGATCGCGATAGATAGTACTAATCTTGAAGAAATGTTCAGAGCCAAAAACTCCTCAGCTCCAAGCATGGTTGGATAGAGAGTTATAACCGCTTGAAAAATTCCCCATACCGATGTAAATGAAATCAGACAGATCCATATTTTTCTATTGTCGACTCTGATGAAGTAATAAAATGCAGCAATTCCAGCAATCATATTGGGCAAAACAACACGTACTCCCATTACCGCAAATTGTTGCCATGCTTTAAGAGGCGTCCTATGGCTTGCAGCAGTTACTATACAAGCTGCAAAATAGGCAACCAATACAGCCCCCATCCTTTTGGGAGAAAGTGTTCCTCTTACGGCGTGGACCAGTCCATACAAAAAAGCAGCTATGGATATCGAAAGTCCCACTACTTGGATCACTAAAAGGTATATTGTTGATGAATTGATTGCATTATCCGGTACGAGTATCAGCCTTATAACAATGTCAAATACAGTTATAAGGTAGGACAATACAACAAATGCGTACAAAACAATCACTATGTTGTTCACTACTTTGTTTTCAACTACCGGGTTTCTCTCTGCTACTTTTGTCATTTCTTTTCCGGATAACAGGTCATCAAGGCTCACTTCCAGAATTCGAGATATTTTCTTTGTAGTAAGAAGATCCGGATACCGATCTCCACATTCCCATCGAGAAACAGACTGCCTCGTGACATATAATTGTTCCGCCAGAGACTGCTGCGTCATTCCTTTTGCTTCTCTCGCTCTTCGTAGTTGTTCGCCAAATTCGACCATGTCAAATCCGCTCCTTTCAGTTTGGTTTCACCTGCAGATGTTGACTTTAGTATCCCTTGCCTCGTAAACAACATCAAGCACCACCTTAAAACCGCTTGTCACCATTGTGGTGCATCCGCATAAAGGCAAAAAGAAAAGGCCCTGCTAAGCTATTCACTAGCTTAACAAGACCTTTTTAAGTCTTGGCTGAAGCCTCACCTGCTAACCTATTGCATTACTCATAAATACAGCATTCTTCAGACTTCGTTCATTATTCCAGCTCGATCGTTCCCGGCGGCTTGCTGGTCAGATCGTAGAGTACGCGGTTGACCCCCTTGACTTCATTGATGATGCGGGTCATGCAGGTCTGCAGCACGCTCCACGGAATCTCGGCAGCTTCTGCCGTCATAAAGTCAGAGGTCAGAACGCCGCGAAGTGCAATGGCATAATCATAAGTACGGCCGTCACCCATGACACCGACACTGCGCATATTGGTAAGTGCCGCGAAGAACTGCCCTTTGCTCACATCGATTCCGCCCTTTTCGAGCTCCTCACGGAAGATCGCATCCGCGTCCTGAACAATGCGAACCTTTTCAGCCGTCACTTCTCCGACGATGCGGACGCCAAGCCCCGGCCCCGGGAACGGCTGGCGGTACACCAGCTTCCGCGGAAGGCCAAGCTCCAGTCCGGTCTCACGTACTTCATCCTTAAACAGATCCCGCAGAGGCTCTACAATCTCCTTGAAATCCACATTCTTCGGAAGACCGCCGACGTTATGATGCGACTTGATCACCGCACTTCCGGTACCGACAGCACCGCTCTCCACAACATCGGGATAAATGGTTCCCTGTGCGAGAAAATCCACCGTACCGATCTTCTTCGCTTCCTCTTCGAAGATCTTAATGAATTCCGCGCCGATGAGCTTGCGCTTCTCCTCCGGCTCCGTGACGCCCGCGAGCAGGTTGTAATAACGCTCCTGTGCATTGACACGAATAAAATTCAGATCAAAATTGCCTTTTGGTCCGAAGACCGCTTCTACTTCATCGCCCTCATTCTTGCGAAGAAGACCATGATCCACAAATACGCAGGTCAGCTGCTTCCCAACTGCTTTCGCAAGAAGTGCTGCAGCGACCGACGAATCTACGCCGCCGGACAGAGCAAGGAGGACTTTTCCGTTTCCGATCTTCTTCCGCAGCTCCTGAACGGTCGTCTCCGCAAACGAAGACATCTTCCAGCTTCCGGTACAACCGCAGACATCGATCACAAAGTTCTTCAGAAGCTTCATTCCCTCTTCGGTATGGAGAACCTCCGGATGGAACTGTGTCGCATAAAGTCTGCGCTCCGAATCCTCCATCGCTGCCACAGGGCAGTCTGCCGTATGTGCCGTAATATGGAAGCCTTCCGGAACCTGCGCGATATAATCCGTATGGCTCATCCACACCGTAGAGGACTCCTTTACCTCCTTAAACAGAAGAGAGGACGCATCGTCCACCTGCATTTCAGTATGCCCGTACTCACTGACCGGTGCCGTTGCAACCCTTCCTCCCAGACGATATGCCATCAGCTGTGAGCCATAGCAGATTCCGAGAATCGGAACTCCGATCCCGAACAGCTCCGCCCTGTAGGTGGGTGAGGTCTCCTCATACACACTGTTGGGACCTCCTGTCAGGATGATTCCCTTCGGATTCATTGCCTTCAGCTTATCCAGAGAAATGGTGTAGGGATGAATTTCGCAGTAGACCTTATTTTCGCGTACTCTTCTTGCGATCAGCTGTTTGTACTGACCGCCGAAGTCCAGAACAACAATCAACTCTCTCTCCATGGCAGTTCCTCATAATTAATGAATGATACGTCTTATGCATATATACGGACGATATGTCGCCGCACTGTATTTGATTCCGGTTGCAGCCGTACTGGCATGCACAATGGTTCCGTTTCCAACATACAGGGCCACATGTCCCGGATAACAGATGATGTCACCCGGCTGAGCATCTGCCAGGGAATCGACGGCCACGCCGGCGCTTCTCTGAGACACATCGGTTCTTCCGAGGGAATATCCGAAATTAGCATATACCAGCGAGGTAAAACCTGAGCAGTCCGTTCCGTTCGTCAGGCTGTTACCCCCATATACATAGGGATTGCCGACAAACTGCGTCGCATAATTTGCCACCGTCTGTCCCGATACGCCGCTGGAATTCACCGCCATCGAAGCCGAGCCTGAACTCGAGGATGAGGATGATGATCCGGAAGATTCGCTCTGCGTTTCTCCCGAGGAGGTATCCGCCGTGCTCTGTCCGTTTGCCGCATTTGCAGCTTGTCTTGCTGCTTCTTCTGCCGCTCTCTGAGCTGCCGCCTGCCGTTCCGCTTCCGCTCTTGCTGCTTCCGCCTCCACCGCAGCGGACAATTCCGCATTCTGTGCTTTCAGCTGTGCTGCAAGCTCCGCAGCCGCTGCCTTCGCCTCTTCGATCTGTGCGCTTACATCCGCATTTTTGGCTTCCAGCTCATCCACCGTCTGCTGAAGAGCTTCCTGCTCCTCCTCCAAACCGCGTTTGGATTCTTCCTGCTCCGCTTTTTCCTCTTCCAGCTGCTGCTGAACAGCCGCCACCTTCCGCTGAACCTCCTGATACTCCTCCAGCTTCTTCCTGTCGTATGCGTAAAGGTCTTCTACATACCCCACCTTATTCAGCATATCCGAAAAGGAAGTTGCCTTAATCAGGATCTGCATATAGGTGGCGTCTCCCTGCTCATACATATATTTGATGCGCTGCTTCATGGCATTATAACGTGCTTCTTCATCCGCCTTCGCCGCATCGTATTCCTTCTGTGTTTCGGCGATCTGATCATCCAGCTTGGCGATGGTTTCTTCCAGAAGCTGAATGCTGGCGAGGTTCTCTACCAGCTGCGCATTTTTCTGTTCCAACTCCTCGCTGATCTGTTGTTCCTGATTCTGCAGTGCCTTCGTCTCGCTCTGCGCCGCACTAAGCTGACTCTTCGTGGAGTTTGATCTTCTTCGCAGAGCGTCCACCGACGTCGCCATGACGCCAAGGGACGGTCCTGCAGCCAAGACACCGGCAAGAATCAGCGGAATGACAGATCCTCTGAGGATTCGTCCAGCTTTTCTTCGTAATATCATAAACACTCTCACTGCATCATTTCCGGTTCACACGATCAGAGCTCACAGTTTCCGACTGTTCTCGGGAAAGGAAGAACATCGCGAATATTCTCCATTCCGGTCAGATACATAATGGCACGCTCAAATCCAAGTCCGAAGCCCGCATGACGCACAGAGCCATAGCGGCGAAGGTCCAGATAGAACTGATACTGACTCTTATCCATTCCAAGCTCATCCATACGCTTCTCCAGAATGGACAGATCATCCTCTCTCTGCGAGCCGCCGATAATTTCTCCGATTCCGGGCACCAGGCAGTCGCATGCGGCAACCGTCTTTCCGTCCGGATTCAGCTTCATGTAGAAGGCCTTAATCTCCTTCGGGTAGTCGGTTACAAAAACAGGACGCTTGAATTCCTTCTCGGTCAGGAAGCGCTCATGCTCTGTCTGCAGATCGCAGCCCCAGAACACCTTGTTCTCAAACTCATCGTTGTGCTGTTCCAGAATCTTCACCGCTTCGGTGTAGGTAATGCGGCCGAAATCCGAAGATGCCACATGCTCCAGTCTCTCCAGAAGTCCCTTATCCACGAACTGATTGAAGAAGGCCATCTCATCCGGCGCATTCTCCATAACATAGCGGATAATGTACTTCAGCATTGCCTCGGCAAGCTCCATGTTGTCCTCAAGATCTGCAAAGCAGATTTCCGGCTCAATCATCCAGAACTCAGCGGCATGGCGCGTCGTGTTGGAGTTCTCTGCACGGAATGTAGGTCCGAACGTATACACATTGCGGAATGCAAAGGCATAGGTCTCAACGTCCAACTGTCCGGAAACCGTCAGATTGGTGGGCTTTCCGAAGAAATCCTTGGAATAATCGACGGTACCGTCTTCATTCTTCGGAATGTTGTTCAGATCCAGCGTTGTGACCTGGAACATCTCTCCTGCACCTTCTGCATCACTTCCCGTGATTTCCGGTGCATGTACATAAACGAAATCTCTCTCCTGGAAGAACTTATGAATCGCATATGCGGCAAGAGAGCGGACCCGCATCACCGCCTCAAAGGTATTGGTGCGCACACGAAGATGCGGCATTGTACGCAGATATTCAAAGGTATGACGCTTCTTCTGCAGCGGATAATCCGAAGTGGATTCTCCTTCTACCTCTGCACGCAAAACCTGCATCTCAAGCGGCTGCTTCGCCTCCGGAGTTGCAACAATCTTACCCGTCGCAATGATGGCAGCACTGATATTCAGCTTCGCCAGCTTGGAAAAATCTTCGATTTCCGAGGAATACACCAGCTGCAGATTCTTGAAGCAGGAACCATCGTCCAGTGCAATGAATCCGATGCTCTTGGAATCGCGGTTGGATTTGACCCAGCCCGCAACCGTAACTTCCTGATCATAGAATTTCTCAGGCTCTGCAAAAATATCTCTGACATCTACCAGCTTATAGGTATCTCTCATGCTGTCCTCCTGTCTGACTCCTGTATATGAAAAAACTTACATCTTCTGACTATACCAATTACTGTGCATCTGTTCCGGATGCATCTTCTTCTGCAGCTTCCGTGGAAGCTTCCTCTGTCGTTGTATCCGCTGCAGATTCTGCTGACGAATCCGTCGAAGCTTCTGCTGCATTGTCCGAAGAGGGCTCTGTTACAACGGCCGTCTTCTGGAGGAATTCCAGAACATTCTGGATCATCATGGACTCACGGACGGCTTCCGCATCCTCTGCCTTCTTGAACTCATCGACACTGCTGTAGCCCGCCTGTGCCGCATAATTGGACAGCTGTGTATTGAACTCTGTGCGGGACGGATTCAGATTCTCCTTGTCTGCAATGACCTTCAGCACAAGAAGCTCCTTTGCAGAATCTGTGGCATTGTCTGTGATCACCTGCTCCGGATTGTCCTCGTCTGCATTCATAAAGGTCTTGAGGAAATCATCCAGCTCCATGCCGTACTGCTGTGCATATTTCGTGTAGTACGTCTTCATGGATTCCGAAATGCGATCAATCATTTCCTTCGGCGGGTCCTTCTTATATGTACTGTTGTCCACCATGTACTGTGCGATCTTGCTCTGCACGTCACTGTCATAGGAGCTCTGCGCCTGCTTCATCAGCTGCTGGTACATGTAATCCTTATACTCCTCTGTCGTAGCCACGCCGTCAATGCTCTGCTGTGCAACCCACTCATCAGTGAGCTCCGGTACAACCTTCTGCTGAATCTTATTGATCTTTACCTTGAAGACAACGTCCTGTCCGGCAAGGTCTTTGTTATTCTTATAGTCCTCCGGGAAGGTCAGATTCAGTGTAACCTCTTCACCGACCTTGTGTCCCTTCAGGCCATCCTCAAATCCGTCAATAAAGCTTCCGGAGCCAATCGTCAGATCATAGCCTTCCGCACTTCCGCCATCAAATGCCTCACCGTCCCTGGTTCCCGTGTAATCGATGTTGACGATGTCTCCATCCTCAACAACATCGCGATCCGTAACCTCTTCCGTTGTCGCCGTACTGCTCAGCTGATACTGCACCATGGTATCCACATAAGCATCGGAAACGGAGGGAGCCGCCTCTTCTACCGGAATCGCACTGTAATCACAGGGTTCCGCATAAACAGATGCCTTTATACCGCTGAGATAAGCTGCATTATTGGAGGCGCAGCCTGCCAGTGAAATCGTAAGTACCGCTGCGGCAGCGGCCGCCAGAATTCTCTTTTTCATCATGATTCATTCCTTTCCCGAAGAACCGGGGATTTTGAGCATAGTCCCCCGAGTCCATAGTAGATTACAGTTTAGCACAATGACTGAGGGCATAAAAGTCTTTTTTCTTGCCCTGCCAATGGGGCAGGTGTTACAATCATACGAAGAGCTATCGACATTTGCAGGAGGAATATTTTGTGAGCACATCACTGATCGTAACCCTAGTTATTATTGCTGTTCTGGTTGCCGCCACAGTCGGACTTTACTTTTTCGGCAAGAAGATGCAGAAGAAGCAGGAGCAGCAGGAGGAAGCCGTTCAGGCGTCCAAGCAGCCTGTCACCATGCTGATCATCGACAAGAAGAAAATGCGCCTGAAGGAAGCTGGTCTTCCGCAGGCAGTTATTGACTCCACCCCGAAGTATCTGCGCCGCGCCAAGCTTCCGATTGTCAAGGCAAAGGTCGGCCCTCAGATCATGAATCTCGTAGCAGATGACAAGATTTATGATGATATTCCGGTCAAGAAGCAGGTTCGTGCCATGGTCAGCGGAATCTACATCGTAGAGGTAAAGGGCGTACATGGTCAGAAGCTCGAGAAGCCTCAGCCGAAGAAAAAGAATTTCATCGGACGCTTCATGGACAAGGTGCGCGAGATCGGCAGTGCAGGCCCTTCCAAAAAGTCCTGACACAACTCTTCGTCATCAGAAATCTTAACAGAAACGTGTGCCGAAAGGCGCACCTTACAGAAAGGACTGTCGTTCCGGAATATTCCGAAAGGACAGTCCTTTTTTTCTGTTCTGACCGATATGTTATGCTTTGTTTCTTACTCCGATTCGTTGTGAAAGCCTGTAAGAAATTTCTGGAAGTTCCGAAATTCTTTCTCCTCTTCCAGTGCAGCAAAGGCTGCCTCAGCAGCATCCTGATCATCATAGACCGCAAACACCGTAGGACCGGAGCCGGTCATGATGCTTCCAAGTGCTCCATGGTTCAGGAAAAACCTCTCCAGCCTTCCGATTACAGGATACTCTGCTCCGGTTTTCTGCTCCAGAACATTTCCGAACAGCCGGCACATTTTCGCAAGATCCTTCTCCCGAATCGCATCAATCAGGCCATCCACATCCGGGTGACGGATTTCCTCCGCAGGAATGCTGTCATACTCCCGGTACACCCACGGAGTCGGGACATCCAGATCCGGCTTGCAGACAAGCAGCGTGCACTCCGGCGGTGCGGGAAGCTTCGTCAGCACCTCTCCGATGCCTTCGGAAAGCTGCGTTCCACCCGCGATGCAGTAAGGAATATCCGCACCAAGCGGAAGCGCCAGCTTCTGCAGCTTCTCGTCCGAAGCATCCAGCCGGTACAGCCCCCGCAGAAGCCGGAACACCGCTGCTGCATCTGCGCTGCCGCCCGCCATTCCGGCCGCAATCGGAATTCTCTTATCCAGATGAATCCGAAGCCCTCCTGTAAGGCCATACTCCCTGCGCATGACATCTGCCGCCCGCCAGACCAGATTCTCCGGTCCGGACGGAATTTTTCCACTGTCTGTTGTCAGCTCAATTTCATTGCCTTCCGTCTCCGTAATCGTCACGGTATCGCAGATATCCACAGTCTGCATCACCATTCTTACCAGGTGATATCCATCCTCCCGTTTCCCGGTCACATCCAGATTCAGGTTGATTTTTCCGTGAGCCTTTCCTGTGATTTCACTCATTCTCGCATTCTCCGATTTGCAGATTCCTTCGGGATATTGTATTCCCTTCGGAACATTTTCACTTCATGGAGTTTTCTTCCTTCACCTTACACAGCCGACGATTTCCGAAATGGAGTTCAGATGATGCCTTTCCGCGTAATCCTCCATTCCCTCCAGAACCTGCAGGGTCGCAGCAGGCTCATGGAAGTTTGCAGCGCCGACAGCAACAGCCGAAGCCCCCGCCATCATTAATTCAAGTGCATCCTCTGCAGTGCAGACACCGCCCATTCCGATGATCGGAATGGAAACTGCTCCTGCTGCCTCATACACCATGCGAACCGCAACCGGATGGATGGCAGGTCCTGACATTCCGCCGGTCTTGTTGGCCAGAACAAATCTTTGTCTCTCTACGTCGATCTTCATACCGGTAATCGTATTGATCAGCGAAATGGCATCTGCTCCGCCTGCCTCTGCCGCCTTTGCCATCTCTGCAATGCTCGTGACATTCGGTGTCAGCTTCATGATCACCGGCTGACGGGCGATTTTCTTAATCTTCTCTGTAATTCCGAAAAGGCTGTCCGCCTTTGTTCCGAATGTAATGGCTCCCTGCTTCACATTTGGGCAGGATACGTTGATTTCCAGCATATCCACACGGCTCTCGTCTCCGAGGCGTTCCACCACCTCCAGATACTCCTCTTCGCTGTGTCCGCAGACATTGACAATGACTCTCGTATCATACTGCTGCAGAAACGCAAGATCTCTGCGGATGAAAACATCCATGCCGGGATTCTGCAAGCCGATGGCATTGAGCATGCCGCCGTACACCTCCGTCACACGCGGCGTCGGATTTCCCGGCCACGGAACGTTTGAAACTCCCTTTGTCACCACAGCGCCCAGACGGTTCAGATCCACAAAGTCCGAATACTCCATCCCGGAACCAAACGTTCCGGAGGCTGTCATTACCGGATTTTTAAAAGCAACACCGGCGATGTTCACAGACATGTCCGGTTTACCGTTCCTATGATTGTCTCCCATTGGTCTTTCCTCCTGCGTGATCAGATTTCCACGTCCTCTGCAGCAAAAACAGGCCCTTCTGTGCAAACCCTCGCATTGTGTACCTGAGAATGCTCATCCTTTTTCACGGTCTTCGCAACACAGCCGAGGCAGACTCCAACGCCGCAGGCCATGCGCTCCTCCAGTGAAATCCAGGCAGGGATCTTCTGTTCCTCTGCAAAGGCCTTTACGCCGCGCAGCATCGGCATCGGTCCGCAGGCACAGATTGCATCGAACCGCGTGTCGGGCTTCTCCTGCAAAAGAGCACGCACCGCATCCATCACATTCCCGTGAACGCCCGCTGTACCATCATCCGTAGAAATCAGAAGACTGCTGACCTTCTCAAACTCTTCCGTAAGAAACAGATCGTTCGTCCGATATCCCATTGCAGCCGTTACAAGCTCTTCCGGCTTTTCTTCTCCTGAAGCAAGGTTTGCCTCATACAAGGCTCCGGCAAGTCCCAGCATCGGCGGGGCACCGATTCCGCCCCCGAGAAGAAGAACCTTCTTCCCGGTCAGGGAGGGCACATCATATCCGTTTCCCAGGATCCCGAGAATATCGATCCGATCCCCGGGCTCTGAATGAGAGAATTCTCCGGTTCCCTTTCCGACCACACGGTATACGATCCGCAGCGTCCTCTGCTCTTTGTTCCATTCGCAGATGGAGATCGGCCTCGGAAGAAGGGCTGACGAATCCTTCGGATACACGCCGACAAACTGTCCCGGCTTCACGTCCTTCGGAGAGGACATCTCCGGATACTGCACCGTCAATGAATAAATACCTTCCGCAAGCTTCCCGGACTCTGTCACAAGAAGTGTCTGCTTGTTTTTCTTTTCAGCCATTTTCCCGCCTTTCTCCGCCCTTCCACTTGTCAGGTGCGTACTGCTGATACATCCCGGCCACGGCATCCTCTACCCTCTGATGCAAAAGCTTCCGATCTGCGATGGAAAGCTCCTTCGTCTCAATCGGCTCACCGAAAACAATCGTAACCGGCGTCTTCCGAACCTTCATCGGGTGATCCTCCAGAATATTTCCGGTTCCGATAAACGCAACCGGGATCACCGGAGCGCCGGCACGAATCGCAATCTTAAAGCTTCCTCCCTTGAACGGAAGAAGTGTGCCTTCCTCATGACAACGGGTTCCCTCCGGAAAAATCAGGACGGATTTCCCCGCCTTCATCCCTTCCGCCGCATCTGCCACCATCTGCGCACCGGCACGGATATCCTTCCGGTCCAGAAACAGACAGTGAATCTGCTTCATCCAGAAATGAAGCAGCGGAATTTTTCCCAGCTCCTGCTTGGCGATTACAATAAACGGCCTGGGCAGATAAGGTGCTCCCATGATGATATCGAAGATGGAACGGTGATTTCCCGCGAACATTACGCCGCGCCCCTCCGGGATATTCTCTCTCCCGATCACGGTGACTGGACATCCCGTCATTGCGGTGACCATGCGAAGCCCCCAGCAGACAAACGCATAGGTAAAACGGTCTGCCTGGTCCGGCGCAATTTTCCCGAGAAGCAGCACAACCGGCATCATCGGAAGCGAACACAGGAAGAAAAAAGCAGCGGCCAGAACGGCCAGAATCGTACGAAAAGACATAAGAATGCTCCTTACATTTTTATTTCTTATTCTTGTCCCTCTGCCTAGTATATCATATGCTAAAATCTGTTTGATACCGGCAATTTACAGGAGGTGTACGCGCTATGCTGTTGATTACAAACGGAACCATTATCGATCCCAAAAATCATTTCGAGGGAAAGGAAGATCTTCTGATCGGAGATGACGGCAGGATTCTGAAAAGAGCTCCCTCAGGAGAGGTTTCGGCAGAACACGTCTTTGATGCTTCCGGGTGCATTGTGGCACCGGGCCTTGTGGATACGCACTCTCACTTTCGTGATCCCGGTTTTACCTATAAAGAGGATCTTCACACCGGCTCTCTTGCTGCCGCTGCAGGCGGATATACCTCTGTCATTCTGATGGCGAATACCAACCCGCCGGTGGATTCGGCAGAAATCCTGACGGATATTCTGGAAAGAGGGCGCAGGGAGCAGATTCATATTTACAGCGCCGCCAATGTCACAAAAGGAATGAAGGGGCAGGAGGTGAATGATCTGCAGGCCCTTGCTGCAGCAGGCGCTCCTGTTTTTACCGATGATGGAAAGCCCATTCTGAATGAGGCCGTGTTCACGCAGGCGCTGAAGAAGGCCGATGCGCTCGGCATTCCGGTCAGTCTTCATGAAGAGGATCCGGAATTTATCCGGGAAAACGGCATCAATGCCGGCAGTCCCGCCGCCCGGGAGCTTGGCATCACCGGCTCGGACCGGCAGGCAGAAATTTCCATGATCGCCCGCGATACCCGCATCGCCGCAGAGCTCGGCGTCCGTCTCCTGATTCAGCATATCAGCACGAAGGAAGGGGTTGACCTGGTCCGCCAGGCAAGAAAAATCAATCCGCTGATTCATGCGGAGGCAACTCCCCAGCACTTCTCGCTCACAGAGGACGCGGTTCTTCAAACCGGAAGTCTGGCCAAAGTAAATCCTCCTCTGCGAACAGAGGAGGATCGTCTTGCCATCATTCAGGGGCTGCAGGATGGCACCATTGATATCATTGCCACGGATCATGCCCCGCACAGTGCAGAAGAAAAGGCCATCACCCCGCTCTGGAATGCTCCCAGCGGCATGATCGGTCTGGAGACGGCGCTCTCCCTTGCCCTTCGTCATCTGGTAGAGCCCGGCCTTCTGTCCATGATGGAGATGCTGGCGCTTTTTACCTGCAACCCGGCCGATTATTATCGCCTGCCCGCAGGAACCCTTGCGCAGGGGGCCGCTGCAGATATCGTGATCTTCGATCCGTCCGCAGAATGGACGGTAACAAAAGAGTCCTTCCACTCCAAATCCTGCAATTCACCATTCCTTGGTGAAACGCTTCCCGGTGTGATCCGCTGCACCATCTCTTCCGGAAGAATCATCTGCCGGAATGACCGTTAGCTTCCGAAGATTCCGGAGAAATCATCTCCAAACGCTCTGCAAGAAGCACCCTTTGCTCTTCCTGAGGCCAGCTGCCAATCCATGCAGCGGCCTCTTTTTGATCTTTCGCCTCATACAGCATCTCCGGCCGGAAGCCGGCATCCAGAATTCCGGTCCGGATTCCGTAAGGAACTTCCTCTCCCATGAGAATAATTCTGCTGCAGATCTCCGCTGCCAGTTCGCCGACACGATGATTGGAGGCTTCCTGAATGGCTCCCAGGCATGTGAAGCCGGATGTAAGCAGGACTTTCTCTCCTTCAAAGTGCTCCAGTGTTCTCAATGCTTCCTCGGCCAGGTTCGGATCCGTGTTGGCGCTGTCGTCAATCAGCATGGCATTCGGAATTGCCACCAGCTGCATATGGTGCAGCATCGGAAGAATGGATGCAATCCGGTACCGGATTTCTCTGTCCGACATTCCAAGAACACGTGCCGCAAAAACATCTCCGGTCAGCAGACGAATTCTTCGTTCTCCGAGAAGAATTGTGAGAAATTCCGTTTCCCTCTGTCCGGAATCAGAAACCGAAAATCTCGTTCCCTCACTTCCGACAGAAATGATGCTTCCCCGAATGTCACAGTTCTCACTAAGGCCGTAGGTCCGTGTATTTTTTCTGCCGATACCGGCAAGAAGCGCTTCATCATCCCCGTTGATCAGTCGTATCCCATACTCGCCGAAAGGATCCAGTTCCTCCAGGAGTGTCCCATAATCCATAGAGGTCCGGATAACCATCTCAGGATGAAGGGTTTCCGCAATCGCCTCGAGTTCTTCTTTGCTGTCTGCCTCCATCGGGCAGATCAGAATCTCCAGCCTCGGATCATCAAGGCTGCGGATTGCTCTGGCTGCCTCCAGTGCTGTGTGAATCATTCCTGTTGTTACCTTACAGCGGAATTTTCCTGCAAGAAGGACTTCCAGAAGCCGTGCCATTTCCTCCTGATCACTGGTTCCGGATATCACAATAATCTGCAGCCCCTTCCTGCGCTTCAGAAGATCCCCCGATTTCCGGATATACTTTCTCCCGATGCTGTGCTCTGCCGGCCGGCTGATGGCTGCAAGAAGCGGGGCCCCAAAGGGCTGCATGAAAAAGGCAACGGAACAGATCAGATTCATGATATGAATCTTTGATTTCGGAAGAGCCAGGCAAACAAGCACCAGCAGCACCCATAAAATTCCCCAGAGAAGAAACAGGCCCTGCCGCTTTTTCGCATCCTCTCTTTCTGCATTCCAGTTCTTTCCAAAGCCAAACCACAGGGTGATCGCAAGCAAATACAGGAACATCATTGCCTTTCCCAACGTGCGATATCCCATAGTCAGTGCAGCAGCAGGAACCACCATGAATATCAGGGGGAGCCAGCGAAGATTTTCCCGGAAGAGTGTGTGAAAATATTCTCTCCGATCCCAGTTATGTTCCTGGAGAAGGTTTAAATAGTACCGCATGGTTGTGCCCAATGTGACTGCGTACATCGCAATGAGCATATATTTCACCACGTAATGCATCTGAAAACTCCCTCTCCTCTTGCCAGCTGCAGCATCCTGCCAATGACAGGATGCTGCAATCTCTTCTTATCTTCTACTTTTCCAGCGATCTGCGATTGAAATTAATCAGGCAGCCATCCAGAATGATCTGACGTTCGTCATCTGTAAGATCTCCGAGCGTCACTGCAAACGGCTCGAGCGTCTCATTCTTCACGACATAACCCTGAATTGTCTGTTCCTTATTCTCAACCGCCTTCCGGATTCCCGGGAAAAACAGGTAGTCCATCTTGGAAAACGGAAGCTCACCCCTGTCGATGACAAACGGCAGCATGCCCCAGTTGATCAGATTGCTGCGATAGCGCTTTGTCGCATACTCGTTTGCAATGTTCGCCCAGCCTCCAAGCACCTTCTGGCACGAAGCCGCCTGCTCGCGGGCAGAGCCGTCTCCGGGCTTTACCGCAAAAATGGTCGAGCCGATTCCGATGTTTTCCCTGCTGACCTCCGGGAATTTCTCACGGATCGCCGTCATAACATCATGGAAGCCCGGAAGTGCTTCACCGATGCAGGTACCTGCCACCTGTGCGCGCTCACCCTCCCGTACTTCCTTTGCAAGCTGCACGTAGTCCGGTGCCTTTCTGGACAGCGTGAACTCCGCCAGTCCCTCCGGATTGGAGCGATAGGAGGAGGTTTCTCCGGACGGAATCAGCTCATCTGTTGTGGTAACCGGATCGTGAATCTCCGCCACAACGCGAAGAGCCAGATTTTCCGGAAGAGGCTCCATCTTCGGCCAGTCACGGATATTCGGCCCAAGCTGCAGCTCCACGTCGGGATCCGCCTTTCCCTTGGAATCAAACACGCGTTTTTCATAAATCTTCGGATCAAAATGATACGAATAGGTCGGGATATCCTTATCCATCTCCGTTGCCGGCGTAAGGAAGCCCTGATGAGCCGCAGTTGCCGCAATGGAACGTGCATCCATCAGTGCCACATAGGAAATCTGCCCCTTCTGCGGCTTGGAGCCCTCACGATTCGGGAAGTTTCTCGTGGAGTGACGGATGGAGAAGGCATTGTTTGCCGGGGTGTCTCCCGCACCGAAGCAGGGTCCGCAGAATGCTGTTTTCAGCACTGCGCCCGCATCCATCAGCTTTTCAGCCACACCGCTTCGGATCAGCTCCACATAGATCGGCTGAGAAGCGGGATATACCGACAAAGAGAACTTATCATTTCCGATATTCTCTCCATCCAGAATCCCCGCGGCCTCACAGATGTTCTCAAAGCCGCCGCCGGCACATCCGGCAATGATGCCCTGATCTACCAGAAGCTTTCCGTTTACGATCTTGTCGGAAAGATCTGCATGAACCTGGTCTCCAAAGGAAACCTTTGCCCGCTCTTCCACTCCGTGAAGGATATCCTTGAGATTGTGATTTACCTCGTCAATGGTATACGCCATCGACGGATGGAACGGCATCGCAATCATCGGTTCCACCTTGGAAAGATCGATATCAATCACGCCGTCATAATAGGCACCGCGCTGCGGCTCAAGCTTCCGGTACGCCTCTTTTCTTCCGTGAAGAGCAAGCCACTCCTCCGTCTTCTCATCCGTCTCCCAGATGGAGGACAGGCAGGTGGTCTCTGTGGTCATGACGTCGATCCCGATACGGAAATCCTCGGAAAGGTTATGAACACCCTCGCCGATAAACTCCAGAACCTTGTTCTTGACAAATCCGCTCTCGAAAACCGCTCCGATCAGTGCAATGTTTACATCATGAGGACCCACACCGCGTCTGGGGGCTCCTGTCAGATGAACGGCAATGACCTCGGGCCTTTTGATGTCATAGGTCTGACCAAGAAGCTGCTTTACAAGCTCCGGACCGCCTTCACCCATTGCCATTGTGCCCAGTGCTCCATATCTTGTATGCGAATCGGAGCCGAGAATCATGCCGCCTGCCGCCGCCATCATTTCTCTTGCATACTGATGAATGACTGCAAGATGAGGCGGAACATAAATCCCGCCATATTTCTGCGCGGCAGTAAGACCGAACATGTGATCATCTTCATTGATTGTGCCTCCCACCGCGCACAGAGAATTGTGGCAGTTCGTCAGCACATAGGGAACCGGAAATCTGGTCAGTCCCGATGCCCTTGCCGTCTGAATGATTCCGACATAGGTAATGTCATGGCTTGTAATCTGATCAAACCGGATGTTCAGCTTCTCCGTATCCCCGGACTGATTGTGCGCAGAAAGGATGCTCCAGGCCATGGTCCTGTCACGCCCTGTTTCCCTGCTCTCCTGAATTCCTTCTGCTGCAAGTCTTCCTGCTGCCGACTCATCGTCCGGCACCCACTGTCCGTTTCCGAGATAGTAAGCTCCGTTTTTATGTACTGTCACCATTCTCTCTGTCTCCTTTTTTCCCTGAAAACCGTATACGAGGAACTCACAGGACAGAGAAAACTCCATCCTGTGAGCTCCGGATTACATTGTATACAATTATACTTTTCGGGTCAACGCCGTTGTTCCATGCCTGACAGTCTGTTCATTTACGCTTGGCAGCCGGTGTCTTTTCCGCAGGTGCCTTTGCTGCCGGTACCTTTTCAGCCGGTGCTTTTTCCGCATCCGCCTCTGCCACACTCTTCTTTGCAGCCGGAGCGGGAATTTCCACCTTCTCCAGGTGCCACATATCGTTCACATACTCTTCAATCGTACGGTCGGAAGAGAATTTGCCGCAGCTTGCCGTATTGATGATCGCCATTTCGGCCCATTTTGCCTTGTTTTCATAGGCTGCAACGATGTCACGCTGAGCAGCCGCATAGGACTCAAAATCCTTCAGGATAAAGTAACGGTCTGCAGGGCAGCCGGGGTAGCTTCTCAGAAGAGAATCGTACAGCGGGCGGAACAGCTCCGGATTTTCTCTGGAATACGTTCCGTTTACAAGCTGCACCAGAACCTCACGGACGTTCTGATCGTTGTTGAAGATCTCGTTCGGATCATAGCCGCCGTTGTTCTCGAAGCCGATTACCTCCTGCGAGGACAGGCCGAAAATGAACATGTTCTCTCTGCCCATCTCCTCTGCCATCTCGACATTGGCTCCATCCATGGTTCCGATCGTCAGCGCACCGTTGAGCATCAGCTTCATGCAGCCGGTCCCGGACGCTTCCTTCGAAGCCGTAGAGATCTGCTCCGAAATATCTGCTGCCGCAAAAATAATCTCTGCGTTGCTGACGCGATAGTCCTCAATGAACACAACCTTGAGCTTTCCTCCGATGGAGGCATCATTGTTGATGACATCTGCCACATTGTTGATCAACTTGATGGTCAGCTTCGCATTCCGGTATCCGGCCGCTGCCTTCGCTCCGAAAATGAAGGTGTGCTTCGGATAATCCATGTTCGGATCCTTCTTCAGCTGATTGTAGATGTACATCACATGCAGAATGTTCAGCAGCTGTCTCTTGTACTCATGGAGACGCTTTACCTGAACATCGAAGATGGAACGGGGATCCACTTCAATTCCGTTGTGCTCAAGAATATAGTTTGCAAGGCGAACCTTGTTCTGGTACTTGATCTGCATGAATTCACGCTGTGCCTTCTCATCCTTCGCATAGGGCTTAAGCTCTGCGATATGGGAAAGATCCGTGATCCACTCATCCCCGATATGCTCCGTGATCCAGGAAGCAAGAAGCGGGTTTGCGTGCAGAAGGAAGCGGCGCTGTGTGATTCCGTTGGTCTTATTGTTGAACTTCTCCGGGAACATCTCATAGAAATCATGAAGAGATTCATTCTTCAGAATTTCCGTATGAAGTCTTGCCACACCGTTTACCGAGAAGCCGGCAACAATTGCCATGTTCGCCATGCGGACCTGGCCGTCATAAATGACAGCCATTTTGGAAACCTTATAGCCGACATCCACACCGGTATTGTCATACTTCGCATGGATTTCTCTCTCAAAGCGGCGATTGATTTCCTCCACGATCTGATAGATACGGGGAAGCAGGCGGGAAAACAGCTCGATCGGCCATTTCTCCAGTGCCTCAGCCATAATCGTGTGGTTCGTGTAGGCCGTGCACTTCTGCACAATCGCCCATGCATCATCCCACTCAAGACCATATTCATCCAGAAGAATCCGCATCAGCTCCGGAACCGTCAGAGTCGGATGCGTGTCGTTCATCTGGAATACCGCCTTCTCGGGAAGATCATGGATGTCCTCGTTGCGGGACATGAACTTCTTGATTGCCAGCTGAACAGAGGCCGATACGAAGAAATACTGCTGCTTCAGGCGAAGCTCCTTGCCCTGCATATGATCGTCGCAGGGATACAGAACCTCACAGATGGTTCTCGCCAGATTCTCTTCCTCCACAGCCTTCTGATAATCTCCCTTATCGAAGGAATCCAGATGGAAGCTGTTCATCGGCTCTGCGTCCCAGATCCGAAGAGTGTCCACAAATCCGTTTCCGTATCCGACAACCGGCATATCGTACGGAACCGCCTTTACGGCAGAATAGCCTTCCTGGCGGAACATGGTGCGCCCGTTCTCAGCGGAATAAGCGGTAACGTATCCGCCAAAATGAACCTCCTGCGTATATTCCGGACGGCGAAGCTCAAACGGATTTCCGTTCTCCAGCCAGTTGTCCGGAGCTTCCACCTGATAACCGTCTACGATTTTCTGTTTGAACATACCGTAGCGGTACCGGATGCCGCAGCCATATGCCGGATAATTCAGCGTTGCAAGGGAATCCAGGAAGCAGGCAGCAAGTCTTCCAAGGCCGCCGTTTCCAAGTGCCGGATCCGGCTCCTGGTCCTCGATGGCATTGATGTCAAAGCCAAGTTCATTCAGTGCTTCAGCAACCGGTTCATACGCCTGCAGATTGATCAGATTGTTGCCGAAGGCTCTTCCCATCAGAAATTCCATGGAAAGATAGTACAGGGTCTTCGGATTTTTCTCCTCAAACTCCTTCTGCGTCCGCATCCAGTCATCTACGATCTGGTCCTTCAGTGCATAGGCGGCAGCCTGGAACACCTGCTCTTTGGTTGCTTCTCCCATCTCGCGGCGGTACATCGTTCGAACATTATATTCAACGCTTCTCTTAAACAGTTCCTTGTCAAAGCTGAGCTGCTTTTTCTTAATCATTTCCTGCTCCTGTTATCCCTCTGAATTGTGTTTACGATTCTTCCTAATGTCCGGTCTCAAATGTCATTTTACTTTTACTGCTTCTCTACACCAATGGTGAGCTTCTCACCGTTGATATCCCATTCCTTTTCGTTGGCAAGCGTCACATCCTTCTGAATCTGATCTGCCAGCACCTTCGTGCAGATCGAGGATGCATTTCTGACTGCAATGTCATAGAGCTTCTCATTGCCGGAAAGCGACAGGTGAATATGATCCATCACTTCAAAGCCGGAATCCTTACGCATGGTCTGAATCTTGGAAATGATTTCGTACACATAGCCTTCCTCGATCAGCTCCTGCGTCAGATTCGTATCGATGACAACCGTCATGCCGCCGTCTTCCTGGGACACGTAGCCCGGCTTCTGCGCCATCTCAATCAGAAGATCTTCCTTCGAAAGCTCAACCTCTGTGCCGTCCACATCGAACTTCAGATTCTCTCCTGCATTCAGCTGATCCATCGCCGCGTTGCCATCGAGTTCTCCAAGGTACCTCCGGATTCCGCCAAGTTGCTTCCCGTACTTCGGTCCGACGGTCCGAAGCTGCGGCTTGAAGGTATAGGTCGTATAGGCACGGACATCATCCGTAAACTCCACACTCTTTACGTTCAGCTCGTCTTCAATGATCTCCTTATAGAAATCATCCAGCACAGAATCTGCCTTGATATACATCTTGGCAAGCGGCTGACGGTTCTTGCGATTGGACATATTGCGGCACGCACGTCCCATGACAACGATCTTCAGAACCTGATCCATGTCATTTTCGAGCTTCGTATCAATTCTTTCGGCATCGGCCTCAGGGAACCGGCAGAGATGTACGGATTCCGGTGCACTCTGGTCCACACTGCGAACGATATTCTGATAAATCTCCTCGGTCATGAAGGGAATCATCGGTGCTGCGCAGAGGCAGACATTCTTCAGAGCAGTGTACAGCGTCATATAGGCGTTGATCTTGTCCTGCTCCATCCCCTTTGCCCAGAAGCGCTCTCTTCCGCGGCGGACATACCAGTTGGACATATCATCCACGAACTCTTCCAGAACGGCAGCTGCTTCCGGAAGCTTGTAGGCTGCCATATTGGCATCTGTCTTCTGAATCATGGAATTCATCTTGGACAGGAGCCATTTATCCATCACGGACAGCTTGTCGTAATCCAGTGTATACTTTGTGGGATCAAACTGATCGATTTCAGCATACAGGACATAGAAGGCGTAGGTATTCCACAGGGTTCCAAGGAACTTGCTCTGGCCTTCCTTCACAACCTTACCGGAGAAGCGCTTCGGCAGCCACGGTGCACTCGCCGTATAGAAATACCAGCGGATGGCATCGGCGCCATAGGTCTCCAGAGCGTTCATCGGGTCTACGGCATTGCCTTTGGATTTGGACATTTTATTTCCGTCTTCATCCAGAACCAGTCCCATGACGATAACATTCTTGAAGGCCGGGCGATTGAACAGAAGCGTTGCCTCTGCGTGCAGGGAATAGAACCAGCCTCTTGTCTGATCAACAGCCTCGGAAATAAAGGATGCCGGGAACTGCTTCTCAAACAGCTCCTTATTTTCAAAAGGATAATGAAGCTCTGCATACGGGCAGGCACCTGAGTCAAACCAGCAGTCAATGACCTCCGGCACACGCTTCATATCGCCGCCGCAGTCCGGGCACTTGATGATGTACTGGTCAACATACGGGCGATGCAGCTCTGTGTGCTCCGCTGCCGGATCACCGGACAGCTCCGCAAGCTCCTTGCGGGAGCCAACGCTGATCTGCTTGCCGCAGTCCGGGCACTCCCAGATGTTCAGAGGAGTTCCCCAGTAGCGGTTACGGGAAATTGCCCAGTCCTGAATGTTCTCCAGCCAGTTTCCGAACCGTCCTTCTCCCATAGTCGGAGGAACCCAGTTGATTTCCTTGTTGTTGCGAACAAGGTCATCGCGAACCTCGGTCATCTTGATGAACCAGGACTCACGTGCATAATAAATCAACGGTGTACCGCATCTCCAGCAGTGCGGATAGTCATGCTCAACCTTCGGAGCTGCAAAAAGGATTCCTCTCTCATCAAGATCCTTCAGGACCTCCGGATCACAGCTGACAGCTCCTTCCTTGATCTCTGCTTCGGTAGGCTTGCAGCGCATGCCCGCAAACTTTCCTGTCTCAGGCTTCATGCGGCCGTGATCATCCACCATCTGGACGAACGGTGCATTGTATTTGCGGCCCACACGGGCATCGTCTTCACCAAATGCCGGTGCAATATGAACGATACCGGTACCATCGGTCATCGTGACATAGTCATCGCAGTATACGAAGAATGCTTTCTTATGCTGACGGTCCGCGCTGTCCTTTGCGCACTGATACAGGGGCTCGTATTCCCGGTATTCCAGATCACGTCCCTTATAGGTCTCAAGAACCTCATAGGCAGGCTTTCCTTCTTCTGCAAGACTTCCCAGAACCTGATCTGCCAGCGCCTCTGCAAGATAATAGGTATAACCGTCGGCAGCCTTTACCTTAATATAGGTATCTTCCGGATTCACGCAGAGCGCAATGTTGGAGGGCAGGGTCCAGGGCGTTGTCGTCCACGCAAGGAAATAAGCGTCCTCGGAAGCTGCCTTAAAGCGTACAATTGCCGTGCGATCCTTCAGAGTTTTATAGCCCTGCGCCACCTCATGAGAGGAGAGCGGTGTACCGCAGCTCGGGCAGTAAGGAACTACCTTGAAGCCCTTATACAGAAGATTCTTGTTCCAGATCTGCTGCAGTGCCCACCATTCGGACTCAATATAATCATCATAATAGGTAACATAGGGATGATCCATGTCTGCCCAGAAGCCGACCTGTCGGGAAAACTTCTCCCACATTCCCTTATATTTCCACACCGACTCCTTGCACTTTTTGATAAAAGGCTCGATGCCGTATGCTTCAATCTGATCCTTGCCTTCGATTCCGATTTCCTTTTCAACTTCCAGCTCAACCGGAAGGCCGTGCGTATCCCAGCCTGCCTTTCTCGGAACCTGCTCTCCCTTCATCGTATGATAACGGGGAATCATATCCTTAATGACACGGGTCTCCACATGTCCGATATGCGGCTTGCCGTTTGCAGTCGGCGGCCCGTCATAGAACATATAAATGGGATGTCCCTCATTCTGTCGAACACTCTTGTTGAAGATGTCATTGTCCTCCCAGAACTTCGCCGTTTCCTGCTCACGCTGAACGAAATTCAGGTTGGGGTTTACCTTGTTGTACATAATACCTCCTTCGCAGACCTTTCTCGTCAGTCTGCGGAACGCAATATTGTTTGATTGCCAGTGCTGAACCTAACAAATTATAAAGCCCTGTTAATAGCAGGTCAAGCAACCGACCTGACGGGAAAACGCCGGAATAATTGGATTTATGCACCTTTTTCACCACATTCCGGCCGAATGGTGTATGATCAGTCTGAACTGTACCCGGCTTAAAAAAACTCCGGCCGTCAGTTTTATGTTTTCACAGACATCTGTTTTCGTACTGCAAGGCAAGAGAAAGGATAATCATGGACAGACAGAATCTGACACTGCTTACCGATTTCTATGAGCTCACCATGATGCAGGGCTATTTCAAGCATCGGGATGAGAACAAGACCGTTATCTTTGATGCATTTTTCCGCAACAATCCCTTTGGCGGAGGATACTCCATCATGTGCGGCGTAGAACAGCTGGTCCGTTACATCAAGGATCTGCACTTCTCGTCTCAGGACATTGAATATCTGCGCAGCACCGGTATTTTCGATGCGGATTTTCTGGACTATCTTGCAGATTTTCATTTCCACGGTGATATCTACTGCATTCCGGAGGGTTCTCTGATTTTCCCGAGAGAGCCGATTGTAAAGGTTGTCGCTCCCATCATGGAGGCGCAGCTTGTGGAAACCGCCATTTTGTGCATCATCAATCATCAGAGTCTGATTGCAACCAAATCCGCCCGGATCTGCTACGCCGCAAAGGGCGCTCCCATCATGGAGTTCGGTCTTCGCCGCGCACAGGGACCGGATGCCGGAACGTATGGTGCAAGAGCTGCCGTGATTGCGGGCTGCGCAGGAACCTCCAATGTCCTTTGCGGTGAGCTTTTTGACGTTCCCGTTCTCGGCACGCATGCGCACAGCTGGATCATGAGCTTTGACAGCGAGTTCGAAGCGTTCAAGACCTATGCAGAGCTTTATCCGTCCGCCTGCACGCTTCTCGTAGACACCTATGACACCCTTGGAAGCGGCATTCCGAACGCAATCCGAACCTTTGATTATATGAAGGAAAAGGGCCTTCCCTTGGATCACATCGGCATCCGCCTGGATTCCGGTGACCTTGCGTATCTGACCAAAAAAGCCCGCAAGATGCTGGATGCTGCCGGCTATCCACAGGCAAAGATCTGCTGCTCCAACGATCTGGATGAGCATCTCATCAATTCACTCTATCAGCAGGGCGCCTGCATCGATTCCTTCGGAGTCGGCACGCATCTGATTACCGCCAAGGACAATCCGAGCTTCGGCGGCGTCTACAAGCTTGCAGCCGTAGAGAACAAGGATGGCTCCTTTGAGCCGAAGATCAAGCTGTCCGAGAATACCGAGAAGATCACCAACCCCGGCAACAAGAAGGTTTACCGTGTCTACGAAAAGGACAGCCATAAAATCAAGGCGGATCTCATCTGCTTTGCCGATGAGAACTTCAGCGAAGAGGAGCCGCTGCTTCTCTTTGACCCTATGGAGCCCTGGAAGAAAACGACCCTTCAGCCCGGTGAATTCACACTCCGTGAGATGCTGACGCCTCTCTTCCTGAACGGAAAGTGCGTCTATGAATCCCGTCCTACGATGGAAATCCGTGACTACTGCCTGCAGGAGCAGGATACGCTCTGGGAGGAATCCAGACGTCTCGACAACCCGCATCAGGTGTATGTCGATCTTTCCCAGAAGCTCTACGACACCAAGCTTGCCCTGCTGGCTCATGGCGGACAGCTGTAACCAATCTCTGATCAGACATATTTCATGAAACAGACCCCGGAGTGAAGAATATTTCACCCCGGGGCCTGTTTCTGTTTTTACAATTCATTCTGTTGACCACAGCAAAAGGGACTGCTGCCCACTGCATCACCGCATTTCCAGAATCCGATTAAACCTTGCCAGGAAGGTGATGGTTGTAATGACCGCTGCTGTGATATCGCTGACAGGCTCCGCAAGAAAAACCGAGAAAACCGGATCAAACGGCAGTACATGCGGAAGGATCAGAATGAGCGGAATCAGAAGCACAATCTTTCGAAGGCAGGCAAGGAGCAGACTGACCTTGGCCTGCCCAAGTGCCATGAAGCTCTGCTGGCAGCTGCACTGTGCACCGCAGGCAAAGATGCCCGCCATATAGATCCGAAGAGCCCAGGAGGTATATCCGGACAGCTCCGCATTGGTTGTAAAGATGCCGGCGAACACCGACGGAAAGAGCAGAACCGCCGCCCAGAACAGCACCGTATAGGTCATACAGACAGAAAAAACCAGGTAGAACGTCTTTTTCACGCGGTCTCCGTGACCTGCACCATAATTATAGCTGATAATCGGCTGCCCTCCCTGGCAGACGCCCTGCAGCGGAAGCATCACCAGCTGGCTCACGCTGGTAATGATGGTCATGGCTCCAACTGCAAGGTCACCTCCATATCTGGCAAGGCTCGCCGTAAAGGTGATCGACAGAAGGCTCTCTGTCGAGAGCATCACAAATGTGGAAACTCCAAGTCCAAGGCAGGGCAGAATCACCGGTCCTTCCAGCCTCAGGCAGGAAGGCTTCAGCTTCAGGATGGTCTTTTTCCCGGTCAGGAAGTGCAGAATCCACACGGCTCCCACCATCTGGCTGAGCACGGTTGCAAGCGCAGCTCCGCGAACGCCAAGTCCAAGCGCAAAGATAAAGATCGGATCCAGAATAATGTTGATGACCGCTCCGATCAGTGTCGTCATCATGCTGATCTTTGCAAAGCCCTGCGTGGTAATGAAGGGATTCATTCCCATCACAACAAGCACAAAAACGCTTCCGAGAATATAGATTCTGGAATAACTGAGCGCATAGGGAAGTGTCACCTGACTTGCACCAAACAGCTGCAGAAGCGTCGGAGCCGTGACATAAAAGATCACGGTCAGTGCCACCGCAAAAATCATCAGAACCGTGAAGCAGTTTCCCAGAATCTTTTCTGCAAAATCATGCTCCTTCCGCCCCATACGAATTGCAGCAAGCGGTGCTCCGCCTGCTCCTGCCAGCATGGCAAAGGCATTGATCAGCATCAGGATCGGCATGAAAAGTCCAACTCCTGTCAGCGCTGTTGCACCGACCTCCGCCATATGCCCAATGTATATCCGGTCTACAATGTTATACAGAAGATTCACAAGCTGCGCGACCACCGCCGGAACTGCCAGCTGTGCCAGAAGCTTCGGAATACGTCCCTTTTCCATCTGCTGCGATTTCTGCTGTTGATCCATCTTTTCTTCTCCGGTTTTATTTCTTTTTCGTCTTCTTCACATCCTTCTTGGACGTCTTCTTTTCTTCCTTCTTCTCCTTCGCCTTCTTCTTGAGCTTCTCTGCGGCAGTCAGTTCCGTATCCGGTGCCGTTTTCAGCTCAGACGAAGTTTCGGCATCCGGCGTCTTCGGTTCCGGAGCCGTCTCTTCCAGCCCGGGCAGACGGTACTTCGCTTCAAACAGGGACACATGCGTGCGGAAATCCTGTCTGGCGTTGTTCTCCAGATGCTCCAGATACTCATGGGTATCGAAGCCGTCCTCCGTTCTCTGCGACAGATGCACGGCCACATTGTTGCAATGATCGGCAATTCGCTCATAATCCGTGATGATATCCTCAAGTGCCATGCCCGTCTCGACCGTGCACTTTCCCTTCCGAAGGCGCTTTACATGCCGTCTCTTGATTTCCATATTCAGGCCGTCAATCACCTCCTCCAGAGGTTCAACGGTGGCTGCAATCTGCATATTGTCATCACAGAAGGCGCGGACGGTTCGTTCCATAATGTCATTCAGAGCTGCTTCGAATATCTGCAGTTCCTCCTGCGCACGGGGCGAGAAATGCTCTCCCTTTTCGTCCATTTCTCTTGCCTTCTGCATCACATTCAGGGCATGATCGCTGATTCTTTCGAAGTCACCGATGCAGTGCATCAGGAGCGTGAACATGTGAGAATCCTTTGCCGTAAAGGTCTTGCCGGAAATGCTGGAAAGGTAGCTGTTCAGCTGATCCTCATAGTCATCCACGGTCCGCTCCAGCTGATCCACCTTCGCAGCCCCCTCCTCATTGAAATTCAGAACAAGTCCCATCGCAGTGGACAGTGCTTCCTTCGTGTAATCTGCCATCCGGAAGGTTGCCTTCTCGCACTGCTCAATGGCATACGAGGTAGAGGTGATAAAGCGGGGATCCAGCATCTGAAGCTCGCGCTTTCTCTCGCTGACAGCACGCTCCTTGTCCGTAACCGGAAGCGCCTTCTCCACAAGACGAACCAGAAATTCCGACGCGGGGAGCATGAGAAGCACGGCAATGATATTGAAAACACTGTGGAACACGGCGATCATGACCGGATTTGCCGTTTCCTGCATAATCGGGAAATGGATCATTGCATTCAGGCTGTAAAAAACAACCATGAATACGCCAGTTTTGATCAGGCAGTAGAAAAGCTGAAGAAGCGATGCGCGGATCGCGTTTCTTGTTGCGCCGATCGCGCCGATAATACCGGTGATTGCAGAGCCGATGTTCTCTCCCATGATGACGGGAATGGCACTTCCCATCGGAAGAACGCCGGTCAGAGACAGGGACTGCAGAATACCAATGGATGCGGAAGAGCTCTGCAGAATAACCGTGACGACAAGACCAACGAGAAGTCCGAGGATCGGATTGGAAAATGCAGTCAGAAGGCCCACAAATTCCGGATTGTCTGCAAGAGGAGCTGCTCCCTGCGACATTGCTGTCATGCCGAGAAGAAGCACGCCGAAGCTTGTCAGAATGCCGCCGACATCCTTCTGCTTCTGCTTCTTGCAGAACATCATCATGAAAATACCGATCAGTCCGATGATCGGCGAGAAATTCGCGGGCTTAAGAAGTGACAGGAAAATATTGTCACTCTGAATTCCTGTCAGCGACAGGAGCCATGCCGTAATCGTGGTACCGATGTTGGCGCCGAGGATGACGCCGACCGCCTGGTTCAGCGACATGATCTCGGAATTGACAAAACCGACTACCATGACAATGGTGGCGCCGGAAGACTGAATGACTGCCGTCACCAGCATACCAAGGAGTGCGCCCTTCCATTTGTTGGAGGTCAGTGTCTGAAGAATGTCCTCCATCTTTCCGCCCGAGACCTTTTTCAGGCCCTCCCCAAGCGTTGTAATGCCATAGAGGAACAGGACCAGTCCTCCGATGATTGCAAGAATACCGTAAATATCCATAGGATTTTTCTCCGCTCTGTCAGCCTGCTGCTGGGTGTTTGATTTGTTTTACGCGCATTTGATTTTATTTTAACATTATCATCGCAGAATCTCACTGAAATTTACAAGGAATCCTTCCGTCTGCGCAAGAAGCTCCTCCTCATCACGCGTTGTAACACCGGTCTGTGCATATCGCAGGGTAAAATACGGTTGGCCCTTCAACTCACCCTTCGCCTGTCCTTTCGGCGAAAACTGAAGCCGCCCCTGATATTTTGCAAGAAAACGGGGGATTCCCGCAACCTGCACGGCAGCGTCCTTATTCATGGTAACCCGGATGCTTCCGTCTCCCCCGACAATTTCCGCCATATCCAGCTTCCCGGCAATCGAGCGGATCAGCGCTATGCGCAGAAGGTTCTCCGCAGAGGCCGGAATTTTCTCACCAAAGCGATCCCGCAGCTCGTCCCGGATATCATCGCAGTCCTCCAGAGAAGCTACCGCGGCAATCTTCTTGTAAATATCGAGCTTCTGCGCCTCGTTCATAATGTAGCTGTCCGGAATGAAGGCATCCGCAGACAGATTGACAAACGTATTCTTCTCTTTTGGAACCGGCAGGCCCTTTGCATGTTTGACCGCGGTATCCAGCATCTTGCAATACAGGTCATAGCCGACTGCCGTCATGTGACCGTGCTGCGCCCTTCCGAGAACGCTTCCGGCACCGCGAATTTCCAGATCGCGCATGGCAATCCGGAAGCCGCTTCCCAGATCCGTAAATTCCCGGATTGCAGCAAGACGCTTTTCGGCGACCTCCTTCAACATCTTGTCCTTTTTATACATCAGAAACGCATAAGCGGTCCGGTTGGAACGTCCCACCCGTCCGCGCAGCTGATAGAGCTGAGAGAGTCCCATGCGATCCGAATCATGAATGATGATGGTATTCACGTTGGAGATATCAAGTCCCGTTTCGATGATGGTCGTCGATACCAGAACATCGATCCCTCCGCTGATGAAATCATACATGATCTTCTCCAGCTCAGACTCATTCATCTGTCCGTGTGCAAAGGAAATCCGAGCTTCTGGCACCTGCTGCTGAAGGCGCCCCGCCACCTCCGCAATGTCGTTGACCCGGTTGTAGACATAGTAGACCTGTCCGCCTCTGGAAAGCTCTCGCAAAATCGCCTCCCGGACCATCTCTTCATTGTATTCCATGACATAGGTCTGTATGCTGACGCGGTCCTGCGGTGCCTCCTCAAGTACACTCATATCCCGGATTCCGATGAGACTCATATGGAGGGTCCTCGGAATCGGTGTGGCAGAAAGCGTCAGAACATCGACATTCTCCCGAAGCTTCTTGATCTTTTCCTTGTGTGTCACGCCAAATCGCTGCTCTTCGTCCACGACAAGGAGTCCAAGCCGCTTGAATTTTACATCCTTGGACAAAATCCGATGCGTTCCGATCACGATATCCACGCGGCCGGATTCCAGTCCTTCTTTGGTTTTCTTCTGCTCCGCCGCCGTCCGGAAGCGGGACATCATTTCCACACAGACCGGATACTCCTTCATCCGCTCCGTGAAGGTATTGAAATGCTGCTGCGCAAGAATCGTTGTCGGCACCAGAACCGCCACCTGCAGTCCGTCCTGTACGGCCTTGAACGCGGCACGGATTGCAATTTCTGTTTTTCCGTACCCGACGTCGCCGCAGATCAGCCGGTCCATAATCTTGTCCGACTCCATGTCATGCTTGGTATCTTCAATGGCATTCAGCTGATCCTGCGTTTCCTCATAAGGGAACATTTCCTCAAATTCACGCTGCCACACCGTATCCGGACTGAAGCGGTGTCCCTTCATTGCCTGTCTCTTCGCATACAGCTCCACAAGATCCTGTGCAACCTCCTCTACCGCGCCTTTGACCTTGTTTCTGGTGCTGGTCCACTCCTGCGTTCCGAGCTTGTTCAGCTTCGGCTTCGCTGCATCCTGCGAGGCATATTTCTGAAGAGATTTCAGTTCTCCGGGCAGAATGTACAACGTTCCTCCGCCCCCGTATTCAATCTTGATATAATCCTTGGCAATGCCGTCCACCTCGATTTTCTCCACGCCGCGGTAGACTCCGATTCCGTGATCCTCATGGACCACATAATCTCCTACCTTCAGCTCGGCAAAATCACGGATGGATTCGCCGTCATAATGACGTTTTACCTTCTTCGTCTTGCGGGCCGGTCCGAAAATGTCCGTCTCGGCGATGACAATAAAGCGAATCTGCGGGTATTCAAAGCCGTGGGCAATGTTTCCGTAATAGGTCATGATTTCGCCGTCGCCCAGGATTCGGTCCGGATTCTCACTGTAAAAAGAAGTAAGCCCACGCTCCGTGAGGTCCCCCGCCAGACGCTTTGCCCTCGTTCTCGATGCGGAAATGATGACTATCCGGTATTTCTGAAGCTTATACTTCTTCAGATCCGAAACCAGTGTGTCGAAGCTCTTGTTATAGGCCGGAACGCTTCTTGCATGGACAGAAACGATACATTCCGGCAGAAAAAAGCTGTCTCCTGCGGCAAGTGCGGTCAGACCAAGGCAGCGGTAATCATTCATGCGAGAGGCCGTAAGCGCCGCGCTGCAGACAAGCTGCATCTGTCCCGGAAGGACATAGCCCTTCTCGCTCCGGCTGATCATGCTCTCTCGGAACTCGAGCTCCACCGCTTCGCCTTCTTCCCGAAGATGCACCGGCTCATCCAGAAAGATCATGGAATGCTCTTCCGGGAACATCTCGAGGAAGGAGTCAGTCTGAGGGTAAAAATAATGAATATATCCCTCCAGTCCTCCGAAATCCCGGTATTCCAGTGCTGCCTCGCAGAGCTCGCCGATTCCTTCAGAAAGACGATGCGCCGCCTCCATATGTCCCTGGCTTCGCAATGCTTCTTCGGTCTTTTTCTCCTCTTCCCGGATTCTGTCAATACCATCGGAAAGCCTTGCATCCGACAGAATCAGCTCCGTAGCCGGGTAGATCTTCACAAGCTCCATGGGCTCGATGGACCTTTGCGTCTCCAGATCGAAGCTTCGGATGGAATCCACCTCTTCGTCAAAAAACTCAATTCGATAGGGATTCTCCTCCGTAAGGTCAAAGACATCCACGATATCACCGCGCACAGCAAACTGCCCCGGCGCGTCGACCTGGAAATTCTTCTCATATCCCATACGGACCAGTTTCCGGGAAAGCTCCTCCAGAGAATACGTCTGTCGCTTCTCCAGCTGCAGGACATTGCTCTTCCAGGCAGATAGCGGAACCTGCGGTGTCATCAGCGCAGCAAAGGTTGTCACCACGGTAGTCGGTCTTCCCTCAACCAGCCGGCGCAGGCATCGGATCCGTTCCTTTTCCAGCTCTCTGCCGCGAAGATCTGCCTGATAAAAAATCAGATCCTTTGCAGGAAAAATCACCGTATTCCGGTCATAGAACAGATACTCATCGCGGATTTCTCTTACCTTTTTATCAGAGCTGGTAACAATCAGCCGGAACCTTGCGAAGGAGGAGAGCGCATTTTCCCTGGAAAGCGCATCCATCAGATGCAGCTTTTGTGACGGCACGCATCCGTCTGCAAGCGCTTTTGCCTTCGGCTTTGCCAGCGCTTCCACCAGTGTTTTGTATTCCTGCGCCTCCTGCAGAGGCTCTGTCAATGTTCTCATATTCCCTTTTCCTTATTTGCTCCATCACGAAAATCTCTGCCCTGCAGCCCCTCTTCCGGCGATTCCCGCAGCTGCAGACTCAGGAATTATAATGATTCATTGCCTTCTGGATTCCCTCTTCAAGAATATCACGTACAGCCCGGACAGCCCTTTCCTTGGCATCCTCGATTTTTTCCTTGTCCTCGCCCTTTGGATGACCAAGCACATGATCCGCAAGGTCAGCTCTCGGATCCGGCTTGGCCCCTACGCCGATGCGCACACGAATGAAATTTCCGTCTCCCACGTGCTGTATAATGTTCTTCAAGCCATTGTGTCCTCCCGCACTTCCCTTCTGCCGAAGGCGCAGCTTTCCGGGCTCCAGATCAATATCATCCGAAATGACAATCAGATGTGTGGCCGGGTCCACCTTGAAATAATCCAGTCCTTCCCGAACTGCTTCTCCGGACAGGTTCATATAGGTCATCGGCTTCATGACAACCACCCTGGCATCTCCGATTCTGCCCTTTCCGATCAACGACTTCCGGAACCTCGTCGGTCCGTCGATATGAAATTCATCAATCAGAAGATCTGCTGCTTCAAAGCCGACATTGTGCCGGCTTCCGTCATATTCTTTTCCCGGGTTTCCCAGGCCTACAATCAGATACCAGTCTGCATCCATTTTCATTTCTCCCACTGTTCCTGTTTCATCTGTTTCCATTCTTCACCGGCGTCCATAAGAAAAAGCTGTCCCGGAAAATCCGCCGGTGCGGATGAAGTATATCATAAAACACGTTTCTTTACGCCACATGCAAAAAACAAGGCCGCAGGAGAATCGTGCTGCCTTGTTCTCTCTGCCGCCTTGCTCTTTTCTTTTATGCCTGTACGTTTTCCTGTTCCAGGCATTCCCTGTACGTCTGAAGAATGGTGTCCTCTACCAGCTTTCGCATGTCCGCATTGATCGGATGTGCAATGTCACGATACTCTCCATCTGCGGATTTCCTGCTCGGCATCGCGATGAACAAGCCCTTTTCGCCATCAATTACTTTAATGTCATGTACCACAAATTCGTTGTCGAGTGTAATTGAAACAACCGCTTTCATTTTCCCGGACTGGGTAATTCTGCGTACTCTAACATCTGTAATTCTCATCGCAACCCCTCTACATTTTGTAGCGTTCGCCTTTGTCCTCAATCACAATCCGTACTCCGTCTTCTCCTTTATAATAGGCATTTGCCGGAATTGTGCTGTCCGATTCCACAATGCAGTTTTCAATATAGGCGTTGTCGCCAATGTGCACATCGTCCAGGATCAGTGAATTCCGGATCACGCAGTTGTTCCCGACATAAACCTTCTGGAACAGCACAGAATTCTCAATCGCTCCGTTTACAATGCAGCCGCTGGACAGCAGGCTGTTGTGAACGCTGCCTCCCACATTGAATTTAGCCGGAGGAAGGTCCGCAACCTTGGAGTGGATGCCCGGATATTTCCGGAAGAAATAATCTCTCACTTCCGGCTTCAGGAAATCCATATTCATGTGGAAATAGTCATCGACCGAAGCGATGTTGCTCCAGTAGGTATCCATCTTGTAGCCGTAAATCCGCTTGACGTCTTTGTATCGGATCAGGATGTCCTGAACGATGTCGTAGCGTCCTTCCTCCTTGCTTCTCTCAAGGAGCTCAATCAGGGCCCTTCTTCGAATGACATAGATCCCGCACGAAATAATATTCGACTCCGCAACAATCGGCTTTTCCACAAATTCCGTGATCCGCCCGTCCGCATCAAGTGCAACGGTTCCGTACCGTTCCACATTGAAATCAGCCGGCATTTCCTTGCAGACCACCGTGATATCCGCCCGTTTGTTTACGTGATATTCCAGAACCTCGTTATAGTCCATCTTGTAAACGCAGTCTCCGGATGCGATGACCACATACGGTTCATGCGAATTTTTCAGAAAGCTGATGTTCTGTGCAATGGCATCTGCCGTTCCGCGGTACCAGTTTCCGTCCTCTCCGGTGAAGGACGGCGTGAACAGGAACATCCCGCCCTGCTTACGTCCAAAGTCCCACCATTTGGAGGAGCTGAGGTGCTCATTCAGACTTCTGGAATTGAACTGGGTAAGAACTGCAACCTTCTGTACCCTTGAATATTCCATGTTCGTCAGTGCAAAATCAATACTGCGGAAGCTCCCCGCAACCGGCATTGCGCAGACTGCCCGCTTTCTGGACAGCTCCCTCATCCGGTTGGATCTGCCGCCTGCCAGAATAATTCCGATTGCTCTCATACTGCGCCCCCCTCCTTGTTCAGAGTTCGGCCGCTTTCGAGCCTGCCGTCCGGATAATCCTCCGCTCTGGTCTTTCCGTTCACCATTGCATTCTTACCAATCGAAACCCCGGAAGGAATCTCCGCATCCTCCGCAACCACGGTCAGTCCGTCCCGGTAAATGCCGGGATCCGTCTCATTCGGGATTTCCTCTCCTTCGCCAATCACAACATTCTCGGAAATGTGAGCACGCTCTGCCACAATCGCCTTATCCAGACGACAGCCGGCATCAATCCGGGCGCCATTCATAATAATAGAATCGCGAATCTGTGCGCCCTCGCCGATTACGACATCACTGCCGATCACAGACTGCTCCACCGTTCCGTAAATCTCACTGCCGTCTCCTATGATGGAGCGGGTGACCTGGCTGTCCGAACCGTAATACTGAGGCGGAAGAGATTCCACATTGGTATAAATCTTCCAGTACTCCTCATACAGATTGAACTCAGGCACGATGTCAATCAGCTGCATGTTCGCTTCCCAGTAAGAGGTCAGTGTTCCGACATCCTTCCAGTAGCCATTGAATTCATATGCAAAAAGACGCTCTCCCTGATCATGGCAGTACGGGATGATGTGCTTGCCGAAATCCAGTCCTGGAGTATCCTTGTTGACCTCCAGAGCCTCCTTGAAGGCCTTCCAGGAGAAAATATAAATTCCCATGGACGCCAGATTGCTGCGCGGATGCTCCGGCTTCTCCTCGAAGTCCGTAATCTGCTTTTTCTCATCGGTGATCATAATGCCAAAGCGTTTCGCCTCTTCCATGGGAACCGGCATGACCGCAATGGTAACATCTGCGTGATTTTCCTTATGAAAGTCCAGCATGGACTCATAGTCCATCTTGTAAATATGATCCCCTGACAGGATCAGAACATAATCCGGATGATAATTCTCCATATAGCTCATGTTCTGATAGATGGCATTTGCCGTTCCTGTATACCACTCCGTCCCTGCAATCTTCTCGTAGGGCGGAAGCACAGAAACACCGCCGGTCAGCTTGTCCAGGTCCCACGGAATCCCGATTCCGATATGAGTGTTCAGCTTCAGCGGCATATACTGGGTCAGAACGCCAACCGTATCGACTCCCGAATTAATGCAGTTGCTCAGCGGAAAATCAATAATACGGTATTTCCCCCCAAACGGAACTGCAGGTTTCGCCATCTTGGATGTCAGAATTCCAAGGCGGCTGCCGCGGCCTCCGGCCAGCAGCATCGCAATCATTTCCTTCTTGATCACTTCCATTACCTCAGCACGTCATATTTGCTGCAGCCAAAAGTCAGACAGCGTCTTTGTCTCCGGCCATTCCGCTTAAGTCTTCAGCTTTTTTAAGTATAGCACACCCACCTATGATTCAAAAGGCATTTCGGTCCTTTTCTTGTGCTTTTTATCCAACTTTGATTTACTGCATCGTTTTATTTTTGTTACTATTTCTGCTCTTTTGCAGAAGAGCTCTTGCCACACTGCTCTTTCCCACAATGAATCCGGAAGCGCTTCCACCTCTTACCGGCCGCTGCTTCCGCAAAGTCACTCTCAAAGGAAGCCGGTGGCGCGTCTGCTTATTGGTTTTTTCCGCCATAATTACTATAATTAAGAAGAACCATTTACGTATCCGGATTTTCAGAAGCATTTTCAGGATATGCATTTTTGCATTCGGAAAGGAATATCACATGTATCAGATTGATTTTAATCACCCGATTTCCGTATATTTCTGCGGAATCGGCGGAATTTCCATGAGCGGCCTTGCAGAGATTCTCGCAAGCCGCGGATTCAGAGTGTCCGGCTCAGACCGTGCTTCCTCTGCGATCACAAAAGAGCTTGTCTCCCACGGCATTCAGGTTCTGATTGGCCAGAAGGCAGAGAACATCACGCCGGATCTTGATCTTATTGTCTTCACTGCAGCCATTCATCCGGACAATCCGGAATTCCAGAAGGCCAGAGAGCTGAATATTCCTCATCTTACAAGAGCTGAGCTCCTCGGAGAAATCATGCGCAATTACGGCTGTCCCGTAGCGATAGCAGGTACGCATGGCAAAACAACGACAACCTCCATGATTTCCGAAATTCTCCTTGGGGCAGAGGACGATCCCACGATTTCCGTGGGTGGAATTCTGAAATCCATTCACGGAAATGTTCGCGTAGGGCACTCGGATTACTTCGTTGCAGAGGCCTGCGAATACACCAACAGCTTTCTCTCTCTGTATCCGAAGATCGGTGTCATCCTTGATATCGATGCTGACCATCTGGACTTTTTCAAGGATCTGGACGACATCCGCAGCTCCTTCCGCAGATTTGCCGAGCTGATTCCGGAGGACGGAACCCTGATCATCAACAGCGACATTGAGAATTACAAAGAGCTGACGGACGGCCTGAAATGCCATGTCATCACCTATGGGAGCGACCGCACAAAGAGCGAATATTATCCCGTTAACATCCGTTATGACGAGGCTGCACACCCCACCTATACCTGCTGCCACCGCACAGCAACGGGCGGCCATACGCAGCTGATCCGCCTGCAGGTTCCCGGCTTGCACAATATCTATAATTCCATCGCTGCAGTAGCCGTCGCTGATCTGCTCGGCGTAGAACGTGAGCTGACCGGAAAAGCCCTTCTGAGCTTTGAGGGAACCGATCGCCGCTTCGAATACAAAGGAGAGATGAACGGCGTCACCATCATTGATGACTATGCACATCATCCGACGGAAATCCATGCAACCCTGGAAGCTGCAGAAAAGCTTCCTCACAACAGAATCTTCTGCATCTTCCAGCCGCATACCTATACCAGAACCAAAGCTCTGATGGACGAATTTGCAGAGGCTCTTTCCCAGAGTGACGTTGTCGTTCTGGCCGATATTTATGCGGCACGCGAAACCGACACCCTCGGCATCAGCTCCGCAACACTGGCAGACAGAATCCGTGCACTTGGCCACAACGAGGTATATTATTTCCCCTCCTTTGAAGAAATTGAAAACTTTATCCGGAAAAATTGCCAAAAGGGTGATTTGGTGATAACGATGGGGGCCGGAAATGTGACAGATATCGGGCCTTCTCTGCTTTTGCAGAACAAATGATCGAGAGTTGTCCACATTATCCACATTTGGAAGTGTATAACTCCTGTGGATAACGGGGCGTGATATTTCGGTTTCCGTCTGTCTTATCCCCGTTGTCCGCAATTTCCACAAAATGATGCACTTTCCTCTGCTTCGTCCGGGCCCGATTTTTTCTGTTTAGTTTTACCATTTTGACTGTTCGAAGCAGATGCTATACTCTCCGGTATCCAAGATATCAATTTTATAAAATCTATGACTGCTGCACTGTCAACCGGGGGTGGAGAAGATGGGAGCTTTTGCCATTTATAACGATCATGCGGCTGATTCGACCGTTATTTCGAATCTTTTTATCGATGAATACATGAAGGATGCGAACGATGCGCAGATGAAGGTATACCTTTATCTTGTCCGCATGATGTCTGCCGGTCTTTCCACCAGCATCACAGACATTGCCGACCGCTTCAACCACACGGAAAAGGAAGTGGTTCGTTCGCTGCACTTCTGGGAGCGCAAAGGCCTTCTTTCGTTTCAGACGGATTCTGCAGGAAATCTTACCGGAATCTGCCTCCGGGAGCCGCGGCCGGTTCCGGCGGCGAATGACCATCAGGTCATTTCCATTACCCCGATGATCTCTGCCGCAGCAGCCGGACCTGCTTTATCTTCTTCGAATGTCACCGCAGAGCAGATGGATGAATTTCAGAAGAAAACCGACAGCCGGCAGCTGATTATGATTGTGGAGCAGTATATCGGAAAGCCGCTCTCTTCCAATGAAGCCAGAACCATCTATTTCATTTCCGAGCAGCTTCATTTTTCGGAGGAGCTGATTGACTATCTTGTGGAATACTGCGTCGGCCTCGGCAAGAAGGATTTCCGCTACATCGAAAAGGTGGCCCTGAACTGGGCGGAAGACGGCATTTCCACCGCCGCACAGGCACGGAAGGCTGTTTTGTCCGGCGGCCGCAACAGTAAAAAGGGCGGGAAATCCGGAGCCCGTTCGTTCCAGGCCTTTGAGAAAACCTCCTACGATTTTGATGAGCTCGAGAAGCACCTTCTGAGCAACTGAGAAGAAAGGAGCATCCCTTGTCTCTTTCCAAGGAAGAATATGACAAACTGATGATGGAGTACGCAGGAAAGCGCGATGCTCACCGTCGCGAGCTTTCTCTCCGAAAATCCAGAGTCTACGCCAGAATTCCGGAATATCAGGAGCTGGATCGTCAGATTCCGGACCTTTCCTATGCTGCTCTGGAGGAAAAGCTGTCCGGAAAAGAGGCCTCTTTTTCTCTGAAGGAAAGACTTTCTTCCATTGCTGCGGAAAAGGCAAGACTTCTGAAGGAAGCGGGATTTCCTGCCGATTATCTGCAGCCGCATTATGACTGCCCCGACTGCAGGGACACCGGCTATATCGACAGCCGGAAATGCCATTGTCTTCGTCAGAAGGAGATCCGTATCCTGTACCAGCAGTCTCACCTGGATCGCCTGCTGCAGGACAATCGCTTTGACCTCATGTCGGCCTCCTATTATCAGGGGACTGACCTGGAGCGCTTCAAAAAGGCTGTACAGGCCTGCAGGAAGTTTTTGAAAGATTTTAATTCCGACTATGAAAATCTCTTTTTCTATGGTACAGTCGGTACCGGTAAATCCTTCCTGTCCATTTGTACGGCCGGCGAACTGCTGAAAGAAGGGCATTCCGTGCTTTATTTCAGTTCCTCGTCATTATTTGATACCATCTCGTCCTGCATATTCCGACAGGATAATAAGACAGAATATCACAGCTTTCTGGAGGATCTGTATGGCTGTGAAGTTCTTGTCATAGATGATCTCGGCACAGAGATGACCAATAATTTTGTTGCGGCACAACTGTTCTCCCTCCTGAATGAGCGGGACCTTCGCAGAAGGGCTACCATCATTTCCACCAATCTCTCGCTTCCGGAGCTTCGAGACCGTTATTCCGATCGAATTTTTTCCCGAATCACAAGCAGCTACACCATTCTGAAGCTGACGGGGCCTGACATTCGTGTCGCCAGAAAAATGAGAAAAGTGTAAGGAAGACCGCATGGATTCTGCGGCGGAAAGGGTAAAATGGAGCAGATTAGAAAGCATGACAAAAGAAATCTGGAATCTATTCCGGTAGGTTCTCTGGGCCTGGTTCCCGTAACCGGCTGTGAGGATATGGGAAAGGAAATTGATTATTTTCTGACACAGTGGCGCGCAGAACGCGAAAGCGAGCACAAGAACAGTCTTGCCTTTGCAGGCTATCAGCGTCCCACCTATATCGTGAACGTGGATCTTCCCCGCTTCGGCACCGGCGAAGGAAAGGGTGTCATGAAGCAGTCCGTCCGCGGCATGGATCTCTACCTTCTCGTAGATGTCGTAAATTACAGCAAGACCTACCGCATGTTCGGTAAAACGAATCACATGTCTCCCGATGACCACTATGCGAACTTAAAGCGCACCATTGCCGCAATCGGCGGTAAGGCCCGCCGCATCACGGTCATCATGCCCTATCTGTATGAGGGCCGCCAGCATAAGCGTTCCATGCGCGAATCCCTCGACTGTGCGCTTGCTCTTCAGGAGCTGGTTCACATGGGTGTGGATAACATCATTACCTTCGATGCCCACGATCCCCGCGTACAGAATGCAATCCCGTTATCCGGCTTCGACACCGTGCAGCCTGCTTACCAGTTTATCAAAGGACTCCTCCGCCATGTGGACGGACTTCACATCGATGCCCGCCATATGATGGTCATCAGCCCGGATGAAGGCGGCATGAAGCGTGCCGTATACATCGCCAACGTATTAGGCCTCGACATGGGTATGTTCTACAAGAGAAGAGACTATACAAGAGTAGTGGACGGCCGCAATCCGATTCTGGCCCACGAATTCCTTGGCTCCTCCGTTGAGGGCAAGGACATGATCATCATTGATGACATGATTTCCTCCGGTGAGAGTGTGCTCGAGGTCGCAAGAGGTTTGAAGGAGCGCAAGGCCGGACGTATTTTTGTATTCTCGACCTTCGGTCTGTTTACCAGCGGTCTTGAGAAATTTAACCAGGCTTACCGCGATGGACTGATCGACCGGGTTCTGACTACAAACCTGATTTATCAGTCTCCCGAGCTTCTGGAGTGCCCCTGGTACATCAGCTGCAGCATGAGCAAATACATTGCCTACATCATTGATACGCTCAATCATGACAGCTCCATCTCGGATCTCCTGGATCCCTCCGCAAGAATTCAGAAGATTGTAAATCGCTACAACGAGAACGGTCTGCATATCAACGAATAATACAATGCTGTAAGGCGAAACGTGTGTCGCAAGGCACGATGTGCAAAAAGACCCCCGGATTTTCCGGAGGTCTTTTTGCTTCTTATTCTGCTTCAGTCAGCGCCTTCGATCACATTTGCTTCGGTCAGCCTGCCGGAATATAACTCAGAAACCGGTTTCCGGCTGCTGCAAAATTCTCTCTTGCCGTTTCCAGATTCATCAGATGAACACTTCCCGCCGCAGGGTCATAGATCTCGATATTTTCCGGTCCATATCCTATGATCAGTATGGTTTCTCCGCCATCCGTTTCTGCATAAACCGCCTGATGCATTCCCACATAATAGAGTACCTCATCCAAACTGCAGCCGAAGAGGTTCAGTACCTCGTAATCCTTCAGTTCTTCCTGCAGAATCTCCAATGATGTCTTTCCCTGGTCCAGGAGTCCTGCTGCATCTGCAGAAATATTTTCTGCTGACAGAATCGCCTTCAGGCACATTTCCCTGCTGTCCAAAAGGGCAGTGCCCTCCTCCATGGATGTCAGCGCATCAATTTCACTTCGTTCCGGACGCCGCTTTCTCCAAAGATACCGTCCCTGTTCATTCACAACCACGCCGCTTCGTTCAGCACCGGCTGTTTCGATGGCTGACGTCAGATCATATTCACAGCCCAGGAACTCTTTACTGCTGTATACATAATAACAATGTGTCGATTGGATTCCGGAATCCGCATCCTTCTCCTCTGCGGTACCTCGCGGCAACAGCTCCCGTGATCCTTCGTACAGAATTTCCTGCGGCCGGATATAATGGCAGGATTCCCAGTCGCTCTCCCCCGTCTGAATCTGGACCACCATACCAGATGCGGCACTGCTCTTTGTCCGGACCAGCGCTGTCTTGTCTTCGGTTGCACCGCTCAGGATTTCATCATCCGGTGCAGGAACATAAGATGCTTCCCCATCCTGTGCCTTCTGCACCCGTGTCAGAACCAGCTGGCTTTCACGCACCTCACAGGAAAGGACATAATAGCCGTCCTGATGGTAATCCTCCAGTACATTTTGCTCCGGGTCCACAATGTAAATGTGATCCATCGGTTCTACCGTAATTCCGGAAGCATCGGTGATAAGATCCCTGGATGCTGCAGTTCCATACACAAGATCTTCTCCAAGAAAGCCAAGCGGTATCGCACGTTTTCCGGAGGGCGCTTCGAGCCTGCTCTGTACCTGCCCGTTCAGATTCACCAGAAGAATGGAGCCGCTTGGCTCTCCTTCCGTCATTTCCTCCATGGCAATCATTTCTCCGCTCTTTGAGATCACAAAGCGCCTGCTTGCCAGATTCGATTCCAGCTTCCGGATGCTGCAGGAATTGACATTCACTTCATACAGTGTGTCGTAAAGAAACAGATAAAGGCTTCCCTTGTCCTTGTCATAATAAGACAGTTTTCCGACCAGATTGTTCAGGAGATCCCACGAGCCATCATAGGGCACAAAAACCTTTTCTTCCAGCGTATGATATTCCCCGCTGTAATGATAAAAGGAAACTCCCATCTTTCCTTCGTGCCGCCCACAGTTCATATAACCGTAAACCAGAAAATCGACGCTTCCATCTTCCATGACATCCAGAATCCGGATTCCATGATCCGCACGTGTTTCCCGCTCTCCGGTATCTCCGGCTTCATCGAAGCCAAAGATATAAACCAGAAGGTCCTCGGAAAGTGAGACCTCGTATAACCGGCCGTCATGAACAAAGGCGGTAATGCTTCTCTTTTTGCTCTGCGTGACGTCTGTATTCTTATCCGCAATCCCAAGCTGCAGATATCCGTCCTCTCCTTCCGGATTCTGCGGGTCAAAATCCTCGGAAACTGTCCGTTCAAAATCCATCAGATAGAACCGGTCGGTTCCCATGCGAAGCTCATAATATTCTTCACAGCGATACAGCTTCTGCTTTCCCTCTTCCGTCTGTGAAGCCACATAATAGGTTCCCCGGATTCCGTAAATTCCCGACTGATAGTCCGTCAGTGAAAATACCGGCTTCGTCACTTCAGAGGGTGACAAATCTCCCCATGTCACCTGATCAGCACTGCTGTAAAGTGTAACCTTTGACAGCGAGCTTCCCGATACGCTGTCATCCGGCTCCAGATAGGTCAGAAGGAAATCATCCGCGGTCTTATCAAAGGTTTTCTCATGAAAGGTCTCCGCAAATGCGATGGCAGCTTCTGCCTCCTCCTGATCCCCGGAATCTGCCGAGTAATAAAAGCGCGTATAATACCGTATGTTTTCCGCATCTTCCGTGGAAAGAAGGAGCACCAGCATATATTCCGTATCCGGCTGAACCAGATTGGTAAACGACAGCACCCCCGTCGAGGTTCCTTCGCCTGCATCCTGAATTTCCACATCCTGCTTCTCAATCAGGCGCTGTCCGGTAACATCTCTGACCTCTGCTGAAACCGAGAGGAGCTCTGTATCATAACGGCTGATTCGGATTCGGATGGTCCTGTCAGAGGCAATTGGTGTTAACACCGGCCGCATTTTCCCGGGATCCTGATCTCCGGTCATTCCGTAAAGGGCATTAAAAACAGTACTGCCGGTATCCATCGATACTACCGGCAGTACTGCACCAGACATCTTGGTCGTAGTCTGTGTACTGCTTCCTTTGGAAAAGACTTCCATCAGAACAAAGGAAACACAGAATAGAACAAAAGCATATATGATTCTATAAATGGTATTGCGCATAAATTACTTTTTCGCTGCATCGAGGCGGATCAGCGCACGATAAAGCTTGGCTTCCATGCGAACCCGTTCCTGTTTGGAAAGATTGGCATCCTTCAGCTTCTCTTCTGCGCGTTCCCGTGCACGGCTTGCTCTGTCTACGTCGATCTCATCTTCCCACTCCCAGGTTGTCGGAAGAACGCGGCAGGAGCCATTCATCATGGAAATCATTCCGCCGATACAGGCCGCCGAGCGTTTGGAGTTATCCTCCATCGTAATCTCGGCCGTTCCCATACCGATTGCGGTGCAGTAATTTGTATGTCTGGCAAGGATCGCCACATCGCCATCGATCGTGCGCAGCTTGATCCTCTGCACTTCTCCGTCATATTCCAGACCGTCCAGAGAGACGACCTGCATAGGGAAGGTTGACATATTTTATCCTTTCTTCAGGTTATGACAGTCCGTGAGCTGCGGTCCCGAGCAAAGATCTGCATCTTATGCCTGCTTAGCCTTCTGGAATACATCATCAATCGTTCCGGCCATCAGGAATGCACTCTCAGGAAGATCATCACATTCGCCGTCAAGAATCATCTTAAACCCACGGATCGTTTCTTTCAACGGCACATACGTTCCCGGAATGCCGGTGAACTGTTCTGCAACAGAGAAGCTCTGCGACAGGAAGTTCTGAATCTTACGGGCACGGTAAACTGCCTTCTTGTCTTCATCCGAAAGCTCATCCATACCCATGATTGCAATGATATCCTGAAGCTCGCGGTAACGCTGCAGTACCTGCTGTACGCCTCTTGCCACAGCATAATGCTCTTCTCCGACAATCTCGGGAGAAAGAATCCGGCTCGTGGAATCCAGCGGATCCACTGCGGGATAAATACCGCGGCTGGCAATCTCACGCGACAAAACAGTCGTTGCATCCAGATGTGTGAAGGTTGTTGCAGGAGCCGGGTCTGTAAGGTCATCTGCAGGGACGTAAACAGCCTGAACCGATGTGATGGAGCCCTTCTTGGTCGATGTGATTCTCTCCTGAAGAGCGCCCATCTCCGTTGCCAGCGTCGGCTGGTAACCAACGGCGGAGGGCATACGGCCAAGCAGTGCCGATACCTCGGAGCCCGCCTGTGTAAAACGGAAGATGTTATCGATGAACAGAAGCACGTCCTGATTCTTCACATCGCGGAAATACTCTGCCATGGTCAGTCCCGAAAGACCGACACGCATTCTTGCTCCCGGCGGCTCATTCATCTGACCGTAAACCAATGCGGTCTTATCCAGAACACCGGATTCCTTCATTTCACCATACAGGTCATTTCCCTCACGGGTTCTTTCACCAACACCGGTGAAGACGGAAATACCGCCATGTGCCGTTGCTACATTATGGATCAGCTCCATAATAAGGACGGTTTTTCCTACACCTGCACCGCCGAACAATCCGATTTTACCGCCCTTTGCATAGGGGCAGATCAGATCAACGACCTTAATTCCTGTCTCAAAAATCTCCTGTGCAGGAACCTGTTCCTCAAAGGAGGGCGCGGGACGATGGATCGACCATCTCTCCTGCGTCTCCGGTTCCGGCATGTTGTCAACCGGCTCTCCCAGAAGGTTAAAGACGCGGCCAAGGCATCCATCACCAACCGGGACCGAAATCGGTGCTCCGGTATCCACAGCCTCTGCACCTCTTGCCAGTCCGTCCGTCGAACTCATGGCAATGCAGCGAACGACATCATCTCCGATCTGCTGCGCCACCTCGGCGACCAGTTTCCGTTCCCCGACAGAAAGCTCAATGGCATTGTTCAGCTCCGGCAGCTCGCCTTCCGCGAACCGGATATCCAGAACAGGGCCCGTGACCTGTATCACCTTTCCTTTGTGTTGTTCACTCATTTCCTGTTATCCTTTCCCAGTCAGAAAATGTCCGTCTGTCTGCTATGCTCCCTCAGCACCGGCAACGATCTCCGTGATTTCCTGCGTAATGCTTGCCTGCCGAGCCCGGTTGTAATTCAGGCTAAGCGTATCAATCATTTCTTCCGCATTGTCTGTTGCCGCTTCCATTGCGGTTCTGCGAGCCGCCAGCTCACTGGCAACGGAAACATTAATGCTGGAATACAGGAGTCCTGCCAGATAATCCGGCACAATCGCATCAAATACGGTCTCCGAGTCCGGCTCATATAAAATCAGATTTTTCGAGCCTTCCGATTTTCCTGCATCTTCAGCCTTCTTCTCTGCACCTGACGCACCGGAAGGGCTCTTTCCGGTTTCCGCCAGGCGGTTTCCTTCCGGCTTTGTAAAGTCCGAAAGCGGGAGCATCGAAGTTACCCCCGGAGTCTGCGTCATCATGGAAACAAAATCCGTGTAGCACATACTGATGTGCCCGAATGTTCCCTTTGCGTATTCCTCGCAGATCAGTCTCGAAATTTCGAAGCAGTCAGACGCCCCGATCGAAGCCACTTCTGCAAAGGCCTCGGTTAAAATCGGCGTCTTCTTATGATGAAAATAATCCACTGACTTCTTTCCGATCGGAAGAACCGTATAATCCTGTCCCTTTGTCTCCTCCTCCATAAATTTGAAGAGGTTTGCATTATAGCCGCCGGCCAGACCGCGGTCTCCCGCAATGACAATGTACAGCCACTTGTCATTCTTGCCGGCTTTGGTATAACGCGACTGGAATTCCGTATTGCTCCATGCAATATCCGTCAGTGTTCGGTGCAGTGCTTCAAAGTATGGCTTACTCTGATCTGCCTTCTGTTTTGCTTTGCGAAGCTTGGATGCCGCCACCAGCTGCATTGCCTTGGTGATCTGCATGGTGTTCTGAACGCTCTTGATCCGCAGCTTCACGGCTTTCATATTCGCAGCAGCCATATGTTCACCTTTCATTCATCCGCGGGCCTTTTCGGACCCGCGGCCTGTTTCCTTATCTCCCAATGCTGCTCAGGCTGTAACCTTTGCAGAGAGGAAATCCCTGGTATAGACCTCCAGTGCCTTCTTAAGATGCTCCTCCGTATCTGCCTCCAGCTTCCCGGTGCTTCGGATGGCATCCATTGCTGCAATTCCGTCAGCATCCTGATCCAGACGAAGATACAGACCCTTTTCATATTCCGCAACATCCGCAACCGGAACCTCACTCAGGACATTCTTGGTAACGGCATAGAGAATTGCAACCTGCTTCTCTACCGGAACCGGCGAAGAATTCTTCTGCTTCAGCACTTCAACAATGCGGGCACCCTGATCCAGTCGATCCTTGGTATCCTTATCCAGATCCGAGCCGAACTGGGCAAAGCTCTGAAGCTCACGATACTGCGAGTACACCAGCTTCAAAGTACCTGCCACCTTCTTCATGGCCTTAATCTGCGCATTTCCTCCGACTCGGGAAACCGAAATACCCGGGTTTACCGCCGGCATGATTCCGGAGTGGAAAAGCTCGGTCTCCAGGAAGATCTGACCATCCGTAATCGAAATGACATTCGTCGGAATATAAGCCGAAACATCGCCTGCCTGGGTCTCAATGATCGGCAGGGCCGTAAGCGATCCGCCTCCCTTTTCCGCGGAAAGCTTGGCTGCACGCTCAAGAAGTCTTGAATGAAGATAGAAGACATCTCCCGGATAAGCCTCACGTCCCGGCGGGCGCCGGATCAGAAGGGAAAGTGCACGATATGCAACCGCATGCTTGGACAGATCGTCATATACGATCAGAACATGCTTCCCCTTGTTCATGAAATACTCACCCATAGCACAGCCTGCATAGGGTGCAATATACTGCAGCGGAGACGGCTCTGATGCAGTCGCTGCAACAACAATGGAATACTCCATTGCTCCGCTCTTTTTCAGCTGCTCTACCAGATTGGTTACCGTCGATCTCTTCTGACCGATGGCAACATAGATGCAGATGACATCCTTTCCCTTCTGGTTGATGATCGTATCAATTGCGATCGTTGTCTTACCGGTCTGGCGGTCTCCGATGATCAGCTCACGCTGTCCTCTTCCAATCGGAATCATCGAATCAATTGCCTTGATTCCAGTCTGAAGCGGCTCCTTAACCGGCTGTCTGTCCAGAATGCCGGGGGCCGGAGACTCTACCGGACGGAATTCACTGCTTTCAATCGGGCCTGCACCGTCAATCGGCTGACCGATTGCGTTCACGACACGGCCAATCATGGCATCGCCCACAGGAACCGATACAACACGTCCGGTTCTCTTGACTGTCTGTCCCTCACTGATTCCGACATCGTCACCGAACAGAACCGTAGATACGCTGGTCTCTTCGAGGTTCTGCGCCATTCCGTAGGTGCCGTTCTCAAATTCCAGCAATTCGCCGGATACACAGTTCACCAGACCGCTGACACGGGAAATTCCGTCTCCGACCGTCAGAACCGTACCGGTTTCATTCTGAATGATCGCATTCTGATAGTACTTGATCTGACTGCGAATCACCTCGGATATTTTTTCAGGTTTCAGTTCCATTCAAACCACATCCTTTTTGTTTTTACTCTGCTTGTCGTCTGCTCCGCTTTCAGGAATGTCACAGTACGGTTTCGTCCAGCCTTCTTCTCAGATCAGAAAGCCGTCCCCTGACCGTTCCGTCGTACAGTTTTCCTTCCATCTCTACGCGTATGCCGCCAAGAATCTGCGGATCCGTCCGAACGTTCAGAATTACCTTCTTTCCGCTCATTTCTTCCAGACGCTTTCTCAGCTTCTCCTGTCTCTGCGGATCCAGATCCACAGCACTGACAACGCTTGCTTCCGTGATTCCATGCGCCTCGTTGTAAAGCCCGCGGTAGCACTTTTCACAGGCACGAAAATCGCGGAGAAGTCCCCGTTCCGTCAGGATCTTAAGAAAACTCAGCAGATACGGGTGCACCGCATCTCCAAAGGCCTGGTCCAGAAGTCCCAGACGCTCTTTCTTTGGAATGGAAGGCTCCAGAAGCAGCCGGATATAATCCGGATTTTCCGTGAAAAGCCCCTGTACCGCTTCCATTTCCTCCATGATCATTTCCGACAGATCTTCGGAAGCAGCGAGGTCATACAGGCTTTTTCCGTATAGACTCCCGGTGTTCGTCATGTTGCCTCTCCTACCTTATCCAGGAATTCATCGATCAGCTTCTGATGATCCTCTTCCCGGATCTCCTTCTCAACGACCTTTCCTGCGATGTCCATGGCAAGTCCGCCGATCTCATCCTTGGCTTCGTTGATGGCTTTTTTCTTTTCCTGTGCGATATCTGCTTCCGCACGGGACCGGATTCCTGCAGCCTGCTGCTCTGCATTCCGGATGGTCTGATCTGCCTTGGCCTGTGCCTCCTTCTGCGCATTCTGCAGAATGACGGCTGCCTCGCTCCTTGCCTCGGCAAGACTGCTCTCATACTCTGTTTTCAGGCCGTCTGCCTCTTCCCGCGCTGCCCGTGCCTGCGTCAGTTCCTTTTCTGACAGGGCCTGCCGTTGCTCAAGAATCCTGTTGATCGGTTTAAACAGAAACTTTTTCACCAGCAGCATGGTCAGAAACAGGTTCAGGATCGTTGCGATAAAAGTCCATGGAACAATCGTAACGAGACTTTGTGTTTCCATAACCGCTCCTTTCGCCGCCGATTACTTCAGATAGTTCATGAACATTCCGGGTGCCACAAAGATCAGAAGAAGGCCGGTTACGAATCCGTAGATACCGGTGGTCTCGGCAATTGCGCAGCCAAGCAGCATCGTACTGGTGACATCACTCTTGCACTCCGGCTGTCTTCCGATCGCTTCCAATGCCTTTGCAACCGCATTTCCTTCACCGATACCAGGTCCGATACCTGCAATCAGTGCACATCCGGCTCCGATTCCGCATCCTGCCAGTGCAATACCTCTTGCCAACAGCTGAAAATCTCCCATGTTATACCTCCTGTACTTATAAGTTTAGGGTGATAAAGATTTTTATGCTCACCGGGTTTTGCAAAAGCAAAAGCCCAGGGTGTTACCGTTTTCCCGCCGCGATTTATTCCTCCGCAGCATTTGCAATGTACATGACCGTCAGCATGCAGAAAATAAATGCCTGCATGAATCCGGTAAACCAGTCAAAATACAAGGATGAGATGGCCGGAATACCGACAGACAGAATCGGGATCTGGGAAAGTACCTTCCCGACCGCTCCCGGAATCAGTCCGAGAAGAGCGGAAGATGCAAGTGCCAGTGCCCAGTAAATCAGTCCGTCAATAACCACGCCGGAAAGAATATTGCCGAAATGACGGCAGGCCATCGACACCGGAGTTGCCAGCTCAGAGAGAACGTTAAACGGTGTCATGACCGCAATCGGCTGAGTATACCCCTTCAGATATCCGCCCAGTCCGCTGGTCTTAATCTTCGTTGCGGTAATCATAATGAATACGACAACTGCCCAGGCTGCTTCCGTAGAAAGATCGGCGGTCGGGCTCCAGACGCCCACCAGACAGATGAGGTTGGAAATAATACTCGTAGAGAACAACGCCGCAATGAACGGAATCAATGCATCAAACTTCGTGCCGCCCGTATTGTTGCGGACAAAGTTTGTGCTCAGTTCCACCAGCCATTCAGCCACCGCCTGGCGCTTCGTAATATGCTCCACCTTCAGATCATGTGTGAGGAACAGGCACAGTGCCAATATGATTCCCATCACGACCCAGGAAACAACCAGTGTTTCACTGATCAGAAAATCGCCGAGAACCGGGATTCCCGTGGGGATCCTCGCGAAGATTTTTGCGCCTTCAATCGAAAATTCCATAGAATCGTATCACCTCTCTTTTTCTGTTGGAGCTGCTTCTTCTGCAGCCTTTTCCCTCGCCCGCATCTTCTTGTAATCAGCCACGCCTTTCCCGCGAATCAGTGCTCCCGGAATCAACAGCGGAAGAATTCCTGCCACGAAATTCAGCCCCGGAATCACAATGACCAGAACCACAAACAGCAGCTGTCCCAGTGTGCGGTAGCGATAGCTCAGCGTCATCCTGCGCTTTGCATTGTCGTAATTATCATCGGCTGCCGCTTTCTCGGCAACCAGTGCCATCAGAAAAAAGTTTCCTGCCGCAACAGCGCATCCAAGTGCTCCGCCGATTACGACACCTGCATCAAACGGAACCTGCGGAATCACCAGATGCAGAAGCAGGAACACAAGAAGCATAACAGCCGAGGCCGCTGCCGTTCCTTTCATGACAAACTTTGTAGATTCCTGCACCGCAGCGGATAACTTCATTCCTTCTTCTGTCTCCCTTTTCTGAACTTCTTAATAATGCCGGTTAAAGGCCGTTTTATGGGTTTCTTTCCCGCTCTTCTTCACTGCAGACAGATAAACCTTATATGCAGTCATAAAGGACGAGCCAAGTCCGAGAACAAATCCCGGCAGATAAACCCAGCTGCCAAGCCCAAGTTTCGAGGTCAGAAGATAACACCCTGCAAGACACATCAGAATCGGAGTAACAAGAGAAACTCCGAACTGCCCGATCAGGGACAGGTTCCTCATGAATCTTGAAAGATCCCTCATGGTACCAGCCTTTCCCCTTCTGCTCTCACAGATGCATCTGACTCGACAAAACCGTTTTCGTTACAGTATCCAAAACTGACAGGTCACTATTCCGAATTAAATCTGATGATACACTTATTTCTCTGTCTGTGCAATGAAAGAAATTGCAAAAATAGACAAGTCCAAAGGAAATGGTCTTCCTCAATCATAGCGTTTTGCACAGTTTGAGCTGCAAATGGAAAAAGCAGCGAAACTTCGTGTTTTCGCCGCTTTCTCCAGGTTCATTATCCTTTTCACATGATGATGCTCAGTAAAAAATATGTCCGCCGATTCTGTACTTCGGTTCAATCTGCGGGATCGGTGTCCGGAAAAACAGGCAGTCACCGACCGTTGTCTGCCCTGCCATGGCTGCATCTGCCGCCTGATAGCAGGAATCCGTTGCCCGGTTTTCCGACAGCGCAAGTGCAAGCCGTCCGGTCATGGCAGGTTCAAACTGCCATCTCTGGTAAATGACCTCAGATACCGTTCCCGGAAAGGCTCCTGACTTTACCCGGTTCATCACAACAGCGCCGACCGCGACCTGACCCTCATACGGCTCTCCGCCCGCCTCGCAGTAGATCAGATTCGCAAGAAGATATCGGTCCTGATCCGCAAAGCTGATATCGGAAAGATTGCGCCATACCGATGCATTCGACAGTTCCTGCAGGCGTCTTTCCTCCGCAAGCTGCTTCTCCAGTGCAGACACAGTTGCATTCTGTGAATCCAGCTGATCCTGAAGCGCATCCACCGCATCCTGGGCCGAGGAAATCTGCGCATTTGCGGAGTTCAGAGAACCGGCCGTCTGCGTCAGAAGTCCTGTCACCTGTCCAGCCTTACTGTTCACTTCGCTTCTGAGGTCCTCCAGCTCATCCTGCTGCTTCTCAAGAGCTTCCTGCTCCTGCTCAAGCGCCTGCTTGTGCTGCTGAATTTCTTTTGCGGTTTCCTTATATTTTTCCAGAGTCTTTGTATCGTAGTCATTCAGCTGCTTAATGTAGCTGCTCTTATTCAGCAGATCCCCATAGGACCCGGAGTGAAGCAGAATTTCCAGATAAAAACGGTTTCCGCGCTCATACAGGAACTGAATTCTCTTCTTCATCGCAGCATACTGCTCTTCCTGCGTCTGAACCGCTTCCTCCAGTTCTTTCTCAGTCTGTGAAATCTCCTCCTGCTTCGCTGAGATCTCTCCCTGCTTATCATTGATCTTTGCCGATAATTCCGCCAGATTTGAAGTAATACCGCTCAGCTGCGAATTCAGATTGCTCCACTGTTCGGAAAGATCGCTTTTCGTATCATTCAGAGCATCCAGCGTATCCTTATTCTCACCGATCGCCTTTCTGGTCTCATTTGCCTCCTGTCTGGCCTTATCCAATGCCTGTTGAGTTTCCTGTGTAGCATACACCTGCAGCGAACCGGCCATGACAGATACCACAAGTACTCCGGAGAGGACACTTCCTCCCCGGAGAAATTTGCGGAATAGCTCTGTGCAGTTTCTGAAACAGAATTTTGAGTTTGGCTGTTTGTGAATGATCATAAATTATCGGTCAGAATTCTGACCGCTGCAGCCGCCATGCTCACACCGACAGTTCGATGCGGCGGCCGGTTGCCTGATACTGCTCATAGCTCACACCGGCAGCATCAAACATGCGCTTGCTGGCAATATTGGAGTCTGTGCCGGCATACTTATCGCTCTTGTAAATAACCTTACGGATCCCTGCCTGAATGATGGCCTTGGCACATTCATTGCAGGGGAACAGGGATACATACAGTGTGGAATTCTCCAGTGAACCGCCGCGATAATTCAGGATAGCATTCAGTTCGCTGTGTGTCACATACGGATACTTAGTCATCAGCACTGCCCCGTCACGATCCCAGGGAAACTGGTCATCATCGCAGCCGGACGGCATGCCATTATAGCCGATGGAGAGAATCTTGTGTTCTCTGCTCACAATGCAGGAGCCAACCTGTGTGTTCGGATCCTTGGACCTCATGCCCGCAAGATCCGCTACTCCCATAAAATACTCATCCCAGGAAATATAGTCCGCTCTCTTTGAAGACATACGAACCTCTCCGTTTTTATTTCGTGCCGAAAATACGATCGCCTGCGTCGCCAAGGCCGGGAACGATATAGCAGTGCTCGTTCAGATGATCATCCATTGCACCGATGTAGAGATCTACATCAGGATGAGCTTCTGTAAAGGCCTTTACACCTTCCGGAGCAGCGATGATGCAGAGGAAATGAATCTTCGTGCATCCGTGCTTCTTCAGCTGGGTTACCGCATCAATCGAAGAGCCGCCCGTTGCCAGCATGGGATCTACGACGAAAACCTCACGATCCGCACAATCTGCCGGAAGCTTGCAGTAATACTCTACCGGCTTCAAAGTCTCAGGATCACGATACATGCCGATGTGTCCGACCTTTGCTGCAGGAATCATCTTCAGCATTCCGTCCACCATGCCAAGACCCGCGCGAAGAATCGGAACAACCGCCAGCTTCTTACCCTTCAGCTGCTTGGCCGTGCAGTGTGCTACGGGGGTATCAATTTCCACATCCTCCAGCTCCAGGTCGCGGGTTGCCTCATAGCAGATCAGCATTGCAATCTCGCCTACGGTCTCACGAAATGCCTTGGTTCCTGTTGTTCTTCTGCGGATAAATCCGATCTTGTGCTGAATCAGCGGGTGATCCATTACTACTACTTTTGCCATTTTTCTCCTCGATTCTGCGCCCTTGCGCGTTTAATGCAGCCGCAAAGCGGCATGTACATGCTTTGTTTTTACTGCTTTTCCTCATATTCTGCAATCTTTGCGATGCGTCTTGCATGCCGTTCTTCTCCGGAAAAAGCCGTGGAAAGGAACGTGTCGACCACATCCATGGCCACATTTTCTCCGATGACGCCCGCACCGATTGCAAGCACATTGGCATCATTATGAAGTCTTGTAAGACGCGCCGTTGTAACATCATGACAGAGTGCGCACCGGATTCCGGAAATCTTATTTGCTATAATGGAAACACCGATTCCGGTCGTGCAGATCACAATTCCCTTCTCCGCTTCCCCCGAAGCGACAGCCCTGGCCGCAGGGCCTGCAAAATCAGGATAGTCGCAGGATGCCTTGTCCCTGGTTCCAAAATCCCTGACTTCATATCCCTTGTCTTCCAGATGGCGAATGACAGCGGTCTTCAGATCCAGACCCCCGTGATCGCTTGCAATTGCTATGATCATTTTCTGTTCCCCCTTTTCTTCCGCTTTTCGCGGCACCTTGCATTTCGTAATACACCGGAATCTGTATCCGCCTTATACCTGAATGATCTTCTGCCCGGCAGCCTTCATCAGGCGGTTCATAATTGCCATGCCAAAGCCCCCCTGCGCAGCTGTCTTTCCGGAAACGTCTCCGATTTCCTGATCCCGGAAGGACTCCGAATACATTACCGTGCATTTCTCATCATCAAATTCCCGCAGAATCCGGAAAAGCTCTCTCGCAATCTCGTCTTCATCCCGCCGGCTTCCTGCGCTTTTGACACAGTCTGCACGATACAATCCCCTTGTCTCATCTGTGCAGATGACTCCTGTGCGCTCCCCTGCTGCCTTGGCCTCCTCCAGTTTGCCGTTGATATATGCTGCAACCTTTTCCGGTTCTCCTTCAACAATCGTCAGATCTCCCTTCGGCGCATAGTGACGATATTTCATTCCGGGTGCCTTCGGCTTTTCTTTGGAATCCGCTGACAGAATGGTCCGATCCACCTCCACGCTTCCAAGCACCTCGGAGAGCATGTTCTGCGTGATATATCCGGGTCTCAGAATCGTAGGCTCCTTCTCCGTAAGATCGATAATTGTGGATTCCAGGCCGATTCCCACCTCGCCGCCATCAATGATCATATCCACGCGGCCATCCAGATCCTCCTTACAGTATAACGCAATTGTAGGGGAAGGTCTTCCGGACTTATTGGCCGAAGGAGCAGCAATATATCCGCCCTCTGCGTCAATCAGAGCCTGCGCAATCCGGTTGCTCGGAAAACGGATTGCTACCGTATCCAGGCCTCCGGTTGTTGCATAGGGAACCTTTTCATTCTTGCGGAAAATCATTGTCAGAGGTCCCGGCCAGAATGCCTTTGCAAGCTTGATTGCCGCTTCCGGCATTTCCTTCACGATAGGCGGGATATCCTCCAGCCGGCATACATGTACGATCAGGGGATTGTCCGAAGGTCTTCCCTTTGCTGCATAAATCTTGCGGGAGGATTCCGGATTCAGTGCATCTCCGCCAAGTCCGTACACGGTCTCTGTCGGAAACGCCACCAGACCTCCGTCCTTCAGAATCTGACCTGCCCGCTCAATTGCGGCCTCGTCAATTTCTTCCTCTGTCATGGAAACATACTGCGTAATCACTTCAAAATCACCTTCTCATTCCTTCAAAATGGCATCTCGAATTTTCTCGCTTCGCTCGAAAACTCTCGATGTCGGATATTCATCCGATAGCCCATCTCGGAAAAGGCTTTCTGCAAGCGAGCTTGCGAAAGCCTTTTCTGAGATGGGCTGCCGTTCTGAATTATTGGTTCATATAGTTACTGATGGTATCCCAAACGTCGGCGGTTTCAAACTGCAGGCGCCATTCCGCAACACCTTTTATGCCAAAGCTTTGCATCACATCCAGCTTCTGCTGAATGGACTGTGCATCCTCCACCCAGATCTGGATCTTCCTGCCGTCTTCGGTCGTTTCCGCATAGTTCTGTCCGGCTTCGGCACTCCAGTTCACAGACATTCCATGAGCCTGAATGTAATCCTGAATGTCCTGCATGCCAAGAGCTTTTGAGCTGACCTGACCGCCATCTGTCTCCCAGACTCTGCTGTAGAAGGGAATCGCATTGACCAGGCGGTCTTTGTCAATTCCATCGTTCAGGGCCATCTGAATGCCTTGTGTCACGTAGGAAATCGATGCGACGCTTCCTGCTTCCTGACTGCCGGCATAATGCTCGTCATATCCCATAATTACAATGTAATCTGCAAAGACTCCCTGCTCGTCCAGGTGATAATGGGAATTGAACGAGAAATTCGGATAGGTGTCCACCGAAAGTATGATTCCCGCATTCCTGCAGGCAATGGAAAGCTCTCTGATAAATTCTATATAATCTTCGCCGTTTTCCTCCGGAATCAGCTCAAAGTCCACGTTGATTCCATCGAACCCATAGGTTTTTGCTTCATCCGTCAGCTGAGAGATCAAATTCGTTCTGGCGTCCAGTGTCGTCAGGAATGTGTGATTATCAAGCTGCTGAAGGGAGGATGAATTGATGTTGTCCACAACAGCCCACACCTGACACCCCATGCTGTGTGCCTGGTTTACATACTCCTGTGTTGCCGCCTTCTCCACATTTCCATCGTTATCGCTGACCCAGTACCAGGTCGGTGCCACGATATTCACGGTTTTGGTCTGAGCCATGTACGAGGTCAGAGTTACATTTCCCTGTGATCCCCAGACATTGTGGAAGGCCATGTTGATTTTTCCGTCAAAGGTAAGATGCGTAACCTCCGGCTCTGTGTAGTCCGCAACTGCCGTCATTGTCTGCGTCTGAATGTCAGAAAGACGCCGGTTCTCTACGTAGCCGATGACGGAATCCTCTGATTTCACCTTGGACCAGGTGTCCATCTGCTCCAGAACCGTTACCTTCGCTCCTTTTTCAAGCTGCTCCATGACAGGGCTCTTGATTCCTCCTGACGTGCGGATCTGCGTCTTACGGCTTATCGTTGCAACCGTTTCTTCGCCCCAGGCTGTGTCGATCTGCAGGCGGCTTGGATTCTCATAGGCTGTCATGCCGAAATTCGTATACTGCTTTACAAAATTCAGAGCCAGATAAATGGTTCCGTCCACATTTACGGCAGGTGCGTAGTCCAGAGTCTGGGAGCCGCCCTGCTCCGTCGAAACTTCCGTGCTTCCGACGACCGTCTTCAGTTTATCCGTCGGGAAGCAATACAGAATCATTCCGGTTTCATCCTGCGCGTTCTGCTTTCCATAATAGAAGCGGCTGTTCAGCTGACTTTTGACATCATCAAGCTTCATGTAATCGATGCCGTCGATCCGTTTCGCATGAATTTCCGAAAGCTCATTTCCCCAGACAATCGGCACGTCATCGGCGCCCTGTACATTGAACTGCTCCGAAAGATCTGCCTGCTCCGTAGAATAGGAATATCGGTCCAGAAAAAGCTTGGCGCCAAACGCCATTCCCAGCACCAGAATCATAAGAAGAATTGCAAACACCGGCGAAGCAGACTTTTTCTTCCGTTTCCGTCCCTTCTTCCCCTGCTTTCTTCCGGCAGAGGCAGGTCGTTTTCCTGTCCCCGTCTTTTTCCGCGTTCCTGCAGAAGCTTTCCGGGCTGAAGAGCCTGTTCTTCTGTTCTTTTTCCCTTTTCCTGTCCGGCGGGCAGCAGGCTGGCTCACTTCCTCCTCATAAGGAGCTTCTTCGTAAGCATAACCATCATCCGCATACGCATAGCGGTCATCCTCGTACACTCCATTTCCATATTCATCGTCATAATGATCATATCCGCCGCGAAAATCTGCATCGTACGCATCATCATACCCATCACGTCCGAAGTCATTTTCCCCGTAATTCTGAAAATCGTCGTATCTGGAACCCATATTTTCTCCAACGCCCATCCTGCAGCGTGTGCCTTACGCCGGGACATATCTGCTGTACCCCTTTATTAACAGCTGTAACCATAAATCAATTCATTATAGCAAACATTTTCCGCACTGTCTTCTATCCGCGTATCGGCTGCCACTCTCTGTAACCGGCAGGGACTTTCATGTTGATTCGCGGGCACAGAGGGCCGGAAACGGTATCCGCACAAGATGGTGTGGCAGCATTCGGATTCCAGCCGCGGCGGCCCGCCAAGCGGGGGCCCGGAGGCTCCTGCGGCTCCGGAAAACTGAATTTGCTGCCACACCCAAAGACTGACCGAATCGGTCCCAGATATGGAGAATGATATGGATCAGACATAAGAATCCTGCCAGCTTCCGTTTGGCACACTCCATGCGCCTTACGTGGATAAGACTCCTACATAGACTTCGGAATCCGTCAACCAGAAGGTTTTCCGTGAGAATCATCCCGGCTGGTTTCCGTATTCCTTCCGAAAAAAAGCGGATCGCATCTGCTTTTTAGCTTTCTGTTATGCTTCGGCATATTTCTGCATGGTACCGCTCATATCTGCAATCGGTTCTCCGTGAACCATTGTTCCCGCAAAAACTGCCGGCAACCCCCTCGTCGAACATCATGTGCATAGCCTGATGTAATTGTTCTCTACATAAAAAAACAGGAAAAATTATCTTCGATGGACAAAAAAATGTCCAAAAGACAATGGAAACCCCATTGAAATCGTGATACGTAGAATGCTGATATAGATAAGACTGTTCGAACGGGATACGTTCATCGCCTCCTTTACGATGCCTGATTGCCCGTCTCTTTCGGCAGATTCATCGTATCGAATCCGCTTTTCATTTTCAATCTCTGTACATCATGAAACTCCGTATCTCGCATTTTTCGTTTATTTTTACAATTCTTTGTTGTCCTCCAAGGCAGTGAAACTTTTCTAAACTTTCGCAGCGAATGATTGACTGATAAACGGTTCTCCCGCTACACTGTTTAGACAAATATAAAGGAAGGAGGTCCCTCTGTTGAAAATAGAAAAGATCAGTGACAATCAAATCCGGTTTACACTGACCGGAGAAGATCTGGCCGCACGTCAGATCAAGCTGAGTGAACTGGCCTACGGCACAGAAAAGGCACGGAATCTCTTCCGTGAAATGATGCAGCAGGCGGCTTCCCAGGTTGGCTTTGAGGCAGATAATATTCCTCTGATGATAGAAGCCATTCCCATGAGCGAAGGCAGTATCGTCCTCGTTGTGACCAAGGTCGAGAATCCGGAGGAACTGGATACCCGCTTTTCCGGTTTTGCTCCTTCTCTCACCGCTTCCGAGGGAATTTCCGGTTCTTTGCCGGGTTCCTTTGAACAGCTTCTGCATTCCATCACCACTTCCAGACCCGGAGGAAACGAGAACACCGTACAGGCTGTGCCTTCCTCCCTCGCCCCTTCTGCGGAGGTTAAGGATGCTCTTGAAAAATTTCGTATTTATGCCGCATGCAACCGTCTGTATTCCTTTGACAGCATGGACAGCCTGCTGAAGGCAGCAGCACGTATCCGCGGTGCCTATACCGGTGAGAGTATTCTTCTGAAGAGCGGCAGCAGCTATCTTCTTCTGCTCAAAATGAAGGACATCGAAGAGGTTCGAAAGATGCAGCCGATTCTTGCTGCCATATCGGAGTATTCCGTCCTGCTCCCTGTTACCTATGCCAGAGAACAGTATCTGGAAGAGCACGGTCATATTCTGATTCCGTCCGGAGCAATCGGACAGCTCGCGCGCTTTTCTGACTAAGCGCAGGTCTTCTTCTATATCTGAAACCGTTTTGTTGTCTCAGGCTAATATATATTAGTTTTTACTAATATATATTAGCTATTTTTAACGAAATTTCCCCCTCTCTTAAGCCCGGAATCGTTGCATTCTCACAATCCAAATGATAGACTTCTAAGCGATAGATCCGCATGAACGGGCGTAGTTTGCCTTTTGCCCGGTCATGCATCAAATCATATAGGAGGAAATCAAAATGGCAAGAAAGTACTTAACCATGGATGGTAACGAAGCTGCTGCACACGCCGCGTATGCGTATACAGAAGTTGCTACCATCTACCCCATCACACCGTCATCGGTTATGCCTGAGCACGTTGACGAATGGGCAACTGCCGGACGCAAGAATATCTTCGGAGACGTTGTGCACGTAACCGAGATGCAGTCCGAGGCAGGTGCTGCAGGTGCAACACACGGCTCCATCGTAGCAGGTGCCATGACCTCTACCTTTACCGCTTCCCAGGGACTTCTTCTGATGATCCCGAACATCTACAAGGTTGCAGGCGAAGGTCTTCCGGCCGTATTCAACGTTTCTGCACGCTGCGTAGCTACTCATGCACTGAACATCTTCGGTGACCATTCTGACGTATATGCATGTCGTCAGACCGGTGCTGCCATGCTCTGCGAGAGCTCCGTTCAGGAGGTTATGGATCTGACACCTGTTGCTTACTGCGCAGCAGTTGACGGAAAGCTTCCTTTCATCAACTTCTTCGACGGCTTCCGCACCTCTCACGAGATTCAGAAGATTCAGGTTTGGGATTACGATGATCTGAAGGATATGATCGATCTGGACAAGGTTCAGGAGTTCCGCGACAAGGCTCTGAATCCGAATCATCCCCGCCAGATGGGCTCTGCGCAGAACCCGGACATCTTCTTCACAACCCGTGAGGCCTGCAACACCACTTACGACGAGATGCCTGCAATTGTTCAGAAGTACATGGACAAGGTCAATGCAAAGCTCGGCACCGATTACAAGCTGTTCAACTACTATGGCGCTGCAGACGCAGAGCAGGTTATCATCGCAATGGGCTCCGTCAACGAGACCATCGAGGAGACCGTTGATTATCTGAACGCTCAGGGTCAGAAGGTTGGTCTTGTAAAGGTTCGTCTGTACAGACCTTTCTCCGCAGAAGCGCTCATCGAGGCAATTCCGGATACTGTTAAGAAGATTTCTGTTCTTGACCGCACCAAGGAGCCCGGCTCCATCGGCGAGCCTCTGTTCCTGGATGTTGTTGCGGCTCTGAAGGGCTCCAAGTTCGATCAGGTTCCGGTATTCACCGGCAGATACGGTCTTGGCTCCAAGGACACCACTCCTGCACAGATCATCGCTGTTTACAACAACGAAGACAAGAAGAGATTCACCATCGGCATCGATGATGATGTTACCCACCTTTCTCTGCCTACCGGCAAGGAAATCGTTACCACACCCGAGGGAACCGTATGCTGCAAGTTCTGGGGCCTTGGTGCAGATGGTACTGTAGGTGCCAACAAGAACTCCATCAAGATCATCGGCGACAACACCGACATGTATGCTCAGGCATATTTTGATTACGACTCCAAGAAGTCCGGCGGTGTTACCATGTCCCACCTTCGTTTTGGTAAAAAGCCGATCAAGTCGACCTACCTGATCCATCAGGCAAACTTCGTTGCATGCCATAACCCGGCATACATGCGTAAGTTCAACATGGTACAGGAGCTGGTTGACGGAGGATCCTTCCTGCTGAACTGCTCCTGGAGCGATGCTGAGCTGGAAGAGCATATCCCGGGACAGGTTAAGAAGTTCATGTACGATCACCACATCAACTTCTACACCATCGACGGTGTAAAACTTGGTATCGAGACCGGCATGGGCCCGACCCGTATCAACACGATCCTTCAGTCTGCATTCTTCACGATCACCAAGATCATTCCGGAAGAGCATGCTGTACAGCTGATGAAGGATGCTGCTCAGAAGACATACGGCCGCAAGGGTCAGGATGTCGTTGAGAAGAACTGGGCTGCTATTGATGCCGGCGCTAAGAACTGGCACAAGGTAGAGATTCCGGAGAGCTGGGCAAACGCAGCAGACGAGGGTCTTGATTTCAAGAAGGTTACTTCTGACCGCAAGGACGTTGAGGCATTCGTCAACAACATTCAGATTGCTGTTTCCGCTCAGGAAGGCAATGGCCTGAAGGTTTCCGATGTTCTTCCTTACGTGGACGGCTCCACTCCTTCCGGTGCTTCTGCATTCGAGAAGCGCGGCATCGCGGTTAACGTTCCTGTATGGAATGCTGAGAGCTGCATCGAGTGTACTTTCTGCTCTTATGTCTGCCCTCACGCAGCAATCCGTCCGATCGCTATGACCGAAGAGGAAGCTGCAAACGCGCCTGCAGGCACTGTTACCAAGGATCTGACCGGCATGCCCGGATACAAGTTCGCAATCGTTGTTTCCAGCCTTGACTGCACAGGCTGCGGATCCTGCGCGAACGTTTGCCCTGGCAATATGAAGGCTGCTACACTGACCATGACCAGACTGGATGAGGCTCAGGCTCTTCCGAACCAGCAGACCGCCTTTGATTATGCAGTGAAGCTTCCGATCAAGAATGACGTTGTTGAGAAGTTCAAGGAGACGACCGTAAAGGGATCTCAGTTCAAGCAGCCTCTGCTTGAGTTCTCCGGAGCCTGCGCAGGCTGCGGCGAGACACCTTACATCAAGCTCATCACTCAGCTGTTTGGTGACAGAATGTATGTTGCAAACGCAACCGGATGCTCCTCGATCTGGGGCAACTCTTCACCTTCCACTCCTTATACCGTAAATGCAAAGGGACACGGCCCGGCATGGTCCAACTCCCTGTTTGAGGATGCTGCAGAGTTTGGTTATGGTATGTTCCTTGCCAACGATGCAATTCGTTCCCAGCTTAAGGCTAAGGTTGAAGCATGGGGCGGCGAAGGCAGCCAGGAGTATCTCGACACCTTCACAAAGGGCGCTGAGAACGGCACTGCTACCGAGAAGCTGATCGCAGCTCTTGAGGCAGATGGCTCCGATGCAGCTAAGGATATCCTGAAAGAGAAGGATTACCTTGCTAAGAAGTCCCAGTGGATCTTCGGTGGTGACGGATGGGCATTCGATATTGGCTACGGCGGAGTAGATCACGTACTTGCTTCCGGTAAGGACGTCAACATCTTCGTTGTAAACACCGAGGTTTACTCCAACACCGGCGGACAGTCCTCCAAGGCTACTCCGGAAGGCGCAGTTGCTCAGTTCGCAGCAGCCGGCAAGGAGACCGTTCAGAAGGATCTTGCAGCTATGGCAATGAGCTACGGCTATGTATACGTTGCTCAGATCTCCATGGGTGCTGACCGTAACCAGTGCATCAAGGCGATCGCAGAGGCTGAGGCTTATCCGGGACCGTCCCTGATCATTGCTTACGCTCCTTGCATCAACCATGGTATCCGCAAGGGTATGAACAAGGCTCAGGACGAAGAGAAGCTGGCTGTTGAGACCGGCTACTACAACCTGTTCCGTTTCAACCCGGCTGGCGGCGACAAGAAGTTCACTCTGGACTCCAAGCCTGCAACCAAGGAGTACAGCGAGTTCCTTGGCGGAGAGGTTCGTTACACCTCCCTGCAGCGTAAGAACCCTGAGAGAGCTGCAAAGCTCTTTGCAGAGGCGGAAGCTCACGCAAAGGCACACTACGCTTATCTTGAGAAGCTTGGCGCTCTCTACAACAACTAATCTGCTGAATTTCGGATAAGACGGGCTATGCAAACTTAGCATTGTCTAACCGATATAGCTGGTTGTAAGATTGTACAAGATCAAAGGACAGGCATCCTTGGATGTCTGTCCTTTCTTCAGAAAACGTATCCTATGCATGATATATGCGAATATTGAAGGAGGTTACTACTATGGCACGTGTTATCAGTGATGCTTGCATCAGCTGCGGTTCCTGCGCTGCTCAGTGCCCTGTTCAGGCTATTGCTCAGGGTGATGCACACTACGAGATCAATGCAGATACCTGCATCGATTGCGGAGCTTGCGAGGCTCAGTGTCCTGTAGGCGCTATCTCCGAGGGCTGATCGATTCCCTTGGTATAGACGCAGGCAAGAATGCGAAATAAAAACGGGAAGGTTTTCATCTGAAAACCTTCCCGTTTTTTATTTTTGAACACATGGAAACACCTTCAAACGCACAGTTCTGTTTCACGAGCCGTTTGCTTCGGCCCAGTCGTCATACGGAATTGCCCGGATTGACGGCACTCCGTAATACTCCTCGTAAAAGATATTGATCCAGTACCCAGGATCATCTGTCATCTCCATCTTCTCGATGGCGGAATACGGATTATAAAAATCAGTATGTACGAGCGGTACAACAATCTCTTCTTTTCCAAGATTTCTCTGCTCTTCGATGTAAGCGATCCGGTTTGTCTCATCCCTGTAAATTCTTGCCAGATTTGTCCCCTCCTCCACATACACGAAAAAGAACCGAAGAAGGAGCACCGCCAGAATCCCATAGCCTGCAGCCTGAAGGAGGAGTCGATTTTCACGTTCTTTCTCTTTCATCATTTCCCGAAGTCCGCAGATCAGTCCAATCATCAGGAACAGGCCGGCTCCGAAGAAAGCCCTCGGCTGCGTCTGTCTGGTGGCCGCCAACGCATAGGAGGTTGCCAGAAACAGGACCAGATAGAGCAGCATCCTTCTGTATGCCATGCGATTCTTCTGAAGAATCAGAAGGACCAGACAGACAGCAAACACCGCAAGAAGGAGGCCGAAATACTCGTGAATCGTCAATGTAATCTTCTGCACTCTGGCAAGAAGTCCAAGAATCCCCTGATAGTTTTCCTCCTCTGCATAAGACGCACGAAGCCTTCCGCCCGGAGAAAGCACCATCATTGCAAGACCAAGAATATTTCCGCAAAGCCCAGCCAGATAGGCTGCAGGAATCACACCTTCCAATCGCTTCTTCCGGCTGTTTTCCTCGCCTCTTCCCTTACGGCTTTTCGTATTCTTTCGAATTTCTTCCGCTGCAAGGATGAGAAGATACAGAAGGCAGCCTCCTGACGTATTCTCGTTGCACCATCCCGCCAGGATGCCAAGGAGCAGCAGCCCCAGTGCCTCTGACAGGTGAAAAGAAGCCTGTCGCATCAACGTTCTCCGCTCCATGGCCATAAACAGCAGAATCAGCAGGGCACCCCAAAGGTAATTGCATGCGCCGTCCTCCCACAGAATCGTCTCCGAAAAATCCACCGCATACAGCCACAGCCCGAGCTGAACCATCAGAAGTGTATAGCAATCATATTCCCGGTCCGGTTCCGTCAGCTTCCACATCAGAAGAGAAACCGCAACAAAAGCCGCACTGTTCGCCAGCTTGAACACCCACGACGGAAGAAACAGAAAAACGCGAAGAATAAAATGCACCACGCTCCTTCCGTTCCAGGTCATATACTGGTGATATTCCTGTCGGAAAAGATCTGCAAGGGAACCGGCCTTCTGCACCTCCATCGCATATGCATAATCGTCCGAGAGCATCGGGGTCAGCACATTAAATACAAGAATTGCAAAAAAGGAAAGAATAAGGATCAGGAAAAACAATTGTTTTTCCCGATCCTGCCTGCTGTGCTTTTTCCCTTTTCCGGTCAAGATCATATCTGACATATTATCCTTCCCTGCCGCCCGCACCAGCCAGGTTTGCAAACTTGGTCAACTCAGGCAGCCATTTAAGCTGCACGGTACCAATGGGACCGTTTCTCTGCTTCGCAATGATGATCTCCGCAATTCCCTTGTCCGGAGAATCCTCATGATAATACTCATCGCGATATATGAACATTACAATATCCGCATCCTGCTCGATTGCACCGGACTCACGAAGATCGGATAGCATCGGTCTTTTATCGGTACGGGATTCCACCGCACGGGACAGCTGTGACAGTGCTATCACCGGCACATTCAGCTCTCTGGCCACCGCCTTCAGTGATCTTGAAATCTCTGAAATCTCCTGCTGGCGCGAATCCGAATTCCTTGCCCCGCTTCCGCTCATCAGCTGCAGATAGTCGATGATGATCATATCCAGACCATGCTCCATCTTAAACTTCATGCACTTCGAGCGGAGCGCTCCCACGGTAATCGCAGGAGTATCATCAATCATCAGATTGGACTCACCAATCGTCTCAGCTCCCTCAATCAGATCCGCCCATTCGCCTTCAGACAGATCACCGGTACGGATTTTCTGTGCATCCACATGGCTTTCCAGTGAAAACATACGGTTGATCAGCTGTTCCTTCGACATTTCCAGTGAGAAGATTGCAACATGCTTCCCCTGCCGCACTCCGCAGTTCTCCGCGATGTTCAGAACGAAGGCCGTTTTTCCCATGGAAGGTCTGGCCGCAATCAGAATCAGATCTGCAGGCTGAAGTCCCGCTGTCTTGCTGTCCAGATCCGTGAAGCCGGTCGGAATACCGGTAATGTTGCCGCTGATCTTGGATGCCATGACAATCTTGCGCATCGCATTGGAAACAATCTGCCGGATATCCTGATATTCCGATCCCTTATTTCCCTGTGACAGGCGGAAGATCTCCTCCTCCGCCTTTGTCATGACCGTCTGTGCGTCTCCTGTGCCCGCATAAGCCTCGTTGGCAACATCCTCGCAGACACGGATGGTCCTTCGCATCATCGCCTTCTCCGCCACAATACGGGCATAGCTGGCCACATTGGCAGAGGTCGGCACCTGCGCAATCAGTGTACCAAGAGTTCTGGCATCGTACATCTCCGGAGGCAGATTTTTCTCCTTCAGCTTCTCCTGAAGTGTAACCGGATCGACCGCCATTCCGCTTTGCTCCAGCTCCAGAATGGACTCGTACATAAGCCCGTACTGTCTGGAATAGAAGTCGTCCGGAGTCAAAAGCTCCATGACGCTTCCGATCGCCTGCTGATCCATCAGCATGGCGCCGACAACCGACATCTCCGCCTCCAGATTATGGGGCATTATTCTTTTTACCACATCTTCTTCGGGCATTTTCTTCCTCTGCCTGCAGGTCTGCAGGCATCTTCCTGATCAGGCTTCCTTCACCAGAACATACAGCTTTCCTGTCACTTCGGGATGGAGCTTGATTCCCACCTCATGCATTCCGAAGGATTTGATCGGCTCTGCAAGAACGATCTTTTTCTTGTCCAGCTCAAGACCATGCTGCTTCTTCGCCTGCTCCGCAATCTCCTTCGATGCAACGGAACCAAAGACCTTGCCATTCTCTCCGGCCTTCATGGTAACCTCAATCTTCAGGCCCTCCAGCTTGTGCGCCAGCGCTTTGGCCTCTGCAAGGCGTTCCGCCGCAAGTTTGTCCTCGTGCTGCTTCTGAAGCTTAAGCTCATTCTTATTCTTCTCCGTCGCTTCTACACCGACATGCTTCGGAAGAACAAAGTTTCTTGCATAGCCATCGCTGACATTGACAATATCTCCCTTTTTGCCAAGGGATTTCACATCCTCCAACAGAATTACCTTCATGATCTTTCCTCCTGTCTGTAATTTATAACTCACCGTCTTCAATCATGGAATCAATCGTATGCCGGAGCATATCCTCGACTTCTTCCACGGTCTTGTCTTCCATCTGGGCACCGGCAATGTTCATATGTCCGCCGCCGCCCATATGCTCCATGATGATTTGCACGTTCACTTCATCAATGGATCTTGCACTGACATAAATCTTTCCCTGATACTGCGTGAGGACAAAACTTGCCTTGACCCCCTTGATGTTCAGGAGCTCATTCGCCGCCTGTGCTCCGACAATGGTCGGACTCTCCAGGCCTTCAGCCGGACAGGTCGAAATCGCATACTCTTCACGATAGATCTCCGCCTGCGAAACAGCATCTGCCTTCGCCTTATACTCACCTGCATTTTCACGGAAAAGCTTGCGCACCCTGGTCACATCGGTTCCGTTTCTACGAAGGAACGCAGCCGCCTCAAAGGTCCGGACACCGGTCTTGCTCTGGAAATTGTCAGTGTCGACCACCATGCCCGCATACAGAGAATCTGCCTCTTCCTGGGTCAGCTTCAGATTTTCATCCACGTACTGCAGAATTTCGGAAACCATCTCGCAGGCACTGGAGGCATACGCCTCGATGTACGAAAGCGTTGCATTTTCAATGGACTCGCTCCCCTTCCTGTGATGATCGAGAACCACAATCGATTTACACATTCGAAGAAGCTCCGGGCACTCCGTAATACTTGGCTTGTTCACATCGACCACAACCAGTGCAGAATCCTCTGTCACCCTCTGCATCGCCTGCTCACTGGAAAGAAACAGATCATCCGGATAGTCCGTATTTCTCGCAAACAAATCCACAATCGGCCGGAGTGAGGTCGATACCTGATTCAGCACAATGTGAGCTTCCTTACCGAGCGTCTGGCAAATCCGGTATACACCGATTCCTGCTCCGACACAGTCAATATCCCCAAGTCTGTGTCCCATGATAAAGACCTTGTCCCGGGAGGTGATGATCTCCTTCAGCGCCTCCGCCTTTACTCTTGCCTTCACGCGGGTTGTCTTCTCCACCTGCTGTGTCTTGCCGCCGTAATACACAATATTTCCGGGCATCTTCACAACCGCCTGATCACCGCCCCGTCCAAGGGCCAGATCGATCGCGTTTCTTGCAAACTCATAATTCTGTGCGTAAGACAGGCCATCCACGCCAAAACCGATGCTCAGCGTAATGGCCATCTCATTGCCGATGTTTACCGTTTTCGCTTCGGCGAGAAGGGCAAAATGCGCCTCCTGCAGCTGCGCCAGTGCTTTCTTGCGGAGAACAATCAGGTAACGATCCTTCTCCACCTTACTGCAGATTCCGTCAACGGATGCGATGTATTTGTTGACCTGACGGTCAATCAGCGCAATCAGAATGGATTTACGAACATCCTCCAACCCATCCAGAGCCTCATCGTAGTTATCGATATAGATAAAACCTACGACAACGCTCTGGTTGTCCACTTCCTGAATGGCCAGCCGCTCTGCGGTCTCATCAAACAGATACAGTGCAATCAGCGCTCCGCCGTAGCCGCTGTCCGCTATAATATCCGAATCCTGCACCATCGAGTCCATCGGAATCCGCCGCATCTCTACGCGAAAGCTGCTTCCCTCATAGGCAATCTTGAGACTGATCCCGTCCTCCCCGGTAGGAAGAGTATCCTTCGTCAGAGGAGGGAAAAAGGAGCTGATCTGCCTGCGCGTTGTCTTTTCCTCGTGCACAACACGGTCAAATTCGTAGTTGGTCCAGATAATCCGTCCTGTATCATCCAGAACGCAGTACGGAAGCTCCAGATTCTTCAAAAGTCTTTTCTGAACCTGCCCGTATTCCGTCGCAAAACTGACCATTTCATTGATGACCAGAGCCCTGCTGTGCATGCGCAGCGCAATAACCACCACAAAATAACAAATGGTAAAAACAAGCAGCACCAGACCTGACGGCCAATGCATAAATAAAATCAGAATGTTGATGAGAAGCAGAAAAAAGCCAAGTCTCATCGGAGCTTCAAAATATCCGGATACCCGCTTCTTAAATTTCATCTGATTGCCCATTCGTAAGCTCCTGCCTGCGGAAGGATCCGCGCGTGACGTTTGTCAAGAACATGCTGCCTCCTGTCATTGTATAATCCTGTACAGGACAGGCAGATACTAGAAATTATACCATGCTTCCTTCCATCTGCCGAATCGCGATTTCTCCGATTTCCATTCCGCCATCGCCAAAGAAGAGCTTCACCTGAAAAGCATTTGCCACTACGGAATCCGGAAGCTGAATATCCACATCCTTCCATTCAAGATCACGGCCGGAAAGAGAAATCGTGCCGGCAATATCGCGGTCCTTATAAACCGTCACAGGGATCTGCGCAAGCTCCGGTGTCCCCTTTGCCGCGCGAACCTTCATCAGAAGATGATAGTGCCTGTTGTCCGAAGGCCGGAAGAACTCCGATCCCTTGCGGCTGCTGACGCTCACCTCAAATACGCAGATGCTTCCTCTTGAAGTGTCCATCTGCGAAGGATCCAGCTCTCCGCTCTCCGGAACCGGAACGGCATGACCTGCCATTCCCGCAAGATCCGCCGCCTCCAGACTCTGTTCCAGTTCATAATCAAGAACAGTCAGAATCCCGCGTTTTCTCAGCATAGCCGGAGTATTAAGAAGAAACCGGCAGATGTTCGCAGCGCTTCTTTGCAGCTCTGCTCTGGTCAGGCGCCCATCCCGAAGTGCCTCCATGGAATTGTCCCCCATAGCATTGCTTCCGGCATCCGATGTCACCATGTACAGGTCATTCTGTGCGCAGATCATCGCCGCCGTATCCTGTCTGGAATCCTCCTCCATCGGGCCGACCTTCGCCCACCAGTCTGTCATCACAATACCTTCAAAGCCCCACTCCTTCCGGAGAATGGTGGTCAGAAGATCATAGCTGCTGGCATTGCGTTCTCCGTTCAGCGGATTGTAGGTGGTCATAATTGAGCGGGCTCCGCCCTCCTTCACCGCGATTTCAAAGCCCTTCAGGTAAATCTCACGTAGAGCTCTCGCAGACACCAGCGCCTCAATATCATTGCGGTTTTTCTCCTGATTGTTGCAGGCAAAATGCTTGATGGTTCCGGTGGTTCCATAGCGCGCCATCCCCTTCAGCTGTGCGCTTGCCATTTTGCCGGTAAGGAGCGGATCCTCGGAAAAATACTCGAAGTTCCGCCCATTCAAAGGATGCCGGTGAAGATTTATGCCAGGCCCCAGAAGCGTTTCAATCCGGTCCCTTCGAAGTTCCATGCCCTCAAAGGCATACAGCTCTTCCATCAGTGCTGTGTCAAACGTAGAAGCCAGGGCCGTCCCGCTCGGCATGGCAAAGGCGATTGCCCCGCTGTCCATCCGGATCCCGCTCGGTCCGTCCGAGCAGCAGCCGACAGGAACTCCCATTTCCTCCAGATGCTTCGTCACTCCGCCGAAGGCACCTGCCGTTCCGGGCGTCACCTTCGGAGAGCACATTCCTTCTCCCCGCACAATCGCGCACAGATCTTCATCAGAGAGCTGCGCGATAAAATCAGGAAGAAGAGCCTCTCCCTTTGCAACATCCGTAAGACGGATTCCTGTGTCTCCGGTATACGGAAGCTCTTCCGGAATTCTCTCCGCACGTCTGTCCGCAGGCGCCACCGTTCGCGTCGGCACCATCTCTTCTGATCTTGTAAAGATTTCCTCTTTCAGAGGCTGTTCATCGAAAGGTCCGGGCTCTGTGATCTTCACCTCCATCACCGGGCGAATTCTCTGAAATGAAATTTCCGGAGCCAGCGCTTCCTCGCACTGCTGCACCACAAACGTTTCCGCAATCCGGAGCGCCCCGGCGCGTCCTGCACTGCGTACATCGGTTCCGGCATAGAAGGTATACTCCCCCTTCTCCATCACCCACGCATTTGGGTGACCGGTAATCCCGCTGTCATCAAAGGAGGCAAGACTCTCAAGCGGAATATGAATCAGCAGCTTTTCGTCTTCATCAGGCCGGAGAGTTTTTGTCTTTGCAAACGCAACAAGCTGTCTTGCAGGCTGTCCAAGCTTCCCCTGCGGCTTCTCCAGATAAATCTGCACAACCTCTTTCCCGCTGTGATTTCCGGTATTGATCACAAGAGCAGAAGCCAGAATCTCCCGTTCTGCTGCCTTCAGACCGATGCGCAGGGCGAAGTCTGTGTAAGAAAGCCCAAAGCCAAACGGATACTTCACGCAGTCCCTGGAAAAGGTTTCAAAATAGCGATATCCGACATAAATATCTTCTTCGTACCGGTTCTGCCTGTCATTCCCATAGTTTGCCGACGACGGATAATCGCTGATCGAATCCGCAATCGTATCCGGAAGCTTGCCGCAGGGGGAAATTCTTCCCATCAGGACATCGGCCACTCCATTTCCGCCCTCCTGGCCTCCCTGCCATACATACATCACCGCAGACGGCTGAAATTCATCCACCCACTTCATGTCCATGATGTTGCCGACATTAAGCAGTACAATTGTGCGCGAAAACGCTGCGCAAACCTTCCGCAGAAGGTCGCGCTCTGTCTGCGTCAGAAACCAGCTCCCTTCCGTCTCGCTGTTGTCCTTGTCCTCGCCTGAGGTTCGTCCGATCACAATCAGTGCAGCATCATTCCTTTTTGCCGCCTCCACTGCAAAACTCTCCGGCAGCTCCATCTCCTCCTGATACCAGGGCTCCTGTGCCCAGCCAGCTCCGGTGTCGAAGGGATGATCCTTCAGCCAGCTCTCATAGGCCTCCAGAACCTCTTCATCCAGCGTCAGCGACTCCTCGTTCTTCAGTGCACTCAGAATATCTGTGACATACGCCGTATTCACCATTCCGCCTGAGCCCGTTCCGCTCTTGTAGTAATTGAACTGGCTGCGTCCGAACACCGCAATCTTCTCTTCCTGCTTCAGAGGAAGTGTCTCGTTTTCGTTTCGAAGAAGCACACAGCTCTCCGCCGCCGCTCTCCTCGCGATGTTTGCATAAGCCTTCCAATCAAAACGGTTCTTCATCTTATTCCCCCAATTTTCATATATAAAAAGCTCCTGTCCTTTCGGACAGGAGCCCATATCCTTCAGGTCCGTTCAGAATTACTTCTCGACGTAAGGAAGGATTGCAAGGTGACGTGCTCTCTTGATGGCAACGGTCAGCTCACGCTGATGAGTTGCGCAGGTACCGGTAATTCTTCTGGGAAGGATCTTTCCGCCCTCAGAGATGTACTTGCGCAGCTTTGCTGCATCCTTGTAATCAATCGTATTATCTTTTCCGCAGAATACGCAGACCTTTTTCTTTCTATGGAATGTCCCTTTGCGCTTAAAAGGCTTGCTGCCTGCAGTCTTAGTAAAAGCCATAATATCCTCCAATTCTCATCCGGATCTTACACCGGATTCACCATAGCCATGACGACTCGTTCGAATGGATTGAATCAGTTAAACGGAAGCTCTTCGTCAATGCCGTCCGGAATATTCATAAATCCGTCGATGGCACTGGATGCAGGAGCTGCATCATTTCCATGTGCTGCTGCAGGGGTGTTCCCATTGTCCGCGCCTGCATAGCCGCTGTAATCGGGTCCGGAGGTCTGAGCATTTCTGCTCTCGGCAAATTCCTGATCCTCTACGACTACGTCTGTCGTGTAAACCTTGGTGCCATCCTGTCTGGTGTAGCTTCCGGTCTGAATCCGTCCGGACACACAGATCTTGGTTCCCTTGTGCAGATATTTCTCCGCGAACTCTCCTGCCTTGCCAAATGCAACACAGGAAATAAAATCCGCCGTCTGCTGGTCGCCGCCCTGATTGCTACGTCCGCGTCTCCTGTCCACCGCGATCGTGTATCTTGCGATTGCCATGGACTGATCCCCCTGTGCATAGCGCACATCAGGATCTCTCGTCAAACGTCCCATAAGAACAACTCTGTTCATACTGCCTCTGCTTTCTGTTAAGCTTCGTTCTGTTTAACGCACAGATATCTGATGACATTGTCCATAATGCGCATACGCTGCTCGATCTCTGCGATAGCGGAACCTTCGGCATCGAACTGAATGAAGGTATAATATCCCTCGTTCATCTTCTGGATCTCATAAGCCAGTTTCTTCTTGCCCCAGTCGTCGACATTGGTAATCGTGCCGCCGAACTTCTCGACAAGTGCCTTGCAGTTATCAAGAACTGCAGTTCTCGCCTCATCATCAATCTGCGCATTCACAACAACGGCTAACTCGTATTTGCTCATGTGCTGTACCTCCTTCTGGTCTCCGGCCCTTACCTTTCCGGTAAGAACAAGGATTGATAATAGCTGCTGTCCGCCTCCTGCCTGAAGGCAGAATACGGGCTGGGATGAATTCCCACGGACTGTAATAATAGCATGCTTTGCAAAAGGATTGCAAGCACTTTTTCCTAGTCCAGGCCCCCGAATACCTCTCCGATCGGTGCGCTGATCACAAGATCCGCCTCGGCATCCCGGGATGTTGCACTCTTGTTGACAAGCACCAGCTTATTCCCGCGGTAATAATCAATCAGACCGGCCGCCGGATAGACGACAAGGCTCGTTCCTCCGATGATCAGTACATCAGCATGCAGGATGGCCTCCACCGAGCGATTCAGAATTTCCGAATTCAGCCCTTCTTCATATAAAACCACGTCCGGCTTGATCCTTCCTCCGCACTTTGGACAGACGGGAATCGAACCAGCTCCGCACTCCTTCAGCATAAAATCAACATCGTAGAATGCTCCGCAGTCCTCACAGTAATTCCTCAGGACACTTCCATGAAGCTCCAGCACATTTCTGCTTCCTGCCGCCTGGTGAAGTCCGTCAATGTTCTGCGTGATCACTGCCTTCAGCTTCCCCTGCTGCTCCCACTCTGCAAGCTTCCGGTGTGCCTTGTTCGGCCGTGCCGCTCTTCCCGGAAGAAGGATCTTCTCATAATAAAAGCGGAAGAATTCCTTCGGATGCTCATTGTAAAAGGTGTGACTCAGAATTGTCTCCGGAGGATAGTCGTACTTCTGGTGGTACAGTCCGTCCACGCTTCGGAAATCCGGAATTCCGCTCTCCGTGGAGACTCCGGCTCCGCCGAAAAACACCACATTGTCCGACTCCTGAATCAGCTCATTCAGCTTCTGAATCCGTTCTTTCATTTCTGCCAGCTCATTCATATCTGCTCCCCTCGTCAGAACCGCCATCAGCGTCCCAGAAACAGAATTCCGTAATAGATCAGCACAATTCCAAGCAGCGCTGTCAGAAATTTCACCGAGCCAAAGGGATGGAACAGCAGGATCAATCCGACAATCAGTGTAATCGTTCCGCCGATAATCTGCATGGTAGAGAGCACGCCCGCCGAGTGGCTCGCAATCACATTGACCAGAAGCGCAATTCCCGCTGCTGCAAGAGTAAGTCCGATCAGTACCGGCAGAACAGATACCACAGCCCCGGGACGCGCAGCAAGCACAATTCCCGCAATGACGCTGACCGCTCCGCCTGCCGTCCCCGCTGCAGACCGTTTTCCTGTAAGACCCAGAATAATCTCCACTGCACCTCCGATGACAAGACACCATCCAAGAAAGCTGCAGACGGAAAGCACGGTCATCCCCGGCCACAGCAGAAGAATTGCTCCCATGATCAGCATGAGAAGTCCGGTAGCTTTTTCCTTTTTCTGAAACATCTTTCCTCCTTTGCCGCGCATGATCTGCGGCAGTCTCCCAAGAGAGGCCTCTTCATACAGGTCAGCCGGTGCCGCTCTTTATGTCAGCGAAATGCTCCATGTATTGCAGTATGCCTCATCCGCAGGAAGCCGGATCAGATCACTGCGGCAGGCAAAATCCTCTACGATGCCTTCTCTGGAAGGAAGGGTCACCCAAGGCTCTACACAAAGGAACGGAGCCTCTGTTTTCACCGTGTGCCACAGGCCCAGATAAGGCATCTTCGGGAAGCGGAAGGTAAGGCTTCTCGTTCCGCGATCCGAAGCAAGCCGCATCTCATCCCCCATATGCTCCAGCACCACCGCATCATCATCAAACAAATCGTGGTGAAGCGGAATTCTCTTTCCTCCCTCAAGCGGATAATGCGGACGGGGGGTGTCCACCAGCGCATTCGCGGAGAAAATCACACGGTCCGGCTCGCAGACATCCTTAAACTCCAGATAATAGTCTTCAAACGCAAGCCCCTCCTCCAGAGGAACCTTAAAGCCCGGATGTGCGCCAAGTCCGAAGTACATGACCTCCTCCGAGAAGTTCTGTACGCGGTATGTAATCGCAATACTGCTTCCTCTCAGCTCATATGCCACGCGGAACTCAAAATGGAAAGGATATACCGCGTAGGTCTCGTCCGTATCCGTCAATTCGAACACAAGGCGGTTTTCTTCCCGCGACACCATATCAAACATTGCCTCCTGACAGAAGCCGTGAATGGTCATCGGATACTCTTTTCCGTGCAGCTTGTATTTCCCATCTGTAAAGCGGCCCACAAACGGAAACAGTACCGGTGAATGCCGCTTCCACAGACCGGGAACACCGGCCTGCCAGAGATACTCTGCTCCATCCTTCTGCACGGAATGAAGCTCCGCCCCGCAATTGGATACCGCAATTGTGATTTCTCCATTTGTAAGCTCGTACAATCTCTTTTCCATTTCGCAATCCCCCTGTTACATAATATTGTATGCTTCAGCTCCGGCCCCTCTGCTTCGGCCATAATTCCCGATGTGTATCGTGAAACTCGTTCAGGTACGCCGTGACTTCCCGCAATCCCTCCTCGGTCACAGGAAAATCCCGTTCCGTCTTTTTCTCCTCCGGCACAGCCTGATAAGAATCCGGCTCCGGCCAGACAGTAACGTGCAGCGTTGCCTCTCCCCTCTTGTCCGGAGGAGTGTAGTGCACATTTTCCAACGGCTGCCTCGCCACCCGGAATCTCATCCCCTGAAAGCTTCCGAAATAAGCCTCTCCATATTCATAATGTGTCAGAGAAAACAGATCCTTTTCTTCCAGAGCCATATTCTTCCTTTCTTCTCAGGCGAAAGTCCGTCACATATTGACTCTGCGGACGCGCGGATCATATCCCGCCTTTCGGAGCGCCTCCAGAATCTGTTCCTTATGCTCCGTTCCGAACGCCTCCAGTGTGATCTTCAGCTCAACTGCCGCGCTGCGGTTGATGGAAACAAACTGATTGTGCTCCAGCTTGATGACATTTCCGTTTGCCTTTGCAATGACACCGGCAACCTTTGTCAGCTCACCCGGCTTATCCGGAAGCTGTACCGATACGGTAAAGATCCGGTTCCGCAGAAGAAGCCCCTGCTGAACCACAGAGCTCATTGTGATCACGTCCATATTGCCGCCGGAAAGAACACAGACTACCTTTTTCCCCTTGCAGTCCACATGATGCAGTGCCGCTACCGTCAAAAGCCCGGAATTCTCCACCACCATCTTGTGATTCTCCACCATGTCCAGGAAGGCTTCTACCAGCTCTTCATCCGACACGGTAACCACGCCGTCCAGATTCTTCTGAAGATACGGGAACACCTTGCTTCCGGGAGTCTTAACCGCTGTGCCGTCTGCAATGGTATTCACGGTGGGAAGCGTCACAACCTTTCCCTCCTTCAGAGAAGCAGAAAGGCAGGCCGCGCCCTCCGGCTCTACGCCGATGACACGGATCCTCGGATTCAGGAGCTTAGCCAGCGTCGAAACACCGGTTGCCAGTCCGCCGCCACCGATCGGAACCAGAATCATATCCACCAGCGGAAGCTCCTTGTAAATTTCCATCGCAATTGTTCCCTGACCGGTTGCCACCGCAGGATCATCAAACGGATGGATAAAGGTATATCCATTCTCCTTTGCAAGCTTCAGAGCATGCTCGCAGGCTTCGTCGTATACATCGCCGTAAAGAACAACCTCTGCTCCGAGCGCTTTCGTGCGGTTCACCTTGATCAGCGGTGTGGTGGTCGGCATTACAATGACAGCCTTGCACCCATAGGTTTTTGCTGCATAGGCAACACCCTGTGCATGATTTCCGGCAGACGCCGTGATCAGACCCTTTGCGCGTTCTTCCTCCGAAAGAGTGCTGATCTTATAATACGCACCGCGCACCTTATAGGCACCGGTCCGCTGCATATTCTCCGGCTTCAGATATACCTTTCCGCCGGACTGTTCGCTGTAATAGTCCGACTGAACCAGGTCCGTATTCAGGGTTACCTGCTTCACCACCTCGCAGGCCTTTTCAAAAGCTTCAATTGTCAGTTGCGATGTTGTCAGTTCCGCCATTTCTTATGTCCCTCTTCTTATAATTCTGCTACCGCTTCCACTTCACAGAACACGTCCTTCGGAAGCCTTGCCACCTGTACACAGGAGCGTGCCGGCTTCGACGTAAAATACTGCTCATACACCTGATTGAATGTCCCGAACTGATCCATATCCGAAATGTAGCACACGGTCTTGATCACTTTGGATGCATCCGTTCCGGCCGCCTTCAGAATTGCAAGGACATTTCTGCAGCTCTGATGCGCCTGCTCTTCGATCCCGCTCTTTATCTCACCTGTCGCAGGATCAATCGGAATCTGACCGGAGGTAAATACGAGATTTCCGGTAATATATCCCTGTGAATAAGGGCCAATGGCTGCCGGTGCATGTTCGGTTGCAATCACTTTCATCATTTCCTCCTTCGCCGCACGTCTGCGGCAGCTGTCAGAGAGGTTCGCATCTGCGAATCCTCCGGTGCATTTGCTGTCTGTATTTGTCCCATGATACCCGCTTTTCCGGCAAAAATAAAGCAGCGTCATTTTTCCTGCTGCGGCACCATCCCGCAGAAATCACGGTCAAAATCCGCGCTTTCCGTATATATGCGGCACTGCTGCATCGCTGCTTCTTCCGGAAAAAGTTCAAGGCAGCGGTCGAGCTCCGCAATCAGGAAAGCCGCCTTCGGCAGCGCCTCCCGATAAAGCTCATCCAGCTTCTCTTCCGCCTCCTGGCAGTCCGGATCCGGCTCCTTATTCATAATATGAGGATGCAGCGAATCGTACTTCCCGATAAGTCGCAGTGCTGTAAAAATCAGGTTTCGTTTCCACGCATGTCTGCACAGCACCAGCCTCTGAAAAGACACACAGGAGTGAAGCGTTTTCTCCACGATATCTGCAGTCACCTCCGGATACAGGGCCGCAATTGCTTCTGCCGCTTCTCTCGAAGGATGAAACCTGCGTGTCAGCACCTCGCAGACAGGGTCCCGTCCCTCTGCTGCAATCAGTCTTCTGTCGTAATCACCTTCCAGCTCTGCGTGCGTCGTAACCCCTGTGCGTTCCGTCTCGTCAATGAACGCGTGGCAGGTGCTGTCCAGAGTATAATGACACAGAACGCCATAAAGATAGATACGGCTCCTCCCGCGTCTTTCCTGCATCTCTCCGTCATCCCCGGAAATCAGGAAATACTGCGTCAGCAGCTTTTCCCAAAACAAATGGCCCGTCAGATCGTGCAAATGATTTCCATACTGCGGAATCTCCCCCCATGAAAGAGGCTTGTGATAAAAGAAAATGTCAGGTCCCTGAAGACCGATGTGATAAAGATCCTCCTGCTCCGCAATCCTCTCCCGGACTTCTTTCGGGAGAAGATAAAGAACGTCATTGCCGAATTTCTGGTGCGCATACATGGAAGGCATGGCATTGTCCTTTCCGAATCAAAAAATATAAGCCTGCGGCAGTTGAATCACTGCCACAGGCTCTATTATTTCTTGATATCCGTTCATTTGCAACCCAAAGGTTTTATCAGTCGCAGTACTTCTTCAGTGTTTCACGAACTGCACCGACTCCTGCGATCAGTTCCGCAAAGAAGGAAATTACCTTGCCCGCAAGTCCCACTTCCTCAAGGTCCACGCCGAAGATCTGTGCATTCTTCAGAAGGGGCATTACCTTTTCTGCAATGGCAGCTTCCGAATAAGACTCACCAAGCTTGAACTCAGCCACATACTTCTGTGCCTCCTCAAGAAGCGGATCCGGAGACGGCTCAAATGCGTTTCCAGTGTCGTCTACTGCCATCAGGTAACGCAGCCATCCTGCCTGTACCAGAGGAATCATGGTCAGACTGGTAACATCGAGATCTGCATCTGCCACATAGGACTTGATGGTCTCACCATAACGGATTCCCAGCTTCTGAGAGGTATCCGTTGCAATTCTCTGCGGCGTATCCGGCATGAAGGGATTCGGCACGCGAACCTGAAGAACGGTATCAATGAACTCCTTGGGATCCAGAACGCCGGGGTTTACAACAACCGGAAGGCCTTCCTTATATCCCAGTGTGTTGACAAGGTTCACCAGCTCGTTATCCTTCATTTCATCCGAAATCTTCGTATAGCCCAGAATGCAGCCATAAACAGCCAGTGCTGTGTGAAGAGGGTTCAGGCAGGTTGTAACCTTCATTCTCTCAACGTTGTTGACGGTATCGCGATCCGTAAAGATCACACCAACCTTCTCCAGAGCCGGTCTGCCGTTCGGGAACTTGTCTTCAATAACAAGATACTCCGTCTCCTCTGCATTAACAAAGGGAGCAACCCAGGTCTTCTTGGAGGTAACAACCGGATCCAGATCCTCCAGGCCATCCTTGCGGAGCATCTCTTCAACAGAAGCATCCGGACGAGGAGTAATCTTATCGATCATGGACCAGGGGAAGGAAACCTTGGACTCGTCATTCAGATACTCCTCAAAGCCCTTCTCTGCAAGACCGTTTGCGATCCATGCCTTTGCAAATGCCATCACGGCAGCGTACAGTTTCTCGCCGTTGTGAGAGCAGTTATCGGTAGAAACCATGGCAATCGGCTTCTTGCCGGAAAGGTAACGGGTATACAGAAGAGATACCACCTTTCCGATATAGCTCTGCGGCTTCTCCGGACCTGCGGCAAAATCTGCCGTAACTGCAGGAAGCTCCTCGCCCTTGCCGTTCACCAGGCTGTAGCCCTTCTCCGTTACAGTAAAGGTGCACAGCTGCAGAGAATCTCTGGAGAAGATCTCCTTCAGTCTGGTATACTCTGCATCATTCTCGGAATCCAGAATCGTGGATTCTCCGATGGATCCGATGACAGACTTCTCAATGGTTCCGTCGGCCTTGAGTGTAACCAGAACAGAAAGATCATCGTGAGGACGATACTGCTTCTCTACGATTTCATAATCAAAGCCTTCGCATACGGTAATGCCGGCCTTTGCAGAGCCTTCTTCCAGAAGTCTCTGTGCCAGATTCGCCTGGAATGCACGGAAAATATTTCCTGCTCCGAAATGAACCCATACCGGATTTTCTCTGGTCTCGGCGATCATTGCTGCGCGGTCATACTGCGGAAGATGATAGCCCTTCTCCAGCCATTCCTGCTGATTCTTTAAACCTTCTGTGGATAATTTCATGATGTCTCCTTTTGCCGCCATCTCACTGCGGCTTTCCGATGAAAATCAGTCCATTGTCTCCTGTTATGTCTCAGCTGCGGCTCTCTGCCTTGTCGATGGCCTCCCACAGGCCGCAGATATAAGCAGCACCAAGTGCACGGTCATACAGGCCATATCCGGGCATTGCAACCTCATCCCAGATCATACGACCGTGATCCGGGCGGATCGGTCCGTCAAAGTTGATGTCATGCAGCGCCTTGACGATCTCATACATATCAAAGGTGCCGTCGGTAGAAAGATGTGCAGCCTCCTCGAAGTTGGTCGGGGAATTAAACTTCAGATTGCGGACATGTGCAAAATGAATTCTTCCCGGAATGGAACGGATGATATCCGGAAGATCATTCTCCAGGTTGGTTCCAAGGGAGCCGGTGCAAAGTGTCACGCCGTTGTGTACATCATCCACTGCGTTCAGCATTCTCTGGAGCTTCTCCTTGCTGGTGATGATGCGGGGAAGGCCGAACACGCTCCATGCAGGATCATCGGGATGAATTGCCATCTTGATATCATACTTGTTGCAGACAGGCATGATTGCCTTCAGGAAGTAAACAAGGTTCTCGAAAAGCTTCTCCTCATCGATATCCTTGTACATCTCAAACAGCTCCTTGATGTGGGCCATTCTCTCCGGCTCCCAACCGGGCATCACGGTTCCGTTCATGCTGCCGCGGATGGAATTGAACATATCTGCAGGATCAATTGCATCAACCGCCTCCTGTGTGTATGCCAGGACAGTAGAGCCGTCCGGTCTTCTTCTCGCCAGCTCGGTTCTTGTCCAGTCGAATACCGGCATGAAGTTATAGCAGACCATGTGGATGTCTTCTTTGCCGAGATTCTCGAGAGACTTGATATAGGTGTCAATGTCCTTGTCGCGATCTGCGCTTCCGTTCTTGATTGCATCAGAAACGTTGACAGACTCGATGCCGCTGATGTGCAGTCCGGAAGCCTCTACCTCTTCCTTCAGAGCATGGATCTCTTCCTGGGTCCAGAGCTCACCCGGCTGCTTGTCATAAAGCATTGTAATAACTCCGGTTACGTAAGCGGTCTGTCTGATCTGTTTGAGGGTAACGGTGTCAAATTTGGAACCGTACCAGCGCATTGTCATTTCCATAGTCGTAATCCCCTTTCTTAACATTGAAAGCATCATTTTCCTCAACTGCCTTTATTATCGCAAAAATTCTGACAAAATCCATTGGCGGTTTTGTTGTTAATATTGTAAATGTTGCGATCTTGCGTTACGCTCTCTTCAGAATCCGGAAACAGCATAAGCCGGATTACACATTATCCGCAAAAGCCTTGCACCTGCAGGCGCAGCCAAAGGAGGTCCACATCCATGAAGGGAAATCTTCGTTCCGCCTTCAATACCAGACAGTATATGCAGTCCAAGGATTTCGAAGCCTTTTATTACAGCGATCTGAACTTTCAGACTCTCCCGGCACACACGCATGATTACTATGAATTCTACCTGTTTCTGGAGGGCGATCTGGATCTGGAAATATCCGGTCACGCAAGACCTCTTCATCCCGGCGACATGGTACTGGTGCCGCCCGGTGTCTCACACCACGCTCTGATGCACAGCTCCGATCGCCCTTACCGGCGTTTTGTTCTGTGGGTCAGTCAGGAATATGTGGCAAGACTGCTGAAGGAATCTCCCGACTATGTTTTTCTGATGCAGCGCGCAGCCACCTCCGGCCGCTGCTATTACCATTTTCACGAAGCAGAATTCTCTTCCATCCAGTCCCGTCTGATCCGGCTTCTGGAGGAATTTCATTCCAACCGCTATGGGCGCAATGCCGCCGTCTACCTGGCGCTGAATGATCTGCTGCTCTATATGAATCGCATCATATATGAAAGAGAACACCCCGTCGTTTCCGGCTCCGGGGATCTGATGCAGGAGATCACGTTGTTCATTGACGAACATCTGACCGAGGATCTGTCGCTGGATGTTCTGGCAAACCATGTCTGCCTTTCCAAGTATTACATCGCCCATTACTTCAAGGACAGCCTCGGCATCTCCATTCACCAGTACATTACAAAAAAAAGGCTTCAGAGCTGCAGCGAGGCCATTGCAGCATGCTCCGACATCACGCGCACCTTCGACGAATACGGCTTCCGGGATTACTCCAGCTTCTACCGCATGTTCCGGAAAGAGTACGGTATGTCGCCCAGAGAATACCAGGAAGCTCATCGCATGTATGCAATCCACTCCGTACCACAGTGAGCTTTCCTGCTATTTGGAAGCACGGAACAGTTGCATCAATTTGTCCATCCCTTTTCCGGAACACTCCGTCTAAAATGCAAGGAATAAACACACCGGAAAAACATCGGAGCACCGGCTTCCTCGCCCCCCCGTAGGCGAAGCAGCCAGGAAAGGAGAACAAGCATGGCCCAAATTGGACTTGTTGTGGAGGGCGGCGGCATGAAGTGTGCTTACAGCGCCGCCATTCTGGATAAATTTCTGGACGATTCGGTTTCTTTTGATTATGTGTGCGGCGTGTCCGCAGGAAGCGCAAATGCTGCCTCCTACCTGGCAGGCCAGCGCGGCCGCAATCTCCGCTTCTACACCGAGCACATTTACGAAAAAGAGTACTTCGGACCGGAAAGCTTTCTGAAGCACGGTGACCTGTTCGGTCTGGATTACATTTATTCCACCGTCACCAACTCCTCCGGTGCAGATCCTCTGGACTGGCCCAAGGTTGAAGCCAATCCCACGCGCTACGAAGTGGTTGCCACCAACGCTCTGACCGGAAAGCCGCGCTATTTTGATAAAAGCGAGATTCATCAGAACGATTACTCCATCATAAAGGCAAGCTGCTCCCTGCCCGCAGCCTGCCGCCCCCGCTTCATAGACGGCATTCCCTATTATGACGGCGGCGTTTCCGATTCCATTCCCACAGACCGTGCTCTTTCCCAGGGCTGTGACAAGGTGGTTCTGATTCTTTCCAAGCCGCGCAGCTTTGTCAAACAGCCCGAGAAATTCCGGATGCTCTACTCCGCAGCCTGCCGCCGCTATCCAAAGATCGTCGAGCTTCTGGACAACCGGCACATTCTCTACACAGAGAGCTTCCGGCACGCCTTTGAGCTGGAAAAAGAAGGGACCGCCTTCATCTTCGCCCCCAGCAGAAATCTCCCCATGAGCACCTATGCAATGGATGCTGCCGAGAATCAAAGGCTTTACGAGCTCGGCCTGCAGGACTATTCTGCGCAAAGGATAGCACTGATGGAGTTTCTGAAAGGGTAGCCATCCCCAGATAACGCCTATCTGTGTTCGGAAACGTTGAAAATACAACAAAAAACGGCCTTCACTGTTATTCAGTGAAAGCCGTTAAAATATAGCTGGGCTAGTAGGATTCGAACCTACGAAATGACGGAGTCAGAGTCCGTTGCCTTACCGCTTGGCTATAGCCCAATATGCTGCAATCCTCAGTGATTCACTTTCCTGCTGACCGCTACGAGTAGTTATCCTATCAGATCCCACTTCGGATTGCAAGCACTTTTTATACTAATTTCAGAAATAAATCCAACGGAGCTGTCTTTTCCCGGATATCAGGCACGGCACCCTTCTGCCCGGCTGCTCAGTTCCCGGCCAGCTGATAGGTGATAGTAACCGTTGCCGTCACATCCGATTCTCCCGGCATTACATTCATACCGCCGTCTGCCTTCGCCGATTCCTGGTACTCCCTTGCCCCGGTATAAGCTGCAGAGCCATTGCTGTCTCCTTCGGAAACGGAGAGGATTTTCCCAAGGCGGCATCCTTCTCTGGCTGCAAGCTTCTCTGCCTTTTCCTGCGCACGATCCATGGCCGCATCCAGCGCCTTGTCGTAGGCTGCCTCGGTCTCCGTGTAGTCGAAGCTGATCCCGTTCACCTGATTCACACCGGCTTCTCCGGCTTTCTCCAGAAGCTCACCCACGTCCTTCACATCCAGATTCTTGACCGTCAGCATGGTGGTCGCCGTATAACCGGTCAGCTTACTGACGTCCTTACTATAGTCATAGTTGGCGTAAAGATCGAAGCTGCTGGTTGAGATGTCCTTCTCTTTTACTCCGTAATCAAGCAGCGCGCCGATGACATTATTGACATCCTTGGAATTCTTGTCCTGCGCCGTCTTGGAGGAGGAATCTGCCGTCTGAACACCGATGGAAAGGGACGCCTTGTCCGGCGTCACCGTTGCGATACCGCTTCCGGTAACCGTAAGTGTCGCCTCATCCGCATCAACCTGCACGTCCGCCATCTCTTCCGGAGTTTCCTGCTCAGCAGTCTCCCCGGCATCCTGCTTCCTGTCGTCCTTATCTTCCTTCTTGTCCGAAGCCTGCTTCTCAGAATCCTCCTTCTCTGTTGTCTGGGCAGAGGCATCCCCGGAGTCCTCCGCCTTGTCATTCTTTGCAAGCTTCAGCGTTGCTGCAGCATCTGCCTGCAGAACACCTGCATTTTTTATGGATGCGCAGCCGGTCATCATTCCCGCTGCCATGCAGCCAATCAACATGGTAATCACAAATTTCTTTTTCATCGCCTGACACCCCTTCCTCCGGCTTCTGCACCGGATCGGTAACCAACCGAACTGTTAGCAAATCTGCATTTATTATACAGGAAGTTCTCCGGGAAGACTCTGAAAAGTCTGTGAAATCCGATCATCGGCAATCTTCCTGCAAAGAGGAAGCCATTCACAGCCAGGGCAGGCTTCCCCCAGCCGGTACAGGCTGATCGGTTCCGTTGCATGCGAGAACTCACTCCAGGTCAGAACCTGCCCATAGGAAAATCCGGTCATCCGGAGAACATTCTCATCAAACAGGGGTGGATGTTCGGAAGAGCAGGCATTTCCCCTTCGATTGGGACATTTGGCGCACAGATCGTCCGCGCCTTTTGTGATGCAGATTTTCTCCTCTGGATTTGCAGTCAGACGCTCCTTCATTGCCGCCATGTTCCGGCTGAATTCATCGGAATATCCCTCACCGCGAAAATTCAGCAGACACACTCCGTGATGCGGTCGAAGATGAATCCGCGCAGTGCCATTCGTTTGTACCTCTTGTTTTTCCACATTTTCCATTCTCTTGTTGTCCATTTCCCCTCGCATTTCCTTCTGTATGTACGCTGATCAGAATCGCGCGCCTCCGGGCGCACACAAAAAAGCTGCCTCCGCCTGCGCAGCTCTGCGCTTCGTGAGACAGCCTTTACCGATTTAAGAAATCTTTTCCTTACGCCTCAGCCACCGCCATTTTCGCAAGAGCCTTTTCGATCGGAAGGCTGATGAGAATTACGACAACCATTTTCAGGAAATCTCCGGGCAGGAACGGAATCACGCAAAGTCCCATTGCCGCAGCAACTCCGGTTCCGCTGACCACGCAGAACCATGCCGTTCCGATTGCGTACAGAACAACGGTTCCGATTACCATGGAAAAGAGCATCCAGAGAATGCGAAGCTTTCCTGTCTGATTCTTACCGAACTTCCAGTACAGAAGACCGGTCAGAAATGCAAGAACCGGGTATGCCACAATATAGCCGCCCGTCATTCCGGCAATGCAGGAAACACCTGCACTGTATCCCGCAAAAACAGGAACGCCGACTGCTCCAAGCAGTACATAGATCAGCTGGGAAAGGAAGCCAAGCTTCGCCCCGAGCAGTACACCGGCCAGCATAACCGCAAACGTGCAGAGCGAAATCGGAACCGGTCCGATCGGTACCGAGATCGGTGCCAGAATGCAGGTGATTGCTGCACACATTGCGCACAGCACTAAATTTCTTGTCTGATTACTCTTCATTGTGAATACCCTCTCATTTCGTCTGATTTCATTTCATCTGATTTTCCCGGATAAAATTCCATGAGCAAGGGTAACACTCCGCCCTTTTATTGTCAACTTGTATTTTGCGCAAGGTTGACAATCGCATAAATCTTGTCAACCCTGCTCCCGTGCTGCTTCAGAGCTCTCCCCTCTGCACGATTTTTCTTGCCGCCTTCATCACCGGAAGAAACAGCACACTGCAAAGAATGAAATTACTGACGCCGTGCACGATGTCATACGGGATTCCTGCAATCCACCATGCAATCGCTGCCTTTGGGCCGCTGATAACCCAATACGGAATCGCACAGGCTGCTCCGAAGAACAAGCCAAACAGGGCTGCAAAAATACAGTACCACCAGTACCCGTCCGCATCCTTCGGAAAACGCCGGTGCATCAAAGAGACCGCAAGAATTTCCACCGGCCACACGTACAGGTACATCACAACCCACAGTCCGCTCCCGAATACCAGCGTTTCCACACCGGTAAACGCGAAGGAGACCAGATACGTCTTTTTCCCGTAAAGAAGAGTAAAGACGAGAAAAAGGAACGTGACGAGTTCTACATTCGGAAGAAAATCCAGCGCTCTTTTCACCGCTTCCAGCAAGGCCAGCATCATGGCCATTTCGGCAAGATCTTTTGTCACTGCTGCGAGCTCTCGTAGGCAAAGCGGAAGGAATCTCCGTCAGCAACGGGCTGCTGATCCGCTCCGTACTGCCCATACTCTCCGTTCACATAAATTGCCCAGTAAGCACCGTCCTTATCGTAGTCTGCCGTTTCTCCATTGATGGCCGTGATAAAGAGGCCGTAGTCACTGCTGGTTCCTTCATAGGAAAAGTCTCCGGCTTCCTGAAGCTCATCCATCAGCCCGCTCAGGTACTCTGCATCTGTTCTCCCTTCATAGGTTTTTGTACTTCCGTCTGCAGCCGTTACCTCCACGGTATATGCCTTTTCGCCCGTCTGCGCCTTCGGCCCGAACACTTTATATACACCAAGGAAAACCACAATGACCGCGATCACTGCCACAACAGCTGCAATTATTTTCTTGTTCTTATTCATGTTCTCTCCTTTGCTCCCAGGCAAAGCCGCAGGCTTCTCCCCCATTCCCGGGTGCTGCGATTTCCCATGAGATCCTTCAAATTTCTTTCCTGCTATTGGAAAGCTTCGTTTATAATATGGAGAAATCAAATTCTTTTCAACCATCAGATTCTATGAGGACGGAGAACATTATGAAAATTACACAGATTTTTGCAGAACACGAGGTTACCATCTCTTTTGAAGTGTTTCCTCCGAAAACAGACGACCGTTATGCCACTGTCGAAAAGGCAGCGTGCGAAATTGCCGCACTCCATCCGTCTTTCATGAGCGTCACCTATGGTGCCGGCGGAGGCACCTCCCAAAACACGGCTTCCATCGCCGCAGACATTCAGGATAAATTTCATACACCGGTTCTTGCTCACCTGACCTGTGTATCCTCCACCCGCGAGCATGTCCGCAATATGGTCAACATTTACAAGGAAAAAGGCATCGAGAACATCATGGCGCTTCGCGGTGATATTCCGAAGGAGGGCCGTTCTATTTTCGAATACAATCATGCCTGTGAGCTGATTCACGACATCAAGTCCATCGACGACAGCTTCTGCATCGGCGGTGCCTGCTATCCGGAGGGACATGTGGAATGTGAAAGTCCTTCCGCTGACATCCGTTATCTGAAGGAAAAGGTCGATGCCGGTCTGGACTTTCTGACCACGCAGATGTTCTTCGACAACAACATGCTCTACAACTTCCTGTACCGCATTCGCGAGGCAGGAATTGATGTTCCGGTTCTTCCCGGCATCATGCCCATCACCAACAGGAAGCAGGTTGCCCGGAGCGTCGCCCTTTCCGGCTCCACGGTTCCGCAGCGCTTCCGCATGATGGTTGACCGCTTCGGAGATGACCCTGCCAAGATGAAGCAGGCCGGAGTCATCTATGCAACAGAGCAGATCATCGATCTGATCTCCAATGGTGTCACTCATATCCATGTTTATTCGATGAATAAGCCGGACATCGCCGCAGGCATCATGCAGTCCCTGGATGCCATCTGGGACCATTCATTCACACAGAAGAACAAGTTCTGACGGTACATGAAATTATGACGTTATATGAAGCAAGCGGCAGCAGCATCACCATTCCGCAAAAAGAGGTATTTCGATATCTGGGCTATCGGGGCATTTCTCCGGACGATGCCGTTCTTTCCCGCATTTCAGACTGCGTGCAGACATTGATGCGGGAAAGCCGCCCCAGAAGTGCCTGGGCCCGGTATCCCCTGACACTTTCTGCTCCGGAGGAGCCCTCTGCCAAAGCGCAGGCACCTGCAGATGAAATTTCCATTCCCGGCCTTCGCTTTTCCAGCCGTCAGCTTGCCAAAAATCTGCAGGGCTGCAGCTGCGTTGTGCTGATGGCTGCCACCATCGGGCCCGGCGCAGATTTTCTCATTCGCCGCGCAGAGGCCATAAGCATGGTGGACGCCGCCATTTACCAGGCGGCGGGAGCCGCGATGGCAGAAGCCTGGTGTGATGAGGTCAACCGCAGAATCATTTCCGCCATGAAGGAGCAGAGCCTGTTCCCCCGCCCCCGGTTTTCTCCCGGCTACGGCGATGTTCCGCTCTCGCTTCAGAAGGATTTCTCTGCTCTTTTGCAGATGCCCTCCACCTGCGGCATCTCGCTGACCGATACGCTTCTTATGGTTCCAGGCAAATCGGTCACCGCCTTTATCGGCTTCTCCGAAAAACCGCAGCCCTGCATTCTGGAAGGATGCGAGGCCTGCTCCAACCAGAATCACTGCGCCTACCGCAGATAAAGGAGTACTCAGCATGAGACCTGATTTAAGAGATAAGCTTGGCAAAGAATGGATTTTCTGTGACGGTGCTACCGGAACCTATCTTCAGTCCCGCGGCCTCAGGGGCGGCGAGCTTCCGGAGCTCTGGAATCTGACGCATCCTGATATCATCTCTGATCTGTACACCGGCTTTCTGAAGGCCGGCTGCAATATCATCAACGCCAATACCTTTGGTGCCAACATTCTGAAATACCCCGATCAGCTGGAGGAAATCATCTCTTCGGCAATTGCACTTGCAAAGAAGGCAAGAACCGACTGCGGCCGTGAAGAGGATGCCTATATTGCGCTTGACATCGGCCCCACCGGAAAGCTTCTGGAGCCCCTTGGTGATCTCTCCTTTGAACAGGCGATTGATATCTTCGCACAGGTTGTCCGCATCGGAGCTTCCTGCGGTGCCGATCTGATTCTCATCGAAACCATGAATGACACCTATGAGATCAAGGCGGCCATTCTTGCCGCCAGAGAGAACTGTGATCTTCCGGTTCTTGCTACCACCACCTTTGACCGCAACGGCCAGCTTCTGACGGGTGCCGGTGTCGAGGCAGTTGTCCCTCTTCTCGAAAGCCTTCATGTGGATGCTCTCGGCGTCAACTGCTCACTCGGCCCGCATGAGATGAAGCCAATCGTAAAACGTCTCGTCGATGCCTCCTCCATTCCCGTAATCGTCAACCCGAATGCAGGACTTCCCCGTGAAGAAAACGGCAGAACCGTCTTCGATGTCACCCCCGAGGATTTCGCCGCCACCATGTCCGAGCTTGCGGATCTCGGCATCCAGGTTGCCGGGGGCTGCTGCGGCACAACCTTTGAGCACATTCGTCAGGAGATTGAAGCGTTAAAGAAGAAGCCGTTCCGGGCACCGGTGCCAAAGCACCGCACCGTTGTCACCAGCTTCTCGCGGGCCGTCGAAATCGGCCCCCGCTGCGTTGTCATCGGGGAACGGATTAATCCTACCGGAAAGAAACGCTTCAAGCAGGCGCTGCGTGATCAGGACCTTCCCTATATTCTTCAGGAGGGACTGAACCAGGAGGATGCCGGGGCCGACATCCTGGATGTCAATGTCGGCCTTCCGGAAATCGATGAGCCCGCCATGATGGAGACCGTCATCAAGCGCCTTCAGGGCGTCACCGGGCTTCCGCTGCAGATTGATACCACCGATGTTCAGGCTCTGGAGCGTGCGCTCCGCTGCTACAACGGAAAGCCCATGATCAATTCCGTCAACGGCAAGAAGGAGAACATCGAAGCCGTCATGCCTCTTGTGGCAAAATACGGCGGCGTTCTTGTCTGTCTCGCTCTGGATGAGGAAGGAATTCCTGCGACCGCCGACGGCCGCATGGCAGTTGCCCGTAAGATTTACGCTGCAGCAGACAAATACGGTATTTCCCATGATGATCTTGTCATCGATGGTCTTTGCATGACCATTTCCTCTGACAGCACCGGTGCTCTGGCGACACTTGAAACGCTTCGCCGGGTACGGGATGAGCTGCACGGCAGGACCATTCTCGGTGTTTCCAATATTTCCTTCGGACTTCCTGCCAGAGAGCTGGTCAATGCGCATTTTCTTACCATGGCCATGCAAAGCGGCCTCTCCTGTGCCATCATCAACCCAGGAAACGAGCCGATGATGCAGGCATACCGGGCAAGTCTCGCGCTCCTGAATCAGGACGAGCAGTGCATGGGCTTTATTGATGCCTATCACGATTATGTGCCCCTTGCCAAGCGATCGGCAGCCGGCAGCGCTTCTGCCTCTCCGGATGGCACTGCTTCCGCCGCTCCCGTCGTCTCACAGGCCTCCGGGCACGGTGCTCTCTATCAGGCAATCGAACGGGGAATGAAGGAAAAAGCAGCTTCCGCGACTCAGGATGGACTCAAGGATCATTCCGGACTGGACCTCATCAATGAAGAGCTGATCCCTGCCCTTGATCAGGTCGGACAGGGCTTTGAAAAGGGAACTGTTTTTCTCCCGCAGCTTCTGATGAGCGCGGAGGCAGCCAAGGCAGCCTTTGCCGTCATCAAGGATTCCATGGCCGGTCAGCCGCAGACAATCAAAGCCAAAGTCATCCTCGCAACCGTCAAGGGTGACATTCATGATATCGGAAAGAATATTGTAAAGGTGATGCTGGAAAATTACGGATATGATGTGATTGATCTTGGAAAGGATGTCCCGCCGGAGGTCATCGTGGAAACTGCGATCCGGGAGCAGGTCACACTGGTCGGCCTGTCGGCATTGATGACCACCACGGTAGTGAGTATGGAAGAGACGATACGCCAGCTCCGGGAGAAAAAACCGGACTGCCGTGTCATGGTTGGCGGCGCTGTCATGACGCAGGAGTATGCTGACGCGATCGGTGCCGATTTCTATGGAAAAGACGCAATGGCATCGGTCCGGTACGCCGATTCCCTTTTTGCGTAGCTGCTGCAGAAAGGGCGTGTGAAAAACTTTCGTTTTTCACACGCCTTTTTTTTACTGATGCGAAGCCAGCACAATATGACGAGTATGGTAAGCCCTGTGGGTTCCCTCCATCACAGCGGCATACTTATCTGCCAGCGTAATGATTACGCCCTCCACCGATCTCGGCCTCCCCGGGCGCACCGGCCACATGTGTGTTTCAATCATATTCAGTGTCTTGTCATCATACCCATCCAGAATCTTCTTCGCAACCTCAACGGAGTCCACCGGATGCTGCTGGCTGCACTCGAAATTATTCCTGTATTTCTGATGCCGGCCCATAATGCCGAGATCATGGCACAGAGCCGCACGAACCACATCTTTCATATCCGTCCGTACATGAATGCGGGACAGAAGAATGCACAGAACAATGCTGATGACCGCTACATTGACAGAGTGCACGGCAACGGTTGTCCGGACATGATGGATCTGATAAAACGCATCCTGGAATTCCGGTGTCTCAATGACATCGGCTCCATACATAAACAGAATATCTTTCACATTATGAAGGGAATAATTTCCGTTCAAGCCTGTCTCCTTTCCTGCATTTCTTTCCAGCTTCGATCGATATCCTACGCTCCGCTCAGATTTCTCCGCGAGCTCTCAATTCCCGAAGCAAAAGTGTCAGATACATGGTCTTTGCATCCCGTAGCTTACCTGCAAGAACTGCATCTGTCAATTCCTCCAGCGAATAAGCTGCGACATCAAGATCCTCATCACTGTCCAGATGCTGTCCGCGGAATGCACCCTTTCTGGCATAATACAGCTCAATGACCTCTGTATCATAGGCCGGTGTCGGCATCATGGAGCCCAGGTATTTCCAGTCACAGCCTTCATAGCCCGTCTCCTCCACAATCTCACGCATCGCCGTCATAAGAGGATCTTCGCCCTTTTCCTTCTTCCCCGCCGGAAATTCGAGCGTCTCCTGCTCCTGCGCATATCGCCACTGTCTTACAAGGAAGAATTTTCCGTCCTCATCCTCCAGTGCGATCCCGACGCCGCCAGGGTGTTCCACAACCTCACGCTCCACAATCTGGCCGTCCGGCATTTCCGCTTCATCCTTACGAACACGGAGAATCTGCCCTTCGAATATAATATCCTTCTTCCGGGTTTTCTGTGTAAGATCATGCATATATCCCGCCTCCTGTGATCAGAGCATCCGGTATCCGCGCCAGGTCAGGGCCTCTTCCACGCCTTCAATATCCTGTGAGTGGAACACGGCAATCATCTCTCCGCTCTCGCGGTCATGAGACATATAAATATAATCAATATTGATTCCCGCATCAGCAACCGTCTTCAGCAGAGCGTTCAGACTCCCGACCTCATCCGAGATAACCGCTGCGTATACGCTGTCTGCATGACACAGATAGCCGGCCTTCTCCAGAATCTTCTGTGCTTTCTTCCCATCCTCCAGCAGAAAACGCACGATCCCGAATTCTGCACTGTCATTGACAATCATAGCCTGCAGGTTGATGTTGTTTTCCATCAGGATGTCCGTCATTTTACTAAGGGCGCCCTTCTCATTCTCCGAGAAAATTGAAATCTGTTCCAGCATAATTCCTCCGTTTGGCTGCTATCCCCTGATCTTTAATATTAGGCCTCTTCTCTGTGACATGTCAACGCAGGTTGTTTCCCGGCTGTTTTACCGGAGAGGCATGTTTTATCCGAAAGGCATGTTGTTTTTTTACCGGAAAGGTGCTATGTTTGTAGTTAATTGTTGCTAACATTTGTTAATTGACATGATTTTTTATTCATCGGGCGGAATTCCGTTCTGCCCGAACAAACCATTCAGACTTGAGGTAACGATATGACAATCGGCAGATCCGCAGAAGACTATCTGGAAGCAATTCTCATGATTCATGAGCGGCAGGGGTATGTGCGTTCCACGGACGTGGCGGAACAGCTCGGCATCTCCAAGCCAAGTGTTTCCAATGCAACCAAGCGGCTCCGTGAGAGCGAATACCTGACAACAGACCCTGCAGGCATGCTTGTTCTCACCCCTTCCGGCATGGAAATTGCCAGTCAGATCTATGCACGCCATCGGGCTCTGACGAATTTTTTTATCCGAATCGGCGTTTGTCCGGAGCAGGCAAGAGAGGATGCCTGCAAGATTGAGCATGACATCAGCCAGGAGACCTTTGAGGCGCTCTGCCGGTACGCGGGTGAGCAGACTTAGTTCTCCCCTTTCTGTTCTTTCTTTTTTCCGGCAAGCTCTGCATTCCGGAGCAGATCTGCTTCCCTTACCATATTCCGGTATTCACGGGGTGACATGTGCAGCTTCTCACGGAAGACGCGGTTAAAAGTACGCTGGGATTCGAAGCCGGAATCTATGCACGTTTCCGTCACCGACCGGTCGCTGTAGTGCAGCATGCTGCAGGCGCAGTCCAGTCTCATATCATTCAGATATCCGTTATAATTCGTCGAAAATACCGAAGAGAAAATTCTGGAAACCGTGTACGGACTGACATACAGATGTTCAGCCAGACTGGTCAGCGTCATCGGCTCCCGGAAATGTGCCGCCGTATATGCCACAATCTGATGGACAAGATCCGCCTGACTCTCATCCGGTCTCTCAATCAGATGAAGCTTCGGAAGGTTTCTGGCCAGAAGCAGCTGAACAAAACACTGCTTCACAATCCGTTCGTTTTCCTGAAGAACATTCTCCGGAGCCTTTCTGCTGACGGACGGCGAAGTCACGGCCTGCTGAAGACGTGCTCCTTTTTCATCCATACCATATTCATGATACAGTCGACGAAGCGTATATCTGGTATCTTCATCCACCTTTGCCGCCGGAATGACCGGATTCTCCGGCTGTGTGTCCGAGAGCTTCTGTGCCAGATCCCCGGCAAGCGAAAGCGAGGAGAGAAGATACAGGCTGGCACAGGTCTTCGGATCGCCGAAGCACTGCGCATGATGAATCTTTCCCGGAAAGACAAATGCAATATCCCCCTTTTCCATATGGAAAAGCTCCTCGTCAATTCCGATTTCCAATGTTCCATACAGGACATAAATGATTTCCACCAGATCATGAATATGCGGAGTAAAATGTGCAGATGGCCGATAATATATCTCCAGATCATTTGGGATCGATTCATAGATTGGTCTCATTATGTGCCTCTTTCCAACGTTTCCGGTGGTTGTTCCGCCCTTCCGGTTCATTTCGTGTTTTTGTTTTTTTGGCTGGTTTTTTAAAAATTCTGGCACGTATTATAACAAAGGTACTGGTAATATACAATCATCACAAGGAAAGAGGAACGAACAAAGATAAACAAGAGTTCTTCTCCTGGTGAATACCAAACACCTATGTTGAACGGACCGGCACCCCCCTCCGCCGACCGTTCTGAGACGATATAACTCCATAATGAAAATTTTGGAGTTTCCTTTTCCCCTTGCAGAAAGAGGCATCACGAGCTTAGCGCCGCGATGCCTCTTTCCATTTTGTGATATTCCGTTCTCAGTGTATTGTCTTCAGCGTATATTCGCGGCTTCCCAGACCGATCTTTTCCGCGTGCTCCAGTGTTTCCTTCCAGCGTACATTCGGATTGCTGTTCATAAAGTGATCGCCATGATCATGGAAGTGCGGATCAGCAAGATGATCGCCAAGCTGAGAATTCCGGATCGGCTGCGCCTTCAGGCACAGATCCACACAGGCCTGATCCAGGGCAACCGGATCGAAGGAGGCCAGCATACCGATGTTCGGAAGAATCGGAGCATCATTTTCTCCGTGGCAGTCACAGTTCGGTGATACGTCCGTAATCAGGGAAACATGGAAGCAGGGTCTTCCGTCACAGACTGCCTGCGAATACTCTGCAATCTTGCAGCCGAGAATCTCGTTGGCATTACTGTTGTCATTCGAAATCGCATTGAAGGAACATGCTCCGATGCAGCGCCCGCACCCCTTGCAGATGTCAGGATTGATCCATGCCTTTCCGCCTTCGTAGCTGATCGCGTCGGATCCGCACTCCTTGGCACAGCGCCGGCATCCACGGCACAGCTCCTCATCAACATGCGGCTTTCCGGAATTATGCTGCTGCATTTTGCCGGCTCTGGAACCGCAGCCCATTCCGATGTTCTTCAGAGTACCGCCAAAGCCTGTTGCCTCATGCCCCTTGAAGTGCGTCAGAGAAATAAAAATATCTGCATCCATCACCGCACGGCCAATGTAAGCCTCCTTGCAATATTCACCGTTTCTCACCGGAACCAGAACATCATCCGTACCCTTCAGACCGTCTCCAATGATAACCTGACATCCGGTTGTGACGGTATTAAAGCCGTTGATGTTTGCGCAGTCCATATGCTCCGGTGCGCTTCTGCGGCTTCCGGGATACAGAGTATTGCAGTCCGTAAGAAAAGGAATTCCCTTCTGCTCCTTCACAAGATCTGCAACTGCCTTGGCATACTGAGGACGGAGGTACGCAATGTTGCCAAGCTCGCCGAAGTGCATCTTGATCGCTACGAACTGTCCCTCCATGTTAATGGTTCCGATTCCCGCCGCGCGGCAAAGCTTCTTGAGCTTTTCCGGAAGCGGTGTTCCGATGTGTGTTCTGAAGTCTGTAAAAAATACGTCTGCCATAATTACTTGTCTCCCTTCTTTTCTTTTGAAGCATTGTTCTTATATTGTAATATGACTGCTATATCACCTGTCCATCCGGTATCTTCTTAAGCCTTGCCAGATAGACCTCCGTCACTGCCACGCTGATGACCGTGGAGATAATATCTGCGCACGGCTGGGCCAGCTCAATTCCGACGATTCCAAACAGCTGCGGAAGAATCAATATCAGCGGAAGGAAGCAGACGCCTGCGCGAAGCGCTGCAAGGAACGATGCCCTTCCGCTTACGCCGATGCTCTGGAACAACATTCCGGCTGCAATGGAGTAGCTGAGAAACAGACAGGAAATTGCCTGATAGCGAAGCGCCGCAGCGCCAACCTCCACAACCTCCGGATCATTCCGGAACCAGGATACGATCGGAGCGGGAACCGCAATGCAAACCGCCGCCATAACACCAAGCAGAAGGGTACCGCTGATCACCGTAAATCGAAAGGCCTGTGTCACACGGCGATATTTTCTGGCACCGTAATTAAATGCCGACACCGGCTGAAAGCCCTGTCCGATTCCAATCGCAACCGCCGAAATAAAGAACGATACCTTCCCGACAATTCCCATTGCCGCAATGGCTGCGTCTCCGTACAAAGCCGCCTGATGATTCAGCAGGATCGAGGTAAAGCTTCCGAGCCCCTGACGGATGAGACTGGGAAGTCCCGCCGAAATGATATCCTTCACCACCTTCACGTCTCCTGTAAAACAGCTCAGGCGAAACGTGCTGATCGTCTTGTCTCCGCGGAACATTCCAAGAAGAATCCCGAAGCTGATCAGCTGTGACACAGCCGTACTGATGCCGGCACCGGAAACGCCAAGCTTACACCCGAACATCAGAATCGGATCCCCGATCATGTTCAGAATACCTCCCGTCATAAGTCCGATCATCGCATAAAAGGCCTGTCCCTCATAACGGAGAATGTTATTCAGAACACAGCTTCCCGATAACAGCGGCCCGGCAAGAAGAACCCAGAACACATACTGTCTGGCATAAGGAAGTATCGTCTCCGTACTTCCGAGAAGCCGCAGGAGAGGGTTCATAAACAAAAGTCCCAGAACCGACACCGCCGCCCCGCAGGCCAGCGACAGAAAAAGACTGGTTGACGCATAGGTTTTCACAAGATCCTCGCGTTTTTCTCCAAGCTTTCTTGAAATATTGCTCCCTGCCCCATGGCCGAACATGAATCCGAAGGCCTGATAAATCGCCATTAAGGAGAATACGACACTCACCGCGCCGGAGGCAGAGGTTCCTTCTCTGCTGACAAACCAGGTATCCGCCGTATTATAGAGATTCGTCACCATCATACTGGCAATTGTCGGTGCCGCAAGACTCAGAATCAGTCCGGATATTGGTGTTTCTGTCATTTTCCGGAACTGATCATGAGAATTTTTCCCCATGTTCTTCTGTTTATGCTGCCTGCTCATGATCCGTTTTCTCCTCTTTGGGTAATTTTATATGATTTTTGCAGGATCTACATCATAAAAAATGCTGTTTTCGTCACAAAAAGGATCAGATGGATTTTTCTCCATCTGATCCCTGTTTCCCGTTTTTCTGTCTTATATTTCCGATCCTGGCATTGGATGTCTACTTGCCAACCAGACACAAAATCAGGATCCCAAGCGTCAGCGCCGCTGAAAGATAGACCAGAATCGTGGCGGCAAATACAAGCCATGCTCTCCAGTTATTCCCGCGCTGAAGATCCCGCTTCATCTTGGTCATCCACTCAAGCTCCTCCGGCTGGGACGGTGCCGGATTCAGAATATAAAAATGTACCGTGCAGGCCACAACCAATGCCCCCAGGAGCACAATGATATCGGTGGTTCCCATAATCAGATACACCTTCATGGAGATGCGCTCGGTACACATCGGCGCAATGGCTGCAACCAGAAAGCATACAACAAAAATCATGAGCGGTGTCAGAATGGTCAGCCGGTTGATGCTGCTGGAGATCTCACGGCTTCGCTCCAGTTCATAATTATACTGCAGCCGAAGTGCCTCGGGAGAAGGCGCAGGTGCTGCCGGCTTCTGCGTTTTGCCTGCAGGCTTCCCGGTCTGCTTCACTGCTTCCTTGTTTCTCTCTTCCGCTGTACTGAAGGTCGTCACCGGCATAATTTCTTCCCTTTATCTTTCCTCTTGGTCTGTTTCTGCGGTTATCTCCTTGATCATACACTCATTTCCTCGCAAAAGCCATGTCTCCCCGCTGTGACAATAGGGACATTCTCTTCCGTACCGCACCGTCGGATAGGTCTTCTTGCAGTGATCACAGAATGTCACAGCGGGAATGGTCTCCAGAATCAGCTCAGAATCCTCCAGAAACGGAGATCGCACCTTGAAATAATCCCAGCACTCACCGAAATAATCTGTCATGATTCCGGACACCTCTCCCACCTGGAGAACGACCGATCCGATCCGCCGAATGCCGTTCTTTCTGGCTGTTTCGTCCAGGGTTTTTGCCAGATGAGTGACAATTCCCATCTCGTGCATGTTATCTTCCCCCGCCTTCTGCTGTGTTCTTACATCGGTTACCCGCTGTTATCATCATTCCGGATTCTTTCCCTTATGAAACAGAATCTTAAACTGCCGCTTTAACGCATATTTGGCGACAGCAGGAAGCTTGTCCTCCGTCCGAACCATGTTCGAAGCCTCCGGAAGATCCCTTTCCAGATGGATTGCATCAAATTCACACCGTGTCGTGCAGAGACCGCAGCCAATGCAGCGGTTTTCATCCACCGTGGTTGCACCGCAGCCCAGACATCTTCCGGCTTCCGTGCGGATCTGCTCTTCGGTAAACGGTTCACGGAGATCATGGAAGGTTCCCTTGGGATCCCCTGCCTTATGCCCGGCTACCTGACGGGATGCATGGTCGTAGGACGGAATCTGAATGTTGTTCTTGTCCAGCTCCTTGAATTCGCGAAGATCACGCCCGATCGTCAGAGACTGTCCTTTATGAACAAAGCGGTGCATGGACTCACTGGCCTTCTTGCCGTCCGCGATGGCATCAATCGCAAATCTCGCGCCATGTCCGATATCTCCTCCGGCGAAAATATCCGGCTCCCCGGTCTGGAAGGTCACGGGATCACAAAGTGCCAGTCCTCCGCGGCCTGTTTCCACTCTGCTTCCTTCAAGAAGTTTCCCCCATTCCGCGGACTGACCGATGGCCTGCAGAACATTCTGGCAGGAAATCGTGATGGTCTCGTTCTCCTCATACTGAGGATTAAATCTCCCATCTGCATCCTTTACCTGCGTGCAGCGTTTGAATACGACTCCTGTAACCTTCCGTATAAGGCGTCCGTCTTCCGCCGTCACCTCTTCCGTCAGAATCTCCTTCGGTCCCCAGCCGTTTCTGACTGTAATGCCTTCGCTCACTGCATCCTCAACCTCGTCCTGCGCCGCCGGCATTTCTTCTTCGCTCTCCAGGCAAAGCATCGTGACCTTGCCGGACGTACAGCGGGCCGCTGTTCTTGCCACGTCAACCGCGACATTTCCTCCGCCGATCACCACGACATCACCCGAAAGCTTTACCGAATCAGAGCCCTCCTGATTCATTCCTCCTGCAACCTTCTTCAGAAATTCCACGCCGGACTGCACGCCTTCCGCATCCTCTCCGGGAACACCAGCCTTTCGTCCGCCCTGCAGACCAATTGCCAGATAGAACGCCTTGTAGCCTTCGCTTCGAAGCTGCTCAATTGTGATATCCTTTCCGACCTCTACTCCGCAGCGGAATTCGACCCCCATCTGCAAAAGCACATCAATTTCCGCCCGAAGGACTTCCTTTTCCAGACGGAAATTCGGAATTCCGTGGACCAGCATTCCGCCCACCTGATTCTCTTTTTCAAATACCGTAACATCATATCCGCGCTCTCGAAGATAATAGGCACAGGTCAATCCCGCAGGACCTGCTCCGATCACAGCCATCCGGTAATCCGGTCCCCACATTTTCCCTTCCGGATTCTCGCAGACAGGAATGTACCTCTTCTCCTGCTGCAGCTCCTGCGCCGCAATAAATTTCTTAATCTCATCAATGGCGATCGGCTCATCCACGGTTCCACGTGTGCAGGCATCCTCACAACGCCGGTTGCAGATGGCACCGCAGACAGCCGGGAAGGGATTGTCCTGCTTGATCAGCTTCAACGCATCCGGATATCGTCCTTCTCCCGCCAGCTTCACATAGCCCTGTACCGCAAGATGCGCGGGACAGGCACTCTTACAGGGTGCAGTTCCCGAATCATAGCAGTTGATCTTCGCATCCTCACGATAATGAATGTTCCAGTTGTCCGCCGTCCACTTTGTCGCATCCGGAAGAAGCGTCTTCGGATATACAGTCTCCGTTCCATCCTTTCTGCACAGCTTCTGTCCAAGCTTCGCTGCTCCGACAGGACAGACCTCCACGCACTTGCCGCAGGCAACACATTTTGTCCGATCCACATGCGCGCGATAGGCCGAGCGGGACAGATTCGGCGTGTTGTAGAGCTGCGAGGTACGGATTGCATTGCACACACCCGGTGCACAGTTACAGATTCCGACAATCTTATTCTCACCATCTATGTTTGTGATCTGGTGCACAAAGCCATGACGCTCCGCCCGCTCCAGAAGCTCCATGACTTCATCATAGGTAGCATACCGTCCCGTATTCCGCGTCACGCAGAATTCCGCCATGTCTCCGACACCGATGCAGAAATCTCCGGGCACTTCACCATCACCTTCGCCGCGCATTTCCTGCTGTTTCCGGCAGGTGCAGAGTCCGATGGAATACTTATCATACTTGTTCAGCCAATGCGAGAGATGCTCGACACTGACCGACTGATTCTGCGTCTCAATTGCCTTCTCCACCGGAATCACATGCATACCGACTCCGGCACCGCCGAGCGGCACCATGGGTGTCATTCCCTCGAGCGGCATCTGCGTCATCAGATTGAAGAAGCTTGCAAGATTCGGATGCGCCTCCGTCAACGGTTCCTGCATCATCATGAACTCAGCGGAGCCCGGCACGAAGATCGGAACATTGTACTGAAGATGATGATCCTCATTCTCACGGTTCAGCTCCACGACACCGGTCCAGACCAGATGATCAATGAGTTTCTGCGCCTCTTCCTCCGTCATGTCATTCTTCTTCGCCAGCTCTTTCGCCGTGTAGTTGACGCGGGTCTTTCCGAAGCTCAGCATAAATTTCGCTTCTTCCTTTGTCAGCACCTCATCCAGCGCCCAGTACTCCGGATCATCCGTCTGCATGGAATGCTTCAGCTTCACCGCATAGCGATCGGTGATCATCTCACCAAGCCGCTTGATCAGTTCCTCTTTCTCCTTGTCCGGCGCAGTGTAGCCATGGACCTGTTTATAATCACGTTCATTGGTCATGCGGTTTTTCTGTTCTTCCATGATTCCATTCTCCTTCTTCCATCCGAAGCACTGTTGATGAATACCAACCCATCTTTTTATCTATTCTGCACAAAAATAAAAAAATCGCAGAGGAAAAGCCGTCATTATTATGATAACAGCCTTTCAGACTCTGCGAAAGTGAAAGTTAGTCAGGTTTTTAACAAATATGATGTTTCTTCACATACCACTCATAATACAGGAAAAACGCAATCGTAGAGATCGTCCAGCTGACCGGATAGCTTGCCATCACTGTTTTCATGACCGGATACATGGGCACCATGGTGAAAATCCAGATCACCCGAAGGATGCACACTCCGAAAATTGTAATGATCGTAGGAATCAGTGCATCTCCCATTCCCTGCAGCGTACCGGATAGAATCTCAATCGTGATGTAGGTCACAAAAATCGGCGTCATGAATTCCGCAATCTCAACGCCCTGCCGGATGACCTCCGGATCGCTGGTAAAGATCCGAACAAAAAAGTTCCGTCCGAGAAGAATGCCTGCAGACAGCACCACATCAAAAATCAGCGTGATCAGCATGGCCTGCCGTGCACACTTGCGGACGCGGTCCTTTCTCCCTGCACCAAAGTTCTGCCCCACCAGTGTCGTCGTAGACAGACCAAGCGAGTTGATGATCATCCAGAAGATGGCATCCACCTTTCCCCAGACCGTCCAGGCCGCAACCGTGTCCGTTCCAAATCCGTTGATAGATGTCTGAATCAGTACGTTTGAAAAAGAATACATCAGAGAACGCAGCGCAGACGGAATTCCGATCCGCAGAATTTTCTCCGCATACAGGGGCTCCAGTCGGATCTCCCGCAGGTCGACATGAACCATGTCATCGGTCCGAAGCAAATAGGCAAACGCGCAGAAGGCACTGACATACTGCGAAATAATGGTCGCAAGCGCAGCACCTGCAACACCCCACTTGAAGAACACAACCATCACAATATCCAGAACAATATTCGTCAAGGTGCCGGCCACCAGATAATAAAACGGCCGTCTGGAATCTCCGATGGCGCGAAGAATGGATGCTCCGGTGTTATAGAGCATGTTTCCGATCATGCCGCATGCATAGATCCGAAGATATGTCTCCGACTGCTGCATGGTCTCGGCAGGTGTATCCATTCCCCGCAGCATCACGCCGGCCAGCGCAAGGACAGCCACCGTCAGGACAACGCCAAGAACCATGGCAAGTGCAATGCCCGTATGAACTGCCTTTTGCAGCTCGTTTTCACGTTTTGCTCCATAGAACTGCGAGACCACAACCGTAACGCCTGAGGTAATCCCTACGAACAGGCCTACAAACAGATTGATCAGAGTTGCCGTCGCGCCGCCAACTGCCGATAGGGCAAGCTTGCCGACAAATCTTCCGACAATGATGGCATCCACCGTGTTGTACAGAAGCTGAAAAAAGGTTCCTGCCAGAAGCGGGACAAAAAAGATCAGAAGCTGCTGCCAGATGACACCGGTCACCATCGGATTGGCTGCAGCTCCTTTGATATTCTCCTGCACCTGCCTGTCGGCAGCATCGCTCCCCCCCGTACGCTTCGTCATTTCAAATAATCCTCCCATAATAGATATTAGACCCGTAATTTTTGAGTATACATCTAGTCCGTACCTTTGTGAATCGTATCTGCGCCGTATCTTTCCTGCAGTCTTTTCATCATTTCATCCAGACATTTTTCCTTCCGGCGGACCGCTTCCCGTTTCTTCTCTTCCTTCTGCTGAAGAAGAAATCCTTCCAGATCCAGCTGCCGGTATTCTCCGCGATCCAGCGAACTGACGCCCACTCCGATCAGACGCACTCCCGCTCCCCGATCAAAAATTCCGTTTTCCTCATACAAAAGGCTTTGAATCAGCTCCTCCGCATTTCTCCGGATCACAGTCTCTTCATTGGTGGAAGCGCCAAGCTTGCGCTGCCTGGAATGTCTGCGAAAATCGTTTGTTTTCACACTGACCGTGATGGTGCTCCCAAAAACACCATCCCTCTGAAGTCTGGAGGCAACCTTCCCGGACAGCCGACTGATAATCGGCCGCGCGATCCGCTCATAATTCTGAATTGTGACATCCTCCGCCGTGGTCATCTCATTGGAATAGCTCTTCGCCTCCTCGCTCTCGATTCGGACATGCGTGCTGCCGATTCCGTGCGAAGCCCGTGATATGTATTCTCCGCCCTTCTCCCCAAGGAAGGACTGAAGCACCGACAGCTCTGTGGCCGCAGCGTCACCGATTGTGACAATTCCGATTCCGGAAAGTCTGGCCGCTGTTCTTGATCCGCATCCGTACAGCCTTCCGATGGAGAGCGGCCACATTTTCTCCTTGATTTCTTCCGGCCACAGGGTGTGCGTGAAATCGGGCTTTTTAAAATCACTGGCCATTTTCGCCAGAAGCTTATTGGAGGAAACGCCAACATTCACCGTAAATCCGAGTCTTGTCCGGACTTCCTTCCGGATTTCGGCAGAAAGCTCCTCCGCCGCATGCCGCCTTGCCGCACGCAGCGGCTCTCCCTGCAGCCTGCTGCAATTCTTCAACAGGCGCGCATCTACCGTTTCCGTCATATCCACATAGGCTTCATCCACAGATGCCTGCTCCACCATTCCGGAATACTCACAGAGAATAGCCATAAACGCCTGTGAGCTCTGGCGGTACGTCTCCCAGTCCGAGGATACGAGCACAAGGCCAGGACACTTCTGCAGTGCCTTCACCACCGGCTCTCCCGTTGTAATGCCAAATCGTTTCGCCGGTATGGATTTCGCGGTAATGATGCCGTGTCTTGTCTCCACGTCCCCTCCGACCGCAGATGGTATCGTCCGAAGATCCACGGAGGACGGATCTTCCCTGAGCCGCTTCACGGCAGACCAGGACAGAAATGCACTGTTCACGTCCACGTGGAAAATAATCCGTTCCATCCTCTTTCCCTTCTCCTGATTCAGGCTCTCTTCTTGAACGCTTCCCTCTTTCCATTATAGGGACCCCTCACTGTGCTGGCAAGAATGTGCGTTCGTGTATAATTATCGATTATCGATATATTTTTATTGACATTCGATATTCTTATTCGTAGTATATAGGCCAAAAGATACCACACGAATACACGGTTATATTGCTGCAGTGATCCTGCGGCAAAAGGAGGAAATGAATGAATTTCAGAATAACCAGACTCGCCATTGCCGCAATGGCCGTTCTCTGCGCAGGAATGTGCGCGGCAGGTCCGCGCCTGACTGCTTTCGTCATGCAAAGGCCCACGCCGATGATAAACGGCCCCGTCCGCTTTTGGATGATTCTGATTGCAGGATATGCTCTCGCCGCTCTTGCTTTCCTCTGTCTGTTCAGTCTGTACCGGCTGATCTGCCGCATTGAACAGGGTGATATTTTCACCATGGCTAATGTCAAAAGCCTCCGCGCCATCTCTCTTGAGGTTGGTGCTGCCGCCGCGTTGTCCCTGCTCCTTGGCATCACCTGTACCATCCTTATGTCTGCAGTCGCTGTGATGGCCGCATTCATGGTCCTCATCATCCGCGTTATACAGCACAGCTTCGAGCGGGCGGTTGCCATGAAGGATGAGCTGGATCTCACGATATGATGCCGGAAATCGTGATCGAATCGGAAAGAAGTGAATGCATATGATACGAATCAAACTTGACGTCTTGATGGCAGAACGACAGATCAGTGCGGGCGTACTGGCGGAACGAATCGACCTGACTCCCGCGAACCTGTCCATTCTGAAGAACAATAAGGCCAAGGCAATCCGCTTTTCCACTCTGGAAGCACTTTGCCGCGAGCTGCAGTGCCAGCCCGGAGACATTCTGGAATATGTCCCGGACAGTGAATGATTTCCGCAGCAGACAGGAGAAGAACAACCATGAAAAATCAGACTTTTGTTTATCGCATTGCTGCCCTTGTCAGTTATCCGGTGGGCTATTTCTATGTTCGCTATGTTCTCTTTGGGATCACTGGAACACATGAGCAGATCTGGCCGCTTCTTTTCAGCATCCTTCTGATCACCTGCGTCGAAGTGTTCTGCTGCGCGACAGGAAAATCACGTTCTGTTCTTGCTTCCTGTGGGCAGTCGGCCGGTGAGTCCGTGTTCTTTGCCGCCTGTGCCCTGGTTCAGTCCATCGCCTATGCCGTATTCGGTCTTCGCGGAGATACCTTTTCTGTTGTACAGGTCTTTTTCTGGCATTTTACATTGATTTACTACATTCTGTGCCGCACCGGAATGCTCGGTGCAGGACGAAGCGGCCTTCTGTTTCCGATCGATGCCTCGGAAGGCTTGTTCTATCTTCCCTGGAGCAACCTGTTTCTCCGCCTGGTCAGTGTATTCAAAAAGCGTCCCGCTGATTCCGCCGGGACGCCTCATTTGCAGCGTTCTCACCGCCTGCATCCGCAGACGGCTCTGACTGCTGTCATCAGTATTCTGCTTGCTATCGCGGTCTGCGCGTTTGCCTGGTCGGAACTTTCCGGTGTTTCCAGCTCCTTCTCCAGCATCGGAAGCTCCTTGTCCGAATTCTTCCGAAGACTCTTTCAGGCAGAGTTCGTTCTCTGTCTTCTCCGCGAATTCCTGCCTTATTTCCTGCTTTCGATCCCGGTCAGTGCCTGGCTGTTCGGATTAACCGGAGGATCACTCCTTCGAAAAGAGCCTCCCTGCACACCGAAGGTACTTGCAAAGGAGACAAAATGGCTCCGTGTTCTTCCTTCCTGGTCGGCACATGTAATTCTCGGCGCGCTGACTGCGGTTTATCTGCTTTTCTTTGCCGTCTCTGTCCGGGAAATCGGCGGCCAGATTCTTTCCTTCCGTCTGACGGTTCAGGAAGCGTGCCTCTATGCCGTCGATGGCTTCTGGCAGCTCGTCCGCGTGGTTTCGCTGAACTTTGCGCTGCTCCTTGCCTCCTGCCTGTTCTCCCGGATTCCCTTATGGGAAGACAGAAGGACAAGATGCCTGATCACGGTGCAGTTTATCTGCTCGCTTCTCTTCGGACTCCTCGCCTTCTGGAAGCTGTTTGTTCTGTACCTTGGCACCTATGGGGCCACTCCCCGGAGAATTCTCTCCGGCTGGATGGTGATCATGCTGCTTCTCTGGACCGTTCTGGCACTCATCCGCTTTTACAGACGGATTCCCGCTGCCCGCATCAGTGTCCTTGCAGCCGCAGCGTCCTTTTCCGTCCTGTGCCTGATGCCCGTCTTCTCCTGAATCATATCCGGCGGATCAGCTCCCAGATTCCAAGAAGGATATCCGAGGGGAACAGCTTTCTTGCGAAGCGATGCACCGTGCATACAATTCCCGGTGTGGATACCGGCATATTCAGTGCGGCATCGATAAGTGCGTGACGGACAACATCCTCCCGCGTCGTCGCCAGAGGGAAGCTGCGAATCACCGGCTCTTCCGGATCCGCGTTATTTCCCTGCTCCGCAAGCGGAATAAACTCGGTATCCTTCACCCAGTAGGGGCAGACTGCCGTCACCGAAATTTTCCGCGGCATCAGCTCAATGCGAAGTGCACGGCTGTACCGGTACAGAAAAGCCTTGGTCGCCGCATAGACATTCAGATAGGTAAACGGCTGAAACGCCGAGGTAGAACAGATCTCCAGAATTCTTGCTTCCTTCTCCATATAGGGAAGGCAGATCTGTGTCATATCCACCGCTGCCCGACAGTTCAGATCAATCATGCCATCCAGAGCTTCCAGTGTCATATTCTCGGTTGCACCGATCTTTCCAAAGCCTGCTGCATTGATCAGGAGACGTACGCTTGGCTGTTCGTCCTCCAGAAGCTCCTGCAATGCCAGAATGGATTCCTTATCCGTGAGATCATAGGGCAGCACCCGAACAGGGAGCTCTGTTTCCTTTTCCAGCTCCCGCAGCCGGTCCTCTCTTCGCGCAATGACCCACAGCTCTTCCAGCTTTTCACGAAAGAGCGGCTCTTCTCTGGCCGCATCCTGATCCAGCTGACGAATAAACTCTCGCCCAAGTCCGCTCGATGCACCGGTAATGACAGCAATTCTCTTTCTCCCGCTCATGATGCTTACCTCCTTTTCCCTGTACTTTTCTGCTTTGCAGCCTCATTGGTTCGATAGATATGCCCAAGTCCCTTCAGAAGAAGGCGATTATCCACAATAATCTCATTCCTGCAGTACGGCGCAATCAGCCGTCCCATTCCTCCGGTTGCCAGAATACAGCCGACCTTTCCTCCCAGCGCTTCGATATACCGGTCAATGACACCGTCCAGTGCTCCCGCAGATCCGTAAATAATGCCGCTCTTCATGGCATCCACCGTATTCGTGGAAATCACCTTCTTCGGCGCAGAATAATCGATACTCGGAAGGAGCGACGTCTCCTTGATCAGTGCATCCAGAGAAATTCCGGTTCCCGGCATAATGCAGCCGCCGATATAATCCCCCTTCGCATCCACCACGGTGATCGTTGTTGCCGTTCCCATATCCACAATAATGGCAGGAAGCGGATACTCCTCCTTGGCCGCAACTGCGGTCGCAACCAAATCTCCTGCAATGGTGCCCGGATCATCCAGGCGGATGTTCAGACCGGTTTTCACACCGGCTCCGACGATCACCGGCGTCAGTCCCGTGATCAGATTCACCGCTTTTGCCAGAACCACATTCACCTGCGGAACCACAGAAGAAATGATGGCTCCTTCAAATCCCTTCGGATCAATACCGGCAAGCTCCATAATGTCTTTTATTTCCACCGCGTATTCATACGCGGTTTCATTAATATCTGTGGAAATCTGAACGGTGCGGATCACCTCATTTCGATCGTTAATGCAGCCAAGAATGGTATGTGTATTTCCTGTATCAATAGCAAGAAGCATCGTCATCACCTCGTATGTATTCGTTCGCCGGATCCCTGCTTCCGATCACCGATGCAGCCGGCAGCTTACCAGATGCTCTTCTTCCGCATCCGGTGTTACGTTTACGGTTTCCGGGGGACATTTTCTGCATTCCTCACAGGCATGCGGACAGCGATGATAGAAGCAGCATGCCCCGGGCGCATCCTCCCTGGCTGCTTCCAGATCGGCATATTCCCGTTCGAGCTCTGCCAGTGTTTTCGTTCCGTCATCCTCAATTCTGTGGTTCCAGTCCGGTATGGCAGCCAGAAGGAGCTTTGTGTACGGATGCTGCGGATTCCGGTAGATTTCCTCCGCCGTCCCGATCTCCACAATCCGCCCCCGGTACATCACCGCAATCCGATCACACAGATAATACACGACATTCAGATTGTGGGAAATGAACAGCATCGCAAAATCCCGTTTCCGGTCAATATCCCGAAACAGATTCAGAATCTGCGCCCCCACTGAGACGTCGAGGGCGGAGACCGCTTCATCCGCAATCACCAGCTCCGGATTCAGCATCAGCGCCGCCCCGATACACACCCTCTGCCTCTGTCCTCCGGAGAGCTCCTTCGGGTAACGGTCCGCATAGGAAGCATCCAGCCCGATTCTCTCCAGCATCCGGTTCACTTCCTCCATCTGCTCCTTCGGCGTACCGATCCCATGGGCCCGCAGCGGCTCCCGCAATGTAAATCCAATCGTCTTCCGCGGATTCAGCGCACTCATCGGATCCTGAAAAACAGCCTGCACCTTTTTGGTGAATTCTTTCCGCCCCTTCTGGGAGGTCTCCCTTCCATCAAGCCGGATAGAACCTTCATATGGAATCAGATTCAGAATGGCATTTCCAAGCGTTGATTTCCCGCAGCCCGACTCTCCCACCAGACCGAAGAACTCGTCCGTATGAATCGTGAAGGAGATGTCATGCAGCACCTGCTTCTTCCCGCGCTTTCTGAGAATTCCGAGGCCATTGTCATCGTAATAATTGTTGACATGGGTAACTTCCAGAAGCTCCTCTTTTTCATTTCTGATATCCATAGAATACTATGCTCCTGTCTTTTTGGAAGACATGTGACAATAAAACGAGTGCTCTTTGGACAGCAAAATCTCCGGCGGAGCCGTTTTTCTGCAAATATCCTGTGCAAGCCGGCATCTTGGTGCAAACGGGCACGGATCACGATATTCCTCTGTGGAAGGAACATGACCCGGGATTGCCGGAAGATCCGCTCCCTTGGAATCAAACTGCGGAATGGAGCGCATCAGCCCCTTCGTATATTCATGCGCCGGATGCTGAAGAATGTCCTCCACCGGCCCCTCTTCCACAATTTTCCCGGCATACATCACAATGACCCGGTCGCAGATCTGGCGAATCACAGCCAGATCATGGGAAATGAAAATCATGGACATTCCGTATTTACGGTTGATATGCCGAAGAAGCCGGAGAACTCTTGCCTGCACCGTGACATCCAGGGCCGTCGTCGGTTCGTCTGCAATCATCAGACGGGGCCTGCAGATGGTCGCCATCGTAATGCAGACACGCTGACGCATTCCGCCGGACAGCTGATGCGGATACATGCGAATCAGCTCTTCCGGATTGGACAGGCCAACCTCCGAAAGTGCCTGAAGCACGCGCTTCTCCTTCTCCTCTTTTGTAAGCTCCGGGTGATGGATTTCCAGAGATTCCCTCACCTGATCGCCAATCCGTGCCAACGGATTCAGGCTTGTCAGAGGCTCCTGATAAATCATGGAAATCTCATTTCCGTTCAGGCTTCTGCGCTCTGCATCCGAAATCCCGGTAAGCTCCTTCCCGTCGTAAAGGATGCTTCCTCCCGAAACAGAGAGCACCGCCGGAAGAAGGCCCATAACCGCAAGGTTTGTAACCGTCTTTCCGCAGCCGGACTCTCCCACCATTCCAAGAATCTCGCCTTTCTTTACCTCATAGCTGATTCCGTCGACCGCCGTATAGGACGCATCTCCTTCCCATATGGAGATGGACAGGTCGCGGACCTCCAGAAGATTGTCAGAGGAATTGTTCACCGTCATACCAGAAACCTCTTTTTCAGTCCGTCGCCAATGCAGTTAAATGCAACGATGGTCACCACTATCATAAGACCCGGAGCCAGTGCACACCAGGGTGCACGAAACAGGAAGCTCTGCGCTTCATACAGCATGCGCCCCCAGCTCGGCGCCGGCGGCTGAATTCCAAGTCCCAGATAGCTCATTCCCGACTCAGCAAGGATCGCATTGGAGAGTCCGACAATCACCGATGACAGCAGAAGCGGCACTACATTCGGAAAAATATGAACCAGCAGAAGCCGAAGATCCGAATCGCCGAAAATCTTGTTGCTCCGCACAAAATCCGCATCCCGATACTGCAGCGTTCCCGTCCGCACAATGCGGGTAAAGCTCGGAACGAACATCACGCACAATGCAATGACAATTGTATAATTGCCCTGATGCATGATGGTGACAATCACCAGCGCAATCAGAATTCCCGGAAACGAATTGATGGCATCAATGACGCGCATGATCACCTCGTCCGCCACGCCTCCGACATAACCGGATAAGAGCCCGAGAACGGTACTGATTACCGTGCAGGCTCCCACCGTACATACCGCGACAAGGAGCGTAAAGCGTCCACCCACAATCGCACGGGAAAAGACATCCCTTCCCAGATTATCGGTCCCGAACAGATGCTGAAGAGAGGGTGCAGCCATTCGTGCTGTTTTATCGATTTCGTTGATGCCGTACGGAGTCCAGAAGAAGGACAGTACCGCAAGAAAAATAACAATTCCCGCAAGAACAGAGCCAATGCGGAGCTCCCATTTTCCGTTTTTCATCGTTTTATCCGATCCGTTTGTCTCGATTAGTCTGCCAGGCGGATTCGCGGATCGATCACCTGAATCAGAAGGTCTACCGCAAAATTCGTCAGCACTATAATCAGCGCGATGTACATCACCAGTGTCTGTGTCAGCGGAAAATCACGCCCGGTGACAGATGAAATCAAAAGTCTTCCGATTCCGGGAACCGCAAAAACCTGCTCCACGATGATGCTTCCGGAGAAAATGCTTCCCACAATCATTCCGATCAGAGGGATCACCGCGACAATCGCATTCCTCAGGATATGCCGGTACAGAATCCGGTTGGTTCCTGCCCCCTTTCCTCTGGCCGTCCGGACATAATCCCGATTCATCTCTTCCTGTACCGCCGTCTGTACATATCTCGTCAGCGTTGCAATTTCCGGGATGGCAATGGCCAGTGCCGGGAAAATCATGTACTGCAGGAAGCCGGTCATGTCCTCCGTGTAGCTGACATAGGCTCCCGGCGTAAACAGATGCAGAATCAGTCCGAATACCCACATCAGAAGAACGCTCAGGAAGAAGCCCGGAATCGAAAGTCCGATGATATTAAAGAATCCGAGAACCGGCTCTGCCAGTGTTCCCTGCTTTCTCGCCGAGAATACGCCAAGCGGAATGGAGACCGCAAGCGTCAGAAGAATCACCATCAGCCCCAGCAGAAGCGTCACTGTGACATGTCCCTCAATCAGGCTTTTCACCGGCATGGAATACCGGATGGAGGTTCCGAAATCGCCGCGGACAAACCCGCTGATCCAGTCGCGGTACTGCTGCCACAAAGGAAGGTTGGTTCCCAGCTGCTCCCTCAGTGCATCCAGCTTCTCCGGAGATGCTGTGGTTCCGAGAATCAGCTGAGCCGGATCACCGGGGATAATGTGAAAGGCACAGAAGGTCAGGAGGGAGATCAGAAACATGGTAATCAGAAGAATAATGATTTTTTTTACCAGATAACGCAAGGAGGGTTCCTCTTTTCCTGAAAAGCACAAAAGCCGGACCGCTCCCTTCGGGAACGTTCCGGCCGCAGTGAATTACTGAACCTGATAAATTGCAGAAAAATCAACTGCATAAAGCGGATAACCCGCATAGCCGTCAAATTTCTTGTCGTACACAAGGATATTCGCAATATCCTGCAGATAAACGCTTGCCGCGTTCTCTGTCAGCACCTTCTCACAGGCCTTGAATTCCTGCTCTCGAACCGCTTCATCGATTGCCTCTGTCGCAGCCGCATAGTGCTGATCAAATTCCTCCGACTGGAAGTTTACAAAGTTGTTTCCCGCATCGGAGCGATATCTGGACAGGAATGCCGTCGGAGATGCAATCGCGCCGTCCACCGAAACAATGGTTGCTTCATAGTCGCGGTTGGTATAGACATTCTCCAGCCAGGTTGCCCAGTCCACCTGATTGATGTTCATGGTGATTCCCGCTTCTGCAAGATCATTCACCAGCACCTGCGCCGTATCTACGTGCACCTGATATACCGAGGGCACGGTAACCGTGAAGGAAAATCCATCCGGATAGCCAGCTTTGGCAAGAAGCTCTCTGGCTTTTTCCGTATCCTTCGAATAGGTATCTGCAAGAGATTCGTCGTAGTAGGCTGCAAGTCCGGGGATCATTGCAGTCCCGATCTCTGTTCCGTAGCCATAGTCCACCGTATCGATGATGTTCTGCGGATCAATGGCATAGCAGAGTGCCTGCCGGACCTCAAGCTGATCAAAGGGCTCTGCCGCATTGTTCAGATACAATGCCTGCACGGCATTGGAATTGCCGATGTTCAGGTTGGCTCCTGCCGGGTCCACCTGCTCGGTAATGGAGGCATCTGCTGTAAATCCGTCGATTGCTCCGGACTGGAAATTCACAAGCTCCTGAGAGGAGTCTGCAAGGAAGCGTACGGTAACCTGATCCAGATGTGCCGGCGTCCCCCAGTAATTCTCAAAGCGCTTCAGTGTCAGATGATCCTGAACAGCATAATCTTCAAATGCAAAGGGACCGGTTCCTACCGGATTTAACGCAAGCTCGCCGTTGTTGTCCGAATCCTTCGGAACAATCGCCTGAGAAGCATCTGCAAGGAAATCCGTATCGCCCTTCTTCAGAGTAATCACAATCGTATGATCGTCCGAAGCCTCGAAGGTATCGATGTTGTCATAACCGGTGATCTTGCTGTCGATGGCGTGCTGAATGGAATACAGAACGTCATCTGCGGTCACTTCATTCCCGTTGTGGAACTGCACGCCGTCACGAAGCGTAAAGGTGTAGGTCTTCGCATCCTCACTGATCGTGTAATCCGATGCAAGCGCACCTGCGAAGGTTCCATCGGTCTGTACCTTGACCAGTCCTTCATAGATGTTGAAATAGATGCTCTTGGCATCTGCCGTGGTTGCCGTAAAGGGATCCAGATTATCGACCTCGGTCGCCAGTCCGTAGACAAAGCTTCCGCCGTCCCTTGCTTCTCCGGTTTCTCCTTCGGTACCTGATGCAGCTGCCTCTGTTTGTGTGTCTGCCGCAGAGGATGTCTGCGTGGATGTGGTGCTCGTTCCGCATGCAGCCAGATTCAGTGCTGCTGCCAGAGCCAGAATGATGGATAGAGATTTACTCTTCATAATGTAATTCCTCCTGCTGCTGTTCCGCGTCAGCGCGGATATAGCGCAGTGATAGTATTGCACCACATCGTCATCAATGCAAGTTAATTTTTTAACAAGGCAGATCAATCAAGCTTCGGAAGGACCTCCGAGAGCTTCTCCAGAGCCTGCGTCTCGTAGAATTCCATGGTGCCTCCGTCCATGGCCTGCGCCATCTTCGGATCAATCGGAAGAGAATCAATCAGAACGGTATTCTCTGCCTTTGCGACTTCATCCGCATGACTCTCACCGAACATGTAAACCTTCTCTCCGCAGTGCGGGCAGGGTACATAGCTCATGTTCTCCACAATGCCGAGAATCGGAATCTGCATGTCCTTTGCCATGTTGACGGCCTTCTTCACAATCATGGACACCAGATCCTGCGGCGTTGTCACAATAATGATTCCATCCACCGGAAGAGACTGGAATACTGTCAGCGGAACATCTCCGGTTCCCGGAGGCATATCCACAAACATGTAGTCCACATCACCCCATTTTACATCGGTCCAGAACTGCTTGACGACGCCCGCAACAATCGGTCCTCTCCAGACGACCGGCTGCTCCTCGTTCTGCATCAGCAGGTTCATCGACATAACCTTGATTCCGGTAGACGTCTCTGCGGGAATCAGCGTTCCGCCCTCTCCGTCCGGACGAACCCCCTCCACACCGATATCATCGCTGGTTACCCCGAACATTCTCGGAATACTGGGGCCTGTAATATCACAATCCATGATACCGGTCCGATATCCGTGGCGCAGCGACCAAAGCGCACAAAGTCCCGTCACGGATGACTTTCCGACACCGCCCTTTCCGCTGACAACACCAATCATTTTCTTCACACGGCTGCCCGGATTGGCATCCACCTTAAAATTTGCTACCGGCATCGGAATCTTTCCGTCCGGTGTTTTCTTCTCTTCTGCCATAATAACGGTTTCTCCTGCCGCATTCTCTCTGCGGCTGCTCTGTCTACTGATTGATCACAATTCCCACCGGGCAATGATCCGAGCCGAACACATCGGTATAGATCATCGCATCCTGCAGCTGCGGCACCAGTGTGTCCGATACAATAAAATAATCGATCCGCCAGCCCGCATTCTTCTCTCTCGCACGGAAACGATACGACCACCAGGAATACACACCCGCTGTGTCCGGATGAAAATGCCGCCAGGTGTCCGTAAATCCACTGGAAAGGAGCGCCGTCATCTTGCCGCGTTCCTCATCCGTAAAGCCTGCATTGTGATGGTTGGAGGACGGATTCTTCAGGTCAATTTCCTGATGCGCCACATTCAGATCACCGCAGAAAATAACCGGTTTCTTCTTCTCCAGCTCCTTCACATAGGAAAGAAAAGCATTCTCCCAGGTCATCCGGTAATCCAGACGCTCCAGCTCCTGCTTCGAATTCGGCACATATTCGGTGATCAGATAATATTCCGGATATTCCAGTGTGATCACACGGCCTTCGTGGTCATGCTCCGGAATTCCAAGGCCATAGCTCACGGAAAGCGGCTCCTCCTTTACAAAGACAGCCGTTCCGGAATAGCCTTTTTTCTCCGCGTAGTTCCAGTACTGGTGGTATCCCGGAAGATCCATCTCAATCTGTCCCTCCTGGAGCTTCGTCTCCTGAAGGCAGAGCGCGTCCGGATCCTCCTTCTGCAGAAACTCATAGAACGTTCCCTTTCCCACACAGGCGCGCAGTCCGTTTACGTTCCATGAAATGAATTTCTTCGTCATAGGTAATTACTTGCCCTCGTACTTGATTGCGGAATAGACCGGATACGGCTCCAGTGCCTTACGGCCCTCCAGCCCCTCGAGCTCCATCAGAACCAGAATGCCGGCAACCTTTCCGCCGAGCTTCTCAACGAGCTCAATCATTGCCTTTGCAGTTCCGCCGGTTGCCATCAGATCGTCCACGATCAGAACCTTCTGACCGGGCTGAATGGAATCCTCATGCATCTCCAGAGTCGCTGTGCCGTACTCAAGCGCATAATCCACCGAAACCGTCTTCCACGGAAGCTTGCCCTTCTTGCGGATCAGAACCATCGGCTTGTGAAGGTTGTACGCAATCGGAGTTCCGAAAATAAAGCCTCTCGACTCGGCTCCGACCACAACATCGAAATCCACATCCTTAACCAGATCCTGCATGGTATCAATTGCCATGTGCAGTCCGTCAGCATCCTGCGCAACCGTTGTGATGTCACGGAACATAATGCCTTCCTGCGGGAAATCCGGAATGGTACGTACATAGTCTTTCAGATCGTTCTTAATCATAGCTGTGCTCCTTTTTGTTCTGACGGCTTCCTGCCGACATTCTCCGGGAATCTGACTGCAGGGCAGCAGATTCTCAGGCTTCTCCCTCAATGCTCTCCACAACACAGCCGCTCCCCGATCCCCGGATCCATTCGGCACTGCCGCCGCAGACCGGACAGGAGAATGCATGCTCATGCGGAAATTCATGACCGCACACCGTGCACCGCAGCTTCGCCGGATTCCGGACAATCACAAGCTGCGCGCCCTCGCAGACCGTCCCCTCTGATGCGGAGTCAAAATAAATCTGCATGCACTCCTCTACCAGATCCGAAAGCTCGCCGATCCGCAGACAAATCTTTGTCACGCTGCAGAGATGGTTCTCCTCTGCGGTCCTTTGAACAGTATTCAGAATCCCCAGTATAGCGGGAAGTTCGTGCATTGCAGATTCCAATCCTTTATAATCAGTGGAGAACAGCACTTTTGTGCGTTCACGGAGACTATTATACGTTGCGCCCGCTGTTTTTCAAAGATCAGAAAGTACACCAAACCGCTAAAAGTGTGGTTATTGAGGACAATATATGGAAGATATCAACATTGCACTGTTAATTGATGCCGATAACATCAGCTCCAAATACATTCCCGTCATTTTAAGTGAGCTCTCCAAATACGGGAAGATCACCATCCGCCGCATGTACGGCGACTGGTCGCAGGAGCGGCTCCGCTCGTGGCTCGGCTGTTCCGCAGGATATTCGCTGACTCCCGTGATGCAGCCCAACAATACCCCGGGAAAGAACGCTTCGGACATCGGTCTCATCATTGATGCGATGGACACACTGTACGCCGACTCCGTGCAGGGCTTTTGCATCGTATCAAGCGATGGCGACTTCAACAAGCTTGCCACCCGGCTTCGGGAATCCGGAAAGGTTGTCATCGGTATGGGAGAAAAGAAAACTCCCGAGTCCTTCCGTGTCTCCTGCGAGCGTTTTATTTTCCTTGACGTCATCAGCGGAAGCAGTGACAGTGAGGAGGAAGAAGCTTCTTCCCGCTCCAAGGGCAAGGACAGTTCCAAAAAGAAAAACAGCTCCGGAAACGCCTCCGCCAGAAACTCCTCCGGCAAGACCGGCTCCGCAGCCGGAACCTCCGCGAAGAAACGGTCTGTGGCTGCACAGGAGACCGCTCCCACCTACGCAGTCAGCTCCTACGAGGATTTTCTTCCCGGCGATTCTGCTGCCGATGAGGAGTCCGCAGAGCCCGGCTTCACCGCGAAATCGGAAATTGAATCTGCCATTGTCAAGATGATTACGGACAATGCCGCGGACGGAAAAGAAACAGGACTTGGCGAGGTTGGCTCCCGCCTCGTCAAAATCTTCCCCGACTTCGATATCCGGAACTATCACTACAGCAAGCTTTCGGAATTCTTAAAGGATCTTCCGTCCCTCACGGTAAGCGCCCGCGACAACGGGGTATGGATTTCCCAGAAGATCACGGCGGATTCCGAGATTGAGAAGCAGATTCTGTCGATTTTCCGCCGCCATGACACCAATGATCTCAATATCAGCGTTCTCAAACAGGAGCTTCAGGACATGAATCCGAATCTCGATGCCACCATTCGCAAGAGCGGTGTGACCAGATTTTCGGTTTATCTCAACCGCAACATTCACTCTGTCGAAGTAAACGGAAGGCACGTCACCCTGCGGTGACGTGCCTTTCTTTGTACATAAATACAATCCATCTTCGCGCTTCGAAGGTCAGTGCTTCCCCAGCTTCAGATTCACCCGGATCTCAAAACTTGCGCCTTCTCCCAGGCGGCTTCGAACCTGAATGGATCCTCCCATCGTTCCGATGACCTTTCTTGCAATCGATAGCTCGTTCTCCGGCTGATCGAAAAGAACCGGCAGACGGTCCTCCGAAATGCCGCAGCCATTGTCTTCAATCCGGAAATGATAATAGGCGCTTCCTCGCACCGGAGCATCGGAAGAAGCCGTCAGTGTAATGGTTCCGCCGCTCGCCGTGTTCTCCACCGCATTCTCAAGGATGCACAGAAAGGCAAGCTCCAGCCCGGCTTTTCCTCCGATGACAGAATCCGGCATTCCCTCCGTCATCTCTACCGAGAAAATAATTCCCTTTTGTCTGCATCTCGGCCAGATCACCAGCCGCACCAGATCCAGACAGGATTTCACAGAGAAATGATCCTGCGCGGCCGCCATCCGCTCATTCGGATTTAATTTCGATATCGCTGCCAGATCGCTCATGTAGTCCGGCATGGAGGCAGCCGTTTTTACGATTTTCTCCATCTGCTCCCGAAGCTTGTCCGGATTCCGTTCTCCCTGAGACATCCGCGCCGCACTCTGAATGCTTCCCATCTGTCCCTGAAGAAGGCTTTCCATGCGAAGAATGGATTTGTCCTTCTCCTTGGAGAGCACCCGCTGATCCGTTTCTTTCTTTTTCAGCGACAGCTCTGTCCGGGAGAGATCCTTCTGAAGTCCGAGAACCACTCCATCCAGTTCAGCTTTCCGTTTCTTCTCCTGCTCCAGATCCTGCTGTGCCTTCTTTTCCGCTCCGGAAACCTCCCATTCCAGCTTCAGAATCCGGTCCTGATATTCCCGTTCTGACTGCTGCTTTCTGGTTTCCAGGGTGCTCAGCTTTTCCTCCAGGGCCTTTCTCGCAGCTGCCGCTTCCTCTGCAGCCTTCTGCGCCGCGGCAAGCTCCTTCTCCAGAGAAGCCAGACTCTCCGCATGCTTCTGCTTTTCTTCCTTCCAGGCCTTTGAGAACTGATCGGAAACGCTGCGGCGGGTCTTCTCCACTGCCGCCTTCTTCTCCTTCTCTGCCTGACCGAGCTTCTCCTTGATCAGCTTTTCGGCGGCCTCCGACTCTGCTTTTGCAAGCCGGACTGCTTCCTCTACCTGCTCTCTTGCCCGGGCTTCCATCTCTTCCATGCTCTTCGCGCTGTTTTTCCCGGAGTTTTCAGCCTTTTGAGCAAGCTTCTCCTTCTGCAGGCGCGCCTCTTTTTTCCGGTCGCGTTCCACCTGCTGCATCACATCACTGATCTCATCGAAAATCAGATACAGCACCGTCCTGCTGCCATCCTTATAGGCGGCATTGACAGACATATGACAGGGAATCGCGTTCTTTCCGTCCTTGTCCTGAAGCGTTACCTGCATCGAAAGCGGCTTTGGCTTTTTCAGCACCGACATTTCTCCCGTCAGTGTGATCATTCGTTTCTGGTCTTCCTGCTTCAACATAAAGAAAGCATTCTGATCCATCCGCTCATAGACAGCCGCCTCTTCCATTCCGAGCTTCCGGAAGAACCAGCCGTTTACATACATGACGCGGATATCATTTCCCTGCGTGGTCAATGTCATGATGCCGCACGGCAGGGCCTCCGCAAAGCCGCGGATCTGCTCCACATCCGTCCGCAGATATTTGCGCGACATTCCGACGTACACGATTTCAAATCCGACACCCTCGCGGTGAAACGCCAGCGTACAGCGGATATTGATCGAGGATTCCTCATGCTTCGGAATCAGATTGACATCAAACACCGCAATCGTCGTGGTCTCCAGACCCGGGGCCGACCGAATGGATGCAATATCCACGTTGTAGACCTTCGGATCCTCCTGAATCGCTTCCCGCAGGAATTCATGAATCGACCGGACGCTCCTCAGATGCCGGATTTCATTCGGCGTGATCCAGATGATGTCATCTGCAAGAAACGTGCTGACCGCGTCCACGTCCTTTTTATTAAAAAATGAATTCAGAAAATTTTTTCCAAAATCTATAGCACTTTGCATAACCGTAATTTCCAATGAATAATCTGGTACAATAGCTTCATCAAAGATTCGCTGTATGATAAGCATCAGGAGGCACCACTTATGGCAACCAACGAGAAACACACAAACGAGACCGCTTTCGCATCCGGCAGAGAAACTGCGGAGCGCGGCGAAATCATCACGCTGACGGATGACCGCGGCAATGATATTGATTTCGAATTTCTGGATCTGATCGAATATTCCTCAAACAGCTACGCTGTGCTCATCCCCACCGATGAAGCTGCCGATCAGGTTCTGATCTTCAAGGTGGAGAATGCAAGCCTTGAGGACAACACCTTTTCGCCTGTAGAAGATCCGAACCTTGCGCAGGCCATCTTCGATCTTTTCCGTGTCAAAAACGAAGAATATTTCGATTTCACGTGACTCTGCTCACCTTCCCCCTGGTTCTTACTCCAGAAAACGCAGCTTTTCCTTCAGCATCCGGACAGAAACATGATCCGACTTGCGGTTCACCTCCCCATCTGTGTGCACCCAGACAGGCTCTGACGTCCGGATGTCTGCCTGTGTTCCCGCAAACGCATGAATACAGGAAAAACGTTCGTGCCTTCCGAAAAGAACATAGGGAAAAATCCGGTAAAATGCCCGGTTGTGCTCAGGGTCCGCAATACACAGGTTGATCCGACCATCATCCGGATCCGCCGCCGGCGCAAAACGGAAGCCGCCGCCCTCAAACTGGTGATTCATTCCTGCCATCAGGAACAGATGGGAATAATGCAGTTTTTCCTGTTTTCCTTCCTGCTCCAGGATGATCTCCGCGCTTCCGCTTCTCTGCCCCCGGACCACGCGGAAGGCAGAAACCAGATATATCAGCTTGCCAAGTCCCAGCCGGTTCAGCGCTCCCTTATAACGGGAGCGGCCCGCCATTTCACAGACCCCCGCATCAAAACCAACGCCGCAGCTTACCGCAAATCTTCTGGTCTCACCCGTATCTGCGTAACAGATTTCTCCGATGTCGCAGGTGCGCCGCACCCGTCCCTCCAGAATCCGTTCCGCGAGCTGCTCCGGCTTTCCGGGCAGTTTCATATCACGCACAAGGTCATTGCCGGAGCCTGCAGGAATGTGGGCAAACAACACTCTGCCGGGATGCTCCAGTCCATTGACCGCCTCGTTGACGGAACCATCTCCGCCCACCGTCACGATACACAGCTCATCCGTGCAGGACTTCTCCAGCCTCCTGCAGATTTCTTCGATCCCGCAGTCCCTGGAGGAGTAATGCACCTCATAATTCTTCCCGCTGTTTCGGAATACGGGCTCCAGCTTTTTCCAGATTTTACCGGTTTTCCCGGACGCACCTGCCGGATTCACCACCACATGAAAATACATCGCTTCTTCTCAGATCCTTCCTGCCTTTTTCTCTGCATCCAGGAACTTCCAGTAGTCTTCGTAATTCCGGCGAAGCAGCTCCGGGGTCGGGAGCTCATAAGGACACTTCCTCGTGCACTGACGGCAGTTCTTACATGCCTCGATTTTCTTCATTTCCGACTGCCAGTACTCGGAAAGCCATTCGGCAGAAGGCGCACGGCGCAGCATCAGGCTCATCCGGGCGCACTGATTGATCTGTATTCCCGCAGGACAGGGCATGCAATAGCCGCAGCCCCGGCAGAATTCACCCGACAGCTCTGTCTTTTCTTTTTCAATATATTCCGTAAGCTCCGCCGTCATCTCCGGGGTATGGTCCATGTAGGAGAGCCACTCTTCCAGCTCCTCCTCCTTCTGGATACCCCAGATCGGAAGAACGTCATCATACTGCTGCATGAAGGCCATTGCCGCCTCCGAGCGGTTGATCAGACCTCCCGCGAGTCCCTTCATTGCAATGAAGCCGACGTTATGCTCCCTGCACAGCTCCTTAAGCTTCAGCTCCAGATCCCCTGCCAGATAAGAAAACGGGAACTGCATCGTTTCATACAGGTCAGATTCCACAAGCTCATAGGCCACCTTGATCTTGTGGCTGGTCGCCCCGATATGACGAATCTTCCCCTGCGCCTTTGCTTCCAGCATACATTCATACATTCCGGTTCCGTCTCCCGGTCTCCAGCACTGGTCCATCTGATGAAACTGATAGACGTCAATGTAGTCCGTTCTCAGCATAGAAAGGGAGGTCTCAAGATCCTTCCAGAAGGCTTCCGGTGTCTTTGCAGCTGTTTTGGTTGCAATATAAATCTGGTCTCTCGGAACATATCCGCCGCCAAAGGCACTTCCAAGCTTCTCCTCGCTGTCCGAATAGGCTCTTGCCGTGTCAAAATAGCGCATTCCGCCTTCATATGCGCGCCGGAGGATCGAAACCGCCGCATCCATGTCCCTCCGCTGCACCGGAAGTGCACCAAAGCCGTTCTGGGGAACACAGATTCCCGTTTTTCCCAATGTAATATTCTTCATCATCTTCTCCTCCGTATTCCGTAATTCCGTTTTCTGCTGTTTCCATAAAGAAAAGTATATCATGCCTTTGGGGTCAGAACCGAGGTTTTGTGTCTTGACGCTGCATGAAGTTGAAAGGATGATTGTTTTTATAAAGTTTTTCCGGAAAGGAAGCATGGTCCTATGAAACATACAGTCAGGATACAGGAGAACAATCCGCAGAAGATCTCATTCTATTTCCGCAGCGAGTGGAGGCTTTTGCTGATCGTCACCATCTCCGGTCTGATTTATAATTTCGGCCTTCTGGCCGGCCCCTGGTTTGAGGGACAGATGGCGCAGTGTCTGGTGGATCTTGCCGGGCACCGGAGCAGCTTTTCCGACATGGCCGGTCTTGTTCTGTGCTATCTTGCCGCCATCGCCACCGTACAGGGTTCACGCTTTCTGAAGCGTCTTTATGTACGCCATTTTGCAAACAATATCAGCCGCCGCATGAAGGAGAACCTCTATGCAAATCTGATTCACAAAAGCCGCGCAGAGCTTTCCGGGGAAAATGCCGGAACGCTTCTGACCAAGGCAATCTCCGATGCGGACGCCTGCGCAGAAGGCATGCGCAAATTCACTACGGAAATTTTCGACACCGGCGTTGCCCTGGCCGCCTACATTGGCATGCTTTTGCATTATGATTTCCGACTGGCTCTTCTTTCACTGATTTTCCCACCCATTTCTTATTATATCGCTGAGAAAATGAAGGCTCTCGTTCAGAAAACCAGTGCCGACTCACGTGAAAGCGCAGGCCGCCTGTCCGCTGCCACCATGGATCGCGTCTCCGGCGCGCTGACCTACCGCGTCTTCGGATGCGAGGCACAGCGTGCAGAGGACTATGAAAAGCACCTCGCCGACTATGAGAAGCACGCGGTCCGCGCCGGTATCTGGGTGCAGATCATGCCTCCCATCTACAAGCTGATCTCCCTGATCAGCATCCTGTTCATCCTGTATTTCGGATCCCACAACGTTCTCGGAACCGGGTGGTCCTCCTGGAACATTGCAGCCTTCACAACCTTCCTCTCCTGCTACATGAAGCTCAGCGTAAAGTCCTCTCACGCCGCCAAGCTTTTCAACGCCGTGCAAAAAGCGCAGGTATCCTGGAAGAGAATCCGGCCGCTCCTTACCGCAGTACCGGAGGATTCCCCGCTTCCCCGCTCAGAATCCGGCCTTCTTCAGGTCCGGGATCTTTCCTTCTCCTATCCGGATAAAACCATATTCACCGGTCTTTCCTTTACCGCTCATCCCGGTGAAATCATTGGTGTTACCGGTCCGGTAGCAAGCGGGAAATCCACACTCGGCCGTTGTTTTCTCTGTGAAGAGCCTTATCAGGGAAGCATCTGCTTCGCATCCCGCGAGCTCCGGGAGCTCCCCGATGACATGAAGCGCAGCATCTTCGGCTACCTGGGACATGATCCCGAGCTTCTTGGCAGCAGCATTCTCTCCAACATCCTCATGGGAGAGGAAACGGATCCTTCCCCCTACGTTCAGATGGTCTGTCTCACCGAGGATCTTTCCGGCATGCCGGAGGGACTTGAAACCAGAATCGGCGATGGAGGCATCCGGCTCTCCGGCGGCCAGCAGAAGCGCGTTGCTCTTGCCCGCACACTGGCTCATCCAAGGCCGGTTCTTATTCTGGATGATCCCTTCTCTGCGCTTGACCGCAGAACAGAGGAGGAGATTTTCAAAAATCTTCAGCAGCTTGTCCGGGATCAAAGCCTCATCGTGCTTCTGATCTCACACCGGCTGACGCTGTTCCCGAAAACCAGTCAGGTAATCTGGATGGAGGACGGCAGCGCCACCGTTTCCACGCACGAAAGCCTTCTTGCCTCTTCGCCGCATTACCGGCAGCTGTATGAAACACAGGCAGATCAGATTTCCGGAGGTGCCGAATGAAAACACGTATGAAAAAACATCCTTCTCTGGCGATCATCCTGCAGGTTGTCTACAGACACCTTCTCCTTTTCCTTGGAATTTTTCTTCTGATCCTCGGTGCCATTGTCTGCTCACTTCTTCCTCCGCTTGTTCTGGAAAAGATCGTAGACCGGCTTGCCGGAGGCTACGGAATCCCGGTATCTCTTGCTGCACTTTACTTTGCTTTACTCGGGGCCGCTTCCCTCTGCATCAGCGCCCGCGACGGACTTCTTACGGTTTTCGGTCAGAAAATCATCCGGAGCCTTCGCCATGCTCTGTGCGATAAGCTCTCACGCCTTCCCGCAGCGACGCTCTCTGCACAGGACCCGGGCGCCGTCTCATCCCGCTTCGTCGGAGATGCCGACACCGTCGAGGAGCTCTTCACGGATGGAATTGCCAGCATGTTTGCCGACTGCTGCACCATGATCGGAATCTTCGTCGTGATTCTTCAGAAAAGCAGCGGTCTGGCAATCCTGCTTCTTTTTGCCGTTCCCGTACTCTTTGCGTTCACACGGTTCGTGCAGAAAAGAATGCTCCGCGCTCAGATTGACAACCGTGCCGCAATTGCCAGAGCTTCTGCCATTGTTCCCGAAACCCTGCACTGCATCCGCACCATCCATGCGCTCGGAAAAGAATCCTATCTGCAGAAGCACTACGATCAGGCCATCCAGGAAAGCTTCTCTGCGGTGAACCGCACCAACTTCTTTGATGCCGTTTACTCTCCGATCATTCAGATTCTTCAGGCAGTGCTTATCGGACTGGTGATGCTCTTTGCTGCCTCTCAGAACCCGCAGCTTCTGGAATTCTTTGGAATGTCCGCCGGAACCGCAGTGGCCATGGCCGCATATATTTCCCAGATTTTCGGTCCTATTGAGAACATCGGCATGGAAATTCAGACCATTCAGTCTGCCGCAGCCGGCGTTCATCGGATGGATGAATTTCTTCTGCAGGAGGAACGCTGGGAGACCGATTCTCCCTCTGCCTCCGACAAATATTCAGAGGCCTTCAAAGGGCCCTTTGTCATTGAACTGCAGGATGTCTCCTTCGGATATGAAAAGAACCAGACCGTTCTGAAGAAGCAAAGTCTTTCCATCCGGCCCGGTGAGCAGGTCACACTGACCGGACGGACGGGAGCCGGAAAGAGCACGCTTTTTAAGCTGCTCCTTGGACTTTACCGTCCGCAGGAGGGAAGAGTTCTGGTGGAAGGAAGAGATGCCTCCCGCATTGCAGATGAAGAAAAGCGCAGGCTTTTTGGCTATGTGGAACAGAATTTCCGCCTCGTTCCGGGCAGCGTGCTGGATCAGATCACTCTGTTTGATCCCTTGATCAGCCGAAAGGCCGCCATGGAGGCCGCCTCACTGGTCGGACTGGATTCTGCCATCGAAGCACTTCCGCAGGGCGTTGATACCCCCTGCGCCGAAGGGATTTTCTCACAGGGGCAATGGCAGCTTCTCTCGATCGCGCGGGCGATCGCTGCAGGTCCCCGGATTCTTCTTCTCGATGAGATCACCGCAAATCTGGATGCCGATACGGAGCAGCAGGTGCTTACCGCCCTTCGCCGCGCCTCCGCGCAGCGAACTGTGGTTTCCATCTCCCATCGCCTGTACGAGCATCTCGGCGGACGGGAAATCACGCTCAGCTCCTGACTGCAGAAATGTCCGCCAGAAGATCAGTCTCAAACAAACGGACATAACCCTCCAGGGAAACCGCTTTTCTCCGGAGAGCACCTGCCCGTTCCCAGACCAGAATCTTCGCATCGCCTTTTCCGTTCTTGGCCTCCTGGATCAGATTCTCCGCGGCCGAGTTTCCGTCAAAGGCAACGACAACGGACGGCCTCCGCTCGAAGATTTCATAATTGAAGCTCTTATAGATTCCCATTGCCTGACTCTCGGTTGAGACACGGATGCGGACATCCTCTTTTTTCAATCGCTGCAGCTGCGTCTTTGTGAGTCTTGCGGGCACGAAGCAGAAAATCCGAAAGGGCTCCTTCCCTTCTTCCGCCCGTTTCCGGTTGCATTCAAGGAGATGCCTCTCATATCCCTGGAGAGTATGTCCCAAAACGAAAAAGTACTCTCTGGGGCTAAGCTGCTCCACCATTTTCTCCACAAGCTCCGTGCCTTCCGGCGTCACCCTTGTGGTTCGCTTCTGCGTGTTGAAGCTTCCTCCTGCCACCACAACCGGCATCCTGTCCCAGGGAAGTTCCTCGATCTGATTCTCCAACTCGGTGTTGGAATCCAGAAGCTTCCGGCCGGGGAGGGTCATGTTCTCGCCGATTCTTCCTTCACCTTCTTCGATCTTCTCCAAAAGGAAATCCGTAAAATCTCTGTTTCCGACCATCGCGCGGAAAGCCAGTGTTTTCCGCTGGAATGCATCTCTGCTCTCTGTCAGAATGGCATTCTCCGTCTCCTTCATGGAGCGAAGCTCCTTATGCGTCAGATTCAGAAGCTTCTCCAGAGAAAGCTGCTCATCAATGGAATTCGTTCCATACAATGCCCCGCCGTCGGTTCCCTGCACGCAGTGAATTCCGGCGCGAAGATACTGATGCAGCGGATGCTTGTCCAGAAGGTTCAGATTATTCAGGCGAACATTGGAGCTGAGCTGGAACTCCAGAACGATGTGATTGTCCCTGATTGCCCGCAGAAGCTCTTTTCCCTTCTCGGAGCGCAGGCTGCAGGTATACAGTCCGTGTCCGATGCGCATTTGCGGCATCTGCTGGCCGGGAGCAAGCGCATCCTTTACACACTGTATGCTGTGTGCGACATTATCCCGCAGGCTGTCATTCTCCCCTGCGTGCACCCGGATCACAAAGTCCGGATCACGCCTTGCGATCTTTACAATTTCCCGAAATGCAGGTGCCAGCTCCTGAATGTCATTGATTTCTTCTCCGACAAAGTCGCAGCCCGCCACATACGGGTCCTCCATCACCGCATTCAGAACCGTCAGATTCTTCACCAGATAATCCGCCGGTGTTATGCTGTCCTTCACGATCGTCAGCGGAATTCTGCGCATTGCCGCAAGGAAGCGAATCAGCACACCGGTCTCCTTCAGAATCTTCGGCATTACCTGGTGCACCTCTTCCAGCATATGAAGCGATTCATATTTCTTCACCAGTGTGGTATCACTGATTTCCACATACTCAATTCCCTGCCGCTGATACTGTCTGGCAATCCACAGAAGCTTATCCTGAAAAATCGTATTCTGTGCGTAGTCCGGATTTTTCCGGTCCCGGATCATCTGCTCCAGTGTAATGCGCACGTCCTCGTCCGGAATTCCGGCAATATTCTGCAGGGGGATCTTCTCCGTGCTCTCTTTCCCCTTTGTAAAAACATAGCGGTACAGATATACCTTTTCCAGATTCGTAAACACTGCCTGTCCATCCTTCAGGACCGCCAGTGAAATCCGGATCTTTACAATGTTCTGCTCCGCATTCTCCAGATTGTTCAGAATGAGATCCGCAAAGTTCACAAAGGTATTGTCGTTGATGCGGCGCGTCAGATATTTTCCCTTTAATTCGGAATTGACAAACTGCTTCGCAACCTTCTCCCGCTGTGCCATAACCGCTTTTTCCTGGCGATCCGTCAGCACAAGATCAAGCTTTCGAATGTAGTACAGGGGATACCGGATCTGATGCATGATTCCAAGTGCAATCAGAACATCCGGCGAGAGATTGCCGTTCATATGGGTATGAAGATCCGTGCGGAATTTCACGTCCCGCAGGATATAAGTCTTAAATATGGTCTTCGAAGCATCCAGACGATAATCCTTGGTCTGGCTCATCAGGGTTTTGGCAACCGCAGGGACCGAGGCCTTCATCTCGATCCGCCCGTCGGTGTAGATATTCGCCACCTTGGTGTCTGCGAAGCGCAGAATATAGACCTCCTGATTGCGTGCATCGATGTAGCAGGGAATCTCCCCGCGAATCACCTGCAGACCCTTTTCATTCACAGAAAGCGGCAGGCCGCAGAGTCTGGCGAAGTTCCGGATCAGATTTCCCGTATGGTGATTGGGAGTCTCCAGCTCGTAATACAGGCGTCTTCCCTCCCGGAAGAGGCTGACAATCATATCCTTCTCATTATCCAGAAACAGACAGTTCCAGTATTCCTTCATGGATGCTCTCTTCTCCTTTCCTCCGCCATCACAGTTACCGGTTACGAACAAAAGCGGTGCAGCTCTCTGTGGCCGCCGCACCGCTCTGTTCGCCGTACGGCGACATTTACTCTGCTTCTACCTCTACCAGTTCAATCCGGAAATTCAGCTCTTTCCCTGCCATTTCATGATTGGCATCAAAGGTAATTGTCTTCTCGTCCTTCGCGGTGACACGAACCGGGAACGGCTGTCCCATGGAATTCGACAGATATACCTGCTCACCAACCGTCAGATCCTCGGCTCCGGGAAGCTGATCGATCTCAAGAGTAAAAACAGCTCTCGGATCCGGCTGACCGTACGCTTCCTCCGGCATCAGATGTACGTCCACAATCTGTCCGACCTCCATATCCGCCACGGCAGCATCAAAGCCATGAATCATCATGCCGGCTCCGCAGACAAACTCAAGCGGTTCCCCGCGATCATAGGAGGAGTCAAACTGTGTGCCGTCATTAAAGGTTCCGCGATAATGAACCTTACACTTGTGATTCACATTGCGTCCGGTCAGATCACTCTCCCGGTGGCAGCAGTGCCCCTCGCCATGTCCTTCTCCATGACAGCAGCACTCGTGCTCGCCTTCGCCGTGGCCCTCTCCGTGGCAGCATTCGTGTTCGCCCTTGCCGTGACCCTCTCCATGACAGCAGCACTCATGCTCGTCCTGATTCAGATGCTCCTCATTCTCCGCTGTAATTCCCATTGCAGTCTCCTTTTATATTATATTTGTATAATTGGCTTTAAATTATTTGTATTTTAAATATTTCGCAGCCTGATTTATGATCATTGTAACAACAAACAAGAGCATTCTTCCAGAGGAAGAAACAAGAAAGGAGATTATTATGAAGGCATTACAGGAAATCGCAGCTTTTTTGAAGACTTATGGTGAAATGTTCCCGAAGCATATGTACATTGGGAAATAAAGCAGTCCATACCAGCAGTACACAGCTTCCCAGCGGAGGTCTGAAATGAGACGTAAGATCCAGTCAGACAGAACAGATATCAATTGAACCCCGCTACGGTGATTTTCTTCCGCAGCGGGGTTCTTTTTATGCAGCTATGTTTGCAATCAGATAAAATGCCGCCTTCGAAGCTTTCGCTCTTCTTCGCCCCGCAGGATCCTTCCGATTCCCCGGTAATGACGGCTGATCATGATCAATTCCCCGAGAGCAATCAGAAGAAAGCCTTCTCTTCCAAGCTTCCATATCGCAAATGGGATGGCTGTTGCGGGAATGACCACCGCCCCCAGTGGAAGATAGCCGGTCTGAAGCGTAAGAAGTCCCCCAAGAATACAGGCAAAAGAGCCCCATATCGGCATCAGGACAATCAACCAGGAGCAGGTAACCGTCACACCTTTCCCGCCCTTTCCCTTACACCAGAAGGGAAAATTATGCCCGAGCACGCAGCCAAGTCCTGACCAAAGGAAAGCGTTCCTTCCCAAGGACGCTCCGAACAGTGCCCACGCCACTCCCATTCCAAGCACTGTTTTCAGAATATCTCCGAGAAGGACGATCACTCCGGCTTTTTTCCCGATGTTCGCCATGACATTTGCCATTCCCGGATTTCCGGTTCCAATCTCACGGATGTTTCTTCCCTTTGCCACTCTTGCCACAATGGCTGCCGTCAGAAAACATCCTGCGAAATAACCGATCACCAAAGATCCTGCCCGCTCCGGCATTTCACTCCACCTTCTTCTGTCTGTTATGAAACAATGATTTACTGTGTATCAACCGGTTTATGGGTCCACCTGTCTGCGTTTCTCAATTACTCTTCCAGCTCGTGCTCCCCCTCCGCATCAGGGAAACCGGCAGAACCACGGAGGACGGAGTGTCCTTCTCCTTCACCGCCCGCACCAGCATCTCGGCAGCACTCTCCGCCATTTCTCGAAGCGGCTGATGAATCGTCGTGATAGCCGGTGTTGTGAGCTCGGACACAAACGTATCATCAAAGCCCACCACCTGCACATCCTCCGGGATACGGATCCCAAGACTCGATGCATACTGAATAAACTCCGCCGCCATGACATCGCCGGAAACAAACAGACCGTCAAACCGCATCTGTCCGGATGCCAGTCCCTCTGCCAGCTCTTTCAGATACTGGCTGTTGCCCACGTTATCCATGGCAGCCTCTGAAATCTGAATGTCCCGGCAGGTCATCCCATGATCCATGCAGGCATCCATAAAGCCGTTTCTTCGAAGATCTGCAGGCATCCTCTGCTCGGAATTACCGCTGATCATCAATACATTCCGGCAGCCGCAGCGATACAAGTGCTGCGCTGCCATTCTGCCGCCGTTATAGTTGTCGCAGGTAATGCTGCAGGCTGACATCTCGGAATAACGCTCAATGGTGATAATCGGTGCGTTCAATCTCTGCAGGACGTCTTCCCCCACCTGTGCACTGCACAGAATGACCCCGGAAACCCGATTCTGCTGACAGATCGTCAGATATTTCTCCAGTGTATCCTCCTCCGTCTTCGTGTTGAACAGAAGAATCTGGTAGCCCTTTTTGCGAATGGCCTCCTCCAGCTCACTGATCAGAACCGCGAAGTAGGGGTGCCGGATATGCGGCACAATCAACGCAACCATGTTGCTGGTCTGTTTGGAAAGAGATCTCGCTACCTCGTTCGGCTGATAATTCAGCTTCTTCATCGCCTGGTCCACGCTGTCTCTTGCCTTTTCGCTGATATATCCGCGATTGTTCAGTATTCTGGAAACCGTACTGACGGACAGTCCCGCTTCCTCAGCCACTTCCTTTAATGTCACCATCCTGCTTTCCCCCGCTTCGTAGAACTGCAAACCGTTTGTTTTGAAATAACACTCTTATTATATTCGAAAAATCACAGTTACTTTAGATCCATTCTTTCAGGTTTTCACTCATTTCCATCTTGTCCACCGCTTCCGCGCGAAGCTCCGGGAAATCCACCGCCAGATAGAAGGTTCCGTTATTTCCGAGCAGCTCCAGAATTCCATGATCATAGATCAGCTCCAGATTCTCCAGCTCGCAGCCCGTCTCACAGGAATCGGTAACAATTCCTCTTGTAAAGAACAGTTTTTTCGTATCCCGCTGGCATTCCAGCTTCAAAAGGCAGGTTTCCTTCGACAGAAAACGGATTTCCCACTCCATATCCTCATCATGCATGCCCATTGTTTCCGGTTCCGGAACAAACGGCAGCGGATTCTGATTACACAGTTTCAGACAGCAGGCGCCGTCCAGAATTCCGTTTTCCGTCTGAGCAAACGCTTCCATGACTGCAGACGGAAAATTCTGCCGCAGGATATATCCATCCTTATTCCGGATCAGCGAAAACTCTTTTGGAATGGACATCATTCCTGTTGTCCTTCCTCCCACACATTTCGTACGAAGCCACGAAACAGAAAGGACCTTCTCCGGTCCGCTGAAGGTCTGTGCTGCATAAGGAAGAACCACATCCGGTCCCATTTGAGACGCACATCTTCGCTCCTGTTCCTGATGAAACTCATAACCATCGAAGCTTCCGACATAATAATAGCCGTGTGCTGTCCAGAATACCCACTTCTCTTCACCGTTCTCACGTCCACCTTCTTTTGTTGAAATCACCGGAAGGCGGAACAGATCGGGGCACTCATATCCGGACTCCAGTGTAACGCGCTGCGTCATGGTAAACTGCTCCAGATCCTCCGACCTCCAGATTCCGAAATCATTGTTCTCAATCCAGAGAACCAGAATGTATGCTCCGCTTTCCTCGTGCCAGAACACCTTCGGATCACGATTTTCGGCGGCAAGCGTTTCCATGATCTCTCCTGCCTCGCAGATCCCGTCCTTTTTAATCAGGGTATTCCCCCCATCTGTGCTGTATGCCAGACGAATCGTATAGGGTTTCCCTTTGCTTTCCCTCGAGGAATGTCCTGCTGCCGTGTAAAAGAACAAAAGCGCGTCCTTCGGCAGTCCCAGAAGCCCGCGATCATTCCGAATGGCACAGCCGGAGAACATCAGACCGTTCTCATCCGGCTCCAGAACATCTCCAAGATCCTCCCAGTGCAGAAGATCGGTTCCTCTTGCATGTCCCCAGGTCATGCAGTTCCAGTCAATTCCTCTCGGATTATGCTGATAATACAGTTCATAAATTCCATCGTGGTAAACCAGTCCGTTGGGATCATTCATCCAGCCGTATGAAGGCGTAAAGTGAAGTGACGGCTTGTACATGTTGTTCTTTTCAGTCATTTTTTTTCCTCTCTTTTTTCATTCCAGCGTGATCTGGAAAATCTCTCCGCGTCTGCAACCGGGAATTCTCTGAACAGAATCCTCCCGCTCTGCCGACACCTTCTGTCCATCCTGCCGAATCACAAGGATCTTCCGATCAGCGGAACAGATCAGATCTCCCTTCTCCAGCACGCGCACGCATACTTCCTCCGGGCTCTCCGACAGCTTTTCCACGGTAGCTCCCGAAATGTATTTTCCTGCAATTCCGTATACCTGAATCGTCCGCTTCGGAAGGATCTGATACATCACAGCCTCATCTGCTTCCAGATGGATCGAATAGGCACTCTTCTCAGACAAAGGTCCGCAGCTTCGAGTCTGTGTATCGTAAACCACATATTCGCCGCCGGAGAGCGCCGGAATATCTTCCATGGAAATTCTTCCATCCGCAGCCTCTCCGTCCTTCCGGATATTAAATGCGGCAATATACCAGGCATCGTCTTTCCGGTTAAATATCTTCAGAATGGTTCCGTTCTCTGTCGGATCCTCGAACAGACTGTCCACCGTCGGAAGCCCGACATCCTCGCACCGCAGAATGGTTCCATCCTCCAGTATCAACGGGCGAATCATCTCCGGATTGGTTCTCCCCACCTTATCGCTCGTGTACACCGGTCCCCCGCTGATAGCGCGAAGAATGCCGTTCTGCCGGTTCTCCGGATGCTCCGAGAAGAACATATCCCAGTCTCCGGTATAGAAAAGTCCTGACCAAAGAGAGCCGTAGGCATTCTGAATTGCGTGCTCTCGGAATCCATGCTCTACATTTGGTACAAAATCATCGCTGGTTCTTGTGATCATGCTGGACGGACGATGCCACACATCCTCCGCCCCCATTCCCATGCAGTTGATGATGGCATTGTCAAAATGAAGGGCGGCCGAAGCATTCAATCCCTTCTGAAGTCCTCCCGAGGCTTCCCCATAGCTCTCTCTCCCCGCATGAAAAATCGAGATGGAGCTCTGACCATCTACTTTGATAAAATCAATTCCGCACTGTGATTTCAGATACTGATGCCATCTGTCGTAGAAGGAAAAGGCTTTTCCAGGCTCTGTGGACGGCACAATTCTTCCGTCCGGAAGTGTCTCCGTCGTCCCTGCAAAGAATCGATCGGCAGCCGAGTCCTTCTCCAAACCATTCCAATACCCCATCACGGCGTGCCATACACCCACATAGGGAATCTGCTCTTCCTTCAGACGCCGCACCGCATTCCCCAGTCCATGAGGAAAACGGCTCTTGTCCGTATCTACCCCGCGCAAAAGCTGTGAATCAAGATCTGCATCCAGCCAGCCGTCATCAATAAGGACCCAGCCGACAGGGACCTGCTTCTCCTTCAGCTCCTTTACCTTGTCCAGAAGTCCGTCTTCGTTCACTTCATGGTAAAAGGCATCCCAGCTGCACCAGCCAAACTTCTTGAAAAGCTCCGGGAATCTGCGGTTTCTCCGAAGCATCTCCGGATGTCCCAGTGCTGCTGCCGTATTCTTTCCGGCATGTTCAATGCATTCATACGGATTCGGACCACATGCAATGGACGCTGCCAGTGCATCCACCGAGGTCATCCCATGTTTATTGGAAGACAGACGGATCAGAATCCCGCCTTCCGTTCCCTCCAGATCCCCGCGATACACCTCGCTGCACACCGCCAGGATGCATACATAATGATCCGGATACTTCAGAAGAATCATCTGGGAGTTCGCGGGGATATCCCCAAAGCTTTTCGGAAAGGCCGGTCTTGTCCACCAGCATTTGTGCTGATAAACCGCAAGAATCCCCTGGCATTCCGGAAGCGGAAGCTTTGCACAGACTCCCTCCTGCGGATCAATGGTGAGCTGTGCCTCAAATTTCGGCTCTGTCTGCGAGGTCTCCCCCTTCATATACAAAAGGCAGCCATCCTCCTGTTCCTGCACCTCGATACGCAGCTCCAGTTTTTTCTTCTTGGCAAGTCCGAATTTGTCCTGAAATTCCCCCTGATAATGATTTGTGATCGGTTCTGCTGTAAATGAATACATTTTCCCTCCTTTTCTGCGATTCCCCCTTTTTTATTTCCCTCCGGCGGACATCAACACTGCCGCTTCAAACGGATGCAGCGTTACCCTCCTCCCGGAAACCTCTCTGTCATAATTATCAATGATCGTCCAATAATCGTTTTCGGGAAGCACGGCTTCCAGCTCATGATCTGAGAAATTACACAGTGTCAGAATGCTTCCGCATCCACTGGTCCTGCGATAGGCAAGAAGATTTTCCACATCCTCCCCATAAGGTACAAAATCTCCGTCTACCAGAATCTCCGCATAATCCGGGTTTCTTCTGAGCGCAATCAGTCTCTTCCAGAAAGATAAAATCGAATGCGCATCTGCAGACTCCTGCTCTGCGTTCAGCTCCTTGTATTCCGGGTTCATCGGAAACCACGGTGTGCCGGTTGTAAACCCGCCTTTTTCCTCTGCGGTCCACCGGAAGGGCGTTCGGGCATTGTCACGGGAAAGGTCCCAGACCGCCTGCATAATTTTTTCTTCGCTCGTCCCCGCCTCTTTTGCGACCCTGTACTGATCGTAGGTCTGAAGATCATTGTATTCTTCAATCGATGACAGATGAATGTTCCGCATGCCAAGCTCCTGCCCCTGATAGATAAAAGGAGTTCCCCTGCGCATCATAAGCATCACTGCCAGCATCGTTGCACCGTAATAGTTGCGTCCTGCTTCAGGAAGATAATAATCAATTTCTCTGGGCTGATCATGATTTTCCATACAGGGAGCAATCCAGCAGTTCTGTCCCAGAGACTGATAGGTCGCGTACATCCGGCTCTTCAATTCATCCGGAGTCCACTCTCTTCTATCATACCAGAACAGATTTGGTTCCTTCAGATTGATTGTGCAGAAGGAGAAATCAAAGATCATGGAGAAATAGCCATCCTCCAGAGAAACATACTTCTCCAGTCCTTCCCCCTTGACACCGCTCGCTTCTCCGACAGTCATGGCATTCACTCTTCCATAGGTCCTGTCGCGCATCTCCGTCAGGAATTCTCCGATCCCCGGCCGATTCAATGACCCCAGAGAAATCGTGACAAGTCCGTCCTCTCCGTCTGCCGGATAAGCGGGAAGCCCCTCCTGCTTTTTCAGATACGTGATAGCATCCATACGGAAGCCCGCAACCCCCTTGTCGAGCCACCAGTTCATCATGTCATAAATTTCCTGCCGAAGCTCCGGATTCTCCCAGTTCAGATCCGGCTGCTCCGCAGCAAATACATGAAGATAGTCATAGTCGGTTTCGCCAAGTCTGCTCCAGGCACTTCCTCCAAAAAGAGACCTCCAGTTATTCGGTGCCTCTCCGCCCTGTCTCTTTCTCAGGTAGAAGTACTTTCCGTATTTTCCCTCCGGATCTTCCTTCGCCTTCTGAAACCACTCATGTTGATCTGAGCAATGATTCACCACCATGTCCATGATGATCTGAATGCCGCGCTTCTTCGCTTCCGCAAGGAGCTCGTCAAAATCTGCCATCGTCCCGAACATCGGATCAATGGAATAGTAATCGGAGATATCATAGCCGTTATCTACCATCGGAGACGGATAGATGGGGCTCAGCCAGATAACATCTGCGCCGAGCTCCTTTATATAATCCAGCTTTGAAAGAATTCCTCGAAGATCTCCAATCCCGTCTCCGTTGGAATCGCAAAAGCTTTTCGGATAAATCTGATAAGCAATTGAATTTTTCCACCAGTATTTTTCCATAATCCGTTTCTCTCCCATCGTTTCCCTGTCTGTTATTTCCCGCTTTCTGCGCCTCGCGCGTTATGTCTTATCCTTTTTCAGGCAATAGCGCACCACCAGGATACCGGCAGCTGCCTGCATCACCATACACACGGAAAACAGCATTTTCATTCCGGCCAGATCCATCACAACACCGGCATACACGGCGCTGATCATTCCCGCCATGCAGCCGTACACCGCATCCATCAGATTATGCCCGAGATTCTTCTGTTCCCCATCCACATAGATTTCGGTCACCTCCCGCATCGTCGGAACCTGTACCGCATAAGCCGCATTGTTGATACAGGTTCCCAGAACAACCATAACAGGATGCACCGCCAGCAGATCCAGAATCAGCATTCCGCACGGAAGAATTCCAAGCAGTACATATCTGGTTTTCAGCGAAAGCCTGCATATTTTTCCCGCAAGAAGCAAAAGCGGAACCTGCATCATAATTCCGAAGAAATTATCTGCTCCGAACCAGCCTATGCTGCCGCCCAGATTTCTGATAATGGAAACCTTCAGGTTGTTGACAGGCGCCACCGCCATCCCGACGAGAAACAAAATTACAAGAAGACTTGTATAGTTTGAATTTCCAAGCAGAGCTTTCAGATCCTGAGAAGAATGCCTTGCCGCACGATGTTCCGTCCGAGCCACATCCGGAAGTGTAAAACTTGCCGCCAGCACAATGCCAATGGTGATCACGCCGCCCCGGATCATAATATCGTAGCCGTATCTTTCAATCATCTGCCCTTGAAAAAGCATGCCTGCCGCAAGTGTGAAGGGCCCCATTGCGCGCAGCTTCCCATATAACGCTCCGTCTCCCGGAAATGTATGAAGAATCCAGGCGTCCACGCAGGAAATCATCGGGCCAAATGTAAGCCCGATGATCGCATAAACAAGCGCAATCACACGGTTATCTGCAGAAAAGTGCGACAGCAGCACGGACAGCATCAAAACCAGCAGGCTGATGAGCAGCACCGGCTTCTTGTTTGACTGTGCCCGGTCACAGATTCTTCCCAGAAGAAGAGATCCTGCGAACGCACAGGCCTGATACCCAAATACAGCTGCAGATAATCCGGTATTGGAAATCCCGTTTTCTACGAGAAGCGCCGTAATATATCCGCAAAAGGTGGCATAATACCCCCAATACCCCAGCTGAATCAATGCAAAGCAAAAAATCTGTCTCTTTTTCATCTTCTAAGCAGTAATGCCTCAAACGGCTTCAATGCAATAACAGGTTCCACGGTGCTTCTCCGATAATTCGACATCAGAATTTCAGGAGCTCCTTCAAGCTCCAGAGAGATCTCCTTGTCCTGGAAATTCAGAATAATAAGAAGCGTTGCAGCTTCGTCACTCCGTTCAAACGCAATCACATTTTTCTTTTCCCGGTAGCAGGGAATGAACTTTCCATAGGTGAGTACCTCTGTGAATTCGGAGTTTGTGCGGAGCCGGATCATCTCCTTATACCAGTTCCAGAGAGAATCCGGATCATCCATTTCCCGCTCTGCGTTGACCTCCGGATAATTCGGGTTTGCCGGAAGCCAGGTCTTGTCCGCATCTGAAAATCCGGAGTTTTTCGATTCATTCCAGGGGAACGGCATCCGGCTGTGGTCCCGGCTCTGCAGGGTCACCTCTTCCCAGGCCTTCTGCCGGTCATAGCCATATTCAAGTGCTCTCTTGTACTCTTCCTTTGTCTGGATATCCGCATAATCATCAATCGTCGGAAGGTAATTGTTGCGCATTCCAAGCTCCATGCCCTGATAAATCAGCGCACTGCCCGGCCGCATCACATTGAGAAGCCCCAGCATCGAAGCGCCGTAGAAGTTCTGTCCCTCCTTCGGAAGCATACGGTCGATCATTCTTGAGAGGTCATGCCCCTCCAGCATCGGAAGATACCAGCAATCCTCTTCCGTTGCCTCGACCTTTTCAAACAGCGTTGCCTTAAACTCCTCCGCGGTCCAATGGTTTAAATCAAACCAGAAGAAGTTCGGTGCCTTCTTGTCCAGATGCTCCAGCGAGAATTCGAAAATGGTCGAAAAGTAGCCATCCTTCTGGGAAATGAACTTCGGAAGCTCCCCATCGCGAACGCCGCCAACTTCTCCGATTGTGATCACCTGATCCCGGATTTCTTTTCTCCCATAGGTTCTGTCCCGGATTTCTGCCAGAATTTCTCCGATTCCGGAGACATTCAGCGAACCGTAATTGGGAGAGCACAGTCCATCCGGCGCATCTGCCGGATATGACGGAAGCCCAGGCTGCTTTTTAATATAGGTAATCGCATCCAGCCGAAAGCCTGCGATGCCCTTGTCCAGCCACCAGTTCATCATGTCATAGATCTGCTCCCGCATTTCCCGGCAGTCCCAGTTCAGATCCACCTGCTCCTTCGCAAATACATGAAGATAATAGTAGTCACTGCCTGGCACCTTCTCCCAGACGGAGCCTCCGAAGATGGATCTCCAGTTGTTCGGGGGATTTCCGTTCTCACCTTTCCGGAAGAAGAAATACTTCCCATACGGGCCCTCCGGATCCCGAAGAGCCTTCTGAAACCACTCATGCTGATCCGAACAATGATTGACAACCATATCCAGAATGAACCGGATACCCAGCTGCTTCCCGGTCTCAACCATCCGGTCAAAATCCTCCATCGTGCCGAACATCGGATTGATCTGATAGTAATCCGATACATCATATCCGTTATCCACCATCGGTGAAGCGAAGATCGGATTCAGCCAGACCGTATGAATTCCCAGCGATTTCAGATATGGAAGCTTCTCCGTAATTCCGTTCAGATCTCCGATTCCATCTCCGTTGCTGTCCCGAAAGCTTGCCGGATAGACCTGATAAATCACTTCTTTGTGATACCATTTCCTGTTTTCCATTTCGTTCTCCTTTAAAAAATGCATTTCTCATCAAGAATTTGTCTCCCTCGACATATTTCCGATAAGAAATGCATTTTCACAATTCGCGTATTTTCTGTTTCAGCGGCTATGGTCCGCCTTTATCATCAGCCCTTTACAGCACCTTCAATCACACCATTGATGATCCACTTCTGAAGCAGGATATAAATGATGATGATCGGAATGATCGTTACGAATACCGCAGGGAAAATAAGCTCCCACGGATTGCCGTACTGTCCTGTTTTCAGCTTGGCAAAATACAGCTCCAGTGTCAGCGTTGTGGTCTTGTCGGAATTACCAATGACCAGGAACGGGAGCAGGTAGTCATTCCAGATCCACATAGCATTGATAACGATTACCGTAACCGTCGTGGACTTCATCAGTGGCATAACCACCTTGAAAAACATTTCAAAGATGTTCGCGCCGTCCAGCATGGCAGATTCTTCCAGTGAAATCGGAACATTCTTGAAAAATCCGTGATACAGGAAGATCGACATACTGATGCCGAAGCCTCCGTACATAAAAATCAGTCCAGGAATGTTCTTCGCTCCTGCCTTCTCCGCAATCGAAACCAGCGGATACATCAGCGACTGAAACGGAATCAGCATCGCTGCGGTAAAACACAGATACATGAAATCGGAAAGCTTGCTCTTGGCTCTGGTCATGCCCCATGCTGCGAATGACGAAACCAGCACCAGCAGTGCCACGGAGAAGAAGGTCACAATGAACGTAACTCCAAGACTTCGCCAGAAATTAATCTCATTCATGGCTTTCACGATATACTGCAGCGTAAAACTGGTCGGAAGAGCTGTCGGATTGTTCAGAATCTCGTTGTTGTTTTTAAAGGAGTTGAATACCAGAAGCAGCAGCGGCGAAATTACCAGGACCGCAATCAGAATCAGCACGGCATGCAGAAGAATCTGATCTGCCCGATGTTTGGTTGACATTGTTTTCAGCTTTTTGTCCTGTGCTGCCATCACATCTCCACCTCCCTGCTGCTCGTAATCTTAACCTGAATCAGAGAAATCGCCGCAATAATCACAAAGAAAACAACTGCCTGAGCCTGGGCAAGGCCATAATCCGGCGGGCGTGTGTCGCTTGTAGTGCGAAGGATCTGTGTCGCCAGAGTCCTCGTGCCAAAGTTTCCGTCCGTCAATGCCACGTTCTGATCCAGCAGCATGAAGCATCTGGACAGTACCAGGAACAGTGCAATGGTAAAGGAAGGCATCAGGAGCGGCACCTTGATTTTCCAGAAGATCTTCCAGTTGCTCGCACCGTCGATCTTGGCTGCCTCAATGTATTCCGGAGAAATGTTGTTCAGGCCGACGGTGTAAATCAGCATCATGTAGCCCGCCCATTGCCAGGTGACAACAATCACCAGTGCCAGCATAGCCTTCCACTTGTCCTGCAGCATATTCTGGAACAGCGGAATCTGGAGGAAGCTGCTTCCACCGAAAAGCATCTTGGAAAAGATAATTTCGAAGACGAACTGCCAGATGTATCCAAGTGCCAGACCACCGAGAAGATTCGGTACAAAATAAATGGTCCGGTAAATCCCGCCGCCCTCCTTCACACTGTTTGCAAGAAGTGCCATCAGAATGGAAATAATGTTGACAACTGCAACAGAGGCTAACGTAAAGACCACCGTATAAAACAGTGCGGAAATAAACTTCTTATTGGAAAATACCTTGGCGTAGTTCTCAAATCCCACAAAGGACTCGTACCAGGCTCCTCCGCCATTAAAGTAGGTTCCTCTCCACCCGGTGAAGGAATAAAGGACACCGACAACAAACGGAATAAATACGACGGCGATGAATAATATAAACGCCGGCAAGGTTAACGGGATCAGTCTTTTCTTGTAATAGCGGTCCATGGAAAACCCCCATTCCCATTTCTTTGAAACGAAAGGGGCGTGTCATTCACACGCCCCTCAATTGTTCTATACCTGCCAATGATAATCAAAGGCCTGCGGCTTCCTCCCAGCTGGAGATCAGATAATCTGCAATATCCGAATATGCATCATCCGGCCACTCCGCCTTGTTGAGGTAATTCTCCATCAGATACTGGCCCAGCGTATACTGTGCCCATCCTGCAGGAGCGCCTGCATATGCATTTGTGATGGTCTTGCCCTCTGCCATGTAGGAAAGAATGGAATCGCCAAGGCTGTAGCCTGCGGAAACCTCATTCGGATCTGCGTTCCAGGGAATCATGGACATCTGATTCTTTACAAAATCAATACCTTCATCCGTCTGATAAAGCCATGCAAGGAACGCCTCTGCCTTCTCCTTCTCTTCCTCATCACACTTCGCATTGATCGCCCAGTAAAGCGGAACAAATACCGGAATCGATGTGTTGATCTGCTCCTGCGTCAGGCCGGACAGAATCTCATCATCCGTTGCGCCAAGCTTGATCGGAAGGAAAGTAAGTGTGTCGCCGATTTCCGAATTGGCACTTACATAACCGTTGTATGCCCAGTTGCCCTGCTTTACGAAGATCGCCTTGTGGTTTGCGAAATTCTGGGTCTGCATGTCGTAGCTGCCTGTGGTAGATTCAATCAGCTCCGGTCCGCGGGCCGTTGTGCCGTGAGCGGTAAGAACATCTGCCAGCTCTGCATATCTCTCGAACAGCTTATGTCCGGCCTCCAGCTGCTCTGCTGTTGTATTGGCTGCGTCAAGAGATGTCGGGTAAACCGCATCAATCGCGATATTGACAAGATGATCACCATAGGTCCATTTCTCAGCGCCCGCTACTGCAAAAACGCCTTCCAGCTGGCCGGAGAGATCATCCTTTGCCTGGAAGTCAAAGGACTTGCCGGAGAGAACCACCGGATCTGCAGATCCGTTCTTGATGAAATCGTCGCAGGCATCTACCATGGCAACGAACTCTTCATAGCTTGCGGTCTTGTATGCGTCGATCCATGCATCTACATTCTCTTCGCCGAACAGAGAAGCCAGCATTTTGGTGTCTGCAATGTAGCCATAGCCCTCTACGGTGTAAGGAATTCCATAGTTGGTAGAGCCATCACGGGTCAGGATGTTTGCTTCCGGAACAGCATCCGCCAGTGCCTTGAAGTCCTCATTGGTTGCTTCTGCAAGGTCCATCGAAAATCCGCCTTCCAGGTACTCCTGCAGATACTGGGAATCCTGAATCGTAAAGATGGTCGGCATATGCTCCGAGTTAAGCTCCGTTCGAAGAACCGGCGCGGAATCTGCACCGGAGCCAAGAGTAAAGAGTTTGATCTTGACGCCCTTCTCGGCAGAGTAAGCATCAACCGCAGCCTGCATGCCATCCGCGATCTCACCCTTACCATTGAAGATATAGAAGTCATAATCTGTGCTGCTGTCCGGTGTCGGGGTTGCAGCCTCTGCTCCATCCGCAGCAGTAGAATCTGCCGAGTCCGAGCTCGAAGAGGAGCCGCAGCCTGCCAGCATTCCGGCAGTCATCGCGCCAACCAGTAACAGTGAAAGCCACTTCTTTTTCATAAAATACCCTCCTTAAAGACGCTTGTCCTTTTGTTCCCCGACGGTGTGCTCACCGTCCTCTGCAATGTGTAACTATAAGCTAGCACCAGGTCTTGTTTATGTCAATCGGTTATCATATATTTTGTTACTAGTTGCTGATTATATGCGTCTTGTTTTGTGCACTATTACCGCACAGTCTCGCCGGCTAATCGGTTTTTCGCCCATGTGTCCTTCTTTTTTCTGTGGAATTGTTTGATAAACAGCAAAAAACAAGCCATTATCGTATGATAACGGCTTGTCCTTTTTGAAAACATATAAATCAGGCAAAATAGCCCTTTATATTCCTCTGGTCATCATGGAATGCAAGTGTACCGGTCAGATCTGCTGTCACGCCGTCTTCCGCCACCTCAAGGCGCAGCGTCTCCGCCCCGCAGGTTTCAATCCACCGAAGAGACAGCTCCAGGCAGCTCTCCTTACTCCAGTAAGCCGCCGCAAGAAGACGATCCAGAATTCCTGTAGCCAGATGGCTCTCACGCCACATTCCATCCAGTCCCACGAGGATATCCTGTTCCGCGCTTCCGTTCTGATCAGCAGAATTCTCCACAAAAAGCTTCATCCGAAGCGTCATCGGATCCTCTGTCTTCGTAATCAGAAGATCGGTAACCATGATTTCTCCGATTGCATCCGAGCATCCCTGCAGAAGTCCGTAAGCATCCAGCCGAAGAGGCTCTGCAAAGTGAAGCCTTCTTCCGTACAGTTTTCCGGAAGCGCTTCCGCAAGGTCTGAATTCCGGAGCAGGAAGAGACAGGCTCTTCAGTCTTCTCTGCAGCCGCTCTGCCTTTTCCGGTTCCTCCTTAAGACTTGTTTCTGAAGGAATTTTCTCCAGAAATTCCCACAATACGTCCAGTGTCTTCTGAGCCCAGTGCGCACCGGATGCGTTCTCCATGATTGCAATTTCCATGTTCTTATCCGGAACCACAACGGTAAACTGCCCCATCGCTCCATCCGCCCGGTATACGCCCTCCGGCTGACACATCCAGATCTGATACCCATAGCCCTGGAAATTATCCGTAGCAGGAGGGTTCACCTTCGCCTCTGATGCGGTATCTATCTGCTTCGATACCGCCGCACGGACAAAGTCCTCTGCAAGAATTCGTTCTCCGTTCCATATGCCGCCATTCATATAAAGCTTCATCAGACGGAAATTGTCCTCCAGCGTCGCAAAAAGCCCCGCTCCGCCGGTTTCAATGCCGTCAGAGGTCCGAATCCACTTATGGTTTGCACCATCAATCCCAATCTTCTGATAGAGATTCTCCATCAGAAACTCATGCATCCCCATCCCGGTTTTCTTCTTCACAATTGCGGCCAGCATGGAGGATCCCGTCGTGTTATACATGAACGCCGTTCCAGGCTCATCCACAACCGGTATGGACAGGAAATCGCGGATCCAGTGTTCGGATGCCTTCGGTTCCTCTCTCATTCCGCTGCCCATGCAAAGGACATTGCGAATCGTCAGCTTTTTCAGGTATTCCGACGGATTTTCCGGTGCTTCCTCCGGGAAAATATCAATCAGCCGTTCGTCCAGTGACAGCTTTCCCTGTGTGTATGCAATTCCGATTGCCGTTGCAGAATAGGTCTTCGAATGAGACTGCTCGCCATGCCGGATCCCGGGCGCAAACGGCGTCCACCAACCCTGCGCACACAAAATGTCATTGCGCATAATCATGATTCCATGCGGTTCGGTAAATCCGCTCTCCAGCTGATCCAGAAGCCATTCCACCGCATCAGAAGGAACACCGGCGCTTTCCGGCGTTCCTGTTGCAAAAATATCCTTCTTCATCTGCCCCTCCGGTCCTTACTTTTCCCCGTTATACCTCAAGAACGAGGTTGCCATTATGCAGAATCCGGAAACTCTTTCCGGCAAAATCGGCATGGAGCTCTGCGACATCCCCGTTGCTGCTGCAGCGGCGGATTTTCAGCTCCTGCTCGCTGCAGGGAAGAAGTTCAAAGCTTCCGTCAAAGGCCTCCGCCTCATTTCGGAACCTCATCATCGCCAAAAGCTTTTGCACCACCGGACGTTCGATTTCTTTTTCGATTTCGTCCACAGAATAATAGTGGCGGTTGATGTTGCGCCCTTCCTTTGTTTCCTCGAGAAGCTTCAGATCGTTCTTGCCGGCCAGCATTCCTACGTAGTAGACCTGCGGAATTCCCGGTGCAAAGAACTGCACCGCACGTGCCAGAAGGTACGAGGCATCATCATCTCCCATAGCGGAATAATAGGTGCAGTTCACCTGATATACGTCCAGATTGTTATAGGCTGCCGTGTTATAGATCTTCTTCACATTCGCGCCGAACTTGAAAATATCCTCCTTCGTGCGTTCAATCTCTTCATCCGGAAGCAGATCCTTGACGTCCACAACGCCGATTCCGTCATGCGTATCCAGCGTCGTAAACTGTCTCCGGGGACAGATGGTCAGCCAGTTTTTCAGGTACTGCGTCTGCCCGTAGTACAGCGCATTCAGGAGCAGCATCGGAAGAGCGAAATCATACACGTAATATCCGTGCTTTTCAATTTTGATCGGCATTGTATAGTGCTCGTGAATTTCCGGAAGCACCATGCAGCCAAAGGGACTCACAATATCCTGTGCATCCTTCAGCACATTCCAGATTTCAGGCTCTACAAAGAAGCAGGAGGATCCCGCCTTTTTCGTGGCATATCCGACCGCATCCATGCGCACGATGGAAATCCCATGTTCGCACAGCGCCTCCAGGTTCTCCCTCACAAAGCTTTTTCCGCAATCACTCTGCAGATTCAGATCGATCTGCTCTTCGCCGAAGGTGCACCAGATTTTTTCCCGGGTACCGTCCGCAAACGCTGCTTCCACGTAAGGAGCTCTTGGCTTTCTCTTATAGATGGCATCCACCTCTTCCTGCGTAGGCTCGCCGTTTTCCCAGAAATCCTTGTAACGGATGAACAGGTCCTTATATGCGGACTGATCCTTTTTTTCCAGAAACTCCTGATAATATTTGCTGTGTGCCGAGATGTGATTGATCATAAAATCACACATCAGGTAATAGCTCTTTGACAGCTCCTCCACGTCATCCCAGTCGCCAAAGGCCGGATCCACAATGTCATATTCCATCGGAGCAAAACCGCGGTCTCCGGACGACGGGAAAAACGGCAGAATATGTACGCCTCCAACCGTTCCCGCAAAGTACTTCTTCAGAACCTCTCCAAGATCTCTGATGTTATTCCCCATCGAATCCGGATAAGTAATCAGCATGATCTTATTGCTCAATGTTTTCATTTATATTTCTCATCCTCTTTCTGTTCCTGCCGTCATGTTTACTTCATGCACAGTTCACCATCCGTCGGCAGAGGCTTCAGCTTCGCCGAAGGGAGTGTCTGATACCAGAATGCCACGCTGCTGTAATCGTCATATCTGGGCCCTGTCCATCCCATATTGTCAAAGGTCATACGGAAATCATGTTCAAAATGGATCGGATCCGGAACGTGGAACCGGTACAGCTGAAATCTCTGCTGGCTGTTGTACTGTTCCTTCTGGTTTCCGGTGATGGAAAACATCCCGCTGTACAGACCACTGTAGGTCTGATACTGCTTGGTATAGATATCATTTCCAAAGCCATAGGAGCCGCCGAAATAGTCCTCCGTCCCGGTATAGTGCATCGTCGGATAGATATCTCCATCCATGTACATTCTGGCTTCCCCCTCAACCCAGCAGGTGTTGTTCCCATTTACACCGACCGCCATCGTAAGGCCCAGAAACTGTCCCTTCCCTTCTATTCCGTCAATCACTGTATAGCTTCTCCCCTTTGTCACAGGGTGCTCCTGACGATAGGACGCGTGAAAATATCCAATGTTCTCAGGGAGCGAAGTTCGTTCTCCCGTAATGCAGTAGAACAGCGTCTTCTCCTCTGTACTTCGATTCTCCATTGTGATGCGGCAATGCTTCTGAAACGGCATCTCAAAATACGAATTGAAGCCCCTTCCGGGAGCCGTCATCATAACCGCAGAACTGAATGCGGGATATTTCCCGTCGCGGTCCTCAAAATTCTCGTCATACGCGCAGCCAAAGAAGGCAGACAACGGAGCCTCTACAGACGGATTCTCCTGTCCTTCCCAGTACATTCTCAGAATGAAGCTGTGTCCGACATATCCCGTAAACCACATATGCTGAATGATTCCTGGGCCCTCCGTATCCACCAGAGCCCTCTCTTCTCCGGGCTGAATGGAAATACAGGGAGACAGCTTGGTACAGTCTCCGCCTCTTCCGCCCCCGCCACGGGTGCCTGTCGGATTCTCCGCAGAAAATAAAAAAGTCTCAGCATTTCTGATAAGCGCATAGTCTTTCATAATTCTCCCATCCTTTACTGCATTTTGATCAATAATACTGTCTGTCCACTTCCTTCTTTGGAGAAAATGCAAGGCATTCTCTCATGACAATCCTGTGCATCTTTCATTCACTGTGTCCACACATTGCAGAAATGTTTGTTTTGCAAGCAAATGGTATGCTCAGCGCTTATCATATCATTTTTCATCCTGCTCTGCCTTACAAATATCTGCCCCGGAATTTGTCTATTATGGACAAAAAAAGCATCTTCAAAAACAGAAAGTCAATAATCCACATTTGAATTTCCGTATCTTTGATATACTACATTACGGCAAAGTTATTGTTTTTATCTTCTTTACAAAGGTGATTGAAATTATGCGAAAACGTATTTTTGAAATAATAGAAGTTGCTTCCGATAATGATAAAGCCAGCCGTTTTTATGACGTCTTCATGATGTCATCCATCATTATCAGCTTGCTCCCCTTATGTACGAAATCAGAAGCCAAATGGACAATCACTATTGATATGCTCACAGTAGTGATATTCATTGCAGATTATCTGTTGCGGCTGTTTACAGCAGATTTTAAATATCCAGAACTCAAAGGGGCAGCATTTATTCGCTATCCATTCTCTTTTATGGCAATAATTGATCTGCTTTCAATCCTTCCATCTTTTGGAGTTTTGAATCCGAGCCTTAAAATTTTTAAAATCCTGCGACTAGTCAGAACACTAAGAGTTCTTAAAAGTTTAAAAGCATTAAAAACATTCAGAGCATTAAAATTTTTCAGATACTCCCGGTCAGTCGAAATGATTGTGGAAGTAATAAAATCACAGAAGGAACCACTAATTACGGTTGGTGGAATGGCTGTAGGCTACATCTTGATAGCCGCGCTTATTGTTTTCAATGTTGAACCCGAGAGTTTTCATACCTTTTTTGATGCCGTTTACTGGGCATGCGTTTCCTTGACAACGGTAGGATACGGAGATATATATCCAGTTTCAACAGCAGGAAGAATTGTGACAATGCTTTCTTCCGTTGTAGGAATAGCGATTGTTGCCTTGCCATCAGGAATCATAACTGCAGGCTACATGGACGCCCTGCAAAATCAGAAGAACTCTGAGGAATAGTCTCTGGTTTCCCACACTCTCTTTAGTCAAATAGAGAAGGGCGTATGAAAAAATTTCCGTTTTTCATACACCCTTCTTTTTTCTGAAACTATGTTTTTTCACAGTTCCTTCACCATCTGAATCTCTGCAATCTGTTCCCCTGTCCGCAGCCGGAACGCATTCGGGATACGGCCCACTTCAGAAAATCCCATCTTCCGGTACAGCCGCAGCGCCCGTTCATTGTTCTCAAACACTCCCAGTTCCATCTGTGTATACCCAAGTTCACCGACAAACGAAATAGATTTTTCCAGCAGAATTCTTCCAAGCCCAATCCCGCAGTACTCCTGAATCAACGCAATTCCAAGCGATGCCCGGTGACAGACTTTTTCAGTGCTGCCAATCGCATTGACTCCGACATTTCCGACAATTCGTCCTTCCATCCCTTCTTCATTCAGTTCAAGCGTTGCCAACATAAAATTACGTCCGCCGGAAGCCAGATTCTCCAGAAAAGTGCGTTCCTCTTCCACCGAGCTTCGCACCTCATCCGGATAACGGATCATATATGGAGTTTCATCGGAAACCTGTCTCAGATAGGCCAGCATTTTCTCTGCATCCGCAGTTGTTACTTTCCGAATCCGCACATTTCGATTTCCTGCCTGAATGATCTCTTCCATTCCCATGGCAGCCTCCTTTTCTCTGAAATCGTGGTATGATGAACGATAAGTGGTTCTGATTCATTTACAGGAACGATTTATTTTCAGAACATCATAACACAGAAGCAGAAGAAAGAGGTAAATCATGGGACAGCGTTTGACAAAGGGCGATGTAGCCAAAATTGAAGCAGAAATTGAAATGAGGCGGGTCAAGCTCCGTCCGAAGCTGACTGCTGCCGTTGCAGAAGCTGCCGCACAGGGTGACCGTTCTGAAAATTTCGAATATTATGCCGCAAAAAGAGAAAACGGACATAACAACAGCCGGATCCGCTATCTGGAGCGGATGCTCCGCACAGCGGAGATTGTCGAGGATGCACCGGAGGATGAGGTTGGTGTCGATAAGGAAGTGACTATCTACATCCCGGAGGATGACGAGGAGGAGGTCTACACTCTGGTAACCCCCATCCGTGCAGATTCCCTTCATAACATTGTCAGCATTGAATCTCCGATCGGGAGGGCGCTGCTTCACCGCCATGTCGGTGATACCGTCACCATTCATGTCAGTGATTCCTACTCCTATCGCGCAGAAATCCGGGAAATCAAGGATTCTGCTTCCGCAGGTGAGCTGGATATTTCTGAGTTTTAATCTGCTGTTCCGTAATCGCTGACAGGAACGTTTCCAGCCAGATATCCAGATACATCATAATTTGAAGAGGGCAAGGTGTCTTCCACCTTGCCCTCCTCCTGCATCTACGCAGAAAGCCTTCTCAATATAAGCAGGTGCTCTCATCCGATCAGGCGGAACACCTTCACCCCGTGTGCCGGCACCTCTGTCGCAATCGTTCCATCCGTGATGGTCGAATTCGTCTTGTCCCAGAGCTCGTGCAGCTGCATGGTCTGCGGAACGGTTCCATCTTCCCCTTCAATCCCGAGTGTCTCCAGAGAGACGCTGCGTACTCCATCCTCATCGGATAAGTTGAAGATCGCCACCGTCACATGTCCGTCGGCGCAGTCCGTATTCTCCCAGACTGCCATCTTGTCATTTCGCAGAATCTGTCTTCCGAAATGCTGTCCGTCATTCAATGCAAGAAGCTCCTTGTTCGTCAGCATCCGTACCTCTTCATCCAAAAGCTTCGTCAGCTCGCCGCCGATCATGAGCGGAGCTCCGAACATGTTCCAGAGTGTCAGCATCGTACGGATCTCTGTGGTCGTAAAGGCAGAACGGCGTTCTTCGCCGAAGGTCTTTCCGATCACACCGATCGGGAGCATATCGCAGTCCGGATAGCAGCCGCAGGTCACATGATCCTGCCACTTCTCGCAGCGGCTGAACATATCCAGAAGAAGCGGCCAGCTATCCCAGAAGTCATCGGTAATCCGCCACATGTTCGCATTCTTTGCATAGAACCATGCACGATCAATATGTGCCGGTCCCGGAGAAAGCGACAGGACAATCGGGCGTCCCGTTTTCAGAATGGCACGATGAATCATCTCGGTCTCATGCCATCCCGAAAACTCCTCTGTCTGGTTTCCGTCCGGGTACTGTCTGGAATCGCAGATATCATCACATTTGATAAAATCAACTCCCCAATCCGCATACATCTGAATCAGGGAATCGTAATATGCCTGTCCTGCAGAAATGTCCCGAACACCGTACATATCCGGATTCCACGGACAGATCGAATACGGATCCGCGACCTGATCCGCCGTCATATCCGTTCCGAGCACCGGAAGATGCCGGAAGGCTGCCGCTCTCGGAATTCCGCGCATGATATGAATACCGAACTTCAAACCCAGACTGTGGACATAAGCCGCAAGCTCCGTAAAGCCCTTTCCGCCTGCTGCAGACGGGAACCGGTTTTCCGCAGGCTGAAGCCGTCCGTACTCATCCATCGCATCGTCTCCAAACGGAATGTACTGAATTTCCGGCCTTTTCGTCCCCGCATCTCTCGAATACCACTCAATGTCGATGACCACATACTCGTATCCCGCCGGCTTCAGATGATCCGCAAGATACTGTGCGTTGGCCTTTACCTCCGCTTCCGTCACCGAGGTGTCGTAATAATCATAGCTGTTCCACCCCTTCGGCGAGGACATCGCAAAGCTGTTCTTGTTCATTTCCCCTCCTTCTGCCGCGGATTTTCCACGGCTACATACCGGCACGTCATAATTGGTATGCTAAAATAATCATATTTTGGTACTTGTTACCATTCCACTTGTATTTATACTGAATACTTAATTCCGGAAGTTCATCGTCACAAACCAAGTATCGTAACAGCTATTATACATCCAACAATATCCACAAGGGAGGATTTATCATGAGTGAGTCACAGAACACTGTACAGGACAGCAGACTGCGCAAGCTGGTTTTTGCCGGCGTATTCGCAGCCATCACCTATGTCGTATTTACCTATCTTGCCATCCGCATTCCCACTCCCGGAGCAGGTCAGGTTTCCATTCATCTCGGAAATGCCTTCGTCGTCCTCGGCGCACTCCTTCTTGGCAGCCTGTACGGCGGAATCGGCGGAGCCGTCGGACTTACCATTGCAGATCTGATCGATCCTGTCTACATTGTGGAAGCTCCGATCACCTTTGTGATCAAGTTTCTGATCGGCCTGCTTGTCGGTCTCGTTGCGCACAAGCTCGGCCACATTTCCACCGAAACGGATAACAAAAAGGTCCTTCGCTGGGTTGTTCTTGCAACCATCGCAGGGCTTGCCTTCAATGCAATCTTCGACCCGCTTCTTCGTTATTTCTACAAGATTCTGATTCTCGGAAAGCCCGCTGCAGAAGTTTCCTTCGCAATCAATTTTGCTGTAACTCTTCTGAATTCTGTGGTATCCGCTGTGATTGTCGTTGTTCTCTACATGGCTCTCCGCGCACCACTGAAGAAGCTTGGTCTGTTCTTCCGATTCTGACACAAATATCTTTGTGCCTTCAGGCCGGCCAGTCACTGCTTTCCTTTTCCAAGAGAGGCCATGGCTCTTGCAAGAAGCGTATGATGTACCTTCATGGCGCCTGTGGGACAGAATTCCTGACAGCAGAAGCAGCCGATGCATTTATGCCGGTTTACCACAGGCTTTCCATCCGTCATCAGGATGGCATGTGCCGGACAGGTTCTGCTGCATTTCCCGCAGCCTGTGCACTCCTTCTTCGTCACTCTTGGGCCGGATGCAAGCGCAATCTTCAGAAATCCGGCCGTCAGTCTTCCGACTGCACCTTCCGAGCCAAACGAAATGCTCCGCTTCAGAGTATTTCGTTTGAAATCCGGAATGGCATACTTCTCCGGTCTGCTTCCGCATAGCTCTATCTCTTTCCGGCTTCCGGGGGCAACACCCCGTTTCCATGCCTCTTCCAGATACAGGATATCCGAACGCTGCATCCCAATCAGAGATGCACAGATCAAATCCACCGCATAGGTCACTTCAGATGCCGCCAGCACACCGATATGCCGCGGCGTTCCGCTCGTCGGACCGTTTCCTTCCATTCCGTCCACTGCATCCACAATGGCAAGCCGGATCTTCGGTCTGAAATATTCATTCAGATCCACCAGCATATTGGCAAAGGCCGCAGGCTCCGGAAACCGCATGTGGTACTCCGGCTTCGTTGTTCCCGGAACCACGCCGAACAGATTCTTGGCACTGCAGGTCATTCGCAGCATGGCGTGCGTCTTCAGCTTTGCAAAGTCAATGATCACATCCGCCTGATCCAGCCACCCGGTATAATCAAATGCCTTTGCGCTGATCGCTTCCGGAAATACCGCCTTTCGCACGGAAGTATCCAGATTCAGTTTCGCCCCCGTTTCCTCAATTCTCTCATAGCCGGCACCCCGATATGCACTCTGAAGGGCGCCCCTGGTAAACAGACCTCCGGGACTGTCTCCGACAATCACCTCCGCTCCTCGCTCCACAAGCATCTCGCACAAGGCCGCAACAAGCTCCGGATGTGTGGTTACCGCCTTATTCTCCGCGGCCCCTGTCACAAGATTTGCCTTAATGGCAACGGTCATGCCCGGTGATACAAAATCCAGTCCGCCTAGCGGAGCCAGAAGCTCCCGCATGGCAGACCGGACCGTATTCTTCTCATAATTATCACAGGGAACCAGCGATACCCTGAATTTCTTTTCTGTGCTCATGTCAGGCATTCCCTTTCAGATGCTGGGAATTCCTGTTCAGAATATAGTAGGCTGCTTCGGCCATCTTATCATTTCCCAGAGCCTTTGCGATCTGAGGATAATGTGCCTCGAAATAGGCAAAGCTGAAGCTGCTGCTCCCGTTTAATCCGGCCGGAATGCCACAGGTCAGATAATTCAGAAACAGTGACATTTCATCTCCCGGCAGAGTTCCGTTCTGAACAGCCGCTGCAATCACCGGATTTGCACTGACATAATAGGAAGCATCGAACACGTCCTTGAAATCCGCAGCGGTAAACGGCTGTCCGCTTACCGTTTTGTAAAGATATCCGGAAATCCAGCCTTCTGCATAAAGTCTCTGAAGGACATCTGCGGGAATCCGGTATCCTTCCTGCAGAAGCTGCATAATATCGGTCTCACTGACGGTCTGATACTTGATTCCCTGCTTGAGTTGCTCATAGATTCCGTTGGAATCGGTATACGGATTCAGAAGCGATGACTTCAGCAGCGTCAGGAACGGGTACTGCACCGTCCATTTCGATTCATATGCGGGTCCTGCCGCCTGTACTCCAAGTGACAGCGCCGGCATGCCTGCCGCGCAGCCCAGGCTCATTACTGCCGCTGACATCAGTGCAATTACCTTGATCTTCTTTCTGTTTTCTTTTCTGCTCATCTTCAGTTCCCTCTCATACAAAATCACTCCGAACGAAGTGCATCAATCGGATTCAACCGGCTCGCACGCCTTGCGGGTGCCCAGCCGAAAATAATTCCAACCACTGCAGAGAAACCAACTCCCAGCAAAATAGCCCCCGGGGAAATGGTAAAATTGCTTTTAAGCGCCTTTGCCCCGGCAAAGGCGATCAGCATGCCAAACGCAACTCCAATCAGACCTCCCAGGAGTGACAGCGTAATGGATTCGATCAGAAACTGCATCTGGATCCGGATCGGCTCTGCTCCGAGAGCCTTTCGAAGGCCGATCTCCTTCGTCCGTTCTGTCACGGAAACGAGCATCATATTCATGATACCAATCCCCCCCACCAGAAGCGCAATGCTGGCAATTCCCCCAAGCATCGTGGTCATCATTCCTTCCACAGTGTCCATGCTGCTCATCAGACTTTCCAGATCGATGACACTGTAGGCATTGTCCGCTCCGTTATAGATATTATCGAGCACTCTCCGGAGATTCGATTCCACCTCACTGTTGGAATACCCATCCGCAATGTACACATCGAGACTCGTGACATTGGCCGCCCCGGACATCGTCAGCGCATTGCGGTAAGGAATGATCACGGAGCCGTCAAGATCCGATGTATCCATGTAATAAGACATCAGCGAATTATCCTTCTTTTCGATACCGATGATCCTATACTGATACCCGTCCAGCATTACCGTGTTGCCCAGCACCTGACGCCCCTGCATCACGTTCTTCACAAAATCCATGTCCACAATGCACACCCGGGTGTCTCCGTTTGTTTCCGCATCGTTGAATGCACGACCGGACTGAATGATGTCATTTCGTCTGAAGTAAATCGTATCCTTTCCGCTTACCGAAATCTTGTCACAGACATTTCCCTCGCTGACTGCGGTTGTTGTGACAGAAACCGTCGGAGAGATTCCGCCGACTCCCTCCGCCTTTTCAAGAAGTGCAAGGTCACTGTCGGAAAGCCCGCTTTTCAGGGCTGTTCCCGGAGCACTCACCGTCAGTGTTCCGGCTCCCAGTCCCTCGAACTGGTCCATCACCGTAGAGGTTACTCCCTGAACAATGGTAATCAGGCCGATTACCGCCGCAACTCCGATGACAATTCCCAGCATCGTCAGGAAGGATCGCATTTTATTGTTCTTAATATTCTGCAGAGACATTCGAAAGCTCTGCCCGATCAGCTTAAGCATCCTCCAGTCCTCCCGCGCTGATATTCCCATCCAGGATTCTGACGATCCTCTGTGCATGAGCAGCGATCTTGCTGTCATGCGTAATCATGATGATGGTTCTGCCCTCTTCATTCAGCGAATGGAACAGCTCCATGACCTGTCGTCCCGTATTCTGATCCAGCGCACCGGTCGGCTCGTCAGCAAGAAGAATCGTCGGATTGTTCGCAACCGCTCGCGCAATCGCAACTCTCTGCTGCTGTCCGCCGGAAAGCTGGTTGGGATAATGGTCCATCTTATCAGCAAGCTGCACACGCTCGAGCACCTCGCGCACGCGCTTCTTCCGCTCCTTTTCCGACATTCCGGAGTAAATCAGCGGAAGCTCTACATTTTCAAAGGCAGTCTGCCTCTGCAGAAGATAGAAGGACTGAAAAATAAAACCGATCTCCTTACTCCGGATCCTTGCAAGAGTCGCTTCGCTTTGCACCGCAATGTGCCGTCCGGAAAGCCAGTAATCACCGGACGTAGGCGTATCCAGACAGCCGATGATATTCATCAGTGTCGACTTTCCGGAGCCGGAGGGCCCCAGAACCGCAAGGAACTCTCCCTTTGTTACCGTAAGATCGATCCCCTTCAGGACATGAGATACCTCATCGCCCATCACATAATCCTTGGTGATCCCCTTCATCTTCAGGATCTCATTCTCCTCCGGCAGGCTCTCCTTTTCCGCAGCAGCTGCAGGTTCTTTCTTTTTTCTGGAAAAAATCATTTTTCCCGATGATCCCTTCTCTGCCGCAATTGTCCTGCAGCAGTGAGTCTTACCCTTCTGCATTTCCCGATGGCTGTCCTGCAGATTATTCCGCAGGTACCTGCATACCGTACATCATGTCCAGATTCATCGACGGCTTATACAAAATGGTGTCTCCCGGGTACAGACCCTCCGTAATCTGCGTGAAGGTACCGTCTGAAATGCCCAGCGTGACCGGCTGCTCCTTCAGCGTTTTTTTCTTGTCATCCGCATACATATAAACAAACGTGGAACCGTCCTCCGCCGTCTGAATCGCTTCCGCGCTGATTGAGGTTGTGTTATCCGCCGCACTGGTGACCAGCCGCACCTCCGCACTCATTCCGCTTCTTGCGTCTTCATCTCCGTCAAAATCCACCTCGGATTCGAAATAGGACACTCCATTCTCTATGGTTGCCACGCGGGATATGTTCTTGATTGTTCCCTGATAGTCCTTGTCCAGTGCATCGATGTTAATGGTGACCGGTTTTCCCTCTTCTACGCCGAGAATGTCATACTCGTTGATCTTGATGTCAATTTTCATTTTGTCAAAGCTCGTCACAACCGCAGCAGGCTGCGTTGTTGCCGCAATGTCCCCCTCCTTCACATTGAGCTGTGTGATCACTCCGTCAATAGGGGATTTGACATTGCAATCGCCAAGCTGATTCTGGAGATCCTGCAGCTTCAGGCGGTTTGCGTCCTGCTGAGTGCTTCCTGTCTTCGCTGTCTGAACCTGCGTCGCATAAGACTGAAGCTGCTGCTCCGAGCCGCGGACTGCCGTATTATAGGCGTCTACGGAATTGACATAAGCAGTCTGTGCCTGGATCAGAGCGTCGTAGAGCGCCGTCAGATTGTTCTCTTCTCCGATCTTCGCTGCCTCATAACCGTTGACGGCATCGTTATACAGCCTCTCCGCGTTATCGACCGCAGTCTGCGCAGAATTCACCTGCTGCTCCGCAGAAGCAATCTGCTGATCGTACTGATACAGATCGTCTTCGCCAATCCCCTTATCTGCGGCTTTCTGTCTGTTCTCTCTTGCGTGATCCACGCTCAGCTGCGCCTGCTCCAGCTGTGACTGTGCGGACTGCAGACTGGAATACGTGCTGTCCACACTCTGCTTCGCCGACAGAATCGTCTGGGAGAGCTGCTGATTGTTCAGATTCACTTCGTTATTGTAGTTCTGCTGGGCCGATACAAGCGCAGCACAGGCAGAATCCATGCTGTTCTTCGCGTTTGTGATGTTCGCGTCAAGACCATCATTCAGATTCTGCTGATAATTGTTATAGGCCTGCTGTGCGGAGGTAACACTCATGGAAACGGAAGTATCTGCTGCGTTAATGGATGCCTGCAGTTCGGCAATCTGCTCATTCAGACTGTCTTCGTCCAGGGTCATAAGCACATCGCCCGCATGCACCTCGTCCCCCTTTTCCACATTCACCCTGGTGACCTTCACTCCGGTAAGATCCGGAAGAACGTTTTTCTCTGTAACAGGTGCAATGTTGCCGGTAAAACTGTGGTAGGTGGTGATATCTCTCAGCTTCACCTGCTCTTCACTGTATCCCTTTGCCGAAATCTCCCCTGCCCCTGCACTCTTGGAGCAGCCGGAAATTCCAGCCGCCAGAACACCTGCCAGCATAAGTGCCAGCACCCGTTTTCTGTTTCCTTCCGCCATTTCGTCAATCCTCCCTGCTGCAGTCACCCGGACAGCACTCCGGTACCGGCCGATTTTATAAAACTAACGAATATTGTAGCGAAAGGCAAAAGTAAAATACAATGAAATTTCCCTAAAATCTTCGATAAACCGCTGTCAAAAGTCCGCACAGGGAACCTGCGGAAATAAGAATATACCAGAAAGCATGAGAATCATCCCCTGTTCCCTGCCCGCGTTCCGGAAGTGCACTGATCTCCTGAACCGGCTGCGGCTCCTCAGGCTTCTGCCGATCCGGCGGAGCATTCTGTTCCTGCTCTGTCGGTTTCCGGGTTGTTTTCGGATAGACACATTGAGTCCAGTTCCACCCGTCAGACTCCTCTTCATAAAACGGAAGCTCTGTCAGAAAGGGAAGTGCAGTTTCAAACATTGTGCTTTGTTCTTCACCTCCACTCTGCCAGATCAGATAAATTCCGGCCGGGCAATTTTCAAATGAAGCTTCTCCCATCAGGCTGGTCTTGCAGGACCATGCACGGTCTGCCCCGCTTTTCTGATAATCCTCAAGGAGCATGGCCGCACTTATTCTACCGCTCCGGATCTCTTCCGCTTTGGCTCCTCCGACATCTGCAACCCTCAGTACGGAAAACCAGGCACCGCTGATTCGTGTTTTTCCATTATCACAGGCATAAACAATTCGTATCTGTCCGTGATCCCGTTCTGCTGCATGTACCTGCAGACTTCCAATCAGGCTCATCACAACAAACAAGACTGCTGTTATCCCAAGAACCACCGCTCCTTTTCTTTTTCGTTTCTTCAAGACTGTTTTCCTCCCGGAATGCTGCGGATTCTTCTTTTACTGCGCAGCCTTTCCACATTCCTTCTCCGTCCCCGGTATACTGTCCAGATCCACAAAATCCGCAGTATAAAAGCGCAGATGACCACACCTGCTTCCGCAAGGACCACCGCCGGCTTCTTCCAGATGAAGTCAGGCAATCGTATCCGCCTTGCAGCCAGATGCTTCACCTTTTCCACATTCTCCTGTTCCCTGTTTTCCATGATCTCCCGTGTTGATTCTGTTTCTCCGTCCTCCCGGATCCGCTTTCCTGTCACCAGCAGCCGGTGTGTGTTGACACCGTACGGCGTACAGGTAACAAGCGTTACAAGATCTTCTCCTGGTAAAATCTTCAGATCACGGGTATTCTCCGGCAAAACCGTCCGGATTTCCGCCACTTCATAATCCAGCTCTTCTCCAAGTGTCAGGATCCGGAAGTGGTCTGTCTCTTCCATCTGATCCAGATCCGTAAAGAGTCGTGCTGACGGAAGACCGCGGTGCCCCGTCAGCACCGCATGTGTTCCTTTTCCTCCCACCGGAAGACTGGATCCCTGAAGATGTCCGATTCCTTTTGCAAGGACTTCATCCCCGGTCCCATGCAGAATTGGCAGACTGACCGATATCTTTGGTATCTCAAGATATCCCATGACGCCGCTTCCATCAGAATTGAGCAAGGTTTCATAATCATTCTCTGTCTCTTTTGCATTCATTCCACCGCCGGACAGCAGCAGTCTGTGGTTGTACCTTTCTGCCTCTGCTTTCGAAGCTTGCATTGCATCCTCTGTTCCATCCGTCCACAGAGATTTCCGGTACTCGACCATCATCCTGTCTGCTGCACTCTGATTCCATGCGTTGCTGACAAGCGGATAAAAGCCGGTCGCCAGAATGCCCAGAACAGCCAATGTCTCCAACGTTTTTCTCAGTTCATCCTGCATTCTTCCGTTCTTCCCGTCAGCGTCTTCTCTTCCTTTCCGTAAGCTTCCAGATGATCATTCCACCACTCATCCCTGCCGCTGCAAGTACAAAGCCAAACGTCCCCGCACCTCCTGCCGTGGGAAGCTTCGCGAGCGGCACATTCAGAATTTCGGCAGGAGTTTCCGTTCTGGTTACCGTATTCGTCACACTTCCATCCTCCTGCACACTGGGAACCGAAGTGTATACCGCAGAACCGGCTTCACTCTCGCTTCCGTCCGCAAGCATTTCCTTTGTTGTCACGGTATATCGGTCCATGACACCGTCTTCACGAAACTGCGCTCCAATGATGATATGGAACTTCTTCTCGTTGGAGGCGTAGCCTGCAGGCGCCTTCGTTTCCTTCAGATAGTAAGAGCCTTCCTTCAGCCCGGTAAAAGTGAGCCTTCCATTCTGATCCGAGACGGCTTCCTTCACCTTCTGAAGCATTCCCGCATCCGAATACAGAGTAAATTCCGCTCCCTGCAGCGCATGCCTGCTGCGCATGGTTGAAGAGGCTCCCGTTCCGGAATATGTGGTTTCGGTCTTCGCGTAGGCCGGAGCTCCGTCCGCTCTGGTCACCTTATTGAGCTCTCCTGTCTCAATCTGATCCTTTTTATCCGCTTCTGCATCAATGTTGGCCCCAAGACCGAACGTATACTGATACGTTGTGGAGGTCAGCTCCTTTACCCCGTTCGCATCTGATGGATTATTTGAATACTTCAGAACCGCCGTATTGGTATTCTCTGCAAAGTTAAGACCTGCCTTCCCCGTCAGAACCGACTGATAGGTAATTTCTACGGACTGTGTTCCATGCGTTCTCAGAAAGGCATCGGCAAAGGAAAGCTCAAAGGAGTCCTTCTTCTCCCCATATTTCACCGTCCATGTATCTGCCCCCGGTGCCGTCTCCGTTCCGTTCACGCGAACCTTCAGATTCCTGATTTCACCGAAGCACCCGCTTTCCAGCTGATCGGTAATCTGATAATTCACTTTGGAATAGCTTGCCGAATAAGAAGGGATGGTCATGGCATCGATGACAAAATCAAGCGTATCTCCCACAGAAGCCGAAACTCCGCTCACCTTCCTGCCTCCGGAGAGGACCGACTTCTTCAAACCTGTTGTGGAGGATTTCAGATAGGCGGTGTCTCCCGTACGGAACCAGCCAAGATAGTCCACACTTCCATTTTCCAGAGACATCCGGTCTGCATCCGTCACGTTGACCGATACCACCGCAGGATTGTAGACAACACTTCCGGATCCGGTTACCAGAATCAGATATTCCCCCGGCTCTGTCTGCAGGGTATACGTTCCGGTTTCTGCATTCTGAAGCGTCATTATCTGCCCCTGCACCTGTCCCGGATTTGCCTCGATATAATCTGCAATGGCCGTGATTTCCCCGGCCGTTGGATTCTGCGGATCTGCAAGCTTCATATTCGTGCCGTCCGTTAAGGCATAGCCGGTGAGCTTTCCTTCCTTCGAGTAGGTTCCGTCCACAAGCTGGTAGGCGGTCACAGCCACTCCGCTTTCCTTCACGTTCACGGCCGTGATGGTCCCCTTGGGAATCTCCGGTGCCGCCAGTACCGATACCTTCGGAATCAGGCCAACCCCCAGAATTCCTGCTGCCAATACTGCTCTCTGTACCGCTCTGTTTCTGCTTCTCATGTTCATTTCCCCCATTCAGATGATTTATGTTTTCTGTTTCTGCTCTTATCTTTACCTTTGTATCCGCTGATACCGGCCCCCATCATCGTCAGCAGAACAGCTCCCCCGACATAGGGAAGTGTTCCTTCTCCTCCGGTATTCGGAAGACAGACCTTCTCCTGCATTGGCCGCTCAAGTACATGGATCAGGCAGCGAGTGCCTGTCTTTCCTCTGTTCTCCTCATATCCGCAGTCCGCTCTTTCGCATGCATGAAGAAAGTCTGTCTCCCCGGTAATGTCTTCACCAAGCTTTCCTCCTTCCGTCCGGTAAACTCCTGCAATCACCGGAATGTCCTCTTTGCCTGCAATCACCCACCTTCCGTTCTCCTGCTGCAGGCCCTCCGGGACAGCAATCCGAAACCCAAGCTCGGGCTCCTCCTCCGGAATGGAAGCCGTATCATCCCCGCAGATCCACCGGACTCTTCCAAGATGTTCTCCGAGAACACCCCCTTCTGTGGAATCACCCGGAACGGTATCCGAAGGATCTCCGATATACTGGGTTGAATCCTCGAACAGAATCTCCGGATGGAAGATGTGAACCGTTCCCCGCCGGGTCAGCTCCTTTTCCGGAAAATGCCCGTTCTTAACCGGCGTGACCGTGCAGCTCAGCTTATATTCCCCGCAGCTGTCAGCCGTTTCTTTCGTCCACTGCCAGCTGCAGTTCTCAAGCTTTTCCCCTGCCGGGATTTCCAGAGTTCCCGCAATACCGCCGTTCTCATCCGTCATTTCATAACGAATATTTACGTAAGCATTCTTGCTTCCGTCTGCCCGGAAATCCTCCGGGAACAGAACGAGCGGCTCCAGCTTTGCCGGATCCGGCACATAAACCCTTCGATCGGTCATTCCGATGGCATAGCGAAGCTTCAGATCTGCCTTCGGGACCGGATACCGTACTTCTGCCGCCTCTGCCGCTTCGTCCGCATATATTCCTGATAATTCGCTGTTGGTTGGAATCTGATTGCCGCCGAATATTGCCTGCGGCCTGATGGAAAAAGACAGGATCAGTTTGCTTCCGCGAAAGGTTTCTTCTCCGGAAGCCGTTCCCGGATGTGGTTCTTCCGATACGTAATTGCCGGCATAATCAAAGCCCTGCGCCTTAACGCTTCCCTCTGTGTCCTGCACGAAGAGCTGATCGGTAATTTCTCTTCGCTCAGCCCATCCTTCATTCCCCAGATAGACCGATTCATATGCCCGGACCATTGTGTTCTCCGTTCTCCGGAATGGCCACAGAATGTCATCTCTTGCCTGTGCATTCCTTCCAAGAGAGCGATCCGCTGTTCCCACCTGGGAGGCAAGGTTCCGGAAGACAGTCGACAGCTCATCCGATGTCTGGGCGGTAAAATAATAGGTCTCTCGCCCCTGCCCCGTGGTCTTTCCCGGATCCGACGGATCCTCCGCATTCGGCGTATCCATGTCCTGCGCATGCGGATTGGCAGAGGTCACCAGGTACATCAGACGGTTTTCCAGCGCAATCGCGTTCTCATTGCTGGTGTTCACACCGCCGATCCCATAGTACGGGGCAATGTAGTTCGCCGCACTGTGCGGTGTATAAACCGGCATTGCTTCGCCCGGAGTACATTTCGCATACTGCTCTATGCTGAGTCCGAATACTTCGATTCCGCTCTCCTTCAGTCTCTTCGCTGCCGCAAGGGTCCGGTTTGCTGTCACCATGACAAATCCGTCATAATCTTCATTTGCAGGAACACCGTCCGTAAACAGCACCACGGCCCGGCTGCGTCCGGCATCTGACTCCGTGTTCATGATCTCCTCGGCGAGCTCCATTCCAAGATCCATGCGGGTCCTGCCGCCTTTCTCGAAGCCTCGGATGGCCGTCTTAAGAGAAGCCGCTCCCTCCGCATCGGCACAGGTGAGATGTCTCCGGATTCCGGTGTTGGCTGCGGAGCTGTACTGAATCAGCGCAATTCTGCTCTGTCCGGAAGGATCCGTCCCCACATTCTGCTCCTGTATGGAATCCACAAACGCGCAGGCCGCCGTCTTCAATGCTGCCAGACGGTCCGCTGCTCCCGGACAGGGAAGCCGCATACTTCCGGACGTATCCATCAGAAGAACCACATCCGTTGGAACCTGCTCCGTCCTCGTACCTCCTGTCACCCAGGATTCCAGTTCAATCTGATACGTTCCGTCTCCGTTATTCCGAAGAGTTTTCCGCACATGAACACCGCCGTTTTCTGCCGACTGTGTTATACTGTCTTCATCGGTTCCGGAGACCGCAGTTTCTCCGGCCTCATATCCGCGGAGATTCTCCGCATGCTCTTCCGCTCTCACCGGAAGAATAAGATTCCCTGTCAGCAACCCAAGAACAGCCAGAAACGCAATCCACGTCCCGGTATCCGCGCGTACAGGCCTGTTCCTCCTGAAAATTCTCTGCACCGTTCTGATTTCTCTCATGACTGATACTCCCGTGAAAAGATGATAGAAATGTCCGGCATATGCCGGTTAAAGATAGGTCTGCACCGTCTGCATCTGCAGAGCCGGGTCTGTTCTCCGGCGATTTCCGGGGTGGAAATCTCTGTGCGCATTTCCCATTATAAGAGCTCCTCTCATGAAGAAAAGCCTCCGGGCACGAGCGGTACTTCCATGGCACAAAAGGATATTTTATGCAGAAAATCCGCATCCAGATTTCAGAACTCTCCCCTCACAACATTGACTGTCTTGCCAATGACCTTCTGCTGCTCGGACGGCAGATGGACGGCGAAGTATGCTTTGAGCTTTCGGATGACTCGAAAAGCTCCCTTTTTCTGCCTTCCTCCGCGGCTTCTCCGAATTCCGTTCCGGTCAGAATCCCTTTCAATGATCTTCTTTCTCTTTCCGCCGACCGTCACTATGTCATCTTCTCCTGCACAAGCCGCAGCTACCGCATTCGCCTCCGGTTTCAGGATGCCGCCCGTCTTCTTCCAAAGGACCGGTTTCTTCTCTGCAACCGCGGCATCCTTCTGAACATACAGCATATCCGGGAAGTCCGGGGAAACGACTTCGTCATGTCGGACGGCTCTGTTTTCCCTATCAGCCGCAGAAAAAAGAAAGAGCTGATGCACACGCTTCAGCTCTTTCCGGTTTCACACAATATTAAAATTTCCTGACCTTCCTGCAGGCATTTTCCGAATGCAGGAAGAAATCTCAGTCCTCCGTTACCTCGATGGTACGGATGACCTGCGGCTCCCACGGAGCATCGCTCCAGTTAGTCTTCACCTCTGCAATCCGGTCCAGAACATCCAGTCCCTCCGTAATCTTTCCGAAGGCCGCATACTGTCCGTCCAGATGCGGGGCATCCTGGTGCATCACAAAAAACTGCGATCCGGCGGAGTTCGGATCCATCGCACGTGCCATGGACAGAACGCCTCTCGTATGCTTCAGATCATTCGGAACACCGTTTGCGGAAAACTCTCCCTTAATGCTGTAGCCGGGACCTCCGGTTCCGTTTCCGTCCGGATCACCGCCCTGAATCATAAAACCCTTGATGATACGATGAAAGGTCAGTCCGTCATAGAACTTCTCGTCACAGAGCTTCTTGAAGTTCTCCACTGTGATCGGTGCAATTTCCGGGTAAAGCTCTCCCTTCATCACACCGCCGTCTTCCATGGTAATGGTAACTGTGTACGTCTTTGCCATTGTAATATCCTCCTTCTGTTCATTCCTTTTACAGATCTCTGTGGTGAAACTGTTTTCTTCCCGAAGCATAGTCCGCCACAATCTGACCGCCGCCAACAAGGCGGTACTTATAGGTAACAAGGCCCTCCAGGCCAACCGGGCCCCTTGCATGCAGCTTGCCGGTGCTGATTCCAACCTCTGCCCCGAAGCCGTAGCGGTAGCCGTCTGCAAACCGTGTGGAGCAGTTCCGATATACCCCTGCGCTGTCCACCATCTGCATGAAGTACTCCGCCGCCGCATCATCCTCGGTAAGGATGCAGTCTGTGTGATGCGAGCCGAATGCATTGATGTGGCAGACCGCTTCCTCCACATCCCCCACAAGCCGAATGGAAATCACCAGGTCATTGTATTCCGCGGCAAAATCCTCATCGCCCATGATATCTTCCGGGTCAATCTGCTGCTTACCGAAAGCTTTTTTCAGAAGCTCTGCAGCCTCTTTCGTTCCGCGAAGTCTTACTCCTGCTCCCGTCAATGCCTCTGCAGCCTTCGGAAGGACCTCTTCTGCAATCTTCCGGTTCACGAGCAGCGTCTCCACAGCATTGCAGGCCGCCGGATACTGCGTCTTGGCATCCACAATCACAGGGATCGCTTTCGCCTGATCCGCCTTGTCATCCACATAGATATGACAGATCCCGCTCGAATGTCCCATCACCGGAATCTTCGTATGCTCCATGATATATCGCACAAAACGGTTGGAGCCCCTCGGAATCAGAAGATCCACCTCCTGATCACAGGCAAGAAGCTCATCGATCTCACTGTGCTGCTCCGCCTGAAACAGGCAGTGCTCCGGAAGTCCCGCCTCCAGAACCGCCTTCTGAATGATTTCAAACAGAGCACGGTTTGTCCCCGCCGTCTCCTTTCCGCCCTTTAAAATCGCACAGTTTCCGCTCTTAATGCACAAGGAAGCGACCTGCACCATTGCATCCGGTCTTGCTTCGAAAATCACCCCGATCACTCCGATCGGTACACTGACACGCCGCAGCACCAGTCCTTCATCCAGCTCCCGCTCAAGGAGCGTCTTTCCGACCGGATCCTCCAGCTTCTCCAGCTCACGAAGACCGGCAATGCTGTCACGCATTTTGACTGCATCATACTTCAGACGTTTCTGAATGGCAGGAGCGATTCCCTCTTCCATCGCTTCCTGCAGATCCAGTGCGTTTGCCTGAAAGATTTCTACCTGATGCTTCTCCAGCTCATTTGCGATATTCTCCAGTGCAGCATTTCTCTGTGCGATCGGTGCTGCCGCAAGATGCGGTGCCGCAAGCTTCATTCTGCGTGCTTCTTCACGGATACTGCTCATCTGCTGTCCTCGTTCTTTCTCATTCTGTGTCTTCCCCCACCAGCTTCACCAGAACCGGATCGTGGTGAACCGCAGGAAGAAACTTCTCCATCACATCGCGGAGCTTCATCTTCAGACTGGACGTGCTGACGCACGGATGACATCCAAAATCTTCCTGCTTCAGAACATCCTCATCCACCAGAAGCTGAACATGATTTTCCGGATCATTCATCAGCCCCATCACGCTCACAGATCCCGGACAGATATCCAGATATTCCAGCATTTTCTCCGAAGATCCGAAGGACAGCCTTGCAGAGCCAATCTGTGAAGAAAGCTCTTTGGTTTTAAATACCTTATCTCCCGGCATCAGCAGGAGATAAAATTTCGTCTGCTGCCGGTTGCACAGGAACAGATTCTTGCAGATCAGACAATCCAATACTGCATCAATATCCTGGCAGGCTTCCATTGTATCCGCGTGTTCGTGATCCGTGCGCCAGTAATGGATTCCGAGAGAATCCAGAAGATCATAAACCCGGATCTCCTTTTCTTCCCGTCCCTCCGTATTCTCCGGTCTTCCTTCATGTAAAACAAGATTCTGCATGTATGCCTTCTCTCTGTCCGTTATAAGATTAAAAAAAGACCATGTCCGGTATCTGCCGGGCATAGTCCACATTATACACTTTCCTCTTTCCTTGCAAAGCGGTCTGTTTTATCGGGCTCCGAAATGAAAAAAGCCTTTCTTTACCTCCGGCTCGCCGATTGCAACCGACAGCAGTTTATAGCCGAGAGGATCGATTGCCCTGTGAAGCTCATGCTCCAGCATCGGCTTTGGAAGCTCGTTCTCCAGAAGAAATCTTGCCTCGCCCTTTCCTGCAGAAGCGGATACCTTTCTGGCCTCCGGAAGCTGCTTCCTTATGGCATCCCCAACATGAGCCTCACACATGCCGCACATCATCCCGTCAATTTTCAGCGTGACCTGTACCATTTTAAGAGCCTCCTTACTTCCTTCCGTTTTTCTTCAATTTAAAACGCTCCGGTACGTCCCTTGTGCAGCTTCCATGCGAAGCACAGCCACTGCAGCCGGAGCAATTGCTGATGCCGTTCTTCTTATTTAATACAAGTCTCCGAATGCACAGTGCACACACTGCAAGGACCAGTGCAAGTACCACCACATCCACAATCCTTCCTGTCATGACTGCCTCCCGTCTTTTTCTTCACTGCGATCCTGCGTATCTTTGTGTGCGGGGCTTCTGAAAAAACCGATGACAATCCGGATGCCCGCCGCAAACAGGATTGCGAGAATCACCAGAATGATCACATCTGTATGATTTACCGGAACATTTATTTTCATGGAAAACAACCTCATTTGCAAGATGCACCTGCGGGTATGTCCCTGCAGGTGCATCCTTTTTCCCTGTATGTATCTTTCTGTGTCCGATGATCAGGCCTGTCCAGGTACCCTAACGTTCTTCGTTTCCCTGTTCGGATCCTTGCGGAACAGCAGATAAAGAACACCGATCAGAAGAATTCCCGCAACCACGGTTGCCGGTCCGAATACAACTTCGCCGAGTGCAACACCGACCAGCTGATAAATGATCAGCGTCACGCAGTATGCTGCAACGTTCTGGAACAGGATGGAATACCAGAAGTACTTACGGCTTCCGATTTCCTTTGCCATAGTCGAAATTGCTGCAAGGCACGGGGAGTCGAAGCAGTTGAAGATCAGGAAGGATACTGCCGCAATGCTTGTCGGGAAGAATGCCTGGAATGCAGCGTGCATCGAAGCATCGTACTCCTCGATCTCCTCTCCCAGAGAAGACAGAAGGGACATGGTGGAAACAATGCCTTCCTTTGCTACGAAGCCGGACAGGGAGGATGCAACCGCCTGCCAGGTACCGAATCCAAGAGGAGCGAAGATCGGAGCAAGAACACCGCCGATCGAAGCCAGCAGAGAATCTGCGGAATCCACCAGACCGAATGCTCCGTCTGCAAAGCCAAAGCTTCCAAGGAACCACATTACCGCGCAGCACAGGAACAGGATGGTACCTGCCTTCTTCATGAATGCCCACACACGCTCCCACACATGAAGGAGAATTCCCTTCAGGGAAGGAAGGTGATAAGCAGGAAGCTCCATAACAAACGGAACCGGATCGCCGGAGAAGAACTTGGTCTTCTTCAGGATGATGCAGTAGATGATCACCAGCGCAATTCCCGCAAAATACATCGTGGGAGCCATCCACCATGCACCGCCCATCAGATAGCCGGCGATCAGAGCGATGACAGGAAGCTTTGCGCCGCAGGGAATCATGGTCGTTGTGATCATGGTCATCCGGCGATCCTTCTCAGATTCAATCGTACGGGTAGCCATGATTCCGGGAACGCCGCAGCCGGAGGAGATCAGGAACGGAATGAAGCTCTTTCCGGAAAGTCCGAATCTGCGGAAGATACGGTCCATGATGAAAGCAACGCGGGCCATGTATCCGACATCCTCGAGGAAGCTCAGGAACAGGAACACAATTGCCATCTGGGGGACAAAACCGATCGGTGCGGCAAGTCCGCCGATGATGCCGTCAACGACGAGAGAGATCAGCCAGTCGGAAGCTCCCGCATTGGTCAGAAGTGTTTCAACGCCGGGCTGAATCCAGGTGCCGAACAGCGTGTCATTTGTCCAGTCGGTTACAATTCCGCCAAGGGTGCTGACAGAAACATAATACACAATGAACATAACGGCTGCGAAGATCGGAAGCGCAAGCCACCGGTTTGTCACGATCCGGTCAATCTTATCCGAAGTGGTCAGAGCACCGGGCTGCTTGCCTTTTTTCACAGTCTTGTGAATCAGATCCGTGATGTAGGTGTATCTCTGATTGGTGATGATCGATTCTGCATCATCATCCATTTCCTTTTCGCAATCCATAATGTGCTCCTCCAGGTGCTGCAAAAGAGACGGCTCCAGCTTCAGCTGCTCCAGCGCCTTGCTGTCGCGTTCAAAGATCTTGATCGCATACCAGCGAAGCTCCTGGCGATCCACATCATTCTGAATGGACTCTTCGATATGGGCAAGCGCATGCTCCACACTGCCGGTAAAGACATGGGGAAGCTCTTCCTTCTTGCCCTCTTTTGCAGCTGCAATACAGAGCTCTGCAGCCTCCATCGTGTGCTCATTCTTCAGTGCCGAGATCTCAATAACCTTGCAGCCAAGCTCCTGCCCGAGCTTCTTAATGTCAATGTTGTCACCGTTCTTGCGAACCAGATCCATCATGTTGATTGCAATCACGACCGGAATTCCGATCTCAATCAGCTGTGTGGTCAGATACAGGTTACGCTCAATATTTGTTCCGTCAACGATATTCAGGACTGCATCCGGCTTCTCGTTTACGATGTAATTACGGGTTACCACTTCCTCAAGCGTGTACGGACTCAGGGAATAAATACCCGGAAGGTCCTGGATGATGACGTCCTTATGCTCCTTCAGGCGTCCTTCCTTTTTCTCGACCGTAACTCCCGGCCAGTTTCCGACATACTGGTTGCTGCCAGTCAGATTGTTGAACAGGGTTGTCTTGCCGCAGTTCGGGTTGCCGGCCAATGCGATTTTGATTTCCATCTTACTCCTCCTCTGCTGCTCTTACGCCATTTCCAGAATATCCGCATCTTCCTTCCGAAGAGACAGCTCATAACCGCGAACGGTTACTTCTACCGGGTCTCCGAGCGGAGCGACTTTTCGAACATAGATCTCCGTTCCTTTGGTGATTCCCATATCCATGATGCGTCTTTTCAAAGCGCCTTCTCCATGGATCTTCGCAACGGTTGCGGTCTGTCCGACTGCGACATCCCTAAGTGTCTTCATGTTTCTGTCCTCCTCATAATTCAATTGCTCTCTGTCCCTGCTGATGCAGGATCAGTTGATCATGATTTTCGCTGCCATCTGTGACGTAATTGCCAATCTGGAATCTTTCAGATTAACAATGATGTTGCCATCTCCGCTGGCTGAAATAATGTCCACCTGCGCTCCTACAACAAACCCAAGATCCTCCAGGTGTTTTTTACCTTCTTCATTTCCGCCAATTCGTGCGACCAGTACCTTGTCGCCTGTCCTGGCAAAAGCTAACGGCATCATTTGCTCCGTCCTTTCTCCGGTTGTTTCGGATAAAAAATGTTATGGTATGTTAACCAAAAATAGTTCTTCTTAACTAACTCGGCCTGTAGTTTAATGCAGCTAACACAGTTTGTCAACTCTTACTTTGAAATTTCATTGACACAGACTTCTTCTGTGATAGACTGTGATCAGCTTCTGCTGTAATCCTATTTATTCAATAGGACTTTCGGCGGAGAGGTATCCATATACAACCTTATGAGGAGGCGTTGTTGTGAATAAGAAATTTGGTATCAAAGAAGTTGTTGCAATCGGTATCGGAACCGCTCTGTTTGTTGTTCTGACCGAGGTTCAGATTCCGATCGGAATTCCGAACACCTCTCTGCAGCCCAGAATGGCCGTTCTTGCTTTTCTGTCTGCAATCTTCGGACCGTTTGTCGGTGCCATCATCGGCCTGCTCGGCCACGCACTTGGTGATGCTGTCTTCTACGGCTCGGTATGGTGGAGCTGGGTATTCCCGGAGGCTGTTGTTGGCATTGCAATCGGCGCTTTTGCAAAGAAATTTGCGGTAAAAGAGGGCGGCTTCGACAAGAAGAACATCATTCTGTTCAACCTTGTTCAGATCGTTGCCAATGCTGCTGCATGGATTCTCGTTGCTCCGGTTCTGGACATCGCCGTCTATGCTGAGCCTGCCAGCAAGGTCTTCCTGCAGGGTGCATTCGCATTCCTCGGCAACATCATTATCATCGGCATTCTCGGATCTCTCCTGCTTGCCGGATATTCCAGAGTTGCCGGAAAGTCTTCCAGCCTGAAGAAGGAAGACTGATGGTTTTCCATCATCTGTTCAATAGGTTCTGACAAACAGCCGGGATGTTTCATGCATCCCGGCTGTTTTTTTGCTGTTTTGATTCCCATATCGTATAATGGATTCACATTTTACCTGAACACAGAAAAGAGACCGCAATGTCAACCACAACAACTTCTTCCTCAGAAGGCTCCTGCACCCGGGAACCTGTTATTGAATTTCAGAATTTTTCCTTTAAATACCGTGCCCAGACCGAGCCGTCACTTCACGATATCAATCTCCGGATTTATCCGGGCGAGAAGATTCTGATTGCCGGTCCCTCCGGATCCGGAAAATCCACGCTTGCACACTGCATTAACGCGCTGATCCCCTGCTCATTTACCGGAGATGTCACCGGGACCCTCCGCGTCGGCGGGCTGAATCCTTCCGAAGTCGGCGTTTTCGGCATGTCCAAAAAGGTCGGCACCGTTCTGCAGGATACGGACGGGCAGTTCATCGGTCTTACCGTAGCGGAGGACCTTGCCTTTGCGCTGGAGAACGATGCCGTCGCACAGGATGAAATTCATGAAAAGGTAGATGCTGTCGCCAATGAGCTGAATCTGAAGACACTTCTGCACCACGCTCCGGGTGAACTTTCCGGCGGGCAGAAGCAGCGGGTTTCCATGGGCGGAGTCATGGTCGACGATGTGGACATTCTTCTTTTCGATGAGCCCCTCGCCAACCTGGATCCTGCAACCGGTCAGAAGACCATTGCGCTCATTGATGAGATCATGCAGCAGAAGGATCTCACGGTTCTGATCATCGAGCATCGTCTGGAGGACGTTCTGTACCGGGATGTCGACCGCGTCATCGTTGTCAATGACGGAAGAATCATCGCGGACAAAACCCCGGATGAGCTGCTTTGCACGGATATTTTGCCCTCACAGGGTATCCGCGAACCGCTTTATGTTGCCGCTTTGAAATACGCAGGCTGCAGGCTTTGCCCCGCGGATCGTCCGATGCATATCGAGTCCATGAACCTGGAGCCGTACCGCAAGCCCTTGCGCGACTGGTTTTCGGCAGAGCCGATTCCTTCCCGCCTGAATCAGAATGATCCGGTGCTCGAGGTAAAAGACCTTTCCTTTTCCTATATGCACGGCGAGCCTGTACTGCAGCATGTGAGCTTCACACTGAAGAAGGGCGAGATGGTTTCTCTTGTCGGGCGAAACGGTGCCGGCAAATCCACACTTTCTTCTCTGATCTGCGGCTTCCACAGGCCGGACAGCGGTCAGATTCTTCTGAATGGCAGAGACATCACGCCTCTTTCCATCAAGGAGCGCGGAGAACAGATCGGTCTTGTCATGCAGAGTCCGAACCAGATGATCAGCAAGCCCATGATCCGCGAGGAGGTCGGACTCGGCCTTACAGTACGCGGTATCCCAGAGGATGAGGTAAATCGCAGAGTGGATGAAACGCTGAAGATCTGCGGTCTGTATCCGTTCCGCAACTGGCCGGTCAATGCCCTGAGCTTTGGTCAGAAGAAGCGTGTCACCATTGCCTCTATTCTGGTCATGAATCCGCAGATTCTCATTCTTGATGAGCCGACTGCCGGGCAGGACTACCGGCATTACACCGAAATCATGGAGTTCCTTCGCAGAATCAACCGGGAAACCGGTATTACGATTCTGATGATTACACACGACATGCATCTGATGCTGGAATATACGGATCGCGCCATTGTCATCGCCGACGGGAAGCTGATCACGGACAGCACCCCTGCCAAAGTTCTCACGAACGAAGCCATTTGCAGGCAGGCGGATTTAAAGGAAACCTCTCTGTATCATCTCGCTATGCGATGTGAGCTGCAGGATCCTTCCGCGTTGTGTGAGCGTTTTATCTCCTACGAACAGGCACACCGCCCGTCTGCCCAGGAGAACCTCGCCGGAAAGGAGGCGCAGTAATGTCCCGACTTCTGTCTTATGAGAAGAAAGACACCTGGATTCATGAGCTGTCCGGTGTCACGAAAATGATTTTCTTCCTTTTCTGGTGCATCGTCAGTGCCATGACCTATGACACAAGAATTCTGCTTCTGATGATTGCCGTCAGCTTTGTCATCTTCGCGATGGCAAAGGTTCGCTGGGAACAGGTCTGCTCTGTTTTCAAGCTGATTATGCTGTTCATGGTTCTGAACATTGCAGCGATTTTTCTGATTTCGCCGTATCAGGGCTGTGAAATCTATCAGTCGAAAACGATTCTGGTCCATCTGTTTGCAGGCTACGCCCTGACCAGCGAGGAGCTGTTCTACCTCTTTAACGTGCTCATCAAATACTTCACCATCATTCCGGCGGTCTTCACCTTTATGACCACTACGGATCCGAGTGAATTTGCCGCATCCCTGAACGGAATCGGCGTCAGCTACAACATCTCCTATTCCGTTGCGATTGCACTCCGCTACATTCCTGACATTCAGGACGAGTTCCACCGCATTCGGAACGCACAGCAGGCACGCGGCATAGAAATGAGCAGTAAGGCGAAGCTGACCGAGAGAATCAAGCGGACCTCCAGCATTATTTTTCCGCTTCTTTTCTCTACCATGGAACGAATCGATGTTGTTTCCAATGCCATGGAGCTTCGCGGCTTCGGCAAAAAGAAAAAACGCACCTGGTACATGGCAAAGAAACTCTCCCGCACGGACAAGCTGGTCCTTCTGGTGACCGTCGTATTCTCTGTATGGGCCCTCTGGGTTACCTTCCGTGACGGATCACGGTTCTACAATCCGTTTATTTAGGAGGCTTTTATGATCCATCCGCGTCAATTTACCAAACGGCTGAAAAATCATATCAAAGAAAGTCCCAGGGTTTTTCTGCTTTATTCCATATTGCGGATTCTCGTCATCTGTGTTCTGGTCCGTCAGATTTTCGAGCGCAATTACGAGGGTGTCTGGGTATGCGCACTGGTGCTCCTTTTGTTCCTGATTCCCAGCTTCATGGAGCAGCAGTTCGAGATTGAGATTCCTCCTCTGTTCGAGGGAATCATTTATGTTTTTATTTTTGCCGCTGAAATTCTCGGTGAGGTGGATCACTTTTATGTAGCACTTCCCGGATGGGATACCATTCTGCACACCATCAACGGCTTTCTTGCCGCTGCCGTCGGCTTCTCCATGGTCGACCTTTTGAACCGGCACAGCAAACGCATGCAGCTCTCTCCCTTCTATGTGGCCATGGTCGCATTCTGCTTCTCCATGACGATCGGTGTCATGTGGGAATTCATTGAATGTACAGGTGATCTGTTCTTCGGTCAGGACATGCAGAAGGACTTTATCGTAAGCAGCTTTAACAGCGTGACGCTGGATCCCACTCACTCCCAGAAGGTGATTCATGTACGCGACATCACACAAACTGTCATCTACACTGCCTCCGGCGAAACCTATACCATTGACGGCGGATACCTTGACATCGGCATTCTTGACACCATGAAGGATCTTTTCGTCAACTTCATCGGTGCCATCTGCTTCAGTGTCTTCGGGTACTTCTACGTGAAGAACCGCGGGAAAATGCAGAGCCGCGCCGCAAACCGCCTTGCCGACGGCCTGATCGTCCGCACAGCGAAGAACCAGAGTATTCTCCGGGAAGAGCCGGAGGATGCGGATGACCGCCGGGACTCACTGCACGATGGATGAGCCCGGCGGCCGAAATGAAGATAGAAATGATTCGTGCATCGTGGTATTCCGGTTAAAAATCCGCGATTTCTCCCTGCAGCTTTTTCTTCTCATACAGATCGCGAATCTCTTCCTTGAAGCTCTCTCTTTCCTGTTCGTTGAAAAACGGCAGATACTCTTTCAGAAATTTGATGTCCTGCACCAGATCCTCCGTCATTTCTTCCACCTGCCCCACCGTCGGAATGCGATAATAGCTTTGTATAATAATCAGGGATTGCATATCCGGGCCTCCGCCCGGCTTGTAATCCCGTCTCGCAATCTTTCGGACCGTTTCCTTGGCAAGACCAAGCTCCTGACCCATGGACAGAAACGATGCTCCTTTTTTCTGGTGGAGCCCGCACAGATGCTGGCTGACCGCTTCGTAAAGTCTTTCGTAGTACTCCATGTCTCTTTTTATCCCCTGTTTATATGATTTTTTCACACAAATTAATTATATTATCACTTAATAATATATAAATTGCACGGCTTTTCTATTAGCCGCCAAACGAAAATTTACGAAAATATTCTCTGTTTTTCGCCAATAATCTCTGAAAACCGGCAGTTTATTGCGCATTCTTGCAAAACTGTGGTGCTTTTCGTGTCTTTTTTCCATTCCCGTTCATGCTTTATCGTGATAAATTATGTAATGTAGTTTTTGAAACACTTATGAGGAGGTGTATCAATGTTAGAAAAACTGTTCCAGCTCAAAGAGCACGGCACGACTGTCCGCACGGAGGTCATTGCCGGTCTCACCACATTCCTGACGATGGCTTATATTCTGGCCGTCAACCCCAACATTCTGGGTACTGTCATGGATCGAAGCGGTGTCTTTGTTGCAACCGCACTTGCTTCCGCACTTGCCACATTCATCATGGCATTCCTGGCAAACTACCCGATCGCCCTTTCCGCAGGTCTTGGTCTGAATGCATACTTCGCATACACAGTCTGCCTGGGTGAGCTTGGCGGAGAAGCAGATGCTTTCACCATCGCACTGACCGCAGTTCTGGTGGAAGGTATCATCTTCATCATCCTTTCCTTCTTCAAGGCTCGTGAAGCCATCATCAACGGCATCCCGACCAACCTGAAGAACGGCATTTCCGCCGGAATCGGTCTGTTCGTTGCCTTCATCGGCATGCAGAACGCCGGCATCATCATCAAGAATGACTCTACGATCGTAGGTCTGGGCAGCTTCTCTACCCCCGATGTCACTCTTGCAATCATCGGCTTTCTGATCATCCTCGCACTGGTTCATTACAACGTGAAGGGCTCCGTTCTGATCGGAATCCTCGCAACCTGGGTTCTTGGCATGATTGCACAGGCAGCCGGCTGGTATGTACCGAATCCGGATGCAGGCGTATACAGCGTATTCCCGGATTTCTCCGCAGGACTTCAGCTCGGCGGACTGGCAAATACCGCATTCAAGTTCAACTTCGGCTGGGCAGCTTCCCATCTGATTCAGTTTGTTGCAATTGTCTTCTCCTTCCTTTATGTTGATATCTTCGATACCGTCGGAACCGTCGTCGGTGTTGCAGATAAGGCAGGTCTTCTTGACAAGGATGGAAAGCTTCCGCGCGTCGGCAAGGTCCTGATGGCTGATGCCGTTGGTACCTGCGCAGGTGCCTGCCTCGGAACCTCTACCATTACTTCCTTCGTAGAGTCCAGTGCCGGCGTAGCAGCTGGCGGACGCACCGGTCTCACCTCTCTGACAACCGGTGTGATGTTCCTGGTATCTCTCCTGCTCTCCCCGATCTTCCTTGCAATTCCCGGATTTGCTACCGCACCGGCTCTGATCTATGTCGGCATGCTGATGGTTTCCTCTGTAAAGAAGATTGAGTTCGACGGTGATCTTGCGGATACTGCAGGCGCTTACATGGCAATCGTTATGATGCCTCTTGCATACTCCATTGCAACCGGCATCATGTTCGCTATCATGACCTGGGTTATCATCAAGGTTGTTGAGAAGAAGGCAAAGGAAATTCAGCCTGTTATGTGGGTTGTCTTCATTCTCTTTGCACTGAGAATTGTGACTCTCATCACGAACTTCCAGTAATTTTCTCTGGGCGCACTACAGGAAAAGGGCCCGACGTGTTTCATACAGCACGTCGGGCCCTTTCTTTTTGTCATCTGGCTTCCTGTTGTCTTGCCTGCTCTGTTACGCGTGAGACTTCTCTCCCTCAAGCATGCGCTCCTTCGCCAGAAGCAAACACTTCTCCAGGCTTCCCGCCTCTGAATATCTGCTGCTCCCGATGGAACAGTATACAGTCACCGGGATGTCTCCGACCCGATGAATCCGCTTCAGCTCCTGATGGATCCTTCCTGCGGCCTCACTTTCAGTCACTCCCTGTTCCTCAAGCGGACAGATCACAACGTAGTGATCCTCCCAGATCCTTCCGATCACGCTTCCTTTGCCTGCCGCAGTCCGCATTCTTTCCGATATGCGGCGCAGAAGCTTCTCTCCGACTTCCTTTCCGTTTTTCTCCCGAAATTCCATATATCCGTGAATATCAACATAGAAATAACAGAAGTCCTTTTTCTTATCCTCATAGGTCTTCTGGAACCGCTCACTGGCCAGCATCAGTCCCCGGATATTAAGTCCTCCGGTTATGGTGTCCATGCTCTCCCTTGCAGGGTCTTTATTTTCCTTCGCATCCGATACATCGAAGAAATAGCACAGAATTCCTACGATCTTCCCATTCCGGTAAATCGGCTGCTTGTTCGTAAGAACATCCCGCACGGCACCATGAACCATGCACTTCTGCGGCTGCAGCTTTACTGCAATTCCTTCCTTCAGAATTCGTTCTTCCAGCTCCCGGTATTCTTCTCCCGATATGTTCCATTTCTGTTCTTCATCCTGCATGCTGCGGATTTCCGAAATGGAAGAAAGGCCGAAATAATCCAGAAAAGCACGACTCGCTCCCACATATCTGCGATTTACGTCCTTCCAGCAAATCTTCAGCCCTGAGCCATACAGCAGATTCCTCCAGCAATCCTTCTGCAAGGTCACGTCTGTCTCATCCACCATACGTTCCGTTTCCATTTGTTCACTTTCACAGATAATCTTCGCATTCTGCAAAAGCTGCGGTTCTTCTACCGCCTGCGTAATTCCCACATAGTCTTTTCTTCCGAGCTTCGAAATCAGCACAAAAAGGTGCCTCATCCAATGGTACTGACCATCCTGACCCTTCGTACGGAAATAACTGCTCACAAAGCCCCTCGAACTGTTCTGCATCCTGCTGTAAAGAGTATCGGGATTCGCATACTCCAGATAGCGGTCCCGATCCTCCGGATAGATCTGGTCTTTCGCAAAGCCCTTCGGATCAATGTCATGCTTCCAGTTCTCATCCTCTTCCGGATTCTCGGAAACGGACAGCAGGGACCGGCACTTTTTCTCTTCCAGATTGCAGATATAGAGATTCTCACAGGTCTGATACAGACTTCGGATCGCTTCATCCAGCTCAACCTCACGGTTGTAATCCTTGTTGTCTGCCATGTCTGAAATGAATACCAACAGCATTTTACGATCCGGCAGTTCGCCGACGCAGTCACCCATCAGATAGAAATACCTGCCCTCTGCGACAAAGCTTGTACTGCGTTTTCCGGTTCCGAGATGCAGCTTTTCCGATTCTCTTCTCAGCAAGCCGTAGGCCGGGAAAGCCGGATCATTGCAGATTTCCTCCAGCAGAAATGCGGAGTCGATCCGAAGCCCCTTAAGAAGCGTCCGGAACCTGTCATTGAGGTACGGAAAACGATACCGTTCTCCGTCATATTCTGCCAGCGCAATGCATCTTTCGTCGATCAGATTGACTTTTCCAATCTGATCATAATATCGTCCAAGTGCCGCTTCCTCAACTTTTTCTTCCGTCTCAAGGAGCTTTCGAACGCCGTCATCAAACGGCTGCGGCTTTCCGTAATAATATCCCTGTATCTTCTCACATCCGATTTTCCGCAGAAAATCAAGCTGGCTTTCATTCTCCACACCCTCTGCCAGAGTCTGAATTCCGATCTTCTTCGCCATATCCACCACAGAGGTGATAATCTTCCGTGAACGTTCTCCGGAATCGGACAGAAACCGCATGTCGATCTTAATCTCATCAAACTTGTAGTCCTTCAGGACGTTCAGAGTCGAATATCCGCTGCCGAAATCGTCCATCCACACCTGATATCCGTCATCGTGAAACAGCTCCATGGTATGCCGGACATGAATATCGTTGTCGGACAGCATGCTCTCCGTGATTTCCACATGGATCATATCCTTCGGGACTTCATGCGCCAATACAATCTGATTAATCTCATCCAGGATGTCACACAGATCAAAATCAAGGCGCGACAAATTGAAGGAAACCGGCACAAATCGATGTCCCGCATTCACTTCCCGTCGGTAATCCTCACAAACCAGACGGACGATATGTAAATCGAGCTTATGGATCAGCAGATTTTCTTCCAGAACATGAATAAACAGCGCCGGCGGCATCAGGCCGTATACCGGATCCTCCCAGCGGGCAAGTGCTTCCATTCCGCACAGCTTGCCGGTCAGGGTACGCATCACCGGCTGATAATAGACATGAATCCATCCGTTTCGGATGGCCCGATCAAAATTCTCCAGGATATATGCACGGCGTTCCATCGCAAGTGCCAGCTCCTGGTCATAATAGTGCCAGAAAACATCTCCCACCGATTTCCCGCGGAGACTGTCAGCCGCCGCCTTCGCCTTGTCCCCGGCAGCAATGACAGAATCCGCCGGCGAGATGTCATAGATTCCAGCCCGGATACATAGAAGACTGTCATATGAGATCTCCTGCAGACGATGATTCAGCCCCCGCAGAATTTCTTCCACGGACGTCTTATCTGTCAGAAACAGGAAATGATCCTCTGCAACCCTTCCGCACAAAAGGATCCCGCTGTTTGCCTGCATGGAAGCGGCCAGCCGGTGCAGGACCCGGTCCCCTTCTTCGTAGCCATAACGACGGTTGTATCTCTGGAAGCGATGCAGATTCAGGAATACGATCACTGTGTTCTCCGCAGCCTGCGGTGTCATCGCGTCCAATGCATCATGTGCCTTCTCCGCAAACCGGTGCAGACTGTATAAGCCTGTCAGATGATCTCTTCCCGCCATCCATTCTTCATCTTCGCACAGTCTCTTTTCCATTTGCACTTCGAAAATCCCCCCCCGTATGAAAGCAGCCACTGCAATAATCATACAGCCTTTATTATACTAAATTATTTGTCTGCCAACAATCCGCAGCAGAACGATGAATACGATCGATATCAGCCGTTTTTTACAGGCGCACCTGTAAAAAGAGGAGCTCCCCGCATGTGGGAAACTCCTCTTTTCTCATTTCTGTATTCCTTTGACAGTGGAAAACACCTCTGCACTCCTGATTGATCGGAGAAAGCTTACCTGTCCGATGCGTCTTACTCGATGACGTGAATCCATCCTTCGGGTGCTTCCAGCTCTCCCTCCTGAATTCCAAGCAGGGTAGTACGAAGCTTATCCATCCAGGGTCCGATGTTCTCCATGCCGGATGCAAACGCATAATCGGTTCCGTGATCGTTGATCTTGCCGATCGGGGAAATCACCGCTGCCGTGCCGCAGAGACCGCACTCCTTGAATGCTCCGTCCTTGACCTCCTGCCAGTATACCGGGCGCTCATCCACCTGCATTCCAAGGTAATGCTCTGCCACATAGACAAGGCTTCTTCTTGTGATGGAAGGAAGGATGGAATCCGACTTCGGAACCACCAGACGATTGTCCTGATCCACGAAGAGGATGTTGGCTCCGCCGGTCTCCTCAATCTTCGTTCTTGTTGCTGCATCCAGGTAAATGTTCTCCGCAAAACCTTCCTGGTGTGCCGTAACAATTGCATGCAGGCTCATTGCATAGTTCAATCCTGCCTTGATGTTGCCGGTTCCGTGCGGCGCTGCGCGGTCATAATCACTGATCTTTACATAGATCGGCTTCGCGCCGCCCTTGAAGTACGGGCCAACCGGAGTCGTAAATACGCGGTACTGGTAATCATCTGCCGGCTTTACACCGATAACCGGGCTGATGCCGAACATATAAGGACGAATATAAAGTGTTGCACCGGTTCCGAAAGGCGGAACCCATGCTGCATTTGCCTCAACCACCTTATGGATGGAATCAACAAACTGATCTACCGGAAGAGGCGGCATCTCCAGACGCTGTGCAGAATCATACATTCTCTGTGCGTTCAGATCCGGGCGGAAGCATACAATATGTCCGTCCTTGGTTGTATATGCCTTCAGTCCCTCAAACACAGACTGGCTGTACTGGAGAACACCGGCATCCTCACTCATGACAATCTTGTCATCGTCAATGAGGGCGCCCTCATCCCATTTGCCGGCTTCTGCCGTATAATTTGCCACATACCGTTTATCGGTCTTCATATAACTGAAGCCGAGGTTTGACCAGTCCAGATTCTTCTTCTCCATGATGATCTGTCCTCCCTGTCTGTATAAATCTCTTGATGGTAACGGTACTGATTATAGACCGCATCTACGCATTTTTCCATAGACTCGCTCGTATGAATTGAGCCAAATTCTGCATATTATTCGATATTCATCGCATTCGGGCCGTCCTATTTCATTTTGATTCCGCGAAGCCGCATGCTGACCCGGTGAACACGCCGCACAAAGACCGGCGCAGCTGAAAGAATCGTCAGGTAAATCCTGTCGCGATGAGCCAGATACGGATTCTCGCGGATTGCCGTTTTATTCTCCCGCAGATAATGCAGAACCTGCATATAGAACTCATTTTTTCGGTTCATCTGTGCAATCGGCACATGAAGCATATAATCCAGCCGCTCATACAAGCCGAATCTTCTGGCTGACACCTCGAGCTTGGGATAACGGGGAACCAGCTCCTTTTCCACGTAGTCCGACGCTTCGATAATGGCAATGTATGCGCGTGAAAACTGATTGACCGACCTTCTCCTCGTCAGACTTCCCAGACGGTGTACCACGCGATAGCCGATCTGCGGCAGATTGTAGACGCCATCAAGGATATCTACAAGATGTGTTTCCAGACTAAAGTCCTCACATAGGGTTCCTACCTCAAACGGGTGCTCCAGAAGAATTCTTCTGGGTGTCAGCTTGGTACAAAAGGAAGCATCTCCCGTATACAGGAGCATGCTCTGCACGAACAGAACCGGCGGAATCAGCACCGGCTCTTCCGGCGCAATGATGGCGGGAGGAAGCGCGTTTCCGTTTTCATCAATTTCCTCACGTCCGATCTGCACCTGTACATTCCGAAGGCCTCTGCGTCTCATCTCATCCATCCCGGCACGCAGGTTTGCAATCATATCCGGATAGATCAGATCGTCTGAGTCCACAAAGCTGATGTACTCCCCATGTGCTTCCAGAACACCGGCATTTCTCGCTGCAGACAGCCCCTTATTCTCCTGTGTCAGAACGCGGATTCTTGCATCCTCCTTTTCCAGTTCCCTGCAAAGCTCCAGCGATCCGTCCAGAGATCCGTCATTCACCAGAATAATTTCGAAAGCAGGATCGGTCTGCTCCTGAATGCAGCGAACCGTCTTCCTCAGAAAAGGTTCTGAATTATAAACCGGTACTACAACCGATATCAGAGCCTGCATACTCATTCTCCCTGTCTCCCCCACCATTGAAGTTCACAGCTGCTTCGTTTCTGCCATGCGCGGCACGTGAAGAAACGGCCGAAGCCCCGGTGCCCGGCTCATGGGCCCCTCTGCCGGAAGATCCGCATTCAGATTCTTCATCTCCAGCGCAGTTCGCCTTGCTCCGCCTGCCAGCAGGATTCTCCGTTCTTCGCAGGCATCAAGCGCCTTATCCGCAAACAAAAGAAGCCGTTCCGCAGCAGTTTCCGCATTCCATAAAGTCACAACCGAGCGGAAAGAGGCTTCTGCAAATCGTTCGCACAGCTCCGGATCATCGATAAGCCGCTCGATTTTGGCCGCAAGATCCTCCTGATCACCATCCGCATAGATGTAGCCGTTGACACCGTTGCGCAGAAGATACGGCACAGCGCCGGCCTCTGCACCGGCAACCGGCGCACATCCGCTGTTCATCGCCTCATTCAGCACAGCTCCCCAGCCTTCCCCGTGGTCACTGGTAAATACAAAAATATCGCTGTGCTCCATCACATCCCGCACCGTTTCTGTCGAACACAGTCCATGAAAAATAACCTTCTCCTCCAGGCCATGCTCCAGCACATAGCGATGGGCCTTCTCCTCTTCGCCCCCGTTCTCCACACTGTCTCCTCCGATAATGTGAAGCAGGAAATTTTTACCGTCCCTTTCGAGCCGGTCCGCAAGCTCCAGAACTCGTTCCACATGCTTGAACGCAACAAAACGCCCTGCCCAGACAAGTTCTGCAGGATCCGCCGCCTGTCTTCGGCGGATCGGCGGCCTGTCGCCTTCATAGGAAATCATCGGCGGAAAATATCCCCAACGGTATTTTTTCTCCGGGAAAGCTCCGATCAGACCATAGTCGGATGCCACATAGGCTCCGGCACACAGCAGGAAATACGGCTCCCTGCGAAATTTTGTAAAGGCACGATATTTATGAAGGAGCCCCTTCGGCGAAATTGCCTTCCACTGGCCATCCTTGTAAATCCGCTCACTGATCTGAAAAACCGGCCGGTGAATGTTCAGCCGCTTCGCCAGAAGATCCTGAATTTCCGGAACCCAGCCGGCAATCAGGAGGTCACAGGACATCATCTCCCGCTCTGCTTCCTTCCGATCCTCGTTCCATTTTAAAACCCAGCAAAGCTCTTCGGAATGATCCTCCCAGCCCATCTTCTTCCGCTCTTCTTCCATCTCCTCCATCTGCACAAAGACAAAGCCGTCACCAAGCCTTTTGCGCATGGCCTCGCAGAACGGAATCTGGTGGTGATTGATGTAGTTAGATACAAAGGTGACCGTCAGCGGCATTCGGCATCCTCCTTGATCGCTTACTGGCAGATACTGCGGTAAATTTCCAGAAGGCGCAGATAATTCGTGTGCGGATTGTGGCGAATCATCGCTTCCTTATGTGCGGCACTGGCCAGTCTGCAGGCAAACTGATTATTCTCAAACAGATTGCAGATATCCTCCGCGAGCGCCTCGTAATCCCCCTCCGAAAACAGGAGACCTTCCGCGCCGTTCTCCACAAGATCACCAATCCCGCCAACCCTGGCCGCTGCAACCGGCATTCCGAGCAGCATGGCCTCGCAGAGCGAATTCGGCGAATTCTCCATCACAGACGGGCAGACAAAAACATGGCTTCGAAGAAACTGCGCCTTCATCTCCTCTGCATTCAGCGATCCCAGCATAATGACATGTCCTTCCAGATTGCCCTCCCGGATCAGCTTCTTCAGATATTTTCCGTATGCAGTAATCCAGAGTGCAGACGGAAGCTTCTTCGCAGGAATCCGGCCTCCGACATTTCCGATGATGGATTTGCCTGCTACATACAGCTTCGCATCCGGATACTCCTTCAGGATTTTCGGCATCGCCTGCAGAACAAAGTGAAACCCCTTCAGAGGGTAATCCCCCTGGCTGATGAAAATACTGTGCGGCTCTACACCGTTCAAATCCCAACGTCCCTCATAGAATTCCGGCCGGAGCGTTTCATTCATCAGATGATAAATCGCTTCCGGATGAATCGCAGAGGTTCCTTCCCGGTCAAAGCCGGTTCTTCCCGTAATATGAAGCACCTCCTGAATCGTGCTTCGTTCATTCTCTGCCCGAAGGCGGAACTTCTTCTGCTGCTCCTTCAGAGAATCATGACGGACTCTGTCCCGAAAGGTTCTGGCACGCTGCACCTTGTACGGGAGCTCCGCCATATAGGAATCCGCAATGGCACAGCAAAGTCCCTGAATTCCCACCAGTGTTCTTTCCGGACGCTGAAAAGCGCGAACCATTGCCAGAGAATGCGGAAACTCCGTGCCGAAAATATGTACCATATCCGGCTTGAAATCCTCCAGAATATCAAGAAATCGCTCTACCAGCGTTCCGTCATACACCTCCGGTGTGTTCAGATTCTCGCAGTAGCCGTAAAATACGGCTCCGTCAATTTCTCTCCTGCAGCCGGCAAGCTGCTGCGGAACCGGGACACAGACCCCAAGCTCAATCAGGTTCTCATCCTTTCCCGCTTCTACCTTCTCATTTACCAGTAAATGAAAGCTCCCTGTCAGCCAGCCCTCACGATTGGAATAGGGCAGCCCTTCCGCCTTTGCGAAAATCGGAAGCATAATATTGCACAACCATAAAACTCTCATTCTTACCCCGGAAAGCCTGCAAGGTGCGAATCACCCGCGAGGCTTTTTCTCATATATCTTATTCTTAATCCGATCATAACACGCTGCCGTCTTCGGAGAAGAGGCAAGCTTCTCCCGAAGAGGCTGCAGGCTTAATACCATCGCAGCGCGGAACCTTCGCTGCTCTGCCTGTGAGAAGTACTCCTTTGCTATTTCCCGGTGCTCTTTTGCCGAAAGCTCCCTGCTCTCCGCCCTCTCCGAAAAGCCTCCGCCCTCGTAGCCTGCAACGGTCAGGTCCATTGCAACTGCCTTCGCATGGTGCCGGATGACACACCACAGAAAATGCTCGTAATCCGCCCGGACCTGATACTGAAGATCAAAGGCTCTGACTTCAAACAAATCTCTCGAATAGAAGCAGGCCTGATGACAGGGAAGATTCCGGTACATGGCAAAATGCGTCATTTCAGGCTTAGCTGCAACACGCTGACCGGTCTTCTCCTCCCGCACATCTCCGTAGAAAATCCAGCCTCCCGCTTTTCTTTCTCCGGGCTGCTTCGCGGAAAGCTCCTCCTCTTTCCGAATCGCTGCCGCGGTCTTCTCCAGCACATCCGGCGAAAAGAGCACATCTCCGCAATTTAAGAAATACAGATACTCACCTCTCGCCGCAGCAACTGCCTGATTCATCCCATCATAAATTCCACTGTCCTTCTGCCGAATCAGACGGATTCTTCCATCTGCGGAGAGCCCGTCCAGACTTCCATCCGAGGAACCGGCATCCTTGACGATTACCTCATAATCCGAAAAAGTCTGCCCCAGTATACTCCCAATCGTCTTCTGAAGGCGGAATCCCGGATTATAGCTCGGTGTAATGATACTGAAAAAAGGTGTATTCATAACGCTTCAGTAGCTGCCTCCCACGCTTGCCGACGGAGTCCGGTTCAGATCGTGAAACAGAAAGCTCTTGTACGGCAGAATTTTGATGGTATCCCGGTATGCGGTCCGAAGAAACAGTGCAAAAAATACCAAAGCCGCCGCAATCACCAGAATGGTCAGTAATTTCTTCTGTCTGCGCCCCTGCTCCGTCTCCGGAAGTCCCGAAAGGAGCATCGGAAGATAGAAAATCTGTGTAAACGTAAGATAATAGCAAATCCGGGACACCTCCGGAATAAACCAGCCAAACACATACAGAAGAAGTCCGATGTATGCACTGTTCCGGTACATCACAAGCTGCCTGCCGCGAAAGGTCTCCGGATCTTCGTCCGCCCTCACATAATATGCAAGAAGAAGGACCGCAAGACATTTGGCGATATTGACCCACGAGATGCTTGTCCCTGCCGCAAGATCCACCGTTCCCTCCCAGGAGGGATACAAAGAGAGCAGAAGCTCCATCGCCTTTTCATGGAGCAGCAGCACTGCCAGACCGAGCGCCACACCTGCTGCCAGCTCCCGCTTCTTCCAGCGGCGCGCAGCGACCGGATACAGCAAAAGGGTGATCAGTGCTGTCTTATGAAACAGCGCGGCCAGAAGCACCAGTATCACAAAACCTGCATACTTTCTTCGCAGAATACAGGTCATCGCAAGAAGCGACAGCGACAGCGCAAAATAATACCGCATGGTATTAAAGCTCTGGAAATAATACCCGAACATCATGAACAGGAAGAATGAGAAGCAGAAGTTCTCTGCCTGCTGCCGGATCACCGTCAGCATCACAAGGATGGTCATCACAGCATAGATGGCAAACAGCAGCAGGTAGTTCTCATAGCCGCAGAGACCGTATACCGCCTTGGCGAGCCAGTTGAAGCCGGCTTCCGTCGGCACATAGGCATCAATCGATGCCAGGTGGAAGAACTCCACATATCTCAGATAGTCATTTCCCGTTTCCTGACGAAGAATGGCCGGTACCATCAGAATCAGCGCAATCAGAAAGAGGCAGGATCTTCGCAGCAGACTGCCGCGGCTTCCTGCCCGCATCCCTTCTGTCTTATTCACAATGGCCGCAGCCGCCACCGCAGCTGCCGATATCAGAAGGTAAAGTACCATCTCAGGCTTCTTTCATTCCTTTTTTCATAAGGCGGTACGCCCTCCGCAGCGGAATCTGCCGGCACATGGTTTTTCTGTGGGCCAGAAGGAACCGCAGCCCCATCGCCTTTTGCAGATGCCCGTACAGATAATGATAGAGAACGCCTCTGTCATAGAAGAATTTTTCATTATAGCCCGTAAACCACGTGGAAGCATCATTCTCTCTTGCCGCTTCATGGCCGATTCCAACCGGAACCGACCAGATCTTCAGTCCCTTTTTCAGACAGTCATGAATGAACAGACTGTCTTCTCCGTTGGAATACTTCGCTCCCCCGCCGAACAGCAGGGAAAACCAGACATTTGCACGGCGCAGGCTGTCCAGCCGTGCTCCCATGGCATACGTAGGATAGCGCCCACAGTTGTACCAGCGAACTCTGCGGACCTTCCGGTTCTCATAGGTTCTCCGGCTTTCTACCGCACTTACGTTGAACATCAGGATATCTGCCTGCGGATTCTCCTCGAAAGCCTTCCGGACACTCTCCTCATAGTCATCATCGTAGACAATGTCCTCATCCGCAAAAAGCACATATTCCGCATCTGCCCGCATCAAAGCATTGTTCCGGTTCCGTCCAACCCCGCGCTCATTGAATGCAAGCGTCCGAATCAGGTGTCCCCTTCTCTCAAACTCCCGGTAGGAAACCTCCTGACATTGGTTGCAGATCACGGCATCCGTGGACAGATTCATACGCTCCGCAAGGGTAATATCATTTTCTTGAACCGCAGCGACCAGAACCTCGAGGGAGGTCTTATGCTTCGCCTCTTCCACCCTCTTCTGATCAATCCGGTTGTATACCTTATTTTCTTCCATAATATTTCTTCAGAAACGTTCCATCCGCCTCCGCAAGGATGAGTCCTGCAGGTGCCTCTCCTTTCAGCCTCTTCTGTGTCAGAAGATGGTCGGTTCCTGTTCCGTTTTCCCTTCCGAACGGAATCACAGCAAGAGTGATTCCATTTTCTTCACAAACACCAATTCCGTAAGTCTTCTGCAGCTGCTCTGACGCCTTTCCGACAAGCTCCGGATCCTCTGAAATCAGCCGCACCCCCTCCGGATGCTCTTTCACAAGCTTCTCCGCTTCCCGAACGTTCTCATCCAGAAGAAATGCCGGAAGCTCCGCGTCTTTTTCGCGCTTTCCCTCATGCTTTTCTGAAGTTCTTTCCAAATCTCCGGGAAGAACCAGAAGTACCGGAAGATCATAGCGTTTTGCTGCATCCTCCGGACAGTACACACCGTCATTCAGAAGCTCACGAATCCACAGCACTGCCGCACTGATCAGAAGTCCGAGAAGCGCTCCGAGAAGCGCTGCGTTCCGGGTGCGATCCGCGACCACCACCTGCTCCACCTCGCCGGAGGAAAGGTACTCGATCCGCCGAAACTCCTCGGTGGTATGGCCGTACCGGACCAGAGCGTCCTGAACAGCATCGGTCAGCGCCTGCACGATCTGCGGATCGGAATCCGTCACCTGAATCGTAAGAACGCGGACATCCGACAGAATCTGTGCCTCGATGTCCCGTCTTGCATCCTCCATGGTGATCCCGTCCGGGAGCTCCGATTCAATCACCTGCGAAATTGCCGGAACCGAAAAGATCAGATCATTCCAGGTGTAATCATTGTAGTAATCCTGCGGATTGCCCGCTTCATCCTGCCCGAAGGTCAGGTAGTACTTCGAGGCCTGCCGGTACTGTCTCTGCCCTGCAAGTCTCAGCCAGATTCCGGTATAGACAAGAACTGATGCAAGAACGCCAACCACCATGCATGCCGGAATCCACCAAAGCTTTTTCCCAAGCCGCAGCCAGAGACTGCGCCGGTTTATCGGCTCCTCCATGTGATCCAACATAAACACCTCCCGATGATTCTTCCTGCTTCTTATAATCCGTCTCCGGACCGCCCGGCATTCCTTGCCTCATCCCCGGCTGCCTGCACCTCCTGCATGGCAGTTACCTGTCCGTCCGCAACGCCTTCGGTTGCCTCCGGTGTGAAAACGATCTTCAAGGTGAGCAGCATCAGCTTCAGATCCAGTCCCAGAGAATAATTCTGAATATAGGTCAGATCCAGCTTCAGCTTGTCGTAGGGCGTTGTATTGTATTTGCCATAGACCTGCGCATAGCCTGCAAGTCCTGCCTTTACCTTCATGCGGTAGGCAAATTCCGGCATCTCTTCCATATACTGTGCGATGATCTCCGGGCGCTCCGGCCTCGGACCGATAAAGGACATCTCTCCCTTCAGGATGTTAATCAGCTGAGGAAGCTCATCGATTCGCGTCTTCCGGATGAAATGCCCCACCGGAGTAATGCGGTCATCATGCTCCGCCGCAAGCCTTGCCACACCGTCCTTCTCCGCATCCACCTTCATGCTGCGGAACTTGATGATCCGGAATTCCTTCTGGTTCATCGTGCAGCGAACCTGCTTGTAAAATACCGGTCCGTGGTCGTACAGCTTAACCAGGATGGCCGTGATCAGGAAAAAGGGCGACGTCAGAACGAGAAGAATCAGGGCACAGATAACATCCACCGCCCGCTTGCAGAAGCGCTGCCCAAAGGTCAGCGCATATTCCTTCGTCAGATAGATCGGAGTATCAAACAGATGAAGCTGTGCGGAGCCCTTTACAAGGACATCCGGAATCTTCGGCATCATATACTGCCGCACACCGTTGGCATAGCAGAACTTCATCAGGTCATTGCGCTCGAGAGTCGGAATATCCCAGAGGACAACCGCCATTTTTCCGGATTCCAGAATTGCTCTTTTGATGGCAGGAACTCCTTCTGAAATGCAGATCGTCTCCGTAATATCGTATTTCTCCGGACGGCTTGCAAACTTCTGGAGAATCGGCTCCGCATTGCGCTCCCCGTAGATCAGAATCATCTTTGTCGGCGGGAATACCTTGTGGTAGACCTTGTCGGAAATCTGAATCCACAGCACGGCAAACAAAATCTGTACCAGCGTCACCAGAAGTGCCCAGCCAAGGGGCAGAATCCAGTTGCGCATCAGAGAATCCTGCAGATAGGTGAAGGCATTGACAATCAGAAGCGAGAAAATCTGCGACAGACTCACATCAAACGGCTTCTGATATCCCACATCCATACCGCCGTAGGTTTTCGTCAGAAACAGGAGAAGGATGAAATACAGGAGCAATACCAGAATATGTCCGTTCAGGTAGAATTTCAGCCTCAGCCGTACCAGCGGATAATAGATGCTGAACCAGAGCCATGCATAGATCATGGTCTGGATCAGAATGCCGGCAAGCGGCATCTCCAGGGCTGCAATGCGCCGCAGGGATTGTCGTCTGTTCGTAGTCTGCTTCATCAGTCAAGCTCTTCCTTTGTGATATAGATCGGGCGATTCTTTACTTCCAGATAGGTCTTGGACAAATACTGCCCGATCACGCCAAGACACAGCAGCTGAATGCCGCTGACCATCAGAATGATGCACACAAGGCTCGGCCATCCGCTCGTCGGATCTCCCATGATAAGCTTCCGGATAATGACAAAAACGATCATCAGGAACGCAATGACGCAAAAGAGACCGCCTGCAAAGGCCGCCGCCGCAAGCGGAACCGTCGAATAAGCCACGATTCCGTCCATGGCATAGACAAACAGCTTCCAGAAGGACCACTTTGTCTCGCCGTATTTGCGCTCCACGTTCTCAAACTCGATCCAGCGTGTTCTGAAGCCGACCCACTCAAAGATTCCCTTCGAAAAGCGGTTGTACTCCTTCACCGAAAGGATCGCATCCACAACGCACCGCTTCATCAGCCGGAAATCTCTGGCGCCGTCCACAATCTCTGTCTTCGAGAATTTGTTGATCAGCTTGTAAAACTGTCTTGCAAAAAAGGACCGGATCGGCGGCTCGCCCTTTCTGGTTACCCGTCTCGTCGCAGCCTGATCATAGCCATCCCACAGATAGCCGAACATTTCCGGAAGAAGCGACGGCGGATCCTGAAGGTCCGCATCCATCACTGCCACATAATCACCCTTGGCGTGCTCCAGCCCGGCATACATGGCAGCCTCTTTTCCGAAATTTCGGGAAAAGGAAATCAGATGTACTCTTTCATCCTTCCTGCGAAGCTCTTTCACCTTTTCCACGGTCTTGTCCTTCGAGCCGTCATCCACATACAACAGCTCAAATTCCAGATCATGGTCACGAAAGAAGGGTTCATTCTTCATGAATTCCTGATAAAAATAGTCAATATTCTCCTCTTCGTTGTAGCAGGGAACAATTGCTGAAAATAAGCTCATCTTCTCACCTTCTCACCGGACCCGTCAAAGCTCCTTCGGGCCTCCGCCAATCTCAAGCATATAGAAGGATGCCGGATATCCGACCTTCTCCAGATATACCTCGCCAAGCTTCTTCTGAAACTCCTCTACGGCCTCATCCTTTACAATGCTGACCGTGCAGCCTCCGAAGCCGCCGCCGGTAATACGGGATCCGAGAACTCCCGGAATCTTCCATGCCTCCTCCGCAAGAATATCCGCTTCCTTACAGGAGGTCTCATAATCATCCCGAAGGGATACATGAGATTCGTTCATCAGCTTTCCGAAATGCTCCACATCGCCTGTCTTCAGCGCGGCAACCGCCTCAATCGTCCGCTGATTCTCATACACCGCATGCTTCGCACGGCGTCTGCAGACCTCGTCCTCAATCAGGCTCTTGTTTGCCTCATATTCCTCGATGGAAAGATCACCAAGGGTCTTCACATCCAGCTTCTTCTGAAGATCTGCCAGTGCTCTGCTGCACTGCTCTCTCCGAAGGTTGTATTCCGAATCCACAAGACTGTGCTTCTTGTTCGTGTTGGTTACCATCAGCTTCATGCCTGCCAGATTCAGAGGAGCGTACTCAAACTCCATGCTGTTGGTATCCAGGAAAATCGCATTGCCTTCCTTGCCCATTGCGGACGCAAACTGGTCCATGATGCCGCACTTCATACCGTTGTATTCGTTCTCCGAATACTGCCCGATAAAAGCAAGATCCTCATTTGTAAGCACATCTTCCATCCCGAAAAAGCTGCGGAGCATCTCTCCGGTCAGAACCTCAAGCGAAGCCGAGGAGGAAAGACCGGATCCATTCGGAATGTCTCCGTAAATAACCATATCAAAGCCGCAGTCAATCGGATGCCCCTTCTGTGCAAAGGCCCAGACCACACCCTTCGGATAGTTGGTCCATCCCGCCTGCTTCGAAGGCGTCAGATCGTCCAGCGAAGTGCTGATCACACCGAGCTTCTCAAAATTCACCGAGAAAAACCGCATCACACGATCGGTCCTCTTTCTTGCTGCCGCGTAGGTTCCAAGGCTGATTGCACACGGAAAGACATGTCCGCCGTTGTAATCCGTATGCTCCCCGATCAGATTCACGCGTCCCGGTGCAAAGAAAAGACGAACTCCCTCGGTATCTCCAAACTGCTGTTCAAATGCCTGTAATACTCTTTCTGTGTGTGTCATTGTTCAAACCCTCCCAAAGCTTCATGCACAGGCAGATCCAGCCGCCTGCAGACGCACCTTAACCTAATAAGTATACCAGAAAAACAGGGCAGCAGGAAATGCCAAACGCATCACCTGCTGCCCTGCTCCAATAACGGATATAAATGACGAATACTATTCGTCCGGATCTCTCATAACTACAACGCCGACAAGTCCGGGGCCGGTATTCAGCGCCAGTGTTGCCGTAATCTGCTCCTCAAAAAGGATCTGCTTGTCCACGAGTTTCTCATGGTTCTCCAGAAGCTCCTGCATGGCCGCTGCCTCTGCGTGTGCATCACCCTCCTTGAGAATCATCCAGGTCTTATGACCGAAGCTGTAGCGAATGACCTCCTCCGCCAGCTTCAACTTCGCGGTCCTGGCTCCGCGAATCTTTGCGACCGTATAATACACGCCGTTCTCATCGCAGGAAATAATCGGCTTAATCTTCAGCGCTTCTCCGATGGTTCCCGCGACTCGTCCGATTCTTCCGCCGTGCTGAAGATATTTCAGCGTATCCATATAGAAGAAGGCCTTGCTGTCCCCGATCTTCTCCGGGAGCTTTTGGCAGATCTCCTCAAAAGACTCCCCCTTCTGCAGCCGGGTCGCCGCCCAGATGGCAAAAATTCCACTCGCCGAGGAAATATTTCTGGTATCAAAAACAAAGATCTCCAGATCCTCATATTCGGATGCCGCAAGACGAAGCGTATTGTAGGTTCCGGATAAACCGCTGGAAATGGCAATTGCAATCACCTTCTCATAGCCCTTATCCCGAAGCTCATCAAATTTATCCGTAGCCTCTGCAAGAGACGGCGTAGAGGTTGTCGGAATCTCATCCGGAAAGCGCTGATAAATCATCATCGGATTGATGTCCACGCCGTCCTGGTAATCCTTCTCAGGATAAATCACACGAAGCGGAAGGATCTCAATATCGTATTTCTTGCGGATTCTCTCCGGCAGATCACAGCCGGAATCAATCAGTATCGCAGTCTTCTGTTCATTCATTGAAAATAGTCCTTTTCTTCTGTTCATTTCTGACGTAGTTTTGAAAACTACATGTTCAGCATACACTTCCCATCGCGCCCCGTCAATCCAATCTCCCCTGCAGTTTGGATTTTATCCTGCCCGTTTTGTTTTTTCATAAAGAAAACGCTGAAAAACCGTCAGAAGCTTCGAAAAATAGTGTAAACTGTTACACAGTCCACATGATCCCAGTATTTCAGGAAGGTATTCTATATGACAATTTCCGAATATGCAGCCTATCACACAACATCCGAAGAGAGCCTTGCTTCCGACGCACAGGTCCACATTAAAAAGCGCGAAGCCCGGGAATTCAAGGCCGGCGGCGCCTGGATCTACGACAACGAAATCGATCACATTTCCGGAACCTTTCAGAATGGTGACATTGTCAGCGTTCTGGATTTTGACGGCTTCTTTCTCGGCTACGGCTTTCTCAACACCAATTCCACCATTCGCGTGCGCATGCTTGCACGGAAAAAGGAGAATGTGATTTCTCCCGCCTTTCTGAAGGCACGGGTAAAGGCAGCCTGGGATTATCGGAAGGCGGTCATCGACACCTCATCCTGCCGCGTCATCTTCGGAGAAGCCGACTTTCTTCCGGGACTCACGGTTGACAAATATGAAGATGTACTTGTTGTCGAGTCTCTGGCCCTTGGAATCGAAAAGCTCAAGACTCTCCTTCTTGCTTCCCTTGTCCAGGTCCTGCAGGAGGATGGCATCCACATCCGCGGCATTTATGAGCGAAGCGATGCCAAGGTACGCGAAAAGGAAGGCCTTTCCCGCACCAGCGGTTTTCTTTCCGAGGAATTTGACACCAACGTAGCCATCACTGAAAACGGTGTCAGATACATTGTCGATGTCAGGGACGGGCAGAAAACCGGCTTCTTCCTCGATCAGAAGGAGAACCGCAAATCCATCTGGCCCATCTGCCGCGGCAAGGATGTGCTCGACTGCTTCACTCACACCGGCTCCTTTGGCCTGAATGCCGCTGCCGCAGGCGCAGCACACGTAACCTCCATTGATGCCTCCGAGCTTGCCATCACGCAGGCCAGGGAGAATGCGAAGCTGAACGGCTTTGAGGACCGCATCGAGTATGTGGTCGGGGATGTTTTTGATTTTCTTCCTTCCCAGCGCGCAGCCGGCAGGAAATACGATGTTGTGATTCTCGATCCCCCTGCTTTCACAAAATCCCGCAATTCCGTAAAGGCGGCGGCCGGTGGCTACCGTGAAATCAACCGTCAGGGGCTGCACCTTGTGAAGGACGGCGGCTTTCTCGCCACCTGTTCCTGCTCACACTTCATGACCGCGGATCTCTTCCAGCAGGCGATCGCTCAGGCTGCCCGCGATGCACACAAGCGGCTTCGCCAGGTGGAATTCCGTCAGCAGGGCCCGGATCATCCGATCCTGTGGGCAAACGATGCCTCTTATTATCTGAAATTCTATATCTTCCAGGTTGTGGACGAGAAATAAAGGCGAATTCTTATCCTCAAAAATCGCCCCGAAATGTACGTAATGACATTTCGGGGCGATTTTAATTTTCACGGAAACTCGTTTGCGTTTTCGAAATGCCACAGCGCAGCTGCATCATAGTCCGCGGGGAGCACATCCCAGCCGTCCTCCGACTCGATATACCACTGCCGCTCTGCATCATCGTATTCCATCCAGCCATAGTCTCCGTAGTCGTCGGAAATTCCTTCTACCCAGTACTGCCACTGCGGCGGTGTTACATCCGTATTGAACCAGAAATAGGTTCCGGTCTCACTGTCGTAGTAATTGCCATCCGAACCGAGCGAACAGTACCTGCCAAGCGCATCGACATAAACCTCCTCCGGCTCAACCCATTCCGCATCGCTATCGCCGCCGCCTGCCGGATAAGGCTCCGCCGGCTCCGTTTCCTGTCCTGTCGTGGTGACCTCCTGTACACCAACTGCTTTCTCTTCGTTCCATACCGAAATAAGTCCCCAGATAAACTGCAGCAGGAATACGGCAAGCAGGATTCGGAGCACAATTTTTGCCTTGGAAGGTTTTTTCTTACCGCCGGTATTGGCAGTCCCCTCTGTTCCCGTCTGACTTCCGTTCTCGTCTGTGGCCTGAACCGACAGCGGGGCTCCGCAGTTCGGACAGTTCGGCATTGCTCCGCCTTCCCACTTGATCTTGACGGAGGATCCGCAGTATTCGCACTTACAGATGGTCTGCTCATCCTTAATCAGAACGCTGTCGTAGTGATTGCCGTCCTCATCATAATAGCCCGCCGCATAGCTGGTTCCTTCGCTTTCCCAGGCAACCGGATAATACACATAATCGTGATGATGACATACGTACCGCGTCAGATCCGATCCCGGATAGCTTCTCGGCTGATTGCGCCGCGGGCGGTAGGTTCGCGCATTGACACTGGTTCCGCGGCTTCCGGCCATTCCAGGTCTTCTTGCAGAGCCGGAATAGCTGGAGGAATGGCTGCTTGTGGAATGCCGGCTGGCAGAGGATCCGGATGAATGCCTCGAAGGTCCGCCGGAGCGGCCGGAGGAAAAACCAGAAGAACGACTGGAAGAGCTTGACGGACGGCTCGAGGACCGACTTGAAGAGCTCGACGAACGGCTTGAGGAAGAACGGGATGAATGGCTGGAAGAAGAACGGCTGCTGGGCATATTGTCAGTTTCCTTTCTTTTTCGTTGATTTGGTCGGTTGAAATCCAAAATTCCAGTTTGAAGGGGTAACTTCCACCTTTGCCTG
>ERZ1034680.9-NODE-9-length-197243-cov-16.507653_pt1 | contig 197243 bp, 169 predicted proteins | sample MGYA00520639_ERZ1034680 | MGnify/ENA primary metagenome ERZ1034680 (study PRJEB33766, sample SAMN09781760) | gut metagenome | biome: gut microbiome | host: Homo sapiens | place: Madagascar | study: EMG produced TPA metagenomics assembly of the PRJNA485056 data set...
AAAAAGCGAGCTGGGGATGAAACTGAGCGGTCGAAATCATCCCTGCAGAAGAAAAAAGCAAGCCAGGGATGAAACTGGTCGGAAGAAATCATCCCTGCGGAAGAAAAAAGCGAGCTGGGGATGAAACTGAGCGGTCGAAATCATCCCTGCAGAAGAAAAGAGTGAGCTGGGGATGAAACTGGGCGGAAGAAATCATTCCTGCGGAAGAAAAAAGCGAGCTGGGGATGAAACTGAGTGGCAGCAACGCGTGGAACACGCGGGGCTGCGAACAGGAGAAATTGACATCGGTCAATGGAGAGTGCCCTTCGGAGAAAGCCGCGAAGGCGGTTTCTCCGAAGCGGCAGCAACGCGTGGAACACGCGGGGCTGCGAACACTCGAAGCTGACATCGGTCAGCTTCGAGTGTAGTGGTCCACCCCGACCTTCAGGCTGATTCCGGGTCTTATCTTATCAAACTCCTGTTTCAGATAGTCTTGAATTTCATCATCCGACATGCGGACGTTGTACGGGCAATTGACATCAAACAGGACCTTCAGGCGGTCTTTCTCATGGACGACGCGGAAGTCATGGTAGAGAAAATCCGGGCCAAGGTACTGCAGGAAGCCGGAGAGCTTTTCCCGGAGAAGGGCGGCTTCTTTATCATCTGTGACAACGGGGTCGACGTGAATGACGGTCTGGATCCCGAACTTGCTGCGGAGACTTGTTTCCAGCTGGTCTGCGAGCATGTGGGAGTCGAGAAGCGTCATATCGGATGGCACCTCCAGATGGAGGGTCATCATCCGGGTTCCGGGGCCGTAGTCATGGATGATGAGATCATGCATTCCAAGAACATGGTCGGTGCTGCGCACGGTATCTGTAATTTTCTTCACAAGTTCCGGATCCGGCTCCTGGCCAAGGAGCGGGCCGCTTGTTTCGAGCAGGGACTGGATGCCGGACACCAGAATGAAGAGGGAGACGGCAAGGCCTCCGAAGCCGTCGATCGGAAGACCGGTTACATGCTCAAGAATCAGGGAGAGCAGTACAACAGCAGTTGTGATGCAATCATTTCTGGAATCGCAGGCCGCGGATTCCAGTGCTACGCTCTGAAGCTTTCCGGAGAGCCAGCGGTTGTAGCGGTACATATAGAGCTTCACCAGAACGGAACACAAGAGAATCGTGATGACCAGAGGACTCGAAGCGGACAGGGAAGGGTGCATGATTTTCCCGATGGATTCTCTTGCCAGCTCAAACCCCATGAGGAGAATGGCGATGGAGATAAAGAGCCCGGAAAGATACTCGATTCTGCCGTGTCCGAAGGGGTGTCCGGCATCTGCTTTGTGGCTTGCAAGTCGGAATCCGATGAGCGTGACAATGCTGCTCCCTGCATCGGAGAGGTTATTCAGGGCGTCGGCGATGACGGAGATTGAGCCGGAGAGAACGCCTGCCAGAATTTTCACCAGGAACAGCAGAAGATTGAAGAAAATACCAAGGGCTCCGGAAAGAGTTCCGTAACGCCCGCGGACCCGGGCGTCCTGGATGTTATCCGCATCCGGAATGAATTTGCGAACAAGAAATTGAATCATACCGAGCCTCCATAAATCAAATACACATTTTCACTTCCGAAAGAGGGAAACATTACCTTATAATATAGCGGTAAGTGCTCTTATAATTAGCTACATATGCTAGTCTTTGAACAGAAGGCTAGTCAAGCGTAACTTCTGTGTGTTATATTTCCCAATGTTCCGTGTTTGCGCCGCAGTGGTTGCGGCTGAGAGGAGAATCTGCCTGTTATGAAGAAAATTGGAGAAGAATGCGGTGTGTTCGGTATGTGGTCGCCGAAGAAACAGAATCTGCCGATGCTGGCTTATTACGGACTGTTTGCTCTGCAGCACAGAGGACAGGAGGCAGCCGGAATCGCGGTGAACGAGGACGGCGTGTTCCGTTATCACAAGGACGGGGGACTTGTGCATGAGGTTTTTCATGCGGAGGACCTGGAGGCCCTTGGCGAGGGACAGATCGTTGTCGGCCATGTCCGGTATTCGACCAGCGGGGATTCCAACCGCGGCAATGCCCAGCCGGTTGTCGTCCGTCATATTAAGGGCAGCATGGCGCTTTGCCATAATGGCAATCTGGTTAATTCCTATGAGCTTCGCTCAAAGCTCGAGAATGACGGATGTATTTTCCACACGACAACCGATACGGAGGTTATTTCCTATTTAATTACAAGAGAGCGCATTCACTGCTCGTCCATCGAAGAGGCGGTGAACCGCACGATCGATAAGATCCACGGTGCATTTTCCCTGGTTCTGATGTCCCCGACGAAGCTGATTGCGGTGCGTGATCCGCACGGCTTCCGCCCGCTCTGCTATGGCAAGACGAAGGACGGAAGTATTGTTTTTGCTTCGGAATCCTGCGCACTGGATGCAGTGGGAGCAGAGCTTGTCCGCGATTTGAAACCCGGCGAAATCATGGTCTGTGACCAGAACGGCCTTCGTTCCATCGAGGATCATGTGGGGGAGGTCAAGCCGTCCATGTGCATCTTTGAGTACATTTATTTTGCAAGACCGGATTCAATTGTGGACGGCGCTTCGGTTCATGAGGCGAGAGTCCGGGCTGGCGCGTTCCTTGCGCTGGAGCATCCGGTGCAGGCGGATGTGGTCATCGGCGTTCCGGATTCCGGTCTGGATGCGGCGCTTGGTTATGCGAAGCAGTCCGGCATTCCGTACGGAATCGGCCTTCTGAAGAACAAGTATATCGGAAGAACCTTCATTGCGCCCGGCCAGGCGGCCCGCGAGGATCTGGTGAAGATCAAGCTGAACCCGATTGCGGAGACCGTTCGCGGCAAGCGCGTGGTTCTGATCGACGACTCCATCGTCCGCGGCACAACCTCGGCAAGAATTGTGCGGCTGATTCGCGAAGCGGGGGCAAAAGAAGTACATTTCCGTGTTTCCGCACCGCCGTTCCTGAATCCCTGCTATTACGGCACGGACATCGATTCGAGAGAGAATCTGATCGCATGTCAGCACTCGATTGAGGAGATCGCGCAGATCGTTGGCGCCGACACTCTCGGTTACCTGTCTGTGGAGAACGCCCTGAAGCTTGCGGGCGGAATCGGCAGCGAGTCGAGCTTCTGCGCAGCATGCTTTGACGGGAAGTATCCGACGGAGATTCCCTCCGAGACGTCGAAGGACCGCTTCGAGAGCAAAATTCCTGCGGAGTGGATGGAGAAGCATAAGATCTGACAGGCGGCCTGTGCGAAACGGCATTTGAGGATTTCATGAGAATTGATAAGTACCTTGCGGACATGGGTGCCGGCACGAGAGGTGAGCTCCGGAAGAGCATCCGGAAAAACGGAGTCCGGATTGGCGGAGAGCTGATTTTTGACCCGGGTTATCTTCTGAAGGAGGATGGCGCTTTTGATGTTTTTCCTGAGGTGATCTATCAGGGGGAGCTCTGGCAGTATGAGCCGGTTGTCTGGTACATGCTGAACAAGCCGGCGGGCGTTCTGTCTGCGAGCGAGGACAGGAAGCAGAAAACGGTGCTGGATTTGATTACGGAGAGAAAACGGACGGATCTGTTTCCCGTGGGCAGGCTTGACAAGGATACCGAGGGACTTCTTCTCATTACAAATGACGGCGACATGGCGCATCGCCTTCTGGCGCCGAAATTTCATGTGGATAAAACATACCTTGTCCGGACGGCAGGCAGTGCTTTTACCGGGGAGGATGCTGCGAGGTTTGCGGCGGGAATCCGGTACGATGAGGCGCTGACAGCGCTCCCTGCAAGGCTTGAGAAGTCTCCTTCCGGAGATCCCATGGAAGCGCTTGTTACGATACGTGAAGGAAAATTTCATCAGATTAAGAAAATGATGGCAGCCCTGGGCGGCGGCAAAGAGGTGATTTACCTTCGGAGGATTTCCTTCGGCCCGCTCGAGTTGGACGGGGCCCTTGCGCCCGGGGAATATCGACGACTGACCCCGGAGGAGGAGGCGGCCCTTGCGGACTGCTGCAAAGGAAGAGAGCATGGCAGAGAGAGCAGATAAAATAAGAGGAGAGCAGGAGAGAATCCGCAATTTCTGTATTGTGGCACACATTGACCACGGGAAGTCTACCCTGGCAGACCGTATGATTCAGATGACCGGCGTACTTACCGATCGTGAGATGAAGGAGCAGGTCCTGGACAATATCGAGGTGGAGCGTGAGCGCGGAATCACCATCAAGTCTCAGGCGGTTCGCCTGATTTATCATGCAGATGACGGGCAGGAGTATATTTTCAATCTGATTGATACTCCCGGGCATGTGGACTTTAACTATGAGGTGTCCCGTTCCCTGGCGGCCTGCGACGGCGCGATTCTGGTTGTGGATGCGACGCAGGGCATTCAGGCACAGACGATGGCAAACGTCTATCTTGCACTGGAGCACAATCTTGACGTGTTCCCGGTCATCAACAAGGTGGACCTTGCAAGTGCAAGACCGGAAGAGGTAAAGCAGGAAATTGAGGACGTCATCGGCCTTGAGGCAATGGATGCCCCCGAGATTTCCGCAAAAAGCGGCTTGAATGTCAAAGAGGTCCTTGAGGATGTGGTGAAGAAGATTCCCGCACCCACAGGCGATCCCGAGGCGCCGCTGAAATCTCTGATTTTTGACTCCCTTTATGATTCCTACCGTGGTGTGATCGTGTTTATCCGCGTGCGGGACGGCGTGATCCGCAAGGGCACGAAGGTTCGGTTTATGGCAAGCGGCGCGGAGGAAGAGGTCGTGGAGGTCGGTTATTTTGGCCCCGGGCAGTTTATCCCGTGCAGTGAACTCTCGGCCGGAATGGTGGGATATTTTACCGCATCCATCAAAAACATCCGTGATGCGAGAGTCGGTGACACCGTGACCGAGGCGGAGCGGCCTTGCGATGAGGCACTTCCCGGCTACAAGAAGGCACAGTCCATGGTCTATGCGGGGATTTATCCGCAGGACACCTCGAAGTATCCGGACCTGAAGGATGCTCTGGAGAAGTTCCAGCTCTCTGATGCCAGCCTTTCCTATGAACCGGAGACGTCTCTTGCACTTGGCTTTGGCTTCCGCTGCGGCTTCCTGGGACTCCTTCATATGGAGGTTGTCCTGGAGCGTCTTGAGCGCGAATATGGCCTTGACATCATCTCGACGGCTCCCGGCGTTGTATATCATATTTACAAGACGGACGGCACCATGATGGAGCTGACAAATCCGGCAAACCTTCCGGATCCGTCGGAAATTGAGCATATGGAGGAGCCGATTGTGTCTGCAGAGATCATGGTGACGACCGAATATCTGGGTGCCATCATGCAGCTGTGCCAGGAGCGCAGAGGCGTGTATCTTTCTACGGACTACATCGAGAAAACAAGAGCGGTGCTGAAGTACGAGCTTCCGTTGAACGAGATTATCTATGATTTCTTCGATGCATTGAAGTCGAGATCCAGAGGCTATGCGTCCTTTGACTATGAGCTGAAGGGGTATGTCCCCTCGAAGCTCGTAAAGCTTGATATCCTTGTCAACAAGGAGCCGGTCGATGCGCTGTCCTTTATTGTGCATGAGGCAGGAGCCTACGACCGCGGAAGAAAGATGTGCGAGAAGCTTAAGGATGAGATTCCGCGCCAGATGTTCGAGATCCCGATTCAGGCCGCAGTCGGCGGCAGAATCATTGCCCGCGAAACCGTCCGCGCCTTCCGCAAGGATGTCCTTGCCAAGTGCTACGGCGGCGACATTTCCCGTAAGAAGAAGCTTCTGGAGAAGCAGAAGGAAGGAAAGAAGCGGATGCAGATGGTCGGCAACGTGGAGATCCCGAAGGATGCCTTCATGAACGTGCTGAAGCTCGGGGATGACCAGTAAAGCAAGCTGACAAGTACTTTTCGCAGAGGATGATTTTTGCAGAAGGAATCATCTTTGGAGGAACTTTTCTCTGCAGAGGGATGCATTTCGCGGAAGGAAAGCATCCCTGGGAGAGCTTTTCTCTGCAGGGGGATGCATTTCGCAGAAGGAAATCATCCTTGGGAGAGCTTTTTCTTGCAGAGGGATGCATTTCGCAGAAGGAAATCATCCCTGAAAGAGCTTTTCACTGCAGAGGGATGCATTTGGCAGAAGGAAATCATCTCTGGAAGAGCTTTTTTCTGCTGAGGGATGCTCTGCCCCAACGAATAGTAATCCCTGACAGAGCTTTTTCCTGAATGCAGATGCTATCCTGCGCGGGACCACGCACATGAGTCGAGCAACTACGTATAAAGCAGCCCTGTGTCGAACAACTGCGCATTAAGCAGCCCTGTGTCGAGCAACTACGTGTCAAGCCGCCCTGTGTCAAGCTGCAATGTGACAAACATCAATGTATCAAACAGATAAAATCCAAGAACAACAGCAAATTATGAACGACAGGGCTGCAGGTGAATTCACCGGCAGTCCTGTCAGCTTATATCTGCACCTTCCTTTTTGTGTTCGCAAGTGTCGGTACTGTGATTTTCTCTCCGGGCCTTATGATGCTGCGGTGAGAAGGCGATATCTTCGTGCATTGGAGACGGAGATCCGATTGAGTGCAGAGATATTCGGCAATGGAAGTTTCGGCCTCGAAAGCTTCGGCAATGGAAGTTTCAGCCCTGAAAGCATCGGCGATCAGGAAAGAGGAGCAGACCTTGCAGGTAATGGCAATGAACGTCTGAGCGCAGACACCGTCTTTCTCGGAGGAGGAACGCCATCTCTTCTGGATGCGGATGAGCTGGCGCATCTGATGGCGGTGCTGTCAGAGTCGTTTCGGATCCTTCCCGGAGCGGAGATTACCATGGAATGCAATCCGGGAACAGTAGGCAGGGAAAAGCTGCTTGCCTTCCGGGAGGCCGGGATCAACCGTCTTTCGATTGGCGTCCAGTCTTTTCGGGATGAGGAGCTAAAGCTCCTTGGCAGAATCCATACGGCGGAAGAAGCAAGGCAGTGTGTTCTGGACGCGAGATGGGCAGGCTTTGATAACATCAGTCTGGATCTTATTTCCGCTCTTCCCGGTCAGAACATCGGTCAGTGGATGGAGTCGCTTCGGGAGGCCGTAGCTCTTGCTCCGGAGCACATCTCTGCGTACAGTCTGATTCTGGAGGATGGCACGCCTTTGAAGGAAGCTGCGCTGGAGGGAAAACTTCCTCGACTTCCGGATGAAGATGAGGACCGGAAGATGTATCATGAAACAAGGAGCTTTCTTGCGGAGCATGGTTATCACCGCTACGAAATCTCCAATTATGCAAAAAAAGGCTTTGAAAGCCGTCATAACAGCGGCTACTGGACAGGACATCCGTATCTGGGATTTGGGATCGGAGCAGCTTCTTTCTATGCTGGCTGCAGGTGGAGCCATACAAGAAGCATGACTTCCTATCTGCAGGCGCTGGAGAGTGCAGGCGCATCAGCAAAATCGGACGGAGAATCCCTGTCATCTGCGGAGAAGGCGACAGGTCACAGATGTCAGGAATATGCAGAAGTTCTGGAGTCCATCTATGAAGAGAAAGAAATCCTTTTGGAGAAGGATCGGATGGCAGAATTTATGTTCCTTGGCCTTCGAAGGATGCAGGGCGTTTCGGAAGCGGAGTTCCTGCGGCGCTTCGGGAGGACAATGGAAGAGGTGTACGGTCCTGTTTTGAAGCGCTATCAGGAGCTGCACATGCTGCAAAGAGAAGGCGGACGGATTTTTCTCACAGAGAGAGGAATTGATGTAAGCAACGCTGTGATGGCAGATTTTCTCCCAGATGAATGAAAACGGGTCACAGAGAGTGTATGAGATGGAGCAGGTGCTGAAAAAAACAGGAAGAAAGCCGGACGGCCAGCAAGGGGGCCAATGGGAGAGCCGGCAAGAGGACCAATGGGGGGAGCCAACAAGAGGACCAATGGGGGGAGCCAACAAGAGGACCAATGGGGGAGCCAGCAAGACGGCCAACAGGGAAGCCAACAAGAGGACCAATGGGGAGCCAACAAAAAGGCCAACAGGGGAGCCAACGGAAAGGATGACAACAGGATGGACAGCAGTATGAAAGAAAAGAAACCAGTGTATTTTACCTCAGAGAGGGTGTCTGCACATGTTACAAGAATCCGCGGCGCGATCTCAGAATATATGTACCTTGTGGAGGGAGAGGACCGGGCTCTTCTGATCGATGCGGGCTGCGGAGTTGGGAACATCGCAGCGTATGTCGGAACGTTGACGAAGCTTCCGCTTACGGTTGTGCTGACGCACGGGCACTACGACCACTGCGGCGGAATGTACCGCTTCGATGAGGTTTATCTGAACCGGGAGGAAAGGATTCCGACAGCGATTCATTACACAGAGGAAGTGGGAGCGCGCATTGCAAAAGAGCATGGCTTTTCCGACGATCCGGAGGCTGTGACAAGAATTCGTGACATCCGCATGCTGGATCTGGAGGATGGCAGGGTGTTCGAGCTTGGCGGAGGTGTTGAGGTCGAGGCGATCTGCTGCCCGGGACATACGGTGGCAACGATGGCGATGCTGATCCGGCCGGACAGACTGCTTCTTACGGGGGATGCCTGCCACTGGATCACCTATCTGCACTTTGAATCAGGGCTTACGGTGGAGCGGTTCCGAAAGAGTCTTGTGAAGCTCCAGACACGTGAGAGCGAGTGGGATTCTCTGCTTCTGTCGCATCCTGTGGACGAAGCTCCGAAGTCCTTGATTCCGGAGATGATCGGGCGCTGCGATCAGCTTCTTTCCAGGAAGACCGAAGGGCTTGTTTTCGAAAAGTTTGACGACACCTGTCTTCACTATGTGGCAAAAAAAGACGGCGAGCTTGCCAATCTTCTTTTTGATATCCGGAAGGTTCAGGAGCCGAAGAAGACAACGCAGGTTAAGGACGGCGTTCCGTACGAGGATACCTTTGCGGCAGCAGGGCTCTATGCAACGTGTGCAAGCGAGACAAGCCCGGAGAGGGAAGCGTGCACAAGCAAGACAAGCCCGGAGAGGGAAGCGGGCGCGAGCGGGAAAAAGCCGGAAGAAGCAGCGGGTGCGAGCGGGAAAAAGCTGGAGGAAATCTGGCAGACCATGTTTTACGGTCCGGAGAATGAGAGAATTTATCATCCGGTGGGTAAGGACATGGGCTACATCGAGGATACGGGCAATCACGATGCAAGGACGGAGGGAATGTCCTATGGCATGATGGCCTGCGTGCAGCTGGATCACAAGGAAGAGTTTGACCGGATCTGGAAGTGGACGGTCACTTACATGTACATGGAGGAAGGCGAGAACGCGGGGGATTTTGCCTGGTCCTGCCAGCCGGACGGAACGAAGAATTCCATGGGACCTGCGCCGGACGGGGAGGAGTATTTTGCAATGGCGCTGTTCTTCGCGTCCCACCGCTGGGGCGACGGAGAGGGCATATTCGCATACAGCTCCTGGGCAAAAAAAATCCTGCAGGCCTGCATTTATCACGGCGCACCGGCGAACAAGGCGATGTGGAACCGCGACAATCATCTGATTCTGTTCGTGCCGGGGTGCCCGTTTACGGACCCTTCCTATCATCTGCCGCATTTTTATGAGCTGTTTGCGCTGTGGGATGAGGACAACCGGGAATTCTGGCAGAAGGCGGCAGCGGCGAGCAGAGAATATCTGCAGAAGGCCTGCGATCCTGTTACCGGACTTTGCGCCGAGTACGCCGAGTTTGATGGAACGCCGCACCTTCGGACGCAGGCGGAGATCGACGGGGGCAATCCCTATCGTCACGACTGGTTTTATTCGGATGCCTATCGGACAGCCGGGAATGTGAGCCTGGATGCCAGGTGGTTTGGCGTGGACTCCTGGAAGGAGAGAGAGCTTGCCGCGTACCAGAAATTTTTCCTGAAGCACGAGCCTGTTTTTGATATTTACGAGAAGGACGGCCGCGTCATTGAGGGTCATGCGCTGCATCCCGTGGGACTTCTCGCAACGATTGCGGAGTGCTCGCTTGTGACGATTCATTCCGGGGATGAGATAACAGCCTCGAACGGCAGATTCTGGCTGGAGAAGTTCTGGAATACGCCGCTTCGGAAGGGAGACCGGCGGTATTACGACAACTTCCTGTATCTGTTCGCGTTCCTTGCGCTTTCCGGGGAGTATCGGATTTACTAATAATGGAGTTTTTTATGAACAAGGATTTCAAAAACTGGTCAGAGCTTAAGATTTTTCTGTCCTATTTCAAGCCGCACAGGAAGCTGTTTTACCTGGACATGGTAAGTGCGCTTCTGATTGCGATGATCGATCTTGCGTTTCCGTGGGTGTCGCGCTGGTGCATGTACACGCTGCTTCCGGACAACGCGTGGAGGACCTTCTGGACGGTCATGCTGGTCGTGACCGTCGCGTATGCGCTGCGGTCTGTTTTCTATTACATTATCTGCTACTGGGGGCATAACTTTGGGGCGCGGGTCGAGGCGGACATCCGCAGAGATCTGTTCCGGCACATCCAGGAGCTCAATTACGGCTTCTTTGATCACAACCGCGTGGGACAGCTGATGAGCCGCCTGACGACAGATCTTTTTGACGTGACGGAGATGGCGCATCACGCGCCGGAGGACCTGTTTATTTCTACGGTGACCATCCTTGGCGCTCTGATTCTCATGTTCCGGATTCAGTGGAGACTTGCCCTGGTTCTTACGCTGATGCTGCCGATCTTTCTTGCGGTTGTGATGCTCTGCAGGCTTCACATGCGGGATGCATCGCGCAAGGTAAAGGTGACGGTTTCCGCGATCAACACGGAATTTGAGTCGGAGCTCTCCGGAATCCGGACGGCGAAGGCCTTTGCCAATGAGCCGGAGGAGCTGCAGAAGTTCGAAAAGGCGAATCAGAGCTACCGCGGGGCAAAATTCGGTTTTCACCGCGCCATGGCGGAGTTCAATGCGGCGATGGAATTTTTCCTCTGCATGCTGTCTGTGGCGGTGATTGCAGTGGGCGGCGCCCTCATTATGAAGGGCGAGCTGAATGTCATCGACCTGATTACCTTCAGCCTGTATGTCTCGACCTTTGTGAGTCCCATCCGGAAGCTCGCGAACACGTCGGAGATGATTGCAAACGGCACGGCGGGGCTGCACCGCTTCGTGGAGCTGATGCGGACGGAGCCGGAGCTTCAGGACAGCGAGGGCGCGCTTGCGCTTCAGAACGTGCAGGGTGACATCAACGTGGATCATGTGTCCTTTGCGTATCAGAAGGGACAGGGAGTTCTGCATGACGTTTCGCTGCAGATCGCAAAGGGCGAGACGGTTGCCTTTGTCGGCTCCTCCGGAGGAGGCAAAACAACCCTCAGCCAGCTGATTCCCCGCTTTTACGATGTGACGAAGGGCGCAATTTATCTGGACGGGCATGACGTGCGCGAGGTGACGCAGGAATCGCTGCATCAGAACATCGGCGTCGTGTCACAGGATGTTTTCCTGTTTGCAGGAAGCATTGCAGAGAACATTCGCTACGGACGGCTGGATGCCACGATGGAAGAGGTGATGGAGGCTGCCGCGAAGGCGGAGCTTGCGGAGGATATTGCGGCGATGCCGGACGGGTTTGAGACGAACGTCGGAGAGCGCGGAGTCCTTCTTTCAGGCGGACAGAAGCAGAGAATTTCCATTGCCCGGATTTTCCTGAAGAACCCGCCGGTTCTCATTCTGGACGAAGCAACCTCGGCGCTCGACAGCGTCACGGAGGCGAGAATTCAGGAGACATTTGAGAAGCTCTCCAGGGGAAGAACCACCATTGTGATTGCACACAGACTTTCCACGGTAAAGAATGCCGACCGGATTGCGGTCATCGAGGACGGGCGCATCATCGAGCTTGGCTCGCACAAGGAGCTGATGGAGAGAAACGGAGCGTACGCACAGCTTGTTCGCACGCAGGAGCTGAAGAACTGAGGCAGGCGGCTTCCTGCGCATAACAGCAGGCTGAAAAATGAATTGAGAAAAATAGAAATCTCGCAGGGAGCTTCCGGAAAGGAGCTTCCCTGCGGGATTTTTCTGTGATGAAATTCTGCCCCGGCATGCCGGCCCGGATTCTGACATGGCAGGATCCGGCACGGCGTGAAGCTGCCGGGTAATTACGTAAAACCTCAGGAGAGGTGCTCGGAGAGTGTAACCTTTCTCGTGGAGGTGAACTGGTCGCCGATCAGGCTGCCGTCCTCGTACTCGATCTCGCCGGCCTGGTTGTCGTACGGATCGTCGCGGAAATAGGTCATCGGAGGCGTGAGCTGCTTCTGGAACTGCGGGTTCGAGGGCAGGCGGAACGGATCCAGGTTGCCGAAGAAGTGACGCTGTCTCCAGACATCTCCGCTGCGGAAAGCACCTCCGCCGTAGGACGGATCCACATAGAGCCAGCCAAACGGTGCAAGATAGACCATTGACCAGTCATGGCTTCCGGGATCCCCCTCATAGAACTCGTTGCCGGATTCCCAGCGGGCCGGGATGCCAAGGCAGCGGCAGAGCGTGATGAACATCAGAGCCTGCAGTCCGCAGTCGCCCTTGCGGTTCATGGCTGCGTATTCGCCGAGGTTCTCAATGGTAAAATAGCTGCGGACGAAGGAGTAGGTCACCTGCGTTGTGATGTATTCATAGATGGCTCTCGCCTTTTCAAGAGGAGTCTCACAGCCCTCCGTGATCTTAAGCGCAAGATCCTTCATGAAGGGAGTGAAGCGGATGTGAGGCTGCTGCTCGGAAAGATCCTCCGGCTTTACCTCCTCGGCGGGATAAGGCTTGTTCATCTCAGCGCGGTTTGCGGCAACGGCCTCCTCGGTCCAAAGGTCATGATAAACGCTCTTTACCGTGTACTCGTACTCCACGAAGAAATCGTGATTTTCCCTGATGTCCTCCTCATAGCAGATGGTGCGCTGCGGAGCGTTCTCGTCTGCAAGAATGTAATGATCGGAAGAGGTCTCGAGGATCTTAATATCGGAGACATAGCTGCAGGCGCAGACAACAGGGATGTAAACCTTGATTTTGCCGGGGCGGAAGGCATCGTCGTCCACGCGGAGCGTGAAGCGGATGCGGAAGCGCCAGGAGTCGGAGCCGTTCTTCTTCATGTCGATGAGAGACTGCCAGAACGTGTTGCCTGGAGCAGATTCGGGTGCTTCCGTGCGCAGAGCGCCGCCCTTTTCCTTGCGGGCTGCATGCTCGACGTCGTTGCGAAGCGTGCCGGCCGTGCTGTGGATAAAGTGCTCCTTGCCGTTTACGTAAATCCAGTCAATGCGTCCCTTGTCCTGAAGCTCGCGGAACTGCTCCGGAGTCAGATCCTTGATGACCGTCTTCGCCCTTTCATAGGCTTCTTCGAAGGAATACGGGTAATCCGACGGAAGTCTCTTAAGAATCTCACGCTCGACGCGAAGCTTGGCTTTTAAGTTCTCACTGATGTCCTTCTGAAGCCACTGTTCAATCAGACGGGCTTCTCCGTCAAAATCGCCGAATTCCTTGCGGCTCTCAATGTCGGTAGGAAGTGCTGTGGAAAGCGCCTCCAGGTCGTTGTAGCGAAATGGTTCCATGATGATCCTCCTGCTTTTGTCAAAATTACTTCAGAACTTCATTATATACGCGAAGTACATTTTTATAGAAGATACTTTCGATTTCTTCCTGCGAAAAGCCTTCCTTTTCGAGCCCCTCCGCAAGAAGCGGAAGTGTATCGGCGGTGCCGTAGTCCAGAAGTCCGCTGATTCCGTCAAAATCGCTTCCGAGGCCGAGGCATTCCCTGCCGCCGACGTTCATGATGTGCCGCGCGTGTGCCGCGATGGCGGAAAGGCTCTGGCGGGGATCCTTGTCCTTCGGCTCCAGAAACTCCGGGCAGAAGTTCAGGCCTGTGACGCCGCCGTGCTCGGCGAGCTTCCGGATCATGTCATCGGTCAGGTTGCGCCCGCAGCCGCAGACAGCTCTTGCGTTGGAGTGACTTGCAACAAAGGGTCCCTTTACGATGCGGCAAACATCATAAAAGTCGGAATCGGAGAGGTGGGATACGTCAACCAGCATTCCCATATCCTGCATTGCCTCCACGAATTCCACGCCGCGCTTTTTCAGGCCGTGGTCGTTCACCGGCCGGAAGGCAAAATAATGCTCCTTGTCCGGATGGTTGGGACTTGCGAGCTCGTTCTCGTAATTCCAGGTGAGCGTCATCATGCGGGCCCCCGCATCGTAGAGCTCCTTCAGGTGCTCGAGAGAGCCCTTGCAGCAGCCGCCCTCCTCAACGGACAAAAGAGCGGACATGCGGCCAGCCTTGTCATTTGCGAGGATCTCCTTGGCATTGGTGACCTGGGAAATGAGATCGGAGTTTGCAACGACCTCCTCCTTGAAAACCTGTACGAGGCAGGAGATGGTGTGCCAGGGATCCAGATACGCGGGCTCGGAAGCGCTCGCCTCGGAATTCGATCCGCTTCCGCCGGCTGCTGCACTTGCAGCGTCTGCTTCCTGCGGATCAAAAGGATTCTCCTCGAAATCAGCCCTTCGGTGCAGATCTACGAAAAGTCCCAGGTTCTGGCACAGGCAGTCACCCTTTTTCAGCCGCTCCAGATCAATCATGAAGTTGTTCTTTCGCAGCGTCTGATTCTCCTTCCGGAGTCTGGAATACCAGATTTCGGAGATGGTATCACAATGCATGTCAATGTATTTCATACCGACGTCCTCCTCTAACTATATTAAGGTAAAACATTTGCATCATTGTATCACCGGATGCAATCCGGCGAAATGTGTTTCCGATACGATTTCCGTACCGGGAAGACAAGGTGTTCTCTATGCCATACCGGGAAGGCAGGGTGTTTTCTATTGACAGATGAGCAGTCAGGCTGTACTATCGTATACAATTATACAGAAAGCGCCTCGTCTGTTTTTCCGCATCCGGCAGTGGCTGCCGCAGGCGGTTTCCAGCTTGAGGAGGAAGGTCTTTTTGCAGAAAAAGGAGGAAATAGTTATGAAGAAAACCGGCAGGATTCTTGCGGGCCTTTTGACGGGTGTGATGGCACTGTCACTGGCAGCCTGCGGCAGCGGCTCGTCTGGCTCATCCGGCAGCGGAAGCGGAGAGAACGGAGAAAAGACAACGTTCCGATCCCTCTATTCCGGAGAAGTACAGACCCTGAACTATCTGACCACGAGTACCACCAATGATTATGCGATCAGCGCGAATATCATCGACTGCCTTGTGGACTATGATCAGTACGGAAACATTACTCCCGGCCTTGCAGAAAGCTGGGAATCCAATGACGATATGACCGAGTGGACCTTCCACATCCGTAAGGGTGTGAAGTGGGTCGACAACAACGGCAAGGAAATGGCTGATGTTACGGCAAACGACTGGGTTGCGGCAGCACGCTACGTAAACGATGCGGCGCATGAGTCCGACAACCAGTACATGTACGACACCGGCGCCGTGGTTCACAACGCGCAGGCTTATTACGACTATACCGCTTATATGCTGGCAAGCGAGAACGGAACAAAGGATACGGATGCAGACGGCGAGAAGCTCGAGCCTGTGGATCCGGTAAACGCAGAGGATATCGGCGTGGAAGCTCCCGATGACTACACGCTGGTTTACAAGCTGGATGCTCCCTGCTCCTTCTTCACAAGCATCGTTTCCTACACCTCCTATATGCCGGTTTCCCAGGCATGCCTGGATGAGTACGGTGATTCCTTCGGTCTTGACAATGAGAGCCTCTGGTACAACGGAGCCTTCGTTCTCTCCACCTATGAGCCTCAGGAGAAGCACGTTCTGACCAAGAACGCAGCCTACTGGGACAAGGATCACGTTTATCTGGACGAGGTTGTTTCTACCTATAATGCAGATGCCTCCAGCGTAGAAGCCAACATGTACAAGAACGGCGAGATTGATTATGCATCGATCAGCGCAGACCTTCTGGATTCCTGGCTGAAGGATGACGCTGTTAAGGATCAGGTTCACGGCTCCAGACCGGACAACTCCTTCAGCTATTTCTTCTGCTTCAACTTCGATCCGCAGTTTGACGCGCAGTACGAGCCGGAGAACTGGAAGCTCGCAGTCAACAACGAGAACTTCCGCAAGGCTCTGATGGCCTCTCTGGACCGCGTCAAGGCCCTGACTGTTTCCGAGCCTTATAATCCGGAGAAGCTGCTGAACAACACCGTAACTCCCGCAAACTTCGCAGCAGCTGCCGGCAAGGATTACACACAGTACGATGCCCTGAAGGACATCACAAACGGTGACAGCTTCGACGCAGCCAAGGCAGTGGAATACCGCGATAAGGCGAAGGAAGAGCTGGAGAAGGAGGGCTGCACCTTCCCTGTCAAGGTTCTGATGCCTTACAATCCCTCCGTTACCAACTGGGACAAGGAGTGCCAGGTTATTGAGCAGCAGATGGAAGGTGTTCTCGGAAGCGACTTCATCGACATCATTGTTCAGGCAGGCCCCGAGACCGGATTCCTTTCCGCGGTACGCCGCAGCGGTGCCTATGCCTTTATGAAGTGCAACTGGGGTGCGGACTATGCAGATCCTCAGACCTGGGCAGAGCCGTTTACGGAAGGCAACGGCTACAACTTCTGGGATATCTCCGAGGATGAAGGAACGCAGGCAATCTATCAGGAGTGGACCGACAAGGTAACCGAGGCAGAGGCAATCTGCACCGATGACGAGGCCCGCTACAATACGTTTGCAGAGGCTGAGAAGCTCCTGATCGATCACGCCATCATCGTTCCGTTCAAGATCGACGACGGCGGCTATACTGCATCCAAGCTCAATCCTCTGGAAGGAGAGTTTGCTCCTTACGGCGTAGCACTTCAGAGATATAAGTTCCAGCATCTCGGCGAGAAATCCATGAGCATGGACGAGTTCAATGCAGCACTTGCTGAGTGGGAAGAAGCAAGAACCAAGGCTCTGGAGAGCGCGGAGTAACCCTGGTGCCGGAATCAAAACAGACATATTTTTATTGCAATCACGTTTCAATAAAGGCATTATTAATGTAATGCGTCAAATCAATCCGGCAGGCGCCTACCGCACCTGCCGGTTTACGTGCATACTGCAGTGCAAAAATCCTTCAGAAGAAATTCCGTGCGGAAGCGCAATGGGAACATTCAACGGGTCAGCACAGCGGAAATCCAAAGGCACGTAACAGGAGGTACCCCTTGGGTAAATACATTCTCAAACGACTGGTGCACTCACTCATCACCTTGTGTATCGTCATCACCATTGTCTTGCTTTTGCTCCGCAAAATGCCGATCGAGGGATATTTTAACAACTATGAGAAGATGTCCCAGACACAGATCAATGTCACGCTGCAGAAGCTCGGACTGAAGGATCCGGCACCGGTTCAGGTCGCGAAGTATTTCGGCCAGCTTGCAAAGGGAGACCTCGGTACTTCCAACAAATACCGCAACGGATACCCGATCGCGAAGATCATTGCGAAGAAGGCGCCGATCTCCATAGAGATGGGCCTTCTCTCGGAGGTGATCGCGCTGGCGGTCGGACTTCCTCTCGGAATTGCAATGGCGAAGTCCACGAGAAGCCGGTGGAAGCTGTGGGATAAATTCGGAACGGTGCTCATCGTTATTGTTCAGGCGGTACCGTCCGCGGTTTATCATCTGCTGATTCAGCTCTACGGCAGCGAGCTGTTCGGTGTTTCCATGCTGTTTGATACGGACAACTGGGTCACCTGGATTCTTCCGGTGTTTTCGCTGTCTCTTGGCAACATCGTGTACTACGCGATGTGGCTTCGCCGCTACATGGTGGATGAGGCCAATAAGGACTACATCCGTCTGGCAAGAGCAAAGGGCGTTCCGGAGGGCAAGATCAGCCGCGTTCATATTTTCCGAAACGCATTTGTTCCGCTGGTTCAGTACATCCCGAACTCGATTCTGTTTACCCTGATGGGCTCCTTATATGTAGAGTCCCTGTATTCCATTCCGGGAATGGGCGGACTTCTGGTTCAGGTGATTAAGATTCAGGACAACACGATGGTGCAGGCGCTGGTAGTCATCTACGCGGCCATCTCTGTCGTTGGCCTTCTTCTGGGTGATGTGCTCATGGCACTGGTGGATCCCAGAATCAGCTTTACGAAAAAGGAGGGCTCCAGAGCATGACCATTCGAGGAGAGAAAGAAAAACAGCTGGAGAATGCCATCACAGCCGATCTGAAGAAGAAGCTGACTCCCTACGAGAGCTACCGGGAGCTTCCGGAAGAGGAGCTGTTTGCAGAGGCAGCAGCAGACGAATCCGATGCAGAGCGCGGCGGCTATTCCAATTATTCCTACTGGAAGGCAACGCTCCGTGCGTTCTTCAAGAACAAGGTGGCGGTGTTCTTCCTGATCGTCATCATTGCGGTTCTTGCGTTTACGTTTGTTCAGCCCCTTCTGCCGAATCAGAAGAGTCCGAAGACCATCTACAACGATCCGCAGACGGGCATTCAGATCATCAACCATCAGCCGGGCTCCGAGTTCTGGTTCGGTACGAACTCCATCGGACAGGACCTCTGGGCAAGAACCTGGGCAGGAACAAGAACGTCGCTCGGCATCGGTTTTGCCGTTGCTGCGTTTGAAGCCTGCTTCGGCACTCTGATCGGTCTTCTTTGGGGCTATGTACGAAAGCTGGATACGTTTTTCACGGAGCTGTACAACATCTTCGATAACGTTCCGCAGACGCTGGTGCTGATCCTGATTTCCTATATCATGAATCCGGGCATCGGAACGATTATTTTCGCGCTGTGTCTGACGGGCTGGCTGTCGATGGCGCGCTTTATCCGGAACATGGTTGTGATCATCCGTGACCGGGATTACAACCTGGCGTCCAGGTGCCTTGGCACAACGACGGGAAGAATTGTCACGAAGAACCTGCTTCCGTATCTGGTATCGGTCATCGCGCTTCGCATTTCCCTTGCGATCCCCGCGGCGATCGGAAATGAGGTTTTCGTAACCTATATCGGAATCGGCCTTCCGACCGACATTCCGTCTCTTGGAAACCTGGTTCAGGCAGGACGTCTTTTGATGAGCCAGCCGGAGCTTCGGTATCAGCTCCTGTTCCCGACAGCGATTCTGGCGGTGATTACGATTTCTCTCTACATCGTCGGCAACGCGTTTGCGGATGCAGCGGATCCGAAGAATCACATGAACTGAGGAAGGGAGGACGAACATGAGCGATACAAACAGAGAAGTCCTTCTTTCTGTAAAGAATCTGGATTTCAAATTTACCCTCCGCGGTCAGGTGCTGCATGCACTTCGCGGAATTTCACTGGATGTTTATAAGGGCGAAAGCCTTGCCATTGTCGGCGAGTCGGGCTCCGGAAAGTCGGTTTTCGTGTCGACTCTGATGGGCCTGAATGCGGCAAACGGCAGGATCACCGGCGGCAGCATTTCCTACGACGGCTGGGAGCTGACAAGGCTTCACACCAATGAGGACTGGAGACAGATCCGCGGCAGGAAGATCGCAATGGTCATGCAGGATCCGATGACCTCCCTGAACCCGCTGAAGACCATCGGCTACCAGATTCAGGAAGCCGTGGAGCTTCACCAGAACCTGCACGGCGAGGAAGCGAAGAAGGCAGTTTATGAGCTTCTGACCGATGTCGGCATCAGCGAGCCGGAGCGCCGCTACAAGCAGTATCCGCACGAGTTCTCCGGCGGCATGCGCCAGAGAGTTGTCATTGCAATTGCGGTTGCCTGCAAGCCGGAAATTCTCATCTGCGACGAGCCGACGACAGCGCTGGATGTTACCATTCAGGCGCAGATCCTCGGCATCCTCAAGGAGATGAAGGCGAAGTACGATCTGACCACCATTTACATCACGCATGACCTTGGCGTGGTGGCAAACGTTGCGGACCGCATTGCGGTTATGTATGCAGGCGATTTTGTCGAGATCGGAAGCTGCAACGAGGTCTTCTACGATCCGAGACACCCTTATACCTGGGCGCTTCTGTCGAGCCTTCCGCAGCTTGGCGTGAAGGGGCAGGATCTGTATACCATCGTCGGAACGCCTCCGAACCTGTTCAAGGAGGTGCACGGGGATGCCTTTGCGGCACGGAATCCGCACCCCTTGAAGATTGATTTTGTAAAGAGACCTCCGATGTTCCAGGTGACACCGACGCACATGGCAAGAACGTGGCTTCTGGATCCGAGAGCTCCGCAGATTGCTCCGCCGGAGCACATCCGCGTTTTGCAGGAGAAGGGAAAGGCCCTCGGCCTTTCGGCTCCCCTGAGGGGCGTTCCGGTTCCGGGAACGGAAGAAGGCGGCTCTGTTGAGACCGGGTCTGCCGATATGTCACAGAAAGGAGCGTCCGCAGATGACTGAGAGGAAGAAACTGGTTGAAGTGGACCACATCAAGGTCCAGTTCGGCTCCAAGCGGCACCCCTTTACCGCAGTGGATCATGTCAGCTTTGATATTTACGAGGGAGAGACCTTCGGCCTTGTCGGAGAATCCGGCTCGGGGAAAACAACGATCGGCCGTTCCATCATACGGATCAATCCGGTGACGGAGGGCGAGATTCGTTTTAACGGAAAGAGAATTTCCGGCAAGCTGACGAGGGAGGAGGATCATCAGGTCACCAAGGACATTCAGATGATTTTCCAGGATCCGATGAGCTCTTTGAATGAGCGCGCGAAGGTCGGATACATCGTTGCAGAGGGGCTGTATTCTCCGGGTCATCATCTGACCGAGGAGGAGCGGCAGGAAAAGGTTGACCGTGCACTTTCCGACGTCGGACTTCTTCCGGAGTTTGCAAGCCGCTTCCCGCACGAATTTTCCGGCGGTCAGAGACAGAGAATCGGTATTGCAAGAGCCCTTGTCATGGATCCGAAGTTCATCGTGGCGGATGAGCCGATCTCCGCATTGGACGTCTCCATCCGTGCGCAGGTTCTGAACCTGATGTCGCACCTCCAGAAGGAGCGCGGACTGACCTATCTGTTCATTGCACATGATCTGTCCGTGGTCCGCTTCATCTGCGACCGCATTGCCGTCATTCACAAGGGTCAGATCGTAGAGCTTGCGGAGTCGGAGGAGCTGTTCCGTCATCCGCTGCATCCTTATACGAAGGCACTTCTGTCTGCGATCCCTCAGCCGGATCCGGAGGAGGAGAAGAACAAGAAGCTGATCGTGTACGATCCTTCCATGCATGACTATTCGACGGACAAGCCGGTGTGGAGCGAAATCCTGCCGGGACACTTTATTCTGGCTAATGAGAAGGAGCTTGCGGATTACCGCAAGGAGCTGGAGCAAAATTAATCCATTCAGATTACAGATTAAAATGGCTGACAGCCCAAGGAAGAGCTGCAGGCGAAATCCCGGAGTGGATTTTCGCCTGCAGCTTTATGTATAATCGTCATTATAAAAAAGGAGATTCCGTATATGAAGGTTCTGATTGCAAATCTTGACACACCCAACTACATCAAAGCCATGTCGCACTTCGGCGCGGAATGCGTCAACACCCGCGAAATTCCGGAGAGCATCGAGGAATACGACGCACTGATTCTGCCTGGCGGTGATGACATTGATCCTGTTTTCTTTCATCAGGAAATGAACGGATCGCGGGACATCGATCATGAGCTTGATGTGACGCAGCTTACGCTGTGCCGGAGATTTGCAGAGGAAGGAAAGCCGATTCTCGGCATCTGCAAGGGCGCACAGGTCATCAATGTCTGCTTCGGCGGAGATATCATCCAGGATCTTCCGGACGGAAAAAGAGAGCATCACTCCTATCACCAGGGGCTTGGAACCGGAGAGTACCATGAGACGGACATCGTACCCGGAAGCTTTCTTGCGAAGCTCTACGGAGAGCATGTCGTAACCAACAGCTATCACCACCAGGCGATCGGCAAGGTCGGGGAAGGCCTCGAGGTTCTGCAGAAGAGCGATGACGGCGTGATCGAGTTCATGGCGCACAGGAGCCTTCCGATCTATGCCGTTCAGTGGCACCCGGAGAAGAACTGCTGGGATACGGCAAAGGAGGGCGTTGCGGACGGCGAGCCGCTGTTTACGTATTTTGCAGAGAAAATCAGGAAAGGAAAGTGAGCTCCGCGCGATCCGAGTTTCAAGCCGGAAGAAAAAATCGGGAGCATCAGGAAAGGTCAGTGAATCAAAATGCCTACACTTAGAAATTTGTTTGAGAATGCCTTCCGGCCCTGCGGCCAGACGCTGTACGTCTGGGGCGGCGGCTGGAACAAGGAGGACACCGGAGCCGGAGAGGACGGCATGCGGATCGGACTGAATCCGGAGTGGAAGAGGTTTTTCGATGAAAATGCCGGCACCTACGACTACGACAAGCACCGCTTCGAGTTCGGACACGGACTTGACTGCTCCGGGTTCGTCGGCTGGACGCTTTACAACACGCTGGAGAAGGAGCCCGGAATTCCGGGCTATGTCATGAGCTCCACGACGATGGCGAAAACCTTTGCGGAGCGCGGCTTCGGGACCTACGTGCCGAACGAGGAGATCACGGAGTACCGTCCCGGCGACATTGTCAGCATGAACGGTCATGTCTGGATTGCCATCGGTCAGTGCGAGGACGGGAGCGTCGTTCTGACGCACAGCAGCCCGAACACGGGCGTCCAGATCTCCGGCAGCATGCTGCCCGGAAAGGAAGAGAAGACCACGCAGTCCTACACCGTTGCAGAGGCTGCCATGGCAAAATATTTTCCCCGATGCCACAGCTTCTATGCGACCAGGGAATGTGCGCTGGACTACCGGAGCGGAAACCTCATGCACTGGGATCTGGAGCACGGCGTTCTCACGGATCCCGACGGATTTGTGAAAATGGGGCCCGCGGAGATCATTGACGCTGTCCTTGGCTGAGCCTTACAATGTAACTGTGTTCCGCGACAGTTACAGAGACAGGTAACTGCGTTCCGCGACAGTTACAGAGGCAGGTAGCTGCGCTCCGCAGCAATTACGGAAGCATGTAACTGCGTTCCGAAACAATTACAGAAAGACGAGGGTAATGCAAAATGAGCAGTGAGAACGAGAAGCGTCTCGACATCATCAAGCTGTCGGACGATGAGAAGGATGTCATCATCCTGGACCAGACAAGACTTCCCAATCACGAGGAGTATCTGAGAATTCATGAGGAAGAGGTGGCATGGAAGGCCATCAAGCTGCTGCAGGTAAGAGGCGCACCGGCGATCGGTATTTTTGCCGGATATTCCATGTACGTGCTGGCACAGCGCTATGAGGAGCTGCCTTATCCGGAGTTTCTGGAGAAGTTCCGGAAGCAGGCAGACTACCTGAACAGCTCCCGCCCGACGGCAGTGAACCTGTCCTGGGCGCTGAAGCGTCAGATCAAGGTGGTGGAAGACAACAGCGACAAGCCGGTGGCAGAGATTGTAAAGCTCCTTGGAAAGGAAGCAAAGGCAATCGAGGAAGAGAACACCGAGATGACCCGCAGAATTGCGGAGTACGGCGCAACGCTCATCAAGGACGGCGACGGCATTCTGACACACTGCAACGCAGGCTATCTTGCCTGCCTTGGCTACGGCACGGCAACGGCTCCGATCTACTATGCAACGGAGCAGGGCATGAAGCTGCACGTGTTTGCTGATGAGACAAGACCGCTCCTTCAGGGTGCAAGACTGACCTCCTATGAGCTTCAGAAGGCAGGCATCGATGTGACTCTGATCTGCGACAACATGGCATCCATCGTCATGAAGCAGGGCTGGGTGAACGCGGTATTCGTCGGCTGCGACCGCATTGCGGCAAACGGCGATTTTGCCAACAAGATCGGCACCTCCGGTGTCGCGATCCTGGCAAAGCACTACGGAATCCCGTTCTACACCCTGGGACCGTCCTCTACGATTGACTTCGACACGCCGACAGGAGCTGACATTCACATCGAGCAGCGCGATCCTGAGGAAGTCAAGGATATGTGGTACGCGGAGCCGATGGCACTGAAGGAGGTCAAGAGCTACAACCCGTCCTTTGACGTGACCGATCATGAGCTTCTGACCGGAATCGTAACGGAGCGCGGCATTGTATACCCGCCGTTTGAAGAAAATCTGAAGAAGCTGTTCGACCGGTAAGGCGTGGCCGTCAGAAAAGCTGCTGGGGTGCCGGGGAAATGTTTTCCGGAGACAGGCGGCAGCACAGCAGGAGACAGAGGGATTCACATAATCAGGAGGAAGAGAATATGGAACCGAGAGAAAGTATTTCCGCAAGTATCGTAGTAAAGGATGAGCTCGCCAAGGTTGTTCTGATGCCGGGCGATCCGCTCCGCGCAAAGGCCGTTGCCGAGAAGTTCATGACCGACGTGGTCTGCTTCAACGACACCCGCAACATGCTGGGCTTTACCGGAACGTACAAGGGAAAGAGAATTTCCGTTATGGGTCACGGCATGGGCGTTCCGTCCATCGGCATTTACACGCAGGAGCTCTACAGCCAGTTCGGTGTGGAAGCCATCATCCGCATCGGCTCTGCCGGCGGACTGGACATGGATGTAGATGCGAAGGACGTTGTCATCGCGGAGGCAGCATCCAGCAACTCCAATTATGGAAACGCATACGGAATTCCCGGACAGCTGGCTGCATGTGCAGACTACGACATGCTCGCAGAGGCGGTTGAGAATGCCAAGGCACAGGGCTGCAACTACAAGGTCGGCAAGGTTTATACCTCGGATTTCTTCTATTATCCGCAGACCGGCGTGAACGAGAAGCTTCGTGATTTCGGACACCTCTGTGTTGAGATGGAGGCAGCAGGCCTGTACTGGACAGCATGCGCAAACCACAAGAAGGCACTGGCTATTCTGTCCATTTCCGATCACCTCTTCAAGCCGGTGGCTCTCTCCGCACAGGAGCGCCAGGACAGCTTCACGGATATGATGGAGATCGCACTGAACACGGCTGTGAAGTTCGCATAAAAAGTGCGCGCAGAAAGACCGGCAGAATGATTGGCACAGAGGCCGGCGGAAGGTACGCAGGCGCATCGAAAAAATTTTTCGGACAGTATGAACCGGAGCGGGGGCATTTGGCCCCCGCTTTTGCTGTCTTTTGTGATACGATCGTGAAAATCGATTATTGGACAGAACAGGGATGCATCCGGGGCGGCCGAAATAATCCCTGTGGGGTAAAAAGGCAAGATAGAGATGCATTCAGCCGGTCGAAATAATCCCTGTGGAGGGAAAGAGCAAGATAGAGATGCATTCAGGCGGCCGAAATAATCCCTGTGGAGGAAAAAGGCAAGATAGAGATGCATTCAGGCGGCCGAAATAATCCCTGTGGAGGAAAAAGGCAAGATAGAGATGCATTCAGGCGGCCGAAATAATCCCTGTGGAACAGAAAAGCAAGATAGAGATGCATTTAGCCGGTCGAAATAATCCCTGCGGAACAGAAAAGTCAGATAGAGATGCCTCTGACCGGGACAAAGTAATTCCTGTGGAACAGAAAGTCATCGCCGGGAGCGTGGAGACGATAGCAGAGAATACAAAAGCCGCCTGGCACGTAAATGTCATGCTAAGAAAAGCTCAAACAGAAAAATAGCGCAACCAAATAAACAGAAAATATCGTATGATAGGGCGAAAGGCAACTTGAATTGTGATTTCAGAAAGGAGCCATTCGCCTATGAAAGTAAGAAGCGTGAGTTTGGAGCAGCTTCTGAAGCAGCTGGAAAACAGCAGAATGTCATCGGATCTTGGTAAGGATATTCTGTCAACCTATGACATTCTGAAGGGGTATCCGTTTGATCGAAACGAAGCTGCGAGCCGGATCATCCTGAACAACGCGAAACACCCCGGCATTCTGGCGTCCCTTTCAACAGGATCGCGGCAGCATCCGGTACTCCCGGATTCCGGCACGATTCCCGCAAATGAAATCCGAAGCCGGCTCAACCTGCAGTTTCAGGAGCTCTGCCGGGAAGCAGCGAGTGTCCTTGGCTATGCACTGGAGGAAGCATGAAGCCGAAGCTTCGTGTCGCAACGATCTGCGCTACTGACCGGATTCCATCACGATCGCCTGCGATGCCGATTGACATCTCAAACGGTTAAAAATAACAATAATATCCATACGTCGGCATTTTATGAGGTAAAATGTTGATGTATGGATTTTTTGTGGAGTGCAGATGATTAGAGAGAAGCGGAAGGCAAATGCAGATTTCAGGTGAGAAATACTACCGGATCATTCAATCCATTCTAAATAAATACAAATATTCCTCAATTCCGGAGGAAGTAAGAAAAGCGTTTGAAAAGGAGCTTCGGATCCGTCTGTCGTGGAATACGAATTCTCTGGAGGGCAATACTCTGACACTGGAAGAAACGGTGGATGCGCTGGAATATGACGAGGTTCGAAGCGGCCACACCTATTCAGAGTACACGGAAGCGAAGACTGCTTATCAGGCAAATTGTGAGCTTTCCTTTACGGATCGAAAAGAAATCGACCTGGAACTGCTCCACCGGATCAATGGAATCATCATGGGTACAGACGGAGCGTTTCGAACCCGGCAGGTGTATGTGGGAAGCATTGCCGAGGTCGCGTGGATGCCTGCAAGGCCGGAGGAAATTTCGGAGAAAATGGAGCAGTGGCTGCACCATGTCCGCGAGACGATACCGGAGGAAGATATTGCCCGGATAATCCGCAGGATTGCGGAGCTGCATCTTCAATTTGAAATGATTCATCCTTTTCAGGATGGGAACGGGCGCACCGGCCGTTTTGTCATGGATCAGATGCTCCTGAACGAAGGATGGATGCCTGCAATCATTCTGAATCAGTCAAAATACCGGCAGGCATTCCGAATTTATGAAAGAAACCGCGACACCGCTCTGATGGAGTATTGCATTGCTGCGGGCGTGGCAAGGACCTGCAAGATTCTGGAAGACATCTGCAGAAAACTAAATGTTCCTGAAGCGGAGGTGTCATACGAAAACAAATGAGAAAAAATTCTACATGGCAGTTGCGAATGTGGCAGCCTGTCTCGGAGTGATCATTCTTCATACAAATTTTGTGTTCTGGACAAAGCCGGGAGGGAGACTCTGGATCACCTCCTGCTTTCTGGAAACTTTCTTTTACTGGCCGGTTCCGGTGTTCTTCATGTTGTCCGGCGCCAACCTGCTGGATTATCGGGAGCGGTATTCCACGGTGGAATTTCTGAAAAAGAGAATATCGCGTACTCTGATTCCGTTTCTGTTCTGGAGCCTTGCGGCAGAGCTGTATCTGTCGGCTCTTTATGAACGAGCCATAGACTGGAGCTTTCCAAGAGTTCTGAATGATATCCTGAATGCAAAACCCTTTTCCATATACTGGTTCTTCCTCCCTTTGTTTGGTGCCTATCTGTCGATGCCGGTTCTGAGCCGAGTGGAGCATAAGATACGCACATATCTGTATGCAATTCTCTGCGGGATGTTCTTCGTCTGCATTCTGCCGCTTGTCTGTCGGCTTCTTGACGTTCAGATGAACCATGAGCTGATTCCTCTGATCGCGGGAGGATATCTGATTTATGTCATGCTCGGGTATGTTCTGGACCGCGTGGATCTGAATAGGAAGACGCGGTGTGCCTTCTATTTGCTCGGGATCATTGGATGGCTGATGCAGTTTATCGGGACGATCCTTGCTTCCGAGGGGGAGATCGGAGTCGATGTTACCTTTAAGGGATATACGAATTTTCCGGCCTTTCTGCAGGCAGCTGCTGTTTTTGTATTTTTGAAATACGCAGACTACGAGAAGCTTTTCGGAAGCAGGATGGAAGCGGTGCGGGAACATGTGATGTCCCTGTCCTCTCTGACATATGGAATCTATCTGATTCATTATTTTTTCGTGGTCGGTCTGCCTCGCCTTTGGGATATTCAGACGACAAAGCTTAGTTGGAGACTGGGCGGGGCAGTCGGTATTTTCTTTCTAAGTGCGGGAATTACCTGGCTGCTGAAGAAGATTCCGCTTGTGAGAAGGTTGGTACCGTAAAACGCAGAACGCCCTCTCGAGGATGTCCTGCAGGATATTGAACACCATGGAATCGAAGCTGGTGTCGAAGAGGAAAACACGTTGAAAAATCGCAAATCAAACCGCAGACTGCGGTACTTCCTGATATATACCATTCTGTATCTGATTCTGGCTGGACTCCTGGTCCTGTTCTTCAAGCTGCAGAACCGTTCACTGGTCTACCATGCGGATGCATGGAGGCAGCATCTCCGCGCACTTGCCTATTACGGGAAGTGGCTTCGGGGGAATCTGTGGCATCTTCTTCATGATCATTCTCTGACGCCGCAGGCCTGGTCCTTCGGCCTTGGATATGGATCGGATGTTCTGACAACGCTCCACTATTATTGCATCGGGGAGCCGTTGGCGGCATTGGCGGTATTTATTCCGGAGCGGTTTACCAAGTATTACTTCGAATTCCTGATCCTGCTGCGGCCGTATCTCGCAGGACTTTCGTTTTCTGCGTATGCAGAATATATGATCGGAAGAAAGCAGCTTCATGGAACCGGGAGCTGCACGCCCACAGGTTCCGGCTCGTTCCCGATTTTATGCGGCGCTCTCTGCTATGTTTTCAGCGGAACCGTGCTGTATCTTGGAATGCTGCATCCGTTCTTCGTGACCCCGATGATCTATCTGCCGCTTCTCTTTCTTGGCGTTGAGAAGGCTCTGCGGGAGAGGAAGCCGCGTATTTTGCTTGTGACCGTCTGGCTTGCGGCCCTGTCCAACTTCTATTTCTTCTACATGCTCGCATTGATGACCGCGGTCTATGCACTGGTGCGGGTGATCGCGAGAACGCGCGGAGAACAGGCGATCCGAAATGCAGGCGCTGGCAACGCAGGAGCGGGGCAAACACATCGCAGGAACTGCGCAAGCTGGATTCCGGAGGCACTCCGCAGACTCCTGCAGCTTCTTGGCTATGCCGCCGCGGGAACGATGGCAGCAGGCGCGGTTCTGATTCCGATTCTGGTGCAGTTTCAAAGCGATCCGAGAAATGCCACCTCCTATGGCCTGCCGCTTTTCTATGAGAAGGAATACTATTCGGAGCTTTTGAAAAATGCGGTGACCTTTATCAACCATCCGCTGTATGACACCGAGCTCTGCCTGTCGGTTGTCTGCATTGCAGCGGTGATCACACTGTTTTTCCTGCGGGGGAACGGGCAGCTGAAGCTTGCGGTCATCGGCGCGGCTGTGATGCTGTGCCTGCCTGCTGCCGGTTATGTGATGAATGGCGGGTCATATGTGATCAACCGGTGGACGTTTGCCGTGGAATTCCTGTTTGCCTTTGTCCTTACGGTTGTCTGGAGCGATGAGCAGGTCCGTTTCCGGGGGAAAAACATTGGCCGGGGCCTCGCATTTTTGCTTGTCCTTGTGACACTTGCGCTGAATATTGTAATCGGTTACATCCGCATCCCTGGAGGAGAAAACGGCGGCACCGGTCAGAACGGCTTCCCGTCGGAGTTTACGGATGAGCAGACGGCAGAAGAGTACATGACTGCCGCAAACCGGAATGAGTCGGCTGAGGTGACGCAGTACGCGGCCGCAGCGGAGAATCCGGTGTTTTACCGTTATACCGGCCGGGACCTTACCTACAATGCGGGAACGCAGACACAAACCTCCTCGACGCAGTTCTGCTGGAGCCTTGCAAACGGCTCCGTGGCAGATTTTTTCAAGGCGCTTGGCGTGAATGAGGAGCAGAACTTCAGCTATACCGGCCTGGACGATCGGACCGCGCTGGAGGCGCTTGCCGGGGTAAAATATTACGCCATTGCCTACGACAATGATTACGAGAAACAGTTTGTTCCGTACGGCTTTGCAGACTGCGGAACTGTGGAAGCCTGGAATTCCGCGGAGAGCCTTCAGGAAAAATCAGGTGCCGTGTACGGCGATGACAGCTGGGAGCCCGTGGTACCGACCTACCACATTTATCAGAATACGTTTGCACTGCCGATTGGCTATACCTATACCGGATTTGTTTCAAGAAGCGCGTTTGATGCGATGGATCTGACTGAGCGTCAGGAGGCTCTGCTTCAAGGCGTTGTTCTTGAAGGTGAAGACGAAGAGAGGATGAAGGCCGGAAATGAGGATTGTCAGGAAACCGGGAATGAAGAAGGCCTGCAAGCCAGAGTAAGCGGTTTGGAGCAGGTGCAGCCGGAATTTTCAGAGGAAAAGCGCACGTACACTGTAGAAACCGGAGACGGCGTTTCGTATGCTGCAGATACCTCTGCCTCGTGCTTTCGTGTGACGAAGGCCGGAGCGAAGGTGACGCTTCGCTTTGAGGCTGCAGAAGAGGCGGAAACCTATCTGGTGCTGCGTGATCTTGACGCCGGACCGCTTGACGGGGAAGGCGTGAAAGACGGGGAAGACGAGAAATCGGATACCCAGGCAGAAATGCAGGAAATTTATCCCATTCAGGTCACTGCCCTGCGAGACGGCACTGCGTTGACGGACAAGACTTTGAACTATAAAACGGAAATCAACCAGTATTACAGTGGCTGGAAGGATTTTGCCATCAACATGGGATACCGGAGCCATGGAGCAGATGCACTGGAAATTACGTTCCAGAGCGAAGGAGTCTATTCCATGTCAGAGCTTGCCGTTGTTGTACAGCCGACAGAGGAGATGATGCGGCATGCGGTGGACCGACTCGTCTGCACAATGACGGACGTCGACCTTCACCGGAATCCGGTGTCTTTTGCAAGCAGCGAGATCACAGGAACGGTGAATGCAGAGCAGGACCGGTACCTGGTGTTCTCCATCCCGTACAGCAAGGGCTGGACGGTGTATGATAATGGCAGAAAGGCCGAGCTGCAGAAAGCAAATCTGATGTATCTTGGCATGCCGATTGAGGCAGGGAGCCACGAAATCCGGCTGGTATATCGCACGCCCGGCGGAACGGCGGGGATTCTTGTGTCGCTTGCCGGAGTGGCTCTGATGATTTTTCTGTGCAGAAGGAGTGCCAGAGGACAGAGAGCAAGAAATTGTAACCCAGACTGAAATGCAGTCATGATTAAGCAGTCTGGGTAAAAGCATAAATTCAATCGAAAAATCTGGAGAAACGTATTTATGAACCACATGAACAACAGCAGGACTAAGCGGCGCAGTCTGTCCTGTCGGATCAAGGAGCATTGGAGTCCTTTGATCCTTTTTGTAAACCTTGCAGCCTACATTGGCTTCGCATTGATTGACGGGCCGGTCTGGTGCCGGGATTCGAACAGCTACGCCACGATGGACTACACGAGAGAGCCGATCTATCCCACCTTCCTGTGGCTTATGCGAACGCTCTTCGGTGAAAATATGATGGTGCATGGCTGGGATCTTACGGACCGCCTCGGGGGAAAAGCACCTGCGATGGAGCCTCTCTATCTGATGGCGGTTATTGTAGTCCAGTCGATTCTTGCGGCTGTTACTGTATGGCTTCTTTCGAAGCTCTGCTATGAAATCAGCGGAAAGCTTCGTTTTGCTGCTGCGGCAAATCTTGTGATGTGGGGCGTTGATCTTCTGAATCGCTTCGGGGCAAAACGGGGATCAACCTACACGCAGAGTATTATGACAGAAGGCTTTGGCGTTTCCTTTTATATCCTGTTCCTTCTGAGCCTTTTTCAGTATCTGAGGCTGCGCCGCAGAATTGAGCTCGGAAACGAAACATCCTGGAAGAGATATCTCCGGCTTTCTGTCCTGATGATGGTTTTATGTGCATCCCAGCACAAGCAGCTGACCGTTACACTGATCATCTTTGCAGCTGCCGCGATTTCTGCAGATTTGCGGTTCCTGATCCGGTACCGCAGCTTTGTGAAAAAAGGAAATCAGGGCGCAAATCAAAGCGGGCAGCAATGCTTCGGTAAAACAGGAACACGAAAAGAGGCGCTGAGCTGGCTCTTCCGGGATGTAGCGGCACTTCTTTGTGCAGGAGTTCTGATTTTTCTGATCGGACACGTTTATAACCTGACGTTCCACGGAGTGTGGTCCTTCCATACAGGAAGTGCAGATAAGATTGACAGTACGCTGCTCTACACAGTTACCGAGAAGGATGCAGAGCTGTTTGTATCGAATGAAAAAGCTGCACCCGATGACGCGGATAACCTGCGTGAGCTCTTCCTCAGCATTGAAGAAGAGCTTGCAGGGCAACAGCTTCGATATGTAGATGCACCGTCTGGCTCCTGGGTGGAGCTCTGCTCACACTATGCGGACAGCTATGACATCATCGGCTTTGAGGTCCTGGATCCTCTTGTGGACAGCTATGTGCGAACGAATCAGCCGGATCTGATCCCGGGGAGCATGGAATTTGCGATTGCGACGGATCAGGTCTGTCAGAGTCTGGAGCATGTGCTGATCCGACAGAACCCCGGACGTCTTCTGTATCTTTGGATCAACAATGTCCGCAAGGGCTTTGTCAATACCGTCCTTCGTGTCAGCACGGTGTTCAACTGGGCATCTCTGGTCCTGTGGATTTCCTATCTGTCGGCTTTATTTCTTCTGATCCGAAGGGGAAAACATAAGTCCGGTGATTTATGCCGGGCGTCAGAAAAGAATGCATGCAATGCGGCAGAAGAGAAGCGGTGTGTTGATACGATTCTGCTTGCGGCACTGGTTCTTCTTGGAACACTGGTCAATTGTATGGTGGTGGGAGCTATTATTTTCCCGCAGACCAGATATATGATTTACAACATGGGATTGTTTTACATAGCACTGATTCTGATGATGGGCGAGCTTGGAAGAGGACATTTGAAGGCGTTGAAATCGTATTGAATGTGCCAGAGGAGGCTGAGGAACCTTTATGAATCTTGAAGCCTATGACGTTGAGTCCCTGCGACAGATTGTACGTGATCTTCAAAACGAAAATGAGGCGCTCAGAGCACAATTGCATCGGCAGAACATTCCTGCGGCGGAAAGCATGGCCTTTTGCTCTTGCAGAAAGGAAGATCTGTACGATCCGGATCAAGGAGCAAGAATCGAGCATCCGCTCATTACCAGAGAAATGCTAAGTCTTTTTTACAAATGGTTTCATGGACGACCGGATGTATATGCCAGGAGAGGAAAGAAGGGCGGATATTATCCGCAGTGTGCAAACAGGTGGAGTGAGGAGTGCCCGTTTCAAAATGGCAGCAGTCGGTATTGTCTGAAAAATCAATGCCCGGTCAGGGAATGGATTCCGTTGACAGGAAAAGTAATACTGAGGCATTTGCTTGGAAAGAGCAAGTTCGGAGATGATGCAATCGGAGTGTATCCGCTGTTTGATGATGACACCTGCCATTTTCTTGTTTTTGATTTTGATCATCATAAGGATAATGCGGAGCGCTGCGATGGTGCAAATGAGGGAGAACGATGGAAAGATGAAGTGGATGCGCTTCGGCTGATGTGCAGGAACAATCATATTGACTGCCTGGTGGAACGATCCCGGTCAGGAAGGGGAGCGCATGTTTGGATCTTTTTTGCAGGAAAGGTAAAAGCTTCTGTTGCCAGGGCTTTTGGATATGGCTTACTGGAAAGAGGCGCAAAATCGATCAATCTGATTTCTTTTGATTATTATGACCGGATGTATCCGTCTCAGGATTGTTCTGACAGCATAGGAAATCTTATTGCACTTCCTCTTCAAGGGATGGCTCTAAAAGATGGAAACAGTGCTTTTGTGGATGAGAACTGGAATGCCTGTCCGGATCAATGGGCACAATTAACGCAAAGGAGAAGATATACAGAACCGGAGTTGATTGCGATGCTGGCTCAATGGCAGGAAGAAGGACCAATGTCTGCTTCCGGCAGATACGCTGTGGTGAATCTTGGGCAAAATCGCCTGCGGCCCTGGGAGAACCGAAGCTGTTTCAGGAAAGAAGATACCACAGGACCCTTGCACATCGTACTTGCAGACGGTATCTATGTTGATGCTCTGAATCTAAAGCCGGGAATTCAGAATCAGATCCGTTCTCTGGCGTCATTTACAAACCCGATATTTCAAGAGAATAAAGCAATGGGGCATTCCAACCATGCAACGGCCAGGATTCAGTATCTGGGTCAGGATACGGATGGATATATCCGAATTCCACGGGGCTTGCTGGAGCAATTAGAAAATAAATGCAGGGAAGCAGGAATTGCTGTTGATTTACAGAATAAAAGAAGCTGTGGAAGACCTGTTCGTGTTTCGTTTCGACAAGAACTCTATCTGCAGCAGGATCTTGCGGCACAAAGACTTCTGCAGTTCGATGATGGAATTCTGAGTGCTGCTACAGCCTTTGGGAAAACCGCTGTTTGCAGCTACCTGATTTCCAGCAGAAAAGTCAGCACACTGGTCCTTCTCCGAAGCAAGGCTTTGATGAATCAATGGCTGGAGGAATTCGAAAAATTCCTGGAGATAGATGAGCAGCCGCCGGAATATATGACACCAAAGGGGCGAGTTAAAAGACGTTCGAGCGTCATTGGAACGCTGAAGGCGGGGGATAATAAGCTGACAGGAATTCTCGATCTTGCCATGGTGGATTCATTATGCCGGCAGGAAAATCTTTCGGATTTGCTCAAAGCATATGGGATGGTCATTATGGACGAATGTCATCATGGAGCTTCTGCAGGTGCGCAGAAGGTATTGATGGCGGTGTCCAGTAAATTTGTATATGGCGTTTCTGCAACACCTGCTCGAGGCGATCATCTGGAACGCATCAATTATATGCTGCTGGGACCAACCCGCATGACATATACAGCCAGAGAAAGAGCGGAGGCCCAGGGAATTGATCATCTGATTCGTCCACGTTTTACAAGAGTTGCCGACACCCTTGGTCCAGATGCCAGTATTCAGGAGTATTATTCGTTGCTGCAGAACAGTACTGTACGAAACACACAGATTATTACAGATATCAAAAGATGTCTTTCGCTGCACAGGACGATAGCAGTGCTAACGCGCTTCAAAAGTCATGCCAAGGCTCTTTCGGAGCAGCTGTCCGGGGCAGCAGATCATGTGCTTCTATTGTATGGGGATAATACCGATCAGGAAAACGCCGAAATTGAGAGAAAGCTGCCACAGATTCCGGATGACGAGACGGTTGTTCTTGTTGCTACGGGTCAGAAAATCGGGGAAGGCTTTAACTTTCCGAGACTTGATACACTGATACTCGCGATGCCAATTTCCAGACCTGGAGTGGTTGAGCAGTATGTCGGGAGATTGAACAGAGATTATCCGGGAAAAAGAAATGCTGTCGTCTATGATTATGTTGATTCGCATATTCGCGTTTTTGACCACATGTATCAGAAACGACTGCGTACCTATAAGAAGATCGGATATCGTATCGCTTCCGGTACGGATTTTCTCCAAAAGGATTCTGATTATCATGTGAATGCGATCTATGATTCCGGCAATTATATGGATGTTTTCGAAAGGGATTTGCTTGAGGCCAAGGAAAGCGTTGTGATAGGAAGCCCGCAGCTGGATCAGAACAAAGTTGATCGCTTCATCAGGATTGTCACTCCGAAGATTGAAGATGGTGTAAAAGTCTGCGTGATTATCCAGAATTCGGCCATTATGACATATGACAATGAAGATCATCTACTGTACATGGCAGATGAAATGAAGCAGGCGGGTGTAGATGTCGTGATGACAGAGGAATATGAAAATCACTACGCGGTGATCGATGATCAGCTTGTCTGGCACGGAGGAATGAATCTTCTTGGAAAAGAGGACGCCTGGGATAATCTGATGCGTACAAAGGATCCTGATGCCGCCCAGGAACTGCTCCTTATGGCGCAGAAAGCAAGAGAAGCATCTTTTCTGTAAGCTTTGATCTTTTTTCTTGGAGACTCTGGAAAATCGACACATCAACATTCTGGAACGATAATATGTCCATGTATCAACATTTTGGAAAATAGAAATGTTGATATATGGACTTTTGCGAATTAAGACTGCAAATGGAGACAGAGATGCTGAGAAGAAATATCACAAAGCAGTTATGGGATTGGAAGAGTATTGACCGCGATTATGAGAAGCGCGGTAAGAAGAACGGAAGGAGGGCGAAGTAATGATCGGAGCGATTCTCGGCGACATTGTCGGAAGCCCTTATGAGTTCGACAGAGGAAAGAAGATAAAGGATTTTGTACCACGGTTGCTTTCCATTTGAGGTTAAGCAGGAGTATTTATCTGAGTGAGAACGGAGAATATGAAAAAGTATCATCTGGATGAGGTCATCGGACGACTGATTGAAAAGGAAGCTGGTCTCTTCCTGGATCTGGCAGCATATTCCATTGTTACAGCAAACAACGCCGGTCCTGAACTACTCGGTTTCCTATGATCATAGATTTCCTTAACACCGATGTATTGGTTTCACCGGTTCCAGAGCATTGAAGTGACAAAAAACAGATGAGGTGATATTTTCACATTTAAACAGACTTGAAACTGATTGTATTTAATATATTGTTGAAACGACGTGAAAATCTCACTATAATGTTACTGTATGATTGCTTTGGGAGGACTCATTATGCTTAGAGGATTTTCGGTTACTAATTTTAAGTCATTTAATCAGCCACAGTCTATTTCTATGGCTGCCAGTAAGATTGTGCGGCATCAGGATCATATACGTGAGGTAAGTGAGAAAAAGATCTTGAAAAGTGCATTGATTTTTGGTGCAAATGCTGGTGGAAAGAGCAGCCTTATCAGAGCAGTGGATTTTTCTCGTAATATTGTTCTATCCGGACTGGAGAGCGTAGATCTCTCCGGTCAGTTCTTCCGCATAGATTCCGAAAATTATCATAAACCCGGAGTATTTGAATATAATCTTCTGGTCGGTGGAAGAGAGTATTCTTATGGAATAGCAATTTCATATGACAAACAAGAGGTTATATCGGAATGGCTTGTCCGTCTGCTTAAGAATGGCAGGGAGTTTGTAATCTTTAACCGTAATACCGAAGAGGACGGTACAAGTACAGTAGAGACGGACATCAAGGCCGGCGATAAAACGTCTTCTATGAGATTAAGTGTCTATTTTGAAGATTACGGCAATGAGATTTCTGCCGCCTCCAGAAAAAAATCAATGCTGTCTGATATTGCTTCAAGAAGCAGCAATCGCCAGGGAATATTTGGAGAAATACAGAGTGTGTACCTCTTCTTCCGTAATATGATTATTATATTTCCGGATACAAAGTACAATCTGATCAATGAAATTGCAACAGACAGTGAGAGAAAGGATTTCTTTCAGAGTGTTCTTGGATATTTTGATACGGGGATTGAATCAATTAGAAGCCAGTCACATTCCATGGATTTCGATAAACTGTTTTCTGATATGACGTCCGGAGATGTCGCCAGAATAAAGCTTGATCTATCCAAGGCTGCCCAGGAACACCCGGTGACCTTACGAGTTGGAAATCAGGTGATTATTCTGAGAAAAGATAAGGATGGAAACATCATCTACAACAAACTGCTGCTTAACCATGGGAATCCATCTGATCTGTTTGATTATCAGGACGAATCAGACGGTACACGGCGACTCTTTGATCTTGTTCCACTGCTTTATGATACGGGAGATACTTCTGTAATTCTGATAGACGAGATTGACAGAAGCCTGCATACAAATCTGGTAAGAAAGTTTATAGAATTATTTTTTGAAAAAACAAGAAACAGTGATACGCAATTGATTGCAACAACGCAGGATCCAAATATCATGGATTTGGGGCTTCTGCGCCAGGATGAGATCTGGTTTGTACAAAGAGAAAATGATCATAGTTCCACTATTTATTCTTTGAATAAATTTAAGGAACGCTTTGATAAGGTCGTTCGAAATGACTATTTAAACGGCCGGTATGGTGCTATTCCTATGTTCAATGGTGATTTCTCAACAGAGGAGATAGAAGATGCAGAATAAGTATCGCCTTCGTGCCAACCAATATGATAGAGAGACTGAGGATGAAAAAATACGTCCGTATCGAATCTATTATATTGCAGTAGAAGGGAATGCGACTGAAAAGGAATACTTTGAGGGACTTTCGGCCTATCGTGAGAATCTTGGAATACATGGCATCGTATCTGTTGAAGTACTGCAACGTTCGTCCAAAGATGGACACAGTGCGCCCAAGCAGGTTTTGGAGCTATTGGAAGAATACATAAGCCTCCGAAACAATGGGATAGCTAACGAGCTGTCGGATGATGATTTCTCCTCGATTGTCTCAGAATATGGGATGGACTTCATAAAACGGTATATTGAAAATCCGAATTCTGTCCCGATCCAAAAACGGAATCGGCTGGTGACGAAGCTGCTTACAGTCGGATATGACATAAACTACAGGCGGTATCTTACAATAACAGGCAATAACGATTCTGCTTCCGAAAATGATGATGTCTTCTGCATTATGATTGATCGGGATGCTGGTTCACATACTCCGGAGGAATTGCAGCTTTGTCTCCATGGTGTCCGCAAGTGTCCAGGCAATGATCTTTCTGGCATACAGATCCATAACGCAGTTGAGATATACAAAACCGTTCTGAGTCCAGATATATGTGATATCAGTGCATCAGACGGCATTAGGACGATCTGGATTGAACTGTTCATCAAGGACGTTGTGCAGTTCTTTGCTAAAGTCAGAATCTCTGGTGGTTGTAGTCCATGGCTTGATCCACTGAGCTTTTATTCCCATCTCTTTCATGTACTTACCAACCGTACGTTGAGCGATGATATAGCCCGGTTTTTGTAATTCTTTTGTGATTTTAGGCGCTCCATAGTTCTGCCTGGAAACATCGTAGATCTTCCTGATCTACTTCTAGATTTCTTCCTTGTGTTGTCTGGAAGGAGATGCTTTTCTTTTCAGAAACGCATGGTATCCGGTACGAGAGACGCCTAACTTTTTCAGTATTCCGGAAGTAGAGACACGGCGTTTGGTAACTTTAGGTGCCTCTACCTTGGCAGAAACTTCGATATAAACAGCTTTCGTTAGTTTTTACCCAGAATGCCGATGTTTTTTTAATACATCAAGAGCATCCTGCGTATTGCGTAACTCACGCTTAAGGCGAGCGATTTCTCTTTCTTCGGCAGTAGCGTAGTTGCCAGAGCCGGTGCCAGGGATATCACCATCATTATCCCGGAACTGTTGTTTCCAACAGGAGAGAGTACTAAGACCTATACCAAGGTTCCTGGCACATTCGGCATGTGTGAGATCGGGATGTTCTTTGCGGTAGTTGACAGCATCCAATTTAAACTGTTTGGAGTGGTGAGGTTGTTTACGTGGCATAATGAGTTCCTCCTAATGCTTATAATACAATGCTCAAAGGGGATATCTCATTTTGTTTTGTACTAATTAGATGCTAACAGCAGCTCTTGTTACTCTGAAGCAGAATGATTACCAGAAGTTTGAAAGAAAAATCAAAAGGAGCTTAAACTTCCATCTTCTGATAATCGACGACTTTCTCCTGAATACCATCACAGATGAACGTGAGGTGAAGATACTTTTAGAAGTGCTTGAAAAGCGGATTGAGTTGTTAAAGAGCACAATCGTTTGCTCCCAAAGGGAACCCGATAAATGGAAAGCTATGAATATGAACGACGCAGTATCGGCGGATGCGATTCTGAAAAGAGTCACAAAAGCATTACGTCGTCATGATCCAGCTGAAACAGTAAATTAAGCAAAATGGAGGTGGCCGTTTAGACCCGCCGTGCGGCCGTTGGCTAACGCATCAGTGGCCGCCGGCCTCCGCAAATTGCATTGATTCTGACCAGTAACTTTTAATCTTCAAAATGGGGAGAGTTCTTTGGCGAAGATTCTTCACTATTATGCTCTTTAGACCGCATCTTCGATACAGCAACCGTATTCAACATCAAAAGTTAGAGCTATCGAGGAAAGCAACTTCAGACTGTAACATTAACGGCCAGACAGTTGGTTACGTTGCCAAGGGAAAGTAGATAAAAGAAAGGAGCGGCTGATGCATTGGTCTTTTTAATTCGACTGAATTGGCGGTTTTAATCTGACTTTCCATTGGCGATTATCTGCGCTGTGAACAGCGCAGATAAATGCGATTGCTTTTACGTGCGCTTTTGCATATATTATAGACAATAGGCACGGAAAGGATAAGATAAGTATGCGTGAAACAAAAATACTAGAGTTCAAGGAAACAATTGCAGATACCTTGAATTTATCTTCAAATAAAACAGAGAGGTATGAAATTATCAGATTTTCAGAGAATGAGCGAATAAACCTTTTCCTGTTTGCAATAGTCGGATGCATTGTCTATTTCTATACACTTTCCGGCAACACACCAAACCCAGATGCAGTCTGGGAGGGGATTTATTACAAAACTGCTTGGGAGACAGAGGTCTCTTTGGGAAGATTCTTTATTCCTGTTCTCCAAAAAGTATTCAACGGGACAATCTATGCTCCGCTACTCACATTTCTTGGGATTATTCATTATTGCTTGATTGGTTGTCTGATAAATCGGATTTTCCAAATAAGAACTCATTTTTGGAATGCTTTTATCCATGCTGTTATTCTGCTTGCGCCATCGACATGGTGCACCCTGACGTATTATTACTGTGGGTATTTCTATTCACTCTCATATCTTGCGGTTGTTTTTTCCTTCTATCTAATGATAAAGAGGTGCCCTACAAATCAGTGGAAAGAAACGGCAGCGCAAATTTGCATAGCATCTGGACTGATTCTGCTATCTTTGTCTATTTATCAGGCTTATCTTCCTGTTTTTATCACAATAGGGATTTTCTTTCTCGCTCATAGATGCCTCTTGGGGGATTCTGTCAGAAGAATTCTTTGTTTTGCAATGAAAATGATTGCAATCCTTGTACTTGGAACAGGAACTTATCTTATAGTTAACCATATTGTTCTGAAAGGTATGGGAATTCAAAGCAATATCTCACGCGGTTTCAACACTATGGGTCAATTGGAGTTATCCGAGATACCAAGCCAAATAGAATCATGCTTCCTCTATTGTTCAGAATATTTTTTGGGAAATGATTTTATCAATAATAGCTATGGTTGGATCAGAAGAAGGTATATAAATCTTATTTTTTTCGGCGTTCTGCTTATTGTAATCCTTATGATCATGGCATTCCATAAGAACCAAAAAAGAAAACTTTTGTTATGTTTTTTGGCTTGTCTAACCCCGATTGCACTGATGAGTATTACTATTGCGGCTCCAAAAGTATCAGTAAAGTCAACCACTGGATGCATCATGCTTCCTACCATGTGCTACGGTTATGTCATTTTGCCTGTTCTTCTTAAAAACAACCTTTTTTTCAGCACTTCTGATATTCGTAGGATATCTGGATGGATTCCTCGGAATATTATAAAAGGTGCGGTTATTGCCTGTAGATGTTCCTGTATCCTTGTGATCGGTCTTCTTATAGGATTGGCAATAGACGGTCAGGTTTACATGAATTTGCGAACAATTAAAACATATGCGGTCGCTTCCCAAATCATTAACAAATTAGAAGAAATGAATCATGGGAGTTTTGAAAACAAGGTTGTGATGATCGTGGGAACTATGGAAAATGGAAATTACCCAGAAGAATATCCAGCTCTTGCGGGTAGCGTGCACTGGACGACGGCCCAATACGGGACACTGTGGCCTGATTATGGAGCTCAAGTTCCTTGGAGAAACTTTGCCATGCAGTATCTCGGCACGGGATGGCAGGTTATTGATGACTATAATGATTATGTTGCCGTTCGCGATACAGATGAGTTTCAGAGGATGTCCTTTTTCCCTGATGATGACAGCGTGCAGGAAATAAACAATGTTATCGTAGTCAAATTATCTAATGAGGAGTAATTCAATATTAGTGATGTTGCCGCGCACACTCCGTTTACATTTACTCTATCGCAGTCTCATATGGGGCGGCTCCAAAGCCTTATCAACTTATTCGACACTGAAGCCTCAAAAATCACATTAAATAGAAACCAAGCTGAATTAGTTCTGATCTCTATAAATTCACCTGCCGATTTCCGGTACTTGACCGTTATCAAACTGCCGTATTTCGCAAAAGCTATGGCGAGATGATTCTTCGTGCATATCAGAATGTGGTTTATTATTCGCCTTCTGGCCGGGTAGCGGCATGAGAATACATTTTTTATGGATACCGGCGCGTCGTTGGAGGCGTCGTGATCGATCGGGAAGGGAACGTTGTTCGCCATGACTTCATAGACTGTATTCATGAAGAAGGGGGAGAATTTTGTTCCACGTGGTAAAATATATCTATGTGGTGCAGGGAAAAAGTGCTCAATCAGATTACCTGAATTATGCGCACGGTAATTCATAATCCCTCGATTACCGATGGCTGATGCTGGGAAGAATCCCTGAAGCAGGCTGTTGGATAGGAAGGTATTATAGATTCCATGCCTGTAGGAAAACTCGTTATTTTGGATTCGCATGGCATCTATATAATCAATAGAGTTTTCATACTGATTAAACTGGAATGTCGCTGGATCTGAGATGCATCCGGAACTTTCCGAACATCGGTATCGGGAAGATATTTTTGCAGACAAAGAGAGACTGCCAGACATGAAAAGACGAATCCACCGGCTTTGCTGCTCCTATCTTAATCGGAGTTATTTTGATTTTACTCCAATACTTGTTGTTATACTGGAGTACCGATGATGCAGAGTGGCAGAGGTACTGTGCGAGAAGGTACAGGCTAGCAAGAAAAAATCTTGGCATCCGCAGTGAAATCTGGAGGTAAATATGCCCTGCTAGAGATATGTCAAAATGGTAGAATATGTGAAATATCAGGAAGCTGAAAATGAATTTGTAAAAGTGGAAAAATGTTGGGTTATGATCTCGTTCAGACTATCGCACCATGGGCAGGTAAATAAACTTTAGAAAGCGGGAAATTGAGTCCTAGATGGTATGCATTTTATTTACAATTTCCGATTGCGCTTTTGCTAGCGGAGTGTTCTATGAATATTCTTCGGTCGGAAAGTATTATATCGGCTTTCCAAGTGTAGTGGCTATCGTGACGATTGCTTTGAGTTTTATGAAAGATGAAGCATAATATTTGGAGATACAGGCGGAAAATGTGTAGAGTTTCATTAATTATGACAACCTTTAATAGTATGGATCACATTGATATGACGTTGGAGAGTGCTATGTCTCAAGATTATCCAGACCTTGAAATTGTGATTGCGGATGGTGGATCTACGGACGGAACGGTGGATGTGATACGACGTTATGCCAAATTGAGTGAGACGGCTGACAATATTAGTATTATATGGAATTCTGAACAAGATAAAGGAATATATGATGGGATGAATAAGGCGATACGCAGGTCCTCTGGAGATATTGTTGCTGTGTTCAATGATTTGTTCACAAGAAAAGATGCTGTGTCAGCAATGGTAAGTACGATTCAAGATGGAAATCATATTTGGGGAGATCAGTTGTGCATTGGCGCTCATGCAGATCTTGCTTACGTGGATGAAAAGGGAAAAACAATACGTGAATGGGTAATGGGAAATGGAACGATTGAACAAGGTTGGTTACCGGCACATCCAACACTATATTTAAAGCGCAGAGTATATGAAGCGTATGGTTTATATGATATTTCATTTTCATCATCTTCTGATTATGAATTCATGGTGAGAGTGTTAAAACAATCAGAGAATAAGCTGGCCTACTTGCATGAAGAAATAATCCACATGTATTATGGGGGTACCAGTAATGGGGGAGTGCTTGGATACTTAATAAATGTAAAGGAAGCCTATGAAGCACTTCGGAAAAATGAAGTTTCCGGAGCGGCGATGATTATTTTCCGCCGTATCCTACGTACGCTGCAGCAATTCCGTGCCAGATGAAAATTTGATGAATGAATGCGGTTACTACGATAAGAAAAATTCAGGAAGGTTAGAACAAAAACGTGTACCAATAAGTCTCATTGATTCAACAGGACGTGGTTGACATTTAACAGAACTGATTTCGTATACTGTTATATGGATGAAGTTTGGCTTTGTAGAATAATTTATTGAAAAGCTTTTTAATTGTCCACATAAAATCGGGAAATTCGTTATGATCATGGATAAAAAGAAAAATGGTATTCCATACTGAGATAATCTCAATTATCGACATGTATTGTGGGAATGCTAGTAATGATGAGCGTTTGGATACTTAGAAAATATAAAGGAAGTCTGTGGAACACTTTTGAAAAATGAAGTTTCCAGTGCAACGATATTTTTTTCGTCGTATTCTATGAACTCCGCAACAATTCTATACCAGATGGGAAGATATAACTAATGAATTTATTTCTTACAATACTAACAGCAACCTATAATCGCGAAGAAAAACTGGCCCAACTTTATGAGAGTTTATGCAGACAGACAGTGGAACCAGGGACTTTTTTGTGGTTGGTTGCTGATGATGGCAGCACGGATGGAACGGGAAATAAGGTTCGGATATGGCAAGACGAACAGAGGTGCAAGAAAAATGGCTTTCAAATTAAGTATATCTATTTTAAAAATGGGGGGAAGCATCGGGTACTGAATCGAGTATTAAAAGATGTTCAGACAACTTTAGTTATGCCAGTAGACAGTGATGATTATTTGACAAATGATGCGGTTGCAACGATAAGAGACATTTTTGAAGAGTCTCTTTCGGATGGATCTATCCATCAGCTATGCGGCTTCAGTTTTTTACGACAACAGGCAAATGGTCAGTTTATGAGTAAGAAGGTATTAAAAGACGGCACAATGTCTACTTTTTGTGAGGAACGTATTAATCGGAGTAATCAAGGCGATATGGCAGAAGTCTGGGTGACTGAAATATTGCGGCTATTCCCATTTCCAGAGTATCCGAGGGAAAAGTTTCTTGGGGAAGATGTCGTGTGGATTCGCATGTCAGGGCCGTATTATATGCGTTTTTTTAACAGGGCTATTTATCGATCAGATTATTTGCAAGATGGATTGACTAATAACAGACGTCAGATAAATATGCATTCTCCTTTAGGTTGTACGGAGCGGGCAAGAACTTTTCTTGAGTCTTCATGTATTCGGACTTGCAAGAAGGTAAAGCCTGCTATGCAGTATTGGATCTATGGGCATATCGCAGGGAATAGTATACGTGAACTTTATCAGAAACGACCTGGACATGGCATTTTGCTGATTTTGACAATTGCTCCAGCTATGATATTAGAGACTATATGGAGGAGAAAACAATTATAAGGTGTGAACAAAATCAAATGAAGACTTATGATTATAACACCGACGTGGCTAGAAGGGGGGCGATGATTTTTGTAGTATATGCGCATTGCGGTCTTCTATTTTCGGAGAGTACATTATTCGTGGGAAAGGTGAAAATTTGATCATTTGTCATAATCTGAGCTATAATTTCATATATGTGATTTGTAGAAGGATAATGTTGAAGCTGCTATAATACCTGCGAGTGACATTTACGGATAAATGACTATTGATCTAGAAGATTATATTCAGCTAATGAAAGAAAATGCCACGTGAAAAGCAGGTGGCTAGTAATATTACATAACAATTAATTAGGAGGAAAATATGATTATTAAAGCGCTAGTGGCGGTAAGATCGGGATCAACAAGAGTTGTAAATAAGAATATTCGTCCGTTTGCCGGGAGTACATTATTAGATTTGAAATTGGAGCAATTGAAGAGAATTCCGAATTTAGATGGTATTGTTGTAAATTCGAATTCGGATGAAATGTTGGATATTGCTAAGAGTCATGGGGTTAGTACAATTAAAAGAGATGAGTATTATGCTTCAAATTCTGTATCCATGAGTGATGTATATAAAAACATGGCTGAAAACATGGATTGTGACGTAATTGCATATATTAACGTGACCAATCCATTATTAAAGGATGAGACAATTATTAAAGCGATTGATACATATAAGAAATTAGTATTGAGTGGAATGTTTGATTCTTTGAATTCTGCACATTTGATTAAAGAATTTATGTTTAAAGATAATCTGCCAATCAACTATGATCTCCGTCATCAGCCACGGAGTCAGGATCTTCCGGATATTGCGGCATTAAATTTTGCTATCAATATTATTTCCAGAGAAACTATGATCAAAAATAGGAATGTGGTGGGAGACAAGCCAAACATTTTTATTATCGATGAAGTAGAAGCTACGGATATTGATAATCTAATTGATTTTGAATTTGCGGAGTTTGTATACAGGAAGGGACAGTGGTAATTTCCTATGATTGTTCTATTTCTATGTGCTGCCCCGGTTCATCAAATGCACTTTTCGGACATGTATATTACAGATATTGGAATGAGGTATCGAACCGAAATATGGGATATTTCTATGTTGACCGGAATGAAAGATCAGGTAAATCAGAATTATCCTGAAATTCCGAAAATACGTAGTAAAGTTGAACTGGCTGACAGAATAGATTGTCTGAAAAAGAAAGATAAAAAAATAGTAGTTATTACCAATCTTTTGATATTCAATTTATACTTGATTTGTCATTTATTGCATGCTCGCGGAATTCCAGTTCTTCAAATTGATAAAGAAGGTATTATTTTTTGGATGCAAGATCAGTATTTATTAAAGCATCCGGATGAAATGTCAGAAGCTGATAAGCGAAAGTATCGATGGAAACACAATTCTGTGACTAGACGTATATTCAGTTTTCTCGAGTACAGACATGTAAGGTTTGACTATATTCTTGGATGTAATAATTACTATCCGGATGCCTCTAGGCATTTTGTTCCAATTCATAACTTGAAGTATGACGAAGCTGTCATTTCCATGCAACAAGAACGAATATTGCATGACCCTTATATTCTGTTTATGGATGCAGGACTTGCACATTTGCCATCGTTCTCTGGAAAAGAGAATTCGATCAATCAAGATGAATATCTTCGGAATATGAATCATGTGTTTGATATCTTAGAGGGTAAGTATAAGATACCAGTTGTTATAGCTGCACATCCGAAGGCGGAGTATCCAGAAAACCCGTTTCGCGGAAGAAAAGTCATTTTATATAAGACAGCTTCACTTGCAAGATATGCTGAGTTTGTTGTTGCACATTATTCTACTTCGCTGATTGATTTGGTATATCAGAAGAAACCAATATTATTTTTATATAGCAAGGCGTATATGCATTCGACAGCTAGAACGGTCTTAATGACGGAGTGTGAATATGCGAATTTATTAAAGGCACCATTGGTGGACATTATGAAGAAAGAAGATTTGGATAATATACAATTGTCTTATGATGAGGGTGCATATGATTCATTTCTTCATCAGCATGTAGTTTGTGCCGGGCGAGAGAATGATGCTAATGCGAAAATAATTTTGGAGTTTCTTGGTAAGTTGGAGAATAGAATTCATGAATGATTCATATAGTGGGGAAAATATTCAAAGCAGTACCCAACCTATTATTTCACTTATCGTGCCGGTATATAATGTGGCTTTATATATTGAACGATGTATACGGTCATTATTGAACCAGAGGTTTCGTGAATATGAAATTATTATTATCGATGATGGCTCTATGGATCGATCAGGAGAGATCGCTCGGAAACTATTAGAAGAATCAAAGAATAGCTTGCCCACAGTAAAAATAATTCGTCAAGATAATCAAGGCCTTAGTGCAGCTAGAAACAAAGGAATTGCTGTCGCTTCTGGGCGGTATTTGTGGTTTATTGACAGTGATGATTGCATAGCAGAAGACTGTTTGACTTATCTTGTGCCATACATTGAGAAGAAACATCTTCAATGTTTGCTTTTTAGAGAGAAGGAAGTGCGAGAATCAGATACTGATTCGCATAGCTTCTATAGATATGGGGATGATTATTCGGTATATCTTGGAGATATTGCTGCTGTTGTGACTGGGAAACAAATGTTTATGGATCTGAGAAAAAATCATGAATATGGTGCTTCAGTATGCGGATATATTTTTGATAAAGACATCTTGAACCACGCAGGACTGTGCTTTTACCCTAACATTATCCATGAAGATGAATTGTTCACGCCACAACTTTTGTTTTATGCAGATCGTGTTTCGATAGTAGAGGCATGCCCGTATATTAGATTTATACATGATGGTTCTATAACAACATCGGCCAAATTAGCTTTACGATTGAATAGTAATGCGGTTGTTATACGTGAATTGTATTCTTTTTATTGCGATAAAGTGATTGTGGATGAGTTACAAGGGTATGTAGAGGCGTTTGTTGATAATATACGTGGACTTGTTTTTAATTATATAGGAGGGATGTCAAAAATAAAAAAGCAAAATAATATGATGCGCAATGATTTATATGAAGTAAGAAGGATATCCAAACAATTAAAAATCAGTTTTTCTTTTGAATTACGGATATATTGTCTTTTGAACTCTATTAGAAGATTCATGAGGTAGGCATATGCATATAGTATATGTTACACCGGAATTTGTGACCGAAAAAAAAGCAGGGGGTCTTGCCTCTTATTTGGCTAATATTAGCATGATTATGAGGCAAAACGGTCATGATGTTACGATAGTAACTCTTTCGGATCACTCAAACGATGGTGTTATATGGAACCAGATATATGTGGAACGTGTATATTTTAAAAGAAAGTTTTCGTTAGTTCCAGCAAATGTTTTATTACAGAGCTTTGAACTCAAGAGACGCGTTGAAGTCATTAATAAGCGAAAGAAAATTGATATAATCCAGTATGCTAGTTTTGAGGCGGTTGGTTTTTTTGTAGAACATAGAATTCCTTCGTGCGTGAGAATATCTTCTGATCCAGTATACTGGAGAATACTAAAACAATACGATTATGATAAATCAGATTTAGAACACTTTTCTTTTACAGAAGGTCTGGAGTTTCGGGCTGAACGCCGTATTTCCAATGTTTTTGGTCCTAGTTATGCTGTGGGTAATATTGTTGGGAAAAGAATAGGATGCGATGTTAGAGTTATTGAATCTCCATTTCTTTTGGAATCTGTTGATGAGGATATCGAAATATACCAGAATCAGTTAGCTAATAAAAAGTACTATTTATCACATTCCTCCATGTCCTGCTTAAAGGGAACACATACAATTGCTGAGGCAATTGGAGAGTTAATGAGACAAGATCCTACGGCTTTTGTTGTATTTGCGGGTGCGGATCATGGGATAATGTATCGGAATGGGAAAACAATTACGTGTAAGGAGTATCTACAAAAAAAGGCGGGAAAGAATCAAGACAGATTAATATTTCTTGGAGTCTTGGATCGAGAAAAATTATATCCGATTATTAGAAATGCATATGCGTGCCTGTTACCTTCTAGAATGGATAATATGCCGAACACATGTATTGAAGCAATGGCTATGGGAAAGATTGTAATTGGGACATATGGAGCAAGCTATGATCAATTAATTGATAATGGCGAAAATGGTTTCCTAATACAGCCAGATGATGTCGGGCAACTTCTTGATAGTGTTAGGAAGCTTAACCATCTGACAGAAACAGAATATATAAAAATGGGACAAAGTGCGACAGAAACAACGAAGCGTTTTGCACCAAAAGTTGTATATGAGAACATGATCTCCTATTATGATCATGTAATTAAGCACTTTCAAAGAAATCTCAAATATATTTATTGAGCAGAACAAGTAAACAAAAGACGATCTAATGGAGTTTCTTTATACATAGGTCAGGTGTTTTATGTCTGCATGGAATCTATATAATACGAGGATTAGTACTAAGAAATGAAGGATGTTTTAGAAAATGTTAACGATGTTGTTTATAAGCTTAGTTTCTTATTGAGTAAAAAAAAGAAGACTCAAGCCGCTGTTTTGCTGGGAATGAGTATGATTGGAGCTTTGTTTGAAACTTTAGGTGTCTCTGCAATTTTGCCACTGGTTCAATCCTTGATAAATCCTGAAAAACTTAGACAGTATACGATTATTGACAGTATATGCATTTGGTTCGACATTTCATCACCTTTAGGTGTAGTTCTGCTTTGTGTTATTGGAATGATAGGCGTTTATATAATAAAAAATGGATATTTGATTTTCCTTTCATACTCTCGATCTTCTTTTGCAGCCAATGTCCGAGGGGAATTGGGTGATAAATTGATGCGTTCTTATATGACGCGGGGATATCAATTCTACTTAACGGCGAGTTCACATAAATTGTATCGAGGATTGACTGGAGATGTTTCGGGGGTACAGGCTATTCTTGATAAGGGATTTCAACTTGTGGCGGAGATCTTGACCGATGTAACGATTTTAGTTTTTCTTTTTATGACAGACCCTTTTATTGCGGTTGTTCTTACTATTCTAGGATTGTTTGTTATTCTTATTACTACGCTGATTAGTAAAAAAAGGATTAAAGCACTTGGAGAAGAAAGCAGATTATATGATACTCTCATGAAAAAAAGCGCACAACAGGCGTTTGACGGCATTAAAGAAGCATTGGTTATGAAAAAACAAAATTATTTCTTACAAGAATATGATTCGAACAATGAGAAGATGTTACATACAACAGTAATTCAGAATGTTACTGCTGCTAGTCCTTCTTATTTCATTGAAACGGTATGTATTTGCGGATTGTTAGTTGTAGTGTGCATTGAGGCAAATGTGAGTTCTGAGATTGCAACGATTGTTCCTGGACTGGCGACTGTGGCAATGGCTGCATTTCGTATTATGCCATCATTGGGAAGAATCGCTAATTACACGAATATTATTATGTTCAATGTTCCTTCGTTAAATGCATGTTATGAGAATGTCCATGAATCTTTAAAAAGCGATCTTAGTGTTGAGTTAAATAATAAAGGCAAAACATTGGAAATATTGAAATTTCAACAAGAGATTAAATTAAATAACGTCTCTTTTCAATATGATAATGCAAATGTTGATGTTCTGAAATCAATGAATATGATAATCAAAAAAAATACTACAATTGGTATTATTGGGGAATCGGGTGCAGGAAAATCGACGGTGACAGACGTAATTCTTGGGCTGTTAATTCCTCAAAAAGGAAGTGTGACAGTTGATGGAATAGACATTCGTTGTATTTCGGATAGTTGGGGAAAAATAATTGGTTATGTACCACAAACAGTTTATATTTTAGATGAATCCATTAAAAAAAATATAGCTTTTGGAATTGTTGAGCCTGAAATCGATGAAGAAAGAATTTGGCACTCGTTGGAAGAGGCGCAATTAAAGGAGTTTGTCATGTCCTTACCAGAGGGACTTGATACTACCCTTGGGGAACGTGGTGTGAGGCTATCGGGGGGACAGAGGCAGAGAATAGCAATAGCAAGAGCGTTATATTATAATCCGGAGGTTCTTGTTCTTGATGAAGCGACATCGGCGTTAGACAATAAAACAGAAGAAGCGGTAATGGAAGCAATAGATTATTTTAGTGGCCGGAAAACACTAATAATCGTTGCACATAGACTTACCACAGTGAAAGACTGCGATTATATCTATGAAATCATTGATGGAAAGGCTTACCAAAGATCGACACAGGATGTTTTGAACAGATTAAATTTACATAGATAATAGTATAAAACCATTTGGATTATTTTTCTTTTCCCAAATGGATATGGCGCTTAAAAAACATGAAAACAGATAATACAATCATACCGGCCATTGTTGTGGTTGGATATAATCGTCCAGATTCTCTTAGAAGACTGCTTTTATCTATTGCTGAAGCTGATTATAATCGACAGGATATTCCACTGATTATCAGTATCGACTTTGCGCCCGATAATGCAGGTGTTATAACAATCGCAAATAGATTTGAGTGGAAGTTTGGGACCAAAATTGTTCGAACCTACGACCATAATATTGGACTTCGTTCTCATGTCCTTGCCTGTGGTGATTTGTCTGAACAATACGGTGGTGTCTTGATCTTGGAAGATGATATTGTGGTTTCGCCTGCGTTCTACCATTATGCAGAGCAGGCTATGAATTTCTACCAAAATTCTCCAAGCGTTGCTGGAATCGCTTTATACTCCCATGATTGGAATGGATATGCTAGGGAACATTTTCAACCTTTATATAATGGGTATGATGCATATTTTGGACAGTTTAGTGTCACTTGGGGACAAGGCTGGACGCAAGGACAGTGGAAAAAATTTCGTGCATGGTATTCAGCCCAGAAAACTGAACTGCGTGACCGGCCAGATGTGCCTGTTATGGTTAATCATTGGGGAACAAATTCTTGGGGAAAGTTTTTCGTTCATTATATTCTGGAATACAATAGATTTTATGTAATGCCATATCATGCGGTGGCAACATGTTTTGCCGATGCTGGTGAGAACATAAAAAACGCAACAATGGATCAACAAACAAATCTTTCTTGGAAAAGTGATTTGAAGTATCGATTTCCGTCATCTGAGCAGGCAGTTCACTATGACCTCTTCTTTGAGAACATGGATTTACCTGGCTTTCTGGATCACATTGTTGAGGCGTCAGATTGTGTTGTTACTGGCTCTAAAAATATGAAATCGAAGGTTTTGATTGATCTTTATGAGCTGCATGCTGGAAGTGTAAAATGTGATGTGCTCCTTACTTGTCGTAAAATGAACCTTCCGGAGATTGTTTCATATGGGATGTTGATGAGACCGATTGAGAATAATGTTCTTCATCAGATCGAAGGGAATGGAATACATCTTTACCGGGTACCCAATGGAGTGGTTCATCTAAAGCAGAAGAAAAAGATAACCTACCCGGAATTGAATTATGCGGCACAGGGAATGCCGTGGCAGAATGCCTTGAAATATGGCTTTATACGTTTCTATCATGGTGGAGTGATGTGTGCTCGGGCTTTTATGAAACATTTTTTTAAAGGAATAAGATGATTTAGTGCTGCGGAGGATGGTATATATGAATCGGTATACTACCTTTTTAAAAGATGTAATGCAAGTGGGAATTGAGAAAGTAATGACCACAAGGAAATTTCCTAAATTCGCCCTTATGTTTCATCAGATTTCCGATGATTATGAGCATTGGTATGATCAGGAATATGCTATTTCAACTAGATCTTTTTCTTATTTGGTGGAGGTTTTAGAAGAAAAAGGAATTGCATTCCTTTCGTCTAAACAATTTGCGGATATGAAAAAAAAAAGCGGAGTGTTGTTGACTTTTGACGATGCTTTTACAGGAGTTTATGACCATGTTTATCCTGTTGTTGAGAGAAAGCATATTCCGCTTACGGTATTTGAATGTGTGGATTTTATGGGACAAGAAGGCTACTTGAGTCGTGAAATGATTTATGAACTTTTTTCTTATGATGGCTTTGAACTTGGTAGTCATATGGTGACGCATCGTAAACTCTCTACTCTGGCAACTGAAGATTTAATGGGAGAATTTCAAAACAGCAAGATGTTATTAGAGCAGACATTCGGAAAGGAAGTATGCTCTTGTGCCTACCCATATGGTTCGATGTCTGCTGTAACAGAAAAGTGTATTGCTTGTGCGAAAGAAGCAGGGTATTTGCGGGCCTTTGGAACTGTTGCCACTGGTTATGCTGATAACGAAGAAAACGTGTGGTTTCTCCCGAGAATTAATGTAAATGAGAAAAACTATCGAATTATTATTCAGCGAATTATAGACTGCGGTATTTGATGCTTAAATACCATGTTGCAAGTGTGACAAGTACAAAAAGAGTTAGCGCACAGAGACGAAGAATTGTCTGATGCTTGCCATTAGAAGTAGAAGAAAGAGCGGGGAGACACTGGGATCCCTGCTTTTTTTTATAAGTGTTAATGATAGCGGAACTCCCACATATTAACCAGCTAGCAGTATATAGCGCTGTGATTGCAGGTAGCAGACGATCTATTCGAAAAGTGCGCAACACGCCTGCCAGTGTTATACCTGATTCATAAATGTGCGCGTTTGAAGCGATTCGTGACAGAAACGAATATCCATATGTCATGGATCCTCCGTAAACCCATGGATAAATAAAGATGAAATGCAAAATTAATGCACTGCCTGCCGTTAAATCCAGAAATGCGGCTTTGGTACTGTCATGGCAATATGGGAGAATTAGAATGCTGAAAGGAGCAAAATAAATAATCCAATAAGGGGCTACTCCTACAAAGAGAATGAATGATAGCCAGATGCTCCAAAGAAGGAAGACAATACTTCTATTGTGAGCTTGTTTGGAGTCTGTCTTTGATGACGTAAAGTGGGGATTCATCCATGCATACAGATATAAAATCAGGAGAGTAAACACAAACAAAGAAAGGGCTCCGCTCCCTAGTGGAACAGAGGAATCTAGAAATAGTGAAATGTTCTCTGATTTAGCAGGTCGCCTTGCGGCAGGGAAAGAAGGGCTGAAATAATATAAAAACCGGAAAATTAGCATCGGAAAGACACAAAAAAGAAAGTTTCCTAGAATCTGCAGGATCTTACGATTTTCCATAATGCAATATAATAGAAGCCAGAATATGGCAAAAGGCTTGGTCAGCATGGCACATGCAAAAAGTATTAGAGGTTTGTGGAAATCTCCTTTCATCCAGTATTTGGTTGCGGCCAGACATAAAGTCAGAGGAATAATGTCGCACTGACATGCGACAAATATGGGAAAGAAAGTAAGCGGGCTAAAAAGATACCATTCGCTGCATACTTTCTGAGTCTCATAAGTAAATCCGAGGAGTTCCGCTATATCACGAATTAGTTTGGCAGAATGAAACAGAAACAAAACAGGAAGAAGTTTATACCAGATGAGACAAAGCGGACTGGTCTCATTGATATAAGCAAAGTGGCGAAAAATCCAGATGGGAAGTTCCCAGAGACCATATAGAAGATAGAAACCAATGTCATAGTTAGCCCCTTCTTCGTTAATTCCGGCCTGCAGGGCAACCCCATAGAAACTGAAGGGTTTTCCGTCAAAAAGAGAATCCAGAAAATAGAGGCCAAAACGTGGACCAACTGTGCCATCTTGATAAAACATCAATAATGTTGCAAAGCCAAAGAGAAAAATCATCCATATTTTGTGCAACGACACTTTTCGATGTTTTATTTGTGATACCATGTTGCTATGCTCCTTGTTATTATTCTACTGATATGAATCTATGTGTTATATTATATAATTATACTTTATAAAACCGATGAAGGAAATGAATGTATGGGGAATTCTATGATGAAATGTCGAGTTCTAATTATGATTGCGGCATATAATGAAGAAGCCAATATTGAGCAGGTTGTAGAGCTGCTTCAGCGGGATTATCCGCAGTATGATTATGTCATTATAAATGATGGTTCAACTGATCATACATTGGAACGAATACAGAGAAGAGGTTATAATTATATATCTCTTCCGATCAATTTAGGAATTGGCGGAGCGATACAAACAGGTTATCGATATGCCAAAGAGTATAATTATGATATTGCAGTTCAGATGGATGGAGATGGGCAACATGATCCAGCCTATATTGATGATTTGATTCGGCCAATTGTAGAAAATCAAGCAGATTATTGTGTGGGATCAAGATTTCTAAAAAAAGAAGGATTTCAATCGTCCGGAGTACGCAGAGTTGGAATACATTTATTATCTGTTCTTATTCACGTTTTGACGATGTATAAGATTTACGATGTTACGAGTGGATTTCGCGCAGTGAATCGTAAATTTATAGAGATATATGCAGACGATTATCCGGATGATTATCCAGAACCGAAGGCTCTTGTTGATGCTGTGATGAGAAGAGGGAGGATTTGTGAAATACCTGTTATTATGAGAGAAAGAGCCGGCGGAATCAGCTCCATTAATTGGGGGCGCAGTATTTATTATATGATCAAAGTCTCTTTAGATATTATCCTCTGCAGGGTCAGTTATGGCATACGCAGAGAAAAAAGTCACCAGTGAAATGGTCTTGTGTCAATAAATAGTACAAATAAAAATGAGAGGTCCCGCCAGCCTTAAGCGGCTGGCAGTGTAGTTACCTTCTCATAGAGTTTTTCAAATTCAGCTGGTGACATATAGTCGCAATAGCTATGAATTCGTACCGTGTTATAAAACGCTTCGATGTATTCAAATACGAGTCGATAAGCATGATGATAGTCGCGTATGCTGAAGCAATCCAACCATTCCCGCTTAATCATAGCGTGGAAAGACTCGATGCAGGCGTTGTCGTAAGGATAGCCGCTATGAGAGTAGCTTCTCTGCATCTTCTGAGTAGCTTCTCGCCAGGCTTCTGAAACATACTGATTTCCTCTGTCGGTGTGAATAATCAAGGGCAGAGTTGTGCTGCGAGTAGTTTTAGCTTTATTAATCGTAGTAATAACAGTTGATACTTCCATGGTGTCCGCAAGTGTCCAGGCAATGATCTTTCTGGCATATAGATCCATAACGCAGTTGAGATATACAAAACCGTTCTGAGTCCAGATATATGTGATATCAGTGCATCAGACGGCATTAGGACGATCTGGATTGAACTGTTCATCAAGGACGTTGTGCAGTTCTTTGCTAAAGTCAGAATCTCTGGTGGTTGTAGTCCATGGCTTGATCCACTGAGCTTTTATTCCCATCTCTTTCATGTACTTACCAACCGTACGTTGAGCGATGATATAGCCCGGTTTTTGTAATTCTTTTGTGATTTTAGGCGCTCCATAGTTCTGCCTGGAAACATCGTAGATCTTCCTGATCTACTTCTAGATTTCTTCCTTGTGTTGTCTGGAAGGAGATGCTTTTCTTTTCAGAAACGCATGGTATCCGGTACGAGAGACGCCTAACTTTTTCAGTATTCCGGAAGTAGAGACACGGCGTTTGGTAACTTTAGGTGCCTCTACCTTGGCAGAAACTTCGATATAAACAGCTTTCGTTAGTTTTTACCCAGAATGCCGATGTTTTTTTAATACATCAAGAGCATCCTGCGTATTGCGTAACTCACGCTTAAGGCGAGCGATTTCTCTTTCTTCGGCAGTAGCGTAGTTGCCAGAGCCGGTGCCAGGGATATCACCATCATTATCCCGGAACTGTTGTTTCCAACAGGAGAGAGTACTAAGACCTATACCAAGGTTCCTGGCACATTCGGCATGTGTGAGATCGGGATGTTCTTTGCGGTAGTTGACAGCATCCAATTTAAACTGTTTGGAGTGGTGAGGTTGTTTACGTGGCATAATGAGTTCCTCCTAATGCTTATAATACAATGCTCAAAGGGGATATCTCATTTTGTTTTGTACTAATTAGATGCTAACAGCAAATCAAAATAAGGAGAAAAACAGATGAAACTGCTGATGGTAGATTATTATGGAATGTCCGATAGCGAGGGAAAGGTTTTGGGACATTCTTATAAAGTGCTTCGAGAGTATTCAGAGATGCTTCGGAACTGTGTAGATCTTTCATTAGCAGCTTCACCATGTATTATTAGCGAGTGGAATCAGAGAAAAAGAGAGCAAAGGTGCGATACCAGAACTTTTACAAAAGTATATGCGCTTCCTTATGACATACAGGGAACAGGGACAAATAGTTTAAGGAAACGGCTGTCAGATAAAGTGAAGCTGTTCCATAATTTAGATGTTGTTTTTCAACTGCCTGATCAATTTGACGCCATTTGGTTTTATCGAACCGATTTTTTTTTATTTCTCTACATATATTTGCACTGGAAAAAAGCAGAGTACTACAAGATGGTCGGTCTGGTTTATCATCAGAGTTTTACGGGAGGACGATTGGAAAATGTCCTACAAAGAATATATCGAAAGGCTCTTCAGCGGTTAGACTTGGTGATTGTTACTGGAAAAGAAGAAAATCTGATGCATCGAAATGTATTTCGAATGCCAGATTATACATATGATTCAACAGAATATACAATTCCTTCTGTAAAGAAGGAGCGTGCGGTCTGCGTGGGCACAATGAATCCTTACAAAGAACTGGAAGAACTTGTAGAGAGCTTTAACAGAAATGGGTATCCACTATATATTGCGGGACGATTTACGGATCCTGAACGAGCTATTTGCTTAAGGACAAAAGCAAGTAAGAATATAGTGATTGTAGATCGAGTCCTTTCTGCTGAAGAGTATAGAGATTGCCTGTCTTCGGCAAAGTATGCAGTTCTTCCTTATTGTATGCATCAGTATGAAAATCGCACTTCTGGAATCCTTCAGGAATGTGCTTTTTGGGCAACAATTCCAGTTGCTCCGTCGAAGTTACTCCGCGAAAATAACATTCCGGGGATTGGGTATGATTCTTGGGAAGAAATGGAGAGTTTCCCAATTGATGTTAGCCATAATGAAAAAATTTACGAAGAAATGAAAAGATATCGAAGGCGATCCGACCGAAAAGCAGTGAGTCTGGGGTTACAAAAAGCAATACATGGTATTATGGATTTGACATAGAAATGAGGATGAAGAAATGCTGCCGAGAGAATTAAGAGTTAACTTGCTTGTAGCCTTGACTGTGTTTTTGATTGTGATTTTATCATTGTTAAAGAAACGCAGGTTGGCTTTAAAATATACATTACTATGGCTTCTTACAGTGGTTGTAATGCTGATTCTGGTGCTGTTTCCAGATATCCTTCTCCGAGTCGCACCGATTTTAGGCATTCAATCTGTGATGAATGCGTTGTATTTTTTCCTTATAGGTTTTATTTTGATTATCCTTATGTCACTGACCTCTATTGTTTCAGTGCAGAAGGAAAGAATTCGAAAACTAGCAGAAGGTAATGCACTGTTGGAGCAGAGAATGCGCCATTTAGAGACGTGTTTAAAGAAGGAAATCATAAATGAAGCTGATTCAGATTAATACGGTTTGTAATGAGAGCACCGGTAAAATCATGTTGGGGATTCAAAGATATGCCAATGAAATGGGATGGGATACATTGTCCATATACGGAAGACGTTCTGCACCTTCTGATGTGAGAACAGTAAAAAAAGGAAATATTATCGAAATACTGCTTCATGCTGTATTAACTACAATTACAGATTTGCATGGTCTTGGATCAGTGATTGATACACGACAAATGATCGATATCCTTCGCTATGAGCAGCCAGATATTATACATCTGCACAATCTCCATGGATATTATCTGAATTATCCGATTCTGTTTCGATATTTAGCGAATGAATTCCGGGGAAAAATAGTATGGACATTGCATGATTGTTGGCCATTCACAGGGCATTGTGCATATTATACTTTGTATGGGTGCACCAAATGGCAAGAAGGATGTGATCAATGTCCTGCACAGCACAAATATCCGTGGAGCTTCGGCTTGGACTGCTCTTCATACAATTATCGCTTGAAAAAAAAGTGCTTTACGAATGTGAAAAATTTAACAATTGTCGTTCCTTCGCAGTGGCTTAAAAGGCAGGTGAAACGTTCTTTTTTAAAAGACTATCCAGTTCGGGTGATTCCAAACGGCATTGATCTATATCTCTTTCAAAGAAATTTACAAACTAAAAATATTAGAGATAAATATGGTATCCCGAGTCAAGCTTTTGTTATTTTATGTGTGGCTTCACACTGGGATGAAGGGAAAGGCTGGCCAGTTCTTAGAAATATATCGGAACATCTTTCGGGAAACATGTATCTTGTTGTGGTTGGAGCAGGTATGCCTTACCTGAAATTTAATCGAGTGATACAGATTAAACGAACTGAGGACATATCTGAGTTGGTACAATTGTATTCCATGGCGGATGTTTTTTTAAATCCATCCTTACAGGAAACATTTTCTATGGTGACGTTGGAGGCGTTAGCGTGTGGTCTTCCTGTGATTGGTACCGACAGTAGTGCAGTGGCAGAGTTGGTAACGCAGGGGTGCGGATGTATTCTGCATAATCCTGATGTAAATGACTATTTAGAGACTATAAGGAAAATACAAGAACAAATTAAAAATGAGGATTTTTGCAGGAGTATTCCGCGTATGCGTGCGGAACAATTTTCGGAACAATTGCAATATGAGCGAATTTTGAGCATATATAGTGAGGGAGGTGATCTACACAATGGTAGAAATGACACGGGCGAATGGAGTGAACGTCTACCAGTACCTTACCTACATTCTGGAAAAATGTCCTTCAAGTTAGACATCCGACGAGGAACTGGAAAAGCTGGCTCGTTGGGGATCCGGAAGTAAAACGGATCACTGGGGAACGGAGCGAGGCTCTCCAGGCGGAGTATAATCTGCATCATATGTGAATTGTCATAATGTTCTGGACGCCAGTCGAAGCGGCTGGGGCTTATTTACTGCCGGTAGATTTGAAAATGGAGAGAACATCTATCGACTACCATTGTAGGAAACGAAGGAGAAGAAAGCCAGATATCCGGCTTTAAACGCTTACCAAAGTCAGAATCTTTGGTGGTTGTAGTCCATGATTTGATCTACTGAGCTTTCATTTCCATCTCTTTCATGTATTTACCAACCGTACGTTGAGCGATGACATAGCCTGTTTTTTGTAATTTCATAGTTCTGCTTGAAAGCATCGTAGAACTTTTGGATCTGCTTCTTGATTTCTTCCTTACGCTGTTGGGAAGAAGATGCTTTTTTTCAGAAACGCATGGTATCCGTATGAAAGACGCTTGACTTTTTCGGCATTCCGGAAGTAGAGACACGGCGCCTGGTGACTTTAGATGCCTCTACCTTAACAGAAACTTCGATATAGACAGCTTCTGCTAGTTTTATCCCAGGAATGCCGATGTTTTTTAATACCTCAAGAGCATCCTGCGTATCGCGTAACTCGCGCTTAAGGCGAGCGATTTCTCTTTCTTCAGGGGTAGCGTAGTTGTCAGAGCCGACGTCAGGGATATCACCATCATTATCCCGGAACTGTTGCTCCCAGCGGGAGAGCACTAAGACCTATACCAAGGTTCCTGACATACTTGGCCTGTGTAAGATCGGAATGTTCTTGGCAGTAGTTGACAGCATCCAATTTAAACTGCTTGGAGTGCTGAGGTTGTTTATGTGGCATAATGAGTTTCTCCTGATGTTTATAATACAATGCTCAAAGGGGATATCTCATTTTGTTTTGTACTAAATTAGATGCTAACAGCAATTCTAAATCAGATGAAGGATAATCTAATGAATAGCATAGAAAAACTAGCAGAGAGGTCAGATGTTGTAAGTGTTATCATTCCTGCATATAATGCAGAACAATATCTAAAGCGTTGCATTAATTCACTGGATAGACAGATAGGATGCTCGTTGGAAATAATTTTGGTAGATGATGGTTCTGTGGATGGTACTTGGAAAGTCTGTTCCGATTTGAAAAAGAATCATCCTGGTCTTGTGACGATACAACAGAATAATCGTGGTGTTTCCGCAGCCAGAAATTGTGGCTTAGATCGAGCAACTGGAGAGTATGTTCTGTTTTTGGATGCAGATGATGAATTGGAGTGTGGAGCAATAGAAAAGCTTCTTTTCTGCGCACAGGAGCAAAATGCAGATTTTGTGATTTGTGGCTTTACGTATGTTTATTGGAAACGTCAAGAAAAGATGATTCCTATGCTTCCGGAACCATTGTGCAGTACGAAAGATGTTTTTCAAAACTTCTGGGAAAATTATCGCTCAGGAACGTTACACAATGTGGGAACAAAATTGTATAGGAGAGAATTTCTCAGACAAAAATGCCATAATCTTCACTTTGATGAGAACGCTACTGTGCTAGAAGACATAAAATTTTGCATGCAGGCAATAGAACATGCTAGGGTTATTGGCGTGGTATCATTATCACTTTATCGATATCATATGTCGGACAATGTTTCTTCTATTCAAAAGACTTATCGAAAAGCATATTTTGAACAGCTAAATGTGTTTTTTAATCACCTATTCGACATCGGTATCTTGAAAAATAAAGATTTCTATATAGTATATATGGACGCAGTTCTTCTTGCGTTAAGAAATGAGTTGTATGAGAGAAAGGTAGATAACGATAAGATTCGTAAAGTCTACTGTCTGATTTGCGAGGATGCTATGGTGAAGGAGTCGAGAAAGTGGATTTTAAGAAGCGATGTATGCTATACGAAGTTCCTGTTTTATCAGGCCATATGGAAGGAAAAAATATGGAGACTATTCTTTATGATGAGGCTCTGGGACAAATTAACAGAGAGGTAGGGGCATGAATTTATTGGAAAAGATTCGTTATAAGATCGGGGATGTGATCAGAGTTGTCCAGCTTAAAGGGATAGATATGGAATGGTTCGGAGATAAGAAAAATTTGTCTCTGCAAGAAGCCAATGACAGACTGGCTGAAGATTTGAATAGAGGGGAACCTCTTAGTGTTATACGGTTGGGAATTACAGAACTTCAGTGGCTGTGTTGCTTTGAAGGGGAAGCACCATTACCGGAGAGCTTTTATTATATATGGTTTGATGGGCTTTTTCGCAAACCAGGGGAAAAACAAAAATTTCTCACTCTACTGGAAGAGGGTTACCAACAGGCTGATTATATTGGGTGTTGGTATTTTAGTCGTGAAGAAGGGGCTTTATTAAAGCGTTATGCTAGTCAGGCTGAGTACGCATCAGCAAGATTTGTAGAACCGTATTATATTAATGATCATCCTTGGACATTGGCACTGTCGGGTAAGAAAGTTCTGGTTGTTAGTCCATTTACGGAGACTATTCGGAGGCAATATGAACGCAAGAATTTGATCTATCCAGATGGTCTTTTGCCAGATTTCAATCTGATTACGATGAAGTCAATCTGGTATGATGAGCCAGACAATTCTGAGTTTGATAGTTGGTTTAATGCCTTGGATGCTATGAAAAAGAAAGTGATGTCACTGGATTTTGATGTTGCGCTTTTGGGGTGTGGCCCGTTTGGCACTCCATTGACAACCTATATAAAAAGTATGGGAAAACAGGCCATATATATAGGGGGAGCTCTTCAAATCCTTTTTGGAATAAAAGGAAAGCGATGGGATGCATCACCGGAAATACGTAGGTTGTACAATGAGACATGGATTTATCCTAGCGAGGAGAAACCAAGGAGAGCCTCTGTCCTTGATGATTCATGCTATTGGGGAAAATGATGATTTGCCGGGGGAGCCGACGAGGATTGTATGGTTTATATGGATGTAATAACAATCTGGTGGAAAAGTTTGGAAAGTAATGTATATGCAATGTTATTATACAGTTTAGCCGGGGCGCTTGTTTTCCGACTTTTTCCAAGACGTTTTCGAACAATAGTTTTGGCGACGGAGAGTTTGTTGTTTTATGCAATCTGTGATTTTCGCTTTCTTGGATTGCTCCTTATAGAAACTGGCTTTACATGGTTGATGGGAGGACATATTGGCAAAATTCGCTTAAACAATGATCATGAGAACAGTAAAAAAAACAAGTCGTGGCTTACAGTGGGGATTGCATGTATTGTTTTGATTCTGGCTTTTTTCAAATATGAAAATTTTTTTGTGGAAATTTTCGGCCTTTCTATTACAAGACAGATGATGCCACTTGGTATATCATATTATTCTTTTCGACAAATATCATATTTGGTTGATGTGTATCAAGGGAAAATAAAGTGGGAACCATCATTTATTAGGTATGCTTCATATGTGCTTTTTTTTCCACATATTGTGTGTGGTCCAATTGTTAGAGCGCGAAACATGCTAGATACATCTGACAATGTGGCTCAGTTTACTTATAGTGGTGGACTTTTAATCCTTTCGGGACTTTTTAAAAAGGTTGTCATAGCAGATCGTATCAGCCCATATGTAACGACGGTTTTTGACAATTATCAATCAGTGCCAGGTATTGCCTTATGGTTGGCTTTGATATTGAATGCAATATACATCTATTGCGATTTTGCTGGTTATTCAGAAATTTTTGTTGGAGTCACCAGACTTTATGGGTTTTCTTGTGATTTAAACTTCAATTTACCGTATTTTTCTAAAAATATGAAGGAGTTTTGGAGAAGATGGCATATATCCCTTTCTTCCTGGTTGCGCGATTATATTTATATACCTCTCGGAGGTAATCGAAAGGGGACGTTACGGAAAGCGTGTAATGTAATGGTTGTATTTCTTGTCTGTGGTGTGTGGCATGGAAATACTATGATGTATTTTCTATGGGGCATTTATCATGGGATTTTGAACTTGATAGATGGATCTGTTGTCAAAATTACGAATAGGTCCCATCGGTACTGGAATATTATTGGGGCATGGAAGGTTTTCATACTAAATATGCTAGGGTGGCTGATTTTTCGTGGTCGGTCAATTTCGTGGGTTGGCGCATATTTAATAAGAATGATCAGAGACTTTCGCCTGACATATGCGGATATTGTTTCTAGTATTTTGATTTTTACTCAAGACAATACCTGCGTTTCCTATTTTTTGACTGCAATAGCTGAAATTTTCATTTTATTTATGATGGAATTACATGATCGGCTGAAAATTGGACAGTATAATGAAAGCTCCCTGCGGTATGGAGTGTTAACTGTGTTAATCCTTCTTTTCGGGATGGCTGGTTCTGGGAGTTTTTTGTATGCAAACTTTTGATTGACTTAAAAAGGTATTTATGACTCATGGATTACATGGTAAAGAAATTTAAGATTCCTATCATAATTATTGCTATAACGCTTTTTTTACTTATGGCATCTTGGTTTGCATGGGTTTCCAGAGCAACCGTTTATCACGAGAATATAGTTGAGAGTATGCAGGAGAGACCTGGCTATTTTACGGCAGAAGGAACTGAACTTTTGGGAATCCGTTTGTGTCAGGATAATGAGTCATTTTCACACGGGTCTGGAGAAAATGAAATCTCAGATAATCTTCCTGATACATATACAATCTGCTTGGAAAACTCGAGCGAGGAGTTGGTTTTAGAGCAGGTTGTGTTGAAAAGTGAGATCCCTTTCCGTACATTTGGAAACGAAATTACTGTAAAAACTCCTGTGAAGTTGAGTAGGGATAGTATCTACTATATCTACATTCGTGAATTGCCTGAGAAAAGCGGAATCACTTTCCTTCTTCGCGAAGATGCTACTTCCTTAAAAACATGGTTTATAGTGTTTTCGATAGTAGTAATGATGATCGTTCTGCTTCTTTGTTTTCTTTGGATACATTGGATCAATAATCCTTATGCCCTCCAGCAAGTTTTTGTTCCGCTATGTCTCCTATTTGGTGTGCTTTCCAGTTTGATTTACAAACCGCTTGGAGTTCCAGACGAAAATATTCATTTTGCAGAGGCTTATCATTTGTCGAATGAACTGATGGGACGGGAGGATCAAGAAAACTATCCGTATCATGTGTACTATTACGAAAGTGGTATTCTCCGCTCTATTCAAGAGGAGAATACCGCACAGGCATTATATCGGTTTTATTGTAATTATACATATGGCAATGAGTCAGTGGAAGCCGAGAGTCAAACAGATTCTTTTGTACATGCCTATGTTACTTATGAGTATTATCCTGCTGCTATGGGTATATTAATTGTCAGGTTACTCCGTTTGCCTTATCAGTGGATTTATCTGATAGGGAGGGGAGTTAATATTTTGATTTATTCTCTTGTTTTGGCGTTGGCTATGCGAATTTGCAATGGATTGGAATTGGCCATCGCAGCAATAGGACTGTTACCGTCCTCAATTTGGATCGCGACTTCGTTTTCTTATGATGGTTGGAATTTAGCTTTTTGTATGTTGTTTGTGGCTTATTGCGTCAGACTTACATGTTCTTCAAGGGAAACAAGAATACTAGATATAGTTCTGGGACTGATTATCTTCGCCCTATTTGCGCCAATCAAGATGATTTATATGATACTGGGTTTATTGTTTGTGGCTATTCCGTTACGAAAGTGGAAGAATAAGAAGCAGGTTGTAATCGCGGCAGCTGCCATGTTTACTGGCACCATTATTGCCTTGCGTTCGCGGCTACAGGAAGCAATGTCTCTTCTACTTACAGCCTCGACAGATACTCGTGGATTGAAACAAGGACTTAATGGAGAACCATATACTCTGGGATGGGTTGTGCACAATTTACCATATACTTATCAAGTGTTTTTGAAAACCTTTTTAAATAATTGTGGAGTTATTTTAGAGAAAATTGCTATTGGTGAATGGTACTACTCATTGGTTCCAACCGGAATTGTTTTTGGGATTCTCGCAGTTCTTTTTCTATCATTGTTACTGACTTTTGAAAGTTCACAAAACGTAGGAATGGTGAATAATATGCCTTGGAAGAGGCTTCGCGTCTTTGCTGCAATAGCCTTCGGTATAGGTGTTTTTATGATTATGGCTACGTTTCTGTTTTCGTACTCTTATCGTCCGAATTATGGAATAGGAGAGATAAGCGGAGTACAGGGGAGGTATTTCCTTCCATTGTTAATCCTTGTTCCATTCCTTTTCAGTAATTCTTTTCGAGAAAAAGTGCATATAAAACATGATGCATTAGTTTTGAATTCAAAGAAAAATAAACCAATGGATGGACAAGTTTCTGAAATAACGGAGAAGCAAGGTTTGTTTTTAGCAATGAATTTTTTGTCTATAATGGCGTTTTATTATCAGATGTTGGGGAGAATGTAAGTTTAAAATAGTATTGTGATAACACATGCCTAATGGGTTCTGATCCTTATGGATGGATAACAGAGGAGTAAAAATGGCTGATTTATTTCATAAATTGAGATTTATCTTTAACAGGCGTCAGAAATGGGAGACACTGGGATTGTTTGCAATGATTGTCATAGGAACGGCATTTGAATTACTTGGAGTATCAATGATTCAACCACTAATCAATGCTATTTCTGAAACAGATAAGATGATGAAGAAACCATTTTATCAGAAGATTATGCTAACTTTACATTTGAAAACATCATTGCAACTTATTATTTGTATGTTGATAATGCTTGTTTTTATTTACATTGTCAAGAATGTGTATTTAATTCTGATGTATCGGCAACAATATAAATATATCTATTCTAATATGCGTTATTTGTCGACCAAAATGATGCGCAGTTATCTCTCACGCCCATATAGCTATTTTATTAAGAAAAGCAGTGCAGAGCTTCTGCGAAATATTAATCAGGATACAGCTGACTTTTTTGGTGTTATTCAGGCTTTGGTGCAATTGGCAACTGAAGGAATGGTTGTCCTAGCTCTCATTACCTATCTTTTTATTAAGGATAAAACTATTACGATTTGCGTTGGATTTTTGCTAGGTTTATTTATTTTTACTTTCTTTCGAATTTATAAATTGAAGCTTTTAGAAATGGGTAATCGTAACCGAGAATATGAAACAGAGCTAAATAAATGGATTCAGCAAGCTTTCGGAGGGATTAAAGAGGTTAAGGTTCAAGGAAAGGAAGATTTTTTTTATCGTCGCTATGATGATGCGTTTCATGAAAGGGTGAAAAGCGAATATACATATCATACTATGATTACTATTCCAAAACCATTAATCGAAGCGATTGCTATAGTAGCTCTTCTTGGAACAGCTGTTATTAAAATTTTATGTTTTGGTACGCATCTGAATTATTTTATCCCTACTTTTTCCATTTTTGTAATAGCTGCTTATCGCTTATTGCCATCCTTTAATCGCATTACGGAATATATGGGAACAATTGCATATCAGAAACCAGCGGTATCTGCAATATATCAAGACTTGCAGGAGATAGAACAATATGAATTTGAGTGTACTTCTGGTCAGAAGAAGGAAGCAAGAGCGCTGCCATTGCATAGCGGAATCCAACTACGAAATATATCTTTTCGATACCCCGGTCATGAGAAGTTGATCTTGGAACATATATCATTTGATATAATTAAAAATACTTCAGTTGCTTTTATTGGACAGTCTGGGGCGGGAAAGACAACTTTGGCTGACCTGATACTTGGTGTACTGACACCTGTGGAGGGGAGCATTTGTGTGGATGGGGAGAGTATTATAGATAATTTGGATGATTGGCATAAGACTGTCGGCTACATTCCGCAGAATATTTATTTAATGGATGATACTATCGAGGCTAATATTGCATTTGGAATTTCCGAGGATGAGATCAATCAAGAACGCCTCTGGCGTGCCATAGAGAAAGCTCAATTACTTGAAACAATCCAAGAACTTCCTGATGGCTTAAAGACTGTGGTTGGAGAACGAGGAGTTCGTTTTTCAGGAGGTCAGCGACAACGAATTGGAATTGCCAGAGCTTTGTACAACGAACCGAAGGTATTGGTTCTTGATGAGGCGACCTCCGCTTTGGATACAGAAACAGAAGCGGCTGTCATGGAGGCTATTAATGCATTGCATGGTGAAATGACAATGATTATTATTGCACACAGACTTTCTACCATTCAGAATTGTGATCAGGTGTATCGGATTGGAGCGGGAAGAGCTATATTGGAAGATTGTAGAAAATGTGATAACAAGATTCGACACGTACAGGACTGAATAATATTATATATGACTAACGAGACAAAAAAAAGAAAGTGGCGTACATGTCTTGGGATAGGAATGCTGTTGTTGCTTTTTTTAGCATGGGTATGGATTTTTCCAAGCAATATGGTGGGGTATGAGGAGCTTATTCTGGAACCAGGACAAACTAGCTTTACGGCGCCCTTTTCGAGAGTGTTTTGCATTCTTCCTAGCAATAATGATGTCACTATTGCGGATATCATCGATAGTACCCCAGCTGCCTTTCATATTTGGTTTAAGGATGAGTATGGAACAATTGTGGGTGAATCCTTTACTGATTCGATGATGATTCATAGCAATGGTTTTGCTAGTGTGGAGAATCAGACATTGGAAGGACTTCCAATTGAGCTAACCCCAGGACATAAATACAAGTTATACTATGAGGCAGTGTGTGGGGGGTATGGGTTGACGGATTTAACATTTGCATTGTATGGAGAGATGCATTCGTTCCATTTAGTGGCGTTGATTTTATCTTCTGCTGCAGTCCTGTCAGCAATACTTTTGGTGCTGCTTATTCAAAGACCATTGGAACGTACGGGTACATATCTTTTTTTGTGGTTGATTGGTGTATTATTGTGTTTGGCTATTCTTCCAAAAACTGCGTCGCTTAATGATATGTCGTGTTTCTCTGATGTTTATGCCGAATCCAGTCGTATATTGGGAAGAAAAATCGTTGATCAAGAAGGATTTGCTTTTATTGAAGAAAGTGGACTTAGGCAGATGGGATATATGGGGTCTGACGTAGCTCTCCATCGTTTTTATCTGGACTGGTCCTTTGGAAATGTTCGCTCTTCGGAGAAAACCAGTATTTGGATGCAGACGAGCAATTTTTGGTGGAAGGGACCGATTTTCTACTTTCAAAGTATATGCCTTGCTATATTACGATTGTTCCGGGTTCCTTATCAGTTTTTATATCTAGGAAATGGACTAATAAATATAGCTATTGCTTTCGTTATCATTTCTAAGTGTCTTCATAAAGCAAAACAATCTCCTGAAAAAGAAATATTGTTATTGGCTATCTTTGTGATGCCTTCTTTTTTGCAAAGTTTATGCGTGCACGCGGGAAATGGACTCCTAATCCTAATGGTACTATGGACTTGTTTTTTGCTTCTTGACAATAGAAAGAAAAGTGGAACGATTTTTTTTATTATTCTAGCGTTGGAACTGTTTGTTAGAATATGCAATATATTTACTTGGATATATAACAGCCTAAAAGAGTGGGGCACACTTTGGCATATCGAATTGCTCCATCGATTGATAATAGAAAGTGATTCTTGGATAAGGAGTCTAGTATCTGATGGAGGAGATGAGGATCCGTTGCATTGTTTGGGAGCGTATGCTTTGCTACTTTGTATAGTATTGCTATTTCATGGTTGTAGATCGGATAAGTGTGTGTCCAATGAAGGTAAAGTCTTATCTGAGAAGAGTATGTATTTTTTGTTTATTTGTATTGTTCTGTTATCATGGATGATTTTATTTACCAGAATTAGCTGAAGGAGAAATTTTTCATAATGAAAAAAATTCGACATGTACTTTCTGAGTATCGATGGAGAATTCGTGAGATACATTTAGGCCCAGAGGAATCAGACAAGCATTTTTATGTGATCCGAAGACATGCAGATCAGGCAGGACTTTTTTCTTTTGTAGCAACGAATCTTGGCTTTGTTCGCTTAGCTGTTTCACAAGGCTATATACCTGTTATCGATATGCAAAATTCACCTAATCCAATGTTAGCGCCAGATGAGGTTGGATATATTAACGCTTGGGACCGTTATTTTCTTCCACCATGTGGATATAGGTTAAGCGATATTTGTCGTGCTCACAATGTGACATTGGGAAGTATTCATCCGCCGGAGAATGAGTATTATCCGGACTATCGGATGCTTCAGAATCCAAAGGAACTTGTAATGTGGCGTCAGACGGCAAATCAGTATTTACACCTTCGTCCGGAGATAGAGCATGCAATTAACGCATATTGTACTGATGTTCTCCGCTTGCAGAAAGAACGCGTACTTGGTGTGTTGTGCCGTGGAACAGATTATGTAATACAGAAACCATATAATCATCCTATTCAACCGAGAGTAGATGTTGTGATTGATCGGTGCCGTGAAGTTCTGGCTCGTCAGAATTGTAGTCGGATATATCTTTGTACTGAGGATGAAGAACTATGGAACGCAATGGATGCTGCTTTTCCAGAATTTATATATGGTTATCAAAATAGAAGATTTTCTCTTAAGAATAATGAGAATATCAATGAAATAGGAAATAAGTCAATGGACCCATATACACGAAATTTGGATTATCTAATTGCGATAGGGATTTTATCACGTTGCCAATGTCTGGTAGCTGGAGCAGCAGGCGGAACTTATGGTGCTTTGCTTTTGACGAAAGGATATGATTATGAGTATGTGTTCCAGTTGGGACGGTATGTGACACAGGAGCCTTTGCCTGGAACCGTAGAGTATATGCAGGCAATGCTTTGACGACATTTCACATCGACACGCAGTTGCCAGGGCACATATTTTCGTCTGTGAATATTGAGGAAACTGTATGAAAATATCAATTATTATGCCAGTGTATAATGTGGCTACTTTCGTGGCAGATAGTATAGATTCTGTTATTCGCCAGACATTGAGAGAATGGGAACTCATTGCTGTAGATGATGGTTCTACGGATGGATCTGGAGAGATTTTGGATCGTATAGCTCAAGAGGACTCCAGAATCCATGTGATTCATCAGAGAAATCAAGGAGTTTCCGCGGCCAGAAATGTTTGCTTACAGCATGCAAAAGGAGAATTTATTGCCCCAATTGATTCTGATGATTTGGTTGCTACGGACTATCTTGAGAAGCTTTATGCAGCATGTATAGAATTGCATGCAGAAATTTCCATATGTGATTTTCGTACACTGTTAGAGAAAGAGAAGCGGTTAGAAATTCCGAACAATATTGAAAGAAAGAATGTTAAACGGAACATTTTGTCTTCTGAGGCATGTCTGGTACAGATGTATCATCCTGAATCATCAGGAATGAATTTTACTCCCTGGGGGAAATTGTATCGGAGAGAGCTTTTTATGGAGGAACATTTGCGATATCCGAAGGGGAAGATTCATGAAGATCAGGCGGTGACTTATCGCCTCATAGATCGGGCAAAGCATATCGCTGTAGTCTCAGAAGAATTGTATTATTATAGAACGAGAGAAGGAAGCATTATGCATCAAGCCTTTGGATGGGGAAGACTGGATCTGGCAGATGCAACTAGAGGGCAATGCGATTATTTCTTGGCCAAAAATGAAACAAAAATTGCTTCACTTGCAATTAATAATCACTTTCGAACGTTATTTTCTTTGCTTGCTGGGGTAAGAAAATCTGAATCTGAGGATTGTAGCAAAATAGAAGTGAAAATAAAAACTATGCTGAAGGAAGATGCTAAAAAGTATTTGCCAGAGGCAAACTTTTCATGGGCTAGGAAGACTGTCTATTATGTGTCATCACAATTTCCAGGGAAGGTCATTATCGAAGTATTAAGAATGTTTTGAAAAGAATTCTGGAAGACAAAGAAAAATGTGCGGAATGAGCAGCAGACTATATGATGGGTGACAAGACAATGAAAAAGCATATAACACTGAAAAAAATCATTTTGCCAATTGTTTTATTGGTGTTTGGAAGTTTTATGGGAATGCTTTTGTTAGTGCTAGCCTATCAAATTCCTGTCGAAAGAATACATAAACATATTAAAGAATCTGTTTACGTATTTAATCATGAAGATGCAGCTTATTATTTTGCGGGAAATGCTACCGATTTGAATTCAGATTCTTTTCAGCTTTTAGCTGCGGGAAATGGTATTGATGGTAATGCTTGGAAAACTGCGGCGAATATATGGATTCCCCAGATGAATGGGAAATCGCCAGCCGAGTTGGTTTGCACAATATATCGCCAAGAAATCCCTGTAGATTCATATGGTACTTCATATGCTCGTTATTGGCATGGATATCTTATTCTTTTAAAACCACTTTTGTTTATATTTAACTATATGGAATTGCGTTATTTGATGATTGCAGTGGAAATTACATTATTTCTGCTTGATGGAGTACTGCTTTTTCAAAAGTATGGCATGCAATATGTGTTTGCATTTTTGACGTTTTATTTGTTTCTGAATCCTTTGGTAGTGGCATCCAGTTTGAATTATTCTACTGATGTTATTCTGGCTTTTGGGGGTACAACTGTAGTTATGGTTGGATTTCACTTTTGGCAAAAGCACGCTTATGCGATTTGTCTTTTATTTATGACTCTTGGCATGGTGACATCATATATGGATTTGCTAACCGCCCCTTGTCTTACGCTTTGCATTCCATTAATAACCTTTTTAACTGGGCAGTGGATATATTATGATGAAATAGATTGCTCTGATATGAGGCAATGTGGTCATAAGGATGGTGTTTTTATTTATATTAGTAGTCTTATTGGGGGCATCGTAGGATGGGCTTTTGGATATATCGGCATGTGGGCTGGAAAGCTTGTTATTGGCAGTTGTATTGTTGGTAGAAATTTATGGACAGAGGCAGTTGCAACAGCAAAGTGGCGTATGTCGAATTTCTCAGACAATATTGTCTTGACAACCAAGCAAGTGATTGATTCTAACATAAGTGAGATTTCTATTGTCTTCTGGTTTCTTTTTGTTGCTATTATTTTTTTAGTGATTTTATCAGGGAGCTTTTCGACGCACAGCATACATCGGTACGGGGTGAAGATTGATATGATGTATGTGTTTAGTATGATACTAATGATAATGGTTCCGTTCCTATGGTATAACGTTACTAAAAATCACTCTTATCAGCACTGTTGGTTTGCTTATCGGGAATTGGGAATTACTATATATGCTATCGTTCTTTTGGCTATTTATATTGGCAATTATAGGAAAAGGTATAAGCATGATGACTATTAAACAATGGGGAAGATATGTTTTGGATGTTTATGATGATAACCGAAAAAGACCTCTTATAACTTCTGGCAGTATCTCCTATGCAAATTGGTGTGGGATAGATCCTGTCCAAAAGTGGATGACAGTATTTGTTCGTCATTCTTTTCCTCAGTTTTCATGGGAGAATAAAGCAAAAGCGCCCTTAGTTCGTTTTTATAGTGTTTTTGGACCGAAAAAAACAATCAGAGAAAATTTTGATGGCACAAAAGTCTTTTTTTCTGGAGAGAATTTAGAAGAATTTCAGAGATACTCAAGGGTGACAATTCGTGAGATTTCTGATCATGTCTGGCATGTTCGTAAAAAAAAATTCGATCATTATGGATGTGGTGAAGCATGTCTGGGCTTGGGTTTTCCTTATGAAGATGAATTACAGACCTTATTGTCTGGCCGATGTGATGTGGGAGAGGCAGCATATCAATACTTACGGTTTCCGCTTTGGATTCCCTATTTTTTTAATCCGGAAGCTAATGGAGTCGAGGATATTCAAAAAACTGTGGATGCAATAAATAATTCTTTTCGGTCGCTTTCTCCTTTGAAGAAAACTACAGGGATTGCGTGTATTGCCTCTCATGATTTCTATGGAACACGAGCTGGGATTTGTGATGTATTGGAAAATAACGGAATATCAATACAATATGCTGGGAAATGGCGCAATAATTCAAGAGTGTTGCAGGATCAATATAGAGATGATAAGTTGTCCTATCTTAAGTCAATGCGCTTTAATATATGTCCGGAGAATACAGATTCTTTTGGTTATGTTACAGAAAAGTTGTTTGATGCCTTTCGTGCGGCGGCAATACCAATCTATCATGGATCGCTAAACGAGCCGGAAAAGGAGATGATTCATAGTGGATCAGTGATTTTTTGGAATTATGAGGAGAATAATGAAGATGCAGTGGAGCAGATTAAGGAGCTTATGTTTGATGATGCAGCCTATTGTGAATTTGTGTCGCAGCCAAAACTGACTCAAAAATGTGCCCCCTATGTTTGGGAGAGGATGCAATTATTGCGCAATGCATTGGCTCAATGTTGGAATCTGTAATAGTGGTTGCATATTTATTATAAGAATAACAGAGATTGATTATGGGTATTTCCTTAGGTGTGACAATTTTGCCATTTAGTTATGTGCTGATTCTATGTAATTGCTTCATAAGGTGTAAAGCAGATAAGAGAATAAAGCGAGAAAATGCAGATCCATTTTGTTTTTCAATATGTCTATGGATATTGGTTTTGCTTTTTATAACAGAATTTCTTTCGTTGCTGCATTGTCTGGATGGATTTCATATTTTTGCCTGCTGGGGTGTTGTATGTGTTGCTTTGGGGGTTATTCTTTTTATAGCTTTATACCATTATGGAGATGTTTGTCAACAAAAGGACGAGAAGTGTTTGTGGAGGCATTATATTGCTGGGTTTAAGTTAATTAACTTGTTGTCTTATTTTCCAATAGTGACTGCTGTGTGTGTGTGCGTGTTAGCTGGTCAGTTGGCTTTTCGCACAGTACCTTATAATTGGGATTCAATGGCATATCATCTTGCACGTATCCCTCATTGGTTGCAGAATCGTACAGTGTCTCATTATGCCTCCAATATTGAGCGACAGATTTTTAGTCCGGTGGTGGCAGAGTATGTGATGCTTCATGTCTATGCACTTTCTGGAAATAGTGATATTTTGATTAATTATGTTCAGTGTGTTTCTTTTGGATTTAATACTTTTTTTGTTTATAGGCTTGCTAAAGCAATTGGCTGTTCTTCAGGATTATCTGGGATAGCGGGGCTTCTTTATGCAACAACACCTATCGCTTTCGCAGAAAGTTTTTCAACGCAGGTAGATGACTGCTCAAATGTATTTCTTCTTATTTTTGTTTTGATTTCTATGGAAATATACTCTCAGCAGGCACCTTTATTGAGTGCGTCTTTTTTCGTCAAGAATAGTGAGGAACTATTTGCTTTGAGTGTTTGTCTGGGGATTGGATATCTGACAAAACCATCCATATGTCTTGCTATGGGAATGTTTCTGTTTCCGATCTTTATCTCATGTTATCGCAGGAAGGATCGTGTTAGTTGTATTCTCTTTTGTGTCACGGTGGCTGGATTGTTTACCTTGTGCCTTTGCGCACCAGAATGGGTACGCATGTACAAAACTTATGGGACTCTTTCTAGCCCTGAGGCTGGGTTGCGTCAAATGGTTGGAACATCAAATCCAAGATTTGTTTTTGTGAATTTTTTGAAAAATTTATTGTTCAATCTCCCAAATGTTTACATGATAGATTTGTCAGAGAAAATGACAACACGACTTTTGAGGCTGGCTTTTATCATGCATGTGCCGATCAATGATTCTTCTATTTCGGAAGACGGAAGAGAGTTCCATTTTAATGAAGTTAGAGATTTTGGACACGATACCGCGATTAATCCGCTTGTTGTATGGACATGGCTTGTGGTGTGTGCTTTCGTTCTTGTCTTTGCTCTTGGAAAGAAACTCCGGCAACAAGTATGGATAAAGAATAAGAGAACTGCTGGCTTTATGACGAGTAAAAGATATTCGAGGGATCAATATCATTACGATACAGAAACATGCGATGCTATGAAGAACAAAATGAGAATGTGGTATTTTATGCTGTCTTCGGCTTCATTCCTATTTTTTCTTCTAATTCTTAGATGGGAAATTTATGAAACCAGATATGAAATTCCGTACTTGTCCCTTCTTTGTCCAGCTATTTCTTGTGCACTGGAATTTATGAAAAATCGAATTCATCAGAATAGATGTGAGAAAAAAAAACTGTATTATGTAGAGAAGATTGGGCTTTGCGCATGGTGTGTTGGAATTATAGCCTTGTGTCTACATCAGACAGTTATTATGTACAAGTTTCATCAAAATATTGCGAGTGAACAACAGAAGAACCGAATGCAAGGCTATTATTGGTGGTGGGAGGAACAATATGATGTACAGACACTGCTGTGCAATCAGATTAAGACTCGATCATATCATAGTATTGGTTTATATTGTAATGGTGGATATTATGAGTATCCATTGTGGGTACAGTTACAGAAGAAATCTTCGCTTGCTCCAATTGAAATAAAACATATTTTTGTGAGTAATTCAACAGCAAAGTATGAAAGCCAGTTATTTTGTCCGGAAGCTATTTTGTGGATGGGAAGTGAATTGCCAAGAGACCAATATGGAGAGCAGGGGATTTTGAATTATAATGGTTATAAATATGTTCTGGATTTGTCATATGATCACAATTACATGTTGTTGAAGAGAGCAGATCTTTCATTAAATATGAAAGGTGATTTTAACCGAGATGAGAGAATATGAAAAAGGTATGGAAAGGTGTTATTCTGGCGATGTTGCTTTCTGCCATATTTGTTGTAGTCAAGAATGAATGTGGCCGATACTTGATGTGTCATGCTAATAGTGGGGTGCAGCCACTGATTACAGCAAGCAAGAATGGAAGGTATCAGGATGGCATCAATTTGTTTGCAGGTTCTTCCATGTTCCGAAAGGGCCTTGAGATTCATACGTTGGAGAGTCGCTTTGGTGAGAATACTTATATTTTGTCATACAATGGGACTTGCCCATTTCAACTTTATGAAGAAGTGCGGTATGCTGTAAATAAAAATGTGATAATTAATCATTTATATGTGGATTTGTATGCCTTTTCTCTCGCCAATGATCCATGGGTAGAAGATAGCCGGCTTTTTCTGGACACAGATTTTTCGTTTAAAATCGAACTATGGAAATGTATGTCAGCATATTCGGATAATTATCTCAAAAATCTATGGGAAATGTTCGTTACAGCGAATAATGATAGATTATGGTGTTGGCCTGTGGACTACGCGATAACCAACGCACAATTTTACAAGGGAGGATACCTGTTAGATGATGCTGGGAACGGAGTGAGTTCTGCCACGAAGACTCCAAAGATACCGAAAATCGAGGTGGCACAGATTAATTCTTGTCAGGAATTGTATTTGCGGAAACTGTGTGCTTTATGCAGAGAGGAGAATATATCGCTTACATTTCTTGAGACACCAAAATATCAGACAACAGCATATTCGGCATACTATGTGTCTCTCATGAGGGCATATTTGGATATTTTAAATGAAGAGGGAGTGGATTATATTTTGAGTGAAGATTCTGCAAAAACATGTGCAAAAGAAGTTACTGAAACTGAAAATTGTGTCGCAGTAATAGCTTTTGATTCTTCGATACCACTATATTATATGGATGAAATTCATCTATCAGGAGAAGGCCGAAGATCCTTTTCACATAGTCTGGTTAATGCGTATGATGAAAAAGTAGAACAAGATTAAGAGATTATGAGTATTTTATTAGTAGAGGAAAACTGCTCAGCGGGATCCGCTGAGCAGTTTTGCATATAACGAAAGGTGAGCAGATACCATGGAATCCATGGAGAAGCGGGCGAGGATGCTTGCAGAGATCTGCGCCTCATTCCATTGGCCCGCATGCCTGCGCAGAAGGAGCGTGCGGATGCTGTCTGCGAGCGCGCTCACGTCTCCGGGGGTGAACAGGAGTCCGAGAGAATCATCGGTGATGATTTCTGCAGGGCCATCAAGGCGGGATGCCGTGCAGGGAAGCCCGCAGGCCATCGCTTCGATCAGTGCAATGCCAAAGCCTTCATAGCGGGATGGCAGAGCGAATGCATCCAGAGAGTGCAGGAAGGCTGGAATGTCATTGACGTTTCCGCAGAAGCAGATGTGGTCCTGCAGATGATGCTCCCGTATGTAGGTCTGTAGTTCATCATAGGCATCCAGCTGCCCCGGGGCAATGTCTCCTGCAAAGCGGCAGGAAAGCGCCGGAAATTCGGATAGAAGCTTTTCAACGGCCTGCACCAGAAGATCCTGCCCCTTTTTCTCCGGAAGGAAACGTGCAACATTTCCGATGACAAGGGGCTGTTTTTTCCAGTCAGTTCCGCGGTCGGAGAGCGAAGCGGATGCCGGGGAGCCTGCATTCCTCAGGCAGAACTTATCGGTGTCGATCGCATTATAGATGGTGGTCACCTTTTCCGGGTGCGGAGATACCGACAGAATCTCTTCGCGGACGGAATCGGAAATGGCAACGGTGTGGTCCAGAAGCCGTTCTGCGAGAAAGATCGTTCTGCGCGGGTAATATGAGGTATAATCACCTTTGTCATGGACCGTATTCAGAACGGCCATGCGAGGTCTCGCCAGAATGGCGGGAGCAGAGAACAGGACACAGTTCAGACCCTGGCAGTGAAGAACATCAATATGGTGCGCTGCCGCAAAGCGGGCAAAGCGAAGCGATGCCTGCAAGAGAGAGGTTCCTGGCTTTCGGTGCAACAGAACCATCTGAACTCCGGGATCCACCTCCTCAAGAAGAGAGGGGGTATAATCCTCGTTGATGACGCAGAGATAGACAGTATGCCCCTTTCGGACCATACTGCGGCTCATATCGATCAGGAGGCGCTCGATGCCTCCCACATTAAAGGAAAAAATCTGGAATAGTATATTCATGAATCCATCATACAACAAAACAAATCAACTTGAGACCGGCAATTCGAAATTGTCCGCAGGAGAATTCTGCTATCTGGCTTTTCTTGCCATTTTCAGTGCCCTGAAGGCACTTGGCTTTTACGAAGGGCAGACGGTGTTTACCCTGTTCATGCTGGCAGCCTTCGCGTTTCTTGCGGGAAAGCTTGCATTGACCAGGCATACTCTTCTGGAATACACAGGGATTGTCCTGCTTCTTTTCATGGGACTTCTGGTCTACCGGAATACAGGGGAGAAAAGCCTTCTGATCAATCTTGCGGTTCTTGCGGGAATCAAGGGAGTGTCTGGAAGGAGAATCTTTCAGACACTGTTTACTGTGTGGGGAAGCTGTTATACCGTCCTTGTTTTCCTGGCCCTGCTGGGAATCCACAGCGATGTTCTCTACATGCACAACAAGCACGGAATCGGATATGTTCTGTGCCATTCTCTTGGCTATGCGCACTCCAATGTGGTGCACATCAACTACCTTTGCATCTGCGCAATGCTTCTGTATCTGGTGAAGGATACATTTTCGAGGAGGCAGAAGGCAGCTCTGACCGTTCTTCTGGCTGTCCTTGACGGTTATGTGTTCCTGTACTCCATGAGCTTTACCGGAATGCTGGCCAGCCTGCTGTTCTATGTGATCTATCTGTATCTTACAGTCCGCGGAAAGGTGGGACAGGTACTGAAGGCTCTTTTTCTGATGTTGGTTCCTGCGCTGAATCTGTTCTTTCTTGCAGGGCCGGTTCTGATTAAGGGGAGGCTGTTTGATCTCATCAACAAGGCCCTGAATACCCGTTTCAATCTGACCAGATGGTTCCTGACCGAGCAGAGGCTTACTCCCTTTGGAACAAGATTTGACATTCCGAATTACCGGTACACACTGGACTGCTCCTATGCGTATCTCTTCATTCAGCTTGGTGTGGTGCCTTTTCTTGTTCTGATGCTTCTGTATGTCCTGACAATTCGGTGGCTGCTCCGGAACGGGAGACTGACAGAGCTTGCCATCATGGCGGGGCTGTGCATTGCAGGAGGGACGGAACCGTTTCTTTTTAATCTGTCCTTTAAGAATGTCACGCTGATTTTTGTCGGAGAGTATCTCTTTGATCTGTCAGAAAGGCTTCGTGAGCGCTTCTGTGAAAAAGCAGGCGTTTGGACGCCGCTTATGCTTCCGGAACGGGTGCTTCTGCGCGGCCTTTCGGAACGAAGTGTTCCAAACTGTCTGTGTGTCTGTGAAAGAGGAGCGCGGGTGCTTTCGAGGATTTACCGCTGCTGGCAGAGGAATTGGAAGAGGTATCTGATTCTTGGCGCGGTAACGTTCCTTGCAGGAGTTGGCACAGCTGCCGCACTGCGGAAGCCGGTTCCTGTGGTTTATATCAACAGCAGCGTCAATGAGGAGGAAGAACGGACGCCGTTTTATCCGGAGCCGGAAGAGGTGGAGGACATCCTGGAGAGCGGCGGACTGGTATATGGGTATCCCGGACCGGATGGGAGAATGTATCCCTATTATGGATCAACGGCACAGATTGAATACTTGCGCATTCTTGTGAGCAGCGGCGTGTGGTGCGCCGGTATTGTATGTGTGACTGCAGGTGCCGTTCAGATGAGGAGACAGAAGCGATGAGAGTTCTGATCGTAAATAAATTCTTATATCCAAACGGTGGATCGGAGACCTACATCTTCAGTATTGGCAGACAGCTGCAGGAAATGGGACATGAGGTGCAGTATTTCGGGATGGAGCATGAAGGACGGATTGTCGGAAACCGTGCGGAGAGCTACACCGAGAACATGTCCTTTCGTGATAGCAGCTCCGGTGGAGGAGGCCTTTCGGGGAAAATAAGTAAGCTGACGTATCCTTTTAAGATTATTTATTCCGGGGATGCGAAGAGAAAAATCCGGAAGGTTCTGGAGGATTTTCATCCGGATGTGGTGCATTTGAACAATATCAATTTCCAGATTACGCCATCCGTCATTGATGAGATCAAGGACTTTGATCCAAAGATCCGGATTGTCTATACTGCGCATGATCCGCAGTGGGTCTGCCCGAATCATATGATGCGTGTGCCTTCCACGGGTGAGCTGTGCAGCCGGTGCATTGACGGAGATGTGAAATGGTGTACGAAGCTTTCCTGCATTCATAATTCCAGAGCACAGAGTCTCATCGGGACGATGGAGGCAGAGTTCTATCAGCGCCGGAAAACCTATGAGAAGGTGGATGTCATCATTGCACCCAGTGAGTTTATGAATCGCACATTGTCCCGCAGCCCTCAGCTTGCAGGAAGAATTGTAACACTTCACAATGCAGTCAATGCGGCGCCGGAAAGTGCTGCAGACAGAACCTTCGGTCATGAATCCCGAGAAGCGTCCTATGTGCTGTATTTCGGCCGTTTTTCCGAGGAAAAGGGAATTCGCACCCTGCTGAAGGCAGTGAAGGAGCTTCCGGAAATTCCGTTTGTGTTTGCCGGAAAGGGGGAACTGGAAGACGAGGTCAATGGGCTTTCCAATATCCGGAATGAGGGCTTTTGTGAAGGCAGTAAGATGGCAGAACTGATTCGGGGAGCTGCATTTACGGTGTTCCCTTCGGAGTGGTATGAGAACTGTCCGTATTCTGTCATCGAGCCGCAGCTTGTCGGAACGCCGGTTCTTGCATCCAACCTTGGAGGCACGCCGGAGCTTCTGGTTCCGGGCGTGACCGGAGAGCTTTTTGAGGCAGGAAATGCGAAGGAGCTTGTGGAGAAGATCAGGAATCTGTGGGACGATGCAGCTGCAAGAGAGCAGTACCGGAAGGGCTGCCGGGAGCTGAGAGAGAGAAGACTGGCATTGACGTTTGATAATATTGAGGAATATTGCGGGAAGCTGCTTCGCCTTTATCAGGGGAACAGGGTCTGACTGCGCGGAAGGAAAGCGGAATTTGGTGGAAGAAGGAAAGAAAAAGAAAAGGCTTCGGATCGGAGTAACAGTTATTCTGTTTGCCGCCGTCTTTTATCTGGCAGAATGGCTTGTATTTGCATTGACAGCGACGGAAATTTCTTCCTGGAGCAGGAAGATTCTGAATCAGATGTATCGCGAAGAGAAGATCGAGATCGGTGTCATCGGTGGCTCGCAGGTTTTGTACGGTGTATCGCCATCCGTCATTGAGGACAGAACCGGGAAATCGGCCGTGAACCTGACCTCCTCCCAGCAGCCTCTTACGGCGGCGAATGCGATCCTGCAGGAGACGGCGAAGTATCATCCCGAGATGAAGGATGTGTATGTCTCTCTGGACTATTCGCTTGTGATGGCAGAAGAGGTGAATCTGGAGAGCATTTATATGGTGGCCGATGCGATGCCGTTGTCCTGCAATAAGCTTCGCTATCTGCTTCATGCAACTCCGCAGGAGTATTATCTGAACAGCCTGCTGCCGCTTCGAAAGGGGGAGAGCTATTCCTTATCGGGAGATCTGATTCGTCAGAATCTTGCGGTTCTGTCTGATCGTAATTACAGGTTTCATTCGAGTGTGGGCGGCTTTGCGGCGCATGAAGGAATGGATGCAGAATCCTTTATTGCGCTGCAAAAGGAGTATGGTCAGAAGAAGGAAACTCTTCCGGAGAATAACGGTAAAGTAATTCTACCGGAACGCTCGGAATGGGCCATCCGGGATATGGAAGCATTCTGTTCGAAGAATGGAATTCGTCTGACCTTCTTCGCGACTCCGGTTCCGCAGTTTGTGACAGATTCTGTGGAAAACTACGAGGGGTATGTGCAGGCGGTAAAGGAGCTCCTTGCAGATTGTAATTCTGAATACGTGGATTATAATCTGACAGCCTTTGATCGTGAAGATCCGGCCTGTTACAATGACGACTTTCATTTGAGTGAAAAGGGTGCTGCTGCCTTTACAAAAGAGCTTTGCGATTTGATCGCTGCAGGCTCTGGAGGCTGACAGGATAGTGGCGTGCACATAGAAGGTGCTCGCCACTTTTTTGCGGTTAAATCAGAACGGTATAATACTAGGAATATTCATTCAGGAGATTTCAGATGGATCAGTATTTCATGGATTTGTACCGTACCAGATTGTATTTGCCGTTAGTGTTTTTGATTCTCGCATATGTGGTATCACCGCAATTCCGGAGAATCTTTACAAAAGCCGGAAGATGGATTGACGGCCGCAAAACCTGGCAGGCGGCCGCAGGCTGTGCAGCGGTTTCTTTTCTTCTGTGTATCGGTGTCATTTATTCCGGGAAAAGCTGGGGCGGCGATTTCAGCCAGTATTTTGCTCAGGCAAGAGCAATTGCGACCGGTACCATTCCGGAATGGTACGAAAAAAATATCTTTATCATTGATCACTCCTGCGTGATCGGAGCAGACGTTTATCCCTGGATGTGGCCGCTGATGATAGCACCGTTTTATGCGATGTATCACTGTCTTCCGGTCATGCTTCTGAAGGTTTATGAGTCTGTATTTGTGGCTGCAGGCGTGGCTCTTCTTGTCTGTTTTCTGCATCGGCGGATTTCTTTATCAAAAGCCGTTTTTCTCACTTCATTTATATCCCTGAATTATGTTTACCTTATGGACGTCAATTCGGTAGAAGCGGATCTGATCAGCTTCTTCTGGGGAATGGCTGCGCTCAATTTCATTGATTTGTATCTGAGGGAAAGAAAGACTCTGCAGCGGGAAGAAGCAGCAAGTCGGACAAGGGCTGGTTTGTATGCTGTTCTCAGCGGAATCGGGATTTGCTGCGCCGTGATGACAAAGACCCTGTGTGAAGGGCTCCTGCTTGCATTGGCCGCCTATGACCTGGTATGCGCCGGAAAATTTCTGATCAGCAGAAAGGAAAGAAATCATGGTTGGCAGAGAGATGTCAGCATCCTTCTGCTTCCCTATCTGTCATATGCACTTAGTATGAAGCTTTCCAACGCACTGCTTCTTCCCTCCGGCGGCTCCTATCAGGATTATTTCACATTTTCCTCATGGCGCTTTCAAAATGGAATCCGATGGTATTTCGGGATATTCCAGAGCTTTTTCGGGAGCGGAGTCCGGCCGATTGTATCGGTGATTGTATGTGCCTGCGGGACATTGCTGCTGGTTCTCACTGCCTTTGGCATCGTTTTGAAGAGGAAGGAAGAGCTGTACTATGGATTCTATGTGTGCGGCATGATCCTGATGCTTCTGTTTTATGATTATTATCGCTCTTCGTTTGTACTGACATTTTTCCCTTTGATGGTGCTGTTTTCTTATTACGCTGTCTCGTGGATTCTGGAGCGTGTGAGACCTGTGTGGATTCGCAGCATAGTAAGAGCAGCTGCTTTGTCCATACTCATTATGATCGCGGCACAGACACTGACTGCGGTCTATGCGGTGCAGGTCAGAGATTACAGCATGGATGATGTTATGAATGAGGAAACACAGGAGACCTTTGCCTATATTCGCAGCAACCTGAATTCGGAGGATGTCGTTTATTTCCTGAAGCCAAGGGTACTGTATTACTACACAGATGTATTTGCCTATTATTGGGATGATGATAATCCGGAACGCTTGGCACTGGCCGATTATGTTCTGATGAGTGTATACAATGAACAGCCTGGCATTCAGCGGGTGCTGGATTCATCAGGGAACTACCAGTGTGTTTTTCAGAATTCGCGGTTTGCGTTATATCAGAAGAATCGCAGGTAGAGAATAGTTATGTATCGGATGATCAGTATTTTTATTACCGTTTTGTATGCGGCACTTTCTTGTTATCTGTTGCTTCTGGCAGGGTTCTCGTCTACTGCTATTGACGCAAATGAACACAGCTATCTGATGAAGGATCATATGATTCTGCAGCTGGCTTTGGTGGCACTGATTTGTTTTGGCGGTGTAACTGTTTATCAGAAATCAGAGAGAATTCAGCGGTTTGTTCGCCATATCAATGAGAGCGAAGAGTATTCCTGTAAGTGGAGAAAAAGGCTCTTGCTTACGCTGGCGGTTCTTAGTACTGTCATTGTGCTGATTCTTCAGGTGGTACCAAGGGGAGACCAGCGCTTTATTTGTGATATGGCGAATTCCATGATGAATGGGGACTATTATGGATTTGACAGAGGCCAGTATCTGGATTGGTATCCCAATCAGATTGGAATCGTTCTTCTGTTATACGGACTGGCTCATATCTTTGGTTCTTACAATTATCTGATCTTTCAGCTTATGAATGTGGCTGCACTTCTCAGTGTTTATCATGATTTTGCCTCACTTTCCGATGAAACCGGACATTCCCGATTTGCAGGACTTACCATTATTGCGGTGGGAATTCTGTTCCTTCCTGCGATTTTGTATACGACATATGTGTATGGAACACTTCTTGGCTTTGCATTCAGTATTCGTGCGCTGCGCCGCCTTCGGAAACTGCTATGGGGTGACACGAAAGTTCATTCCAAAAAGAGCAGATGGAAACAGGTGCGATGCATGGCTGTAGATTTGTTTCTTTTGGGAACCGATGCTTTTGCGGCGGTAGCTGTAAAAACAAATTACCGGATCTTTCTCATCGCATTACTGATCTATGTATTCCTGTCCCTTTTGAAAAGAGAAAAGAGAAGGTATAATCTGCTTTGGACATTCAGGGCGCTGTGTGCTGCAGGTGTTCTGCTTGTTGTGCTATTGCTTTCGCAGCGTGTCATTAATAAAGCGGCTGCTGCAATTACCGGGCGCGATATCAGCAGCGGACTTACCCCATGGTCCTGGGTTACGATGGGACTTCTGGAAAATTCAGAGCGGTATGATGGCTGGTACAATGGGTATGGTCTGAACACTTACGCTGAGGCAAATTCGAGCGGGGAGAGACAGAAGCTGATTGCACAGGAGGATCTGGCGGAACGAGTGCAATTCTTTCGGGATCACCCAATGTGTGCTCTGTCTTTTTTTTCTGGGAAAAATGCTTCGCAATGGAACAACCCTGATTTTCAGTCTTTTTGGATTGTACAGCATGCCAGACGTACGGTTCAGTATTCGAGAATTATAAACTGGATTTTTTCGCCTGGCGGAAATGCCCTTCTGAATTCAGGGCTGAATTTTCTGCAGTTTGCGATTCTCTTTGGGGCAGTTCTTTGTATATTGCCCAAAGAGAAGGGAGCGTTTCGGGATAAGAGAGAGCCCGAGGATCTTTTCCTGGCATGCTGCGTCATTGGAGGCTTTTTGTTTTATTCCTTTTGGGAAGCGAAGGCTCAGTATACGCTGGTTCATTTTATGTGTCTGATACCTTTATCGGTATATGGATATGAGAGAATGCGCCCGTGTCGGTTCATCCGGATGTGGGGAACACTGCTGTTAATATCTGTGCTCCTACTCATTGGAAGAAAAAGCGAAGCGATTTCATCGATATTTCTTCGCGGAGAAGATACAATAAGTTATCAGCAGTATCTTCAGGACCACAGGTACGTTCGCCTGGAAAACGCTTATCTGGAAGCTTCGGAGGAAAGGCTGTCTCTTGTTTTCTCCGATTATGATAACCATTGTTATCTGATATCCTCTGACGAAAGAGCCCTTACAGCGGATGATGCTTCTCTGGCAGATGCCGACATGGAAGGGGTCCATACGGAATTGTCTCCGTGTGTATATACGGCAGCGCAAAGCTGGTACCTCAGGAGATCTGATGAGGAAGACCGATATTATCTCATACATATTTATGAAGAGACGGAGCTTGCATTGACCAGAGATTCCTTCGGGAATATCATTCTTCAACCGTTTGAAGAAAGTGAGTTTCAGAAATGGACGGTACAAATACAGAAATAAGGACACGATAAGAACATGAAAAAGCATATCAATATACTACAGAGCGGAGCTGCTGCTATATTTGGCGGTATTTTTATAGCCTCACTTCTTCCTGTTCTTTGGGTGGCACCTTATGTCCGATCCACGGGAGATGACCTGAATTACAGTGTCGGGGTTCATATGGCACTGATGCGGGGAGAGGGACTGGGAGGTGTCTTGTGTGCAGTTGCAGATTCCGTAAAGGGAACCTGGCATTCCTGGCAGGGGACGTGGTCCTCGATTGCACTGTTCTCTCTTCAGCCAGGCGTATGGGGGAATAAGTGGTATCCTTTGACCGTTGCGGTGGCACTGCTCTGTATTCTTGCGGGGACCTGGTATTTCCTGCATACTGTACTGCGGCTTCTTGGGATGAAGCGTTCCGGCAGATGGACACTGGCATTTCTTCTGGGAACGCTGCTTATCCAGTATTTACCCAATGATAAATGCGGGCTGTTCTGGTGGACCAGTGTGGCTCATTATATGGTACCCTACGGGATCACCATGATGTGTATGGGTTGGTCTCTTCGATGGTTGGAGAGCGGAAGATTTCGTTTTCTGATCGGGGATCTTCTTGGAATGGCTTATCTGGGAGGTGCCGGATATCCGGAGGTGGTATTGGCGGCAGTCTGGTTTTTCCTATTGATTGTCGGCGGGTTAATTCAAAAGCGCAATGTAAAACGCATCTTGTGGTTGATGCTTCCTTTTCTGTTGGAGATGGCAGGTTTTGCGTTTAGTGCGATGGCACCTGGAAACAAGAACCGGGGCGGAGAGGAGTTTGGTTTTTCCTTTGCAAAGGTATTCCGGACCTTAGCCGGATGTGTTCAGGAAGGTGTGACAGAGAGCATTGGGGATTTCCTGCGGGTGCGGCCCTTGATTCTTCTGGTTATTCTGATTGTCCTGTTTGCGTGGAGATGTACGGACACCGAGCGCGCCCTGTGGAGAGTGCGGCACCCCTTACTGCTTGCCGCTGCTGGCCTTGGAATCAGCTGTCTGGTCCGTGCTCCTGTCATCTATGCGGAGGCAGATCCATCCGGAGGAGTTCCGGATTCGTACTGGCTGATCTCGGTGACAGCCATGACGGTTTGTCTTGCAGGGATCACGGTCTATTTTAAAAGGATCTATGCGGAGCAACATCCGGACATACTTCGGAAGTCGGGGCAACCGATTGAAGGATATGCCTGCGTTCTGGTACTTTTCCTGTGTGCTCTTTTCTACCGGCATATTATCGGCGGAACGGTAGATTACACCTGCATCCGTTATGTTCAAAGTGGCGCGTTGGCAGATTATCGAGAGCAGATGGAAGAGTGGTTATCTATTCTGGAGGACCCTTCGGTCTCCCGGGCGGAGCTTCCGGCTATGAATGATGATCAGGGACCGTTTATGCTGATGGTGCCGCTGGAGGATGAGGATGCCTGGTCAAGCAGAGTTTACGCCAGGTACTATAGCAAGGAATCGGTTGTCTGCGTGCCGAGAAACTAACAGCAGGGAGTAGTGGCTGGAGTGTAAATAAGTATGAATGTACAGAGTAAACTTAAAGAATCAATCCGAAGCAAGCAGAAACCTTTTCTGCTTCTATACATCTATGCCCTTCTCCTGTATTCTCCGCTGATTTTTCTTCGCCTTACAAATCAGTATGATGGTTTGTGGAATCAGGATGACTATATGGCAGGAGCGTGGGAACTTTCCAATGGGAGATGGTTCTGGCCGTATCTGGATCATGCAAGATTTGGAATTTCTCTGGATCCTTTACCCAATCTTTTGGCGGCAGCAGGATTTGTTGGAATGGTGCTGCTTCTTGCCAGAGCACTGCATCTTTCATGGAATAAGAGAACCTATCTGGCCTCGATGTTGTTTCTTGCAAGTACAGGAATTGCGTGTCAGCTCTCGTTTAGCTATATGTCGATTACATTTGCATTTTCTGCTGTAATGGCGGTGTTGGGAGTCAATCTGGTTATTCTGGCTGCAGAGAGACGGGATCAGAAATATGGAATTCGATCAATCCTTATAGCGGGAGTTGTGATAGCGGTCATGATGGGCTGTTATCAGGCATCCCTTGGACTTTCCTGTCTGACAGCACTTTTCTATGTGATGAAAAAGTTGACAGGGGAAGATGAAAGTATAGACAGTAACGATACGACATCCGATGACTTGATTCAGTCTCGAAAAGAAGCTTTGCATTTTGCAGGGAAAATGTTTATCTCCTTGCTTGTCGGAGGTGTTTTCTACCTGATAGGGTTGAACCTGCATGAGCAGATATTTCATGTTGAGTCGGCAGATTATCAGGGGTTTTCTGACTTAACACCGGCCTATCTGATCGTTCATCTTCCCATGGGAGTGGCTCATGTATATGAAACCTTTCATGCTACCTTTTGGAATGGGACTTTTCTGATTTTTCGAGGCCAGAGAACCTTTGGAATACGTTTATTGTATTTGATCCCAATTGCTGTTCTTTTGATTTTGTTTCTGAGAACGGTGAAAAAGAATCTTGTGAATGGAATCCTGTTTCTGGTATGTACGATTCTGATTCCTGTGTTTGCGAACAGCTTTTATTTACTTGCTCCTGAATCCGAGTGCCATATTCAGATGATTGTGCCGATGACCCTTGTGATTCCATTGATATATATGTTGGGGGGAAGCTGTTGGCCAAGCGACGTTAGTTCCGGCAGGACAGAAAAGCGTTTCAAGGAGAAACTGTGTTCATGTGCGGTAACACTGGGCTGCACTGCTTTACTGTTAGCATCGGCGGCAATGTCGCTGACGGATGCGTATGCGATGTATGCTGGGCGCCAGGCGACCGGTACACTTGCGAGGGAAATTCTGCATGTCATGAACGCACAAGGCTATGATTACGCTAACGGAAGTGTGATGATTCTTGGAAATGCAAAGGAATCTCAGGCATTTTCGATAACGGAGCTTTATGAGAAGGCAAATGAGTATGCGAAATACGGAAGCTGGACAGATGAAGTGGGCTTGAACAATCAGATTTGGGAAAAGGTTTATTCTGATTATTTAAGATTAAAGGTGTCTTTTGTGACGCGTGACACTTTGGAAACGATAAATAATATGCCGGAGCTTTCTCAAATGCCGTGTTATCCGGCAGTGGGTTCTGCTCAGAATATTTATGGTGTGGAAGTCATCAAACTCACGGGGATTAATCATAGATGAATGTACAGCATAAATTTAGCAATATAATAAGAAATAAACAAAGAGAGTTTATAATTTTATACATTTATGCCCTTCTCCTGTATTCCCCGCTGATCGTCCTTCGTCTTACGAACAGCATGGATGGAATGTGGGATCAGGACGACCATGCGGCGGGGGCTGCGGAGCTGCGAATCGGACGGTGGTTCTGGCCTTATCTGGACAGACTTCGGATGAATGTTTCACTGGATCCGCTGCCGACGATTGTTTCGCTGGCATTTTTTGTCGCAGGAATCCTGCTGATTGGTTCCGTTCTGCAGCTGCGAATGAGGGTTCTGACGTATGCAGCCGCAATGCTGTTTCTGTCGTCCCCTGCAGTTTTGTGCCAGCTTTCCTACAGCTACATGTCGATTACCTTTTCGACTTCGTTTCTTCTGGCCGTTCTTGCGGTATGGATCGCGGCAGGGGATCGTGGCAGCAGGAGAGGGAAGATCCTGCAGGTTCTTTTGTCCGGACTTGTCATTTCCGTGATGATGGGATGTTATCAGGCCTCACTGGGGGTTACCTGTGTGACGGCACTCGTCCTTTTCCTTTTCATGCTCGCCCGGGAAGAGAAGAGGGGGAGACGTCCCTGGCATTTTGTGCTCCGAATGCTGCTTGCGCTGATTCTGGGAGCGGCTTTGTATGAAGCTTTTCTGCAGGTAAATCTTGCTTATTTTCATGAGACGATGTCGGATTACAACGGCGCGGATGCAATTACGTTTTCCGGAGTACTGATGGGTCTCCCGGAAGCAATTCGTCATACCTATTCCTCGTTTCGTTTCTATTACGGAAACAGCGGGTATCACTTCAGTGCGCTTCAGGGAAGCAGATGGTTTTACCTCCTGTATTTGGTTCCGGCGGCCGGATGCATTGGACTTGTCATTCGCGGCGTAAAAAAGGGCGGCTGGCTTCGCGGCTTTGTGATGCTTCTGGGTATCTTGCTGCTGCCGGTTTTTGCAAACAGCTTCTTTCTTCTTGCAGCCGGATCGGAAACCATGATGCAGATGACAGCCGGGATGGCACTGACGCTTCCGCTTGTTCTGTGCTTCTGGACGGTGCTTTTGGATGTGAAGACTTTTCACAAGGGAGCTTCATGGATACTGGCAGCAGGAATTTTCCTTTTGTGCTATGGTGCAGCAGGGCAGGCTGCCATCGATCAGTATGCAATGTATGCTGGAAGACAGGCCTCCCTTTCTCTGGCGGATAATGTGATGGATGAGCTGGCCATTTCCGGAGTCGATTATACGGAGAATGTGGTTCTGGTATATGGGGCTCCTGCAGATTCTCCGCTGTTTGTCAGAACGGAGCTGTACCAGAAGGCAAATCCTTATGCACAGTACGGAAGCTGGAACGGAAACGTGGAGCTCAATCGCCTTTGCTGGTCGCATTTCTTTGAACAGCAGCTTCGCGTGAACGTGAATTACGCAGAGGGTGACACGCTGGAGACGATTTATCATTCACCGGAGGCTGCGGCAATGCCGGTGTATCCGGCTGCCGGATCTGTGGCCAATGTGTGGGGCGTGACCGTGGTGAAGGTGTCGGAATAAGATCTTCCGGAGAAGCCTTCAAATATGTCCACAAACCAACAAAATCTGGCAAGTCTGTTTTATTTTTACTGTTCAATTTGACGGAAACAAAGGCTATAATGATAACCGTGAGGGTCTGGAATTATGAAACCGGACCTTCGCGGTTTTTTACTCTATCTTACGAGGAGGTATCATACATGATATTTCAGAAGAAACATCTGACAAGTATTGATGCCGGGCACTACAAGCATACTTGCGATTCGGCCACCGAGGTCATGCCGCTTCCTTCTGTCGTGAAGCTGTCCATGTCTGAGAACATCGGTGCTCCCTGCAAACCGCTGGTGAAGAAGGGAGACTACGTGAAGGTCGGTCAGCTGATCGGCGATACGGATGCTTTCCTTAGTGTTCCCGTGCATGCTTCGGTTTCCGGTACGGTGACCGGAATCGAGACGATCCGCAATGCCATGGGCGGACAGGATACCCTGGTCTGCATCGAGCCGGATGGGAAGCAGGAGATGGCGGAGGATCTGAAGGCACCTGTCATTGAGGATCAGCCTGCGTTCATCAAGGCAATGCGTGCATCGGGCCTGGTTGGTCTTGGCGGGGCATCCTTCCCGTCCTGGGTGAAGTTTAATCCGAAGAACTTAATCGATATTGATACACTGATCATCAATGGCGCGGAGTGCGAGCCTTTTATTACCTCCGATCACCGGACGATGCTGGAGGATGCGCAGAATGTCATTGACGGCGCGCTGGCACTGAAGAAGTGGCTGATCGCAGAGAATGTCTACATCGCCATCGAGGTCAACAAGCAGAATGCCATTGATAAGTTCAATCAGATGATCAGGGAGCAGAATCTGGAGGGCTTCCATGTTTTCCCGCTGCAGTCCCGTTACCCGAAGGGCGCAGAGCGTGTTCTGATTTATGAGGTGACCGGCAAGCAGTGTGATGCAGGTGTTCTTCCGGCGTCCCTGGGTGTCATTGTGTCGAACATTACCTCCACGGCATTTGTCGGTCAGTACCTGAAGGACGGAGTTCCGCTTGTCAGAAAGCGTCTGACCGTTGACGGTGACGCTGTTGCAGAGCCGAAGAACGTGATGGTTCCGAACGGCGCACTGGTACATGACATCATAGAATTCTGCGGTGGCTACAAGAAGGAGCCGAAGAAGATTCTTCTCGGCGGCCCGATGATGGGACGAGCGATTTTCTCCGATGAGGTTCCGGTTGTCAAGGCGAACAACGCTATTCTTGCGTTCTCGGAGGACCTTGCGGTAATTCCGGAGGAGACGGCCTGCATCAACTGCGGACGCTGCCATACAGCCTGTCCGTTTAACCTTCTGCCGACGAAGTTTGCAGATGCCTATCAGCATAAGGATGTGAAGACGCTGCAGGATCTCCAGGTTATGCAGTGCATGGAGTGCGGCTCTTGCTCTTATGTATGTCCTGCACACAGACCGCTCGCATTTTATAACAAGCTGGCGAAGAATCTGGTAAAGGAGGCTGGCAAAAATGGCAGATAGTAAATTTAAGACCAATCTGACCGTATCCGCTTCGCCGCATCTTGTGACGACACTGGATACGAAGAAAACGATGCAGTATGTGGTTCTGGCATTGCTTCCGGCAACGGTCATGGCGACGGTGTACTTTGGAATCGGAGCGCTTCTCCGTGTGATTCTGGGGGCTCTGTTCTGCTTCGTGTCCGAGTATTTGTACAACAGACTGATGAAGAAGCGTGATACCACCGGTGACTGCTCCTTTGCGGTGACGGGTGTGATTCTTGCACTGAACCTGCCTGCAAACTTCCCGATCTGGATGGAAGCCATCGGCTGTGCGGTGGCAATCGTCATTGTGAAATGTCTGTACGGCGGCATTGGCAAGAACATTGCAAACCCTGCGATTGTCGGCAGAATTGTTCTGCTGCTGTCCTTTACGTCTTATATGACGACCTGGCCGCTCACCCGCTTCCAGAAGGCTGTGATCAGTACCGATGCGGTGACCGGTGCAACTCCCTTAGGAGAGCTTGCTGACGGAGCAGCCAGCCTTCCATCTCTTACGGATCTGCTGATCGGCAACATCGGGGGCGCGATGGGGGAAACCTGCACGATTGCGATTCTGATCGGCGGTATTTTCCTGATCTGGAAGAAGGTCATCAGTCCGCTGATTCCTCTGACGTTCATCGGAACGGTCTTTGTGTTCTCTCTGATTTATTATGCATGTGTCGGCGGAGCAGGACAGTATGGTGCATTTGGTATGGCGGTATATGAGATCCTGGCAGGCGGCGTGTTCTTCGGTGCGTTCTTCTGCGCAACGGATTATGTGACCTCGCCGATTATGAACATCGGAAAGATTGTTTATGCGATCGGATGTGGTGTCTTTACCATGATCATCCGTCTGTTCGCATCGTATCCGGAGGGGGTATCCTTCGCGATTTTGTTCATGAACGTGATGACTCCTTTGATTGACCGCTTTGTGGAGCGCCAGTATTACGGAATTGCCAAGGCAGAGAAGGCAGCGAAGAAGGCTGCTGCTAAGGAACCCGGAAACGCTTCCGCAGATGAGTCGAAGGGAGGTGCAAAGGCATGAGTAAGAGAACAAATGCAGCTTCGGCAGAAGAGAATTTCGGCAGGGAGTACGTCTATCCGGTTGTGATTCTGGTGGTCATCTGTGTGGTGACGACAGCACTTCTTGCAATCACGAATTTTATCTCCGCACCGATTATTGTGAAGAATCAGGAGGCGGCTGCAACGGCAGCGCGAAAGGAGCTTCTGACCGATGCGGATTCCTTTACCGCCATGGATACGGATCTTCAGGTATCGGAGGATCAGTCGGCAAAGGTGACAGAGGTTTATCAGGCAGACAACGGCGCGGGCTATGTCATCACGGTTGTGACAAAGTCCTTCGGCGGAGATCTTACGATGATGGTTGGCCTTACCTCGGATGGCTCGATCACGGGCGTCAAGGTGACAGACAGTGCAGATACGCCCGGTGTCGGCTCCAAGGATGCACAGCCGGAATATCTGGCGCAGTATGACGGACTTACTGAGCTGACGGCTCAGGATGTCAAGAAGGAGACTTCTGTGACGTCAGGCGGAGCGGCGTTCCAGTACATCACCGGCGCTTCGGTTTCCGGCACCGCCATTCATAAGGGCGTATATCTGGCGCTCGATCAGTTCAAGGCGTTAGGAGGTGCTCAGTAATGGAAGAAGTTCAGAAGAAATCAAAATTAAGCATCCTGACCAATGGCTTTATCAAGGAAAACCCGGTTCTGGTGCTGGTCATCGGTACCTGCCCGACGCTGGCAACCTCGACCTCGGTAGAGACCGGTCTTGGCATGGGACTTGCGGCGACGGCGGTTCTGGTGTGCTCGAACATTGTAATTTCGGCGCTTCACAAGCTGATTCCGGATAAGGTCCGCATTCCCTGCTTCATTACGGTTATTGCGGGCTTTGTTACCATCGTGCAGATGCTTCTTCAGGCGTTTGTGCCGTCTCTGTATTCGGCACTTGGTCTGTATCTGCCTCTGATCGTTGTAAACTGCATCATTCTCGGACGTGCCGAGATGTTTGCATCGAAGAACACAATGGGAGATTCGGCACTGGACGGCCTTGGCATGGGACTTGGCTTTACATTGACGCTGTGCGTGATGGGCTCCATCCGTGAGATCCTCGGCTCCGGAACCTGGCTTGCAGGCGACTGGTTCGGCCTCGCATCCGGCTTTAAGGGAATTCCGATTCTGTCAAATTTCATTCCCGGCATGTCCATCATGACGATGGTTCCCGGCGGCTTCTTTGTCTTCGCCTGCGTGATGGCAGCGGTACATCATCTTACCAGAGACAAGTCGAAGATTCGTAAGGACTTCGGCTGCAGCGCCTGCGCGATGGAGAGCTCCTGCTCTCCGGAGAGAAAGGCACTGGAGAGCGGCGCCTGCGCGGTGGATGAGAAGACGAAGGAAGCGATGAAGATCGCAAAGGCAGCAGAGGAGAAGAGCGCTGCCGCAAAGGCGGCCGCAGCTTCTGCTCCGGCATCTGAGAAGGAGGAGAAGTGATCATGAGCTTTACCAAAATGATTCTGATCATCATCTCGATGGTCCTTGTCAATAACTATCCGCTGGCACAGTTTTTGGGTATCTGTCCCTTCCTTGGCGTCTCCAAGGATCTGGACAGTGCAAAGGGCATGGGCATTGCGGTTACTCTGGTCATGGGACTTGCTTCCATCGTGACCTTCCCGATCCAGCAGCTCCTTTTGTCCTGCGGGATTGAGTACATGCAGACGGTTGTCTTCATCCTGGTCATTGCGGCACTGGTGCAGTTTATCGAGATGTTCATGAAGAAGAACATGCCGGCGCTGTATACCTCGCTTGGTATCTATCTGCCTTTGATTACCACAAACTGCGCAGTTCTCGGTGTCTGCATTTCCAATACCGAGGATTACACGGTTGCGGCAGTCGGATCCTTTGGCGCAGCATATGTTTATGCGATTCTGCAGGGCTTTGGCGGCGGCCTCGGATTCTGGTTTGCCATGATGATCATGGCCGGCGTCCGTACGAAGCTTCAGGATCAGTCAGCGATTCCGAAGGCATTTCAGGGAGTTCCGATTATTCTTACCACGGCGGCAATTCTGTCTCTGGCGTTTATGGGATTCTCGGGAATGATCTGAATGGTCTGAAAGGATCGGTTAGGAGAGGTATCATTATGAATTTGATCATTATTGCAATTGTACTGATCCTTGTGGTTGGTCTTATTGCCGGAGTCCTTCTTTCCTATGCTTCGAAGGTATTTGCGGTGAAGGAGGATCAGCTGTTTCTGGATCTGCGCGCAGAGCTTCCCGGTGCGAACTGCGGCGGCTGCGGATATGCGGGCTGCGATGACTACGCACATGCTCTTGCGAATAAGAATGCAGCAGAGCCGGTTCCCTGTACGAAGTGCGCGGTCGGCGGTCCTGCGGTTGCGGCGAAGCTTGCGGCAACCCTTGGAACAACCGCGGGAGATGTGGAGCGTCAGGTTTCCTTTGTTGCCTGCAACGGAACCAGGGAGAATGCGAAGCCCCTGTATGAGTATTCCGGAAGAGTAGAGAGCTGCGCGGCAGCAAAGACTCTGTTCGGAGGCTCGAAGGAATGTCCCTATGGCTGCATCGGCCTGGGCGACTGTGTGAATGCCTGTGAGTTTGATGCCATCCATCTCTGCGATGGTGTCGCGGTGGTCAATCCGGATGTATGTACCGCCTGCGGCAAGTGCATTAAGACCTGCCCGCAGCATTTGATTTCACTGAAGCCTGTTTCGGAGAAGGTTTTCGTTCAGTGCTCCAACAAGGATCTTGGCAAGGCAGCGATGGCAGTCTGCAAGACCTCCTGCATCGCATGCCGGATGTGCGAGAGAACCTGCCAGCATGATGCGGTCCATGTCGTGGACAATGTGGCAGTGATTGATCCGGCGAAGTGCATCGGCTGCGGCGAGTGCGCGGCGAAGTGTCCGAAGCATGCCATTCTGGATCTTGCAAAGAAGGCATGACGCAGGCAAGGAGAGTACAGACAATATGAGAATAATCAGAAAGAGCCCGGGAAAAAGGACAACGGGGAGAGCGTTCTTCCGGAGTCTGGAGTTCTGGCATCTTTTCTTCCGGATTGTTTTGATTGTGAGTCTGATTCCGCTCGCTGTCATTTCTTTTTACAATCATGCCAGCGCGGATGACTATGCATTTTCCAATTACCCGCATCATGCGTGGGAGGCGACAGGTAGTCTTCTGGGATTTTTCCAGGGTTGCCTGAAGCAGCTTCACTGGAGCTACACCTCCTGGCAGGGATGCTTTACGGCAGTGATTCTGGGAACTCTGGATCCGGTAGCATTCGGAGATTCCTGGTATGCAGCGGTCGCATTTATTACCTTTGGATTACTGATTGTTTCCAATTTGGTCTTCTGGAGAACGCTGTTCGGACGGCGGGCGGATTCACAGACGCAGAGAAGACAGCGGATGCTGGCAGATATCGCGGCCTGTGTGACTTCGCTTGCGATGATTCAGCTGGTTCCCCGGGCACTTGACATGTTTTTCTGGTGGGATGGAGCGGTGAATTATCTGCCGTTTTATACATCCATGCTGCTGCTTTCTGCCGTGCTGATTCAGATTTACCGGGAGGAGCAGCTTTCTGCTCTGAAGCTGGTGCCTGCAGCAATCCTTTCCTTCCTGTCGATGGGAGGAAACTATGCTACGGCACTTGTGAACCTTTTGCTTGTCCTTTCGTTTGCACTGCTTCTTCTGGTTCGGCGAAGGAGGGGATGGATTCCGTATCTGGCGATTCTTGTTTCGGGAGTTCTTGGCCTTGCTGTGAGTGTGCTGGCTCCGGGAAACGGAGTTCGGATGGAGCAGGAGGGAAGCTATGGGACCGGCTCTCTGGTACAGGCGGTCATTCATTCAATTTCCCTTGCAGGACAGAGTATTCAGCAGCAGACGGGTGTTATGCTTCTCTTGCTTCTGGCGCTTCTTGTTCCTTTTTTCCTGCTTCTCGTCCGGGAGTGGGATACGGAGGAAACGAAGAGTGGGAACGACTTCTGGTCACTTCCTGCAATGCCGGTGCTTCTTCTTTTCTTTCTGATTTATGCGGCAAGCTATGCGCCGACGGTGTACGTCTATGGAGACGGCGGCCCCATGCGGGTGGAGGATGTGCGGTTTTTCTACATGGTCACCTTCGGCGCGGTATCGGAGCTTTTTCTTATCGGAAAGGTTTACCATGCGCTCCGGGAACAGGCATGTTCAGAAGAGCCCTGGCTGTCCCGATGGGTGGTATCGATTGTTGCGTTTATCGTCTTGTTTACGGGAATGTACTATGTGCTGCCGAGAGAGAATCGGGAGACTCTGACCAGCCTGTGTGCGGCCAGGTCTCTTCTGATCGGTGAGGCGCAGCGCTACGACAGGGAGATGAAGGAGAGAGCGGCTCTTCTGAATGATCCGGCAACGGACGGGCAGGATGTCGTCGTGAAGGCGGTGAGCGAACGGCCGTATCTTCTGTTCCTGTATGGGCTTGAGATGACAGAGGATCCCGACTACTGGATTAACAGGACAGTTGCAGAATATTATGACAAGAAGAGTGTCACTTTGGAGGATATCAATTTGGAAGCGCCTGAATGAGCAGGTGGGCAATCATTCCGTTGATTAGTCCGGTTATGATACCGGAGAGGATCATGACAGGGAAGTAATAGACAAGATTTAAGCTGGAAAGAAGCAAAATCGCGATGAACAGCTGGCCGAGATTATGGAAGACGCCTCCGGTCATGCTGACGCCGAGAATGGAGAACAGGTCGGATTTACCGGCCTGTTTTCTTTTGCGGTTGATGCGAAGGAGAAGGCTCATGGAAGCAAGGCTTGCTGCGGCACCGGTTGCAGAATAGAGCATGCCAAAGGGGCCTGAGAACAGGAAGCCTGCAAGCAGAATGCGAACTGCATTGATGAAAAGAGCTGCACGTGTGTCCATGCGAAAGAGGGCAAAGACGACAACAAGATTGGCAAGACCGAGCTTTATCCCCGGAAGTCCCGGCTGAAAGGGAATGAGTGATTCAAGAAAGGAGAGCACAAAGGCAAGCGCTGCGAGCATGGCAAAGGTTGTCAGCTGTTTTACGGAAAGGGGATTCTTATTGATGGATGAGTTCTTCATAGTTCTTGCCTGTTTACCTCACAATGGCATCGTAGTATGGACTGGAGTCGGAACCTGCGTCGGAGTTTGCATCTGTGTCGGAGTCCGGAGCTTCACCGGAGGGCGGGAGAATTTCGGCACTCAGCCGATGGGGGAGGCAGACAATCATCTGACCGGGCTTTGAGATCACGCCGGATCGGATGCAGATCTGATTCTTGCAGTCAGAGGCTGTCATGGCTGCGGTTCCGCCTGAGATGGTCAGCGTATTGTTCCCGTAGCTGCTATGAATCTCCAGGGTCTGATCCTCAGACAGGGAGTAGGAACCATACAAATCCCCGGCAATACGTATCTCGAGGACAGCATTTTCTTCTTTATGATTTCGATGAGAAGAAAGCGTGCTGCGAAGAGCCGGAGACAGTGCAATCAGAAGCGCTGCTGCAAGGAAAGCAGCAAGGAGAAGGACATCGCCTTTTTTTATCTCTTTAAACATGATAAACTTGTTCTGTTTTACAGTTGGATGGACGGAGTTAGAAATACAGCGTTGAATACAAGGCATGGTGGGAATTTACTCATAAGGAGATTGCACTGCATTTCTGCTGCCACGCGAAGGCTCTTTGGGAGAAAGCCTTGTTTAAGAAGGCTTTTCTGGAGCATTCCGGCAGCCGTAGTGATTATAACACAGGCCGGATGCGGGCAGATACAGCCGCATGGGAAGGCAGAAGAGCCGGTTGCCAGGGAAAGCTTTTATTTTGACACGATTTGTCAGATTACGATTTACGGAATCCGTCAATCAGACGCTTCTTCCGGTGCAGGCCGAGAGGAAGGGGCATCCTTTTCTGTAAAAGCAGAGAGTGCCATTGCGGATGCTTTTTCCCTTTGTGATGAGTATGAAAAGCTCCTCAGCAAGACGAGGGAAGGCTCTGATATCTGGAACATCAATCACGCGAAGGGAGATCCGGTTTCCTGTGATGCCAGAACAATCGATGTGCTGGAAGAAGGCATTGCATATGGAAAGCTTTCCGGCGGGAAGTTTGATATTACGGTCGGAAAGGCGGAGGATCTCTGGGATTTTCACGGGGAGTCCCCGAAGGTGCCGGATTCGAAATTGCTTTCGGAAGCGGTTCGGCATGTTGACTATCGGAACATTCAGATTGATGCGGACCAGAAAACCGTGTCTTTGAAGGATCCTGAGACGGAGATCGATCTTGGCGGGATCGCCAAGGGATATATTGCGGACAGGGTGTGCGAGAAGCTTCGGGACGAAGGTGTGACCTCGGCTATTGTCAGCCTTGGAGGGAATATCGAGTGCATTGGCGGGAAACCGGATTCTGCCGGGAATACGACCGAGGAAACCGTATTTTCTCCGTTTACCATTGGAATTGAAACGCCGTATTCGGACCGGAAGGAGATCGTGGGATCGTCGCTTCTTATGGATGGCACCATGGTGACCTCCGGCGTATATGAACGTTTTTTTACGGAGAATGGGAAGGAGTATCACCACATTCTGGATGTGAAGACCGGATACCCGGCGGATTCGGACGTGCTTGGCGTGACGATTAAGGGGGAGAAAGGAACATCTGGAGACTGCGACGCGCTTTCCACTACCTGTCTGATCCTGGGATCAGAGGAGGGGAAGAAGCTGATTGAGGGAATGGATGGCTATGAGGCGCTGTTCCTTCTTCGTGACGGTTCTGTGAAGATGACCTCCGGAATGCAGTTTACGCCTGCCGGGTGATATATGTATAAAAGGAATCAGGAAGAAAGATGGAAGAACAGAAGAACAGGAAGCAGAACGATTATATGATCCGCGGGATCGCGGCGAACAATGAGATCCGGTGCTTTGCCATTACAGGACGGGATCTGGTGGATAAGGCGAGATTGTCACACGGGACAAGTCCTGTCGCGACGGCGGCGCTTGGACGGACGATGATGGGGGCACTCATGATGAGCGACATGCTCAAGAATGACGATGACCTTCTGACGATCCGCTTTGACGGCGACGGCCCTCTGGGGTCTATTGTTGTTACGGCAGATCATCACGGCAATGTAAAGGGCTACGTGCAGCAGCCTCTTGTGATGCTGCCCCTGAAGGCAGACGGGCATCTGGATGTCGGACGCGCAGTCGGAAAGGGGACGCTGACAGTTATCCGGGACCTGGATCTGAAGGATACGTACAATGGGCAGATTGCGATACATTCCGGTGAGATTGCGGACGATCTGACGCATTATTTTGCGGAGTCGGAACAGATTCCGTCTTCGGTTGGCCTTGGCGTTCTGGTTGATACGGATCATACGGTGAAGAAGGCGGGCGGTTTTCTGATTCAGCTGATGCCCTTTGCTTCGGATGAGACCATCAGCCGACTGGAGAACAATCTTTCCGCTATCCGCTATGTGACGGAGATGCTGGAGGATGGCATGACTCCGGAAGACATGCTCCGGGAGGCACTGAACGGATTTGATGATCTTCGGATTACGGATACAACAGAGGTTCAGTTCTTCTGCAACTGCTCAAGAGACCGAGTGTCCAGGGCGCTTGCACTTCTTGGAGATGAGGAGCTGACTTCGATGATCAGGGATCAGAAACCGGTAGAGCTTTCCTGCAGTTTCTGCGGAAGAAAATATGAATTTTCCGTGGCAGAGCTCGAGCAGATTAAGGCAGAAGCACAACATAAATGAGTATCACTTCAATTTCCTTTGCACTGTTTCTGTGCATCGTATTCATCCTGTATTACACGGTATTTGCAGGCAAAAGACAGTGGATCTGTCTGCTGCTTGCAAGTATTGCTTTTTACGTGTTCTCGGGGCCCAAGAACCTGGTATTTCTTGTTCTGACTGCACTGACCTGCTGGGGGAGCGCTCTTTGGATGGAACGGTGGACTTTGGCTTATAAGTCCTTCCGTGCGGCGCAGAAATCCGAAAATCCGGAAAAAGCTGACGGGAACGGAGCTTCCGAATATTTCAGCGGAATGACCGTTCGCGAGGCGAAGGCCGCAGCACAGAAGAGGAAGCGGAGCGTTCTGCTTCTGGCACTTCTTCTTAACTTCGGTGTTCTTGCACTCGTTAAATATTGGGGCGTTTCGTACCATGGGTGGCTTCTTCCGCTTGGAATGTCCTTTTATACCTTTCAGGCACTTGGATATCTTATCGATGTCTATAACGGGAAAATCAGGGCTGAGCGCAATTTCCTGCATTATTTCCTGTTTGTTTCCTTTTTCCCGCAGCTTGTGCAGGGGCCGATTGGCCGCTATGATCAGCTGCAGACACAGCTTCTTGGAGAGCACAAGGCTTCTTTTGAACAGTGGAAGCGTGCGATGCTTCTGATTCTGTTCGGTCTGATGAAAAAGTATGCGATTGCGAATGTGCTGGCTCCCGCGATCGCAGTTTTGCTGGATGACAACATCCGGACGATTCCGGGCTCTGCGGTGGTATTTGCGATTCTGATGTATTCGTTTCAGCAGTATGCGGATTTTTCCGGCGGCATTGATATTGTGACCGGTGCGGCGCAGCTGTTCGGAATCGAGCTTGCGCCGAACTTCCGACAGCCTTATTTCTCGATTTCGCTTGGAGATTTCTGGAGAAGATGGCACATCTCACTGGGAGCCTGGATGCGGGATTATGTCTTTTATCCGTTTGCCCTTTTGAAGCCGGTTCAGAAGCTTGGGAAGATGATTTCAAAACAGTTCGGGAAGCATCTTGGCGTTGTTCTTCCTGCATCGATTGCGAACATTCTGGTTTTTTTTCTGGTTGGAATCTGGCACGGACCGGAAGCGCACTATATTCTCTGGGGGTTGTATAATGGAATCGTCATTGCAGTTTCGGATATCGGCGCGCCTCTTTTCCGCTCGTGGAATGAAAAGCTTCATTTGAAGACAGAATCAAGGGGAATGCACTTGTTCCGGGTAGCAAGGACGTTTGTCATTGTGAACATCGGATGGTATTTTGACCGGATTTATCAGTTCGGGGATTGCATGCAGGCCTTTGCAGCTACCTTTGTTCCGGGACGATTTCAGCTTGCAGAGCTTGGCACTGTAATTCGCTGTTATCTGACGGAGCCTGGAATTCTCACGGGAAAGGGAATGCTTCTTGTTCTCCTCGGCATGCTGGTTCTTCTGGCAGCAGATCTTCTTCATGAACAGAAGAGAACGTTCTATGATGTGCTTGCAATCCGGCCGAGAGCGGTTCGGTGGTGCTGTCTGTATGCGCTGATGCTGCTTGTACAGCTGGCAATTGATTTTTCCAATGCATCATCGGCGTTTATGTATGCAAATTTCTGAAGCTGTTTCGTAAAAATGAGGAATGCGTGCATGAAGAAATGGAAAAAGCTTCTTATCATTTTTGTATCTGCGGCACTGCTTGTGGGTGCGGTTCTTGTTCTGAAGCCAAGATATGATGCATTCATAGACCGGGACAACATTGAAACCTGTTATGATGCAATGTACTGGACCGGGATCTGGTATCACCTGGCAATTCAGGAAAAGCTTGAGAATGGAGAGAGTGAGCAGGATATCGATTATGAGGAGTTGTTGCGAAAGGTTATAGCGGCTCATTATGTAATAACTGTGGATGACAATCTGGAGTCCGGTGATTTCTGCCGCGCGGGTGGAAAGGTAAAGTTTTTTATCGATACAAAGACTCATCGGCTTTCTGTTTCCTGTGATGCTCCTATGCACCATAATTTCTCTGATGAATTCATTACAGAAGGATTTATAGGAGAACTTCAAAATGTATCTTCTGGTTTAAATTAATTCTGTTGTCGAACAGGCAGGAAGGATAAATAATGATGAACTTCAAACAAAAGTGGAATCTTGTGACAGCAGTTATAGCGGCAGTGGCACTCCTTTTCGGTTTTGCACTCGGACGCGTTTCAGGTATGAATGCAAATAAAAATGTGCCGGGAGCAGAGACGGAGACTTTGGTCAGTGACAATACGGATACTGCCGGGACCACGCAGGAGCAGCAGGAGGAGAATTCAAGTGAAGGAGACACTGCTTCGGAAAAGGACTTGAATTCGGATCTGAAAGATGCGGCAGACCAGGAATATGCTTCCAAAGGTCAGACGTCAGAGCTGATCCGGCATGAGGCACAGACGGAGATTCCGACGGAGATTACAACGATTGACCCCTCGGAGATCGAAAATCCGACGCTGCAGGAGGCACCGCTCCCTGCGGGCGTCGCTTCCACGCTCTATGGAAAGACCGGCAAGGCAATGTTTCAGGTGGTAGTCCTTGGCGATTCGCAGTTTGCGAATTTCCTTGGCACAGAGGGACTTGGCTATCTTTTGTCCCAGAAGCTCCATGCGAATGTCTACAATCTTGCTCTTGGCGGCAAGTGTGCGGCGGCAGAGCAGGAGGACAGGGGCAAGGATATGTCCCAGTGGGGAACGACCTGCGGGGTCAATCTGATGAAGGCAATTGTCGGGGAACAGGATACCACCTGTCTGAATGGCTGGGATTATCAGATGAATGTATTCAACAGCTGTGATTTTTCCAAGACAGATCTGTTTGTGCTGGAATACGGTGTAAACGACTACCTCTCCAAAAAGCCGATGTACGATGAGAACGATCCGGACAGTGTGTACACTTACTTCGGAGCTCTGGAATCCATGATTCTCGATATCCGGAATTATTTTCCGGAGGCACAGATCCTTGTCTGCACACCGACCTATGCACAGTTCTGGCAGGGAGGAACCGGCGCTTTTCTTGGTGACTCCAACATCATAAACAACGGCTATGGGACGCTGTATAACTATGTGGAGACAGCAACGCACCCTGCCGGCGGACATCAGAATACATCGACGGTGAACGAATATGAAAACTCCGGGATTAATCCATATACCGCATCGGAGGATCTGCTGGATGGTATCCATATGACGGATGCCGGAAGAGTGAAGTATGCGAACCTGCTGAGCAGAGTAGCGCTTCGAGCAATGGGATATGACATTGATGAGGGAGTGGATCCGGATACGATTGACTGGATCAGCCAGAATCCGAAGGGAAAATGAGCCAGAAGCCGATAAAGGAGACCCTATCGGTCTCAGACAACAGTCTTGACCTGCTGCGCCTGTTTGCAGCGCTGCAGATCGCAATCACGCATTATCTGAATCTTTCCCTGCTGAGGTATGGAATCAGTTACAAGGGGGATCAGTTTCTTCTTGGTTTGAAACGGGTTCTTTCCCTGTATCCCGGACTGGTTATTCTGCTTGCAATCAGCGGATTTCTGATGGGGGAATCCTTAAACCGTGCCACTGGAAGGAAGGATTTTGTTCTGAAACGTTTCCGGAGAATTTATCCTGGTCTGTGGGTTTGCATGCTGCTGATTGCTGCACAGGTTTACATCCTGTTGGGACCTGAAAGCGTTCCTTCGGCGCAGATGCTTCGCTGGGGAGTTGTGCAGGGACTGGGAGCAGCCTATACCCCGGAATTTCTTCAAGGCTTTGCAACTGGGAGTCTGAATGGAACGCTGTGGGCCATTATGGTGGAGCTTCAGCTGTATGTTCTGGTTCTTATCTTCTGGAAGCGGATTCTGGCTTGGAGCCGCAGAGCATGGCACGCCGGACTTGCGGCTGCGATTCTTCTGAATCTTCTGTGTTGGATTGCGGAACAGAGAATGCTTTTGCCGGAAGGAGCTTTGAAACTGTTGCAGAGAAGCTTTCTGCCCTACCTTTTATGGTTCTATCTGGGATTTTATCTGTGGAGATTCCGGAAGGAGCTTCTCACTGGCCTTTCCGGAAGATGGCCTTTGCTTCTTGCAGGATATACGGTTTGCAAAGCCTGCTGCATGGCATTCTCGCTGCCGCTTCCTGGATATTATGCGGATCTTATGACAAGCATTCTGCTTCCACTGACGGTTCTGTCCTGTGCCTATGGCTGGGGCAGCCACAGGCTGAAGGCAGATTTGTCCTATGGTATCTTTTTATATCACTGGCCTCTGATCAATCTGATCTTTTTCCTGGAGCTTCCGACGAAGGTGAGCCATATACCCCTTTTTGTGTGTTATTTAGTGTCTTTTCTGACACTGGGAGTAATGTCGTGGTATGTAGTTGAGAGACGGATTGTAGGAGCAAGAAAGTAGGAGGGCAGATGGTTCAACTGCTGATTTTGTGGGGATACATTTTTGCAATGAATGCCTGCATTGGAACCGGCGTTTTGAAGATTTTGGAGAAGTGTATCTATGGATGGAAAAACACCTCGTCTTCTGAACAATTCGCGGTTTCATGGACAGAGCTTGCGGGAGTGATCGCAATCACCGTTTATGCTGAGATCGTTAGTTTGTTTGGTGCAGTGGGGCAAATTGCTCATTTGCTGCTTCTTGGATTTGCGGCTTTCTTTACGCTTTGGTGCAGAACGACGATAAGAAAGATTGCCGGCAGAATACTGAGAATTCTTTTCTCCTGGGATGGGGTACTGTATCTGTGCTTGATTTTGCTGACTGCTCTCTTTGCATCACGCGGACTGCAGCACACAGATACGGGAATTTATCATGCGCAGATGATTCACTGGTATGAAGACTATGGAGTAGTCAAAGGTCTCGGAAATCTTCAACAGCATTTTGCATATAACAGTTCAAGCCTTGCTTATGCAGCTGTTTTTTCTATGAAGTGGCTGGTTGGACAATCACTTCACGGAACTAATGGATTTTTGCAGGCGTTTCTGGTGGTGTGGGCGGTTCGCGGACTTCGCGGCTTCTGGAGAAGGAAGAATCATCTTGCGGATGGATGCCGGTTTGCCATCCTTGTTTATGCCTTGGTTGTATCGGAGCGCATCATGTCTCCGGCAACAGATTTTTCTTCGATGTATCTGGTTTTATGGGTTATCTGTATTTGGGCTGATCTCCTGACGAGTGATAAAAATGCAGAACTCATGCAAATTCATGGATACGCACTTCTTAGCGTTGCGGCTGTTTTTCTTGCAACTTGTAAGCTGTCTGCAGGATGTCTTGTAATTCTGGCACTATATCCTTTGGTGAAGCTGTTGCGCAGGCGGCAGTGGAAGAGTATTTTTATTTATATTTTCTGTGGTGTGTTGGTGTTGGCACCGTGGCTGATTCGTAATGTTCTGATTTCCGGTTGGCTTCTTTACCCGTTTACAGCACTGGACTTGTTTCATGTGGACTGGAAAATCCCGGCTGAATATGTACAACACGACTCGGATCAGATCAAGGTCTGGGGAAGATGCTTGTATGATGTTGCCAGAATTGATGAATCTCCTTTATCCTGGTTCCCGGTCTGGTGGGCTGAGAAAAGACGTGAGGAGATGATGCTTCTTATTGGAAATGTAATTGCTCTGGCAGGTCTTGCTCTTGGGGGAGTGTACACTGTATTTGTGAGGCGAGAAAAACTTCCGTGGGATAAGATGATGCTTTATGTGGCAATTCTTTGTTCCATTGCAGGTTGGTTTCTAACCGCACCGTTTATCCGATATGGTCTGGCTTTTTTGCTTCTCCTGCCTTGTATGGTGATTGGAGAATGGATCAGGCCGATACGGATGGGGCCAGTCAGAATTTTGTCAGGATTTGGTTGTGTTGGAGTTTTTCTTTGCCTGGGAATGTTTTGGGATTATTATGTCCTGTTCAATCTGGTATGGATAAAGCAGAATATGGGATCCCGGTATTATATGGTCCAGCAGGACTATGACCTGCCGGAAGTGTATCCGTACGAAATCGAGGGAGGACTTACGGTTTATATTCCGAAACAAGGAGAAAATATCAGCTACTACGCATTTCCGGGAGATGCATATCAATCAATGGCAGAACGCGTAAAAATGCGCGGGGAAAACATCCGAGATGGATTCATGATGAAATAGCATTGCGATAGCAGACAATAGCCTGGCAAGAAAACATATTCTGGAATATCTGACAACAGCGCAAATATTCGGAACAGGATTTCGGGAAAACTGGTTGACATGAAGGCGTGGTGTACGGTATGATACACCTTGCTTGCAGAAGTGGCGGAATTGGTAGACGCGCAGGCTTCAGGTGCCTGTGGCAGCAATGTCGTGTGGGTTCAAGTCCCATCTTCTGCACTCGGTATAAACCGAATATTTGCAGAAGAGGCGGTTGTCTCTTCTGCAAATTGCTTAGAAGGACAGGGCTCTTTCGGAGCCGTTTTCTTCTGGGGCACAATTACATACGCGGGAGTGTCGGAATTGGTAGACGAGCAAGATTAAGGTTCTTGTGACTGCAAGGCCGTGTGGGTTCAAGTCCCATCTCCCGCATTACGCGGTCATAGCTCAGCTGGGAGAGCGCGTCCTTGACGTGGACGAGGTCGCAGGTTCGAGCCCTGCTGGCCGTACTTTTGAAGAAACCCCGTAAGTTCAAGAAAACCTTGAATTTACGGGGGTTTTGTTGCTGTGGAGAGGATTACTTCATCGTGGAAAATCATCCCTGCAGAAGCATTTCCTCGCATAGGGATGAACCCCGCGGCAGAAAATCATCTCTGCAGAAACATTTCCTCGAACAGGGATGAACTCCGCGGTGGAAAATCATCTCTGGTGAAGTATTTTCTCGATTAGGGATGAACTCCACGGAAGAAAATCATCCTTGCAGAAACATTTCCCCGAATAGGGATGAACTCCACGGCGGAAAATCATCTCTGATCAAACATTTCCCAAAATAAGGATGCATGCCGCAGCGGAAAACCTAGAAAAATGAAAAAAGAAAAAAGGAAATCCGCCGTCGGTGCAGAATATTAAATATATATGTGACTGTGTGCAAATAGCGCCGGCTATTGGCCGGCTTTGCGGAGCTTAACGCCCGCGATGCGGCAGGAGGCAGGAATGAAGGAGACGGGGACGCAGAACCAGCTTTTGATCCGCGAGCAGCTTGAGGAGCGCGAGAAGGAGATCCTTGCGCCGTGGGCGGCCTTTTCAGCGAAGTCGAGGGGCAGGCGACGGGAGGAGCCTGAGGATGATCTGCGGCCGGTGTTTCAGAGAGACCGGGACCGGATTCTGCATTCCAAGTCGTTCCGAAGACTGAAGGATAAGACGCAGGTGTTCATCACACCGGATGGGGATCATTACCGGACGAGGATGACGCATACGCTGGAGGTCTCTCAGAATGCGAGAACGATCGCCAAGGCGCTGCGGCTCAACGAGGACCTGACAGAGGCAATTGCGCTTGGGCATGATCTTGGACATACGCCGTTTGGGCATGCCGGTGAGCGGGTTCTGAACCGTCTGTGTCCGGAGGGCTTTGACCATGCGCAGCAGTCGGTGCGGCTTGTGGAGGTTCTGGAGAAGGACGGGCAGGGACTGAATCTGACATGGGAGGTCCTGAACGGCTTTGCCAACCACCAGACGGCAGGAAGGCCTGCAACGCTGGAGGGAAGGATCGTCCGTTATTCGGATAAGATTGCATACTTCCATCATGACATGGATGATGCGATCCGGGGAGGCATTCTTTCGGACGACGATGTGCCGGAAGAGATCGCAAAGGTTCTCGGGCATACCATGGAGGAGCGTCTGGACACCTACGTGCATGACATCATCTCCAATTCGATGGGACGACCTGTTCTTGAGATGTCGGAGGCGGTCGAGAAGGCATATGGTCAGTTTCGGGATTTCATGTTCGAGAACGTCTACACGAATCCGAAGGCCAAGGGAGAAGAAGCCAAGGCCATGGGGATTGTGGAGCAGCTGTTTCGTTATTATTACGAGCATGTGGAACGTCTGCCGGAGTATCTGAAGGATCGCATGGAGAAATTCGGAGATTCACGGGAACGGATTGTGTGCGACTATATTTCTTCAATGACGGACCGTTTTGCGATAGCAAAATACGAGGACATCTACGTGCCGAAGTGCTGGCAGTAGGAAAGAAAAAGAAAATGTATTATCCGGAAGAAATAGTGGAGCAGGTGATTGCGGCGAATGACATCGTCGATGTGATCGGCTCCCATGTGCATTTGAAAAAAAGCGGTGCCAGCTTTATGGGGCTGTGTCCGTTTCATAATGAGAAAACGCCTTCGTTTTCGGTGCACCCGGGCAAACAGGTTTTTCACTGCTTTGGCTGCGGCGAGGGCGGGAACGTCCTGACCTTTCTCATGAAATATGAGAATTACAGCTTTCAGGAGGCTCTGAAGGTTCTGGCAGACCGGGCGGGCATCAAGCTTCCCGAAGCAAATTATTCGGAGGAGGCAAGGAAGCGAAATGATCAGAGAGCAGAGCTTCTTGCGATCAACAAGGAGGCTGCCACGTATTATTTCAAGCTTCTCCGGTCTCCGAAGGGGAAAAAGGGACTTGCGTATTTCGAGGAGAGGAAGCTGTCTCCGCAGACGATGAGCGCCTTCGGGCTTGGCTTTGCGGACGGCTCCAGTTCGGATATGGTTTCGCATCTGAGGTCGAAGGGCTTTTCCGATGAGAACATTCTGCTCTCCGGCATTGCCGCCTATGACGAGAAGAGGGGACTTCATGATAAGTTCTGGAACCGTGTGATTTTTCCGATCATGGATGTGACGAACCGTGTGATCGGCTTCGGCGGCAGAGTCATGGGAGACGGAAAGCCGAAATATCTGAACTCTCCGGAGACGCCGGTTTTTGACAAGTCGAGAAATCTGTACGGGCTCAATATTGCGAAGAAGACAAAATGCGGCTATTTTATCCTCTGTGAGGGCTACATGGATGTCATCGCGATGCATCAGGCGGGCTTTACGCAGGCGGTTGCATCCCTTGGGACGTCGTTTACGGACGGGCAGGCCGCGGTTTTAAAGCGTTATGTGAAGCAGGTTCTTTTGTCCTATGATTCGGACGGCGCGGGCGTTAAGGCCGCGATGCGCAACATCGGAATCCTGCATGCGGCGGGGCTCACCGGAAAGGTTGTGAATCTGGAGCCTTATAAGGATCCAGATGAGTTTATGAAAAATCTCGGGCCGGAGGAGTTTCAGAAGCGCCTGGATCAGGCGGAGAACTCGTTTTTCTATCAGATCCGGCAGATTGAGAAGAACTATCGGATGGAGGATCCTGCCTCCAGGTCGGAGTTTTATCACGAGATTGCAAAGCGCCTGTGCGGCTTTGCGGATGAGATCGAACGGGATTCGTATGTAAAGGCCATGTCGCAGAAGTACTTTATCGACGAAGGAATGCTGCGGCGGGAGGTTGCCTCCTACGGAAGAGTTCTGACGGGGCAGGAAGGGCAGAACGATGCAGGGCGGGAGGACCGTTTTGCAGGAGCCTATCCGCAGGCAGCAGCTTCCCCGGCTGTGCGGCCCAAGGACCCGACGGCGGATAAGCGCATGTCGACGCTGGAGCGGGCAAAAATCCGGAATGAGCGCCTGCTTCTTACCTGCGTATCGGACGATCCGGGCTTGTATCCACAGATCCGAGATTACATTTCCGCGGAGGATTTCTCGGAGGGCGTACCGCGGCAGGCGGCAGAGAAGTATTTTGCCATTCTGGAGAAAGAAGCGGGAGATAAGCTCGCGCAGGCTTCCGGAAACGGCGTACGGCCGCATGCATCGCCCTCAGTGGTGATAGCGATGTTCGAGGATGAGGAGGAGCAGCGGCAGGCGGCGGCCTTGTTTGAGACAAGACTCCCCGGAATCGGCGAGGAGGAAGTCCAGAAGCTTCTGCGGGATGTGCTCTGCTCGGTCAAACGCAATTCCATTGACCGGCTGTCGGCGAATATGACCGATGCGGCGGCTCTCGGGAAGCTGATGAAGGCCAGAAAGGACCTTGCGGCTCTTCAGAAGATCCCGCTGGTTCTGATGGTGCCGGGAAGTGAGTCGTAGAGTGGCGTCGTCCGGGCGTATAAGGATTGATCCGGACCAAATTAAGCAATAAGACCAGAGAGATGGCTGGAGTGATGATAAAAGAATGCCGCCGTGAAGCGGCAGGGAGGATATTATGGCGAAGAAGAAGGCAGATGAACTGACAGAAAACAAGGAGCTTGTCCAGGCAGAGGAAAAGCCTGTGAAGAAGCCCGCAGCCAAAGGCGGAGCGAAGAAGTCCGCCAAGTCCGTAGTTGCGGAGGAAAATGCAGAGGATGCGGATGAATTTCAGACGCGTCTTGAGAAGCTTGTCAAGCAGGCGAAGAAAAAGGGCGATGTGCTGGATTACCAGGAGGTTCTCAAGACCTTCCAGGATATGGATCTTGAGGATGAGAAGTATGACCTGATCACTGCATACCTGGAGTCGAAGGGAATCGATGTTCTGAACCTTGAGGAGGATCAGGACGACGTGCCGGATCTGGACGATGACGATCACGTGGATGACGACGAGGTTCCGAACGAAGAGCTCGAGATGATCGAGCAGGAGGAGATGGACGGCGAGGATGACCTCGATGCGCATGGCGTAGGCGATGCCATCAACATTGAGGATCCGGTCCGGATGTACTTAAAGGAGATCGGCAAGGTTCCGCTTCTTACCGCGGACGAAGAGGTTGCCATCGCAAAGCGCATGGAGAACGGAGACATCGCGCAGAAGATGCTGGATACGATTTTTGCGGATGTTGCGGATGGGGATACCGAACGGGTGACCACGGAGGATGAGTTCTGGAAATACCTTCGCAACGAGGAGCAGAGAGAAGAGGCGGATGAGAAGAAGCCGTTCCTTCTCGGGCGGAACAAGCAGGAGCTGAAGGAAGTGGTTGCGGACGGCGAGGAAGCTAGGAAGAAGCTTGCGGAAGCAAACTTAAGACTGGTGGTTTCGATTGCAAAGCGTTACGTTGGCCGCGGTATGCTGTTTCTTGACCTCATTCAGGAGGGAAACCTTGGCCTGATCAAGGCAGTAGAGAAATTCGACTTCCGCAAGGGCTTCAAGTTCTCTACGTATGCAACCTGGTGGATTCGTCAGGCAATCACAAGAGCCATTGCCGATCAGGCAAGAACGATTCGTATTCCGGTTCACATGGTGGAGACCATCAACAAGCTGGTTCGTATTTCCAGACAGCTCCTGCAGGAGCTTGGCCGCGAGCCTACGCCGGAGGAGATTGCGGACCGCATGAACATTCCGGTCGAGAGGGTACGTGAGATCATCAAGATTTCTCAGGAGCCGGTATCTCTGGAGACGCCGATCGGTGAGGAGGAGGATTCTCATCTTGGCGACTTCATTCAGGATGACAACGTTCCGGTTCCCGCGGAGGCGGCAGCCTATACGCTTCTGAAGGAGCAGCTGCAGGAGGTTCTCGGAACCCTGACGGAGAGAGAGCAGAAGGTTCTGCGGCTTCGCTTCGGGCTGGATGACGGCCGCGCGCGCACGCTGGAGGAGGTTGGCCGCGAGTTTAACGTAACCCGTGAGCGTATCCGTCAGATTGAGGCGAAGGCGCTCCGCAAGCTTCGTCATCCGTCCAGATCCAGAAAGCTGAAGGATTACCTGGATTAACAATGAGGATTTGCGGAGCAAATTCGAGATGGTCCTCATTGAGAGACATAATCATTTACCTGCACACTCAGGAGAGACAAAATTTGCTTACACTTTCAAAACGTCTTCAGGCAATCTGCGATATGGTGACGCCGGGAGCCCGCATCTGTGACGTCGGATGCGACCACGCTTATGCAGACATCCGTCTTCTTCAGGAGGGCAAAATTCCGCATGCGCTTGCGATGGATGTGGCGGACGGGCCTCTGGCCTCTGCCAGATCCAATCTGGAGCTGACTGAGCTCACGGAGCGCTGCGATATCCGCAAATCCGACGGTCTTGCGGCCTATCAGGCGGGAGAAGCGGACTGCATGATCTGCGCCGGAATGGGCGGGATTCTGATGCGGACGCTTCTGGAGGCGGAGCCGGAAAAGGCTCTGTCCTTCCGGGAGCTGATTCTGTCGCCGCAGTCGGAAATTTATCTGGTGCGGGAATGGCTGTTTGCGAACGGCTGCCGGATTTCGGATGAGAGCTTTTTTGAGGACGAGGGAAAATATTACACCGTGATGAAGGTTTTGTGCCCGGATGGCCTTCGTCCGGAGCAGGATATGACATCTGCAAAACCTGCGAAGGAAGCAGATTCGATGCAGGAGCGCCCCGACTGGCAGGTACTTGTGGAGCGGATCGAGGGGCTTTCCGAGGAAGACCTGAAACAGGCTATGGTTTCCGGGAAGGAGCTTTGCCGGATCCTGCGTGATCCCGGCTTTCACAGGCTGACGGAGGAGCGCTACGGACCGTGCATTCTGCACCGCTTTCTGGAAGAAGGCAAAGAGCCCTGTTTTCAGGAGTATCTGATGCAGACGCTTCGCTCCAGGCTGAAGGTTGCGGAGGGTGTTTCGCAGGCCGCGGCGGGGGCGAACGGTGAGGAAGGCAGCAGCAATGCCAGGCAGCGGCTGTCTGAGCTTTGGGGCGAAATCGGAATTCTGCAGACTTTGTTTGCAGTACGGCAGCTGAATAAGAGAAAAGGGGGAGTGTGACGGCGATGCGTTTGACGGAAATCATGACGGAGCTCGAGGAATTTTGCCCGAAGTCCTTTGCCATGGACTGGGACAATCCGGGACTTCAGGCGGGGCGCGCGGACAAGGAGGTGTCTGCGGTATATCTTGCAGTGGATGCGACCTCGGACGTTATCGAGGACGCGGCAAGACAGAAGGCGGATCTGATCCTGACACATCACCCGCTGTTATTTTCCGGGTTAAAGCATGTGACGGACCAGGATTTTATCGGGAAGCGTATCCTGCGGATTCTGCAGGCGGATATGGCACTGTATGCCATGCATACGAATTTTGATGTCATGGGGATGGCAGCCGAGGCAGCGGAGGAGCTGCATCTTCTGAATCCGGATGTGCTGGAGGTGACCTACGAGGATTCGATTTCCCATGAGGGGCTTGGACGAATCGGAGAGCTTCCGGAGCACATGACGCTGCGGGAATGCGCGCAGTACGTGAAGGATGTGTTCCGGATTCCGGAGGTCCGTGTGTACGGCGATCCGGAGTCACCGGTTGTCATGACGGCAATTCTGCCGGGCTCCGGGAAGGACGAGGTGGACGCTGCCATCGAGCGCGGAGCGGATGCTCTGATTACGGGAGACATTACCCATCATGTGGGACTGGACGCCGTGGAAAAGGGCATTTCACTGATTGATGCGGGGCATTACGGCGTGGAGAAGATGTTCGTGCCTTATATGCGCGATTATCTGAAGAGAGAGATGCCGTATCTTACGGTGATCTGCGCGCCGGAAAAGGAAGCATTTACAGTTATTTAAGAGGGAAAGCTTAGCCGGAAGGGAGGAAAACATGCCGACAGTATTTGTAGACGGACAGCAGAGGCAGTATGAAAAGGGAACCACGTTCGAGAAGATCGTAAGCGAGTTCCAGCCGAAGTATCACAATGAGATTGCGCTCGTCTATTTTAACCGGAAAATGCGCGAGCTGAACAAAAAGCTCGACCGGGACGGGGTGGTTTCTGTGATTACAACCAGAAATTCCGCGGGATATCTGGCTTATGTACGGACGGCGACCCTGATGCTGGTGAAGGCGGTGGCGGAGCTGACGGGGAGAGAGGATCCGCTTCGCGTAAAGGTGGAATTTACACTCGGCAATGCTTATTTCTGCACGCTTCACGGGAATCTGACACCGGAGGAAGAGGAGCAGGGCTTTACCGTGTCGGAGAACGGAAACATTCTGGTTCCGGATGAATTTGCCGAAAAGGTCCAGAGGGAGATGGAGAAGATGCGCGATCGCGGCAGTGCAATCACGAAGAAGACCTATCCGCTCGATGATGCCATTGCGTTGTTTAACCGCCAGGGCATGCAGGACAAGGTGCAGCTCTTCCACTTCCGGAGAAGCTCCACCGTCAATGTTTACTGCCTGGAAGGCTACTATGATTACTTCTATGGTTATATGATGCCGTCCACGGACTATGTGCGGCAGTTTGAGGTGAGCGCCTACCGAGAGGGGATTCTCATGAATCTTCCGGGGCACGAGACGCCGGGCGAGCTTACGCCGTTCCGGGAGGAGGACAACCTGTATGAGCAGCTGATGCTCTCTACAGAGTGGGGGAATCTGGTTGATATTTCCACGGTCGGAGATCTGAATACGCAGATTTGCAAGGGCAACATTTCGGATATGATTCTCGTTCAGGAGGCCCTTCAGGAGCGCAGAATCGGCGACATCGCGGAGGACATTGCAGACCATGAGGATGTCAAGGTCGTGCTGGTCGCAGGCCCTTCCTCCTCGGGCAAAACAACCTTTGCCCACCGTCTTGCCATTCAGCTTCGTTCCTTCGGGCTTCGTCCGCACATTCTGTCGATGGACAACTGGTTTGTTCCGAGGGAGCGCACCCCGATCGACATCGACGGCAATTATGACTACGAATGTCTGGAGGCTCTGGATCTTGAGCTGTTCAATGACAACATGACCGATCTTCTAAGCGGAGAAGAGGTGGAGCTTCCGACCTTTGATTTCAAAGCCGGCAAGAGACGCTATAAGGACGCGCCGATTTCCATGGGCCCCGATGACATTCTGATCATCGAAGGCATCCACGGTCTGAATCCGAAGACGTCGGAGGGAATTCCTGCGAAGAACAAGTTCAAAATCTATATTTCTGCGCTGACCTCCCTGAACATCGACGAGCACAACCGGATTCCCTCCTCGGATACCAGGCTTCTTCGAAGAATTGTCCGCGATGCGAGAACCCGCGGCTACGATGCGCAGGGCACCATCGCGCTGTGGAAGAAGGTGCGCGAGGGGGAGGAAAAATATATTTTCCCCTATCAGCAGAATGTGGACGCGGTCTTCAACTCCGTCCTCATCTATGAGCAGGCCGTGCTCAAGCAGTTCGCGGAGCCTCAGCTGTATTCGGTTTCGATGGAGTCCCCGGAGTATTACGAGGCAAAACGCCTCCTGAAGTTCCTGGAATATTTCGTTGGCGTGGATACGGCGGCGCTGCCCGCCAATTCCATCTGCCGCGAGTTTGTGGGCGGCGGGTGCTTCGAGCTGTAAGGCGGCGAAGCGCATGCGGCAGGACCCTGCCGCAGACTTTGCGGGCGCAGGCGGAAAAGCTGCTGTCTAAGCTGCCGTCTGGATTTTTGAGAACAATTGTGTTAAGTTAGTAGCTTGTAAGCAGAGCAGACGATCGCGGCCCTGTCTTTGACAGGGGTGAGGAAAGTCCGGGCTTCACAGGGCAGGATACCGGTTAACGGCCGGCGGAGGCGACTCCCGGGACAGTGCAACAGAGACATACCGCCTTTCTCTTTGGAGAGAGGTAAGGGTGAAAAGGCAGTGTAAGAGACTACCGTCCGTGCAGTAATGTGCGGAGCCATGCAAACCCTATCCGAAGCAAGACCGAAACGGAAACCATGGATTGGCCCGATCCGTTTCCAGGTGCGTCGCTTGAGGCTGCCGGCAACGGCAGTCCTAGAAAGATGATCGTCCAACGACAGAACCCGGCTTATCGCTCTGCTTATATTGTTTTTTGATGGAAATGATCTCAGAGCAGGTCTGCCGAATTCGGGCAGATTTGCTCTGAGAATTGTTATGCCTGACAGAGATGCTCCTGTTGTAAGAAAGAAAACGGATGAATATTTACAATCATAAGATTAAGAATAAAAAGGCGATGACGGCGATTGTACTTGCCGTCATTGCCGCGATGTTTCTGATTCGAGGCCTCCTTCTGAAGAACGGGACCATTGACCGGATGTATACCCTGGAGCCGGACGAGCTGCATAAGGCACTGTCCGGATATGAGGTGGTTCTTCACGCAGGCGGCGTTTCCGGCTCCGGCACCATATTGGACGCCCGAAAGCACTCCACGAAAGATGAGAAGTTTACGCTGACCATTGCAACGGCTGCACATGTTGTCGGAGAGAGCAAAGAGGCGGAGATCCTTCTTCCGGATGGCACAAAGGAAACGGGAACGGTTCTTTCCTCTGATGCAGAGACCGATCTGGCTTTTGTGCAGTGCCTTTTTGAAGAGGAGCTGGAGGTGTATTACTCCCGCGATCTCCTGGACCGGCTTGCCGAAGAGGATCCGGTCTATGCGCTGAAGGGAGAGAGTCACAGCGACCTGGTTTCCGGAACGCTTCTGAATACACGGTTTTCAGAGGATGGAATCGGGGAAGAGCTGCTGCTTTCTGACATCGGAGGAGAAAACGACATGTCCGGAGGCGGTCTGTACGGGAAGTCCGGGAATTACCTTGGCATGATTGTGCAGGGAACTGAGAATGGAAAATGTGCATGCATACCGGCGAGTACGGTGATGGAAGCCATGAAAGCGCTTTTGTAAATGCAGGCATGAATGAATAAACGGATATCTGACATGAAGAGGTCAGAGGAAAGGAATGATCACGATGACAAAGGTAGATATCGTTTCCGGATTCCTGGGAGCCGGAAAAACAACACTGATTAAGAAGCTGATTAAGGATGCGCTGGCAGGAACCAGAGTGGTTCTGATTGAGAACGAATTCGGCGAAATCGGAATCGACGGCGGATTTCTGAAGGAAGCGGGCATTGAGATCCGCGAGATGAATTCCGGCTGCATTTGCTGTTCACTGGTAGGCGACTTCAATGCCTCTCTGAAGCAGGTGATGGAGACCTATCAGCCGGAGCGGATTCTGATCGAGCCCTCCGGTGTCGGAAAGCTCGATGATGTGATGCGCGCCATTGAGAAGACCGCAGAGGAGATTCCGGACATGAAGGTCGGAAGTGCGGTTACTGTCGTGGATGCCGCGAAGGCCAGAGTGTATTTCAAGAACTTCGGAGAGTTCTTTGTCAATCAGATTGAGAATGCGGGAACCGTACTCCTTACCAGAACGGATAAGGTATCCCAGGAGAAAATTGACGAAGCGGTCGCATTGATCCGTGAGCACAATCAGAAGGCAACCATCATCACGACGCCTCTGGCAGAGCTTGACGGCAAGAAGGTTCTCGAGACAATCGAAGGCGGCGAGGATCTTCAGAGTGAAATCCTGGCTGAGGTTATGGCTGCAGAAGAGGAGCATCACCACCATCATCACCATCATGATGAGCATGCAGAGAAGTTTACAGACGAGGATGGAAACACCGTGTACCGCGCTCATCATCACCATGATCACGATGAGGACCACGAGGAAGAGGAGCACGAGCACCACTGCTGCCACGACCATGAGCACGAGGAGCACGAGCACCACTGCTGCCATGATCATGAGCACGAGGAGCACGAGCACCACTGCTGCCATGATCATGAGCATGAGGAGCATGAGCACCACTGCTGCCACGATCACGAGCACGATGCAGACGAGGTCTTTGAGAGTTGGGGAATGGAGACACCTCAGAAGTACTCTGCCGAGGAGGTGGAGCGCATGCTTGAGGCTCTTGAGGATGCAGACACCTATGGCTTCGTCCTTCGTTCCAAGGGAATGCTTCCCTCTGCGGACGGAACCTGGGTTCATTTTGACTATGTTCCGGGAGAACCGCAGGTTCGCACCGGTGCAGCGGATGTGACCGGCAAAATTTGCGTCATCGGCTCCGGGCTGCATCAGGACAATCTGGAGAAGCTGTTCAAGCGCAGGAACGGAAACGGGCAGTAAGATACGGATACAGGCAGTAAGATACAGGCAGGAGAATGATTATGGAAAAAATTCCGGTTTATGTCATCAATGGTTTTCTGGATTCCGGAAAATCCTCTTTTTACAGCTATACCATCGGCCAGCCTTACTTTCAGTCCAAGGATCGTACGCTTCTGATTCTGTGTGAAGAGGGCGAGGTGGAATTCGGGGAAAAGCTCCTGAAGCAGACAAGAACGGATCTGGAGCGGATTGAGAATCCGGAGGACTTTACGCCGGCAGCGCTGATGGCGCTGAATGCGAAGTATCATCCGGGGCGTGTTCTGATCGAGTGGAACGGCATGTGGGATTTCCGTAAGTTCAAGCTCCCTCACGCCTGGATGCTGGAGCAGCAGATTTCCTGCATTGATGCTTCTACCTTTGGAATGTATTTCTCAAATCTGGCGATGAGATCCCTTCTGTTCGAGGAGCTTCGCGGTTCAGAGCTGATCATGTTCAATCGCTGTGATGACATGGATGAGGATACGCTGATCAAATATAAGAGAAACGTGAGAGCAGTCTGCCCGGAAGCAGATCTGATCTTCGAGGACAAGGAAGGAGAGATTGATCTGACCACGGAGGAGGATCTCCCGTTTGACATCAATCAGGACATCATTGACCTTGAGGGCATGAATTACGGCATCTGGTATCTGGATGCGATGGAGCATATTGACCGCTACGAAGGAAAGACCATCCGCTTCCGCGCGATGGTGGCAAAGCCGGACGATTTCCCGAAGGGATACTTTGTTCCGGGACGCATGGCAATGACGTGCTGCGCGGAGGATATGCAGTTCCTTGGCTATGCGTGCCGCTATGAGAAGGCAGAAGAGCTGACAGAGAAAACCTGGGTGGAGATCACGGCGAAGATTTGCCGCGAGAATTTCGAACAGTACGAAGGAGAAGGAATTGTGCTGGAGGCTTCGAAGGTGGAGCCTTGCGCGCAGCCGGAAGAGCCGGTGATCAATTTCGCAGGATAAGACACTCGAAGCTGCCTGAGGGCAGCTTCATTTTTTTCATGTATAACAAAAACCCCGCTTCGCTGATCAAACGAAGCGGGGTTCTTTTTCTGTGTTCTGTCAGCTCGTATTTCTCACACCAGCCGCGGTGCAAATGTGAAAAGGAGCATCCGGATGGGAGATTAGTCCATCTTGTTGACAGCAGCAGCCAGGCGGGAAACCTTGCGGGAAGCAGTATTCTTGTGAAGTACTCCCTTGCTCTCAGCCTTTCCGATTGCGGAAGTTGCTGCGGTCAGTGCCTCTGCAGCTGCAGTCTTGTCGCCAGCCTCTACAGCGGTGCGAACCTTCTTGACTGCGGTCTTAACGCCGGTCTTGACAGCCTTGTTAGCCTCAGCCTTCTTGGCGCTTGTGAGAATTCTCTTCTTGGCAGATTTGATGTTTGCCATCTGTACATTACCTCCATATAACGAAACACGTGTTTTATTTGGATCTCGATGCGCACAGGAATCCGGACACGGACAGTTCCGTGCACATACAGCCACTATAATAACGGGCAGAACTTCATGTGTCAATGAATTTCTGTTTTCTTCCGGAACAAATAATAGGTGAAATCCTGCGGCTGAAGCGTCTGATGAAACTCATCGATCTGCTCGTAATGCTCGAAAATTGCTTCCGGATAGGAGTCGCGGGCGACGATGTAGTCGGTGCGGCCTTCCAGAATGTAGGAGAGCTGCTCGCGGTCCACCTCACCTCCCGGGAGCGTCTGTGTCTGGAACCAGTAGCAGGTCGGATAGATTCCGGTTGTTGTGTAAAGACCGCTGTCGAGGCAGCCGATGTTGAGAAGTGTTGTGTGATCCTTGTCGACGATTCCGGCTTCCCGGTCCTTGTTGATGTCCTCTGTGAAGCTTGTCAGGAAAATCTGATCCTTCGGGGTCCCAAGGTAGTCCATATTCCAGCTGCAGCGGAGAATGACGGCATAGCTGATCACAAGAGAGAGGAGAAGGCCGGCTGTAACAAGCATGATATTTCCGGCGGTTCTCCGGGAACTGCCGGCCTTCCGGGCTCCATCCGCAGGAATGTTTTTCTGCAAGACAACTCTTGCGGCGATCCTGTCAAGAAGGACGCCTGCTCCTGCCATTCCGGTGACGGCAAAGGCCGTGAGAGGAAAGGCGTAGTAGGGAAGGTGTGCTCCGCCGATATAGATAAAGAGGAAGGTAAGCGCGAACATCAGGGCGGAAGCGATCCGTTCTGCGAAGGAGGCTCCCTTTCGAAGGAGCATCCAGAGAAGTCCTGCGATCACAAAGATAAAATACTGGAGGTTGTCCAGAATGAGCCAGTACAGGAGCTTGGCAAGATCGTAGATTTTCTGCGAAGCGGAGGCACCATGCGAGTTGGCTCCGAAGTCCGAGTACAGGAACACATTGGTGTAAATGTATACGCGGTACCAGTCGTCCAGTCCGCCGGTAATTCCGAAGTAGATCACCCAGGGAACAAAGGGAAGAAGTGTTCCGAGAAGAAACCATCCGGCGAGTTTTGCAAACTCGCGGAAGCTCCGGCAGGTCAGAATAACGGAAAGAGCAAAGCCAAGGAAAAATCCCATCAGGGTGAATTTCACGCAGAATACAAAGCCGCAGCAGAGGCCGGAGAGGAAAACATCTCTCGGGGAAAAGCCGGTCCGTCGGTTATGCTGCAGCGTGCGCAGAAGCACATACAGGGGAAACAGAAGAAACGGCAGGCAGATTTCCTCTGCGCAGCCGCCCCAGTAGAAGCTTTTGGATGCACACATGCAGGCAAGAAGAATCGGAGAGAGAAAGGCTGCGGTCTGCGGCCTGCAGAAAAGCTTCAGAATTCTGCCAATCAGGAGAAGATCCGCAGCGCCGAGGAGAATTTCCATGAGGAACACACCGCGGAAGGTGGTTCCGGACACCAGGGAACACAGACCATAGAGAAAATAGAGGTAGGGGCCCTTCTGGTCAAAGATGTCGCGGTAGATGAGAATGCCGTGAAACATGGATTTTCCCATTGAAAAATAGCTGTTGGAATCATCCCAGTTGTTATAAGGATATAAGAACGAAGACCTTGTCAGAAGCAGCATCAGAAGAAAAGAGATGCCGCAGGCACCGAGAAATTCGAAGAAGGACTGTCTGGAAATTTTGAAAAAGGACGGTTTGGATATTTTGCTTGCCACGATATGCTTCCTTTGTTATAATCTGCCTTGTATGTGAATGCAGGGCGCTTATGCCGCTGTATTTCTCACCTGTACATGATTTAAATTATAGAATTAAGGTCAGGAAGTCAAGATGAGTATAATTCGTTGGATTTTAACCATTGTTCTGATTGTTGTCAGTTTGATTCTGACAGTAATTGTTCTGATGCAGGAAGGCAAGTCCCAGGGACTCGGCACCATTGCGGGAGCCGCAGATACTTATTGGGGGAAGAACAAAGGACGTTCCGTAGAGGGACATCTGGTAAAGGCTACTGTTGTCCTTTGCGTGATTTTCTTTGTGCTGGCTGTTCTCCTGAATATGAACCTGTTCTGATGGAACAGACAGAGTAAGATAAGTCCAAGATGAGGTGCTCCTGATTGTCAGGGGCACCTCGTTCTTTTTTCGGACAGGAGAAATGTTTGATTATGAAGAAAATAAGAAAAGAAATATTGATGCAGGGGACCTTCCTTGCGAATGCAAAGGGTTTTGGCTTTGTCAGGGCGGAGGATCTGGAGAAGGATCTGTTCATCCCGGAGGGGCTGACGGGGACCGCTCTGGACGGGGACCTTGTCGAGGTTCGTCTGCTGCCCTCTTTTGAAGGCAATGTGATTCCGGATGGGAAGGACGGAAGAAGGCAGGAGGCAGAGGTTGTCCGGATTGTTGCAAGGAATACGACCTCACTTGTCGGTACTTTTTATGGAAAGGGCGGCAGCGGAAGCGTGATTCCGGATAACCGGAAGATTCCTGCGGATGTCCGGATTCCGGAGGGCTGCAGCATGGGCGCGGTAAACGGGCACAAGGTTGTGGTTTTCCTTACGGATTACGGAGAGGGAAGAGCTGCGGCAAGGCGGAGCTCTTCGAAAAGCCTGCATGGTCACGGAGGACACGGGGCCATGCTGGAGGGAAAGGTCACGGAGATTCTGGGTCATATGGATGATCCGGGAGTCGATATTTTATCCATCCTTCGTGCGTACAATCTTCCGCAGGAGTTCCCGGAGGACGTGATGAAGCAGGTCCGGAAGATTCCGCAGGAGATCCGGGTATCGGAGGAGATTCTGAAATTCCGGGAGGATTTCCGGGATGTTCCGACGGTTACGATTGATGGTCCGGACACGAAGGACATCGATGATGCGATTTCGATCCGAAGGCTTGCGCCGGAGGGAAGCGGAACGGCGGCGTGGGAGCTTGGCGTTCATATTGCGGATGTTTCCCAGTATGTTTTCGAGAACACTGCACTGGATCAGGAGGCCTTGAAGAGAGCAACCTCCAATTATCTCGTGGACCGCGTCATTCCGATGCTGCCGCATGAGCTTTCGAACGGCATCTGCTCGCTGAATCCGGGAGAGGATCGTTTTGCCCTGAGCTGTATCATGCAGATGGACAAGGCGGGAAATGTGGTGGATGCAAGGGTTGTGGAATCAATCATCCGATCGGATGCGAAGCTTTCCTATCCGGGTGTCATGAAGCTTTTTACAGAGAAGGACGAATCGGAAATTCTGCAGCAGCTTGCGCTTCAGGGAATTCATCGCGGGGCGAAGACAAGGGCGCACGCACTGGCGGCGATGCTTCGAAGAGGCAGACGCCTGTCCGGTATTTTGTCGAAAAAGAGAAATGCGGACGGCGCCATTGACTTTGAGTTTCCGGAGTGCAAGATTCATCTGGATGAACAGGGCAGAGTGAAGGAGATCGTGCCCTATGAACGGAACGAAGCGACCATGATGATCGAGAACTTCATGGTTGCGGCCAATGAAACGGTCGCCGAGCATTTTTACTGGCTGGGACTTCCTTTTGTATACCGCACGCACGGCGTACCGGAGGAGGAGAAAATGGAGCGGCTTTCGGATTTTGTCCGTGTCTACGGCTATCAGCTTCGCTGGAGCCACGGCGACGTGCACCCGAAGGAGCTGCAGACCCTGCTTGCCGGGCTTAAGGGAAAACCGGAGGAGGCTGTCATCAGCGTGATGACGCTTCGCAGCATGCAGAGAGCCATGTACACCACAACCTGCGGCGGGCACTTCGGACTTGCGCTGCGGTATTATTGTCATTTTACCTCTCCCATCCGGCGCTACCCGGATCTGCAGATTCATCGTATTATTAAGGAGTATCTGCACGGGAAGCTGAGCGAGAAGAGACGGGAGCATTACGATCAGATCCTGCCGCAGGTTTGCAGGCAGTGTTCGGAGATGGAGCACCGCGCGGATGAGGCGGAGCGTGAAACCAACAAGCAGAAGATGTGCGAGTACATGAAGGGACACCTCGGAGAGGATTTCGAGGGAACCGTCAGCGGTGTGACAGGCTGGGGAATTTATGTGCAGCTTCCGAATACCGTGGAGGGCCTGGTGCCGGTCCGATCTCTGCGTGATGATTATTATGAGTATGACGAGAGAACCGCAAGGCTTGTCGGGGAACGGAGTGGAAGGTTTTATTCGCTTGGTCAGCCGGTTCGTGTTACAGTGGCTTCTGTGGATACCATGGCAAGGACGATTGACTTCGAGCTTTACGAGGAGAAAAATTCCGAAAAGCCAGACAAAAAGGAGCAGCCTGAGCACAGGAAAACCTTGAAGAGGCTGACCGCAAAGGGGGAGATTCCCACGCCGAAAAAGGACAGGAAGCACCGGAAGGAGCACCGCGGAGGCGGACGCAGGAAGAAATAAGGTGGAGCAATGCAGGAAAGCATGAAGCTGATCGCCAATAACAAAAAGGCGTATCATGACTATTTTATCGAAGAAAAATATGAGTGCGGCATTGAGCTGTACGGGACGGAGATCAAGTCCATCCGCCAGGGCAAGTGCAGCGTCAAGGAGGCGTATGTCTCCATTGATCACGGAGAAGCCTTTGTGGAGGGGATGAATATCAGCCCCTATGAGAAGGGCAATATTTTCAACAAGGATCCGCTTCGCAGGAGAAAGCTCCTGCTCCACAAGGCACAGATTATGAAGCTGGATCAGTCTGTGGCCCAGAAGGGGTATACGATCGTTCCGCTCTCGGTCTATCTTAAGGGAGGAAGGTGCAAGGTGGAGATCGGCCTGGCAAGAGGCAAGCATACCTATGATAAGCGCGAGGATCTGAAGAGGAAGGATGCACGCAGAGAGGCGGAACGCGATTTCAAGGATGTTTACAGAGGATGATGGCGGAATGCTTGCTCAATACACGCGGAAATGCTAGAATAATATCGCTAATCCGGGTTAGTAAAGGTTTCGACAGGGATCTTGAAGGTGGAGAAGCTATCCGGAGCCGTCCGTCAAACGGCAAACCTAAATATAAACGCTAATTCTAACGAAGTAGCTCTGGCTGCCTAATCGCACCAGCGTCGCCTGACTTGCACCTGTTCTCGTCAGATACGGCGCCATCATAACAGGAAACGACGCAGAGAATGCCGCAGCTCTGTGGGCGTATCAGCGGCTGCTGCAAAAGAAGGCGTGTTCGTTTTCCTTCTTCGTGCGGGAGAAGCCTTCGGGCGCAAGCAACGAACTATGATAGTAGAAGGACACGGGATGGGTTTTTGGACAGGGGTTCGATTCCCCTCTAATCCAGCTTCGTAGCGAGCAGTTGAACCTGCTCGCTTTTTTTAAATTCGAGATGGCAGCAGATTCCATTGAACACACAGGGGGTACATGATTTCATGCACAACGATACGGAGGCGCAGATCCGTGCGCTGGGAACATACGAGATTCTGGAGCATCGGTTCCTGAAGGACATCGGAAGCGACAGCTATGTGCTGCGGCATAAGAAGAGCGGGGCGAGAATCGCGCTTTTGCCGAACGAGGACAGCAACAAGGTCTTTTACATTGCGTTTCGCACACCGCCGACGGATTCGACGGGAGTTGCTCATATCATTGAGCATACGGTTCTGTGCGGGTCGCGGGATTTTCCGGTCAAGGATCCGTTCATTGAGGTTGTGAAGGGATCTCTGAATACTTTTCTGAACGCAATGACGTATCCGGACAAGACGGTGTATCCGGTGGCCTCCACCAATGAGAAGGATTTTGCCAATCTGATGCATGTGTATCTGGACGCTGTATTCCATCCGAACATCTATACCAATGAGAATATTTTCCGGCAGGAGGGCTGGCATTACGAGGTGAAGGAGGATCCCACTGATCGTGGGAAGACACCGGAGATTCTGATCAACGGTGTTGTTTACAATGAGATGAAGGGCGTGATGTCTTCCCCGGATGATGTGCTGAACGATGAGATTCTGGCTTCCCTGTATCCGGATACCACGTATTCGATTGTCTCGGGCGGCGATCCGAAGGTGATTCCGGAGCTTACCTATGAGCAGTATCTGGACTTCCACAGGAAGTACTATCATCCGTCCAACTCCTACATCTTTCTTTACGGGGATCTGGATGTCGCAGAGCGGCTGCGGTTTCTGGATGAGCAGTACCTTGCGCACTATGAGGTGCTGGCGGTTGATTCCTACGTTCGCCCGCAGAAGCCTTTTGAAAAGCCGGCGGAGATCCGGAAGAGCTACAGCATTCTGAAGGAGGATGACGAGCACGAAAAGACGTTTCTTTCCTGGAATGCAGCACTCCCGATCCACGGGAATCCGAAGGTGATCCTTGCCTTCAAGGTGCTGGATTATGTGCTCTGCGACGCAGAAGGCGCTCCGGTGAAGGAGGCTCTTCGCGAAAAGGGCATCGGGCAGAATGTGGAGTCGCTTTATGAGTGCGGCGTCTATGAGCCGTACTACACGATTGCGGCAAAATATGCCGAGCCGGAGCAGAAGGAGGAGTTCGAACGTACCATCCGCGAAACGCTGGAGGATCTGTCGGAGAACGGAATGGATCCGCGGGCACTTCTTGCCGGAATCAATGACTTTGAATTCCATTACCGGGAGGCGGATTTCGGCTCGTATCCCAAGGGGCTGATTTACGGACTGGATCTTCTGGATACCTGGCTTTACGACGAAACCTCTGTCTGGACGAATCTGGATATCAGCGGTCTTCTGGAGGAGCTGAAGAAGGAAATCCCTACCGGGTATTTTGAAAAGCTGATTCGCAGATACCTTCTGGACAACACGCATACGAGCACGGTGCTCCTGCTTCCGGAAAAGGGACTTACGGAGCGGATGGAGGAGCAGCAGAAGGAGAAGCTTGCTGCTTTTGCCGCGTCTCTTTCCGAGGAGGAGCTGGAGGAGCTTCGAAGGAAGGAAGAGGAACTCAGGACCTGGCAGAATACGCCGGATACCGAAGAAGCGGTCCGCAGCATTCCGGTGCTTTCGCGGTCGGATCTGAAGACAGAGGCGAAGAAGCCTTCGACGGAACGGCTTGGCGGGAAGGAGCTTTCACTTCTTGCGCATCCTGCGCCGACAAACGGCATCGATTATCTGGACCTTTCCTTTGATGTGACAGGTCTTGCGCCGGAGCTTTTCCGGTATGTCGGAATCTTCAAGGTTCTCCTTGGAGCCATGAGCACGGAGAGGTATTCCTATCAGGAACTGGATCACGAAATCAGCATCGAAACGGGAGGGATTCTCCCGACGATTTCGAATATGAATGACAGCAGGGATCCGTCGAAGTACCGGATTTTGTTTGAGCTGTCGCTGAAAACAATGGATTCGAATCTGGAGAAGGCGCTTGAGCTGGCGGAGGAGATTCTTCTTCATACGGACTTTTCGGATACGGAAAGGATCCGCGAGATTCTGGAGGAAGAGAGGGCTTCCATGAAGGCGGAGCTTCCTTCTTCCGGACACGCCACCGCTGTGATGCGGTCTGCGGCGAATCTTTCGGAATCGTCCCGGATCATGGACGACCTTGCGGGAATCGGAGCTTACCGGTTCCTGGACGATCTTTGTCTTCACTTTGAGGAGGAGAAGGAAAAACTCCCGGAAATGATGCGGAGGGTTGTTTCTTCCATAATGCGGAAGGAGCGTTTTTTTGCAGATCTTACCGCGGAAAGGGACAGCATTCCGAAGGCGCTGCCGGTGCTGGAGAAATTTGCATCGAAGCTGGAGGGAGCGGCAAGGGATACCTTCCTTCCTGCAATGCGAACAGGAACCTCAAAGCCTTCTTTGAGGAAGAGCGAAGGCTTCACGACGGCCGGGCAGGTGCAGTTCGTCTGCAGGGCAGGGGATTTCCGGAGAAGAGGACTTCCCTTCCGCGGAGAGCTTCGTGTTCTGAAGGTGATTCTTGGCTACGATTACCTTTGGAATAAGGTCCGTGTATTCGGCGGGGCCTATGGCTGCATGAGCGGCTTTGGCCGGGATGGAATTTCCTATTTTGTTTCCTACCGTGATCCGAAGCTGAAGGAAACCGTTCAGGCCTTCGAAGAGGCTGCGGCATACATCGGAGGGTTTGAAGCAGATGAGCAGGAAATGACGAAATATGTTATCGGGGCCGTAAGTACGATGGACCGTCCGATGACGCCGAGCATGTTCGGGCGTTTTTCGAAGGCCTGTGAGCTGACCGGAATTACTGCAGAGGATCTGCAGAGAGAGCGGCAGCAGGTACTTTCCTGCACGCAGGAAGAGATTCGAGGGATGAGCGCGTACATTGAAGCGTTTCTGGATGACGGCGTTCTGTGCGTGGTGGGCTCTGCGAAGAAGCTGAAGGAAGAGGAGACGTTGTTCGACACCCTGGAGCCTCTGACGTAACTGCCGGAAAGGATGAAAATATGGCAAAAGCTGGTTTTGCGGCGATTGTGGGCCGCCCGAATGTCGGAAAATCCACATTGATGAACACACTGATCGGACAGAAGATCGCAATTACTTCCTATAAGCCGCAGACGACGCGGAATCAGATCCGGACGATCTACAGCGACGAGAACGGACAGGTTGTGTTTCTGGATACTCCGGGAATCAATCAGGCGAAGGACCGCCTTGGCGAATATATGCTGCACGCTGCCGATTCTACGCTGAAGGAGGTGGACCTGATTCTGTGGCTGGTCGAGCCAAGAGCGAATCTGAAGGAGGAGGATCTGGCTGTCCTGAAAAAGGTGGCAGGTGCCGGGAAGCCGGTGATTCTGTGCGTCACGAAGACAGATTCCGTGAAGAAGGCACAGATTCTTCCGGTCCTTGAGAATTATGCGAAGGCGTGGAAGAAGGAAACCGGGCAGGAGCTTGCGGATCTGATTCCGGTCAGCTCCAGGCAGAGAACCGGACTTGAGGATCTTCGAAGGACGATCTGGGACAGGCTTCCGGAGGGCGAACCCTTCTACGATCCGGAGGAGGTCACAACACAGACAGAGCGCGAGATTGCTTCCGAGATGATCCGGGAGAAGGCCCTTCGCTATATCAATGAAGAGGTTCCGCATGGCATTGCGGTGCAGATCAACCGCATGAAGTACCGCAGCAAGGCATCCTCCCCGGAGAGGATCTGCGACATTGACGCAGACATCATCTGCGAACGGGAGAGCCATAAGGGCATCATCATCGGAGCCGGCGGCGCCATGCTGAAGAAAATCGGAACGGCTGCCCGGATTGATATCGAGAATATGATCGGCTGCCGGGTGAATCTGCGGCTCTGGGTGAAGGTCCGCAAGGGCTGGAAGGACGACCAGAATGCTCTGAAAACCTACGGCTACAATGAGAAGAATCTTTAATTCTGAGAAAAACGGGAATGGCGGAGCTTGAATTCAAAAGACCTTATACCGAAGTAACGGCCATGGTGATCGGCGTGCAGCCAATCGGGGAGTATGACAGGAGAGTGGTCCTGCTGACCAGAGAGCGGGGGAAAATATCTGCGTTTGCCAGGGGCGCACGGCGTCCGAATTCGCAGCTCGTGGCAGCGACGGACCTGTTTGTGTTCGGCACATTCCGGCTGTATGCCGGGCGGGATTCCTATACGCTGACCGAGGCCTCAGTGCAGAATTATTTTTCCTGGTTCCGCACACATATTGAGGCTTCGCTGGAGGGACAGTATTTCTGCGAGGTGCTGGAATACTGCACGAGGGAAAACAACGACGAGGCGCAGCTCCTTCTCCTTTTGTATCAGACGCTGCGCGCTCTGGAATCCGAAAAGTTTCCTCCGAGGCTGGTGCGCTCTGTGTTCGAGCTGAAGACCGTCGTGATTGAGGGAGAAATGCGGGAGCCGAATCCGCAGAAATATCTCCCGGCGGTTATGGCGGCGCTTCATCACATTGAGAGGTCGAAGATTGCGAAGCTGTATTCGTTTTCTCTGGATGAGCCTGCACAGAAAGAGCTGGCGGAGCTTGCCGGGCGATGCATGGAGTTTGCGTTTGAACGACACACATTCCGAAGCCTTGAGATTCTGGAAGTGATGGAAGTTTAAGCGGGAGCTGACAGCAGAAGGTTGCGAAGAGAATAAAAAAAGTATAAAGTGTATCTGTTTAGCATATGTCTGACGAGGTGAGGCAGATGGCGCAGAAGAAAAAACGGAATCAGAAGCTTCGAAAGAGAAAGCAGAAGGAGCAGGCGGTGAAGCTTGCGGTTGTTCTTGCTGCGGCTGTTATTGTTGCGGGATTGCTTCTTGCTGTCCGGGCGGTGACAAGAGCACTGGGCCCGGAGGACTATGCGGAGTCAACGGCGGAATTCTGCAGGAACGGAAGCATCCGGATCACGAGCGTGGAATCCTTTGCCGAGGATTATTACGATGCAAATGAGCTGAAGAAAACGGTTCGCGATGCCGTGGACGCTTATAATGCCGAAAACGGCAGCAGGAGCGTTGTTCAGAATTCTCTGCAGGTGAAGGATCAGATGGCCAGGCTGGTTCTTACCTATAAGAGCGCAGAGGATTACAGGAGCTTCAACGACACCGATCTGTTTGTCGGAACGGTGAAGGATGCCGAAGACAGCGGCTATGATTTTGAATCCATCATGTCCGCGGTGAGCCATGCAGATTCGTCCAGAATTCTGAATCAGGCGACCCTGGATCAGCTGCTGGAGAATGAGGTCATCATTCTTTCCGAACAGGTGAACGTGGTGACGCCGCGCGGAATTCTGTATGCGACACCGAATCTTGGCGTGACGGATGAGACGCATGCATCGCCGGTGGATGTCATCAGCAAGGATGAGCCTGCAATTGTCATACTGAAGTAGCGGGCCGGAGCACCGGCATTTCGCAGACTCGGATTAGTTATACACGGTAGGGACTCTGGGGAAGCCGCCGCATCAGTTCTTTGCGGGAGGCGGCCACCAGGGAATCAATATATCATCTGCAGAAGCAGAAGGATCAAGGAGTAGGCACATGGAAAAGACAATGGACAAGGTTGTTGCGCTCTGCAATGCGCGCGGATTCATTTATCCCGGTTCTCAGATCTATGGCGGTCTGTCGAATACCTGGGATTACGGTAATCTCGGCGTTGAGCTGAAGAACAACGTAAAGAAGGCATGGTGGAGAAAGTTTGTGCAGGAGTCCCCGACCAACGTCGGTGTGGACTGCGCGATTCTGATGAACCCCAAGACCTGGGTTGCATCCGGACATCTGGCGGGCTTCTCGGATCCTCTGATGGACTGCAAGGCCTGCGGAGAGCGTTTCCGTGCGGATCAGCTGATTGAGAGCTATGCACATGAGCACGAGCTGACGCTGGACGGATCGGTTGACGGATGGTCCAACGATGAAATGATGAGCTTTATCAATAAGTTCAAGGTTCCCTGCCCGTCCTGCGGTCAGTTCCACTGGACCGACATCCGTCAGTTCAATCTGATGTTCAAGACCTTCCAGGGGGTAACGGAAGATTCCACCAACACCATCTACCTTCGTCCGGAAACGGCACAGGGTATTTTTGTCAACTTTAAGAATGTACAGCGCACGGCGAGAAAGCATCTGCCGTTTGGTATCTGCCAGATCGGCAAGTCCTTCCGCAATGAGATTACTCCCGGAAACTTCACCTTTCGTACCCGTGAGTTCGAGCAGATGGAGATGGAATTCTTCTGCAAGCCTGATACCGATCTGGAGTGGTTCCAGTACTGGAAGAACTTCTGCTGGAACTGGCTGCTCTCCCTGGGAATCAAGGAGGAGCACCTTCGTTTCCGTGATCATGACAAGGAAGAGCTTTCGTTCTATTCCAAGGCTACCTCGGACATCGAATATACCTTCCCCTTTGGTGACTGGGGCGAGCTGTGGGGCATTGCAGACCGCACGGATTATGACCTGTCGCAGCACCAGAAGGTCTCTGGCGAGGATCTTACCTACTTCGATGAGGAGAGCGGGGAGCGTTACATTCCTTATGTTGTCGAGCCGTCACTTGGCTGCGACCGTGTGACCCTTGCGTTCATCTGCGAAGCCTACGATGAGGAGGAGCTTCCGGACGGAACCGTACGTAACGTCATGCACTTCCATCCGGCCATTGCGCCCGTAAAGATTGCGGTTCTTCCGCTGTCCAAAAAGCTCTCCGAGCCCGCACAGAAGGTTTTTGCAGAGCTGTCCAAACGCTACAACTGCGATTTTGATGACCGCGGAGCAATCGGCAAGAGATATCGCCGTGAGGATGAAATCGGAACACCGTACTGCATCTGCTACGATTTCGATTCCGAGAACGACCAGGCGGTTACGATCCGTGACCGTGACACGATGGAGCAGGTTCGCGTTCCGATTGCGGAGCTGAAGAACTGGTTCGATGAGAAGTTTGATTTCTGAGCCGGCCGGCAAATCCGGCAACGGCATGGACCGTTGAATATAACATGGAGAAAGGAAACTGAGTAATGCAGTACAGAGGCGTAAACGAACTGCGTGAGCTGTTCCTGGCATTCTTTGAAGAGAAGGGATGCCTCAGACTGAACAGCTTCTCGCTGGTTCCTCACAATGATACATCGCTCTTGATCATCAATTCCGGTATGGCTCCGATGAAGCCCTGGTTTACTGGTCAGGAGATTCCCCCGAGAAGACGAGTTACCACCTGCCAGAAGTGCATCCGCACCGGCGATCTGGAGAACGTAGGCAAAACAGCCCGCCACGGCACTTATTTTGAAATGCTGGGCAACTTCTCCTTCGGTGATTATTTCAAGAAGGAAGCCATTCCGTGGGCATGGGAGTTTCTGACCGAGCGCGTTGGACTGGATCCGGAGCGTCTGTATCCTTCTGTCTATGTGGACGATGAAGAGGCTTACAATATCTGGCTGAATGACATGCACATTCCGGCCGATCATATTTACAAGTTCGGCAAGGCGGACAATTTCTGGGAGCATGGCTCCGGCCCCTGTGGTCCCTGCTCGGAGATTTACTATGACCGCGGAGAGAAGTACGGAAACGGACCGGAGGATGTTATGGGCGGCGAGGGTGACCGCTTCATGGAGGTCTGGAATATCGTATTTTCCCAGTTCAACAATGATGGAAACGGCAATTACACGGATCTTGTTCAGAAGAACATTGATACCGGCATGGGCCTTGAGCGTCTGGCGGTTGCCGTTCAGGACGTGGGATCCATCTTCGACGTTGATACGCTGAAATCCCTGCGTGATCTGATCTGCAGCCTGGCAGGCGGCATCGGATATGAGCAGACTGGCAGCTATGACAGTGATGTTTCGATTCGTATCTGCACGGACCATGCCCGCGCAATGACCTTCATGATTTCGGATGGCATTATGCCCTCCAACAACGGAAGAGGCTATGTCCTTCGCAGAATCATCCGCCGCGCGGTTCGTCACGGAAGAAAGCTTGGCATTCAGGGCTCCTTCCTGCCGACTCTTGCGGAGAACGTCATCGAAACCTCGAAGGACGGTTATCCGGAGCTGGAGGAGAAGAGAGATTTCATTCTCAATGTAGTCCGCGCCGAGGAAGAGAAGTTTGAGAAGACCTATGAGCAGGGAATGGATATTCTGGCTCAGATGGAGCAGGAGCTCGAAAAGGCCGGAAATAAGGAGCTTTCCGGAGAGGATGCGTTCAAGCTTTATGACACCTATGGGTTCCCGCTGGATAACACGAAGGAAATTCTGGAGGAAAAGGGCTTTACGGTAGATGAGGATGGCTTCAATGCTGCAATGAAGAAGCAGAGAGAGCAGGCTCGTTCTGACCGTGAGCGTTCCGGCAAGGCGGCTACCTATATGGGAGCGGCAGCTACGGTATATGAGGAGATGGATCCTTCTCTGACATCTGCTTTTGTCGGCTATGATCAGCTGACTGCAGAATCTGAGATCATCGCCATGGCATCCCTTCCTTCTCTTGCAGCTCAGAAGAGCGCTGCATCGGAGGAGGCAGACGGTGAGGAAGACAGCGTTGCCGATGCACTGTCCGACGGGCAGTACGGTGCAATCATCACAAAGGAGACTCCCTTCTACGGAACGATGGGCGGCCAGGCTGGCGATAAGGGCCTGATTGTTCTCTCCACCGGTTATTCCGAAGCAGGCGGCATCAAGGCTTCTTCGGAGGAAATGGCGAAGGAGGCAGCTCTTGGAAAGGGAGCGGTTGTCTTCGAGGTGGAAGCAACAGAGCACGTTGCCGGCGGCAAGATTGCGCACATCGGTCATGTGGTTTCCGGAATGTTCAAGCTGGGCGATCAGGTTACCCTTCGGGTCGATGAGAAGAACCGTATGGCAACCTGCAGAAACCATTCTGCAACGCACCTTCTTCAGAGAGCACTCCGCGAGGTCCTGGGCACTCATGTGGAGCAGGCAGGCTCCTATCAGGATGCAGACCGTACCCGTTTTGACTTCTCTCATTTCCAGGCAATGACGAGGGAGGAGCTGAAGAAAGTCGAAGATCTTGTCAACGAGAAGATCGCGGAAAGCCTTCCGGTTGTCACAGAGGTGATGACGCTTGAGGAAGCGAAGAAGACCGGCGCAATGGCTCTTTTCGGAGAGAAATACGGCGACAGCGTTCGCGTGGTGAAGATGGGAGACTGGTCGGTAGAGCTGTGCGGAGGTACGCATGTCTCGAACACGATCACGATCGGCTCGTTTAAGATCCTTTCCGAGAACGGTGTTGCAGCCGGAGTCCGTAGAATCGAAGCACTGACGGGAGACAACGTCCGGAAGTATTATGAAGGGCTGGAAGCAGAGCTGAATGAGGCGGCAGAGCTTGTCAAGGCTACGCCTGCCACACTTTCGGAGAGAATCCGTGCTCTGCAGAAGGAACTGAAGGAAGTAAAATCCGAGAATGAATCCATGAAGGCGAAGGAAGCACAGGCTTCTCTTGGCAATGTCATGGACAATGTAAAGGAAATCAAGGGTGTTCCGTTCCTTTGTGCTCACGTTCCGGGTGTTGACATGAATGAGCTGCGCAGCCTCGGTGATGATCTGAAGGCAAAGCTTTCCGGAGGCGTTGTGGTTCTGATTTCCGACAAGGACGGCAAGGTAAATCTGGTCGCCATGGCATCCGAGGAAGCAATGAAGAAGGGTGCTCATGCCGGAAATCTTGTTAAGGGCATCGCGAAGGAAGTCGGCGGTGGCGGCGGCGGTCGTCCGAACATGGCGCAGGCCGGCGGCAAGAACCCTGCAGGAATCGGCAAGGCACTGGAAGAAGCCGAAAAGGTTCTGGAAGGACAGCTTTCGTAAAAGGGCTTTCGCAAAAAGTCCTTTACAAAAGAAGCATGCTTGCGTATAATCTGGTTTGTGTCTTTTTGAGAGATTCATAAAACACAGAAAAACCCATCAGCCAGATGAGAGGTTTCTGAGATCGGATGAGATGTATTTTTAATATGTTTCCTGTGATGCCGGAGAGCTTTCCATCTGAAAGGGACTGAAGGGAGGGTAGAAGAAATGTCTAGCGTTATCGTAAAAGAGAATGAGACTTTGGACAGCGCTCTGCGTCGTTTCAAGAGAAGCTGCGCAAAGGCGGGCATCCAGCAGGAAATCCGTAAGAGAGAACACTACGAGAAGCCCAGCGTAAAGCGTAAGAAGAAGTCCGAAGCTGCAAGAAAGAGGAAGTACAACTAATCGCTGATCGGAAGATGGCGAGACGGTTGTACCTGTAATCAAGACAGCAGTGGCCCCTGACACGAGAGTGTCAGGGGCTTTTCTTGTGCTTTGTCTTTTCTTGACAACTGCATATATGGCGACTGAATGCCAGGTGTGATAAACTATACTGGCTTATGGGCAATTCAGATTGTGCCGGAGTGGTCATGGAAGCAGACGGACAAACCGGCAGGAGAAGCATATTGAAGAATCGGACCGGAAACAGAATATGGGTGATCAGGGGACTGAAGGTGCTGTCTCTTCTGGCGGCAGTGCTTGCGGTGCTCTCGATTGCTTGGAAGACGCTCTATATCCACCGGAATTATGATGAGGACCGGATCATCGGATTTTACCGGGAACCGGAGGACTCACTGGACGTTGTGCTGATCGGAGCAAGTGATATCAGCCGTGCCTATTGCTCCGGTCTGGCATATGAGGACTATGGAATTACGAGCTATCCGTTTACCATCAACGGAGATGCGGTTCAGGTATGGCGCGCACAGCTGGATGAGACCATGCGGCTTCAGAACCCTGATGTGGTGGTGATCGAGGTCAATGGTGCCCTTTACAGTTCCTCGGAGGAGGAACAGTATCACATGTATCAGACGGCAGTGGAGAGGATGGCCCTGCATCTGCCGCTGTTTTCCGGGACCCGTCTTCAAACGATCCGGACGTATCTGAAGGAGACCGGAAGATACGGGGAAGCGCTTGGGCTCCTGGTTCCGCTTTATGCTTATCATTCCAACCAGCCGGGAGGAATCCGCAGCGCTGCTGCCACGATTCAGGACAATCTTCATTTCGGAGCGGACAATAACGGCGTTCTGACGCTTCGGGGCTTTGAGACACTGACCGGAAAGGTTCCGGCAGGGAAGCTGATTCCGGATTATGAAGAGAGTGAGGCGACGCAGGAACTGGATCCTGCCTATGAAAAGGCGCTCAGAAGTTTCCTGTCTTACTGTGTGAAGAAATACCCGAGGACGAAGATTCTTTTTGTCCGCACGCCGCATCTGTTTGAGGAGAACAATGCCAGAATGCAGATGATTTTCGGCCGGACCAACCGGATCGGACAGATCATCGGGGAGTATGGCTTTCCGTTTCTGAATTTCGAGAAGAAAAAGGCGGAGGTCGGCATTGATAATCAGACGGATTTTTATGACGCCAATCATCTGAATGTGAGCGGAATGAGGAAATTTACGAAGTGGTTTTCAGAGTATCTCCTGGAGCACGGTGTGGAACCCCGGGTGCTTTCCGGCAGGGAGAAGGAGCAGTGGGAGCATACTGCCAGGTATACGAAACTGCTTCTGGATTACTACGAGAAGCTTCAGGGGGAAGGCTCAAACGGAAAGGATCTGTTTGAGAGCCCGGAGACTCTGGAAATTCTGCATCAGATGGAGGAGAGCGGAGGCTTTGAAGCGGAACCTGCATCGACGCGGAAGGAGGAGGCTGCCGGATGAATTATGTATCGTTTCTCTTTCTGATTTATGTGACGGCGGCCTGTCTTGTGTATTTTCTCTTTCCTGTAGTGTTTCGGAAATTCCGATCCTGTCAGTGGACGGTGCTTCTTGCTGCCAGCTGGATGTTTTATCTGCTCTGTGCGGGGAAGTATTTCTTTTTCCTTCTGGTCACTTCCTGGACCGTTTATCTTGGGGCACGCCTTATTCAGAAGCAGGCAGATCTGCAGCATCAGGCCTTAAGCGGAGAGAAGAAGCTGGGGCGTGAGGAAAAAAAGGCGATCCGAAGGGCCTTCACGAAACGCAGGCACAGAATTCTGTGGGCCGTTTTGCTGCTGAATTTCGGAATTCTTGCTTTTTTCAAGTATGTTCCGGATTGGATCCGGGCAGTTTCCGATGGGGAGAAGCAGCTATCGCTTCTGGTTCCGATCGGGATTTCCTTTTATACATTCCAGGCGACGGGGTACCTGATTGATGTCTGCAACGGAAACGTGAAGGCAGAGAAGAGCTTCTGGAAGACGGCACTGTTTGTCAGCTTCTTCCCTCAGATTATTCAGGGGCCGATAGGCTTCTGGGATCCTGTGGCAGAGCAGCTGTTTGCGGAGCACCGTCCGGAATGGACAAGGATCAAGCATGGATTGGAGCTCATTTTGTGGGGGTATCTCCGCAAGATGGTTCTGGCGGACCGCCTGGTCAAAGACATCTATCTCGTGACGGATTCCTATGCACAGTATTCGGGCTCCATGGCAGCCGTGGCCGTTCTGCTGTATGCCATTCAGCTTTATGCGGATTTTGCAGGCGGAATTGACATTTCCCGCGGAATTGCACAGATTCTTGGGATTGATCTTCCCGAAAACTTCCGGCAGCCGTATCTGGCAACCTCCATCAACGATTACTGGAGGCGATGGCACATCACGCTCGGTGCCTGGATGAAGAAATATGTGTTTTATCCTCTTGCATTGACACCCTTGTTTGCGGGCACCGGAAAAAAGGTGGCTGCAACGAGATTCGGGAAAACCGGCTTCGGAAAGCATGCAGGAAAGGTTCTTCCGGCTGCATTGTCCTGCATTGTGGTTTTCCTGATTGTCGGAATCTGGCACGGCGCAGGGGGAAAATATGTGGCCTTTGGCCTGTGGAACGGCGGGATCATTTTCCTTTCCATGATGCTGGAGCCCTTTTTCCCTGCATGGAAAAGAGTACTTCATATCCGCGAGGGAGCGGCAGGCTTCCGGATTTTTCAGATTCTCCGAACGTTTCTTTTTGTGTTTATCGGCTATGTTTTCGACGTGGCGAAGGATTTCGGGGCCGCGATGGAAATTCTTGCCAGAATGGTGACGCATGCACAGTGGAACCTGTATGCTCTTTACAATGAGATCAACAATACGTATGCGGAATTCAATACGTGGAATGTACTCATTGTGACCGGAATGACGGTGCTGATGATTGTTGTGGACCGGTATCATGAACGGCATGATCCGCATCTTGGAGGCGATGGCCTCGGTCTTCGTGAGAGAATCGATCAGGGGTGCTTCTGGAGGGAGTGGCTGCTTGTCCTTGCCTGTGTCTGTGCCATCGTACTTCTTGGCGTTTACGGGCCGGGATATGCTCCGGTGAAATTTGTATATGCCGGGTTCTAAGACGTTCAGGATCAGAAAGGATGCAACATGAAGAAAACAAATGCTGCAGCCGTAGCTGCTGCGGGAGCTCTTGTGACAGCGGGCCTTGCCGTATCCTGGCGGGACGGACACCGATTTGTGGTCCGGCACTATCAAATCTCTTCTCCGAAAATCCGTGAGAATACAAGAATTGTGTTCCTTTCGGATCTGCACAGTCAGGTCTATGGGAAGAAAAACGATCCGGACGGGCCAAACGGCCCTCTTCTCCGCGCAATTCGCAGTCTGAACCCGGATGCGGTCATGATCGGCGGCGACATGATTGTCGCGAAGGATGCCGCATACGATAAACCGGACTGGAAGGAGGTTCCTCTTGACCTGATCGAAAAGCTTGCGAAAGAGTTTCCGGTCTATTTTGCAGAAGGAAATCACGAGGCACAGCTTGCCAGTGAACGGCTGGAGGGAAGATACCTCCGGCAGTACGTGGAATATCACGAAGAGGCGGAGCGCCTCGGCGCAATCCGCGTGCACAACAGATCGGTCGTTCTTCGCGGAGGAATCCGGCTGTACGGCTTGGATCTTGACAGTGAAACCTTCCGGAAATTTCTTCCGTACCATCTTTGCAAAGAGCAGGTGGAGGAGAACCTCGGAGAGCCGGATCCGGACAAGTTCTGTCTGGTGCTCGCTCACAATCCGAAATTCTTTCCGGTCTATGCGGACTGGGGAGCAGACCTGGTGCTGTCCGGGCATATCCATGGAGGGATCATCCGACTGGGACCGAAGGGACCGGGACTTTTGTCTCCGGACTGGCACTTTTTCCCGGATTATACAGGAGGGGAGTACCGGATTCGAAGAGAAGACGGAACGGAGGCCGTGATGGTTCTGAGCTGCGGCACAGGGACACATTCCCTGCACCTGCGGTTTATGAATCCGGGGGAGGTATCTCTACTCGAACTCAGCCGATGCTGAGTTCTCCTATCCCGAGCGGCGGGAAAAAACGCCGCTCGCGCATCCGGGAAACCGCCTGCGCGGATTTCCCGACTGCTCTACTCGAACTCAGCCGATGCTGATTTTTCCAACAGGAAAGGTAAGAATGGAACTGGAATTTAAACTGGAGAAGTTTGAGGGGCCGCTGGACCTTCTGCTTCATTTGATTGATAAGAACAAGGTCGACATCTATGACATTCCGATTGCGGACATCACCGATCAGTACATGAAGTATGTGCGGCAGATGGAAGAGGAAGACATGGATGTCATGAGTGAATTTCTCGTGATGGCGGCAACACTTCTGGATATCAAGTGCCGCATGCTTCTTCCGAAGGAAGTGAATGAAGAGGGCGAGGAGGAGGATCCGAGGGCCGAGCTTGTACAGAAGCTTCTGGAATACAAGATGTATAAGTATATGTCATCGGAGCTTCGTGAAATGTCGGACGGCGCGGGTCAGACGCTTTACCGGAAGAAGAATCTTCCGAAGGAGGTTCGCAGCTATGTGCCGCCGGTGAATTACGAGGAGCTTCTCGGAGACACTACGCTTGCGAAGCTGAATGATATTTTCCAGGATATCCTGAAGCGTCAGAAATACAGGGTGGACCCGATGCGTTCTCAGTTCGGAAGAATTGAGAAGGAAGAGGTGGATCTGACCGCCAAGGAACTTTACATCAAGGCTTATCTGAACACACACCGCGATACGGATTTCCGGACGCTTCTAGAGGAGCAGGGATCCCGTGATGAGGTGATCGTCACGTTCCTTGTGGTTCTGGAGCTGATGAAGACAGGAAACATTCAGATCGAGCAGGAGGAGCTGTTCGGCAGCATCTCCATTCATGTAACAAAGGATATTTCTGCGGAAGCCGGCCTGACCGGAGAATTTTCATAACGGCAGAGTGACGAGCAGAAAGACAGGCAGAAGGGAACAGTGAGTATGGAAGAATTTGAAACATCGCTCCCGAAGGAAAATACGGAGCTTCCGGAGGAAAACAGCGGGCTTTCCGGAGAAACTGCAGGGCTTTCGGAGGAACAGGCCGGAAGCCGTGAGGAATCGGATGAGAAGGTGCTCGCGGCGATTGAGGCGATCCTGTTTACCATGGGGGAATCGGTGGAAATCAGTGCAATTTCCAAAGCGCTGGATATCAGCGCCGCCAGAATCCGGAAGCTGATCACCAAATTGAAAAAACGCTATGATGCGCCCTCCCGGGGAATTATGATTCAGCAGTTTGACGATGCGGTGCAGATGTCGACCAAGCCGGAGCAGTATGAGAACCTGATCCGGATTGCAAAGGTTCCGAAGAAAATGACATTGTCGGATTCTGTGATGGAAACGCTTTCGATTATTGCGTACAAGCAGCCGATTACCAAGGTGGAGGTAGAAGGCATCCGCGGCGTTTCCTGCGATTATGCGATCAATAAGCTCCTGGAATATGATCTCATCAAGGAGCTTGGAAGAAAGGATGCACCCGGCAGACCGATTCTGTTTGGCACCACGGAGCAGTTCCTCCGATCCTTCGGCGTGAAGAATCTGACAGAGCTTCCTTCCATCAACACCGTTCAGGTGGAAGAGTTCAAGGAAGAAGCGGAGGCGGAGGTGGATGACCGCCTTGGAATCTGATTTACGACATCCGGGCGGAAAAGCTTCGTCAAAATTTTCACATTACATGTTCGTTTTTGCAAATCCTTATGTTACAATACCAACTAGCGCAGTAACGTGGATCGTAGTATGCCCGCAAGGGGATGAGACGGCCCGCGTTTCAACGACATAAATCACATGGAGGTTCAAAGTATGAGCAGTTCTTCAAAAGCGAGTGAGAGAATCAATGCCTTACTCGATGATAACAGCTTTGTTGAAGTTGGTGCTCTCGTAACTGCGAGATCGACTAATTTCAATGTAAAGCCCGAGCAGACTCCGTCTGACGGTGTTATCACCGGATATGGCACCATTGATGGCAGTCTCGTATTCGTTTACAGCCAGGATTCTACTGTGCTGGGCGGATCGATCGGTGAGATGCATGCAAAGAAGATCACCGGACTGTATGATCTTGCACTCAAGACAGGCGCTCCGATCATCGGACTCCTGGATTCCGCAGGACTTCGTCTTCAGGAGGGAACGGATGCACTGAATGCATTCGCATCCATCTATGCGAAGGAAGCTGAGGCATCCGGCGTGATTCCCCAGATCGCAGCAGTATTCGGCAATTGCGGCGGCGGACTTGCCGTTGCTGCAGGCATGGCAGATTTTGCATTTATGGCAGATGATGCGAAGCTTTTTGTCAACAGCCCGAACGCACTGGCCGGCAATTCCGAGGATAAGAAGGACACTGCTGCTGCAGGCTTCAAGGCTGAGGCAGGCGCAGTGGATGCACATGGCACAGAGGAAGAGGTCCTCGCGAAGATTCGCGCACTGGTATCCATTCTTCCTTCCAACAACGAGGATGAGGCTGCAGAGGAGTGCGAGGACGATCTGAACCGCGCAAGCGCAAATGTAGCTGCCGGCATCGCAGATCCTGCGGTAGCAGCTGCAGATCTGAGCGATGGCAATCTCTTCGTTGAGACCAGGGCAGAGTATGCAAAGGAAATGGCTACCGGTTTCATCAAGCTCAACGGCGAGACCGTCGGACTGATTGCAAACCGCACCGCTTCCTATGACGAGAAGGGCGAGACTGCAGCAGAGTTCAAGCCGGTTCTGACCGTTGCCGGAACCGAGAAGGCTGCGGATTTCGTAAACTTCTGCGATGCATTTGAGATTCCGGTTGTGACCCTGACTAATGTCAGCGGCTTCTGCACCTGCGAGTGCGCAGAGAAGAAGATCGCGAAGAATGCGGCAAAGCTTGCAGCTGCTTTTGCAGGTGCAACGGTTCCGAAGGTGAACGTTGTAGTCGGCGATGCTTTCGGCAGCGCATACACTGTCATGAATTCCAAGGCTCTTGGCGCTGACATCACTATGGCTCTTCCGGATGCCCGGATCGGCATGATGGACGGAAATCTTGCTGCACAGATCATTGCTGCAGGCAAGGATTCCGCTGAGGTTGCAGAGACGGCCAGCAAGTACAATGAGCTTCAGAACAGCATCGACAGCGCAGCTGCTCACGGCTATGTAGATCAGATCGTTGAGCCTGCGGATCTGCGCAAGTATCTGATCGGCGCACTGGAAATGCTCTATACCAAGAGAGAGGATCTTCCTGCCAAGAAGCATATGACCGTTTAATTGAGAGGAGACACGTATAAGATGAAGAAATTAGCTTCTGTATTTGCAGTCATCACCTGTGTCTTTGCTCTTACCGCCTGCGGATCGGCCAAGGTCAATACGCTGAGCGGCACACCTCTGACAGATGCGGCCACCGAGCAGTCGATTATCTCCTACGGAGAACAGCTTGTGGGCAGCATGGACTCCATTGTCCGCGGCGGCACAATCGAAGAATACAGCGATGATGCGGTATTCGGACCGGCGCTCGATTCCTATGAGAATTCCCTGGAGGACATCGGAGAGGTTCAGGGCTTCAACAATGAGCAGGCTGTACTGGATTCCGACGGAAACTATCTGATCAACATCGGAGTGGATGGATCGAACCACGATGCTGATGTCGTGATTACCGTTGGCGTGAAAACCGGTACTCCTTCGAATGTGGCAACCAATGTCCGCTACACGCTCGGCGAGCTGATGGAGCAGGCAGGCCTGAATACCATCCTCGGCATGGGCACCACATTTGTCATTCTGATTCTTCTGAGTCTTATCATTTCTGCTTTTGCACTGATCGGTAAGTCTCAGGCTAATAAGAAAAAGAAGGCTGCTGCCATTCAGGCGGCAGAGGCTCCGGCTGCTGCTCCCGCAGCAGAGGTTGCGGAAGAAGTCACAGATGACAATGAACTGATTGCTGTTATCGCTGCAGCTGTTGCGGCAAGCGAGGGACAGACAACAACGGATGGTTTTGTGGTACGTTCCATCCGCAAGGCACGCAGTAGATTCTGATAAGCTGCAGGAAGTTCCCTGTATTTTTGTCAGAGAATCAGAATGATCATTGATTGCCGCCAATAAGAAGCGGCAGGAAAGGACAAAATGAAGAACTATACCATTACTGTCAATGGCACAGCTTATGATGTAACCGTAGAAGAGACCGGTGCAGGCGCAGTTGCAGCTCCCGCAGCACCGAAGGCAGCAGCACCGAAGGCAGCAGCTCCCGCAGCAGCACCGAAGAAGGCAGCTTCTGCAGGCGCAGGCGCTGTTAAGATCGAGGCTGGCGCAGCAGGAAAGGTCTTCAAGATCGAGAAGCAGGTTGGCGCTGCGGTCAAGAAGGGCGACGCTGTTGTCATCGTTGAAGCGATGAAGATGGAGATCCCGATGGTTGCTCCTCAGGACGGAACCGTTGCATCCATCGACTGCGCAGTAGGCGATGCCGTAGAGGCAGGCGCTGTTCTGGCTACTCTGAACTAAGTTATTGGAAAGCGACGACACAATAGCTTACATTAGGAGGTCTTAACAAGTTATGGAATATATTGTAAGAACATTAACAAACTTAGTCCATCAGACCGCCTTCATGAATCTGAGCTGGGGAAATATCCTCATGATCGCTGTTGCCTGCGTATTCCTTTACCTGGCAATTGCTCATGATTTCGAGCCCCTTCTGCTGGTACCGATTGCCTTCGGCATGCTGCTCGTAAATATCTATCCGGATATCATCGTAGCACCCACGGAGACAGCGAACGGCGGACTTTTGTACTACTTCTACATTCTGGATGAATGGGCAATCCTTCCGTCCCTGATCTTTATGGGTGTCGGCGCCATGACGGACTTCGGTCCGCTGATTGCCAACCCGAAGAGCTTCCTTCTGGGAGCAGCTGCACAGTTCGGTATCTTTGCAGCATACTTCGGCGCTATTGCACTTGGATTTAACGGAAAGGCAGCTGCAGCAATCTCCATCATCGGCGGTGCAGACGGCCCGACTTCCATCTTCCTCTGCTCGAAGCTGGGACAGACGGAACTGATGGGACCCATTGCCGTTGCGGCATATTCCTACATGTCCCTGGTTCCGATCATTCAGCCTCCGATCATGCGGGCCCTTACTTCCAGGAAGGATCGTCAGATCCGTATGGAGCAGCTTCGCCCGGTATCCAAGTTGGAGAAGATTCTGTTCCCGATCGTGGTTACCATCGTGGTCTGCATGCTGCTGCCTACGACCGCTCCTCTGATCGGTATGCTGATGCTCGGAAACCTCTTCCGCGAGTGCGGTGTGGTTCGTCAGCTTCAGGAGACAGCATCGAACGCAATGATGTACATCGTTGTTATTCTGCTCGGTACTTCGGTTGGTGCTACAACCTCTGCTGAGGCGTTCCTGAACGTAACAACACTTAAGATCGTTGCTCTTGGTCTGATTGCCTTTGCATTCGGTACGGCTGCCGGCGTTGTATTCGGACAGCTGATGAAGGTTGCGACTCACGGCAAGATCAATCCTCTGATCGGCTCCGCAGGTGTATCTGCCGTTCCTATGGCAGCGCGTGTTTCCCAGAAGGAAGGCGCGAAGGAAGATCCTTCCAACTTCCTGCTGATGCATGCAATGGGCCCCAACGTAGCAGGCGTTATCGGTACTGCAGTCGTTGCCGGTGTGTTCATGGCTGTATTCGGAATCTGATGAAGAGTTTATTAATTTAAGGAGATTACAATGGCAAAAGTAAAGATTATGGAGACCGTTCTGCGTGATGCCGGTCAGTCACTGATCGCAACCAGAATGCCCATTGAAGAGATGCTTCCCATCGTTGATACGATGGACAAGGTTGGTTATGCTGCAGTAGAGTGCTGGGGCGGCGCTACCTTCGATTCCTGCCTTCGTTTCCTTCACGAGGATCCGTGGGAGAGACTTCGTGTTCTGAAGAGCCACTTCAAGAACACTCCTACCCAGATGCTGCTTCGCGGCCAGAATATCCTCGGATATTCTCACTATGCGGATGATGTTGTTGACCGCTTCGTAAAGAAGTCGGTTGAAAACGGTATCGACCGTATCCGTATTTTTGACTGTCTGAATGACCTTCGCAATCTGAAGACGGCTGTAAAGGCAACCAAGGAAGCCGGCGCACATGCACAGATCGCGCTGGTTTACACACTGGGCGATGCGTATACTCTGGAGTACTGGGAGAACATTGCACGCCAGATCGAGGAGATGGGCGCTGACTCCATCTGCATCAAGGATATGTCCGGACTTCTTCGTCCTTTCGAGGCATATGATCTGGTTACCGCTCTGAAGAAGGGATCCTCCCTTCCGATCGATCTGCATACGCATTACACCTCCGGTGTTGCTTCCATGACTTATCTGAAGGCAGCTGAGGCAGGCGTTGACATCATCGACTGCGCAACCACTCCGTTTGCACTTGGTACATCTCAGCCTTCTACCGACGTTATGGTTGAGGCATTCCGCGGAACACCTTACGATACTGGTCTTGATCAGAAGCTTCTGAAGGAGATTTCCGATTACTTCACACCTTATCGTGAGGAGTGCATCAAGAACGGCCTTCTCAGCACCAAGGTTCTGGGTGTTAACATCCGTACCATGCTGTATCAGGTACCTGGCGGCATGCTTTCCAACATGATCAAGCAGCTGTCCGAGCAGGGCAAGGCTGACAAGCTGAATGAGGTTCTGGAAGAGGTTCCGCGTGTACGTAAGGACCTCGGCGAGCCGCCGCTTGTTACTCCTTCTTCTCAGATCGTCGGCACACAGGCTGTCATGAACGTTCTGATGGGCGAGCGCTACAAGATGTGCACCGCTCAGACCAAGGATCTGGTTCGCGGCATGTATGGCCAGACCATCAAGCCGATGGATCCGGAAGTTGTCAAGAAGGTCATCGGAGACGAGGAGAGAATTACCTGCAGACCTGCAGACCTGATCCCGGCTTCCATGGAGAAGTTCGAGAAGGAAGCAAGAGAGCATGGCGCAGAGAGCGAAGAGGATGTTCTTTCCTACGCTTCGTTCCCGCAGGTTGCTACCGATTTCTTCAAATGGAGAACGGCACAGAAGACCGGTGTGGATCTGACCAAGGCAGACACCAAGAACGGCGCTTATCCTGCATAATTCGTTTCAACGAGAACAGCGAGGGAGTCATGTCCGAATGGACATGGCTCCCTTTGTTTTTGCCGCGTGAGATGGTATCATAAAACAGACTATTTTCTACAGGGAGTATTTGTTTATGAAGTTGAATGATGCTGTGCAGGAGCTGATTGTCCGGTCAAAGGCAGAAAAGCTGCGCGACGAGGACAGAGAGCTGGTAGATGCGGAATATCGGACGCTCGGTGATGCGGCCATGACAGCCTGGAAGCCAACGGATGAGATCGCAGGCTTCAAGGTGCGCCCCGGTAATTATACGGAAAACGGAGCCAATGAAATTCCGGGCGGCGTGTGCTTTACCATTTCTTCGCTCGGGGGGACCAGCTGTGAGCTGCTTTTATATCACAGAAAGGCGACAACGCCTTTTGCTATTCTTCCGATTCCGGAGAGCTATCGGATTGGCAAGGTGTGGTCGATCATTGTATTCGGGCTGAATGTGGAGGATTTCGAGTACAGCTATCGCATTGACGGCCCCTGGAATCCGAAAAAGGGACTTTTGTTCGATAAGACGAAGGAGCTTCTGGATCCCTATGCAAGAGCGGTGGCCGGACAGCGGCAGTGGGGCGAGGATAAGAACAAATCCGGCGTCTACCATGCCCGCGTGGTGAAAAACAATTTTGTCTGGGACACATCGCAGTTTCCCAATACGAAGATGGAGGATTCTGTGATTTACGAGCTCCATGTTCGCGGCTTTACCAAGGATCCCTCCAGCGGTGTTACGTATCCCGGAACCTTTGCGGGGATCATCGAGAAGATTCCTTATCTGAAGGAGCTGGGCGTCACGGCAGTGGAGCTTCTGCCGATCTTTGAATTCGACGAGGTCGCAAACGGTCATACGTATGAGGGGAAGCGGCTGTACGAATACTGGGGCTACAACACGGTGGCCTTTTTTGCCCCGAATACCAGCTATGCCGCTTCTGCAGAGTACAACCGTGAGGGCCGGGAGCTGAAGGAGATGATCCAGCTTCTGAAGCAGAACGGAATCGAAGTGATTCTGGACGTGGTCTTCAACCATACCGCGGAGGGCGGAGAGAGCGGCCCGTTTATTTCCTTTAAGGGCATCGACAACAACATCTATTACATGCTGACGCCGGATGCGAAGTACTACAACTTCTCCGGCTGCGGCAATACCATGAACTGCAATCACCCGATTGTGCAGGGCTTTATTGTGGAATGTCTTCGCTACTGGGTGACCAATTATCATGTGGATGGATTCCGCTTTGACCTTGCGAGCATTCTCGGAAGAGCGGCAGACGGTACTCCGATGGAGGATCCGCCGCTTTTGAAGAAGCTGGCCTTTGATCCGATCCTCGGAAACGTCAAGCTGATTGCAGAATCCTGGGATGCAGGCGGCATGTATCAGGTTGGATCGTTCCCTGCGTACAACCGCTGGGCGGAGTGGAATGGGAAATACCGTGACTGTATCCGTGATTTTCTGAAGGGAAATTTCTGGAACGCACCGGAGGCGAGCCGGAGAATCACGGGTTCGATGGACCTGTACTACGGCGTTTACATGGGCTATACCAGCTCGGTGAATTTCCTGAACTGTCACGACGGATTCACCCTGTATGACCTGTATTCCTATAACAACAAGCACAATGAGGCGAACGGCTGGGACAACACGGATGGCTCCAACGACAACCGCTCCTGGAATTGCGGCGCAGAGGGAGAGACGGACGATCCCGCGATTATGAGCCTGCGCTTTCAGATGATGCGAAATGCCGTGACCACACTGATGTGCAGCCGGGGAACTCCGATGATCCTTGCAGGAGACGAATTCGGAAACACACAGTTCGGCAACAACAACGGCTATTGTCAGGATAATGAAATTTCCTGGCTTGACTGGAAGCTGCTGAATAAGAACAAGGATTATTTTGATTTCTGCAAGTCTGTGATCGCGTTCCGGAAGAAGCACCGCTGCATCAGCAGAAAGCTGGACAATGCTCATTGCGGTTTTCCGGATATCTCGGTCAACGGCGGAGATCCGGAGTACACGCAGATCACGCCTCAGACGAGAACGATGAACGTGCTGTACGCAGGCTTTGATCCGAAGAAGCAGGAGGACGATGTGGTATATCTGATGCTCAATCCTTATTGGGAGAGCATTTCCCTTCGTCTGCCGGCGCTGCCGGAAGGACTTGCCTGGGGACTTTGTATTGATACGGCTGCTCCGGACAAGGCCTGGATTCATGAAGAGCCGCAGCTTTGCAAAGCCGCATACTGTAAGCTGGAGGGACGGAGCGCAAAGGTTCTGACGGTGATCCGGAAGGAAGTATGATTCGAAGAGATTTCTTTACAGGAAGGCAGTGATGCCGGTAAAGGCGGCCGACAGCCGGGAGGTGTTGACGATGCAGAAGATTCTTGTTGTGGATGACGAAGCGAGAATGCGCAAGCTGGTGCACGACTTTCTGATTCGTGCCGGATATGAGGTGCTGGAGGCGGGAGACGGTCTGGAGGCGGTGGATATTTTTGAACAGCAGCCGGACATCGCTTTGATTATCCTGGACGTTATGATGCCGGGACTCGACGGCTATGGCGTGACGAGGCAGATCCGGAAAACCTCCAGGGTTCCGATTATCATGCTGACAGCGAAATCAGAGGAGCAGGATGAGCTTCTTGGCTTTGATCTTGGTGTGGATGATTATGTGCGGAAGCCCTTCAGTCCGAAAATTCTGGTGGCCAGAGTGGAAGCTCTTCTCGAGAGAGGCGGCTGCGGGAAGAACGACGAGCGGCTGCAGAGCAGCGGCATTGTCATTGACAAGGCCGCCCATCAGGTGACGGTAGACGGGCAGCCGATCGAACTTTCCGCCAAAGAGTTTGAGCTGCTCACCTATTTTCTTGAAAACAGCGGACGGGCCCTTTCCCGTGAACAGATTCTCAATCATGTCTGGAATTATGATTATTACGGAGATGCCAGAACCATTGACACGCATGTTAAGAAGCTGCGGAGCAAGATGGGAGAGAAGGGCGATCTGATCAAGACCGTCTGGGGACTGGGCTACAAGTTCAGCCCGGAGGTTTCCGATGGCGGACAGAACTGATATGGAAAGGGACAAACCGTTCCGCTCGCTTCGCCTGGAGTTTGCCGCACTCTTTTTTGCGCTGATGGCAGGGGCGGTCGCGGTTATGTTTCTGACAAACAATGTTTTCCTGGAGAGGTATTACAACCAGGAGAAGCAGGATACGCTGGAGGAGACCTATGAGCGCCTCAACACAGCGGCATCCTCCAACTCCATTGAGTCCATTGCCTTTGGCAATGAGCTGATCCAGATTTCAAACCGGAACAACATCAACATTCTGGTCATTGACGAGGAGTCCAAAACGGTCCGCGCGATGGCGACAGACATGGACACCATGCTCCAGAGAATGTGGGACAACATTCTGGAGAATACCAATGAGCTTCCGGATGATTTTGATGAGCACGAGGTACAGCTCTGGCAGGAGGATCGTCAGGCTCCGGATTATTACATTGTGAAAAGGCTGCAGGATGGCGACAACACCCGTGTCCAGATTGTTCTGGACAAGGGGACAGGCACGCAGTATATGGAGCGTTGGGGGATGCTTTCCAACGGCTCCTATTATCTTTTCCGTACGGCAATGGATTCGATCCGCGCGAATGCAATGATCGCGAACCGTTTCATTCTTTTCGTGGGAGGAAGCGTGATTGTTCTTGGTCTTCTGGTTGCCATGCTCCTCTCCGGAAGAATCACCAGACCGATCATTCAGATGACGGAGCTTTCGCGCCAGATGCGCAGGCTCGATTTCTCGGCAAAATATCACGGGCACGACCGGAATGAAATCCAGATCCTCGGGGAGAATCTGAATGATCTGTCGCAGACGCTGGAGGAGACCATTTCCGAGCTGAAAAATGCCAATGCGAAGCTTCAGCAGGATATCGAACGTCGTGACAAAACGGAGGCGATGCAGAGGGAATTCATTTCCGATGTGACGCATGAGCTGAAGACACCGATTGCCCTGATTCAGGGCTATGCAGAAGGCCTGCAGGACGGGATGGCAGAGAACCCGGAGGATCGCGATTACTACTGCGGCGTGATTGTGGATGAGGCCGGCAAGATGAACCACATGGTTCAGCAGTTCCTGTCGCTGACGCACCTGGAGTTCGGACAGAACAATGAGGTGAATTACGAGAATTTTGACATCACCGAGCTTGTCCGCGGTTATGTCCGTACGGGAGGACTTCTGGCAAAGGAGAAGGGAATCGAGATCAACGTCCGGAGTGACGGTCCTGTTTATGTGTGGGCAGACCAGTTTTATGCGGAGGAAGTGTTCCAGAATTACTTTACCAATGCAGTGAATCACTGCGATGGTGAGAAAAAGATTGACATCCACTTTGAACAAAAGGAAAATAAAGTCCGGGTTTGTGTCTTTAATTCCGGCGTTCCGATTCCGGAGGAGGCTCTTCCGAGAATCTGGGAGAAGTTCTACAAGGTGGACAAGGCGCGAACCAGAGCATACGGCGGTTCCGGTGTCGGTCTATCGATTGTGAAGGCAATTATGGAGCTGATGCATCAGGACTACGGCGTGTGCAATTATGACAACGGTGTAGAATTCTGGTTTGAACTGGAGACAAAATGAGCACAGCGGTGATTGATTACGGCGCCGGGAACATCCGGAGCGTGGAGAATGCAATGAAGGCGCTGGGACAGAAGACCTGTCTCACAAGCAGTGCGAGCGATATTCTGGCGGCGGATCACGTGATCCTGCCGGGGGTCGGAGCCTTTGGCGATGCCATGGCCTGCATCCGCAGGAAGGGACTGGAGGAGGTCATCCGTACCGTCTGTGACAGCGGCGTTCCTTTCCTTGGAATCTGTTTGGGACTTCAGATCCTTTTTGAAGAAAGTGAGGAGAGTCCGGGCGTAAAAGGGCTTTCCATTCTGAAGGGAAGAATTGTCCGTTTTCCCGCAAAGCAGCCGGATTCGTTCCGCAGAGACAACGGGTCTCCGGACGCTATTCTTAAGGTCCCCGAGATTGGCTGGAATGCGCTGACATATCCGGAGCAGTTTTCCGGAGATTTGGATTCCGATGCGTCAGAAAACCGGCCGGGAAGACTGTTTCAGGGAATTCCGGAGGGGTCGCACGTTTATTATGTACATTCCTATTATCTTCAGGCGAAGGATCCTTCCATTGTGAAGGCAAGGTCGGAATACGGCGTCTCCTTTGATGCCAGCGTGGAAAGCGGCAATGTATTTGCGTGCCAGTTTCATCCGGAGAAATCCGAGAAGGTTGGAATGCAGATCCTGAAGAATTTCCTGGAGGTACGATAGGATGCTGACAAAGAGAATCATTCCTTGTCTGGACGTAAAGGACGGGAGAGTTGTCAAGGGTATTAATTTCGTACAGCTTCGGGATGCCGGAGACCCGGTGGAAGCGGGAGAGGCCTATTCCAGAGCCGGTGCGGATGAACTGGTTTTTCTTGATATTACGGCAACCAGCGATGCGAGAAGCACAGTGACTGAGATGGTGCGGCGCGTGGCCGAGAGGGTCTTCATTCCGTTTACGGTAGGCGGAGGAATCCGGACGACCGAGGACATGAAGGCAATTCTTCGTGAGGGTGCGGATAAGATTTCCGTCAATTCGGCGGCGATCCGGAGGCCGGAGCTGATTTCCGAAGGAGCAGAGAAGTTCGGCAGTCAGTGCATTACGGTAGCCATTGATGCCAGACGCCGCGTGCCGGAGAAGGGAAGAGCCTGGGAGCCGGAGGATGGCTGGACGGTGTATGTGGCCGGAGGACGCGTGGATACCGGGATGGATGCTCTGGAATGGGCAAGGAGAGCGGAGGCGCTTGGCGCCGGAGAAATTCTTCTTACGAGCATGGACTGTGACGGTACAAAGGCGGGCTATGACATTTTGCTGACCCGGATGATTTCCGATGCGGTCGGCATTCCGGTTGTGGCATCCGGAGGAGCCGGAACGAAGGAGCATTTTCTGGAGGCTCTGACACAGGGCGGCGCAGATGCAGCACTTGCTGCTTCTTTGTTTCATTTCAAGGAGCTTGAAATTTCTGAGGTAAAACAATATCTGTGGGAAAACCACGTGCCGGTGAGACGGTAGAAGGGAGATTATACATGATGGATGATTCGTTGATTCGCAATGAGGTCTGCGGCGATGCACAGCCGAAGCTGGTACTGCATTTTTTTGAAGAGATCTGCAAAATACCGCATGGCTCTTTTCATGTGCAGGAGCTGAGCGACTGGCTGGTGTCCTTTGCAAAGGACAGAAAGCTTGCTTATACACAGGATAAAGCAGGAAATGTCATCATCTGGAAGGATGCGACCGAGGGCGCTTCCAGTGATCGCCCGGTGATTCTCCAGGGCCATATTGACATGGTTCTTGAGAAGCGCGATGATTACCCGCTGGATCTTCTGAAGCAGCATATTCAGCTGAAGAAGGAGGGCGATCTTTTATATGCAGAGGGAACGACGCTTGGCGGAGACGATGGAATTGCCGTTGCCATGATGCTTGCCCTTCTGGAGGACGATACCATTGCGCATCCTCCGCTTGAATGTGTATTTACGGTGAATGAGGAGGTTGGTCTCCTTGGAGCGGAGGCTCTGGATGTCTCCGAGCTGAAGGGCCGCCGCATGATCAATCTGGACTCGGAGGATGAGGGTATTTTCACCGTCGGCTGTGCAGGCGGTGCGGAAGAGCACTGCACCTTCCCGATTGTCCGCAAGGAGCACTGCGGCATGATCATGCAGATTGAGATCAGCGGTCTTCTCGGCGGACATTCCGGCAGCTGCATTCATATGGGACGTGCCAATGCGGATATTCTGATGGGACGCGTGCTGTATAAGCTGGCAGGAAAAATGTCCGTTCGTCTTCTTTCCATTGAGGGCGGCTCAAAGGACAACGCAATTCCGAGGAACTGCTGTGCAAAGCTTCTTGTGGATTCTGATGTAGATCAGAAGGCTGCGCTTCGCATTGTAGAGAAGCAGATGGATCAGATTTCTGAGGAATACCGCCTGACGGATGGCGGAATTACCTTCCGCGTAAGCTGGGAGGACGCAACCGAGATTCCGGTGAAGGTGCTTGGAAAGGCGGATACGAAGAAAATCATTGATTTTCTGATGCTGACACCGAACGGCCTGATTGAGCGGGATCCGGTTGACCGTGAGCTTCCGCAGACGTCTCTGAATCTGGGTATTCTGAATTCCTCCGAGGATAAGATTACAGCGGTTTATCTGGTTCGCTCGAGCGTCAATTCCCAGAAGAAGTATCTTCAGAAGAAGGTAGAGACTCTGGTGGAGCTTCTCGGCGGAACGACCGAGGTGAAGGGCGCATATCCGGCGTGGGAGAGAGCGGCTTCTTCTCCTCTGTGCGATGAGCTTTCTGCAATTTACGAACGTCTTGCCGGCAAAAAGCCGGTCATTTCCGTGATTCACGGAGGCCTTGAGTGCGGATTGATCGCTGCAGCGATCGGTGAGCTGGACTGCGTGTCCATCGGACCGGATATGGAAGGAATCCATACACCGGATGAGAAGCTCTCGATTGCCTCCACGGAGAGAACCTGGAACTTCCTTCTGGAAGCATTGAAAGAGATCTGAACATGTCAGCAATCGCAAATGACTGGCTTCCGGTCCTGCAGGACGAATTTAAGAAGCCGTATTATAAATCATTGTATTCATTTGTCAGCAAAGAGTATCAGACGCAGACTATTTATCCGCCGGCGCAGGATATTTTCAATGCACTTCACCTGACGCCTCTGGAGCATGTGAAGGTCGTGATTCTGGGACAGGATCCGTATCATGAGCCGAAGCAGGCCCATGGACTGTGCTTTTCCGTTCTGCCGGAGCAGCCTGTGATTCCGCCTTCGCTGATCAACATCTACCGCGAGCTTCACGATGATGTGGGATGCCACATGCCGAACAACGGGTACCTTGTTCATTGGGCGGAGCAGGGGGTTCTGATGCTGAATACGGTTCTGACGGTGCGCGCACATGCAGCGAACTCTCACCATGGAAAGGGATGGGAAGAGTTTACGGATGCGATCCTGAGGGCCGTGAACGAGCAGGACCGGCCGATTGTCTATATGCTGTGGGGCTCGCAGGCTCAGGCGAAGATTCCGATGCTTACGAATCCGAAGCACCTGATTCTGAAGGCACCTCATCCGAGTCCTTTGTCTGCTTACCGCGGCTTCTTCGGCTGCCGCCATTTTTCCAGATGCAATGCGTTTCTTAAGGAGCACGGACAGACACCGATTGACTGGCAGATTCCGGATGTATGAGAGAGGAGAGATATGGAAAAAACACCGTTTATTACCAAAGAAAAGGCGCTGGAGATCATCTCCGGACATCCGACCCCGTTTCATATTTACGATGAGAAGGGAATCCGGGAAAACTGCAGGGCAGTACAGGAGGCTTTTTCATGGAACCCGGGCTTTTGCGAATATTTTGCCGTGAAAGCAACGCCCAACCCCTATCTGATGCAGATAATGCAGGATTACGGTTTTGGCTTTGACTGCTCTTCGGAGGCAGAGCTTGTACTGTCGGATGCCGTCGGGGCTTCGGGAGACAAAATCATGTTTTCCTCGAACGAGACGCCGGACAGTGAGTATGTGCTTGCAAGAGAGCTCGGTGCCATCATCAATCTGGATGACATTACGCACATTGCAACGCTGGAGAAGCTTTTCGGAGATACCTTCCCGGAGACCATGAGCTGCCGCTACAATCCGGGCGGTGTATTCCGGATGAGCAACGGAATCATGGACAATCCCGGAGATTCCAAGTATGGCATGACGAAGGAGCAGCTTTTTGATGCCTATCGGCAGCTGAAGGCGCACGGCGTGAAGAATTTTGGAATTCACGCGTTTCTTGCCTCCAACACGGTTTCCAATGAATACTATCCGAAACTTGCGGGAGAGCTGTTTGAGCTCGCAGCTGAGGCACATAAGGAGCTTGACATTCATTTTGCCTTCATCAATCTGTCCGGAGGTGTCGGCGTGGCGTACCGGCCCGAGGAGACACCGAATGACATCCGGAAGATCGGCGAGGGGGTACATCAGGTTTATGATGAGATTCTGGTACCTGCCGGAATGGGCGACTGTGCGATTTATACCGAGATGGGACGCTATATGATGGCTCCTTACGGCGCACTTGTGACAACGGCGATTCACGAGAAGCACATCTATAAGGAATACATCGGTGTGGATGCCTGCGCTGCCAATCTGATGCGTCCTGCCATGTACGGCGCTTATCATCACATCACGGTTCTCGGAAAAGAGAAAGAGCTTTGCGATCATACCTATGATGTGGTCGGCTCCTTGTGCGAGAACAATGATAAATTCGCCGTGGACCGCGCACTTCCGGAGATAGAAATGGGAGATATTCTGTTTATCCATGACACCGGAGCTCACGGCTTCTCCATGGGCTACAATTATAACGGAAGACTCTGGAGCGCCGAGCTTCTTCTGAAGGAAGACGGCTCTGTGCAGGAAATCCGGCGGGCAGAGACTCTGAGGGATTATTTTGCAACTTTTGATCAAACAGAGTTTGCACCGAAGCTTTGCAGGTGATATACTTTAACAGTTCGCTGCGTGCGCATCAGCACTTCTGCGGACTGTGTATGCCGGAGTGGCGGAATGGTAGACGCGACAGACTCAAAATCTGTTTTCTGCGAGGGAGTGAGGGTTCGAGTCCCTTCTCCGGCAGTCCGGGAAAGTCCCGGGGAGATCTCTGAATGGAGATTCTTCCGGGGATTTTTTGTATGAAAAAATGCTTTTTTGTGCATGAAAGTGCAGAAATGTTTCGAAATGGATAAGTTTTCGGAATTGTTAATTTATTGTCACAGTTTCATGTTGCACGGCCTATGGCAGAACGATATAATGTAAACGCTTTCAAGGGAAGGGGCATGGAAATGTCCCTTCCGAAAGTGATGTTTTTATGATGATTATAAGCGTTGCATGATGATTCGTGAGGAGGATGAAGAAGATGTCGTTTATTGATGGAATTAAGGAACGCGCCAAGAAGGATCTGAAGACCATTGTACTGCCGGAGGCAGAGGATGAACGTACCATCCGTGCGGCAGCAGAGATCCTGAGCAAGAAGCTTGCGAAGCTGATCCTTCTTGGAAATCCGGATCAGATCTATGCAGACGCCAAGGAGTACGGCGTACATGTCAGCGATGCCGTTATCGTTGACCCTCAGAACTGCGGCGAGAAGCTTGATGAGTATGCAAATCTCCTGTATGAGCTCCGCAAGAACAAGGGAATGACTCCGGAAAAGGCAAGAGAAACCATCCTGAAGGACTACACAACGTTCGGTGTTCTGATGGTGAAGAACAACGAGGCAGACGGTCTGGTTTCCGGCGCCTGCCACTCCACGGCAAACACACTTCGTCCGGCTCTTCAGATTCTTCGCACCGCTCCGGATGCCAATGAGGTTTCGGGCTTCTTCATTCTGGACGTACCGAACTGCGAGTACGGACATCACGGAACGTTTATTTTCGCGGATTCCGGACTGAATCAGGATCCGACCTCCGAGCAGCTGGCAGATATTGCCAATGCTTCCTACAAGAGCTATCTGCAGCTGGTTGCAGATGATCCGAAGGTTGCATTTATTTCGCACTCCACAAAGGGCTCTGCGAAGCACCCGCTGGTAGACAAGGTAGTAAATGCAGTCAATATTGCGCATGAGCAGTATCCGGACATGGTTTGCGACGGAGAGCTTCAGGTGGATGCTGCAATCGTTCCCGAGGTAGCGGCCTCCAAGGCTCCCGGAAGCGAGGTTGCAGGACATGCCAATATCCTTGTTTTCCCGAATCTGGACTGCGGCAACAATGCATACAAGCTGGTTCAGCGTCTTGCCAAGGCGGATGCATACGGACCGATGCTGCAGGGAATTGCAAAGCCGGTTAACGACCTGTCCCGCGGATGCTTCTGGCAGGATATTGTCGGTGTTGTAGCTCTGACTGCCGTTCAGGCACAGGCTCAGAGATAAGTTAAGGGTTCAGATTGGCACAGCCATCTGCCTCGGAAAGGAACAGTCATGAATATTCTTGTAATCAACTGCGGAAGCTCTTCACTTAAATTTCAGGTTATTGATACGGAGACCAGCGAGTGCATTGCGAAGGGAATCTGCGAGCGTATCGGTATTGATGGTGTGATCACCTATGAAAATCTTCGCGTAAAGAGCGGCAAGATTAAGACAGAGACTCAGATTGAGGATCATAAGAAGGCAATCAGCCTGGTGCTGGATGCTCTGACCGATGCAGGAACCGGCGTGATCAAATCGCTGAAGGAGATCGGCGCAGTCGGACACCGCATTGTTCACGGAGGAGAGAAGTTTACCAGGTCTGTGATTATCGATGAGGATGTCATTGATGCAATCCGTGAGGTTTCGGATCTGGCTCCCCTGCACAATCCGGCGAACCTGACCGGAATTCTTGCCTGCAAGGCACTGATGCCTGACACACCGATGGTTGCGGTTTTTGATACGGCCTTCCATCAGACCATGCCTGCCAAGGCATATATGTATGCAATTCCGTGGAAGTACTATGATAAGTATAAGATTCGCCGCTATGGCTTCCATGGCACCTCTCACTCCTTTGTTTCCAAAGAGGTTGCGAAGTATCTCGGCAAGAAGCCGGAGGATCTTAAGACCATCGTCTGCCACCTTGGAAACGGTGCATCCGTCTCTGCGGTACAGTATGGCAAGTGCGTAGATACCTCCATGGGTCTGACTCCGCTTGAGGGTCTGATCATGGGAACACGTTCCGGAGATCTGGATCCTGCAGTGGTGGACTATATTGCAGGCAAGGAAGAAATCAGTGCATATGAGGTGGATCAGATTCTGAACAAGGAATCCGGTGTATATGCTCTGTCCGGGGATCTTTCTTCTGACTTCCGTGATCTTTGGAAGGCGAAGCATGAAGGCAACAAGAAGGCTGAGATTGCGCTGGAAGCATGGGCTTACCGCGTGGCAAAATATGTCGGCGCTTATGTTGCAGCAATGAACGGCGTAGATGTGATCTGCTTCACGGCAGGCGTCGGAGAGAATGACTGGGAAGCGAGAGCACTGGTTTATCATTATCTCGGATATCTCGGAATTGAGTTTGACGAAGAGAAGAACGCATCCACAAGAGGAGAAATTGCAGAAATCTCCAGACCTGGCTCCAGAGTGAAGGTTATGGTATTCCCGACCAACGAGGAGCTTGCGATTGCAAAAGAGACTTACGAGCTGGTAAACGGACAGGCGTAAAATGCGGAAGAGAACCGGTGATCGGACAGAAAGTGCTTGACAAGTACTTTGCATCACCATATAATCTGTTTTGCGTGTTCGAAGAATTACGAAGAGTAAGGAGGTGGTACTGATGTCAATTTGCCCTAAGAACAAGTCTTCCAGAAGCCACAGAGATAAGAGAAGAGCTAACTGGAAAATGTCGGCTCCGACTCTTGTTAAGTGCAGCAAGTGCGGCGCATTAATGATGCCTCACAGAGTCTGCAAGAACTGCGGTTCTTACAATAAGAAAGAGATCATTAAGACAGAGGCTTGATGTTTGTACATCGAAACTTCGACCCGGTATGGCCAAGGCTGTACCGGGTTTTCTCGTGTTTGTTGCAAACTGCAGTCATCTTTTGTATCATGTAATAATGTTCAGCATTGTGACTTTTTGTGAAAAGAGCTGTATGTCAGGGAACATCTGCTGAATAATTAAGAACGGAAAAAGGCTGGTGAATATGGCTGAGTATGTAAGAGTAGCAGTAGATGCCATGGGAGGCGACAATGCTCCTTTGGAAATCGTAAAGGGAGCAGTCTGCGCGGTCAATGCGAACAGTCAGGTCCGGGTTCTGCTTCTGGGAGATGAGACGGCGGTTCGAACGGAGCTGGCCAGATACAGCTATCCGGAGGATCGCGTCGAAGTCATTCCTACCACAGAGGTGATTGAGATGGCAGAGCCTCCGGTCAATGCGATCCGGACGAAGAGAGATTCCTCCATTGTGCGCGGCATGAAGATGGTGCACGACGGAGAAGCGGATGCCTTTGTGACAGCCGGATCCTCGGGAGCTACGCTGGTCGGAGGGCAGATCATTGTCGGCAGGATCAAGGGAATTGAGAGACCGCCGCTTGCGCCGCTTCTGCCGACGGCAAAGGGCCCTGTTCTTCTGATTGACTGCGGCGCGAATGTCGATGCGAGAGCATCTCAGCTCGTGCAGTTTGCGCAGATGGGTTCCATTTACATGGAGAACGTAATCGGAATCCGGAATCCTCGTGTTGCGCTGTTTAATATCGGTGCTGAGGAGGAGAAGGGCAATGCACTGGTAAAGGAAACCTATCCGCTTCTGAAGGCACTGGACAACATTCATTTTGTCGGCAATATCGAAGCCAGAGAGATTCCGGCCGGCGCAGCAGACGTGGTTGTCTGTGATGCGTTTACCGGAAATGCGATTCTGAAGATGTATGAGGGCGTGGCTTCCACACTTCTTGGCGAGATCAAGGGAGCCCTGATGTCGAGCCTGACAGGCAAGATCGGAGGACTCCTCATCAAGCCTTCACTGAAATCTGTGCTGAAGAAGTTCAGCGTCAGCACCTATGGCGGCGCACCGCTTCTGGGACTTCGGGGACTTGTTGTGAAGACCCATGGAAATTCAAAGGCAATTGAGATTCAGCACTCGATCGAGCAGTGCGTGACCTTCCAGCAGGCGGGAATCAACGAGCAGTTCAAGGACAGGATGCATCTGGTTGACCGGACAAAGAGCAGCCAGGAATAATCGATTACTTAAATATAAGGGGGATCTAAGAACATGAATGAGGATATGAACAAGCTGAAAACCATTATTGCGGATGTGCTGAATGTGGACCCGAATGAGATCACAGCCGACACAACCTTTACGGATGATCTGGGTGCGGATTCACTGGATCTGTATCAGATTCTGATGGGCATTGAGGAAGAATACGGAATCAAGGTTCCGCAGGAGAAGGCAGAGAGCATTTCGACGGTTGGTGAGGCACTGGAGCTGATCCGGAAGGCTACCGGAGATTTGGATTGAACGGAGACAGAAACGGATGACGGAAATGGTGAGACCGGATACCGGTGAACTGGAAAGCAGGATCGGCTATACTTTTCAGGACCGGTATCTGCTTGAGTGTGCCCTGACGCATACCTCCTATGCCAATGAGCAGCGTATTCGCAGATACGAGGATTATGAGCGGCTGGAATTTCTGGGCGATGCAGTTCTGGAGATGGTTTCCAGTGAATTCCTGTATGAGAAATATCCGAAGAAGCGGGAAGGCGAGCTGACAAAGATCCGGGCCTCCCTTGTCTGTGAGCCGGCGCTGGCATTCTGCGCCAGAGATATTGATCTGGAGCGCTTTATCCGCCTTGGAAAGGGCGAGGAGGCAGGAGGCGGTCGCGGCAAGGATTCCATTACCTCCGATGTCATGGAGGCGGTGATCGGTGCCATGTATCTGGACAGCAGGGATGTGACGGTACCTCGCAATTTTATTCTGAAGTACGTGCTCTCCGATCTGGAGGGGAAGCTTCTGTTCTACGATGCGAAGTCCATTCTTCAGGAACGGTGCCAGAAGTCGGGCAAGACGGTATCCTATGAAATTTTGAACGAGGACGGGCCCTGCCACGATAAAACCTACACCGCAGGTGTTCTGATTGCCGGAGAGGAGAAGGCCCGCGGAACCGGGCGTTCCAAGAAGGCGGCAGAGCAGGCAGCTGCTTATGCTGTGCTTGTAGACAGTGCACAGAAGAAAACGGTGTGAAGATAACCGGGATTTTTTGCTACAAGGTGACGAATGTATTTAAAAAGTATTGAGATTCAGGGCTTTAAGTCTTTTGCAAACAAAATCAAGCTGGAATTCCATAACGGCTTTACGGCGATTGTGGGACCGAACGGCTCCGGGAAATCCAATGTTGCCGATGCGGTGCGCTGGGTGCTCGGAGAGCAGAGGGTCAAGCAGCTGCGCGGAGGCTCCATGCAGGATGTTATTTTTGCGGGAACCGAGCTGCGGAAACCGCTGTCCAGTGCATATGTAGCCATTACCTTCGACAACTCGGATCATAAGCTCCCTGTAGACTATCAGGAAGTGACGGTCGCGAGAAGACTTTACCGGAGCGGCGAGAGTGAATATCTCCTGAACAATGTGCAGGTGCGCCTGCGCGATGTACAGGAGCTGTTTTATGATACCGGTATCGGCAAGGAAGGCTATTCCATCATCGGACAGGGTCAGATCGAGAAGATCCTTTCCGACAAGCCGGAGGACCGACGGGAGCTGTTTGACGAGGCTGCAGGAATTGTAAAATTCAAGCGCCGTAAGGAGCTGTCCGTCAAGAAGCTTGAAAATGAAAAGTCGAATCTGATCCGTGTCAATGACATTCTGACAGAGCTGGAGCGTCAGGTCGGTCCTTTGGAGAAGCAGTCCGAAAAGGCTCAGATTTATCTGAAAGCGCATGAAGAACTGAAGAATCTGGATGTCAATCTCTTCCTGATGCAGAACGGGGAGACCATGTCCCAGCTCGAGGATCTGAAGGAGAAGCTTGGCATTGCACAGGACGATCTGAATCGTACGTCTGAGGAATACGAGGAGACGAAGAATTCCTACGAGCAGCTCGGAGGAGAGCTGGAGGAGCTGGATCAGACGATCGAGAATGCCCGCAATGAGATCGCCCGCAGCAATGTGGTTTCCAATCAGCTGGAAACCCAGGTTAAGGTGGCGGAGGAGTCTATCCGCTCCATGAGCGGAAATGCCGAGCATTTCCATACGCGCGAGGAATCGGTCCGGGGCGAGATTGACGAGAAGGAGAAGGAACGGGCACGGATTGCCGAAGGAAAATCCGGTATCGACGAGGAGATGTCGGCGCTGGACCGGAACCGAAAGGCGGCACAGACGGAGCTGGAGGAGCTGCAGGAAGAGCAGAGACAGCAAAGCGATGCCATTGACGAGAAGCGTTCTGCTTTGATGGACACGATTGCAAATCGGGGAACCATCAAGGCGAAGCTTGCTGCCATGACAACGCGCAGAGAACAGATCGAGGTCAGAAAATCAGAGCTGACCTCCAGACTGGTCCGTGCGTCCAGCGATGAAGCGGAGCATGACCGTGAGCTGGAGCGTCTTCGCTCCGTCTTTGAGAAGGTTGCCGGTGAAGCGGCAGATCTTGGAGATCGCCAGAAGGTTCTGGAACAGAAGATTGCAGAGAAAAAGAGCGAGCTGTCTGCGGCGGATGAAAGGCTTCGCTCCACCGAGGTGGAATATCATCAGGAGAAGTCGAAGCTGGATGCTCTTGCGAACCTGACGGAGCGCTATGAGGGCTTTGGCGGCAGCGTCAAGCGTGTCATGGAGCAGAAGGATCGCGAGCCCGGTCTTATCGGTGTTGTTGCGGATCTTGTCAAGACAGAGCCGAAGTACGAGACAGCCATTGAGACAGCACTCGGCGGCAGCATCCAGAACATTGTGACGAACGATGAAGCTACGGCCAAGCGTATGATCGGCCTTCTGAAGAGAGAAAAGGCGGGACGTGCGACCTTTCTTCCGCTTACTGCCATCCGGAACAGTCAGGGCTTCAATATGATGGGAGCGCTCAAGGAGCGCGGCGTCGTAGGGCTCGCAGATACGCTGGTGCATACGGCGCCGGAGTACCGGGATGTGGCCCGTTCGCTTCTTGGCAGGGTTCTTGTGGTAGATCAGTACGATCATGCGGTTGAAATTTCCAGGAAATATCAGCAGAAGATCCGTATGGTAACCCTTGAGGGCGAAATGTTCATGCCGGGCGGAGCGATCAGCGGAGGCATGTTCCGCAGCAGCTCCAATCTGCTGGGACGCCGCCGTGAAATCACGGAGCTGGAGAAGCGCACAAAGGAGCTGAAGGCTTCCATGGAGAAGCTGGAGGAGAGCATTTCTTCCTGCAAGGAAGAGAGAAACCGGATGCGGGCAGAGCAGGAAACCATCCGTGTGCAGCTTCAGGCGAAGTTCATCGAGCAGAATACCGCGAGAATGAACATCAATGCCGAGGAAGAACGGAAGAAGGAATCGGCGGAAGGCTATGATGCTCTTCGGGAAGAGAATGCGTCCATTGAAGAGAAGAAGCATGACCTCGATCTTGAGGAAGCGGCAATCCGCGATGAGCTGGCAAATTCCGAGAAGCTGGAGGCAGAGAACAACGCGTCCGTTGAGGAAATGACGAAAAAGCTGGCAGAGCTTCGTCTTCACGAGGATGAGAAGCAGGCGGTTGTCCAGAAGTGGGATGTTGAGATCCAGAAGAAGCGCCAGAAGCAGGAATTTGAGGAGCAGGAGCTTGCACGTGTGGACAGCGAGCTGAACCGCCTGTCCATGGAGCTGAATGAAATTCTGGAGAGCATCCGCCAGGGAACGGTGGCCATCGAAGATAAGAAGAAGAACATCGAAACGCTGAAGGAAACCATAGAGAGTGCTCGGGCCAATCTGGAAGAGAAGCAGTCCCTGCTTGAGGAGAGCCAGAAGAAGAAGGCGGAGCTTTCCGGCAAACAGAAGGAAAGCCTGAATGCGCGTGAAGCGCTTTCGGAAGAAAAGACCAGACTGGACAAGGAAGTGTTCCGTCTGGGAGAATTGAAAAAGAAATCCGAGGAAGCGATCGAACGGCAGATCAGCTACCTTTGGAATGAATATGAGCTGACGCCTTCACAGGCGGCTGAAATGCGAAATGAGGACATGACCGATCTTCCCGGAATGAGAAGCCGGGCGGAGGAGCTGAAGAAACAGATTCGTTCTCTGGGAAATGTCAACGTCAATGCGATTCAGGAGTACCAGGAGGTGAAGGAGCGGTATACCTTCCTGAAGAATCAGCATGACGATCTGATTGCCGCAGCACAGTCGCTGGAGAAGATCATCGAGGAGCTGGACGTGCAGATGCGCAGGCAGTTCAAGATGCAGTTTGCAAGAATTCAGACGGAGTTTGACAAGGTATTCAAGCAGCTGTTCGGCGGCGGCTCCGGTAAGCTGGAGCTGATGGAGGATGCGGACATTCTGGAAGCAGGCGTTCGCGTGATCGCGCAGCCGCCGGGCAAGAAGCTCGTCAATATGATGCAGATGTCGGGCGGAGAGAAATCGCTTACGGCAATTTCACTTTTGTTTGCGATTCAGAATCTGAAGCCTTCGCCGTTTTGTCTTCTCGATGAGATCGAGGCTGCACTGGATGAGAACAATGTGGTGCGGTATGCGGACTATCTGCGTAAGCTCACGGACAATACACAGTTTATTGTGATCACGCACCGCCGCGGAACGATGGACCGGGCGGACCGGCTGTACGGCATTACCATGCAGGAAAAGGGAGTTTCAACCCTGGTTTCTGTCAGCCTGATTGACGAGAAGGATCTGGCATCATAAAGAAAAGCCGCAGGCTGCGGCAGGAAGGACAGAATTCGGATGGCAGACGAAGAGAAAAAGGTTGGTTTTTTTGCCAGATTGAAAAGCGGTCTGACGAAGACCCGTGACAATATTGTTGCCGGGATGAACCGTGTTTTCCTGGGACACACTTCGATTGATGATGATTTCTACGAGGAGCTGGAAGAGATCATGATCATGGGTGACATGGGTGTCCAGACCACGGACCGGATTCTGGAGCAGCTCCGCACGCAGGTGAAGGAGCTTCACATCAAGGAGCCGGTCAAATGCCGGGATCTTCTGATCGAGGATATCCGCGGTCAGATGCAGGTGGATGAGCATGCATATGATTTTGAAAACGGTCCGTCGGTTGTGCTTGTGATCGGCGTCAACGGCGTCGGCAAGACGACCTCGGTCGGCAAGCTTGCGGATATTTATAAAAGGCGGGGCAAAAAGGTTCTGATTGCTGCGGCGGATACCTTCCGCGCGGCAGCCTATGATCAGCTGAAGGTCTGGTCGGAGCGCGCCGGTGTTGAAATGATTGCGGGCGCAGAAGGAGCGGATCCTGCAAGTGTTGTTTACGATGCGGTGAACGCAGCGAAGGCAAGACACGCGGATATTCTGCTGTGTGATACGGCGGGACGCCTTCATAACAAGAAGAATCTGATGAACGAGCTGGAGAAGATCGGCCGGATCATCTCACGGGAGTTTCCGGAAGCAAAAAGGGAGAACCTTGTTGTGCTGGATGCCGCGACCGGGCAGAATGCATTGCAGCAGGCAAGAGAGTTTTCTCAGGTCACGGATCTGACCGGAATTGTTCTGACCAAGATGGACGGCTCCTCCAAGGGCGGAATCGCCATCGCGGTACAGTCGGAGCTTGGAATTCCGGTAAAGTTCATTGGCGTCGGAGAGCATCTGGAGGATTTGCAACGCTTTGATCCGGATGAATTTGTAAAGGCACTGTTTGATTCCGGAGAGGAAGAAGATTCCGAAGAGATCCGGGAGGAAAGCAGTCCGGAGCCTTTGGCTGTTCCGGAACCGGAAAAGGAAGAGGCTGCGGCGGCAGAGGAAGATGAAACGGATCCCTGGGCATTCTTTGCATCCATGCAGGATGCAAAAAACGGCCGGTGATTTTATGGGCCCGGATACGGTGCGGACATCATGAGCAGGATGGAAAAACGAGACAGGAACAGCAGAAAGACAGATAACAGGAAGGGAGACGCAGGCGGGAAAACGAACCGCGTCCGCGCACATTTCTGGTATATGGCAAATATTGTACTGCTGTGCAGTGTGACACTTCTTGCGCTGGCAGGATCGGTGCTGTTTTTTCTGCAGACCCGAAATGCCGTGAAGGAGAAAAACGAGCTGGCGGACCGTCTGGAGGCGGTGGAGGGGGATCGAAAAACTCTTTATACCGAGGATGAAGTCAGGGAGAAGGTGGAGCAGGCCAAAAGCGGTGCGGGCGAAGCCGAGCGGCGCAAAATTCTGATGCAGATTCAGTCGGATATGGAATCCGGGGGAAGCACGGCTGCCATGCTCCGCGGATTGTTCTCGAATGACCTTGTTGTGGTCAGCGGAGGAAAATATTATTTTTATCCGATTCTGCATTCTGTCTCGAAGAATGCGTTTCAGTCTGAGGATTTTTCGCTCAGCGATGACGGAAGGCTGCAGTACACCGGAAAAGACAAGGTGACCCTTCAATCCGGGGTTGAGGTATCGGAGAAAAACGGCGACATCGACTGGAATCTGGTTTCGGAAGATGACATTGCCTTTGCCATGGTGTGTGCCGGTGGCCGGCTTACCTCTGACGTCGATGGGAAGGAAGCCGGAACGATTGTTGTGGATGAAAAGCTGAAGGATAATGTCAGCGGCGCGTATGAAGCGGGGCTCAATGCAGGTGTGTATTACGTTCTCGGAGCAGCCTCGGAAGAAGAAGCGGAGGAGGAAGCAGAGCGCCTGATTCAGCATCTGGAGCCGGTTCACAGTATGCTGACCTATCCGGTTGCTGTCTGGGTGAACGTCCCTGCGGAAACCGACCGGACAGCGGGGCAGAGCAGGGCAGACTGGACCGGATATGTGCTTTCCTTCTGTGAGAGCCTGGAGGAAGCCGGATATCAGCCCATGATTTATGGAAATCTGGCGTCCTTTGTGATGATGCTGAATATGGAAGATCTGGAAAAATACGACAAGTGGATCAGCAATCCGGGAGCCGGACTGTACTTTCCGTATCAGTTCAGCATGTGGCAGTATTCCACAAGCGGCACCGTGCATGGCATTTCCACCGAGGTTGGACTGGATGTAAGTCTTTCCGTCGGGTGATAAACAGGCTTTCTGCAGAGCCTGGTGAAGATCTTCCGGCAGGGAGGTAAGTGTCAAGAAAAAATACTTGACACTTACCTCCCTGCCTTGTATGATAAACAAGTTGTTATGCGGCGTTACATCGGCTGCAGACAGAAGGTGAGGGAATGGAGCAGATCGTAGAGCAGGGAATGTTATATGACTTTTACGGACCGCTTCTTACGAAGCACCAGCAGGAGGTGTATGAGCTGGTGGTTTATCAGAATCTTTCACTGAATGAAATTGCGGAGCAGAAGAATATCAGCAAGCAGGCCGTTTCGGATCTGATCCGGAGGGCTACGACGCAGATGCGCGGCTATGAGAAGAGTCTTGGAATGATCGAACGATTCCGGAGAATTCAGAAAAGCTGTGAGAGACTTCTTGAGGAAGCGGACAGGCTGCAGGACTGCGCTGAGGCAGAAAAGCTCCGGAGGATTGCACAGGAGATTCGCACGGAACTGTAGAACCGGAAGGGAAGCAGACCTGCTGCAGGATACAGACTATGGCATTTGAAAGTTTATCGGAGAAACTGAATCGGGCATTTTCCAAGCTTCGCGGGAAGGGCAAGCTGACGGAAAAGGATGTCCAGGAAGCGCTGAAGGAAGTGAAGATGGCGCTTCTGGAGGCGGACGTCAACTTCCGCGTCGTGAAGCAGTTCGTTGCATCCATTCAGGAGCGGGCAATCGGATCCGAGGTGATGAACGGGCTGAACCCGGCACAGCAGGTTGTCAAGATCGTCAATGAAGAGATGATCCGCCTGATGGGCTCGGAAACCACGGAGATCGCGTTTCAGCCGGGCAAATCGGTCACCGTGATCATGATGGCAGGTCTTCAGGGCTCCGGTAAAACAACCACCGCATCCAAGCTTGCAGGCAAGCTGAAGCTGAAGGGAAAGAAGCCCCTTCTGGCAGCACTTGACGTTTATCGTCCCGGTGCAATCCGGCAGCTTCAGGTAAACGGAGAAAAGGTTGGCGTTCCTGTTTTTGAAATGGGGGATTCCAAAAGCCCTGTAGACATTGCAAAGGCAGCTCTTGCACATGCGGAGAAGAACGGAAACGACGTTCTGTTTCTGGATACCGCCGGACGTCTTCAGATTGATGATGACATGATGGCGGAGCTCCAGCAGATCAAGGAAGCGGTTACCGTTCACCAGACCATTCTGGTTGTGGACGCGATGACCGGTCAGGAGGCTGTCAATGTGGCGAAGACCTTTGATGAGAAGGTCGGCGTAGACGGCGTGATCCTTTCCAAGATGGACGGCGATACAAGAGGCGGTGCGGCTCTTTCGGTAAAGGCAGTGACCGGCAAGCCGATTCTCTATGTCGGCATGGGAGAAAAGCTTTCCGATCTGGAGCAGTTTTATCCGGACCGCATGGCATCCCGCATCCTCGGAATGGGAGATGTCCTGACTCTGATTGAGAAGGTACAGGAGAATCAGACGGAAGAGGATGAGCAGAAGAGCCGCGATATGGCTTCGAAGCTTGGCAAAGGGAAGTTTGATTTCAATGACTATCTTGAGAGCATGAACCAGATGCGCAAGATGGGAGGCCTGTCCAGCGTGATGGGAATGCTCCCCGGAATGGGCATCAGTAAGGAGCAGCTCGACGGGGCCATCGATGAGAAGAAGATGGCACGGATGGAAGCCATTGTTTTATCCATGACACCGGAGGAGCGTGCGAATCCAAAGCTTCTGACACCGCAGCGCAAATACCGGATCGCCAGGGGCTCCGGCAATGACATCGCGGACGTCAACCGTTTCATCAAGCAGTTTCGTCAGATGCAGGATATGGTGAAGAAGATGGGCGGCATGAAGAAGCGCCGTCATGGAAATCCCTTCGGCGGCATGCCGGGCGGATTTGGAGGAATGGGAGGTTTCCGCGGAGGACGCGGTGGATTCCCGTTCGGTTAACTGGGTAACTACAGACAGCAGATCTGTCTGCGTTGCATGACACGGAGAGCCGCAGCGGTACAGGCTGCACCGGCGCGAAGAGGTCAGATAGATATTTATTCATATATATTTTATTTTGAGGAGGAAATTATCATGGTAAAGATCAGACTTGCAAGAATCGGTGAGAAGAAGGTTCCGATTTATCGTATCGTTGTTCAGGAGGCTTCCTGCCCTCGCAACGGAAAGACCATTGATTCCATCGGCTATTATGATCCCAACACAGAGCCTGCAACCATCCGCATCGATGCAGAGAAGGCAAATGAGTGGATCAAGAAGGGTGCACAGCCGACTGATGTTGTGAAGAAGCTGATGAAGAACGCAGCGAAGGCCAACTGATTCGTATCCTTTGCAAACAGTGTCTGACAACTGAGAAAGAGGGATTCGATGATGAAGGAACTGGTCGAAGTGATCGCAAAGGCGCTCGTGGAACACCCGGACGAGGTTGCGGTCAGAGAAAGAACCGAGGGAAAGGTCATCAAGGTTGACTTGTATGTCGCTCCCGCGGACATGGGAAAGGTCATCGGACGTCAGGGACGGATTGCCAAGGCAATCCGGGCTGTTGTCAAGGCGGCTGCGACCCGTGAAGACGTGGCAGTTGATGTAAACATTGATTCCACGGATTTACTGAAGGAAGATGATGCGTTATGACGGATCGTTTTCAGGTTGGCGTCATTGCCAGTACGCATGGAGTGCGCGGGGATGTCAAGGTTTTTCCGACAACCGATGATCCGGCAAGGTTTCATCGGTTGAAGAAGGTGTTTCTGACCTTCCGGGGAACCACCTCGGAGCATACGGTGAGTGCGGTGCGTCTCCAGGGGAAGTTTGTGATCCTGCATCTTTCGGGAATCGACAGCCCGGAGGAGGCACGGCTTTACCGTAACCTTCCGCTGATGATTGACCGCGCAGATGCGATGCCTCTTCCCGAGGGAAGATGGTACATTCCGGATCTCATCGGAATGAAGGTGCTGGAGGAGGACGGAAGTGTTCTCGGAACACTGACCGATGTCCTGCAGACCGGAGCCAATGATGTGTATGAAGTTCGGACGGAGGACGAGGAGAGCATTCTGATTCCTGCCATTCGTGACTGCATTCTTGAAGTCAGTGTGGAGGAGCAGGTCATGACGGTTCACCTTCTGCCCGGGCTCAGGGATTTACAGAAGAAATGAATTTTCACATTCTTACGCTGTTTCCGGAGATGGTCATGAATGGCCTGAACACCAGCATTCTGGGCCGGGCAATGGCACAGAAACTGATACAGGCGGAAGCGGTTAACATCCGTGACTATACGACCAACCGTCACGGGAAGGTCGATGACTACATCTACGGAGGCGGTGCAGGACTTCTGATGCAGGCGCAGCCTGTGTATGACGCCTGGAAGGCAGTGGAGGAGAAGATCGGGAAGGAGAAACGGACCCGGGTCGTGTATCTGACGCCGGTGGGCCGCACCTTTGACCAGAAAATGGCAGAGGAGTTCTCGAAAGAAGAAGATCTGATTCTTCTGTGCGGACATTACGAAGGAATTGACGAACGTGTCATTGAGGAAATTGTGACGGATCCGGTTTCCATCGGTGATTTCGTTCTGACGGGAGGTGAGCTCCCGGCAATGATGATTGTAGATGCCGTATCCAGGCTGGTTCCCGGTGTCCTTGGCAACGGGGTTTCGGCGGAAACCGATTCTTTCCAGGATGGACTTCTGGAGTATCCGCAGTATTCCAGACCGGAGGAATGGAACGGGAGAAAGGTTCCGGATATTCTGCTGTCCGGAGATCATGCAAAGGTCGATGCATGGAGACTGGAGCAGTCTCTGCTTCGTACCAAAGCCATCCGCCCGGATCTGTATGAGGCATGGAAATGTGCTCATCCGGAGGAGCCTCCGAAAAAGAAGCGGAAGAAAACTTGCATGTCCTAATGCAATATGGTATTATAACAGGCGCTGTGTTTTAGCGCAGAAGAAACAATATGTCAGGAGATGGTCCTCTGCCGGGGAACGAACGGGATCAGGAAAGCCCGCAGGAAGCGTTTCACGAAGCCTTTGCAAAGGCGGGAGAACGGATAAGAACATCCGGAAAAGGAGAAAGAAAATGAGCATTATCAGCGAAATCGAAGCAGCCCAGAAGAGAGAAGTATCCGAGTTCAATGTTGGTGATACCGTTCGTGTTCACAACAGAATTGAGGAAGGAAAGCGTTCCAGAGTACAGATTTTTGAGGGAACTGTTCTGAAGATCCAGGGCGGCGGAAGCCGGAAGACCTTTACCGTTCGCAAGGAGTCCAGCGGAATCGGCGTCGAGAAGACATGGCCGCTGTATTCTCCCAACGTTGAGAAGGTAGAAGTGGTTCGTTATGGTAAGGTAAGAAGAGCGAAGCTGAACTATCTGAGATCCTTAAGCGGCAAGAAGGCTAAGGTTAAGGAGCAGATCCGCTGATTATCCGGAAAGACGGATTCTTTCGGAAAGGCCGCACTGGTTAGACAGTGCGGCCTTTCTTTTTCAGAAAGATATTTCACAAAGGTACAATACTATGCGCAGAAAACGGAAACGCAGCCGTTATTCATCCGGCCTTTCATTTTACGAGGATAAGAATACCGTCAATACAAGCCGAATCGCGGAGGCACTCTTATGGGTTTCCTATACGGTGATTGCATTGTTCCTGGCGGTCATCTGCTTCCGCAGCTTCGGGTTTCGGATCGGTGTTCTCGGCGGCTCCATGGAACCGGGAATTGTACAGGGACAGAATGTTCTGGTGAATAAGCTGGCTTACCGTATGTCGACTCCGCAGAGAGGCGATGTTGTCGCCTTTTATCCGGGAGGAGATGATAAGATGCATCCCTCGGTAAAGCGGGTGGTGGCGATTCCCGGAGATTCGGTACAGATTCTGAACGGGGTTCTTCTTGTGAATGGAATTCCCTGCTCTTATTCGGATGGCTATTCCTCCATCTCGGAGGCAGGGCTGGCGGCTGATATGGAAATTCTTGAGGACAGCCAGTATTTTGTGATGGGAGACAATCCGGAAGACAGCGAGGATTCCCGGTCGGCAGGAATCGGAACCGTTCAGGATGAAGATATCATCGGAAGTGTATGGCTTGCGCTTCCTGCAGACGGCTCCCGTCTTCATCGGGTGGAATAAGCAAACAGGCAGAAAGAAAAGAGGAATGACAATGGATTACCAGTGGTATCCCGGACATATGACAAAGGCAAAGCGGATGATGCAGGAAAACGTGCGTCTGGTGGATCTGGTAATTGAGATTCTCGATGCCCGCGTTCCGCTTTCCAGCCGCAATCCGGATGTGGATCAGCTTGCACAGGGGAAGCAGCGAATGATCATTCTCAGCAAGGCGGATCTTGCGGATCCGGAGCTGACAGCGGAATATGTGAACTATTTTACGGAAAAGAAGATCGAAGCGATTGCGCTGGATGCCAGAACCAGAAAGGCAAATACACAGATCATGAAGGCCCTTTCGAAGATCACGAAGGAGAAAAAGGAACGTGATCAGAAGAGAGGAATCCGGAACCGTCCGGTCCGTGCCATGATCTGCGGAATTCCGAATGTCGGAAAATCGACCTTCATCAATTCTCTCTCCGGAAGGTCCAGTGCCAAAACCGGAAATAAGCCCGGAGTCACGAAGGGAAAACAGTGGATTTCGTTTGCAGGACTGGAGCTTCTGGATACCCCCGGAATTCTCTGGCCGAAATTTGAGGATCAGAATGTCGGTGTGCGGCTTGCTCTGGTCGGATCGATCCGCGATGAAATTCTGGACGAGGAGGATCTTGCCAGACGGCTTCTTGAAATTCTGCTTCGGCGATATCCATCGCTGCTGCGGGACAGATATTTTGTCTCTGATGATGCAAAGGATGCGGTGGAGATTCCGGAGCAATCTGAGTATAATGACAGGGAGCTGCATGAAATTCTGGTGCAGATTGCAGCGATAAGAAATCTTCTGAAAAGCGGCGCAGAGCCGGATCCGGTGCGTGCGGCGCATCTTCTTCTGGATGATTTCCGATCCGGGAGAATCGGAAGAATCACCTTGGATGAGCTGCCGGAAGCGGCGAATGAGACGGAAGAATAACAAAAGGGCACGGAAAGAGAACAGACGATGAAGAATACAGGAAAGACAATCTTGCACACAGTAATCTGGTTTGCGGCAGTCGTTGCACTGTCATGGTTTCTGATTACCTTTGTGGCGCAGAGAACGGATGTGAACGGAACTTCGATGGTACCTACGCTGGAGGACGGCGATCAGCTGATCGCTGACAAGCTGACCTATCATTTCCGGGATCCGGAGCGATTCGATATTGTGATCTTTCCTTATCAGTACGCCGCGAATACCTATTTTATCAAGCGTGTGATCGGACTCCCCGGAGAGCGCGTCCGCATCGATGAGCAGGGGAATATTTTTATCAACGATGAGCTTCTGAAGGAAAGCTACGGTTATGAAAGGATGGAGTATGCGGGTCTTGCTGCTGAGGAAATTCAGCTGGGGGACGATGAATATTTTGTTCTTGGAGACAATCGAAACGTGTCGGAGGACAGCCGGTATCCCGATGTCGGCAACATTAAGCGGAGCAACATCATCGGAAGAGCCTGGCTTCGGATTTATCCGTTTTCGGAATTTGGCCTTCTGACAGACAGGTAAGCCTTACAATGCGATACGATGAACTCGGCGAGGTATCAATTTGACGAAGAAAGAAGAAGCACAGGCAAAGAGAGAAGAGAAGCTTCGGCTTGAGAGAGCACGGGTTGCGGGAATGCGCTCCTTTGAGAGGGAGGCGGTGGGGACACTTCTTGGCGGGATTATGCTGCCGGAAGGGTTCCTCATCTGCGGCATCGATGAGGCAGGGCGAGGTCCGCTTGCCGGACCGGTTGCAGCCGGTGCCTGTATTCTGCCTCCGGATCATGACATTTTGTATCTGAATGACTCCAAGAAGCTCTCTGCCAGGAAGAGAGAGGAGCTTTATGACATCATTACCAAAGAGGCACTCGCTTATTGCGTGGGGCTGTCTTCTCCGGAACGAATTGATGAAATCAATATTCTTCAGGCAACCTACGAGGCGATGCGGAAAGCGATTGCCGGTCTGAAGGTTCTGCCGGATGCATTGGTCAATGATGCAGTGACCATTCCGGAGGTGGAGCTGCCCCAGGTTCCTGTCATTAAGGGAGATGCGAAGTGCCTGTCCGTTTCCGCGGCGTCCATTTTGGCCAAGGTGACGAGGGACCGGATCATGGAGGAAGCGGATCTTCAGTATCCGGAATACGGCTTTGCTGCGCATAAAGGATATGGAACCAGGGCACATATTGAGGCACTGAAGAAATACGGGCCCTGCCCGATTCACAGAAGAAGCTTCATCACGCATTTTGTTTCGGATTCCTGTCCGAATGGATGATCGGATTTACGATCTCCGGAGCAACGCCAAAGGGAAATGTATGAGAAATTTGCGGTCAGAGGGAAACGCAGGAGAGCGGATTGCCGGTCTGTTTCTGGAGCAGCACGGCGTCCGGATTCTGGAACGGAATTTCCGCAGCGGCAGGCAGGGAGAGATCGATCTTATCGGTTTTGAACAGGATACGCTGGTGTTCTTTGAGGTGAAGCTGCGCAGATCGGAAAGGTGCGGCACCCCGGAGGCTGCGGTTACGTACTCCAAACAGAAGACCATTTGCCGGACAGCCGATTATTATCGTTTTCTTCACCGGATATCAGAAAACTGCCCCATTCGCTTCGACGTGGTTGCCATCAGGCGGTCGGGAGCGAATGGGGCAGCTGTGCACTGGATCCGGAATGCATTTCCTTATCACAGATAAATCCAATCAGAAACTCAAATCATAAATCAATCAGAAATCCGTGTTCTCCAGTTCCATCTTCTCAAATTCTGTCTGCTCATTCTTATTGAATTTCGCAAGAAGCTCATGAATCTTGGTGGTCGATGTCGTCATGTCGGAAATGGAGGCGTCATGATTGAAGAAATCAATGATGTTCGCCAGATACTTGCCCATTCCGGCAGAGGAGAACCAGGGCCTGTCCTGAAGCTCTTCCGGCTGCCAGGTAAGGTTTGATGTAATGACGAGATCAAAATCTCCCTGCTCGTAGGCCTTATCAAAGCTCTCCAGACCGTCGGTGAAAAGGCCGAAGGTTGCACAGAGGAAGACACGTCCCGCATTCATCTTCTTCAGCTGTCTTGCGGTATCCAGAATACTGCCGCCGGAGGAAATCATATCGTCCATGACGATCACATCCTTTCCGGCAAGGTCGCTTCCCAGAAATTCATGGGCAACAATCGGGTTCTTTCCGTTTACAATGCGGGAGTAATCACGACGCTTATAGAACATACCGGTATCTGCGCTGATGACGCCGGCAAAATAAACCGCGCGATCCAGAGCTCCCTCATCCGGGGAAATGACGACAAAATGCTCCTTGTCCAGAATTACGTCCGGGAACGCATGAATGATGGCCCGGAGGAACTGATAGGGCGAAATAAAATTATCGAAATTCGCAAGCGGAGCCACGTTCTGGATTCTGGGATCGTGGGCATCGAAGGTGATAAAATTCTTGACTCCGAGATCCACCAGCTCACGGAACATGTTCGCAGCGTCAAGGGATTCGCGTCCGGATCTCTTGTGCTGTCTGCCCTCGTACAGGAAGGGCATGATAACAGAAATACGGGAGGCCTTCCCGTTGATGGCTGCCACAATTCTCTTCAGATCCTGAAAATGATCGTCAGGTGACATGTGGTTGATGAAGCCGTTCATCTTATAGGTCAAAGAGTGATTGGTAACATCGGTGAGAATGAAAATATCCTTGCCGCGGCAGGAATCCACAATCACGCCCTTGCCTTCGCCGGTGCCGAAGCGAACGCATTCCGCGTGCATCCGGTAATCGTCGCGGACATAGCCCTCAAAGGCGGTATCCGTCTTCGCAACATTGTCATAATGCTTCCGGAAGGATACCAGATAATCATTGACTTCTTTTCCCAGAGCCTCGGCAGAGGGAAGAACGATAAGCTCAAGCGGAGCCACCGGAATGCGGCGCTCCAGCTTCTGGTGCAGCTGAAGATCAGACATGAACATACTCCTTGTATTCATCAATGCAAAGGTTTTGCCGATCCCGGATCTCTGAAAATGAAATCTGCGATCAGGCCGGCCATCAGGCCAATGAGCAGATTACATTGTACTTTCAATACAGAGAAACCGCAAGCAATTACGCAGTTTTACACAGTAAGGTGATTTTGTCCGTTTCCAAACAAAACCAAAGGGTCCATTATTAATGAACAACAGTCATAAATGAACAATGGTCATGAATGGGCATGACAGATTTTGGGAAAGACAGACTGTGCAAGGAGGGATAGACAATGGCAAACAAGTTGACACATGCGGCAGAACGGGCAGCGTTTCAGGCGGTCATCAAAACGGCAGGAAGAAAAACGATCAGCAACCGCGAGGAAGGGTTTGTTTCAGTCGTTGACATGATTCAGAAAATTAACGGAGATACCTGGTCTGCAGAGGCCTATGACAGACTTCGGGAAACCTTCGGCAAGGATGGAAAATGGACAAAGTTTTTTAATCATCTGCTGGACTATGCCGACCAGGATTATCTGGAGGGCCTGTTCATGTCCTTTGGCTTTGAGGCAGGCTTTTCCGGATACAAGGAGACGAAGAAGGCGTCGGAGAAATACGGAGTCAGCATTCCCTGGGTGATTCTTTTTGATCCGACCTCTGCCTGCAACCTGCATTGCACCGGCTGCTGGGCATCTGAATACGGGCACCAGCTGAATCTGTCCTATGAAGATATGGACAGAATTGTCACGGAGGGCAAGGAGCTTGGCATTCACGGATATGTCATGACCGGCGGCGAACCGACCGTTCGTAAAAATGATGTTTTCCGTCTGGCACAAAAGCATAAGGACTGCGCCTTCATGCTGTTTACAAACGGAACTCTGGTGGATCAGGACTTCTGTGATGAAATGAAGAAATCCAGGAATATTGTGCTGTCCATGTCGATCGAGGGCTATGAGGATACCACGGATGCAAGGCGCGGAAGCGGAACCTTCCGGAAGGTAATGGATGCCATGGACCTTCTTCATAAAAACGGTCTGGTTTACGGCACCTCCATCTGCTATACGAGAGAAAACTGCGAAGCGGTAACCTCTGACGAATTCCTGGACTTCCTGATTTCCAAGGGGGTCGCGTTCACCTGGTATTTCCATTTCATGCCTGTCGGCATGGATTCTTCGATGGAGCTGGTTCCTACTCCGGAGCAGCGTGAATATATGTATCATCGCGTTCGTGAGATCCGCGGCTATGAGGGAGGAAAGCCGATCTTTGCCATGGATTTCCAGAACGACGGTGAATGGGTCAGCGGATGCATTGCCGGCGGCAAGAACTATTGCCACATCAATCCGAACGGCGACGTGGAGCCCTGCGTTTTCATCCATTATTCCGGTGCGAATATCCACGAAAAGAGCCTTCTGGAGTGTCTGGAGCAGCCCCTGTTCAAGCTTTATCAGAAGAATCAGCCCTTCAACGAAAATCTTCTGCAGCCCTGTCCCTTCCTGGAAAACCCGGAGAAGCTTCAGGCAATGGTGAAGGCTGCCGGTGCAAAGAGCACGGATCTGACGGCACCGGAAACCGCAGAACATCTGTGCGGCAAGTGTGAAAACTACGCAAAGGAATGGGCCCCTGTTGCGGACAGGCTCTGGAAGTCCAATCATCCCGGCTATGAGAAAAGTAAGAAGGACATGATTCTGAAGTAAAGCGCAAAGCAGGTCACAAGCTGCTTCGGATGGGTGAATAGGCAATCCGCACATTGATGTCCTGGTTGTAATTACCGAAGGATTTGCCAAAGAGTGTTACACCGCCGACATTCGCAGCGGTATCCAGAACCGCAATGCGGAATTTGATGGAACTCTTTCCGGTCAGATGGAATTCTTCAATGGTGTGATCGGATTTGCGATCCCCATCAATGAACGTTCCCTTCTGATTGATCTGCAGCATCTTTAAAAGACCATACTGGTTCCACTGCGGAAACCACCATTTGGGCGTAAGAAGCCCGCGGACCTCTCCGAAATCACCCGGGGAGGTCCAATTTGCGATATTCACATCATTCAGGAAGAAGGAGATATCGGAGGGCCAGTTCTCGTTGACGCCGGGGGCCTCGGATGAAATCTCCATGGAAATGCAGAGCTCATCAATTCTCTGATCATACGGAATAAAATTCGGAATCGCATATTCCACATATCCTCTGGTAAACCACAGAATATCTGCGCTGAACCGGTCATTATGGAAGAAATAGCGTCGGTCATCGACCTCGCCGATCAGATGCTTGTCAGACGACAGCCCGCAGGTTGGATAGACATCGCAGTCACAGTAGTGTCCGATCGAAATGGAGGTGTCGTAGGTGTTCTGGGAAGGAGCAATTTGGTTTAGCTCAATCAGAATCTTATCCTGACGGACGGAGCAGAGCTTCTGACTTCCGTGATTGCCCTGCCGGGTAATAATCCGGATCAGGCCGCATTCCTCCAGAAGCCGGATATGTCCGGTCAGAGCACCGGGCGACAGGGAGAGCCTCTGGGAAAGGTCCGTCATATTCATTTCACCGTTTTCAAGAAGAATGCTCAGAATCCGGATTCTCACTTCCGAACTGAGTGCCTTGAAAACCTCGATTCCATCTTCAAGTCTGGTTATATTCAGCATAAGGACTCCTTTGGATAATGGGCTGCATGCAGAAAAGCGGTACCTGTTTAGTTTAGAAAAAGTTCAATTAAAACACAATACACTAAACTAAATATTGACACCGGATATTCCCGATTATATATTGGGGACATGCAAGTGACCTGTCGGATCAGGCAGGAAGGAATGAACAGGGGGACCATACAGATGGCACGCAGAACAAAACTGATTGTAGATAAGGATTTTAGAATCGGAGAGGTCGACAAGAGAATTTACGGCTCCTTTATTGAGCACCTGGGACGTGCGGTTTATACCGGGATCTATCAGCCGGGGCATCCGACAGCGGATGAGCTTGGCTTCCGGAAGGATGTGATTGATCTGGTTCGTGAGCTCGATGTTCCGATCGTGAGATATCCCGGCGGGAATTTTGTTTCCAATTTCTACTGGGAGGATTCCGTCGGACCGAAGGAGCAGAGAAAGCCAAGGCTTGATCTTGCCTGGAGAACCTATGAGCCGAATGAGGTCGGGATCAATGAGTTTTCAAAATGGGCGAAGAAGGCGAATACAAGTGTGATGATGGCGGTCAACCTCGGAACCCGCGGAACCACCGATGCGCTGAATCTTCTGGAATACTGCAATCTGGACACGAATTCCTATTATGCGAACCTTCGCAGACAGCACGGCGACCAGGATCCCTACGGAATCAAGCTCTGGTGCATGGGCAATGAGATGGATGGACCGTGGCAGATGGGGCACAAGGAGGCTCTTGAGTATGGGCATCTTGCGGCTGAGACCTCGAAGGCCATGAAGACCATGGATCACTCCATTGAGACGGTTGTCTGCGGATCTTCCTACGTTGCAATGCCGACCTTCGGAAAGTGGGAGGCAACGGTCCTGGATGAAGCCTATGACTATGTCGACTACGTTTCCCTTCATCAGTACTGGGGAAACCGTGATCATGACACGGCGGAGTTCTTCGCGGCGACGGACGATCTTGAGTACTTCCTGAAATCCGTGATTGCAACCTGCGACTATGTGAAGGCAACGAAGCACGGGAAGAAGAACATCAATCTTTCCTTCGACGAATGGAATGTCTGGTATCACTCCACGGAGCAGGACAACGAGGATATGGAGAACATGCCCTGGAGATCGCACCCTCATCTTCTGGAGGATATCTATAATTATGAGGATGCCATTGTGGATGCTCTGGCGCTGATCAAGTTCCTGCAGCATGCCGATCGTGTGAAGATTGCCTGCCTTGCGCAGCTTGTCAATGTCATTGCACCGATCATGACGGAAGAGAACGGACCTGCCTGGAGACAGACAATTTTCTATCCGTTCTATCTGGTATCGAAGTATGGACGGGGCGTGGCACTGCAGCCTGTGATGTCCGGGGATGACCATGCGACCAGTAAACATGATCATGTTACGGATGTGGAGGCAGTTTCTGTCTACAATGAAGAAAAAGAGCAGGTTGCGGTCTTTGCGGTCAATCGCAACACAGAAGAGAACGTAGAGTTCGATGTGGATCTTCGCGGCTTTGAGGGCTACAAGGTGGTCGATTTCCAGGCGATGGAAGGCACCGACATGAAGGCCGTGAATTCGGCGGCAGGAGAGGCGGTAAAGCCGGCAGCAAGATCTGATTACAGACTGGATGGCGGTATTTTTACGGCGAATCTGAAGCCGGCCAGCTTTGCGGTGATTGTACTTGGAAAATAACAGCATGCTTATGCTGACAATACGATTGATGCAATATGCAAGGGAGAATTTATCATGGCAGTCATTCTGATCAATGAGCAGAAGAAAAAAGGACACATCAATCCGGAAATTCAGGGACAGTTTTCGGAGCATCTTGGACGCGGCATCTATGAAGGTCTGTTTGTCCGCCCGGATTCGGGAATTGAGAACGTAAACGGAATGCGGACCGATGTCGTGAATGCCTTAAAGGAAATGAAGGTCCCGCTTCTTCGGTGGCCCGGCGGCTGCTTTGCCGATGAGTATCACTGGAAGGACGGAATCGGCCCGAAGGAGTCCAGAAAGAAAATGATCAACACGCACTGGGGCGGCGTGCTGGAAGACAACAGCTTCGGAACCCATGAATATTTTGAACTGGTAAAGCAGCTTGGCTGCAAGAGCTATATCAACGGAAATCTCGGATCCGGAACCGTACAGGAGATGTCGGAATGGATTGAGTACATGACCTTCGACGGGCTCTCTCCGATGACAGAGCTTCGGAAGGCCAACGGCCATGAGGAACCCTGGAGAGTGGATTATTTCGGCGTTGGAAACGAGAACTGGGGCTGCGGCGGCAATATGACACCGGAGTACTATGCAAATCTTTATCGCCGTTATCAGACCTATTGCCGCCAGTATCATCCGGATAAGCCGTTCCGAAAGGTTTGCGGCGGACCGAATGTGGCAGATACCAACTGGACGAAAAAGGTTCTTGAAACCTGTTTTGCAGAGCCCGGCGGATCTGCTTCGCACGGATTCATGGATCTGATCAGCATTCATTATTATGTGCATCCTGGAAGCTGGGAGAACAAGGGCTCTGCGACAGAGTTTGACCGTGAAATGTTCTATCAGACGATGGAGAAGACTCTTTATACGGAGGATCTTCTGAAGATGCACGGTGACATTCTGGACACCTATGATCCCGAGAAGAAGATCGGCTTCTCCTTCGATGAGTGGGGCGGCTGGTATGAATGCGAGCCGGGAACGAATCCGGGCTTCCTGTATCAGCAGAACACCATGCGCGATGCGCTGATTGCGGGAACAACGCTGAACATTTTCAACCGCCACTGCGACCGCGTGAAGCTGGCATGCCTTGCCCAGATGATCAACGTCATTCAGTCTGTGATTCTGACCGACGGCGAGAAGATGATTCTGACGCCCACGTATCATGTGTTCCATATGTATAAGGATCACCAGGACGGAGAGCTTCTGGATTCCATGATTCTGGAAAATGAGGAGGCCGGAACGGAGCAGCATCCGGTACCTGCACTCAACGAGTCGGTTTCGGAGAAGGATGGCGTCATTACCGTGACGATCGCGAACATGGATGCAGAGCATGGCTATCCGGTTTCTCTGAAGTTCAATGAGAAGAAGCCTTCCTCCATCGAGGCCCGTGTGGTTTCGGAAGAGATGCACGCGAAGAATACCTTCGAGAAGCCGAATGTTGTTTCGGAGAAAGCACTGGATGGCGTGGAGCTCACAGAGAACGGCTGCAGCTTCCGGATTCCGCCCTGCGCAGTTGTGAAGCTTACCATCCGGTAAAGGATCCGGAAAAAGGACAGACAAGCATGAAGGAACCCTGCATCAAATGCCTCCTGGAGGAGCTGGATCCTGCCCGGTATGAGAGAGAGATCGGAAGACTTCTTGCCCTGATGGACCGGGAGATGAAAACTTCGCCGGAAGAATATGACAGGAGACGGAAGATCTGTAAAGCCTGTGACTATCTCTCCAAAGGAACCTGTAATGCCTGCGGGTGCTTCGTAGAGCTGCGGGCGGCAACAAACCGGAGTCATTGTCCGTATAAGAAGTGGTGAAACCGAACGCCTTCTGCATCCATTCCATAAAGGAATCGGAGCAGAAGGCGTTGTTTAATGTTTAAAACATAGTAAACAGATAGGAATATAAATTTATGCTTGACAGGAGTTATTCTCCTGTAGTATTGTAGCACCAACAAAAAACAAACCTACCAATCAACTAGGAAAAGAGAGCAGACTATGAGCGAGCATGAATTCAAATTTGAAACCAAACAGCTTCACGTAGGACAGGAGCAGGCCGATCCGGCAACCGATGCCAGAGCCGTTCCGATTTACCAGACAACCTCTTATGTTTTCCACAATGCACAGCATGCAGCGGACCGCTTCGCACTTCGCGATGCCGGGAACATCTATGGAAGACTGACCAACTCCACACAGGACGTTCTGGAGAAGAGAATCACTGCACTGGAGGGCGGCGTCGGCGGACTGGCCGTAGCTTCCGGAGCTGCTGCGGTTACCTATACGATCATGGCGCTGGCGCATGCCGGACAGAATGTGGTTGCACAGAAGACCATCTACGGAGGATCCTATAACCTGCTGAAGCACACGCTTCCGAATTACGGGGTAGAGGCGAAGTTCGTCAATACCAGAAATCTGGAGGAAGTTGAGAACGCAATTGACGGGAACACAAGAGCAATCTATATCGAAACTCTGACGAATCCGAATGCGGACATTCCGGACATTGAAGCCATTGCAAAGATCGCACACAGCCACGGACTGCCGCTTGTCATCGACAATACCTTCGGCACCCCTTACCTGATCCGGCCGATCGAGTTTGGTGCTGATATCGTGATTCACTCGGCAACCAAGTTCATTGGCGGCCACGGAACAACACTCGGCGGCATCATTGTTGACGGCGGAACCTTCGACTGGGCAGCAAGCAAGCTGTTCCCTCAGTTTACGGAGCCGAATGAATCCTATCACGGTGTTTCGTTCGTGCAGGCAGCCGGAAAGGCAGCTTTTGTTACTTATATCCGGGCAATCATTCTCCGCGATGAGGGAGCCGCAATTTCTCCTTTCAATGCATTCCTCCTTCTGCAGGGAACAGAGACCCTGTCCCTTCGTCTGGAGCGTCACTGGGAGAATGCGAAGAAGGTGATCGATTATCTTGTAAAGAGCCCTTATGTGAAGCAGGTGAATCACCCTGTACTTCCGGAGCATCCGGATCACAAGCTGTTTGAGAAGTATTTCCCGAACGGAGGCGGCTCGATCTTCACCTTCGACATCAATGGCGGGCAGAAGGAAGCCTTCACCTTTATTGATCATCTGCAGATTTTCTCGCTCCTTGCCAATGTGGCGGATGTGAAGTCGCTGGTTGTACATCCGCTGACCACAACGCACGCAGAGCTCTCAGAGGCAGAAGCGGCGGAGCAGAACATCTATCCTTCTACGATTCGTCTCTCCATCGGAACCGAGAATATCGATGATATCCTCTGGGATCTGGATCAGGCACTGAAGGCTGCGTTTGAGCAGTAATTCTCATTTCCAAAGAAATTTGTTACTCACAGATCTGCGGCAAAAAAGCGGGCAGTTCCCTTTAACCGGGAGCTGCCCGCTTTTTCTGTCTGCGTGTGCCTGCCGACATGTGCCTGTCGTTGTGCGTCCGCCGGCGATTTCTGCCGGAATCGGCTCACTGCCTCAGCTGATTTAAATTCTCGAAGAAGGTCGGATAGCTGATGTCGACACAGCCGGCATCATCCAGCACGGTTTCGCCCTCTGCAATGAGTGCGGCAATGGCAAACGACATGGCGATCCGGTGATCCTTGAAGGTGCGGATCGCTGCGCCGCGAAGGGGAGCTCCGCCCTCGATGATCATGCCGTCCCCGGTGGGGGTAATCCTGCAGCCCATGGCCTGCAGGCCTTCGGTCATGGCAGCAATCCGGTCGGACTCCTTTACCTTCAGCTCTGCGGCATCCCGAATGATGGTGGTGCCGTCCGCTGCGGCTGCCATGACGGCAATGATCGGAATCTCATCGATCAGGGTGGGAATCATGTCGCCCTCTACGATCGTACCGTGAAGAGAAGAGGTCCTGACAAGGAGATCTGCGGATGGTTCCGCTGCACGGTTCTCATTCAGAACCGTGATGTCTGCGCCCATGGCTCTTGCAACGCGCAGAATGCCGTCTCTGGTTTCATTGATTCCGACGTTTCGGATCAGTACCTCGGAATTCGGTACCAGGCAGGCTGCCGCGATAAAATAAGCCGTAGAGGATATGTCGCCGGGGACAGTGATCTGTTCCGGAGACCAGAGCTCTTTGGCGGGAGTGACGGAAACGCTGTGGCCTGCAAATTTGCCGCTGTCATCGGTAAGATCTGTGACAGCGGGCGCGTGACCGAAGGCTGCCAGCATTTTTTCCGTGTGATCACGGGAAATCGCCGGTTCCAGAACGGTAGTATTTCCTTCGGCATAAAGACCTGCACAGAGGATGGCGGATTTCACCTGGGCGGAAGCCACACTGGTTTTCCAGGTGATCCCATGGAGCGGCTTTCCGGTAATCTTCAAAGGAGCACAGTTATCGTCGTTCATGCTGACAATGTCTGCACCCATCTGCTGCAAAGGCTCCATGACACGTTTCATGGGCCGGCGGTTTACCGATTCATCCCCTGTGATGTAGCTGGTAAAATGCTGCGGAGCCAGAATTCCGCTCATGATGCGCGTTGTGGTTCCGCTGTTCTGTGAGTACAGGGCGATCGGAGAGTGGGACGGATAGAGGCCGCGAAGGCCCGTCCCGTGGACGATGAGCTTTCCGTGCTCAGAGAAATCCCGCTCAATATAAATGCCAAGCCTTGAGAAGCAGTCCATGGTTGCCAGACAGTCGGCACTCTCCAGAAAATGCGTGATCTGTGTGTCGCCTTTTGCAAGGGAGCTGAACATGATGGCGCGATGAGAAATGGATTTGTCGCCCGGAATGGTCAGCTCACCCTTCAGGGAAGCTGCCGATGAAAGTGTGATCGCTTTGGAAGACGGACTGTTCACCTCCGCAGCAGCGGGAGAGGCTTCTGCCGAAGAGGCATCTTTAATCAGAATGTGTCGGTGCATGTTGGTCCTTTCTTAAACGGTAAATGAAATAAAGGCGCTCAGTGAATCGTGTAGTTTCTGGTCGTAAGGATATCCTTTGCCTCGTTCAGATCCGGCTCGGAGTAAAACTCGACGCGCAGGGTACCTTCCTGATACTCACGGTTGTGCGTGATACCGATGTTCTTGATGCTGATGGCATTGACGGCAAGGAGTGTGACAACCTCAGCCAGCATGCCGGGATGGTCTTCGATGTCCACAAACAGCAGATGCAGCAGATTGTGGGCACCGCTGGAGGTTCCGTCGAAGCTGTCGCGGTAATTCTTCGCTGAGTCAAAAAAGTCAAACACCCTTGTGCGATTCTTCTCTGCGATCTCGTCCCGAATCTTCGAAAGCTCTTCCATATAAGAATCCAGAAGCTTTATGATGTTGTCTCCGTTTGTCATGCAGATCTGCTCCCACATTACGGGAGAAGAGGAGGAAATGCGGGTGATGTCCTTAAAGCCTCCTGCTGCAATGGCATGCATGACGGCATCCTCGGAATCGGAATGCTTCACCAGATTGACGAGACCTGCCGAGACGACGTGCGGAAGATGGGAAATCCCGGCAACCGCATAGTCGTGAAAGGGACAGGAAATGACAAGAGGAATGGATTTGATGCCCTTTACGAACGCCTGAAAGCATTCCGTCTTCTCCTTCGGTGTTTCGTCTGTGGGCGCCACAATGTAGTATGCATTTTCCAGAAGAGACGCACGGGAGTTGTGATAGCGGGTTCTCTCCGAGCCTGTCATGGGATGACCTCCGACAAAAAAGGAGGAGAGTCCTTCCCTTTCTACCTGCTCCTGAATGTCTCTTTTGGTGGAGCCGATATCGGACAAAATGGCGGAAGGCTTCAGATGTCCCTTCAGTGCGGCAAGATTTTCTGCGTTCTTCCGGACAGGAGCACAGAGAAAAACAATGTCGCAGTTTTCAAACAGAGCACCGTCAAGAGGGCCGTCCTCGCTGCATGCACCGGCATTGACGACTCCGTCATGAACGGCCTCGTCCAGCGTGTCACGGGAAGGGTTATAGGCAATGATCTCCGCCGTGGGCCAATAGCTTCGAATCGCCTTTGCAATCGAACCTCCGATCAGGCCAAGACCGACAAAGCCAAAACGGAAGGAGTTAAAATCAGACATAATCAGTCACCTCGGATATCTGCAGAAATTGAACCGGCCAAAGGCATTAAAATAATGATAGAAATGGAATTGGCCGAATGAATATAGTGTACCGCAATTAAATGCGGCGGTCTACAATTTATTACGTCAACGCGTTGAATCGCAAAAAGCGCGGTTTCCTTGACACTGGTATTTCGTGGGGATATCATTAAAAAAGTATGCAAAAGAGGGAAAGAGAATCTGTTTTCCTTCAGATCGAGCTGCTGCGGCAAACAGTCTGCGGCACAGGAGGTAATCAATGAAATACAACTTCAGGAAAATCGAGCCGAAGTGGCAGGCTGCCTGGGAGCAGGCGAATGCATTTGAGGCAGTAGATTTTGACAGTAAGCCGAAGTGGTACGGACTGGTAGAGTTCCCGTATCCGTCCGGTGCCGGCATGCATGTCGGTCATATCAAGGCCTATTCTTCCATCGAGGTTCTGGCAAGAAAGCGCCGCATGCAGGGCTATAACGTGCTGTTCCCGATCGGATTCGACTCATTCGGTCTTCCGGCAGAGAACTATGCCATCAAGACCAACACGCATCCGCACATCATTACGGAGAAGAATATCAGGCACTTCTCGGAACAGCTGAAGCGGGTCGGATTTTCTTTTGACTGGTCCAGAGAGTTTGCGACCTCCCGTTCCGATTATTATAAGTGGACACAGTGGATCTTCCTGAAGCTGTTTGAGCATGGCCTTGTATTCCGTTCGAAGACACTGGTTAATTACTGCCCGCACTGCAAGGTTGTCCTTTCCAATGAGGATTCGCAGGGAGGAAAGTGCGACATCTGCCACAGTGATGTGGTGCAGCTTTCCAAGGATGTCTGGTTCCTTCGCATCACGGAGTATGCGGACAAGCTTCTGGATGGATTGAAGGATGTCGATTATCCGGAATCCGTCAAACAGCAGGAGGTTGCCTGGATCGGTAAATCCGAAGGCACCTTTGTAAACTTCCAGGTGTCGGACGGAAAGGGGAATGCGATTCCGGACGAGAAGCTGGAAATTTATACCACCCGGTGCGATACGCTTTACGGCGTCACCTTCATGGTTGTCGCTCCCGAGCATCCGATTCTTGACAAGTATAAGAATCAGATTTCCAACTGGGAGGCTGTTGAGAATTACCGGACCGAATCTGCGAAGAAGACCGAGTTTGAAAGAACCCAGCTCGTAAAGGAGAAGAGCGGCGTTCAGATTGACGGTCTTGCAGCGATTAACCCGATTACCGGCAAGGAAATTCCGGTGTTCATTTCAGACTATGTCATGATGGGCTACGGAACCGGTGCGATTATGGCGGTTCCTGCGCACGATCAGAGAGACTATGACTTCGCAAAGAAGTTCGGGGTTCCGATTGTGCAGGTCATCAAGGGCGGCGACATTGAGAAGGAAGCGTATACCGGAGACGGTGAGATGATCAATTCCGGCTTCCTGAACGGTCTGACCAATAAGAAGGATTCCATTGAGAAGATGCGGGAGTATCTTCTTGAAAAGGGAATCGGCCATAAGGGCGTTCAGTATAAGATGAAGGACTGGGCCTTCAATCGTCAGAGATACTGGGGAGAGCCGATTCCGCTGATTCATTGTGAGAAGTGCGGAACCGTCGGCGTTCCCGAAGAAGATCTTCCGCTGACTCTGCCGGAGGTAGAGAATTTTGAGCCCGGGCAGGACGGAAAGAGTCCCCTTGCGAGAATCGATTCCTTTGTAAACTGCACCTGCCCGAAGTGCGGCGGCCCGGCAAAGAGAGAGACGGATACCATGCCCCAGTGGGCAGGCTCCTCCTGGTACTTCCTCCGCTTCTGCGACCCGCACAATGCCAAGGCGTTCGCGGATAAGAAGAAGCTGGAGTACTGGATGCCGGTCGATCATTACAACGGCGGTATGGAGCATGTCACGAGACATCTGCTGTATTCCAGATTCTGGCACCACTTCCTCTATGACATCGGAGAGGTGAATACACCGGAGCCGTATGCAAAGCGTACGTATCAGGGAATGGTACTTGGCTCAGACGGACAGAAGATGTCCAAGTCCAGAGGCAATGTCATTGATCCGGTTGATATTGTAGAGGCTTATGGCGCAGACACGCTCCGCACCTATGTGATGTTCATGGGCGACTACGGCAGCGCCGCTCCCTGGAGCGATGAATCGCTGAAGGGCTGCAAGCGTTTCCTGGAAAGAGTTGCAGGCTTTACGGAAATGGCAACGGCCAAGAAGGAAGATCCTCAGCTGGAGACAAAGCTTCATAAGACCATCCGCAAGGTATCGGATGACATCGACAACATGAAGTTCAATACCGCCATTGCTGCACTGATGGCTCTGACCAATGATTTCTATAAGGCAGGAGCCGTGACGAAGGAGGATGTTCTTATTTTCATCAAGCTCCTTTCGCCCTTTGCACCTCACCTCACAGAAGAGATGTGGGAAGAGCTCGGCATGAATCCGGACGGAAAGACCTTCTGCACACTGTCCGCATGGCCGCAGTATGATGAGTCGAAGACCGTGGACTCCACCATCCGGATGGGCGTTCAGGTCAACGGAAAGCTTCGCGGAACCATTGAAATCCCGGCCGATGCCTCCAGAGAAGAGGCTCTCACAGCGGCGAAGCAGGACGAGAACGTTGCCAAATATCTGGCGATGGGAAATCTTGTAAAGGAAATCTATGTTCCCGGCAAGATCCTGAACTTCGTTGTAAAATAAGTAAGTGATGAAAGGCAGCTTCGTCTTATGGACGGAGCTGCCTTTTTTCTGTCGCATTTGTCTGAATTTGTGAAGAATATACAATTAAACTTGTGGTAGAATCTTTCATTTGTTAAAATATTCCTTGAGCCTGCCGGAAAATGAAAAATGAAACCGGTAAACTCAATAACATACTGGAGGATTCCCACATGAAAGTTTATACAACTGACAAGATCCGCAACGTCGTAATCCTTGGACACGGAAGCTGCGGAAAGACAACACTGGTCGAGGCGATGGCATACCTTGGTGGTCTGACATCGAGACTGGGAAAGGTTGAGGATGGAAGCACCATCAGCGATTTTTCCAAGGAGGAGCAGAAGCGTGAAATTTCCATTCATACTTCGCTGATCCCGATTGAGTGGAATGACTATAAGCTGAACATTCTGGATACCCCCGGATACTTTGATTTTGTCGGAGAAGTAGAAGAAGCGATTTCGGTGGCCGACGGTGCCATCATCGTGGTCAGCGCAAAGGCCGGAATCGAGGCAGGAACCGAAAAGGCATGGGAGATCTGCGAGAAGTATCATCTTCCGAGAATGTTCTTTGTAACGGATATGGATATCGATGAGGTTTCCTATCGCAAGGTGGTTGAGGATCTGACGGCTCTGTATGGCAAGAAGATTGCTCCCTTCAATATGCCGGTCCGTGAAGACGGCAAGCTTGTCGGCTATGTCAATGTCATTCAGAAGAAGGCGTTCAAGTGGGTGAACAAGGAGGCCATCGCTGCCGATGTTCCGGATTATTCCGCAGAATACCTGGAGCAGTATCACAACACCCTGATCGAAGCGGTTGCAGAGACCTCGGAAGAATTTATGGATCGCTATTTCTCCGGAGAAGAGTTCTCGGAGGCGGAGATTCGTGCGGCAGCACGTCTGTCCATTCAGGACGGCACCATCGTTCCGGTAGAGATGGGCTCCGGACTTGCAGCTCTTGGTGTTTACACGATGATGGATGATATCGTGAAGTACATGCCTGCAGCAGAGTCCCGCAAGGTCAGCGGCATCAATCTCAAGACCAATGAGATTTTTGAAGCGAACTTCGATGTCCTGAAGCCGAAGAGTGCGTTTGTATTCAAGACGATTGTGGACCCGTTCATCGGACGCTACAGCCTGATCAAGGTCCGCTCCGGCGTCTTCAAGACGGATGATCTTTGCTACAATGCAAGAACCGAGACGGAGTTTAAGGTTGGCAAGCTCTACATTCTGCAGGGCAACAAGGCATCCGAGATTCCGGAGCTTCATGCCGGAGATCTTGGCGCACTTGCGAAGCTGCAGGGTGTGAATACCGGAGACACCATTTCGACGAAGGCAACACCGATTCAGTATGCGAAGATGGACATCTCCACGCCGTATACGTACCTTCGCTATAAGGCGGTAAACAAGCAGGATATCGATAAGATTGCACAGGCTATGGGGAAGCTTGCCGCAGAGGATCCGACCTTTAAGGCGGTCAATGATTCGGCGAACAGCCAGTCTCTGATTTATGGTATGGGCGATCTTCATCTGCAGGTGATTCAGTCCGAGCTGAAGGATGAGTATAAGTGTGAAATCACACTGGAGAAGCCGAAGGTTGCTTTCCGCGAGACCATCAAGAAGAATTCAGATGTGGAATACAAGTATAAGAAGCAGACGGGCGGACACGGTCAGTACGGACATGTAAAGATTCGCTTTGCTCCCGCAGAGGATCACAGTGCACCGTATGTATTTGATGAAGCCGTTGTCGGCGGCGCTGTTCCGAAGAACTATTTCCCGGCGGTTGAGAAGGGAATTGCAGAGTCGGTACAGTCCGGACCTCTGGCAGCATATCCGGTTGTCGGCGTACATGCAACACTTTACGATGGATCCTATCATCCGGTAGATTCCTCGGAGATGGCATTTAAGACGGCTGCGAAGCAGGCCTTCAAGAAGGGCTTCATGGAAGCCGGCCCGGTTCTCCTTGAGCCGATTGTTTCCCTGAAGGTAATCGTTCCGGATACCTACACCGGCGATATCATGGGCGATCTCAACAAGAGACGTGCTTCGATTCTCGGCATGAATCCGGCTCCCGGATCCAAGCAGATCATTGAGGCAGAGGTTCCGCAGATGGAACTGTTTGATTATTCGACAACGCTTCGCTCCATGACCGGCGGACGCGGAGAGTACAGCTATGAATTCTCCCGTTATCAGCAGGCTCCGGCAGACATTCAGAGCAAGGAGGTTGCTGCGAGAGCAGAAAAGGCTGCAGAAGGATTTTCAGAAGAATAGAGACAGGTGTTTACCTGAGAACAGAAGGGGATTCCGAAAGGGATCCCCTTTTTCCGGCGTTTATGCGGTCTTGACGCAGATGTATTAAGTGTATACAATTATACATACTTGAATTTTCGAAAATCTTATATGACATCCAAAGGAGGATGGTATGGTTACAGAGCCTTTTGAAAATCGTCCGGTCTCGATGAATGAAGACAATCATCTGCTTCAGATCGAAGAGCACATGTACATTCTGGATGACGTGCAGAAGCCGAATGTGTTCCGTCAGATGTTTCCGTATTCGGACATTCCGAAGATTCCGTTCAATGACAGGACCGTGCCGAAGCGCATGCCGAAGGATATCTGGATCACCGATACCACCTTCCGTGATGGTCAGCAGTCGCGGGCACCTTATACAACGGATCAGATTGTCCATATCTATGATGAGTTCCATCGCCTTGGCGGGCCGAACGGCATGATTAAGGCCTGCGAGTTCTTCCTGTACAGCAAGCAGGACCGTGATGCGGTATACAAATGCATGGAACGGGGATATGAGTTCCCTCAGGTTACCAGCTGGATTCGTGCAAGTCATGATGATTTCCGTCTTGTTCATGAGATGGGGATGAAGGAAACCGGAATTCTGGTCTCCTGCTCGGATTATCATATTTTCCTGAAACTGAAGATGACCCGCAAGCAGGCCATGGAGCATTATCTTTCCGTGGTTCGTGATTGTCTGGAGCAGGGGATCAGTCCCCGCTGCCATCTGGAGGATATTACAAGAGCGGATATCTATGGCTATGTTGTGCCATTTTGCCTGGAGCTGATGAAGCTGCAGCGGGAGTATGGAATTCCGATCAAGATTCGTGCCTGTGATACCATGGGCTATGGCGTGAATTACAACGGTGCGGTTATCCCGCGCTCGGTTCCCGGAATTATCTATGCCATTCATACGCATGCGGGGGTTCCGAGCGAGCAGCTGGAATGGCACGGTCACAATGATTTCTATAAGGCGGTGGTCAATGCGACGACCGCATGGCTCTATGGCTGCAGCGGCGTAAACTGCTCGCTGTTCGGAATCGGTGAGCGGACCGGAAATACGCCGACCGAGGCGATGGTTTTCGAATATGCGCAGCTTCGCGGTGATCTGAACGGAATGGACACGACAGCGATCACGGACCTTGCGGATTATTATGAGAAGGAGATCGGTTATCACATTCCGGAGAGAACGCCGTTTGTGGGTAAGAACTTCAATGTCACGAGGGCAGGTATCCATGCCGACGGCCTTCTGAAGAACGAAGAAATCTATAATATTTTTGATACCGGAAAGTTCCTGAACCGTCCGCCGATTTCCGCTGTGACCAATACGTCCGGGCTTGCAGGAATCGCTCTCTGGATCAATAACTACTATCGTCTGCCGGAGGATCGGAGAATCGATAAAAAGTCCGTTCTGGTGGAGGGCGTGAAGGCGTGGGTGGACGAGCAGTACGCTTCCGGCCGCGTCACGGTCATCACGGATACGGAGCTTGAGGCTGTCATTGACTGTGTTTGCAGGAAAGAGCATCTTTCGCTGACGGATTACAAGAAATAGGATAAAATCAAAAGTTGGCATCGATAGAAAGATCGGAGGAACATAAAAAAGGAAAATGAACAATTTCGATGTGAAACGGGACATGAGTGATCAGTATTCGCTGCGGGGAAGAGTTTTTCATAAGATCCGTGACGACATTCTGAACGGGAAATATAAGGAAAATGAAGAACTGAAGGAGGTTGCGATCGGTCAGGAGCTCGGGGTATCCCGCACGCCGGTCCGGGAGGCACTTCGTCAGCTGGAGCTGGAGGGCCTTGTTCAGATCATTCCGAACCGCGGAGCTTTTGTTACCGGAATTCAGGCGCAGGATGTACGTGACATTTATATGATTCGTGCACGTCTGGAGGGGCTGTGTGCCCGCTGGGCCTGCGAGAACATTACCAAGGAACAGATGGACGAGATGGAGGAGAACGTTTATCTCGCGGAGTTCCATGCGAAGAAGGGAAACATGGAGCAGATGGCGGAGCTGGACAATCAGTTTCATCGGATTCTGTATGCTTCCGGAGCCTCCAAGATGCTTGAGCATCTGCTGGAGGACTACCATCAGTATGTCATGAGAATCCGCCGTAAGACGCTTTCTACCCCGGATCGTGCCATCGCATCGAACAAAGAGCATCACGGTATTATGGAAGCCATCAAGGCGAATAATCCGGACCTGGCGGAGAAGCTGGCATCCGAGCATATGAACAACGCCTACAGCAACATGGTTAAGAACGGACTGTACGATCTGTATAAGACAGACAATGCCGCGGCAGCTTCCGGAGAGAAGACCGCTGAGCCGGCTAAGAAGGAGTTATAAGAAGGAATCATAAGAGAGGAGCGGGAATATGGCGAGAATTCAGATGACAACTCCCATCGTAGAGATCGATGGCGATGAAATGACAAGAATTATCTGGAAGCTGATCAAGGAGGACCTGATCCTTCCTTTCGTGGAGCTGAAGACCGAGTATTATGATCTCGGGCTGGAGCACCGCGATGAAACCGATGATGAGGTGACGAAGGACGCGGCTCTTGCGACAAAGAAGTACGGCGTTGCTGTCAAGTGTGCGACCATTACACCGAATCGTGCAAGACAGGAAGAATATCATCTGAAGAAGCTTTACAAGAGTCCGAATGCAACGCTCCGCTCCATGCTGGACGGAACGGTTTTCCGCGGACCGATTCTGGTAAAAGGAATCGAACCCTACGTGCGGACCTGGAAGGCTCCGATCATGCTGGCTCGCCATGCCTACGGAGATGTCTATAAGAATTCCGAGATGAAGATCGGGGGCCCCGGAAAGGCAGAGCTTGTCTACACGGAGGCGGATACCGGCATTGAACATCGCAGACTGATTCATGATTTCGACGGCGCCGGGATCATTCAGGGAATCCACAATACGGACAAATCCATCGAGAATTTCGCACGGACCTGCTTCCATTATGCTTATGACAAGAAGATGGATCTGTGGTTCTCCACTAAGGATACCATTTCCAAGACGTATGACGGAAACTTCAAGGAGATTTTCCAGGATCTGTATGATCATGAGTACAAGGAGAAATTCGAGGCTGCCGGAATCAAGTACTTCTATACACTGATTGACGATGCTGTGGCTCGTGTCATTCGTTCCGAGGGCGGCTTTGTCTGGGCTCTGAAGAATTATGACGGCGATGTGATGTCGGATATGATGGCGACGGCCTTCGGATCTCTTGCAATGATGACCTCCACGCTGGTATCTCCGACAGGAGCCTATGAGTATGAGGCAGCGCACGGGACCGTACAGCGTCATTACTATCAGTATCTGAAGGGCGAGAAGGAGTCCACAAACTCTGTCGCAACGATCTTTGCATGGACGGGAGCTTTGAGAAAACGCGGTGAGCTGGATGGTTTACGTGATCTCGTGAAGTTCGCAGAGCAGCTGGAAGAGGCGACGCTTTCTACGATTGAGTCCGGCAAAATGACCGGGGACCTTGCAGCAATCACCACACTTCCGGATGTACAGAAGCTGGATACCGAGGAGTTTATTCTGGCGATCCGGGATACGCTGGAAGCACTGCGCGCATAAGAGATAGGAAAATACAGGGCTCTGAAGATATTTATGTCAGACCGGGAGAAACGAAAAAGCCGGCAGCTGCCGGCTTTTTTCTGTGGGATTGCGAGTATTCAGGAGAGTGATTCCGAAAGCTCCTCCCATTTCTCATACAATTCTGCGAGTTGATCCTCGTTTGCACTTTTCTCCTTCTGAAGCTTTGACAGTTTGGCAAGATCGGTGCAGTTTTCGGGACGTGCCATTTCCTCATCAATGGCAGTGTTCCGCTCCTCGAGAGAGGAAATTTCCGATTCACATTTCTTCAGATCATTCTGCTGCTTGCGAAGGCGGGCCTGCTCCTCTTTCTGTTTTCGGTAATCGAGACTTCCGCCTGCGGCCTTCGTGGTGGGAGCTTCTTCCGGATTGCTGCCTGCCTGAGCGGCGGCAGAAGAGGAAGTCTGCACATAAGAAGCAGGCTGTCCGGATGCTTCTGCAATCCGCTTTCTTTCATCTGCCTTCAGGATATTCTCGACCTGGGCGGATTTTTCCAGATAGTAATCATAGTTTCCGATGTAGCAATCGGGAGCAGGCTCGTCACTTCTGCTTCCCGGGTAATTGAGCATCACCCGGTCTGTCAGAGAGAGAATTCTGCTTGCGGTGCGATTCATGAAATAACGGTCATGCGAGACATAAAGGACCGTTCCCTCGTAGCTGTTCAGTGCATTCTCCAGAACATCCTTGGAGACGATGTCCAGATGGTTGGTCGGCTCATCGAGGATCAGGAGATTTGCCTCGGAGAGCATGAGCTTTGCCAGTGAGACACGTCCCTTTTCTCCGCCGGAAAGATCGCCGATGCGCTTGAAGACATCCTCCCCGGTGAAGAGGAAGGAGGCGAGAAGATTCCGGATTTCCGTATTTGTCATATCCGGGTGTGCATCGGAAATTTCCTCGAACACGGTATTGGCGTCGTTCAGAACGTGATGCTCCTGATCATAGTACCCGATATGGACATTGGTGCCGAAGCGAACCGTTCCGGCATCGGCAGCAATCTGACCGATGATGATTTTCAGAAGCGTTGACTTTCCGGTGCCGTTGCTGCCAATGATTGCAACGTGTTCGCCGCGAAGAAGATCAAAGGTGATGTCATCAAAAAGCCGATTCTCATCGAAGGCTTTGGCGAGGTGACGCACCTGCATGACATCCCGGCCGGAACGAATGCACGGCTTCAGAGTAAGCCGCATATCATCGCGAAGCTCGATCGGCTTGTCCAGAACCTCCTTTTTGGCAAGCTGCTTCTCACGGCTCTCGGCGCGCTTGATGGATTTCTCGCGATTGAACTGCTTCAGCTTCGCGATGACCTCTTCCTGGTGCCTGATTTCGGCCTGGTTATTCAGATACTGATGCCATTGCTGGTCACGAAGCTTCTTCTTCTCTTCGGAATAGAAGGAATAATTGCCGTGAAAAACAGTGGCATGCGTGTTCTCAATCTCGATGATATGATTTACGGTTTTGTCGAGGAAATAACGGTCATGCGAGACAATGAGAACGGTTCCCTTGTAGTTGGATAAGTAGGTCTCCAGCCACCGGATCGCAGCAATATCCAGGTGG